>ERZ779697.9-NODE-9-length-100861-cov-3.91214_pt1 | contig 100861 bp, 119 predicted proteins | sample MGYA00511881_ERZ779697 | MGnify/ENA primary metagenome ERZ779697 (study PRJEB29588, sample SAMEA2148105) | human gut metagenome | biome: human gut; feature: human-associated habitat; material: faeces | place: Denmark | collected 2008/2010 ... | reverse complement strand
AGACGTGGTCTTATCACTGAGGAAGAGCGTTATCGTGCAGTCGTAGAGACCTGGAATGAGACCGATAAAGAGCTGACCGATGTACTGCTGTCCGGTCTGGATAAATACAATAACATCTTCATGATGGCAGACTCCGGTGCGCGTGGTTCCAGTCAGCAGATCAAACAGCTGGCAGGTATGCGTGGACTGATGGCGGATACCACAGGTAGAACCATCGAGCTGCCCATCAAATCAAACTTCCGTGAAGGTCTGGATGTACTGGAATACTTCATGTCCGCGCATGGTGCACGTAAAGGTATGTCCGATACCGCGCTGCGTACCGCAGACTCCGGTTATCTGACCAGACGAATGGTTGATGTATCTCAGGAGCTTTCTATCCGTGAAGTAGACTGCTGCGAGGGTCAGGCAGAGATCCCCGGTATGGTAGTCAAGGCATTCATGGATGGTAAAGAGACCATTGAAGGCCTGAAAGACAGAATCACAGGCAGATATTCCTGTGAGGATATTTATGATAAAGACGGTAACATGATCGTTAAACACAACCACATGATCACCCCCAGCCGTGCAGCTAAGATCCTCAGCGTAGGTGTAAATGCACAGGGTGAGCCTATTGAGGAAGTGAAGATCCGTACGATCCTGACCTGCCGTTCTCACGTTGGTATCTGTGCAAAATGTTACGGTGCCAACATGGCAACCGGTGAAGCTGTACAGGTAGGTGAAGCAGTCGGTATTATCGCTGCACAGTCTATCGGTGAGCCCGGTACCCAGCTGACCATGAGAACCTTCCATAGTGGTGGTGTCGCAGGTGACGATATCACACAGGGTCTTCCCCGTGTCGAGGAGCTGTTCGAGGCCAGAAAGCCGAAGGGACTTGCGATCATCGCTGAGTTCGGCGGTAAGGCGGAGATCCGTGATACCAAGAAGAAGCGTGAAGTAGTAATTACCAATGAAGAGACCGGAGAATCCAAGGCATACCTGATTCCTTACGGTTCCCGTATCAAGGTAATGGATGGCCAGGTATTAGAGGCCGGTGATGAACTGACCGAAGGTAGTGTAAACCCTCACGATCTGCTGAAGATCAAGGGAATCCGTGCCGTACAGGATTACATGCTGCGTGAAGTACAGCGTGTATACCGTTTACAGGGTGTAGATATCGCCGATAAGCATATCGAAGTCCTGGTACGTCAGATGCTGAAGAAAGTCCGTATCGAGAATAACGGAGACACCGAATTCCTGCCCGGTACTTTGGTAGATGTTTTGGATTTCGAAGAAATGAATGAGAAGCTGACCGCAGAAGGTAAAGAGCCTGCAGAAGGCAAGCGTATCATCCTTGGTATTACCAAGGCAGCACTGGCTACCGAATCCTTCCTGTCCGCAGCATCCTTCCAGGAGACCACTAAGGTACTGACAGAGGCTGCTATCAAGGGTAAGGTTGATAATCTGATCGGTCTGAAGGAGAACGTTATCATTGGTAAACTGATCCCTGTAGGAACCGGTATGAAGAGATATCGTAATACCAGACTGAGCACCGATGATGTGGAAACCATTGATTTCAGTGGCGACATGTATGGTGATGATGCAGAACTGAATCTGAGTGACGGAACAGATCCGGAAGCTGAGAATACAGATGTTAACACCGATGCAGAGACTGTGGAAGTGGGAACAGATGCTGATAACCAGTAAAAAAAGAAAAGATCTTATAAAAAAGCTCTCCGGGGATTCCCCGGGGAGCTTTTTTTAGCTGGAAATTACTGTAAGTCCTCTGTATTCAGTACCTGCCAGGCGGTGATCCGGTAAAAGGTGTCATCCGCAGACAGAGGGTATAAGATCTCAATGGTAACCTGTAAGGATTGCAGATCGGAAATAGGTATCACATATGACTTTCCGTGTCCTACGGAGCCGTAATACGCATCCTCGCTGTCGGAGGCTTCGTAGACGCGACGCAGCGTATTGTCCATACCGGCCAGAGACTGCTCTGCCTGATTGCAGGCATCATAGTAGGCAGTAGTACGTTCCAAAACGCGGGTGCTGAGCCTGCTGTCAGCATTAGCACTGACAATAGACAGTACGGCAAAGGATACCAGACAGAGGATCACGAATACCAGCAGGATCGAAGCGGAGCCAATATTCATACCAAATTGTTTTTTCTTTGAAGAATTACTCATGGTCCCCCCTCCTCTCTGCGGTGTGATGCATGACAGAAATTGTATAAATAGGCATCTCCGGTGCAGACAAGTCATACACGGTGATCTGGGCTTCCATGATACCGGTACCTTCCGCCGGAGTATGTACCAGCTCGGCCTGATAGCTGCCGCCATTTTCTGCGGAACAGAGGTTCCAGCAGCTGTCAAAAGTAAGTCGGAGTGTATCGTCGCTGATCTGTTCCGAAGGAGAGAACAGATCCTGCATGGCATTTATGTCGCCCTCTAGCGCGAGGTACGATTCCGCCAGATTCTGTGCCTGGATGACAGCATGGTTCTGATTTACTGTCTGTGTGCTCAGCAGATGGGACTTGGCAAACAGCTGGATACAGACGGCGCTGGCCAGGGAGAAAAACAGGATCGCTATGATCATTTCCATTAAAAATAAACTGGATCTGGAATGTTTCATAATAAGTTCGGAATCCTTTCTGCCCGGTGTTTATTCCGTGGCATTACAGTGAATATGGATATAAAAGGTGTGGAACTCTCCGGAAACCGTTTGCAGGGATGCACGGATCAGGTCATTGGAGACATAGGAAAATGTCAGGTCCTTAAGCTCCATGATGTCCGCACCGGCAGGCAGGACCTGTCCGCCGAGAGAAGTCCCTTCCCGCATAAAGAGCTCTTTTAAATGTCCGTCGTAGAAATAGAGGTAGGTACAGTAGGTCTCATCCTCGATCCGGGAAAGCATGCAGAGAGCCGGGGTATCTTCCAGCGTGGCCAGAGAGATACTGTCCGTGGTATCATTCTGCCGGACTTTTTCCAGGATATAGGACACGGCAGTCCTGCTTTCGTAATTGACACCCATATCTTCCACGGTGTGCTGGTATACATCCGCTCCGATGGTAACGAGCGCCAGCGCGGAGACGGCGAATACACCGAACAATGCCAGAACGAACAAGATATCCACAATAAAATGTTTTTCCTGATTTCTATTGTTCATAATGTCAGAAACTCCTTTAGTGAGCGCCGGTTCTGCGGAGTACGGTGACTTCCGGAAGAAGGTTGCTGCCATAGTATTCATAGTCGACAAAGAAACAGTTCTTATCATACAACAGACCGTAATGCTGCTCCAGATATTCCAGAGAAGGTGGATAACAGCCTTCTACGGCATAGCATTGAGAAATGCTGCGTCCCAGGGCAGTTTCCAGACTTTCCTGCTGCTTGGTCAAAGTAGATTCACTAACGGATCCAATTCCCTGTAAAAACAGAACAAACAATACCAGAAATGCCAGAATCGGAAGCAGATAGACCAGTTTGCGTCCGAAGGACATGCTTTTTTGCTCAAAACGATTCATGATATCACTCCTATCCGATGCTGGTCATAATACCCATAAGAGGCAGGATGACCGATAACAGGATCAGACCGACGATCACTGACAGAATGATGACAAGGGTCGGTTCCAGAACGGCGATGATGGACTGTAATCTGCGGTTGGTATTTTCCTCATAGCGGTCTGCGATTTTTCGAAGGACCATATCTACGTTACCACTGCGGAAACCTACGGATACCATCTGAGAATACAGGTGATTGAAAATACCTGCACCGGTCAATGCTTCCGCAAAATTGGCACCGGCATGAATGGCTTCTTTGCAGTTTAAAATCTTCTGTTTCATTTTCTCATTGCCTACCAGTGCAGCCACCATGTCCAGACTGGAATAGGTATCCATACCACTGCTCAGAGTCAGGGCCATACCACTTGCAAAACGCTCGCAGGCCACACTCTCATAAAAGCGTCTGGTGAGAGGAAACCAGTTCAGAAAACGCGCGGTAGTACGCTTGCCACCCTGGGTTCTGGTGGCGAAAAGATACAGAAGCAGTATCACGCACAGAATACTTACGAAGATAAAGGAATAACGGTTCAGATGATTGCCGAGACGTAAGAGGGACGCGGCAAACCCCGTCATCTCACTGCCAAGCTCCACATAGACCTGCTCGAAGATCGGCATAACACGGCTGACCAGCACTACGATGACAGCAGCCATCATGGCGATCATAATAAAGGGGTAAGTTACGGCATCCCGGATACTGTTGGCGATGGCATCTTCTTTTTCGTAATAATCTGCCAGAGAATTCATGCAGACATCCAGATTACCGGATTCCTCGCCCAGAGCGATCATATGCAGACAGTAATCGGGAAATACTCCCGTGGCTTCCAGAGCCTTGTGAAAACTTTCTCCCTGCCGGCATACGGTAAGGATCTGGTCGAAGATCGCCTTCCCCTCAGGCGACTGTGCATCACTTTGCAGGATGGCCATGCCCTCCACCGGAGGAATGCCTGCCTGAAACAGCATGGCAGCCTGATTACAGAAAGAAGCGATCTCTTCATTAGAAAGTAATTTTTGTTCTGTGGTCTTCATGTCGTTTTGTTCCCTTTCACTAATACATTTTCTGAAGGATATAATTGCTGCCGTCACCGATGAACTTTTTCAGCGTCTTGTTATCCGTGTTGGCACCGAAGGTAGGATCCACCAGGGTCCAGACATTGCCGTCGAATTCGATGATGCCGTTCAGCCAACCGGTGTCGGCGGTGTAGACGCTGATCCAGGCGTGATAGGCATCCTGCGCGTAACCGACCTCCAGCCTGGTAGGGATCCGCTGGCTTCTGAGCATGCTCGCCATAACGGCGGCATAGTCCAGACAGATACCGGTGCCGGAATCCAGAATGGCATCTACGTCGGAAGTATAGCCGGTGGGGGGATCGGAAGCCTTATCGTAGTCGTAGGTAATATTTCCGGTGATATAATCATAGATCCGGGTGATCACCTCCAGATCGGAGGATGCGCCTTCCGCCAGTTCCTGCCCCTTGGCAACGACTTTACTGTCTGCCGTAAAATTCACGTACTGATTAGGATAGAGAAAAGGACTGAATTCATCTGGGATCTGTACGTCCAGATCCGCATACAGGCAGGTGGCATAGTTCGTACCGGAAATATTTTCGTAGATCGTCACATCATAATATCCGTCGCCCGAGGAGAGAGGAAACGTCTCGTAGCCGCCTCCGTGCAGATCATAGGTATAGACAACGGTGTCGGGACCGGTGATGCGCAGTTTGACTTTGGGACAGGTGCCGGTATAATTGGCACAGACATAGCCATCGGACATATGAGAATAGTCGATGACAGCTACATCATTGGACACCACCGCGGTGCCGTCGGCCTGTGGTACGAGGCAGACGGGAGTGGCATCCCGCAGAGGTCCCGCAGGGGAAGTGTTTTCCGTGTCCGGGGAAGCAGTCTCCGGGGAAGAGGTGTCGGTATCCGCAGAAGCGGGAACTGCGGAGGACTGGTCGTCGTAAGTGCCCGTCACAGAAGCATCCACAGGCAGAGAGTCAGAAGCGGAACCGCAGGCGCACAGACCCATGGCCATACAATATGTAATTAATAAAATGCGCAGCCGCGCAGATGATCTTGGTATCCGCATAGAAATCATTACATCCTGTTGTTATTGTGCCAGGCCCGTTACATTATCGGGAGTAAAGAGCAGGTGGAGGGTCTCACCGTTTTTTACGGGAACATAAATATTGGCTTCCTCAGAAAGAAAAGGGAAATTGATCACACCCTTGGAGGTGTCTACGGAGAGCGGTTCGATGATCTCGCCGGACAGCGTCTCCATAAAAGCCTCGTCATAGAGAATGTTATCTCCGGTAAATTTAAGGCTTAAAACATTATTCTCCACATAATCCAGAGTAAGCTCCGCGGGAGCGGGGGCAAACATTTTCTCGTTAAATTCGGAGAGCGGAACGATGACTAAGGGCGACAGAAACGTCAGCACGAAGATCACCGCTGTGGCAACGATCAGACGATTATAGGAAGCGGCATTTACTTTTTTACGAAGTACCAGCTTGTCAAAAGGAATGGTATTGACCGGTTGGTTACAGGTGGACAGGATATTCTGCAGAGCATTATTGGCAGTCGTCATGTCCAGTTCATATCGGTTCTTTTTATGAAAAAACATAATCTGTTATCCTTTCATTCTTTCTTTCAAATGATCCTGTCCGGAGGCAATATAGCGTTTGACGCTGCTGCGGCTGATCTCCATGGCTGCAGCGATCTCTTCGAGCTTCATGTCGTTATAGTAGCGCATGATCAGGACCTGCTTCTCATTGAAAGGAAGCTGCTCTAAGGCGTCCGCCAGCCGGGAATATTCATCCTTCTGCTGGTAGTGCAGTTCCGGATTGGTGTCCAGATGGGGGTCCTGGACGATATCCAGAATCTCCTGGCTCAAGACCTGGCAGTCGTTCTGTGGTCGGTTCTTCTGAGTCATGTCATAGCAGACGTGGAAGCAGATGCGGTTCAGCCAGGCGATAAAAACCGTGGGATCATTCAGTTTTCCAATGTTTTTCAGAGCCAGTATGTAGACCTCCTGCATAGCGTCCTGAGCGAGAAAGTCATCTCTCAGATAATGTCTGGTGTAGTTGTATACTTTATTATAGGTAAGAGCATACAATTCCGCGAAGGCATCCGAGTCGCTGTGCTGGGCACGGATCACAAGACCGGCAATGTAAGGAATGTTCATGTCTTTCATGCGTTCGTCTCACTGCTTGGTTAACGGGTTCCTTAAGCGTGGAGCTTATTGTATGTCTCTGTAAGCAGAGTGGAGAAATACTCTGCATGTGCTTCTTCATTTAAAATATATGCGTACTTGATCTGAATGGGCGCATTGCTGTGCTCTTCGTTATATTCTTTTAACTGCTGCGCCAGACTTTCGATAAAATAGTCCATGGTATCATGGGAACCGTGATTGACGATCATTAAGAATTCGTTACCGCCGTTACGTCCCACAACACCGAAGGCATCACCGACACTCTCTAAGATACCGGAGAAATCCTTCAACATCTGGTCGCCCACGACATGTCCCATGGTCTGATTGATCTCCTTTAAGTTGGTGATGGTAACCATATAGCAGGCTACATGCTCCAGAGATTCCGGGGAGTCGTAGGTCTCAAAGACCACATCCAGTCCGTGTCTGTTGGGAATGCCGGTCAGATGATCCAGGAAAGCTGCACGGTTCAGCGCGTGGCTTTCTTCGGCAAAGGTGCGCAATTTATAAAAATCGTATAACAGCCATATCAGATTAAATAAAGCAAGGATCCAGGAAAGTGTGCATAGAATAAACAGGGTCCGGTCTTCGAAAAGCTTCGTGCCCAACGCCGGGTTCAGGGTCAGCACCAGAACATACGCAGCTTCCAATAGAAGCAGAAGGACTAACTGCACGGTTTTGGTGTTACGGAAGGTTTTTACGAATTTCTTTTTCTGTATCATAGGGTCGCTCCTTTAAAAGCCTGTGTCATGATTTTCTTTGGATGTATTATAGCATATTGTCTGTCAGAAAAAAAGATAACGATGCCGGCGTTCACTAATTTGATTTTAAAAACTTAGATTTTTTGAAACTTTTTTTAAAATTTTAAAATTAAATAAAAAAATTTGACCCTTTTTTTTGAGATGAACCGTCTTAATAATTAGAAAGACACAAAAGGAGCGGTTTTACCGGCAACTCCGGAAGAAAGGAGCAGAAGGGGACGATGGAAGAACGAAGGAGGATCGACCGTGTTGGCTATCAGGCTAAGAGCGTTATCGTAGTATGTGATTCGGGAGAGAGCATTTTTGTCGAAACATGCAATGTCAGCCCACTGGGCATAGCTTTTACGATGCCGGCCGGATCTCCTGACCTTAAGGGGAAAGACATCATAATCGTAGCGGATACGATGATCATGTATGCAGATGTCACCAGACAGGAGGAGCAAGAAGACGGAGATTTTAAAGTAGCTATTTCGGCAAAGAAGTTCACGCCGGAGGTACTGCAGTATTTATTTGAACATATTGTTGAAAAATAGAATGGAGAGGAAAAATCATATGAGAAAAAACAGTAAGAACGAAAAAGTGATTCGTGCTATGGCGATCGGCATTTCCGCAATGTTGATGGCATCTTCCCCGCTGACTGCACTGGCAGCAGAGGGAGAGGGCACCACGCCTGAAGGCAATGAGGATAAGAACATTACCGTGACACCGGAAGCCGGTATTGCTGACCAGGCACAGGCAGCTGCAAAAGAGGCTGACAAGGCCGTAGAAACGGCAGAAAAGAGTGCTACTGATGTGAAGTCGGAAGTGGCTGACCAGGTAGTGGCAGGGGAAGCTAAGGATACGCAGGGCAAGGATCTGTCTCAGGCTGTTCTGGATGCCAATGTCAAAGTAGAGGATAAGACCGTGGAGGGCGGTTCTTCTCTGAAGGACGCAGAGTCTGCTGTGGAGAGTGCAGATACCAAACTTGGCGTTGCAGAAGCAAATGATAAGCTTTCCGACGCAGAACTGAATAAGGCAACTGATGCAGCGGCAAATGCAGGACAGACTGCGGCAGAAGCAAAGGATGCCATGCAGGCTGCCCAGAATAAGGTAAATGGACAGATCGAGAATATCAAGGATGCTGCTTCTATCACCGATGCCAATGCGGCATATGAAGAAGTAAAGACTACCGTAGATCAGGCACAGGCTGATTTCGATGCAAAGCTTGGGGAGTACAATACCGCCAAGACAGCTTATGAAGAGGCAGCACAGAAGGTGGCAGCTTATGAAAAGGCTTATGAGGAGGCTGTAAACAGTGCAGATGCTAACGCTGCGGCAGCAGCAGCTGAACTGGAAGCAGCGAAGACAAATGCAGAAGCACTGGCAAAGGCTCTGGAGGCTGCAAAGGGTGCAGTGGATACCTCTGCGGCAGGTGCTCTGGATATTGCAGATAAGGAAGCCCTGACTCAGGGCGACAATGGACTGAACTGGAAAAATGAGGATCAGCTTTTCATTTCCATTATGCAGAACTACTATCTGCCCGAGGTACAGAAGATCACTGCCGATGATATTAAGGTTGTCCGCAGACAGGGTGAAGACAATAATACCAAGAATTATTTTGAAGTAACCTATACCGATGAGAATGGTAATAAGCAGACAAAGTATTACAACTATGTGATGGATGACAAACAGACTTCCAAGGACAATATCGTGATCTTTGAGAAGCGAATTGAGGAAGTAAACTGGAAGACGGCGCAGGAGACCAATCCGGATCAGTATGTGAAGGGAAACGGGGATACGATCACTGTTTCCGAAGTGGAAAAAGGTCTGAAAGACGGAACTATTATTGCAGTAGATGGAAAGAAAGTGATCAAGAACGACGGAACCGAGAGTATCATTATTTCTGACAATAACCAGAAGACCGAAAACGGCGAGGTTGATACTGATGTAAATGAGGCTACCGAGAAGGAATCCTGGAAACTGGATGAGAACGGCAACCTGATCAAGACCGTGACCGCTGATGTGACCACCATCACCTATACCGATGCAAAATTCACTTCTACCGAACAGTATCAGACAGAGGCAGAGAGAGATGCTGCAGCTGCTGCAAAGGAAAAGGATTTGAAGGACGCTGCCGGCAAGGATGTAACCGTTACAGGAACAGAAAAAACGGATTATACTTATACCGGTAACGGAACCTACATTCCTACCTTTACGAAGACTGTGAATGTGAAGGATGAAGAGGTTGAATGGAAGCATACAGATAAAAAGACGGATTATGGTGTAAGAACAGAGGAAGAAGCAGTAGCAAAGGTTACGAAAGAGCAGGAGAAGGCGTTAAGCAATAAGATTAACGATGATGACGACTTATACCTGATCGGTGTAAGCAGTGATCTTAAGGTAACCGGCTATACAGAAGATCACTGGTATGATGATTCCGACTTCCTCGTATCCGGCACTGTATCCGCAACTTATGCAAAGGTCACTAAGAAGACAGTAGACCAGAGTACCTTCGGCTCCCTCTGGAATGACATCAAGGCTCTGTTTGGTAATGGAGAAACTACGAACAAGAAACTGGAAGATGCAGCCAGAAAGGCAGTCGAGGCAGATGGCGGTATTTTCGTCAGCGCTAACTGGGATGACTGGAAGCTTGGCAAGGCAACCATCCGCTATGTAGCAGGTGTCAGTGTCAAGACCGATGAGAAGACCACCGCAGCGGAGGCACAGAATGCGGTACAGGATGCAGCACTGGCACAGGCAAAAGCAAGCGGCGCAACCGGTGTGTACAATGTGAAGACCACAGATACCGATACCATTGCTCATACCAGCTATTCCTATGAGATTGATTATCTGGAGAAAACCGGAGAGACCACAACCAATACTGCTGTCAGAACTGAGACTTATGCAAATGCAGAGGTGCTGACTGGTCAGATCATCCAGAACCTGAACTATATTCAGGGCAACATCAAACTCACCCAAAAGGATGAAGCCTATCGTAAATTCGTAGATGATGCCAAGGCACTGACTGAAAAGTATCAGAAGCTGTTACAGGATGCAAAGGCAGCACAGGGTGAGGTGGAAGCAGCACAGGGCAAGGTAGATGTGCTGAAGGCAGAGATCGAAGCTCTGAAGAGTAACAGAACCAGTAACCTTGGAGCTCTGAAGGAACTGGAAGGAAAGCTGGCCGTGGCTGAACAGAACAAAAAGGATGCAGAAGATACTCTGAAGGAGATTCTGGACAGCCTGGATAAGGCAGGCGGAGAGCTGGATAAGGTGATCGAGCGTCTGACTCCCGCACCCACACCGGCAGCTCCTGCGGGCGGCGATAGCGCAGGCGGCAGCAGCGATACCGGAGAGACTGTTGTTAACCCGATTGTTCTGGCACCCGCACCGGTGGCACAGGCAACAGTAGTGACCCAGAATCAGGCAGCGGCACAGGGCGTGACGCAGATTGCTGATGAGGTAGCACCTCTTGCAGCCAATGTTGAGGAAGACACCCAGAAAACAGCAGAGGAAGCACCTAAGGCGGAAGAAGCAGTGAATATTGCAGACGAGGCTGTTCCCCTGGCAGATGTGGCTGTGGAAAGCGAACATGCAAAGATGTCCTGGTGGTGGTGGCTGATCATTCTGATCCTCGGTGCAACCGGATATGAAATGTACAAGAAGCACAATGAGAAGAAGCTGAAGGCTCAGGCAGAAAATGCAGGAGATATCGAAGAATAAAAGATAACAAAAACGACATCCATCGGGATTTCCCCGGTGGATGTCGTTTTTTAGACCTTGGAAAGCGGATTACTCGAAGAGCTCTTCGACTTTTTCCAGATCACCGTCTCCGGTCAGCAGAAGAGTCACTGTGGTCTGGGCACTGCTGATATCGGTTGTCCCCTCAACGCATAATTCACCGTCAGTATTGTAGAGAGCCCATTGGAACTCATTGACAGAGGAGGGCCAGTCTGCTTCCATAGAGATCGATTCCTGATCCGACAGGGAATCCAGATTTACCTGTTCCCCGGTCACGGGATCAATGACCGCAACCATACCGACTTCGATGCCACACATATTGACTACCGACAGGGTGAGTGCCCTGGTATCCTCCGAAGTGGATTCTATGGCAGACGTATCGGAATCCGGGGAAACATCGGCGGGCAGGGCTGTAACAGTTTCAGACGGGGAGGTGGAAGCAGTCGTGGCGGAGGATGTATCATCTCCGGCAGAATTCTGACTGCATCCTCCGAATAACAGACAACAGGACAATATACTTACAGTAAACAGATGTTGTATGAAGCTTTTTTGCATAACAGTCTCCTTTGTGTGAAAATCTATATCACTATTATAGCGAATTTCCCATAATAAGTAAATTTTCGCGATGAAAATTTCCGGAAGCAGACCGGTAGGAATTCCTGAAAAAAATATCGAAAAATGTGAGCCGTTTTTCATGGATAAGTAGTCTTTATAGATAGAGACTAAGAAATAACGGAGGCGGTCGAGATGAGCGGCATGTTATATTCCATACCTGTGATTTTGACAGGTTATCGAATCGTACAAATTGAAGATGAAGCGACACCGCTTGCACAGTCAGTAAAGAGTGGATATTACGGTGACACAATAGCCGGAATGTTGGGCATTGGTGTTTTATTACTCTTGGTGATTTATTTTATATTATGCAGAAAATACCAGAAAAGAATCATAGAATTGCAGGAAAATGCACATCCCGGCTGGAACTGGTGGAAGCTTAGAAAGCAGGCAACCGAACTGGAGGATAAAAAGGCAGAAGGAATTGTCGAGGATATCCGGCGGGCAGCGCAAAGCTATATGACTGTTTAAATTGAAACAAATGAAATAGAGCTGAAATAGAACTGATATAAAAAGGTCCGGGGAGCGTTCCCCGGATTTTTTTGCGATACAATACAAAAATGAAGTATTTCGTTGCTGATGTCTGACGGTAATGTTATAATTATGTATGTGGTGGTTCCGGAGACCGGTGCCATAAGCATTAAGAAAGAAAAGGAAGGCATTCTATGAAAGTATTGGTAACAGGCGTAAAGGGTCAGTTGGGATATGATGTGGTAAATGAACTTACAAAGCGCGGCATTGAGGCGGTCGGTGTGGATATTCAGGACATGGATATCACGGATGCAGCCAGTGTGGAAAAAGTGATCAGTGAGGTAGCACCGGATGCTGTGATCCACTGTGCAGCCTATACTGCAGTGGATGCAGCGGAAGACAACGTGGAGCTCTGCCGCAGGGTCAACGCGGACGGCACACAGAATATTGCCAATGTCTGCAAAAAGTTAGACTGCAAGATGATCTATATCAGCACGGACTATGTATTTGACGGCGAAGGTACCAGAGCCTGGGAGCCCGACGATGAGCGCCATCCTCTGAACGTATACGGACAGACCAAATACGAGGGCGAGCTGGCAGTGCAGAATACACTGGAGAAGTATTTTATCGTAAGAATCTCCTGGGTATTCGGTGTGAACGGTAAGAATTTCATCAAGACCATGCTGAATCTGGGTAAGACCCATGATCATCTCACGGTGGTGAATGACCAGTTTGGTTCGCCTACTTATACTTATGATCTGGCAAGGCTTCTGGTGGACATGGTGCTGACCGACAAATACGGCATTTATCATGCGACCAATGAAGGTATCTGTAACTGGTATGAATTTGCCTGCGAGATCTTCCGCAAGGCAGGCATGAACGTGGATGTGGCTCCCGTACCGGCGTCCGAGTATCCCACGAAGGCAAAGAGACCGGAGAACAGCCGCATGAGCAAGGAAAAGCTCACAGAGAACGGTTTTGAGAGACTTCCTTCCTGGCAGGATGCGCTGGAACGCTATCTGCCACAGATACAGTAGCGGTTCCTTATATAAGCAGCCCCTGTATAGGGGGAAATTTATGGGAAATACTTCATGGAGCGGTATTGGAAACGGTACTGCTCCTCTTTTGGTTATAATAATATGAAAAAGTGGTGAAAAACCCTGTAAATTTCACGAAAAACCAGTTGACAACGGAAGTTGGAACAAGTATACTATTAAAGCGTGCCAGAAAAGGTGCGTCTATTATACTATTAAGAAAGAGGTGAAACAGAATGCCAACATTTAACCAGTTAGTAAGAAAAGGACGTCAGACCTCTGTTAAGAAGTCTACTGCACCTGCTCTCCAGAAGGGTTACAACTCTCTTCACAAGAAAGCAACAGACGTTTCTGCTCCCCAGAAGCGTGGTGTATGTACTGCTGTTAAGACAGCAACTCCTAAAAAGCCTAACTCTGCTCTTAGAAAGATCGCCAGAGTACGTCTTTCCAACGGAATCGAAGTTACCAGCTACATTCCCGGTGAAGGTCACAATCTGCAGGAGCACAGCGTTGTTTTGATCCGTGGTGGTCGTGTTAAGGACCTGCCCGGTACCAGATACCACATCATCCGTGGTACCCTTGATACCGCCGGTGTCGCTAACAGAAAACAGGCTCGTTCCAAGTACGGCGCTAAGAGACCTAAGGATGCTAAGAAATAAGTAGTATCCGGGGCGTTTTGAACGTCGGACCGAGAGTTCGATGAAAATCCGTAAGGATTTTTGGAGACGATGCGGACATCGTCTTTGTACCACAAAAACGAAACTAAGAAAAGTGTTGGAATTCTGTGATACAGATATAACAGCGCGAACACTTGGGGAAACACATGTGAGTACCTATGATCTAACGTAAACAATTTGTTAAGGAGGGAAGAACCGTGCCACGTAAAGGACATATTCAGAAAAGAGATGTATTAGCAGATCCTTTATACAACAACAAAGTGGTTACCAAGCTTGTCAACAACATCATGTTAGATGGCAAGAAGGGTGTAGCCCAGAAGATCGTATACGGAGCATTTGCTAAGGTTGAAGAGAAGAGCGGCAAGCCTGCTCTGGAAGTATTTGAAGAGGCTATGAACAACATCATGCCTGTTCTGGAAGTAAAAGCAAGACGTATCGGTGGTGCTACCTATCAGGTACCTATCGAAGTTAGACCTGAGAGACGTCAGGCTCTGGGCCTTCGTTGGTTGACCATGTTCTCTCGTAAGAGAAGTGAGAAGACCATGGAAGACAGACTTGCTAACGAAATTCTTGACGCAGCCAACAATACCGGATCTGCAGTTAAGAGAAAAGAAGACATGCACAAGATGGCAGAGGCAAACAAGGCTTTTGCTCATTACAGATTCTAGTAGGAGGGAAAAAACTTGGCTGGAAGAGAATATCCGTTAGAGAGAACCAGAAATATCGGAATTATGGCTCATATCGATGCCGGTAAGACCACTACTACCGAGCGTATCCTGTATTACACAGGTGTTAACTATAAGATCGGTGATACTCACGAAGGTACTGCTACCATGGACTGGATGGCTCAGGAGCAGGAGAGAGGTATTACCATTACATCTGCAGCTACTACCTGTCACTGGACTCTTGAAAAAGAGACCAAACCCATGCCCGGTGCTCTGGAGCATCGTATCAATATTATTGATACCCCGGGTCACGTAGACTTCACCGTTGAGGTTGAGCGTTCCCTTCGTGTACTGGATGGCGCTGTCGGCGTCTTCTGTGCAAAGGGTGGTGTAGAGCCTCAGTCCGAGAACGTATGGCGTCAGGCTGACACCTACAATGTACCTCGTATGGCATTCATCAACAAGATGGATATCCTGGGTGCTAATTTCTACGCAGCAGTAGATCAGATCCGTACCAGACTTGGTAAGAACGCTATCTGCCTTCAGTTGCCTATCGGTAAGGAAGATGAGTTCAAGGGAATCATTGATCTGTTCGAGATGAAGGCTTATATCTACAACGATGAGAAGGGTGATGACATCACTGTTACCGATGATCTTGGAGATATGGCTGATGAGGCTGCTTTATATCATGATGAGCTCATTGAAAAGGTTTGTGAGCTGGATGATGATCTGACAATGATGTATCTGGAAGGTGAAATTCCTTCTGTTGAAGAGATGAAGGCTGCTTTGAGAAAAGCTACTTGTGAGTGCAGAGCCGTTCCTGTATGTTGCGGTACTGCTTACAGAAATAAGGGCGTTCAGAAGCTCCTGGATGCTATTATTGAGTATATGCCTTCTCCTCTGGATGTGCCGGCTATTAAGGGTGTTGACCTTGACGGTAATGAAGTAGAGAGAAAGTCCTCTGATGAAGAGCCTTTCGCTGCACTTGCATTCAAGATCATGACTGACCCGTTCGTAGGTAAGCTCGCTTACTTCCGTGTATATTCCGGTACGCTGAATTCCGGTTCTTATGTACTCAATGCTACTAAGGACAAGAAGGAACGTGTAGGACGTATCCTGCAGATGCATGCGAACAAGCGTGCAGAGCTGGAAAAGGTTTACTCCGGTGATATCGCTGCAGCAGTTGGATTCAAGTTCACCACTACCGGTGATACCATCTGTGATGAGCAGCACCCTGTAATCCTGGAGTCCATGGAGTTCCCTGAGCCCGTTATCGAGCTGGCTATCGAGCCTAAGACCAAAGCCGGTCAGGGCAAGATGGGTGAAGCTCTTGCAAAACTGGCAGAAGAAGATCCTACTTTCCGTGCTCATACCAATCAGGAGACCGGTCAGACCATCATCGCCGGTATGGGTGAATTGCATCTGGAGATCATCGTTGACCGTCTGCTTCGTGAGTTCCATGTAGAAGCTAACGTAGGTGCGCCTCAGGTTGCATATAAGGAAGCGTTCACCAAGGCTGTGGAAGTGGATTCCAAGTACGCTAAGCAGTCCGGTGGTCGTGGACAGTACGGACATTGTAAAGTTAAGTTTGAGCCCCTGGAGGCTAACTGTGAGAAGTTTGACTTCGATCCGAAGGCAAACATTCTGATCAACGATCCTCCTACCCTGTTATTCGAATCTACTGTAGTCGGTGGTTCCATTCCTAAGGAATACATCCCCGCAGTAGGTGAAGGTATCCAGGAAGCAGCTCAGGCTGGTATTTTGGGTGGATTCCCTGTACTGGGTGTTCATGCGAATGTATATGATGGATCCTATCATGAGGTCGACTCCTCCGAGATGGCATTCCACATTGCAGGTTCCATGGCATTCAAGGAAGCAATGCAGAAGGCAGCTCCTGTACTGCTTGAGCCGATCATGAAGGTTGAGGTTACCATGCCCGAGGAATACATGGGCGATGTAATCGGTGATCTGAACTCCCGTCGTGGTCGTGTAGAAGGTATGGAAGACATCGGCGGTGGTAAGATGGTTAAGGCTTTCGTTCCCCTTGCTGAGATGTTCGGTTACTCCACAGACCTGCGTTCCAAGACCCAGGGTCGTGGTAACTACTCCATGTTCTTCGAAAAGTATGAGCCCGTTCCTAAGAACGTTCAGGAAAAGGTTCTTGCTGCAAAGGCGAAATAAGCGCTAAATCAATAAAAATAACTTGAAAAACCTCTGATTATTTAATATAATCAGAGGTAGCGAGTTAAAAAAATAAAACTACGAAACTGTTTAATTATTTTAAGGAGGACTTAAATAATGGCTAAAGCTAAATTTGACAGAACAAAGCCCCATTGTAACATTGGTACCATCGGTCACGTTGACCATGGTAAAACTACCCTGACCGCTGCAATCTCCAAGGTTCTTTCCGAGAGAGTACCTGGTAACGAGAAGGTTGACTTCGATCACATCGATAAGGCTCCCGAAGAGAGAGAGCGTGGTATCACCATTTCTACCGCTCACATCGAGTACCAGACCGAGAAGAGACACTATGCACACGTTGACTGCCCGGGCCATGCTGACTACGTTAAGAACATGATCACCGGTGCTGCACAGATGGATGGTGCTATCCTCGTTGTAGCTGCTACTGATGGTGTTATGGCTCAGACCAAGGAGCACATCCTTCTGTCCCGTCAGGTAGGCGTTCCTTACATCATCGTATTCCTGAACAAGTGTGATATGGTTGACGATCCCGAGCTGATCGAGCTGGTTGAGATGGAAGTAACCGAGCAGCTGGAAGAGTACGACTTCAATGACTGCCCTATCATCAAGGGTTCCGCTCTGAAGGCTCTGGAAGATCCCAGCAGCGAGTGGGGCGACAAGATCATGGAACTGATGGATACTGTAGATTCTTATATCCCTGATCCTCAGCGTGATACTGATAAGCCTTTCCTGATGCCCGTCGAGGACGTATTCACCATTACCGGTCGTGGTACCGTTGCTACCGGTCGTGTAGAGCGTGGTGTTCTGCATCTGAATGATGAAGTTGAAATCGTTGGTATCAAGGAAGAGACCAAGAAGACTGTTGTAACCGGTATCGAAATGTTCCGTAAGATGCTGGATGAGGCACAGGCTGGTGATAACATCGGTGCTCTGCTTCGTGGTATCCAGAGAACTGAAATCGAAAGAGGACAGGTTCTGGCTAAGCCCGGTACTGTTACCTGCCACAGAAAGTTTACCGCTCAGGTATACGTTCTGACCAAGGATGAAGGTGGACGTCATACTCCTTTCTTCAACAACTATCGTCCTCAGTTCTACTTCAGAACCACCGACGTTACCGGCGTTTGCGAACTGCCCGCTGGTGTTGAGATGTGTATGCCTGGTGATAACGTAGAGATGACCATCGAACTGATCCATCCTATCGCTATGGAGCAGGGTCTTACCTTCGCTATCCGTGAGGGTGGACGTACTGTAGGATCTGGACGTGTTGCTACTATCATCGAGTAATTAAATATTATTCAGTAAATTCAAGGGTTTCGGAGATTTCTCCGGAACCCTTTTTACATGCGATAATAATGAAGATGGGTGTGAGCGGTGCCAAAATGGTGCCAAAAAAAACTCCGTCGAATTTTGCTATTCAACGGAGCTTTTTTCTTACCATCCCTTAATCTGTTTTACCTGTTCTGCCCGTTCGGGGTCTCTGTGATATTGTAGTTTGAATTGTATCGTTTCGACCACTTCTTTCCTTGCTTCATCATCCAACTGATAAAAGGAAGTCAAAAGATTATCCACATCCGGCATACTATTTTTACCGAATAGGTACATAAGTGGATAGAGAGAGTTTTTCAAGTAGGTTTTGACTCTGCTTGCATCCAAGGCTCCATTCAATCCATCTGGAAGAGTGGGATATATTTCTTCTTCGGTAATAGCTCCAGAGAAAGGACTTGCAGAGCATATCTCATTCACATCAATATCTAAAGCATTGGCAAGTCGGAGCGCAAAGTCAAAGCGGATATTGGAATCTTTTTGAATAATCGTGTATAACGTGGTGGCACTAATGCCGGTTTCTTTTGCAATTCTGCGTACATTTGTACCTTTTTCATCAAGGTACTCTTTTAATTTCTTTCCATCGCCCATAAGCAACCTCCTATTTTCATAGACAAAGTAATTACGAAAAACATAAATTCAATTATTATCATATCACATTTACGAAAAACATAAAAGTAAAAATTACATAATTTTAGAATTACGAAAACCGTAAAATAATATTTACGAAGTATTGACATTATTTACGGACAGTGATAATATGAATTTACGAAAACCGTACACAACAAAAATACAAGAGTTGTAACGGAATTGTAGAATGAGAAGGGAGGATGAATATATGGCGAACTATCAATATATGATGAGTGCGGATGATGTGGCTAAGGAACTGGATTGTTCCAAGTCGTATGCTTACAAGTTGGTTAAGGCAATGAATAAGGAACTTGCGGAGCAGGGATATATCACAATGGCAGGACGGATTCCAAGAGCATATTGGGCAAAAAAGATGTTCGGATACGAGCTGGCTGCGAACTAAGAGAGGAGAAGAAAGGAATGGCTTACAAAGAAAAAGACACGAAGAAATGGACTGCCCAGTGGTTTGAAACGAATGCAAAGGGCGAAAAGAAAAAACGAAGAAAGAGAGGATTTTCCACAAAAAAGGAAGCTCTGGAATATGAGCGACAGAAAAAACTCAATAGCAGTCGAAGTATGGATATGAAATTGAGTGAATTTATGGAGGTATATTTTGAGGACAAACAGAATGAACTCAAAGAACGTACCATGAAAAACAAACGTTATATGATGGAACAGCATATTATTCCGTATTTTGGAAATCAAATGATGAGTGAAATATCAGCTTCGCAGATTATTCAGTGGCAGAATGAAATGCAGACAAAAGGCTTTTCGGAATCATATCTGCGAATGATACAAAATCAGCTAACCAGCTTGTTTACTCATGCTTCAAGGATTTACGATTTGCATACAAATCCTTGCAAGAAGGTAAAGCGGATGGGAAACTCGGACAGCAGAAGCTTGGATTTCTGGACAACAGAGGAGTATCAGCAGTTTATTCAAACTATAGAACCGGGAACAAGATATTATCTCATCTTTGAAATTCTTTTCTGGACTGGATGCAGAATTGGAGAACTACTTGCATTAACTCCGGCAGATATAAACTTTGAAAGAAATCAAATCAGCATCACAAAAACGTACTATAGGACAGAACGAAAGGATGTGATTACAGAACCAAAGACAAAACAATCTGTGCGAACAATAGAAATACCGGAATTTTTGAAGCAGGAAATAAAGCAATTTATTGAAGGACATTACGGTATGCCGGAGAATGAAAGACTTTTCCCTATTGTGCAGGAAGCAGTACAGCATAAGATGAAGCACAATATGGTGAAAGCCGGAGTAAAGAAAATCCGAGTGCATGATTTAAGACATTCACATGTAGCATATCTCATCAACAAAGGGATTGAGCCGATTCTGATAAAGGAAAGATTAGGGCATAAGGATATAAGAATTACCCTAAATACTTATGGTCACTTATATCCGAATCAGCAACGGAGAATTGCAGATTTGCTGGATAATGAACAAGAAAAAAGTCCCAACAGCGGCAACTGTCAGGACTAAAGATAACCGGATAAACCTCTGTTATCCTATGTATATACAAGCTAAGTATAGCAGAGGTTTTCTCCGGTAGCAATTATAAAATTAAAATTGGAGGAGAAAATGACAGAACAGAAGATTGAATTAAAGATGATTAGAATGTCAGAGGTACAGTCGCAGGAGATTGAGTGGCTGTGGTATCCATTCATTCCTTATGGCAAGCTGACAATTATTCAGGGTGATCCGGGTGACGGAAAGACAACAATGGTCTTGAATCTGGCGGCAAAGCTGTCAAAGGGCGAAGCACTGGATGAAAATATGAAAGTCACAGAGCCGGTCAATGTAATATACCAGACTGCGGAGGATGGTCTTGCGGATACAGTAAAACCAAGATTAGAACTTGCCGGAGCAGACTGCGAGAGAATTATCGTTATTGATGAGAGTGACAAGTCACTGTCTATGGTAGATGAACGCTTGGAAGAAGCGATTGTAAGGACTGGTGCAAGGCTCTTGATTTTAGACCCGATACAAGCCTATCTGGGCGGTGGCATGGATATGAACCGAGCAAACGAAGCAAGGGATATGACAAAGAAATTAGGAGCATTGGCAGAGAAAACAAAGTGTGCAATTATCCTTATCGGTCATATGAATAAGGCTTCCGGCAATAAAGCGGCATACCGGGGCATGGGTTCCATAGATTTCTTTGCAGTGGCAAGAAGCGTATTACTGGTCGGACGGGTAGAGGGAGAACCGAATACCAGAGCTGTTGTCCAGATAAAAAATAACCTTGCGGCATTCGGGCACCCGAAGGCATTTGCCTTATCAGAGGAAGGCTTTCAGTGGATTGGAGATTATGAGATTACTGTGGATGAGGTGCTTGGCGGCATTGCACCAAAGGCAAATAAAATGGAGCTGGCAAAGCAGATGTTACGGGAACTTGCAGAAACACAGAATGCGGTTTTGAGCAACGAAATCTTTGACCGGGCAGAAGAACTGGGAATTTCCAAACGAACACTGGAAAACGCAAAGAAAGAGCTGGGTATCCGGGCAAGAAAAATCAATAACGCTTGGTACTGGGAACTGGATAAGGTAAAGCAGGAATAGAGGAAGAACGCAACAATGCAGAGTATACAGAAATGCGGTCTTGAAGATTGCAAGGTTGCAAAAGATATAGACATTGCGTTGTTGCGGTCTTGCAGAAAGGATTGGTCGATTGAAATGAAGAATGTGCAGATTTCGCAGGAACTGTTCTTTTTGCTCGTGAGATATTTTCTCATAGGGCAGGAAGAAACGGAGCCGGAGATAGTTAAGGCATTGGAGAAAAAGATGGATGCCCTGGTAATGAGAGAGCTGTATACGCAGTATAAAACTGCACCGACAGAGGAAGAAAAGGAAAAGGCACGCAGGGAATATCTAGACAGGCGTGGTGTGCCGGACAGCTTCCGATGGTAATTTCCTTAGACGAATAAAACGGGAGCGTGGCACGCACCCGTAGGAAACGATTAAGGAAAAATGGTGCGGTGACAGCGATGACAATGTGACCGGAACGGGCACAACTGCCGCAGGCAGAAAAAGCTTCCGGCAGGACGCAAAACCCGATTTATCGGGTTGCATTTTTGATGGCGAAGCTGTCAAAAGTGCTTTTGCGTTACTTTCGACGAAAGTAACAAAGCCTGTGCCTATCGGCACTAAAAGATACAGATAAAAAGAGATGAGAGGTGGTTTTATTGGAGAGAACGATTAGCGGAATGATGGGGAAAGGCTCTGTGAATCACAATACAAGAGCATTTTCAGCAAAGAATGTAGATAAAGAAAGGAGCCGGGACAATGTGGAATTTTGTCACGAGGATATAAAGGCAGTGTATCATGAACTGTTTGACGAAGCTCTGGAACGGTACAATGCGAAGCAGAAACGCAGTGACCGGAAGATTGAAAACTATTATGAGAAAATCCGGCAGGGGAAGCAGGAGAAACTGTTTTACGAAGTGATTTTCCAGATAGGTAACAGAGATGACATGAATGCACGGAGTGAGGAGGGGCAGTTGGCAAAGCAGATACTTATTGACTTCATGACAGACTTTCAAAGCAGGAATCCGAATCTTCATGTATTCTCGGCACATCTGCACATGGATGAGGAAACACCGCATATTCATATTGATTTTGTTCCGGTCATTACCGGGAGTAAGCGAGGACTTGATACAAGGGTTTCGCTGAAAGGGGCATTGGCGGAGCAGGGATTTGAAGGCGGCACCAGAGGAGCAACAGAATGGAACCAGTGGATAGAATCAGAGAAAAAGGAACTTGCGGCAGTCATGGAACGATATGGTGTTGAATGGCTGCAGAAGGGTACGCACAATAAACATCTGTCGGTGCTGGATTATGAGAAGCAGGAGAGGGTAAAGGAAGTAGCAGAGCTAGATTCTCAGCTTGCACAATCAGAAATTGCATTGCAGACAGCAAGTAAAATGGTGGACAGTCAGCTTGCTCGTGCGGAAGAATTGGCAGAGATGGGAGATAAGTTTCAAAGACAGAACGAGGAAATTAAGGCAGATAATGCAGAACTGGAAAAAACGTATGTAGATACAAAGCAGAGTTATAACAGTTTGTTGGCAAAAAACAGTCAGTTGATTTTCGAGAATGAGGATTTGGAGCAGGAAAAGGAAAGGCGGTTGTCCGGCAACCGGGAATTAGAAAAGCAACAGCAGAAGCTTCAAAAAGAACTGGAAGCTATGGCAGGTTCTAAGGTCGCTCTGGAGCGTAATGTGAGAGCCTATGACGAGGAAAAACAATGGCAGCTTCCAGAGCCGGGAGTGATGCAGTCGGCGAAATCCTATCGTGAAAAGGTGGCATTACCATTGATTACAAGATTAAAGGAACTTGTAAAAAGCCTAACAATTAAGTGTGTGGGTCTGATGGAGCAGGTGAAGAAGCTGACTGCAAAGGTAAATCAGCAGGGAGAGGATATTGCATGGTATAAGAATAAAATCAAGGAGCAGAATAGCACAATGGAGCATTTGCAGGAGAAAGCGGAGGATTTGGAACGAGTGAAACAGTATGTCGGGGCTGACAAAATACAGGATATTATTGACAATGTGAAAGAAGCGGAACGGTTACAGGCAGAGCAGAAGCGATTGCAGAGAAGCTATCAGAACAGAATGAGCAGATAAGGAGATAGATGGATATGACGGATAAAATCAAAGAAACAGAAGTGTTGAGAAAGCACATCATTGGAGAAAACGGAATCAGTTACACTTTGGGAGAGGATGGTCTGTATTATCCAGATCTCCGGCTCCCGGAGGGAACGCATTATGAAATTGGCAGATACGGAAGAATGAGAGCAGAGTATCTGAAAGAGTACCATAGAGCATTGTATCTGGAATTGCTGTTGGATGGAAATTTAAATGAATATCTGCACCAGACGGACGAAGAATGTTATCAGATGATGGAGCGACTGGTGGAACAGATGAAAGCAAAGCAGGGAGTGACGGCGCAGTTGAAGTCGGAGAATCAAATGCAGTGGGTAGGAATGATGAACAATATCCGGCACTGTGCGGAAGAAGTGGTGTTGAAAGATATAGTGTATGTGTGATGTTGGGCAGTTTTCAGACTGCCCTTAATAATTTTGAATAGCAGAAACAAGAGCTAAATGATATAATACTGTTAAAAGTGGTGCGGAGGTAGACTATGAAAAAATTTCAATATATAGTTGTACTGTTGTTTGTGATAGTTCTTGGAACAGGATGTTCTAATGATGAAAAACAAGAAAATTTTTTATCAGAGACAGAGAATGAGATAGAAAATAAAGAAGATGGCGTAATTTATGAAGTGTATACGGGGAATTGGTCAAATGATGGAAGAACGCATGACCAGATTTTGTCAGAAGGTGGAGTAGAATTATCTTGTACAATTACAGAAAGTAATCGACTTACGGGTACGCTGTTTGCTCAACAGGAAATGACTGAACGCTTTGCTGTTGTTGAAGATATTAGTGGAGAGATAGAACAGAACGAGCTGCTTTTTGATTATGCTGATGATGGTTGGGGAAATAGTGGCACATTACATATGCAATTTAGAAATGATAGCATTTATGTAGAGATATTAAATTATTGTGAGGCAGATGGAGGAAGTGACTATGGTATTAGTGGTTATTATGAGTTGATAAGGGAAAATGAAGCGGAAAGTAGAGAAAAGGAGTTAGAAAATACGATTGACGAACGAAGTCAATATTATAGAGCCAGTGCATATTATTTGGAAATAGTTGATTATTGGGAAAATGTCAGAGAAGCCAGAGATGTATCAAATGTAAATGAACCACTATTTGCAACTAATAAGCAATACTATACAAAAGAGAACTTTGAAAATGAACCAAAATTAGTTATTCACTTGGCAAAAAATGAAATATATGCAAGGCATGGTTATATTTTTAAGAATGAAGATTTGTATAATTATTTTATGGGTTGTGTGTGGTATAATCCAACTTGTAAAGCAGAAGATTTTGATGATAGTGTGTTAAACGAGTACGAAAAAGCTAATCTTGAGATATTGGCATCAATGGATACCTATTAAAAGCGAGAGGAGTAATTTATGAAAAAGAGATGTGTTTTGTTTATACTGTGTATGATGTTTTTGGTTGGATGTTCAGAACAAAATGAAGAAATAAGAAATTCAGTAATAGAGGAGAGTACGGAAACAGAAAGCAGTCTAATTATTGAAGAAGAAACAGAGGAAAATAATGTCCAAATAGAACCAGTAGCACCTACGAAAGAAGAAGTTTTTGCTATGAGAGAAAAAGTATTGGACGGAATGACTGACGATGAGAAGGAAAGATTAACAGAGAATATTAAAGTTGCAAATCTTCAAATGGAACGAGCATATCTGAATGATGGCATCTTTGATAAACTAGAAGATAAAGACAGTCTTGCTTGGAATTATTTCGACCAGAAAGGTGATATTCAAGTTGGGTGGGCGTATGACAGTAATAAAATAACAGTCATGAATGAAGAAGGTATTACGGAAAGTGAATTTTATCAAAAGTATGGTAAACCCGTAATGGTTTATAATAGATTTGACGGAGCAAATTTTGTAAACTTGATTCAAGATATGCAGAAGTCAATTCATAATGAGGAACTGTACGCAGACCTTCAGAGATTGATAGATTTGACTAATTTGGCAACCGAAACTCACGAAATGGAATATGCAAATGATATATATAAAATTCTGCATGATATGGATTACTTCCTTTTGAGATATGGAATCGAAGATGTAGGGAAGTATACGCAGGATGGAGGCGTGGTAGCAAAGTATTATGGTGTACTTACTGTGTATCAGAATGAAGATAAGGGTGGATGGCAATAGTATATAATTGATAATAAAAGACAAATTGAATTTGTAAATAACTTACTGTTCATGGAGATGGGAATATGATAGTAGAAATAATTTTCTCAGATTATTATAGAACATTTTTATTATGTATACTTTCAATGGGAGTTACATTTTTTATACGGAAATTTAGTGTAAAAGAAGGAGTATTGGCATTAGTGATGTACGAATTTATTATGTTAATACCATTTGTTTGGATACTTATTGTAAGTGTAGTCTTTACTGAATTTAACTTTCAGCAAATAATAGAAATTGTTCAGTGGGAGCTAAAATGGATAATTTATTTTACAACGTGTACGGTGTTGCAATTCATAATGTACTACCTTTTTTGGAAAAGAAATGTAATATACAAAATAGGAACTTTACTCTTTTGTGTCACTGTTGTTGTTGTTCCTTTGTATGTGATTAATTTTAACTGAAACAGATAGAATGAATAATGAGAATTATAATATTATGAAACCAACAATCGTTCATAGATGCCATTAGAAGACAAGTTGTTTATGTGTACTTGGGATGTTATAGTTAACTTAAATAAATAATTTCTATGCGGTGCCAAAACGGTGCCAAGAAATCGAACAAATTGAAATACAGAATGCAAAAACAGCAGTTTTCTGCGAAATTTGCCACCAAAAAGCATAGAAAATACGAAGAAATACGGTATTCAAATAACGTGAGGGTGGTAGAACCGTTGGTTCCGGCCGTGTAGCTACCATCATCGAGTAATCTTTGATAGATAGTATATAGCTCTTATTCTGGGGAAGTACTTTTACTTCCCCATTTTTTTACACAATAACGCAGAATAGTAATTCAGAACAATAACTTAGAACAGTAACTCAGAATCGTAACGCAGAATAATAATTCAAAAATTAATTCAAAGATCATTTTTTCTTTTAACCATTTAATGACACAGTTCTGTGTCGGATATTTCAAGATATTTATTTCAATTATTACTTTAATAACATTATTTTTTTAGAGATTAGTTTGTGAAAATTATACATTCATAGGAAATATATGAGGAGCAACGTGTAAAATACATGCGAGGGAGGGGAGAATTATGGATTAGGTATGTGCCAGAGGCAAAGGAATACATGCTGAAAAAGAAAAAGGTGAAATAGGTATGTGTCAGAGGCAAAGGAATACATGCGAAAGAGGGTGAAATTATGGATTGGGTATGTGTCAGAGGCAAGAGAATACATGCGGAAAAAGAAAAAAGACGAAATAGGTATGTGCCAGAAGCAAAGGAATACATGCGGAAAAAGAAAAAAGGTGAAATAGGTATGTGCCAGAGGCAAGAGAATACATGCGAGAGAGGGTGAAATTATGGATTGGGTATGTGCCAGAGGCGAGAGAATACATGCGAAAAGAGAAAAAAGATGAAATAGGTATGTGCCAGAGGCGAGGGAACACATGCGAGAGAGGGTGAAATTATGGATTAGATATGTGCCAGAGGCGAGGGAATACATGCGAAAAGAGAAAAAAGATGAAATAGGTATGTGTCAGAGGCAAGTAAACACATGCGAAAAGAGAAAAAAGATGAAATAGGTATGTGCCAGAGGTAGGGGAATACATGTGAGAGAGGGTGAAATTATGGATTGGGTATGTGCCAGAGGCGAGGGAACACATGCGAAAAGAGAAAAAAGAAGAAATAGGTATGTGCCGGCGGCAAGGGAATACATGCGAAAAGAGAAAAAAGATGAAATAGGGATAAAGATTAGATGAAAAGCAATAAATGAAATAAATGTACGGCGGGAGGAAAAGGCTATAAAGGATTTACTATATGAACAATTGATAAAAAGAGAAAAGTGGCTAAGGGATTTGAAACAAAATTTGGAAAAAAGTATACAGAATGCACCATCAGGCAATCTGAAAATAATTAACTGCAGAGGAGTTGAGCAATATTATTTGGACTCTGTTGAAACTAGAACATCCTATCCAAATGGAAAATATCTGCGAAAATCTGATCTCGAATTGGCAGGTAAACTTGCACAACGAAATTATGATGAGAAATTGCTGTCAGAGGTAGAAAAGCAATTAAAGAACATACAAAATATTATTAAAAAATATGAAAAACAAGAAATAGTACAGGTAGAAGAACTATATAGTGTCTATGACAGAATGAGTCCATCCAGGAAAAAAATGGTGGATTCGAGGATAATGTCGGATAAGGAATATGTGAATCAGTGGTCAGCACAAATATATTCAGGTAAAGATTTTGAAGAAGGACAGGCAGAAATCTACACAGAAAAAAAGGAAAGAGTCAGATCAAAGTCAGAAAAGATCATTGCAGATATGTTGTACCATAAAAATATCCCATACAAGTATGAATGCCCTGTAACCCTAAAGGGATTGGGAACGATATATCCGGATTTTACCTGCCTGCGGTTAACAGATCGAAAAACGATTTTATGGGAGCATTTGGGAATGATGACAGATCCGATTTACTGTCAGAAAGCTATGAAAAAAATAGACATTTACTCAAAGAATGGGCTTATACAAGGTAGAGACATTATATATACATTTGAATCAGAAAAATACAGTCTAAATACAATGAGCGTGGAAAATCTCATCAGTCAAATATTTAGGACATAAATGATGTCCGAAAAAAGATGTGAATAATTCCGTATAATCAAACAGCTTCTGATAATATTTGTTGATAATATTTTGAAATGCAATTTTTGATAAAAGAAATATGTATGTTATAATGGAACATATAAGAAGTGAATAAAATACAGAAAAATCAGTGAAAAGGTAGAGAAATGGCAGAAAAATGGCAGATAGAAGGCTTTTGACTTTAAGAAAAACAATAATGTTTTATATTTGTATATGGAACATTTTTTTATTGATCGGCTGTGCGAAAACTGAGATGGTGTCTGAGGACAATGCAGTAACAAATGAAAATATTGTCACTACCACAGGAACTATTGCAATAGAAACAGAAGCAACAGAAACAGAATCGCAGGATGCAATCCAGCCATCTTCCGACCAACCACCGGAAGCCGCGCCGGAGTACAAGATCATCATGGTAGGGGATATACTGCTTCACACTCTGGTGGAGGAAAGCTGTCTGCAACCGGATGGAAGTTACGATTATGATTCGCTGTTTTCCCACACAAAAGAGGAGATCGCGGCGGCAGATCTTGCCCTGGTGAACCAGGAGGTGATCATAGGCGGTGCGGATCTTGGAATCTCGGGGTATCCCTGCTTCAATGCGGATTACAGTCTCTGCGATTCATTGGTGGGAGCAGGATTCGATGTCATCTGTCATGCCACAAACCATGCCATGGACAAGGGGCGTGCGGGGCTGGTAAACTGTGCGGAGTACTGGAGGGACGAATATTCACAGATCACTGTCCTTGGTATTCATGATACTGCGGATACCTCCACTTCCTGCGGCGCAGATCCGGCGATCATTGAGCTGGGAGACATGCGGATTGCAGTCCTGAACTACACTTACGGAACCAACGGCATTTCTCTGCCGGCGGATATGCCCTATGCGGTGGATCTGTTGAGTGAAGAGCAGGTGGCGGCAGATATTCAGAGGTCAGAGGAATTGGCGGACTTCACCATCGTATGTCCGCACTGGGGAACGGAGTACAGGCTGACATCTGATGCTTCGCAGGAGAAATGGACCAAGATATTTGCGGAAAACGGTGCGGATCTGATCCTGGGTACCCACCCGCATGTCATTGAACCCATAGAATGGGTGACAGATGAAGCGAGCGAGCATGAAATGCTGGTCTATTATTCTCTGGGCAATTTCGTGAACTGGACCTCTGGGACGGGAGAGGGTGTCGCTAACCGTATGGTAGGCGGCATGGCCGAGGTAACGCTTACGAAGAATGATAATGGAGAACTGGAGATTGCAGATTATGGGGTGAAACCGATGATCAGTCATGTGGCTTCCGGTCCCGAAGGTGTGACAACATATTTTCTGGAGGATTATCCGGAAGAACTGGCAGAGGAAAATGAGATCGTTTCGCAGGATCCTGAGTTTTCCAGAGAATACTGTGTCAATTTGTGTGATTCCGTATGGGGAGACCTGTGGAAGACAGAGTAGACAAGTGACATATAGTCTGTTAAAATAAAAAAAGTTGTTGATGCAACAACAAAATGCGACCTATTTTGCAGAATAATCCATAAGAAATATTTTTACTGCCGGCAAGGCGGCGTGTTATAATAAAAATACATATAGGGGTACGCAAACGAGAAGAGAGAAGGCAAAGGAGGAGTTACAATGAAACAACAGTTGGAACCGTTGTTTACGCCGTGGAAGATCGGAAACTGCGAGATTAAGAACCGCATTGTTCTGACATCCATGGGTGGCACAAACCTGTTGGGATGGATGGAAGTGAACCATTTTGACAAGGATGGTGCGAAATTTATTCTGGAGGTAGCGAAAAATAATTGCGGTCTGGTGCTTCCGGGATGTCAGCCGGTATACAATCCCATGTACGGACAGTGGCTGTATAAGAAGAAAAAAATGTATGAGGATCTGGCAAAGTGGATGCCAGAGTTCCACAAGACAGGAGCAAAGCTGTTCGTCCAGCTGACGGCAGGTTTCGGCAGATCGTTCACCATCAGTGAAATGATGGAGACCCTGTACACCAATAAGGCATTGCGGGTACTGGCGAAGCCTTTTATGGATCTGGACAAGATTACAGCCGCACCCAGCCCGTCTCCGAATCGCTGGTCAGATAAAGTTCCTTCCCGGGAGATGACTGTGGAGGAGATTCAGGAGTTCATCACCGCATTCGGTAAGACTGCAAAATTATTAAAGGATGCCGGTGTGGACGGTGTGGAGATCCATGCGGTACATGAAGGCTATCTACTGGATCAGTTTACTTTAAAATATGTGAATCAGCGAACCGATGAGTATGGTGGATCTTTTGAAAACAGATATCGTTTTGCTGTAGAGATCGTAAAAGAGATCAAGAAGATCTGCGGGCAGGATTTCCCTGTGTCTCTTAGGTACAGTGTGGAATCCAAGACCAAGGGCTTCCGTGAGGGAGCACTTCCCGGAGAAAGCTTCACAGAAGCAGGCCGTGATATGGCAGAATCCGAAAAAGCAGCGAAGTATCTGCAGGATGCCGGTTATGATATGTTAAACTGCGATAACGGTACTTACGATGCCTGGTACTGGGCACATCCCCCTATCTATATGCCGGAGAACTGCAATCTGGAGGATGTGGCGCATATCCGCAAATTCGTGGATATCCCTGTGGTATGCGCCGGACGTATGGATCCGGAGACGGCTGCGGCGGCCATTGCAGACGGAAGAATCGACGGTGCCGGATTCGCCAGACAGTTCCTGGCAGACCAGGAATGGGTGACCAAGCTGATGAATGATAAGGAGGACGATATCCGTCCCTGCATTTTGTGTCATAACGGCTGCTTCAACATGTGTCATTATAAGGGAGTTCCCAACGATCAGGCATTATCCGATTCTCTGCATTTGGCACGCTGTGCGGTAAATGCCGAGACCATGCAATGGGAGAAGCACAAGATCGTCCCGACCACAAGCCCGAAGAAGGTACATATTATCGGTGGCGGTATCGGCGGCATGGAGGCTGCCAGAGTACTGAAGCTGCGGGGACACGAGCCGGTGATTCACGAGCAGACAGATCACCTGGGCGGAACCTTTATTGCTGCCAGTGCGGAAAGCTACAAGGGAAAACTGCGAGATCTTCTGACCTGGTATCGGAAGCAGATGGCAGATCTGAAAATTGAGATTCATTACAATGAAAAAGTGGAGAGTATCGCCCCGTTTGCCGGTGCTCCTGTGATCATCGCTACCGGAGCAGTGCCCAGAGTACTGAAAAAAGTGCCCGGTCATGAGAAGATGGTTGAGGCATGCGAATACCTTACCGGTACTCCCGTAGGAGAAAAGGTTGCCGTCATCGGCGGCGGACTCACCGGCTGTGAGATTGCTTATGAACTGGCGCTGCAGGGCAAACAGCCTGTAATCGTAGAGATGAAAAACGATCTCATCGCCCAGACCGGAGTATGCCTGGCCAACAGCTCCTATCTGAGAGAGTGGTTCGCCTGGAAGAAAGTGCCCGTATATCTGGAAACTACGCTGCAGGAAGTAAAGGATGACAGCATCGTATGCAAGGATGCTTCCGGAAAAGAGATCACAATTCCCTGTGACAGTGTGATCAGCTCCGCAGGATACATTCCCAATCCACTGGCACCGAAGGGCAGCAATGTCAGCCTGGTAGGTGACTGTGACGGTGTAGGTAATCTGCGAAGTGTCGTATGGCGCGCTTATGAAGTTGCCATGAAGATTTAAAGGGAGGGAAATCAATGAACTTAACAAAAGAACAACAGGAAATATATGATGGAAAACAGGGAGCGACCCTGGCGAAGGTCATGCAGACGCTGGTGCGCTACGGCGAGCTGTTCGGTGCGGACGGTATGGTGCCTGTGACCAGTAAATACAACCATCTGGTAACCTCTTTCGGATTGAAAGCACTGGCGCCGGTGTATGAACTGATGAATCAGCTGATCGAATCCGGCAATGTATCCAAACAGAAATTTTCCGCCGATCCGAGACCACTGGATCCCAATGTGCCAAGTTCTTTCTTACAGGATTTTGTGTTCAAGAATTTCATGTACTCCAAGCAGGATGACTACGAGAAACAGCTGACCCAGCTGGGCATCATGGAAAAAGATGCATATACCTGCACCTGTTACATGGATGAAGTGGGAAATACCCCGGCCATGGGAGAGGTGCTGTCCTGGTCTGAATCTTCTGCAGTGGTCTATGCCAACTCCGTATTGGGAGCAAGATGCAATCGTAATTCCGGTATCATTGACCTCATGGGTTCGGTAGTGGGCTATGTGCCCCGTTTCGGTCTGTTAACGGATGAGGGCAGAAAAGCCACCTGGATCGTGAAGATCGAGACAACGAAGAAGCCGGAAGCGCAGCTGCTGGGATCAGCCATTGGTATGAAAGTCATGGCGGATGTTCCCTATATCGTAGGACTGGACAAATGGCTGGGCGGTGAGCTGGATGATGCAGCGAAAACCTATCTGAAGGATTTCGGCGCAGCGACTGCTTCCAACGGTGCGGTAGGTCTGTACCATGTGGAAAATATCACTCCGGAGGCTGTAAAATACGGAAAAGATCTGATTGCGGAGGATGCAAAGGTCTATGTGGTAGATGATGCGGAACTTCAGAGGGTCTATGAGAGCTATCCGGTGATCTGGAAAAAGAAGGATGCCAAGCCGAAGCTGTGTTTCATGGGATGTCCCCATATGAGTTTACAGCAGCTCATCGACTGGACGGAAAAAGTCTCTCGGAGCCTGAAAGAAGCCGGTAGAACCAGAGTATGTATTCCTACCGTATTCACGGCGGCACCCGCGGTACTGAAAAAATTTCAGGAGACCCCTTATGCGGAGACGTTAAAGGCAACGGGAGTTATTACTTCCTATATCTGCCCGTTAATGTATATGAATAATCCTCTCAGCGAGAAGATGCCGGTCATTACTTCCAGCAACAAGCTGCGTACCTATACCAGCGCAAGATATTATACCGATGCTGAGATCTTAGAGCAGATCACGAAGGGAGGAGCGGACAAATGAAAGAATTTAAAGGAAGAATCGTAGCCTCCGGAACTGTAACAGCCAAGGCATTGGTATCTCACGGGGGTCTGAACACACTGGCATCTTTCCAGAAGGCATTACAGTTCGGCGATAAAAAAGCAACCTGTGGAGATCAGAATAATCCCGACCTCTATGGTAAACAGATGGCGGGCAAAGCCCTATGCCTGCCGACGACCATAGGATCTACCACCGGCGGACTGGTACTTTACTGTGCCTGCTCCATGAACAGACAGCCGGCATGTATGCTGTTTTCCGAACCTATTGATTCCCTGGCAGCAGCCGGAGCTATTCTGGCAGATGTGTGGCTTGACAATGTGCGGATGCCTGTCATTGACAGTCTGGGGGAAGAGTTCCTGGAATATGTGAAGGATGATATGGATATTACCGTAAAAGAAGACGGTACGGTAGTAGTGGAATAGTTTAAATAGCTTTAATAGTTTTAAGAACAGCTTTCGGAGGAAACTTCGGAAGCTGTTTACTATTTTATGGAAAAAACTTTTATGAAAAAAATTTATTTTTCTGCAACCGAAAATACGATATGCTTATCTAATGTATGTGAACACAAAATACCTTGCAAGGCATCCGGCCGGATGAAGAACGGGAGGAACCATGGAGAAACTGGTGAAAAAAGCGAAAAAAGGAGACGCGGAAGCTTTCATCGCTCTGATGGAACAGAACAGGCAGAGCATGATACGGATCGCGTTCGCTTATCTGGGGAACGAAGAGGATGTTGCCGATGCCATGCAGGAGAGCATACTTTCAGCTTTTGAAAAGCTGGATACCTTACGAAGAGCTGAATATTTCAGAACCTGGCTGATTCGTATTCTGATCAACCAATGTATTGCAATGAGACGGCACAGGAGTCGGACGGTTCCCATGAACGAGGCGGAGGAAGCTTCACAGTTCTATGATTTCAGTACGGATCTGGAATTCAATGATCTGTTGAAAACTCTGCCGGAGGACAGCCGGCTGATCTTCCAGATGTATTATGGGGAACAGTTTTCCATAGGAGAGATCGCACAGCTGCTCCATATGAAAGAAAATACGGTGAAGAGTAAAATTCACCGGGGCAGAGAACATCTGAGATCGCAGATGGGTGTAGGAAAGGAGAATAGCCATGACAAACAGTCCGTTGATTGACAGAAAAATAGAGGAAGCATACGGAATTATCAGAGAAAGATCGGAAAAGAAAAAAAGACAGAGTCGAAAAAGAAAGTTTGTGCAGACGGGGGCTGCAGCTGCAGCGATTGTTGTAGCTATTGGATTCTGTGCGGCAAATCCGGTCTTGGCAAAAGAACTGCCTCTGATCGGCAGCGTGATAGAACGGGTACAGGAGCTGCTGGGGTTCCAGGAGATTACGACAGAAGAAATTGTAACGCTGGTACCAACAGGGCAAGGAAAATACAATGCCGGGGAGAGAGAAGAGGCTGGGGACAACAATACCGGAGCCACTGGGATCCAGAGTACGGAAACCAGTGTGGAAGCTACAGAACCGGCGCAGTATCAGGTATCGGATCAGGGCTACACCATTACCTTGACGGATTATTATGCCACAAACCAGGCAATTTTCCTGGGGGTAAAAATGGAGAGCGAAGAGGGATTCCCGGAGATGTCAGCGGATAGTGACGGAAAAAGCCAGATCATGATCGCAACACTGGAGGAGTATTCTTTCCGAAGCGGCGATCCGGTACACGGGGGCAGGGCGCTTGTGGGGCAACTTGTGGATAAACATACTTTTCTGGGACTGATCCGTATCGATTACAAATCGATCCAGACAGGGGATCAGGGATACTATGAACAGATTCCGGAAGACATGACACTGCAATTGGAAATTCCGTATTTTTTCCTATATCCGAAGGGGGCTTCCAAGGAGACAGTACGCGGAAGCTGGAAATTCCCGGAGCTTTCAGTCTCCCAGAGCGATAAGGAAATGCAGGTCATAGAGATAGGCGAAACGAATGCAGCGGGCTTCGGGCTGGACAGAATCGAAGTCTCTCCGGTGGAGCTTACGGTATATGACATTTTCCCGGAAGATCATCTTGTTGTGACCGTAGTGTTGGATAAAGATGGAAGAAAACTGACATATGCAGGAAACAATACCAACGAGCTGGCGGTCAGCGGATACGATATATCCGAGATCACAGTGTACCTCTATGATTATGACGAATACATGGAGATCAAGGGGCTGGCACTGGGAGAAAATCCGACAGCATTCCGGGAAATACTTGAGAAAAATGCTCTTTATGAAAAAAAGATTTCGATAGAAACAGACAAATCGTAGTATATCTGCTGTGGCAGCTGCAATGACAGCTGAAGGCGTAGTTAGCATAGCTGCGGTTCATGGAAAGCAGAAAATAGTGAAGCTACAGGCGAAGTAGGAAAACAAGCGGCTTTCGGAGATCCCCCGGAAGCCGCTTGATGATGGATTTCAAAATCGCTGATAATGCACCGCACATATTATTTGGTCAGCTCAGCAACGACCTGATTGATGACCTTGCCGTCAGCCTTGCCCTTCAGTTCGCCCATAACAGCCTTCATGATCTGGCCCTTATTTTTCGTAGCCAGAACATCTGCGAATTTCTCTTCCAGAATTGCTTTGACTTCCTCAGCGGAGAGCATCTTGGGAGCAAACTCGCTCATAATCTCATAGCGCTTTTTGTATTCTTCCAGCAGCTCGGTACGGTCTGCGGGGCAGGTGTCGATCTGCTCCTTCACGGATTTGATCTCTTTTAAGATGGCTTCGTTGGCCATCTCATCGGGAATGTTGTCACGGCAGCCGTTGTCGATTCCTTTTTTCTTTACAGCGGATACCAGTGCGGAGATGGCATCCTTTCTGAATTTATCCTTTGCCTTCATGGCAGCGATCATAGCATCCTGTAATTCTTTTAATTTCATTGTGGTCTCCTCTCTGGAACAAAATCTCCAAATATTTTCTGTGTTTTATTATACTCCTACCGGTGAAAACTGAAAAGAAGAAAATGGGAATATCTGTCAGCTTATATCCGGGTTGTTTACACAGATATTACATGTTGTTTACCTGCCCAAGATAGTGTTGCTGCAACAGTTTTGGTAACATATAATACGCCTTGGAGAAAAAAGCAACTGCGAAACAGGATATAGAGTATCATAGCACGAAGCTGTGAGCGTATGGTACAATGAACACGAAATAAGATGTATATAAAGACACGGGAATTAATACATGATGGAAGGAAAGAAGTAGAAGAATGACATATAGTGAAATTAGAAAAAATGAAGAAGTACTGGCATTTATTAAAAAGGGAAATGCGAATCTGGGAGCCATGGGATTCACCGATCATTCGGAGGCGCATTCGGGACCGGTGGCAGAGCGGGCAGCAGAGATTCTGAAAAAATTTGGGTATCCGGAAAAAGATATTGAACTTGTGAAGATCGCCGGATTCATGCACGATATTGGAAATGCGGTGAACCGTAGCCATCATGCAGAGTACGGGGCGCTGCTTGCAAATGATATTCTGAAGAAGACAGATCTGCCCCTGGAGGACCGGGTGCAGATCGTGTCTGCTATCGGACTGCATGACGAATCTACCGGCGGTGCTACCGATCCTATTTCCGCGGCGCTGATCATTGCAGATAAGACCGATGTCCGCAGGAGCAGAGTCCGGGAGAAGAATAAGGCGACCTTCGATAAACATGACCGCGTCAATTATGCGGTTACGGATACGAAGCTTAAGATCAATGTGGAGAAGAGAGTGATTTCACTGAATCTGCAGATTGATCCGAAGATCTGCAGCATGTATGAGTATTTTGAAATATTCCTTGGGCGTATGATGATGTGTAAGCGTGCAGCGGAAGTGCTGGAGGCATCTTTTAAGCTGACCGTGAACGGATCTAAGGTGTTGTAAATTGAGAGTTAGCGAAGAAAATTGTATTTAATCCCCGTAGCCCTTGGCAGGGTATAAGAAACGCGGCACTGCTTATTCTTATACCCAGCCGGGGCTACTGATTTCTTGAAAACCTTCATGGGTCTATAGAAGATAAATTTCCCTGTAGGTACTTTTGGGGACAGGTAAAAAAACAAAAACTAAACAATATGGGCCTATAGCTAAAAATTTGCCTGCCAGATACTCAATTTCTTCAAAATGAGTACCTCAGAGCCGGTTTTTTCCCTATAGACCCATATTCATCTTTTTATGCGTTATTTGTAGCAATTTTAGTATCTCACAACTCATTTTTTCTGTATAGACCCAAAATACAGGACACCCACGACGAACATTTTAGAATATAGAGTTCCCTTGTTATACCTTCCGGTTTTCACATTTTGGGTATCAGCAGCAAAATAAGCTTCCCATACCCTCGAACTTTTCATAGCGTGGGTATCAGCAACAAAACAAGCTTCCCATGTGGGATTGATAATCATTTAATTTTACATAATTAGATGTCAGTAGAAAGTTTTTTAATTTTTCTTATAGCAATACGATAAGAAATGTAAAAAAATAACAATACTACAAGGAAATAAACAGTTAGAAATATTAAGGAGACAATAATTCTTTGATTAATCTGTTCAAGATAGAAAACAGTATCAATTTGGAAACTCTCAACAAAAACGATAATAGTATTTAAACTAGAATAGCATAGTGCAAATAGCCAACACCAGAGTGGAAAATGTTGGGTTCCATTAAAAAGAACTCCTTTTATTGACATCCAAATGATTAACACATCAGGCGCTAATGGAATAACCCAACCGTTTAAGCTTGTTTTAAAAAAATAATCTAGTAGATAAGTAAGTTCATTTGCTATAATTATACCCCAAAAAAGTTTAACATAAATTGTGTGCCGAATATTTGTGATCCTTTCATCACAGTGAATGGTGGTTTTCATAAGTTGTCCTCCTCCCAAAATAAATCGTTTAATGTTTTGTTAAGTACTTTACATATCCGAATACAAAGCTGAAGACTGGGATTAAACTTTCCGCCTTCTAGTAAGTTGATAGTAGGGCGTGTAACATTAACTTTGGCAGCCAGTTCTTCTTGAGAAAGATTCATCTCAACGCGCGCTAATTTAAGACGCATATTTTTCATTTATATAACCTCCTTTCTATATGCATTATATGATATATCAAACAAAATGTAAAGTATATATTACAAAAAATAATAAATATATAACGTTATGTGAAAAAGATTATTATGTTTTGGTAATAGAACTTTTAAGTATTTGATTCAAGTGTCGGAGTAATAAAAGAGTTACGAAATAAAGTAAAAGCAAATTAGGAGGAATTGATATGATGCCATATGAAGTAGGAAAGACGTTTATTATTAGGGTTCCATTATTATCTATAGAGACTTATAAGGAATTATGTTCAGAAAAAGATGGATTACCAGTTATTAAAACCAAGGAAACATTGACAGGGTATACCCACAAACTATTCACGTTGAGGCGGAAGAAGGGTACAGACTAGCTTGTTCCTATCTCCTGTGCCCACGCTGAGGCGGAAGAAGGGCACAGGCGGGCGTTCGCCGCATCACTCTCAATTTCCATCCATGACTGTTTTGCATATCTTCTATGCTTGTGGTACAATAAACAGAAAGCAGGCATTTTGAGGAGAAAATTGTATGAAAGCACAGGAATTATTATTTCAATTGCAAGATAAAGGTTACCGTGATTTCCAGAGCAAATTAATCCCGACGATTCCTGTGGAGACGATTATCGGAGTCCGTATTCCCGCAATTCGTAAGCTTGCGAAGGAGTATGGAAAGGATCCGGAGAGCGTAGAGTTTCTGAAACAGCTGCCGCACACTTATTATGATGAAAATATTTTGCATGCGTTGTTGGTGGCGGAGATCAAAGATTACGAAGCCTGTGTAAAAGAAGTGGAGCGCTTTCTGCCTTATGTGGATAACTGGGCGGTGTGTGATATTTTTTCACCAAAGGTGTTTCGCAAAAACAAAGACAAACTCATAGACAAAATAAGAGAATGGACAGCTTCGGGTCACTCCTATACCTGCCGTTTCGGAATGGGAATGCTGATGACACATTTCCTGGATGAGGATTTCCGGGTGGAATATCTGGAGATCCCGGCAACGGTACATTCCGAGGAATATTATGTGAACATGATGATCGCGTGGTTCTATGCCACGGCACTGGCAAAACAGTGGGATGCCACAATCGGTTATATAGAGGATCAACGGTTGGATACCTGGACACACAATAAGACGATTCAGAAAGCACGGGAAAGCTACCGTATAACACCGGAACAGAAGGAATATCTGAAGACGTTGAAGATGTAAATAGAATGATATCTGCACAACATATGGAAGCACGAAAATACAGGAAACAAAAAAGGATGCAAAATTGCAGATTATGAAAAAGATGAGAGAGGATAAGACAGCATGAACGGCAACATGGAATTTCGCAGGGCACGCAGAGAAGAAGCAGAAGAAATCCTGCAGTTATACCGTTCCCTGATCGGAACCGAATATTGTGTCTGGACAGAAAATTATCCCACAGAACGGGAAGTGGAATTTGACCTGTCAAGAAATGCATTGTTTTGTCTGTATGAGAGAATGCCGGAACCTGATGAGAGAGAACGATTAATAGGCACAATTTCCATAGACGATGACCCGGAAGTGGAGGCACTGTCCTGTTGGTCAGAGGACCTTACCCCGGTGGCAGAGCTGTCCAGACTGGGAGTGGCGGTAGAATATCAGAATCGTGGCATTGCCAGGATCCTGTTGCAGGAGGCTATGGCGGAATTGAAATCACAGGGTTATAAGGCGGCACACATTTTAGTGGCAAAGGACAATGTGAAAGCGTTACGCTCTTATGAAAAATTGCATTTTACCACAGCAGGGGAATGTGAGCTTTTCGGGCATTCCTACTGGTGTTATGAGAAAGAATTATAGAAGTGATCACTATGCAAATCAATGAAACAGAGAGGAAAGACGATATATGGTAACGATCGATCTGATCACAGGCTTCCTGGGATCCGGAAAGACTACTTTTCTGAAAAAATATGCAGAATACCTGATGGATCAGGGACTGCATATCGGTATTCTGGAAAATGATTTCGGTGCTATCAACGTGGATATGCTGATGCTCCACGAACTCAGGGGAGATCAGTGCGAACTGGAGATGATCGCCGGAGGATGCGATGCGGAGAGCCACAGGAGGCGTTTCCGTACGAAGCTGATCTCCATGCGAATGTGTGGTTATGACAGGGTGCTGGTGGAGCCGTCGGGAATCTATGATGTAGATGAGTTTTTTGATGTACTTCGGGAGGAGCCACTGGACCAGTGGTATGAGATCGGCAATGTCATCGCCATACTGGATGCAAGATTGGAGAATAATCTCTCACAGCAGGCGGACTATCTGCTGGCATCGGAGGCTGCCAATGCCGGAAAAGTGATCCTGAGCCATGCGGATGCAGCCACCAGGGAACAGTGTGAGGACACGGTGGCACATCTCAACCGGGCACTGGAACAGATCCGCTGCGACCGGAGAATCGACCCTGAGAAAGATATTTTACAGAAAAATCTCACGGATCTGACAAAAGAAGATTTAGAGGAAGTATCCAAATGCGGTTATCGTCTGGAAAGTTATCGGAAAATGGATCTGGAAAACGACCAGACATTTGATTCCTTATTTTTTATGGAAGAGAAGATTACCTCGGAAGCTTTGGAGCGGGCGGTCCCCAGGCTGTTTGCCGACAAGTCCTGTGGGGAAGTATTCCGTATTAAGGGTTTTGTGAAAAATAAGGACGGACAATGGATGGAATTAAATGCAACCCATGACAGCAGAACATTAGAACCCATCGCAGTGGGGCAGGAGGTGCTGATCGTCATCGGAGAGCATTTACAGGAAGATAAAATCAGAGAGATTCTGAAGGAGGAAGAGACATGTCAATCTTAAGCCAGTTAAACAGTGTACCGATGTACCTGATCTGTGGAGGTATCATTGCTTTTGTGGCGGTGGTCTGTGTGATTTTTCTGGTGAGGGCATACCGCGCCGGGCAGGCACTCGGTATGGATACCACGAAAATGAAGCGTACGATCATCTCCAGTGCGACCTTTTCCCTGTTGCCCAGTGTGGGAATCCTGCTGGGTGTCATCGCCCTGTCGGGAAGTCTGGGAACACCCTGGCCGTGGCTTCGATTGTCCGTGATCGGTGCCCTGCATTATGAGACCCAGGTGGCGCAGGCAGCAGCGGAGCAGGTGGGAATGAGCACATTGTCTGCTGCGGAAATGACACCGCAGGCATTTTCCACGATCGCACTGCTCATGAGCATCTGCATTATCTGGGGCATGGCATTGTCCATTTTCCTGAATAAAAAATATACACAGAAGCTGACCTCGAATAAAAAATCCGGCAAGCCGGGTTTCGGAGATATGGCAATGACTGCCATGTTCATCGGACTGGTCAGCACCTACATCGGAAGATATCTTGGCGGTTTTATATCGGAGAACGGATTGTTTACGTTTCACGGAGATTACATTCCGTTAGTGGTAATGGCGGTATCGGCACTGGTGATGGCAGGATTTGTATACCTCATTGAGAAAAAAGGAAAAGCCTGGGTGGACAGCTTTTCCATTGCCGGAAGCATGATCATCGGTATGACGGCAGCGGTGCTGGTGGGGTTGCTGTAACGACTGACAGAACAACCTACATAGTACCGGGTAGCGTATCTCCGAAACGGAAAGGAATATCAATATGAGAACAGATAGCATGAAGGCAGATAGTATGAAAGCAGATAGTACGAGAACAGATAACATGAAAGCGGATAGCATGACAATAGATAATACAGAACTGAATAGTGGAGAAGCAACAAAGGAGCAGACCGGGCAGACTCCGGATACCTGGCAGGCCTACACGAAGAAGACACATGTCATCGGGCGGACTGTGAGTATCATTACGCTGGTGATGTTAGTTGGAGCACCGTTTCTCATCGGTAAGCTTTTAGGTGCGTATCCGGATCTGGGGGCTGTCGGCAAGGGGTTCCTCTCTGTGGGAATCGTATGGCTGGTCAGCAGCATCGCGGAGTTTTTGATCTACACACCGATGCTGGGAGCCGGCGGCGGATACCTGGCATTTATCACCGGTAACCTGATCAATATGAAGATCCCCTGCGCGGTCAATGCGAGAGACATGGTAGGAGCGAAGACAGGAACCCCGGAAAATGAGATCATCTCCACGATCTCCATCGCCACATCTTCACTGGTGACAATCCTCGTCCTGGCACTGGGCGTGTTATTGATGGTGCCGCTGCAGCCCGTGCTACAGAGTGAAGTATTGCAGCCGGCTTTTGAAAATGTGGTTCCGGCGCTGTTCGGTGCCATGGCGTACAAATATTACCGGAAAAATATGAAGATCGCTGCATTGCCGCTGATCCTCATGAGCCTGTTGTTCATTCTGGTACCGTCCCTGATCGGCTCCACCAGCTTTATGATCGTTCCTTCCGGCGCGATTGCCATCGGTGTGGCATATCTGCTGTTCCGGAAAAAGAATACACAGAGTCCGGAATAGACAAAATGCCCCCAATAGTGTAAATACCGGGGCTGAATAGTCAGAAGACTATATGGACAGAAAACAGATGAATGGAAAAGGGGCCAAACCTGTCGGGTTATGTGAGTAATAGAAGGTAGCGCCCGGAAAAGAGGAAAATATGAAATATATAGGTTTCATTTTACTTGCAGTGGTTGCGGTTATTATATTACTGCTGTTGATCGCAGTGCTCCGCACCCTGCTGATGCCGTCGAAGACTTCGACTTATGTGGCAGACGAACCGGAGGAGGAAGCGCTGGCACTGGCAGAGAAGCTGTCGAAAATGATCCAATATGACACCACCTCCTATGCCAACGTGGCAGAGGTGGAGAAATTCTTAGGCTTCCATAAGGTGCTGGAGGAACTGTTCCCTCTGGTACATGAGAAGCTGGAGAAGACAGAGATTGATGGGAATCTGTTATTTTACTGGAAAGGAAAAAGCTCTGAGAAACCGATCCTGCTCATGAGCCACCAGGATGTGGTGCCGGCGGAAGGTGAATGGGTTCATGAACCTTTTTCCGGAGATATCGCAGAAGGAAAAGTATGGGGCAGAGGCGCATCCGATACCAAGGCCTCTGTAATGGCATTTTTCCAGGCAGTGGAGGAACTCCTGTCGGAAGGGTTCGTCCCGCCCACCGATGTCTATCTGGCAAGCTCCTGCACGGAAGAGTGGGGCGGTGACGGTGCACCGAAGATTGTGGCAGAATTGCAGCGCAGAGGGATCGAGCTTTTCCTGGTATGCGATGAGGGTGGTGCGATCATCACCGAACCCATCGGCGGTATTCACGGCAACTTTGCCATGGTAGGCGTATTTGAAAAGGGCAAGGCAGATGTGAAGTTCACCGCACGGAGCAACGGCGGACATGCCAGCGCACCGTCGAAGGAAACTCCCATTGCCAGATTATCCGCTTTTGTCAATGAGGTGGAGACGCATTCCCCGTTCCGGAAAAAGCTGTTGCCGGAGGTATCGGCGATGTTCACAGAACTGGCGCCCTACGCCGGATTTGGAATGAAGCTGGTATTCGGTAATGTGTGGCTGTTCGGACCGGTATTAAAAGCGGTCATGCCTGCGATCAGTGCCCAGGCAGGTGCAATGCTGAAGACGACGATCGCTTTCACGGTGCAGAAGGGCTCCGATGCCTATAATGTGCTGCCTCAGGAGGCCTATGTGGGTGCCAACATGCGTTTTATTCCTCATCAGGGGGAGAAGGAGAGCCTGGAGATCATCAAAAAAGTAGCAGATAAATACGGTCTGGAGACCGAAGTGCTGCATGCCAATGATTATACGCCGCCTGTGGATATTCACGGAGAAGCATTCCATCTGGTGGAGCAGACCATCGCAGATACTTTCCCGGGACTGCCCTCCAGTCCTTATGTGATGACGGGCGCGACCGATGCACAGTTTTACCAGCCGATCTGCAAGAACTGCATCCGCTTCGCACCGGTAGTCTATGGTCCGGAGCAGATGAAGGGCATGCACGGACTGAATGAGAATATTGAGTATAACTGTCTGCCCGGAGCAGTCCGTTTTTACAAGAATCTGATCCGTGCGGAGAAATAAGGAGCAAAAGCTATGAACACCATGACGACCTATTCCGGCAGAAAATTCGATCCCATGCAGATGACACCGGGAGATGTCTATATCGAAGATATCGCCCATGCGCTGAGCTTACTGTGCCGGGGCGGTGGACAGCTGACCTATTTTTATTCGGTGGGACAGCATTCGCTCAACTGTGCTGCGGAAGCGAAAGCCAGAGGGTGGTCTAAGAGGCAGCAGCTCGCCTGTCTGCTCCATGATGCCAGCGAGGGATATATATCGGATATCATTCGCCCGGTGAAGATCTATCTGACCAATTATCTGGAGATTGAAAGTAAGATCATGGGAACGATCCTTACACATTTCGGACTGGATGATCTGACGGAAGAGGAGAACCGCCGCTGGAAACAGATTGACGATGAGATTCTGGAACTGGAACTGAAGGCGCTGCTTCATGGGGAAGAAGACAGAGCGGTGCCGCAGCTTTTTTCCGTGCCGGATCTGGCGGAGCATACGCCGGGAGAGGTCGAAGTCAGGTTCCTGCAGGAGGCAGAGCGACTGGGGGTGCACGGCAGTGATCGTTGAGAAGAAGCCGGAGCGCAGTTATTCTACGACAGTAATGTACATTCTGGCATATTTGGATCGTTATGGCTATCCGGTATTGATTCTGATAGCAGGAGCGCTGGCAGATTTCTACGGGGGGAGAATTACAATGTTGTTTGTACTGGCAGTGGGAATATTATTGGATGGAATCTATAATCTGGTGGGGTATCTGTGTCGTTGGAGACATATTTATCTCTGCTATCAGAGCATGTGCCATACGAAGATGACACCTTCGCGGATTGAGTGGGATCGGATGACAAAAAAGGATGCGTACGGCATTCCTGCTACTTTCATTATTGGCGGAATCATAGGAATATTGGTGAGTATTTTTCTCAGGTAAAGCGCTTATAATTATGCTATAATGAATTAAAAGTAAGGAAATAGATAAAAACAAGAAAGGGAGGGTATTTTATGGGATTTTTAACAGGAAAGACAGCAATCATCACCGGCGGAGGAAGAGCGGTCTTAAGTAATGGGGAGTGCGGTTCCATCGGTTACGGTATCGCAACGGCGTATGCCAAAGAGGGTGCGAACCTTGTACTGACCGGACGCAATGTACAGAAGCTGACGGATGCGAAGGAAGAACTGGAGGCAAAGTACGGTATCAAGGTACTTCCCGTACAGGCAGATGTCAGCGCTGGTTCAGACAATGAAGCAATCGTACAGAATGTGGTGAAGCAGGCGATTGACACTTTCGGAAGGATCGATGTACTGATCAACAATGCCCAGGCTTCCGCTTCCGGCGTAACCATCGCAGATCATACCACCGAGCAGTTTGACCTGGCGGTATATTCCGGTCTGTATGCAGCATTCTACTATATGAAGGCCTGCTATCCTTACCTGAAGGAGACCAAGGGTTCCGTTATTAACTTTGCCTCCGGAGCAGGTCTCTTCGGTAATTTCGGACAGTGCGCTTATGCGGCGGCCAAGGAAGGTATCCGCGGACTGACCAGAGTCGCAGCTACCGAGTGGGGTCCCGATGGCATCAATGTCAACGTTGTATGTCCTCTGGCATGGACCGCACAGCTGGAGAAATTCGAGCAGGCATATCCCGATGCTTTCAAGGCAAACGTCAAGATGCCTCCTATGGGACATTACGGCGACGTGGAGAAGGAGATCGGCCGCGTCTGCGTACAGCTGGCTTCTCCCGACTTCAAGTATATGAGCGGTGAGACCCTGACACTGGAAGGTGCTATGGGACAGAGACCGTAAGCGGTTGGAAAATTTTATATAATAAACCTACCTGTACTGGTCAAGTGACAAGGTAGGTTTATTTTTTCGCAAAAAATCGGGACATTTCCGGCAGCTCTTCCGTCTAATAGTCATAAGACGTATACTTATGAGGAAGAAAGGACGAGGCACATGGGAGAGATAGAACAATTGGTGCGCAGGGCAAAAAAACGGGATCCGGATGCTTTTACAGAGCTGATGCAGCTTCATGAGAAGGACATGTACCGGACAGCCAGTGCCATCCTTGCGCAGGATGCGGATATTGCGGATGCCATACAGGAGACCATTCTCACTTGTTGGGAAAAAATCGACACTTTACAGAAAAACCGGTATTTTAAGACATGGATGGTCCGCATCCTGATAAACAAATGTAAAGACATTTTACGTTCCGTGAGGCGTGTCGTATGTGTGGAGGAATTTCCGGAACAGGAAGCAAAGAATACCGTGGAGATAGAAGCTAATCTGGAATGGAAGGAAGCCCTAAGAGGACTGGACGAAAAATATCGTCTGATCGTGGTACTGTTTTATGCAGAAGGACTGCGGACAGCAGAGATTGGAAAGCTGTTGCAGCTGCCGGACAGTACGGTACGCACAAGGCTTGCCAGAGGACGGGAGCAGTTGGCAAAGTATTATGCGGAGACAGAGGAAGGAGGCGGAAGAAAATGAGACGAATACAGGAAATAGAAATAGAACTTCCACAGATCGTGTTGGAGCGGGCAGATGCAGCCTATGCACAGATCAGACAACAGGCGTCGCAGGAAAAACAGTTGACGGGCAAGAGATTCCCCCGGGCAGCAGGCATCCTGTTAGCTGTGATGATACTTTCTGTCACAGCAGTATCCGCCACCGCCGCCGGAATCATGGGATACCGCCGCTATCTGGCAGAGCGCATGACTGACATCGGGACGGAAGAATTGGGACACTTGGAGATGGTGGCAGGACAAGGCAGTGTTCAGGCGGAATTTAACAGAGAACTGACGGCAAGAGAACAGAGTGTATATGAGCAGCTGACCCGGGAATATGAAGAGGATGGCAAATATCCTGCGGGACAGCTTCATGAATTAGCCGAAGAAGAGAACTATTCCGGCACAGGTGTAGCCGTTCGGAGCACCCCCGAGGAAGAATACGGCTGTCTCATCTATCTGCCGAGTACCACTGTTACCGAAGAGGAATGGCTGGAAGTTATCGAATATGTGCATAAGCTGGATTACAGCATACAGGAGAAAATATGGCAGCAGAAATATTCTGAAGTGTCCTATTTTGATCGTTATGAACAGATGTCAGATGCGGAAATCGATGAACTGTATGCAATGCTTTCTTCCGCGCCTGTGGATGTCTGGGGAGGGGACAGCCGTGACCTGACACCGGAGGAACAGACCCGTTATGAAGAGTGGACGGAAAAGTACGAACAGGAAAATGCCTATACAGAGACAACCATTGCAGTGATCACATTCCCGGAAGAATATGACGGACAGGAACTTGTTTACTGTATTGCAGACGCACAGTTTTACTACCCGGAACGGTCGCTGACGGATGAGGAACTGTTGCAGCTGATCGATCTGGAACACAAAAACCTGTATATCTACGAGCGGATCCAGAGGGAGATCGAGAGGGGAGAACGGGCAGGCTGGCCGGAAACATATGATATCCAGCGGTAATTTTTGATAGAAGATATGCTTGACAATGGAGACCACATGCTGTAGTCTATAATTAGACCACAACATGTGGTCTCTCTACTTTTGCAAAAGTAAAATAAGAAGATCAAAAGAAATCTATGTAATCAGGAAAACAGTAATAGGAGGAAACAACATGGCAGAAATTCAGTTGGGTGTGATCGAGGCACGATATGCGGATATGATCTGGGAGCATGAACCGGTGTCTTCTTCGGAACTGGTAAAGCTGACGGAGGAAGCATTTCACTGGAAGCGCACCACGGCGCATAATGTACTGCGCAGACTGTGTGACAAGGGTCTGTTTCGCAATGACAACGGGACGGTGACTTCCCTGATCTCCAGAGAAGAGTTCTATGCGATGCAGAGCAGACAGTTTGTGGAGGATACCTTTGAAGGGTCTCTGCCTGCGTTTCTTGCGGCCTTTACAAAAGACCGGTCGCTTACCGCAGAGGAGGCGGCGAAGATCCGCAAGATGATCGATGAAGCGGAAGGGGGAGCAGTGTGAAAAGAACTTCTAATCACTCAGAGCAAGGGCTCTATCGTAAAGAAGTTCTAAGTTTTACACGGAAAAACACGTTTTTCGTTGGTACTTATATTGACGATTGGTGTTGGAATGGAGAATAGAATGATTCGTATTTTTGTAACATTACTTACGATGAGCATCGGCGCGGCATGGCTGATCCTGATCGTATTGTTTCTCAGACTTCTGTTAAGACAGGCACCGAAGTGGGTGAACTGTGTGCTGTGGGGATTTGCAGCCTTACGACTGGTGTGTCCTTATGTGCCGGAGAGCCGGTTCAGCCTGATGCCGGGAGTCTTCCGGATGCAGAATCGCTACGGCAGTGCGGCGGATCTGACGCTTGCACAGACACCGGTCATAGTGGGTAATCCTACACAAAATGTGATTGAAGGCGCCGGGGCAGCAGGGCTGACAGGAATCCCGACAGGTGCCGGGACAGTGGCAACAGGCTTTGGAGGCGAACTGTTCCAGCAGATTCTGTCTGTGGGAAGCATTCTATGGTTGATCGGTGTGCTCGTAATGCTTGGGTATGCCGTATACAGTTATCTGCGGGTACGAAGACAGGTAAGTGAGGCGATATGGCTGCGGGACAATCTCTGGATTTGCGATCAGGTGAAGTCTCCGTTTATTCTGGGGCTGTTCCGACCTAAGATCTATCTGTCCTCCGGCATGGAGGAAGCACAGCTTCCCTATGTCATCGCTCATGAACAGGCACATCTGCGCCGGGGCGACCAGTGGTGGAAACCGCTCGGTTTTGTACTCCTTATGATCCACTGGTACAATCCGTTTGTCTGGGTGGCATATATTCTGTTCTGCCGGGATCTGGAACTGGCATGTGATGAAAGCGCAGTGAGAGACCTTACGCTGGAAGAACGTAAAAGCTACTCCTATGCACTGCTTTCCTGTAGTATGCAAAGGCGGCTGGTGACGGTATGTCCGCTTGCCTTTGGGGAAGTAGGGGTGAAAAAGAGAGTGAAAGAAGTATTGAATTATAAGAAACCGTCCTTTTGGATCCTGCTGGCGGCAGTTGTGGTATGCGTGATCGTGGCGGTATGTTTTCTGACGAATCCGAAGGACGGAACGACAGTTGTTTTGACCAACGAAGCGGGGAACAGCGAAGCTGATACGGCAACGAATGCGGCGCTGGAGCAGGCGGCTGCAAAACAGGAAGAGGTGGAACAACTGAAGGAATCACTTGCAGCACAACAGGAGTCGCTTGCGGCGGGACTGGACACCGCAAAGCAGGAGAATACTACTGGGATCTATGTGGAGAACAGTTCCTACAGCGGTTTCTTTGCCGCAAAAGGGTATGTTGCTTATGCACAGATGGAAATGGACGGTACATCCATTTTCCTGGTATCGGATGGATCCTATCAGGACGGAGATCATACCTATGCAATCTCCTGTGATGTCTACCGTGTGGGAGCGGATGCAGCGCCGGAGAAGCTGGGTAGCTTAGAGAGCGGCGGAACGGCATATCCGCTAAGCAGTGGTGCAGATGGAATCTACGTGACCTCAGGGCACAGCATTGAGGTGTACACCATCGATGCTGCCAACGGAAAGCTGGGACTTGCCCGTTCCAATACGGAAGTCTATGACGAGAACGGTAATGCGACTTATTACCGGCTGGACGATCAGGGACAGACTGTGGAAAGCACCGAAGAGGAGTATATAAAAGAATGGGACATCTACAGTAAGGTGGCATCTCCTATAGAATTTACTGTACAGAAATAGGAAAAGGAATACTAACAATAAATAAGTTGACAAGCAGAACAAATGTTCTATATAATGTATATGGGCGTTAGCCTTAAGGTGCTACTTCACGTTGACGTGAATGGTGGTTCACTTTTTGCGGAGAGTTGATAGCTCTGATTACATAGATCATCCCATATGGGAAATCTTGGAAAGGAGGACTCTGCTTATGCTAACAATCGGTGACTTGATTGCAGTGATTAGTCTCTGCTTAACCTGTTTGGGTCTTGGCTATTCGATTGGTTCTAATAGTGATAAGACCACAAAAAAATGACCGCCCCTAACCTGACAAGTTGAGCAGTCATTTTTTCTCATATAAATCAGGTGAACCGTCATCAGTAGCACCTTTTCTAAAATTATGATAACATTACTTTTATAAAATGTCAAACTTGTATTTTATAAAGTTCACTACTTCTTATATGCTTGTAAGTACATAATTTTTGCAGTCATGACACAAGAAAAGCTCCCTCGCAGGAAGGCGCTTTGTCTACAGCCTGAAATCTGGGACAGTTCCTTTCCCGGATTTTTATTATTTAAGGTAATAATGTTATGAAATACATGCATAAAGCTTGAAAAAAAGATTTGAGTATGTATAATTGTCAAAGAAACACATGCGCAGGAAACGAAAAACGAAATCAGGTATGTATGCCAGCAGGGAAAACACATGCGTAGAAACTAAAAAAAGAAATTAGGTATGTATGCCGGCAGGGAAAACACATGCGTAGAAACTAAAAAAAGAAATTAGGTATGTATGCCGGCAGGGAAAACACATGCGTAGAAAGCGAAAAACGAAATCAGGTATGTATGCCGGCAGGAAAAACACATGCGTAGGTAGCGAAAAACGAAATTAGGCATGTAGAGAATAAAAAACACAAAATTGCGAGGAATACCATGAAAATAGATGCAATGAAAAAAGACGATTTTTACAGGCAGATGTTCAAACTGACTATCCCGATCATTATACAGAATCTGCTCAGTGCAGCGGTAAATTCCGCGGATGTCATTATGTTAAACTATGTGGGACAGTCCGCAATATCCGCAGTATCCCTGGCGTCAAATTTTTCGAATGTCCTGTTTATGGTATATTATGGACTGGGGACGGGAGCCACTCTCTTGTGCGCCCAATATTATGGAAAGGGGAACCTGGAAGCAATTCATACTGTAGAAGGAATCACACTTCGTTTCTCTATGGCAATCTCAGGTATTGTTGCGCTGATTGCATTTTTCCTCCCTCAGAAGATGATGCTTCTCTTTACACCTGATCAGGAGCTGATCACCATCGGTGTCTCTTATCTGCGGATCATGGGCATCACATACCTGTGCTGGGGCATCACGGAAGTATATCTAGCCATCCTGCGAAGCGTAGGCCGTGTGACGGTCAGTATGGCGTTGAATATGCTGGCTTTCGTATTGAATATCATTCTGAATGCCACATTTATCTTCGGACTGTTCGGCATGCCGAAGCTGGGAGCTACCGGTGTCGCCATTGCCACAGCCCTGTCCCGACTGGTGGAACTGGTGGCATGTTTCATTGTATCTTTCTTGAGCAAAAATGTAAAACTGCATCCGAAGTACTTGTTCGTTCACAGTAAGGTGCTGACACAAGATTTCATGCGTCTGTCTCTGCCCGCACTGGGAAACGATGTGTCCTGGAGTGTGGCGTTTTCCATGTATTCTGTGATCCTTGGGCATCTGGGAACAGATGCGGTGGCTGCTAATTCACTGGTCGTCGTAGTGCGTAATATTGGTACGGTGTTCTGTTTTGCCATTGCCAGTGCAGGTAGCATATTGCTGGGAAATATTATGGGGCAAGGCAATCTGGAGAAGTCGAAGAGTTACGCTTCCCGGATGTTGAAGATGACGGTAATCGCCGGAGCTATAGGCGGCCTGATCGTACTGGCAATTACACCCTTTGTGTTACGGTTTGCTACATTGAATGACACTGCCATGCATTATCTGAAATATATGCTGCTCATTAATACTTATTATATTATGGGCGCTGCCGTGAATACGGCGCTGATCGCCGGAGTATTCCGTGCCGGCGGAGATACGAAGTTCGGACTGATCTGCGATACGATCGATATGTGGTGTTATGCGATCCCTCTGGGATTCTTCGCCGCATTTGTACTGAAACTCCCGGTGCTGTGGGTCTATTTCCTGTTATGCACCGACGAATTCGTCAAATGGCCCTGGGTCATTAAGCATTACCGCGAGGGCAAATGGGCGAAGAATATTACCAGAGAAGAAGTATGATCCTGAATTTAATTACATAGCCTTTTCCTGCTCTTCCTGAATCTCGGGGAAGACAGATAACATGGGCTTTACATCTTCTTTTTTAATGATACGTGCCACGTAATTTTTTGTGATCTTCATTACTACGGGAGACAGGGCTATGACACCGATCAGGTTGGGAATCGCCATCAGACCGTTGAAGGTATCGGACAGATCCCAGGCAAGCCCTAAGTTCATGGTGCAGCCGATGAAGATCATCAGTACGAATGCAACCTTGTAGACAATGGTGGATTTCGTACCGAATAAATATTCCCAGGCCTTGGAGCCGTAGTGACTCCAGCCCAGTACAGTAGAGAAGGCGAACAGCAGGATCGCAATGGCGATGAAGGCGGGACCGAAGCTGCCGAATACGGTAGCAAAAGCCTGACCCACCAGAGCGGAACCGGACACATCCACCAGTACGGCACCGGTATCCAGATCGATCAGTCCGGAGGACAGAACTGCGAAAGCCGTCAGTGTACATACGACCATAGTGTCAGCGAATACCTCGAAGATGCCCCACATACCCTGACGCACGGGTTCTTTTACGTTGGAACTGGAATGTACCATAACAGAAGAACCAAGACCGGCTTCATTAGAGAACACACCACGCTTCATGCCCCAGGTCAGAGCCAGCTTCACTCCGGAGCCTACGATACCGCCGCCTACAGCGCGCAGACCGAATGCACCTTTAAAAATAGCGGCGAATACGGCACCCACGTGACTGATATTTGCAAAAAAGATCACCAGTGCACCGATGACATAAGCAATTGCCATGAAAGGAACCAGCTTCTCAGTGACAGCTGCGATTCTTTTTAATCCGCCGACAATGACCAGAGCACCGATGATCACCAGTACGATGCCGGTTACCGTAGCGGGAATGGAGAAGGCGGAAGTCATGTTGGCTGCAATGGAATTGACCTGACTCATGTTGCCGATACCGAAGGAAGCCAGCAGGCAGAAAGCAGAGAACAGCACAGCCAGTACGGCACCGACCTGTTTGCAGCCCTTATAGGAGCCGAGACCGTCCTTTAAGTAGTACATGGCACCACCACTCCACTCGCCTTTAGAGTTCCTGCGGCGGTAATAGATGCCCAGTACATTTTCCGAGTAGTTCGTCATCATGCCGAAGAAAGCTACAACCCACATCCAGAAGATGGCGCCGGGACCACCGGCTACCAGAGCACTTGCCACCCCGACGATATTACCGGTGCCGATTGTGGCGGCCAGTGCGGTGCACAGCGACTGGAACTGGGAGATGGACTGATCATCAGCATCCGTGTGCTTTGTTACGTGTTTGTCGTGAAAGATGCCGCCTACTGTATTTTTGAACCAGTGTCCGATGTGGGATAACTGGAAAAATTTTGTCAGGATCGTCATCAGAATACCGGTACCTACCAGCAGTACCAGCATGGGGACACCCCATACGAATCCATTGACGGCACTGTTCACATTCGTAATGAACTCTACCATATACATTTTCCTCCTTTGTCTGATCAGGCGTTCCGGCAACATAAAAAGCGCAGACACCCGAAGATGTCCACGCTGACATTGCTACCTGATTTTTGTTTCGATTTATTTTTCATAGTATAACATACCATTTTCTGTGATGCAATTAAAAATTTATGACTATGCAGGAACAAATATTACCGACGTAGCAAAAAAGTATTGACCTAAAGTTAGCTCCAGGTATTATGATAAAACTGTCCGAAATGAAACATTACTATGCAGACAGGACATATGCAAGATTTCGGGCAGAATGAGCAAGATCGTCAAATAGAAAGATTATGGAAGGAGCAGAAGAAATGTATCAGAATGAATTAACTTTAAATAATGGTGTGAAGATTCCACCGCTGGGACTGGGAACATGGTTCATTGATGATGACAAGGCGGCAGATGCCGTGAAGGCAGCGGTAAAACTTGGTTACAGACATATTGATACCGCCCAGGCTTATGGCAATGAGCGCGGTATCGGGGAAGGTATCCGTACCTGCGGTGTACCCAGAGAGGAACTTTTTGTTGTATCAAAAGTTGCAGCAGAGCACAAGACCTACGAATCTGCTGCAAAGAGTATTGATGAGACACTGAGCAAAAGGGGACTGGACTATCTGGATATGATGATCATTCATTCTCCCCAGCCCTGGGTTGAGGTAAATCGGAGTGAGGATCGTTATGTGGAGGGAAACAGAGCCGCATGGAGAGCTCTGGAAGATGCTTACAAAGCAGGTAAATTAAAGGTCATCGGTATCTCCAACTTCCAGATCGGTGACATCGAGAGTCTGCTTCAGACAGCAGAGATTAAGCCTATGGTGAACCAGATCCTGCTGCACATCAGCAATACACCGTTAGAACTGATGGAGTACTGCCAGAAGAATGGGATTGCCGTAGAGGCATATTCCCCCATCGCCCACGGTGAGATTTTAAATCAGCCAGAGATCAAAGCTATGGCAGAAAAGTATGGAGTAACGGTACCACAGCTTTGCATCCGCTATACATTGCAGCTTGGTGCAATTTCTCTTCCAAAGACAGCTAATCCTGAGCATATGAAGACAAATGCTGAGGTTGATTTTGAAATCAGTGCGCAGGATATGGAAGTATTAAAGAACTTCAAGAAGATTGAAAGTTATGGAGCAAGCAGTGGATTCCCTGTATATAGCGGAAAGATGTAATGATAACAGGAATCCGAATAGTGTTTTAAGAATGGAGTAGATGATTATTATACAACGCTTGATGAAATTAATGTACCAATAACAGTCAGTGGACGTGTAACAGCAGGTTATGAAGTTGTCATCGATACAAACGGAAAACTTCTCTGACCGGATGCAACAGGTATGGCAAAACCATATCTGATTGTAACCAGTGAGAAGGTTTCAAAGGAATATCTCGATTATCTGGACAGACAGAATATTTCATGGATTGCCTGCGTAAAAGAGCATGTAGACCTCGCGCGTGCAACAGAAATCCTTGCAGAGCAGTTTGGCGTAGAGCGCATGAGTATTGTCGGCGGACCGAAAATTAATACTGCATTTTTAGAAGCTGGACTTCTTGATGAGATCAGTCTGTTGAGCGGAGTCGGAATCGATGGCAGAGGCGGCATGCCAGCCGTGTTTGACGGACTTGTAATGCTGCATGATGTGACGAAGTTAAAATTAATTGATGTGAAAAAATTTGACAGTGATGCGGTGTGGATACGGTATCGGTGTTAAAAAGTCAGGTAGTGTTTAGGCACAGAATATAGTTATCAATGTCTCCAAGCTGGGGCAGAAATAAAATGTAGAAAAGCAGATGCGTGGCTGTTGCTATGTATCTGCTTTTCTTTTTACGGAATTATCTGTTGTTTTGAGTTGACACATACTGAAATTAAGTATAACATCAGGTAGGATATCCCACCATGATTCTATGGAGGTGACATGATGTCACTTTACAATTTAACAAAATAATGAAAGGAGTATTTTTGTGAACTATACAGACATCATAAGCAAGTGGAAGGAGAAGAAAATAGATAGCATCGAAAAATTAGATCAACAGCTCAGCAATTTTCGTATCACTTTTGCTTATAACTCTGGAACAATAGAAAATCCACAGATAACATATCATGCTACAAGAGAAGTCTTTGAAAATGGAAAGGTAATCAATTTTTGTGGTGATACTCAAATCATCTTTGAAATTGAAAATCAAAAAAAATGTTATAATTTTCTTGTACTTAAAATTATAAATAAAGACCCCATTACCTCTGATCTTATAAAAAAAATTCATTATCAACTTATGCAAGGGGTCTATGACGAACACCGTTGGCAAAAAGGTGAACGTCCTGGACATTATAAAATACATGATTATGTAATTGGCAAATCAAATCAGGGTGCGCTACCAGAAGAAGTTCCGGCTGAAATAGCGGAATTATGTGACGAAATTTTAAATATCCCTGACAAGGGTGATAACATTTTAAAAACAGCCGCATATATTCATTGTAAATTTGAAAATATTCATGCATTTGCCGATGGAAATGGAAGAGTAGGGAGAACCCTTATGAACTATTATTTGATGATCAATAACTATCCACCTTTAGTAGTATACTCAGAAACAAAAGACCAGTATTATAAATCCTTAGATCATTATGACAATACCGGTGATATCACTCCATATCTTAATTATATGAAAAAAAGCTTGGAGAAAACATGGGTTTTGGGTGAGTTAAAGTGACATCATATCTATTCCTCTGCTCCGCATATTTACTAATTCCTGAAACGTTGGCAAAAGAACTTTTTCATACCTCATACTTATCATTGATGTATAAAACTTTTTCCGTACATCACTAATACATGGAATTTCATAAATCATACTTTTTTTTCCCATATCAATCTTGGGAACCAGTCTTTTCACAGCTTCATTGAATTTCTCATTCCGCTTGGTATAAATATATTCACACGGTTTCACATGGTGCTCTTTTATCATAAAAATATTAGTTTTTCTTTTATAAGACTCATTTTCCATAATACCAGGATCTATCAATACTTTTTTCATTGTTTCATCATCCCATCTATTATTAAGACAATTACCGTTATCATATACCGGAGCAATAGAAAAGGATCCATCTGCTTTTTTTATAATTCCCCAGTTGGCATTATTACGACCTGGATTGCCTATAAATGCATCCACAACAAACATATTCCAAAAATGTTCCTCTATTCCAGAAATACGATTTAACATAGGATGCTCTTGAATCGTCATAAGTACTTCCTGAAGATCCGTTCCGGTCCCATTCGTTTCTTCACCATTAGAGTCAAGAAATGGCGGTAAAAAAGTTACTTTTATTTTTTCAAATTCTATTAGGTTTTCTCCTTCTGATAAAAAATTCTTACATCCTACCACTACTCTGTTTTTATACACTCCAAGTTTTGTTTCATGAACAGGCATTCCTATCAATTCATATACATGAGATCCTATATACTCAGAAACAGGAGCATTACTGTAACTCATTTTTATATTTTTAAGTTGCTTATCCTTCAAATTACCGGGAAATTTCAAAATATAATTCTGTCCTTCGTAAACAACACCTAATTTTCTTCCAGCAGCTCGACCATATACACGATCATTTATAGGACAATCTTCAAAATTTATCATTTCTATCACCTTAATCCATACCTCCTGAAAATAGTGTCTAACTGCTTTCCACTGATGCTGACATGTATACAACACTGCTTCACAGTCGCTTCCAGTGTTTCCAGACAGCAATCATATCCTACAAAATCTCCACTATGATAATAGCTCTCCAGTTCTTCAATATCCCTTTGAAGGACTTTAGGCAATTCTTCCCTGTTAATCACATAATTTTCATCAATAAAAATAAAATATCACTCCTTCTGCTCCAGACCTACAAAAACTCAATTCTGTTGGTATATTAAAAGTCAACTGTTTACGACATCTATCCGGTTCTATTCTTTTAGGGATTTTTCCATTATTCTCCATACACTGTAATTCTCCTCCGGATATTCTTCATCAATCCACTTCCAATCACATACACACCTTAAAAAATCTTTGTTGTCCTCCAACTCCAGCATCCCTAATTGCAGACAGCCATACATACTTTCATCGCCACCGTAAGATAAACAATATGTGGATTCTCTATTACCTACAATCTTCCCCTCACGATTGTTAAAAGCATCATTTGAAATGGACACTAATAACTGTATCACCTTTTCCGGTAAAGTACGTTTAAAATAGATCACACTTTTTTGCATCCTCTAACCTCTTTCCCTCTTTACAGAAACCAATTTCTTAACCACCAGCTTCTCGGCATACACCGGTGGCATCCTAACTCCAGACTACCAGTTTTCCAATGTACACAGCGGAATCTCCAACAACACGCGATCGTACAGCACTACTATACCATCCATTGATTGGAGCGTCAAATCGCGAAAGCCCAGCAGGTATAACAGGACACCAAAAACGCCCGGACAGACAAAAAGAACGCCAGAGAAACCGGAAATAACGATACGGGAGTTTAACACTTCTTTTTTCTTCATTTTAAAATAAATCCTTTATTTAAGACATTCCTGGCTTATTTTTTGTCAAATTTTATGAATTTATATGTGCTTTTTTGTACTAACTGTATTGTAATTGATTTAATTGGAGGACTTCTTAATGTATATCAATATTACTGGCAGCAAAGACAACAAAGATGTTTATATCACCCAGTCCTACCGCAGGGAAAACGGTAAAACTTCTTCCCGCATCTATAAAAAGCTGGGCAGTACAATGATCTTCTGACTCAGTTTTCCGGGAACGAAGCGGAAATGATGGACTGGGCCCAAAAGGAAACTGAAAAAGAAACTTTACTTTATAACCAGCGAAAGGAAAAAGTTACCGTCTCTTTTTCACCTCTCGCATGTATTCCTTTAGACGAAGAGCGCCTTTTTAATGTGGGCTATCTGTTCCTGCAACAGCTCTGCACCGAACTACGTTTGGACAACATTTGCAGAAACATCTTATATCCGCCTTCTGGTATACCGGCTGTTGGAGAAGAAACTGGGGGAAGAATTCGCCTGCAGCGAAATCTTAAAAACCCTTCGGGACATGAATATGATCCTGCTTTCCAAAGACAGTGGCTGCATTCCCTCCTACAAACGTACAAAACTGACCGATGCATTGCACAGTGCTTTTGGATTCAGAACGGATTATGAATTTATATCAAAGGCAGATATACGGGCACTTATCAAAGAAACAATGCAGAAAAAATAACACAATTTCAAAAATAGTACAATATCGATGCGAAAAAGGAAACAGCCATACCCCTGATAAATACTGGGGTTATGGCTGTTTTTTGCTCTATAAAGTGTCAAAGATGGGATTTTAATCCATTTTAATCCGGATATTTGATCATATCGTACATTTTTCCATAGGCTCCCAGATCACGGATGCCTTCAAGCTGCATTCCAAGATGTCTGTATTTATCGCATTTTGACTTTGCATCTGTCTCCAGGATCACCGGGACCTGTAAACGGTTACCCTCTGCGTAGGCCAGCTCCATCACCTTACGCATATAGCCCAGTCCCTGGAATGCCTCCAGGACACAGACCATGCCGACGAAGATGCAGGGCTTTTTCGCTTTTTTCATCCGATCCTCCAAAGAGGTTCCGCCCTTCGAGATAGCAACTCCCATACGGAAGATCTCCTTCAGGCTCATAGAATGGAAAAGAGCCTTTACAAGTTCCATGCTTGCTCCAAAGCCCAGCTTCTGTCCCGGCAGCTTATAGGCGATATAGCCCCTACCAGGCTCACGGATGCCATAAAGCATACCGCCAGCAAATGCCATCCGCACATATCCGGCGATATAGTCTGCCACCGCATCTTTACTGCGGAAAAAGGAATCCATGCCGATTTCCTCTCCATAATCATAATAGCCAAAGGCATGACCGATCTGATCAGGTATCTGTGCATCTAAATCTGTTACCCTCATAATATTCTCCCTCCGAATGGTTATTCAGTGTGTGTTATGTAGAAAACGCAAGGTTAGCATACACTAACTGATAATATAGTACCATATCTTACGCGATATGAAAATACATTTCCGAGGGAAAATTTATGCAGAAGACTTCGTTTCAGGCGTTGTTCCGGTCGTGGCTGTTATCATACAGAGCCTGAATATCAGCGGGAAGTTTATCCGGAAGCATGGCGTGAATTTCGTCTTCGTTGCCGTCCTCCATGGCCTTTTCGTAATACCAGCATTTGAATTTCAGCATATCCAGAGTTTTTTCCAACTGCTTCATTTCTTCTTCCACAGCTTTTTTTCTGGCTTCGAACATTGCCTTACGGTTGGGGTAAGTGGAAGGACCTTCCTCTACCCATTCGAAAAACTGCCGGATGTCCTTGATCTCCAGGCCGGAACGCTTCAGACATTCAATCATGCGGATGGCATCCAGTTCGGCCTGGCTGAACCGCCGGATTCCTGACTGCTTCTCCAGATTCGGGAAGAAGCCCTCTTTATCATAATATCTCAACGTAGAAATCGGTAAATTCGTCATTGCGGAAACCTGTCCGATACTGTACATATATAATCCCTTTCCTTGTATAAAACTATCTAAAGCTGACTTTAGGTATTGCTACTGCTATTATAAAGCGCTAAGGTACAAAAAAACAAGAGAATCATGCTATAAAGTTTTTACCCGGCTGTGTCGATATTATTCATATAGGAAAATACAGACACCATGGATGGAGAAAAAGCTACGGATGGCGGCCTTGAGAGAGGCAGCCATCTTTTTGCGGCAGTAATCGCTGTCGGAGAGGGAGATATTATGGCAATTACAGGAATCAGCTATGGAAGGACTTTCGTGTATGAGACACAGAAGAGAGTGAATGAGGGAGTTTTGCAGAGTACGTCAGATGCGGAAAATCGTTTTGCGGAAAATCTGGAGGCTACGGAGGAAAATGACAAGGCACTGGCGCCGGTGACGCGGGGGGTGCGGCTGAACCGTCGTATCGAAGGCAAGGATAAGGTGCCTTATGGGGAGATGGCGGAGAACGGTGTTATCGAATATGAAGGTGTGGTCTTTGTCTGTGACTATGATCATAACCGTCTGACTCTGGGGGATACTTCGAATGAGAAAAACTGTATCAACATTCCGCTGTCCGGCGGTGGAAGCCTGTTGGTTAACCGGAATAACATCGATTCCCTGTCCAAGGCCATCGGTATGTTCAGCCCGGAGGATGTGAACCGGATCCTGCGTGCACTGGCAAAGGATAAGAAGATCCGGGAGATGGAGAAAGAACTGGATGATATGGAGAACGGTGACAATGTAGACAGCAACGAGGAAACTTCGGAGACGCCCGATGCGGACAAAGCAGCGGAAACGGACCCGGCCGGAACCGCCGGAGAACCGGAAAAAGAGGATCTGAGTCTCATGGAGCAGATCCGCGAGAAAATGCAGGAGATCTACGACAAGCTTCAGAACGGCGATACAGAGACGAAATTCATGATCGGCAATCAGGAATTCAGCATCAAAGAATGGGACAGTTTTCTGGAGAAGTTCGACAGCGTACAGGATGCAATCCGGGAGGCACTGGAAGAGAAAATCGAAAAACAGACGGAAGAACATTTCGAAGAGGAAGACTTAGAGGAGACTGTCGATAAGAAACCCGATGTCAATCCGGATTTTTCCGATATTCCCGAGGAGACTTTCCGTAAACTTTTTTGAACAGGTCCTTAAAATAGTTGCTGTCGTTGAAGCCGTATTCCAGAGCAATATCCGTGATGGAACTGTTGGTGGTAAGAAGCGCCGTCTGGGCGTGTTTGAGCCGTACATAGTTTAAATATTCCTTGAAGCCCATACCGGTGATCAGCTTGAATTTTTTACTGAAATAGGTGGGGCTTAGGGAAGCCACGGAGGAGACCTCTTCCAGTGTCAGTGGCTTGCGGAAATTGTTGTAAATGTATTTTGTGGCAAGCAGGATATCCGCATCCCGGGAATTTAGCAGATCCGGTTCCTTTTCATTCATGACGGAATGCCGCATCAGCATGAGCAGAAGTTCTTCCAGATAGCAACGCTCAAAATGCTCGGAGTAGCGGTCGAACCGGGAATTCTCGGTGAGCATCCGGGTCAGCAGGGAGTGCAGCGCCTCCTGGTATACCGCGGGAACGCTGCCCATGAAGGAATGCAGCTGTAGCCCCTGCCCGGATATGGAAGTGAGGCTGTCGGCAGACCGGTCCGTTAAATGCAGATATTCTTCTTTGAAATAGATCATTACGATCTCGCAGACCTCTCCGGCGGAATACAGAGAGTGATGCAGTTCTCCCGGAGCGATGAAGACCAGATCTCCGGCTTCCATCTGATAGACCGTATCTTTTAACAGGAAACGGCAGCTTCCCGACCAGAGATAAAAAATTTCATAAAAGCTGTGATAATGATCGGGCTGCAGGGGAGAAAAATCACCTCTGCGGCCTTTTTCCACGGTGATCCGGTCAATATTTTTTCTACCCTGTTTACCTTTTTTCGTTGTGATATCCATAGCTGCTCCTTCACTTTTTAAATCTACTGACATTGATACAGTCAGAATACCACAAAAAAACAGTGCTTTCAACATAAACAAGCTATAAAAACAGCAGTAAATATTAAAAAATTACGCTATTATAATAATTGAAAAAGGAACCCGCCTCTTTCAAAAATATACTTTTCTCTCTATCCCCCTCGGTACACTCCCCCCTCGCCGAGGGGAATTTTTTGCGCAAAAATCACAGAAAACAGGCAGTCTCGTTACAATGGATTGCGCATTTTCCAAAGGATTGTTACCATAAGGGTACAGATCGGCCGGCATACGGTGCTAAAGCAAAGGTGCTAAAGCAAAGGTGCTAAAGCAAGGGTGCTAAAGCAAAGGTGCTAAAGCAAAGGTGCTAAAGCAAAGGTGCTAAAGCACCTGAGAGTTTGTAGAGTACAGAAAGGTATAGGGATTAGTATGGATAAAAAGAAAACGGGCAATCTGATCCGGGAAGCCAGACAATGCAAAAATTATACCCAGAGTGAACTGGGAAGGATGTTAGGGGTGACCAACAAAGCGGTATCCCGGTGGGAGAATGGAGAAAGTTTTCCGGATATCGGCGTATTGGAGTCCCTGTCCCATCTGTTGGAACTGCCGATTCAGGACATTGTGACCGGAGAGCGGGCGGGAGACCGGGAGGAGGCTGTGACGGAAGTCGTGAGACTGGCAAAGCTCCAGGAGCAGCGGAAACGTGAAAAGAGGCTCCTGTATCTGATCGTGCTGGGGCTTTTGATCTATCACTGTGTTATCGGGATCTGTTTATTTTCCGGAAGAGGGTTGTTTGGGGGAAGAGATATTGCCTGCCAGGTGGCCGGAATCTCCATGGCGGGGACGCTGACGATGCTGGGGCTTGTATACCGGTATTTCGGAAAGGAAGAGGATGTGAAAATGATTCCCTCCAGTCAATTAAGCAGAGGACTTGGAATAGCATCCCTTGCGATGCTATTGTGGAGTGTTGGAATCATGTATTTAAGCTTCGGAATGGTCCGGGCAGGAAGTGTTCCCCTTGGTATGGAACTCAGCTCCCTGGGACCGTTTTTGAACAATCAGCTTTGTGCGGGCTATGCCCTGAATGTAATATTTCTGGCAGTGGAAATGTACCGTCTGCTCATGGAGCGGACGGTACTGCATCCGGGATGTGTGATCTCACCGGCGGTCATCTATCTGGATTTCTTTTACATAGACATTCTGGGCCGGATGGATACCCTGGACAGCGTCTGGAAGGCACTGGACAGAGGGACGGTACTCATTTTGCTGGAGGCAGTGTCGGGAATTGTATTTCTGTTTATACAGTCCCACCGTTCTCGTTCTCACGCATCCGATAGCCCACACCAATCTCAGTGAAGACATACTGGGGCTGGGCAGGATTCTGTTCCAGCTTTCTGCGGATGTTCGCCATGTTGACCCGGAGGATCTGATTATTATTGTCCATATAGGGTCCCCAGATGGCATTCATGATATAGCTGTATGTCAGGACTCTGCCGGAATTTTCCGCTAAAAGTGTAAGCAGCTGGTATTCGATCTGGGTCAGATGTATCTCTTCGCCCCGCAGGCGGATCAGTCGTTTTTCGAAATCAATCTCCAGATCCAGTGCCTTATACACATGGCCGGGAGCCTGGGCGTGGCTGTGCCGCAGAGAAGTGCGGATCCTTGCCATGAGCTCGCCGGTGCCGAAAGGTTTTGTGATATAATCATCCGCCCCCAGATCCAGAGCGGAGACCTTCTCCTGCTCCTTGGTGCGGGCAGATATGATGATCACCGGAACATCGCTCCAGGAACGGAGTTTCTGTAATACCTCCAGCCCGTCCATGTCCGGCAGCCCTAAATCTAACAGGATCACATTGGGGCAGAAAGAAGTGCTGAGACTCAGTCCCTCTCTGCCGTTTAAGGCATGCATGATCTTGTAGCCTTCCCGGTCCATGGTAGCGGTGATGAAATTACTGATACTTCTATCGTCTTCGATTAAGAGAACTTTGATCTTATTCATATCTGTGATCCATATCCTTTCCGGTATTTTCAAGAGTTCTGTCTTATGTGGCTGAGAGTACACTTATTTTTCTGAAGCGACAACTCCCACCTTGGGCAGTGTGAAACAGAATTCCGCGCCATCCGCATGATTCCGGCCACTCAGCGTTCCGTGATGGGCGGTGATGATGGTCTTGCAGATGGATAGACCGATACCCATGCCCTTGCGGGAATCCGAGCTCTGGGAATTGTTGTAGGTACCCGTCTCGAACAGATTCTGTAATTTTTCTTCCGACAATCCTTTTCCGTAGTCTCTCACAATAAAAGATACATGCTCCGGATGATCCTCCACGATGAAATCAATGGGCAGGATACTTCCGGAATGAACGATGGCGTTTTCTAGCAGATTGATGGTGACCTGCTCGATCAGCACCGCATCCATGGGGATCATCAGAAATTCCTCGGGGATCTTGACCCGGATGGCGGCATCGGGATAGCGTTTTTTCAGTTTCTCCAAAGCTTCTCCCACCACTTCCTCCACCGGTTCCTCTGTGGTATTGATGCTTAAGCTGTCTCCCTGGATACGAGTGACGGACAGCAGATTTTCCACCATATTCAACAGCCAGTTGGAATCCTCATAGATATTGGTCATGATCGTACGCTGTTCGGTGGAGCTTAGATCGTTCTGACTTTCCAGAAACAGGGAGCTGTTGCCGATGATGCCGGTGAGCGGCGTGCGCAGATCGTGGGAGATGGCGCGCAGTAGATTTGCACGCATCTTTTCCATTTCGGCCTCTGCCAGCCGCTTTTCCCGCTCTGCGATCATCTCGGACTGGATGGTCATATGGGAGGTCATGGTACACAGGATCAGAGTGATCCCACTCATCAGCAGGAAGGTGATAGGGTAGCCGGTCAGTGAGAAATTAAGCTTATAATACGGATAGGTGAACAGATAATTGATCGCTATTACGGAAAAAAGGGTGCAGGCAATGCCGTAGCCGTAGCCCACCGTCCATCTGGCGATGATCACCAGTGCCAGAATGTAGAACAGTGCTACATTGGCATGGTTGTCCGGTACTATATGCTGATATAAAAAAGAGGCAAGAGTGGCGCACAGCATGCAGGCGGCACAGATCAGGATACTGATGGCGTGTCTGGTAAAGGGTGGTTTTAAGCGGAAGCTTTTCCGCGGTGATTTTTTATCGGAAAGTGATCGGAACACGGTGTGATCCTCCATGAAATATTGTTAGTCGTTTTGTAAATTTATTATAACTATAGTACCATTACTTTGCAATGCAAGGTGTAAAGAAGTAGTTAAGGATATATGAAAACCGGTATATTTTCCCCTAAAGCTACGGCAAAAGGCAGGTATCCTCAGGAAAATCCAAGACACAAAAAATAGGAACATATACTTTCGTTAGGTTGACATCAGGAAAAACATTAGATTAAAATGTAGTATGGCGGCGGTCCTGAAAGGGCGGACCGTCTATGTGGACAGGAGAGGAATAGGTTATGTTTCTGACAGGATGGGCACTATTGCCGGCCATCGCACTGGTGGTATGGATCTATAGACAGGATAAGGTGGAGAAGGAGCCGAGGGGATTATTGTGGAAAATATTCCTGTTTGGTGTATTGTCTGTGATCCCCGCCATGATACTGGAAATCATTCTGGATGAAGTATTTCTGGTATTTATGGATGCAGATACGCTGTGTTACGTGATCCTGGATAATTTTATCGGGGTGGCACTGATCGAGGAACTTTGCAAGATGCAGGCGGCCAAATGGGCGGCATGGAAGCATCCGGCATTTAATTATAAATTTGATGCCATCGTGTACTGTGTGACTTCGGCATTAGGATTTGCAGCCATTGAAAATGTTCTGTATTGTCTGGGCGGTGACATTGGGACGGCAGTGACCAGAGCCCTGTTGTCCGTGCCCTCCCATGCCATCGATGGCGTGATCATGGGATATTTCTTCGGTGTGGCGAAGGAGGCAGAACTTGCAGGCAATAAAAAACGCAGGAAACGCTACCTGAAGCTCAGCGTGTTCATGCCGATGATCGAACATGGTATCTATGACTCCGCATTGTCTCTGGATGCGGACTGGATCTTCGTTTTCTTTTTCCTGTTTGTGATCGTGGTAGATGTCTGGGCCTATAAATTTGTGAAAAAGCAGTCTGGGCAGGACCGGGAGCTGTCTGCATAAAGATTGCGTTAAGACCCCGTGAAAATTTTATAAATTCACGAAAAACGGTAGGATCGGGTCTTTGCTTCATGTTAAGATAAAGAAAACATAAAGAAAGGAAAGACCAATATTGAAGTTATTAAATCCAAAGATCCGGCAAAAATTTGCAGAATCCTTGAAGGCGGTCCTGCCGGTAGTAGGGATCGTGATCGTATTAAGCTTTACCATAGCTCCCATTACCTCCAGTATCCTGCTGTGCTTTCTGGTGGGGGCGGTGATGGTCATGGCCGGTATGATGTTCTTCACCCTGGGTGCGGAGATGTCCATGACCCCCATGGGAGAAAAAGTGGGTGCCAGAATGACCCAGAGTAAAAACATTCTGCTGATCGTAGTGTTATCTTTTCTGTTGGGAGTGGTGATCACCATTTCCGAGCCTGACTTGCAGGTGCTGGCGACACAGGTGCCTTCGGTTCCGAACATGACGCTGATCCTGGCAGTGGGGGTTGGAATCTTCCTGGTCATTGCCCTTCTGCGTATGTTGATCGGTGTGGCCCTGCCGCCATTGTTGACCTTTTTCTACATAGTAGTGTTCGTTCTTGCATTTTTCGTACCGGAGAACTTCCGGGCAGTGGCGTTTGATTCCGGAGGTGTGACCACGGGACCCATGACCGTTCCCTTTATCATGGCACTTGGTGTCGGTATTGCGTCCATCCGTAATGACCACCATGCGGCGGACGACAGCTTCGGTCTGGTAGCACTGTGCTCCATCGGCCCGATCCTGGCGGTCATGGTGCTGGGGCTGATCTATAAGCCGACCAATGCGGATTACCAGCCGGTGGCGATCCCGGAGATCGCTGATTCCGTGGAACTGGCGCAGCTTTTTGCTCATGGGATTCCGGATTATATGAAAGAGATCGCACTCTCATTACTTCCCATTGTATTGTTTTTCGGTCTGTTCCAGATATTTGCCCTGCGGCTGTCGGGGAAGACACTGGCGAAGATTCTGATCGGTCTGATCTATACTTATATCGGTCTGGTACTGTTTCTGACCGGCGCAAATGTGGGCTTTATGCCTGCCGGTAATTACCTCGGTCAGGTCATGGCAGCCAGATCCTACAGGTGGGTACTGGTGCCGGTGGGAGCACTGATCGGTTACTTTATCGTAAAAGCGGAGCCCGCGGTCTATGTACTGAATCATCAGGTAGAGGAGCTGACGGACGGTGCCATCTCTGCCAGATCCATGGGGGTTTCTCTGTCCGTGGGCGTATCCTTATCCGTAGCACTGGCGATGATCCGCGTGCTGACGGGGATCCCGATTCTATGGTTTTTGATCCCGGGCTACGGCGTGGCGATAGGACTATCCTTTTTTGTACCGAAGATATTCACAGCGATCGCCTTCGACTCCGGCGGTGTGGCGAGCGGTCCCATGACAGCTACCTTTTTACTGCCGTTAGCGCAGGGTGCCTGTGTGGCGGTGGGCGGCAATTTAGTCGCAGATGCTTTCGGTGTGGTAGCAATGGTAGCCATGACACCGCTGATCACGATCCAGATATTGGGAATGGTATATCAGTTAAAGCAGCAGAAGAGCGGTGCAGGCGTATTTGCCGGTGCGGCGGATGCATTTGGTGCTTTGGATGAGAATGCCATCATTGAACTGTAGGAGGTGTGCCCATGAGTGAATTATATATGATGGTCACCATCACCAATCGTCAGCTGACGAGGAAATTCGTGGAATGCTATAAAGAAAGCGGCGCACAGGTCGGCAGTGTTACCGTCGGCATGGGAACCGCGGCGAATGAGATATTAGATTATTTTGGACTGGACGGCATGGAGAAGAGCGTATTGTTCCATCTCGTCACAGATGCTGCCTGGCGGCAGATCAAGGCTGCCCTGCGCAAGAAAATGCAGATCGATCTCCCGGGAATGGGAATCGCATTTATCATTCCCGTGAGCAGTGTCGGTGGCAAGAAAGCATTGAATTACCTGACCTGCGGGCAGAAATTCGTAAAAGGAGAGGAGTCCACATTGAAAGAGACGAAGAATGAGCTTCTGGTAGTGATAGCCAATCATGGATATACGGAACTGGTCATGGATGCAGCGAGAGAAGTACATGCGGCGGGCGGTACAGTCATCCATGCCAAGGGCACCGGAACAGAGAATGCACAGCAGTTTCTGGGCGTGACACTGGTGCCGGAAAAAGAAATGTTGTTCATTGTGGTAAAAAGTGAGCAGAAAAATTCCATCATGCGTGCTATAATGGAAAAAGCAGGACTGGAGAGTAAAGCACAAAGCATAGTATTCTCCCTTCCTGTGACAGATACTGCAGGCATGCGCCTGATGGAGGAGATGGGAGAGACATGACAAACGGATTATCCGGACCCAGGAAGCAGTTCCTGGACGTGCTCCGGGTACTGGCAACCTGTGCAGTGGTGCTGATGCATGTACTGACAGGTGCGACAGATGTGACAGATGCGTCGATAGTGCCGGAATACCGGTCATTATTGCTGTCAGTTATGGATCTGGTGACCTGGTGCGTTCCTATATTTTTATTGATCTCGGGATATTTGTTCCTGAATCCGGAACGTATATTGACTTATCCGGTCATGATTAAAAAATATTGCAGGAGGATTGCGCTGGCGATCCTCCTATTCGGCGTTCCGTATGCAGCTTCCGAGCTGGTAGTGGCGGAGCGGACCTTCCGGATCAGGATGATCCCGGAGGCACTGAAGATGACTCTGATGGGACATACCTGGTCCCATATGTGGTATCTGTATCTGATCTTGTTTTTATATCTGATCACGCCGCTTCTGAAAAAAGTGCTGCGTGTGCTGCCGGTGTGGGGTGTTGTAGCAATGATGGCAGTGATCTTCTTAGGAAGCAGTGTGGCACCGTTTCTGAATAAGGTACTGGATGTCAACAGTATTCCGGTATTGCCGGATGGCGGTGTGTATTTCCTGTATTATCTGTGTGGATATTTCTTCGCGGTGAGAGAAGTATGTGTGGACAAGGGAAGGAATGTATGGCTGACAGCTGCAGTAGCGGTTCTGGCCCTGGGAATGATCCTGAGCAGAACACTTGCGGGATTCTCCATCCAGATGGCATACAATTATCCGTTTACAGTACTGCTTGCAGTGCTTCTGTTCGCTGCAGGATGGAATGGGAGTATTAAAAAACACCGGATCCCCTGGCAGGAGGCGGGAGCCTTGAGCTTCGCCGTATACCTGGTACATCCGGTGTATGTGAACCTGTTGTATAAATTCGTGAAGATCACACCCTTTACGGTGTTGGAACAATGCGGTGTGCAGTCTATAGCCGCGGGACATGTGTTACTGCTTTTCCTGTTGCTTGTCTTCTGGCTGCTGGTGCTGGTGCTGGCAACGGCCACCGCATGGGTGCTGCGCAAGATCCCGGTGTTAAGAAAATTCGTGTTGTGATTACTTCCGCTGCCAGCGCCCGGAAGCACCGCAGGGCAGTACCAGTCCACTCTCGGTGACGGGGAGGCCGATCTCTTCGGCTTCCACATGACCGCCGAACTTTTTCGTCAGGGTGGAATTCATCATATAGGACAGCACGGCGGGCTGCAATCCTGTAGTGTACGAATTGATCAGGAAGAACAGCGCATCATCGGATAAAAGCTGTGCGGTCAGTCCTACGAAATCCCAGATATTATCTTCTATTTTCCAGATCTCGCCCTTAGGACCTCTGCCGTAGGAAGGAGGATCCATGATGATGCCGTCGTATTTGTTGCCCCGGCGGATCTCACGCTCTACGAACTTCATGCAGTCGTCCACCAGCCAGCGGATGGGAGCATCGGCAAGCCCGCTGGCAGCAGCATTCTCCTTCGCCCAGCCGACCATACCCTTGGACGCATCCACATGGGTCACAGCAGCTCCTGCAGCTGCGGCGGATACAGTGGCACCGCCGGGGTAAGCGAAGAGGTTCAGTACCTTCACGGGTCTGCCTGCCTCATGGATCAGACCGGAGAACCAGTCCCAGTTCACAGCCTGCTCCGGGAACAGACCGGTATGCTTGAAGCTGAAGGGCTTCAGATGGAAGGTCAGAGGATCCGTCTTACCGGAGGCTTCCTTCTGAAAAGGCAGGGTGTAATGGATCGCCCATTCATCCGGCAGATGGAAGAACTCCCATTCTCCGCCGCCCTTGGCACTTCTGTGGTAATGACCGTTTTTCTGCTTCCAGCCCTTATGATCGTGGGGCGTCTTCCAGATGACCTGGGGATCCGGACGGACGAGAATATAATCTCCCCAACGCTCTAACTTTTCTCCGCTGGACGTATCCAGCACTTCGTAATCTTTCCAATGATCTGCAATCCACATATAGAAACCTTTCTGCGTGTATACTTTGTAACTGATTTTTATAGGACATAGTAATAGAATATAATACCAGCAAGACTTTTTCAAGGAATACTTGCAGAGAGTGGTTATATGGTTGAAGAACTGAACGACTTAAAAGGTGGAATGACGGAAAACTATCAAATCAGACTTTCATGCATTACAGCGATAGCAAACTAATCTGTTGACGATAAGCCATTTCTTGTATATAATAAATCGTATCACTGTATACAATTAAGAAAATGTACAAGAAGAAAAATTTGAGGAGGCTATTATGACAGGAAATACGTTAGGCTGGGTAATTGTGGCATTCGTGCTGTACTTACTCATGATGATCGCTATCGGAGCGTTTTATGCAAAGGGCAATAACAATTCCGAAGACTACTTTTTAGGAGGCAGAAAGCTGAACGGCTTCGTCGCTGCGCTGTCCGCGCAGGCATCGGACATGAGTGGATGGCTGCTGATGGGACTGCCGGGAGCTATTTACTTAACCGGTGTCGGAGGTGACGGCTGGATCGCCATCGGACTTTTCATCGGCACGACGTTAAACTGGCTGCTCATCGCCACGAAGCTGCGCAGATATACGATCCGCGCCAACAATTCCGTTACACTGCCGACTTATTTTGAGAACCGCTTCCATGATGAGAAGAAGGTATTGATGACGGTTTCTTCTATTACTATTGTAGTATTTTTCCTGGTATATTGCGCTTCCGCGCTTTCTGCCGGCGGTCAGCTGTTTGAGTCTGTGTTTGGCATTGATTATCATGTGGCACTGACCATCGGTGCGCTGGTAGTTTTGGTCTATACCTTCCTCGGCGGATTTACCGCGGTATGTGTGACAGACTTTATCCAGGGTATGCTGATGCTGGTCGGTATTCTGGCAGTACCGCTGTTCGCTTATCATTTTCTGACAACCGGCGGCACTACATTGTCAGCCGGTCTGGAAGCCAGCGGTGCCGACAGTGCCAACTTCCTGAATCTGATGAAGAACGGTGACGGCAGTAATAATATCGTCAGCGTGATCTCCGGTCTCGGCTGGGGACTGGGATATTTCGGAATGCCCCATATCCTGGTGAGATTTATGGCAGTCCGGGATGAGAAGGAAATGACCAAGTCCAAGGCTACTGCCATCAGCTGGGTGGCATTATCCCTGGGATTTGCAGTATTTATCGGCATCCTGGGCAGAGCCTATCTGCCGGAGCTGGTGAATGGCAATAATGAGAAGGTATTCATCGAAATGATCAAGAAGGTATTTACGATGGAGATGCGGGCCCCGTTCATTGCAGGATTGTTCCTCTGTGGTATCCTGGCAGCGATCATGTCCACGGCGGATTCCCAGCTGTTAGTCAGCGCCTCCAGCGTAGCGGAAGATATCTTCAAGGGACTGCTCAAAAAGGATGCGGATGACAAGACGGTTATGAATGTGAGCCGTGTCACAGTACTGGTAGTAGCTGTGCTGGCTTACATCATCGCATGGAATCCGAACAACACCGTCATGGGTCTGGTATCCAATGCGTGGGCAGGTTTAGGTGCCGCCTTCGGACCGTTGGTAGTGATGTCCTTATATTGGAAGAGAACCAACTTCCCCGGAGCGGTAGCCGGAATTGTCACAGGAGCACTTGCCGTGATCATCTGGGATTACATTCCTCTCGTGGGCGGACAGACCCTGGGCAAAGCTACCGGATTGTATTCCCTGGTAGTAGGCTTCGGGCTGGGACTTATCGCTATCATCGCAGTCAGCCTCGCTACCAAGGCTCCTTCCGAAGAAATGCTGCAGGAGTTCGAGGACGTGAAGGCGAACCGGCTGTAAAAATTTAATTTTTCATGATTCTGAAACTGCCCGGACACACTGGATTGTACTGGGCAGTTTTTTATGGGGCGAAATTCTTAATTTGTGATTGTTAGACCCCGCGAAAATCGAAACGCTGGGGCACAGCAAGAGATTCTGCTAAAATAAGCCCCGGCGATATCAGAACATCGGGGCGCAGAAAGAGATTTTATTAAGATAAGCCCCGACGCTACCGAAACATCGGGGCACAGATAAGGATTTTGCCGTAATAAGCCCCGTCGATACGTGAGAGCATCCGGGGGACGGTTTCGCGTGTCATAAAAAATAATGGGCGATATTATACTGGGCAATATTATATATAAGAAGAAACTCACAAAAATACAGTGGCGAACCTGTGCAAAACAGCAAAAAGAAATTGTATCAAAAAAAATACAATTTTTTTAAAAAAAGTCTTGCAATGCCCATAAATTCAATGTATACTAATCCTTGCTGTGGCATGATAGCTGTGAAGCGTGAGGTTGCCGGTTCCCAGTAATGGAGATCGGGTTTTCCGTGGAGCGAATGTCAAGTTAGAAAACTGACGGCAAGTCACTGTACCAATTAACATCTGCCTTGAGCAGTAACAACGTGTAAGTTTATGGCCGGAGAGAAGAAAGCGTTGCACAAAGGTCGCAGACACACACGGGAAAGTGTACAGTCACCGCTTGTCCGTACAAAAAGTAAGTATTTACTTACAAAAGTGCGAAAAGGAGGCGACTTTTTTTATGGCAAATCAGGTAATGAGAATTACATTGAAAGCTTATGAACATCAGCTTGTTGATGCATCTGCCAAAAAAATCATCGAAACTGTTAAGAAGACCGGATCTCAGGTAAGTGGTCCCGTGCCTCTTCCTACCAAGAAGGAAGTTGTTACCATTCTGAGAGCAGTACACAAGTACAAGGACTCCAGAGAACAGTTCGAGCAGAGAACTCACAAGAGACTGATCGACATCATGGCTCCCACTCAGAAGACTGTTGATGCTCTTCAGAGACTGGAAATGCCTGCCGGTGTTTACATCGACATCAAGATGAAGAACAACTAAATAAGTTTTTCAAAGTAAAGCCAAAACAACAAAACCTCTACTTAGACGTAAGAACACAGCGCGATGAACAATCGCCGGGGAAATACGCACAGCGTATTTCTAAGCGTTTCGCAGAAACGCTTTGGTCCGCTATGTAGAACACAGGAGGTAAAAATGAAGAAAGCAATTTTGACAACAAAAGTTGGAATGACCCAGATCTTCAATGAAGATGGCGTGCTCGTTCCCGTAACCGTGCTTCAGGCTGGTCCCTGCGTGGTTACTCAGGTAAAGACCGTGGAGAATGACGGCTACAGTGCTGTACAGGTAGGCTTCGTTGACAAGAAGGATAAGGTTGTTAACAAGGATGCCAGCGGCAAGAAGCAGATCGTACACAGACATGGTGTTAACAAAGCAGAGCAGGGCCACTTCAAGAAGGCTGGCGTAAGCTCCAAGAGATATGTAAGAGAGTTCAAGTTTGAGAACGCTGAGGAGTACACCCTTGGTGCAGAGATCAAAGCTGACATCTTCGCTGCAGGCGATAAGGTAGATGCTTCTGCAATCTCCAAAGGTAAGGGCTTCCAGGGCGCAATCAAGAGATTTGGACAGCACAGAGGACCTATGGCTCATGGTTCCAAGTTCCATCGTCATCAGGGTTCCAATGGTGCATGTTCCTCCCCTAGCCGTGTATTCAAGGGCAAGGGAATGCCTGGACATATGGGTTGTGTAAAGGTAACTGTTCAGAATCTTGAGGTCGTAAGAGTAGATGCTGAGAAGAATCTGCTTCTGGTAAAGGGTGCAGTACCCGGACCTAAGAAAGCTTTAGTAACCATCAAAGAGACCGTTAAGGTTGAGGCATAGTTTAGGACGAAAGGAGGACCAATCAGATGGCAAACGTATCTGTTTACAATATGGAAGGCAAAGAAGTTGGTACAATCGAATTAAACGATGCAGTGTTTGGTGTTGAAGTGAACGAGCACCTGGTACACATGGCAGTTGTACAGCAGCTTGCAAATAATCGTCAGGGAACTCAGAAAGCAAAGACCCGTTCTGAGGTATCCGGTGGCGGAAGAAAGCCCTGGAGACAGAAGGGAACCGGTCATGCAAGACAGGGTTCAACCAGATCTCCCCAGTGGGCAGGCGGCGGCGTAGTATTCGCTCCCGTTCCCAGAGATTACTCTTTCAAGCTTAACAAGAAAGAGAAGAGAGCAGCTCTGAAGTCTGCACTGACCAGCAAGGTTCAGGGAAGCAGCCTGATCGTAGTTGATGAGCTGAAATTCGACGAGATCAAGACCAAGAACTTCACCAATGTTATGAATAACTTAAAGGTAGAAAAGGGACTGGTAGTGATCGCTGATAACGATATTAACGTAGTTATGTCTGCTAGAAACGTAGCTGATGTAGATACCACCCTGGTAAATACCATCAACGTTTACGACGTAATGAAGGCTAAGACAGTTGTCCTGACCAAGGATGCTGTTGCAAAGATTGAGGAGGTATACGCATAATGGCTGATATTAAATACTATGATGTAATCCTCAAACCCGTTATTACCGAGAAGAGCATGGCCGGCATGGGCGAGAAGAAGTACACCTTCCTCGTTCACACCGAAGCTAACAAGTCTCAGATCAAAGAGGCTGTTGAGAAGATGTTCGAAGGTACCAAGGTTAAGAGTGTTAACACCATCAATATGGATGGCAAGAACAAGAGACGCGGAATGGTTACCGGCAAGACTGCCAAGACCAAGAAGGCAATTGTTCAGTTAACTGCAGATAGCAAAGAGATCGAGATCTTCGCAGGTCTGTAAGAATAAAGCTACTGCTTAAGATTCAAGTATGCGGCACTTAAGTGCTCGCGCAAAAAATCATCGTAAAGGAGATACAGTAATGGGAATTAAGACATACAACCCCTATACACCTTCCAGAAGAAACATGACTGGTTCTGACTTCTCTGAGATCACCAAGACCTCTCCCGAGAAGAGCCTGTGTGTTTCCCTGAAGAAGAACTCCGGCCGTAACAATCAGGGTAAGATCACTGTAAGACATCGCGGCGGCGGTTCCAGAAGAAAATACAGAGTAATTGATTTCAAGAGATACAAGGATGGCATTCCTGCAACCGTAATCGGTATCGAGTACGATCCTAACAGAACAGCAAACATCGCGCTGATCTGCTACGAAGACGGTACCAAGTCCTATATCCTCGCTCCCGAAGGTCTGACCGACGGAATGAAGGTTATGAACGGTGCAGAGGCCGAGGTCAGAGTAGGTAACTGCTTACCTCTGTCCGAGATCCCTGTAGGTACTCAGGTACACAACATTGAGTTATATCCCGGCAAGGGCGGCCAGCTGGTTCGTTCCGCCGGTAACAGCGCACAGCTGATGGCAAAAGAAGGTAAGTACGCTACTCTTCGTCTTCCCTCCGGTGAGATGAGAATGGTTCCCCTGGTTTGCCGTGCAACTGTTGGTGTTGTAGGTAACGTTGATCATAGCCTGGTTAAGATCGGTAAAGCCGGACGTAAGCGTCACATGGGCATCCGTCCCACCGTACGTGGTTCCGTCATGAACCCCAACGACCATCCTCATGGTGGTGGTGAAGGTAAGACCGGTATCGGTCGTCCCGGTCCCAGCACACCTTGGGGTAAACCTGCTCTTGGTCTGAAGACACGTAAATCTAAGAAGGCTTCCAACAAGCTGATCGTAAGAAGACGTGACGGCAGAGCAATCAAATAGTTAAGGAGGAAAGATCATGGCTAGATCACTGAAAAAAGGACCTTTCGCAGACGCAAGCCTGTTAAAGAAAGTCGACGCTTTAAATGCATCAGGACAGAAGCAGGTTATTAAGACCTGGTCCCGTCGTTCTACAATTTTCCCTTCCTTCGTAGGACATACGATTGCTGTTCATGATGGTAGAAAGCATGTTCCCGTATACGTTACTGAGGATATGGTAGGCCACAAGCTCGGTGAGTTCGTTGCAACCAGAACCTTCAGAGGCCACGGCAAGGACGAGAAGAAATCCAAGGTTAAATAATAATTTTATTGACCTGGAGCTAAAAATATGCTATCTTATATAGATGGCTGGGAGAGCTATGCGCTCTCCCGAGGGTCTTCCCTCGAAATTATATATTAAGAGGAAAGAAGACGGGATATTTTTGTGCGCAGCACTTAGGATACACACGGGTGCGTTGCGCGGTTTCAGTTTGAAAGGAGGACCAAATCTATGGCTAAAGGACATAGATCCCAAATTAAGAGAGAAAGAAACGCTCAGAAAGATACAAGACCTTCAGCTAAGCTGTCTTACGCAAGAGTATCTGTTCAGAAGGCTTGTTTCGTATTAGATGCCATCAGAGGCAAAGACGTACAGACTGCACTTGGTATTCTGGAGTACAATCCCAGATATGCTTCCAGCCTGATCAAGAAGCTGCTTGAGTCAGCAATCGCTAATGCTGAGAACAATAACGGTATGAATACCGAGAACCTTTACATCGCAGAGTGCTATGCAAATAAAGGACCTACCATGAAGAGAGTAAAGCCCAGAGCACAGGGCAGAGCTTATAGGATCGAAAAGAGAATGAGCCACATTACCATCGTTCTTGATGAGAAGAAGTAGGGAAAGGAGCTATTGAAAAGTTTATGGGACAGAAAGTTAATCCTCACGGCCTGAGAGTCGGTGTTATTAAAGATTGGGATTCCAAGTGGTACGCTGATGCGGAGTTTTCCGATTATCTGGTAGAAGACTACAACATCAGAAAGTTCCTGAAGAAGAAATTATACAGTGCAGGTGTTTCCAAGATCGAGATCGAAAGAGCATCTGACAGAGTAAAGGTTATCATCTATACTGCTAAGCCCGGCGTTGTGATCGGTAAGGGCGGTGCTGAGATCGAAGTAACCAAGAAAGAGCTCTCCAAGTTAACCGATAAGAAGGTTATGGTTGACATCAAAGAGATCAAGAGACCTGACAGAGATGCACAGCTGGTAGCTGAGAACATTGCTCAGCAGCTGGAGAACCGTGTATCCTTCAGACGTGCAATGAAGTCCTGCATGGGCAGAACCATGAAGTCCGGTGCTATGGGTATCAAGACCTGCTGTTCCGGTCGTCTGGGCGGTGCTGATATCGCTCGTGCTGAGTTCTACAGCGAGGGAACCATTCCTCTGCAGACCCTGAGAGCAGATATCGACTACGGTTTTGCTGAAGCAAACACCACCTATGGTAAAGTTGGAGTTAAAGTTTGGATTTATAAAGGCGAGATACTTCCTACAAAAGGAAATCAGATGGAAGGGAGCGATAAATAATGTTAATGCCGAAGAGAGTAAAACGTCGTAAACAGTTCCGTGGATCCATGGCCGGAAAAGCTTCCAGAGGTAACACCCTGGCATATGGCGAATTTGGTCTGGTTGCTACAGAACCCTGCTGGATCAAGTCTAATCAGATTGAGGCAGCCCGTATTGCGCTTACCCGTTATACCAAGCGTACCGGTAAAGTATGGATTAAGATTTTCCCCGATAAGCCCGTAACTGTAAAGCCTCTCGGTACTCGTATGGGTTCCGGTAAAGGCGCTGTAGATTGCTGGGTAGCAGTTGTTAAGCCCGGACGTGTAATGTTCGAGATCGCTGGTGTTCCCGAAGAGGACGCTCGTGAAGCATTACGTCTTGCTATGCACAAGCTCCCTTGTAAGTGTAAGATCATTGCTAAGGCAGATGTGGAAGGCGGTGTGACAGAATGAAATCAAATAAATTTGTAGAAGAATTGAAGACAAAGTCCGATGCAGAACTGGCACAGGAGCTGGTAGCTGCTAAAAAAGAACTTTTCAATTTGAGATTCCAGAACGCAACCAATCAGTTAGATAATACTGCAAGAATCAAAGAAGTAAGAAGAAACATTGCACGTATTCAGACTGTTATCACCGAGAAGGCTAGAGCGTAACGCGTGGGTGCGTAGAAAGGAGATCAAACCGTGGAAAGAAATTTAAGAAAAACACGTACTGGTAAAGTTATCAGTAATAAGATGGATAAAACTATTGTAGTTGCAATCGAAGAGCATGTTAAGCATCCCCTTTACAAAAAGATCGTAAAGGACACCTACAAGCTGAAGGCTCATGACGAGAATAACGAGTGCAACATTGGCGATATCGTAAAAGTTATGGAGACAAGACCCCTGTCCAAGGACAAGAGATGGAGACTTGTTGAGATCGTAGAGAAAGCTAAATAAATTAGTTTGTAAGAAACCGTGAAAGCGGTGAAGGAGGAATAACATGGTTCAGCAGGAAAGTAGACTGAAAGTTGCTGATAACACCGGCGCAAAAGAGTTACTTTGCATTCGTGTTATGGGCGGTTCTACCAGAAGATATGCACAGATCGGCGATGTGATTGTTGCTTCCGTTAAAGATGCAACACCAGGCGGCGTTGTAAAAAAAGGTGATGTAGTAAAGGCAGTTGTAGTTCGTTCCGTAAAGGGCGCTCGTCGTAAAGACGGTTCTTACATCAAGTTTGATGAGAATGCTGCAGTTATCATCAAAGATGACAAGACTCCCAGAGGAACCCGTATCTTTGGGCCGGTTGCAAGAGAGCTTCGTGAGAAACAGTTCATGAAAATTGTTTCCCTGGCTCCCGAAGTATTATAAGGAGGTTGCCACATGTCTACAATGAAAATTAAGAAGGGCGACACCGTTAAGGTTATCGCCGGTAAAGACTTAGGTACAGAGGGCAAGGTTCTCTCTGTAGACGTAAAGAATCATAAAGTCCTGGTTGAGGGCGTTAACAAGATCACAAAGCATGCAAAGCCTTCTCAGGCAAACCCCAATGGCGGTATTGTTGAGAAAGAAGCTCCTATTGATATCTCAAACGTTATGCTTGTTGTAAAAGGCAAGACCACAAGAGTTGGCTTCAAGGTTGAAGACGGCAAGAAAGTACGTTTCGCAAAGTCAACAGGCGAAGTGATTGACTAATCAATAGGAAGGAGGAAATATAAGTGAGCAGACTGAAAGATTTATATAACAATGAGATCGTCGATGCTATGGTTAAAAAGTTCGGTTACGCTAATGTAATGGAAGTTCCCAAGCTCGACAAGATCGTTATCAACATGGGTGTTGGTGAAGCAAAAGAAAACGCTAAGATCCTTGAGAATGCAGTTGCTGATATGGAAGCTATCACCGGACAGAAGGCAGTTCTGACCAAGGCTAAGAATTCCGTAGCTAACTTCAAGATCCGTGAGGGTATGCCTATCGGATGTAAGACCACTCTGCGTGGCGAGAAGATGTATGAGTTCCTGGATCGTCTGGTTAACCTCGCTCTTCCTCGTGTCCGTGACTTCAGAGGCGTTAACCCTAACGCATTCGACGGCAGAGGTAACTATGCACTCGGTATCAAAGAGCAGTTCATCTTCCCTGAGATCGAGTACGACAAGATCGACAAGACCAGAGGTATGGATATCATTTTCGTAACAACTGCTAAGACCGACGAAGAGGCACGTGAGCTGCTGAGACTGTTCAACATGCCTTTCGCAAAGTAATCAAGGAGGTAAATTCTGATGGCAAAGACATCAATGAAGATTAAACAGCAGCGCAAACCTAAGTTCTCTACTCAGGCTTATACCCGTTGCAAGATTTGTGGTCGTCCCCACTCTGTACTGAGAAAATACGGAATTTGCCGTGTTTGCTTCCGTGAACTGGCATACAAGGGCGAGATTCCCGGAGTTAAGAAGGCTTCTTGGTAAGAGTGAAAAGATTTTATAAGCCAGCAAAGTACGCTGGCTAACAAAATCTTTTCACTCCTAAGAGAATTCCTGGCGGAATTCTCCGAGACGAAAAGAAATCCCTATGGAATTCTCCGGAGCGAAAAGTTTTAACTTAGTTTATAAGAGTAATCTTATAATATAGATGGTATATACAAAATGTATGTACTTAGCATGATTCAAGTCAAATAATAAGGAGGAAACTAAATCATGACAATGAGCGATCCTATCGCAGATATGCTTACAAGAATCCGTAATGCAAATACTGCAAAGCACGACACCGTAGACGTACCTTCTTCCAAGATGAAGCTGGCTATTGCACAGATTCTGCTGGATGAGGGATATATTAAGAAGTACGACATCGTTGAAGACGGTGGTTTCAAGACCATCCACATCACTCTGAAGTACGGCGCAGACAAGAACGAGAAGATCATCTCCGGTATCAAGAGAATCTCCAAGCCCGGTTTACGTGTATATGCCGGCAAGGAAGATCTGCCTAAGGTTCTCGGCGGTCTGGGTATTGCTATCATTTCTACCAACCAGGGTGTTATCACCGACAAGAAGGCTCGTGAGCTTCAGGTTGGCGGCGAAGTATTAGCATTCGTTTGGTAAGAATGAAAAGATTTTCTAAGTCAGCAAAGTACGCTGACTAACAAAATCTAAATTTCATTCCTAAGAGAATTCCTGCGGAATTCTCCGGAGCCGAAAAGAATTTCTAAGTTTCGTCTCTAAGAGAATTTTCCGCAAGCGTAAAATTCTCCGTGGGATGAAAAGATTTTAGCAACTGTTGTAAGTTAGTAAATTAGGAGGTACGGGCATGTCCAGAATAGGTAGAATGCCAATCGCAATTCCCGCAGGTGTAACTGTAGAAGTTGCAGAAAATAATAAAGTGACTGTAAAAGGTCCCAAGGGTACTCTGGAAAGAGTATTACCCTCTGAGATGGATATTAAAGTAGAAGGAGCAGAAGTTCTCGTAAGCAGACCCAATGATCTGAAGAAGATGAAGTCTCTTCATGGTCTGACCAGAACTCTGATCCACAACATGGTAGTAGGTGTTACCGAAGGTTTCGAGAAGAAACTGGAAGTAAATGGTGTTGGTTACAGAGCGGCTAAGTCCGGCAAGAAGCTGACCCTGAACCTTGGTTACTCTCATCCCGTAGAGATGATCGATCCTGAAGGCATCGAGACTGTAGTCGATGGTCAGAACCTGATCACTGTTAAGGGTATCGACAAAGAAAAAGTTGGACAGTTTGCAGCTGAGATCCGCGACAAGAGAAGACCTGAGCCTTACAAGGGTAAGGGTATTAAGTATGCCGATGAGACCATCAGACGTAAAGTTGGTAAGACTGGTAAGAAATAATAGATAAGGAGAGTATGAAGATGGTTAGTAAAGAGTCCAGACAGTTAGTACGTGCAAAAAAGCACATGAAAATTCGTAACCGCTTCAGCGGCACTGCTGAAAGACCTCGTCTTGCAGTGTTCAGAAGCAATAATCATATGTATGCTCAAATTATCGACGATACAGTTGGTAATACTTTAGTATCTGCATCCACTCTTGAGAAAGAGATCAAGGCAGAGCTGGAGAAGACCAATAACGTTGATGCAGCAGCATATCTTGGAACTGTTATCGCAAAGAGAGCAATCGAAAAGGGCATCAAGGAAGTCGTTTTCGACCGTGGCGGTTTCATTTATCAGGGTAAAGTAGCAGCTTTAGCCGATGCAGCCAGAGAAGCTGGCCTGGAATTCTAGGAAAGGAAAGAGGAATACACCATGAAACACACAATCATAGATGCAAGCCAGTTAGAGTTAAATGATAAAGTTGTTACCATCAAGCGTGTAACCAAGACCGTTAAGGGTGGTCGTAACATGAGATTCACCGCACTGGTAGTAGTCGGCGACGGCAACGGCCATGTAGGCGCTGGTCTGGGAAAGGCTGTAGAAATTCCCGAAGCTATCCGTAAGGGTAAGGAAGACGCTGTTAAGCACATCGTAGAGATCAATCTGGATGAGAACAATTCCATCACCCATGATTTCATCGGTAAGTATGGTTCTGCTAACGTTTTACTGAAGAAGGCTCCCGACGGTACCGGTATCATCGCTGGTGGTCCCGCTCGTGTCGTTTGTGAGCTTGCAGGTATCAAGAATATCCGTACCAAGTCTCTTGGCTCCAACAATAAGCAGAACGTTGTTCTTGCAACGATCTCCGGTTTAAGCCAGATCAAGGCTCCCGAAGAAGTAGCAAAGAATCGTGGAAAGTCTGTTGAGGAAGTTCTGGCGTAAGCCGGATCTTCCCGTTAAGTTGACAGGGCCAACAGAAAGGAGTAGAGTATGGCAGACAAGAAGTTAAAGATCACTCTGGTAAAGTCCACTATCGGTGCTGTACCGAAGAATAAGGCAATCGTGGAGTCTATGGGACTGCGTAAGATCGGCAAGTCCGTAGTACTGCCTGATAATGATGCAACAAGAGGACAGATCCGTCAGGTGAATCATTTGATCAAGGTAGAAGAAGCATAATCAGATAAGGAGGTGTTAGGAATGGAATTATCCAATTTAAGACCTGCAGAAGGTTCCAAACACAGTGATAATTTTAGAAGAGGCCGTGGACACGGTTCAGGAAATGGCAAGACCGCAGGTAAGGGTCATAAGGGACAGAAGGCTCGTTCCGGAGCTCCCAGACCCGGTTTCGAAGGTGGTCAGATGCCTTTATACAGACGTATTCCTAAGAGAGGTTTCACGAACAGAAACACTAAGGAAATCGTTGCTATCAATGTAAGTGCTCTGGAGTGCTTTGACAACGGTGCTACCGTTGATGTAAACGCATTAGTTGAAGCAGGAATCATTAAGAACCCCAGAGATGGAGTAAAGATCCTTGGAAACGGAGAACTTACCAAAAAGCTTGATGTAAAGGTAGATGCATTCAGTGCATCCGCAAAAGAAAAGATCGAGGCTCTTGGTGGAACTGCTGAGGTGATGTAATGCTTACAACACTGAAAAACGCATTTAAAATCAAAGAAATCAGACAAAAGATTCTTTTTACACTGGGAATGTTAGTTGTGATCCGTATCGGATCACAGCTTCCCGTACCCGGAGTGGACACGAAGTTCTTTTCTCAATGGTTTGCCCAGCAGACAGGCGGTGCGTTCAGTTTCTTTGATGCCATTACGGGCGGTTCTTTCCTGAACATGTCTATTCTGGCATTGAATATCAACCCTTATATTACATCTTCCATTATCATGCAGCTGCTTACAATTGCTATTCCTAAGCTGGAAGAAATGCAGCGTGATGGTGAAGACGGCCGTAAGAAAATGGTCGCTATCACCAGATACGTAACCATAGCGCTTGCACTGATCCAGTCCACAGCAATGGCAATCGGTTTCGGCAGACAGGGCTATCTGATCGAGTTTAATGCTCTGAATGTAATTACCGCTATCACAGCACTTACCGCCGGTAGTGCTTTCCTGATGTGGGTGGGTGAACGAATCACAGAAAAAGGTATCGGAAATGGTATTTCCATCGTACTGGTGATCAACATCATTTCCAGACTTCCTCAAGACCTGAGCAATCTGTTTGAGCAGTTTGTGTTCGGAAAAGCTCCGGCAACCGCAATTCTTGCAGTAGTGATCATCTTCGCAATTATTATTGCCATGGTGGTTCTCGTTATCATCTTAAATGATGGTGTGCGCAAGATTCCGGTACAGTATGCCAAGAAAATGCAGGGCAGAAAGATGGTCGGCGGACAGACCTCCAATATTCCGTTGAAGGTAAATACTTCCGGCGTTATTCCCATCATTTTTGCACAGTCCATTATGCAGTTCCCGATTATTATCTGTTCCTTTATCGGATATAACGGAACCGGCGTGTGGGCAGAGATCCTCAAGGGTCTGAATTCCGGTTACTGGTGCAAACCCAGCCAGCCGATTTATTCCCTGGGACTTTTGCTTTACATTGTATTGATTGTATTTTTTGCATACTTCTATACATCCATTACATTTAATCCTTTGATGATTGCCGATAATATGAAGAAGCAGGGCGGTTTTATCCCCGGTATCAGACCTGGTAAGCCGACCAGCGATTATCTGAATAAGATTCTGAATTATATCGTATTCATCGGTGCGATCGGCCTGATCATTGTATCTGTGATCCCGTACTTCTTTAACGGTGTGTTCGGTGCAAGCGTATCCTTCGGCGGTACCAGCCTGATCATTATCGTAAGCGTAGTACTGGAGACCATGAAGCAGGTAGAATCTCAGATGCTTGTTCGTAACTACAAGGGATTCCTGGAAGATTAGCAGCATAACAGTAACCGGATGATTTATGATCATCCGGTTATTTTTGTATTATGGGAAAATCTATTGCAAAAAAGCCGCATAAAAGTTAAAATATAAATGTTGGACTGTATTTGTAGCTTATCCATAGAAGAGCAGAGCCTGCAGCTGCAGGCAGATAGGAGCAGATATGAAGATTATCATGTTAGGCGCACCCGGTGCAGGTAAAGGTACACAGGCAAAAATGATCGCTGAGAAGTATGGAATTCCTCATGTATCCACAGGAGATATTTTCCGTGCAAATATCAAGAACGGAACCGAGCTTGGTATGGAAGCGAAGAAATACATGGATCAGGGTCAGCTGGTTCCCGATGAACTGACTGTCAAGATCCTCTTAGACAGAGTTGCACAGGATGATTGCAAGAACGGCTATGTACTGGATGGATTCCCCAGAACCATTCCTCAGGCAGAGGTACTGGACAAGGCACTGACCGAGCTGGGAGATGCTATTGATTTTGCGATCGACGTAAATGTTCCCGATGAGAATATCGTGAAGAGAATGTCCGGCAGACGCGCATGTCTGTCCTGCGGCGCAACCTATCATATCGAGCACATCCCGCCCAAAAAGGAAGGCATCTGTGATAAGTGTGGACAGGAACTGGTACTGCGTGATGATGATAAGCCTGAGACCGTATTGAACCGTCTGAAGGTATATCATGACCAGACCCAGCCGCTGATCGATTTCTATACCAAGAAAAATGTATTAAAGACCGTAGACGGCACCAAGGATATGAAAGAGGTATTTGCGGATATCGTAGCAATCCTTGGTTAAGAATAGTCCGGATCCCTGACAAACAGCAGAAAAATCCGGAACGGAAAGGTGAATAAAATGGCAGTAACTATCAAATCACAGCGTGAGATCGAGCTGATGAGAGAATCATGTAAAATTTTGGCGGATGTATTCAGCCAGATGGAGAAGGCAGTGCACCCCGGTGTATCCACTCTGGATATCAACAATCTGGGTGAGAAGCTGATCCGTGCCCACGGCTGTATTCCCAACTTCCTGAATTATAACGGATATCCGGCATCTATCTGTGTTTCTGTGAATGATGAAGTCGTACATGGTATTCCTCACAAAGATCATATTCTTCACGAGGGTGATATTGTAAGTCTGGATGCAGGATTGATCTATAAGGGGTATCATTCCGACATGGCACGTACTTTCCCGGTAGGTCAGGTCAGTGAAGAAGCAAGACTCCTGATGGAGAGAACCAAGGGAAGCTTTTTCGCAGGAATCGAGATGGCGAAGGCAGGCAACCACCTGTATGATATTTCCAATGCCATCGATGCTTATATTAAACCTTTTGGTTATGGCATCGTAAGAGATCTGGTAGGCCATGGTATCGGCACCAGCCTGCATGAGGATCCGCAGATTCCCAATTTTGCACAGCACAGACGTGGACTGAAGTTACAGGCAGGTATGACGCTGGCGATCGAGCCCATGATCAATATCGGAAGACCGGATGTGGCATGGCTGGATGACGACTGGACAGTTGTCACCGAGGATGGATCCCTGTCCGCACATTATGAGAATACGGTCCTGATCACGGACGGCGAGCCCGAGATCCTGACCATGTATTAAGAGTAATCCACTGCGATTATAATGCGTAAGAAAGGTTAGACTTACGGTATGATAGGAGAACTTGCAACTTCAAAAGCCGGTCATGACAAGGACAGATTGTACATGATCGTCGGTGAAGAGGGAGAATGTGTTTATCTGTGTGACGGAAGGCTGCGTGGTGTAGAACATCCGAAGAAGAAAAAGAAAAAGCATATCCAGATCATACATTCTTCGGCACAGGACACACTGATCCAGATCATAAAGCATAATCTTCCGGGGGAGCGGGACGAGATCGACAGACAGATCCGCAAGACCCTGGAGGATTATCTGAGTAATAAGTAATGTAAAGAAGTAAAAAGTAGAAAGCTATGGAGGAATTTTATGTCTAAAAGTGATGTAATCGAAATCGAAGGAACCGTTGTGGAGAAACTTCCCAATACCATGTTCCGTGTAGAATTGGAGAACGGACACAGAGTGCTGGCTACCATCAGTGGTAAGCTTCGTCAGAACTTCATCCGTATCCTTCCCGGAGATAAGGTAACACTGGAATTGTCTCCTTACGATCTGAGCAAGGGACGTATTATCTGGAGAGATAAGTAAGTGCAATCTGGAGAGAAAATAGCTATGGCTAAAAAAATGCGTAACTTTGCTGCTGTTCTGGCGATCAGTGCGGTAGTGGGAACGATGCTTTTGATATTGGTATTCCTGCTTCCGGTAGGGCCGATGCGCAGGAATGTGGAGAAAAGTGTTGGGGATATGCTGAAGACCGGTGATGAGATCCCGGAAGATGCATTCTCAAAGTACTTGTGGAAAAACAGAGAGACTTACCCGCAATTCCTCTTGCCTGGATCATTGCCGTACAACATCATTCTGCGTTGCATGCAAGGTTTACCTTCCGAATTTTAAGTGTTGCGGCGGCTGCAGCCATTACTTTTATTGTTTTGATTGTCAGAAACGTAAAAAAGTGTCAAAAAAATTGAAAAAGATTGAAAAAAGCGTAAGAATACGCTTGCAAAGGAAAGACCGTCATGCTATAATGTAAGACGGTCTTTTTTGAAAGGAGGGTTTAACATGAAAGTTAGATCATCAGTAAAACCGATTTGCGAAAAGTGCAAAATCATCAAGAGAAAAGGACGCATCAGAGTAATCTGTGAGAATCCGAAGCACAAACAGAGACAGGGATAATCACCGCTTGATCGTCATTTGATCAGGTATGTGAGTTCTTGTCCGGTTATTATGTGCGGCTGAATTGATCATTATCAAAAATATCAATTTTCATAATAGATTTGGATAGAGCTTACGGGAGATTACTTGTTGATACCATGACGAAAAGATTTTCTAAATTTATAAAAGACATAAATTAAGAAAATCTAAGTTTCGTCACCAAAAAGAAATCACAGATTTCTTTTTGCGGATGCAGACATATTCGTTATGGAAAGATCGGATCGTGTCCGATTGGGTGAGAGCCCCAATCAATTAGTAACTATTGAGCGTACAACTAACAGACCAAACGTACGCACGCACAACGAAAGTTGTGAGCGCAGAAATGTTGCGCAAAGCGTAAGAGATTACGCAGGAAAATGGAGGAAACGTAAATGGCTCGTATCGCAGGTGTAGACTTACCTAGAGAAAAACGAATTGAGATCGGTTTGACCTATATCTATGGAATAGGCAGACCTACTGCTGACAAGCTGTTAGCAGAAGCAGGTGTAAATCCTGATACCAGAGTGAGAGATATTACCGATGATGAGGTAAAGAAGATCAGTGAAGCTATCGAAAAGCTTGGCGTTATGGTAGAAGGTGATCTGAGAAGAGAAATCGCTCTGAATATCAAGAGACTTCAGGAAATCGGCTGCTATCGTGGTATTCGTCATCGTAAAGGACTTCCTGTTCGTGGTCAGAAGACTAAGACCAACGCAAGAACTCGTAAGGGACCTAAGCGCACGGTGGCAAATAAGAAGAAGTAATTGAGATCAAAATGTAACTGTGAGAGGGAAGCAAATGTAAGCATCCCCAGGAAATGAGAAAGTAGGTTAGTTTAAAATGGCTAAAAAAGTTGCAAAGAAAGTAACAAAAAAGCGTGTAAGAAAAAACGTTGAACGCGGACAGGCACATATTCAGTCTTCTTTTAACAATACAATCGTAACGTTAACAGATGCTGAAGGTAATGCTCTTAGCTGGGCAAGTGCCGGTGGTCTTGGTTTTAGAGGTTCAAAGAAATCTACTCCATATGCTGCACAGATGGCTGCTGAAACAGCAACAAAGGCTGCTCTTGTTCACGGATTAAAGTCCGTTGACGTATTCGTAAAGGGTCCTGGTTCAGGACGTGAAGCAGCAATCAGAGCTCTGTCTGCAAGTGGACTGGATGTCTTAAGCATTTGTGATGTAACTCCTGTACCTCACAATGGATGCCGTCCTCCTAAGCGTCGTCGCGTTTAGTGAGAAATCGTCAGAAGACGAAACAATTAATTTTAATGAAGTAACATTAGAACAAGTTGGATGAAAGTGCCGCATTGCGGCACTGTAAACAACCCTCGGAAGTCACTTCCGAAGTATAAAGAAGGGAAAATAAAAAAATGGCAGTAAATCGCGTACCTGTACTGAAAAGATGTAGAGCCCTTGGCCTTGAGCCTTCTTACCTGGGCTATGACAAGAAGTCTAACAGAACCTCTGCAAGAGCAGGCAAAAAGGTATCTGAGTACGGACTTCAGTTAAGAGAAAAGCAGAAGGCTAAGTTCATCTATGGCGTTCTGGAGAAGCCTTTCCGTAACTACTATGAGAAGGCTGATAGAATGAAGGGCATGACCGGTGAGAACCTGATGACCCTGTTAGAGAGCAGACTGGACAATGTAGTGTTCAGAATGGGTTTTGCAAGAACCAGAAGAGAAGCAAGACAGATCGTTGACCACAAGCATGTACTTGTAAACGGTAAGTGTGTAAACATTCCTTCTTACCTGATCAAGGCTGGCGATGTTATCGAGATCAAGGAGAGCGCTAAGTCCATGCAGAGATACAAGGATATCCTTGATGTTACTGCTGGAAGATTAGTACCTGAATGGATCGATGCTGATGTTGAGAACTTTAAGGGAACCATCAAGAATCTGCCTACCAGAGAGATGATCGATGTTCCTGTTGACGAGATGCTTATCGTCGAGTTGTACTCCAAGTAAGTTTTATGTAACCCCAATGAACATTTCCTGTGGAATATTATTCCATGGGATATTGTTCGTAAGAACATGTCAACATATAAAGTTCGCAAAGGAGGGTATTGGCAGTGTTTGATTTTGAAAGACCTAATATTGAGGTTAGCGAGATTTCAGAAGACAAAAAGTATGGTAAATTCGTAGTAAAACCCCTGGAAAGAGGCTATGGTATTACTCTGGGTAACTCCCTGAGAAGAATCATGCTGTCTTCCCTGCCCGGTGCTGCAGTGAGCCAGATCAAAATTGAAGGTGTTCTTCATGAGTTCAGTTCTATTCCCGGCGTAAAGGAAGATGTATCTGAGATCATCATGAACATCAAGAGCCTTGCGATCAAGAACAACAGCGAGACCAACGAGGCTAAGACTGCATATATCGAGTTTGAAGGCGAAGGTGTTGTAAGAGCTTCTGATATCCAGTGTGACCAGGATATTGAAATTCTGAATCCCGACCTTGTAATCGCTACTCTGAGCGGTAAAGATACCAAACTTTACATGGAGTTAACTATTACAAGAGGCCGCGGCTACGTAAGTGCCGACAAGAACAAACACGAAGATTTACCAATCGGCGTAATTGCCATTGATTCTATCTATACACCTGTAGAGAGAGTTAACGTTACGGTAGAAAATACCCGTGTAGGTCAGAGTACTGATTTCGACAAGCTTACATTGGATGTATACACCAACGGAACCCTGGCTCCCGATGAGGCAGTCAGCCTGGCAGCTAAGGTGCTCAGCGAGCATCTGAACCTGTTCATCGACCTTTCCGAAAATGCTAAGACCGCTGAGGTTATGGTAGAGAAGGAAGACGACGAGAAGGAAAAGGTTCTGGAGATGAGTATTGACGAGCTGGAGCTTTCCGTTCGTTCTTACAACTGCTTGAAGAGAGCAGGTATCAATACTGTAGAAGAGTTAACCAATAAGACTTCAGAAGATATGATGAAGGTTCGTAACCTCGGACGTAAATCTTTGGAAGAAGTTCTGGCTAAACTGAAAGAGCTGGGATTACAGCTGAACCCCAGCGATGAGAACTAATTTCAGCTGAACATAAAAAGTTAGATTTCCGTATCCGGTAAGCCCAAAGTGTTCGGATGCGGTTTATCTCTAAATGGCAAAAAACAACGCATTCGGTAAGTAAGTCCAAAGTGCATGGCCGGATGTACCATGAATGGAGAAAGGAAAATTATCATGGCAAAGTACAGAAAACTCGGCAGAACATCTGCACAGAGAAAGGCATTATTAAGAAATCAGGTAACTGCAGTGATCAACAACGGCAAGATCGTTACCACCGAAGCTAAGGCTAAGGAAGTACAGAAGATCGTTGATGGACTGATCGCTCTGGCAGTAAAAGAGAAGGATAACTTCGAAACTGTTAAAGTTACCACCAAGGTTGCCCGCAAGGACAAGGACGGCAAGCGCGTAAAGCAGATCGTTGACAAGGAGACCGGTAAGGTCCTGGCTGAGTCCCATCGCGATAAGGATGGCAAGCTGGTTAAGATTGAGAACGGTGTTACCGTTACTGTATACGACGAAGTTGAGAAGGAGATCAAGAAGGATCTGCCTACCAGATCTCATGCACGTCGTCAGATGCTGAAGGTTCTGAACCCTGTAGTTGAGGTTCCCGCTGATGCAGCAGGCAAGAAAAAGAACACCAAGGAAGTTGACCTGGTTGCAAAGCTCTTCGATGAGTATGCTCCCAAGTATGCTACCCGTAAGGGTGGTTACACCAGAATCGTTAAGATCGGTCAGCGTAAGGGTGACGCAGCTATGACTGTTGTTCTGGAGTTAGTTTAATCCATAACTTATAAGCAGACATAAAAATAGCGCTTTCGGAAATGAGTTGGTTTATTTCCGGAGGCGCTTTTTGTGTATGCGAAGTATACAAATCGAGTAGGAGACAGTCTACTCGATCATTACAGGAAAATGATTGCTGACAAGCGGCTTACTCCACTACCTTCTGAAAATGCTGATAATCCTTGCAGGAGTTCCAGTGACCTCCCCAGGTGAAACCATGTTCCTTAAATAACTGATAACACAGATCGTTTTCGTCAATTTTGTAGGGGAAGGAAGAGGTTCTGTCTGCATAGGCGGAAGCGCTTGCAGGAGATACCTTTTCGCTGCCATCCTTATTGTAAGTAATATAAGGATTATAAAAGGGATTGATATCGATCGCCAGCCCTAATGCATGCTTAGACAGGGAGGAAGTTCCTTCCACCGGGCGGTAGTTGAAGCAGGAGGTATTGTTATCCTCCATGGATGCGAGGTCATCCCCATCATATTCATCGATCAAAAGTACCTTTTCCAGCTGATATTCATTACAATACAGCTCGTAGAAGATTTCTGTCAGGTCCTGCGCGATCGCCTTGTTACAGATTAATTCCCCTTCTGCAGGATTTCCTTCAAAATTATAATGCCTTATATGTACATAGCGCAGATCGTCATAGCTGATTTCGACAGATTTCAACAGTGTTTCCGAAGAACTATCAGAGTTATCCACAGTGGCTGGATAAGAAACACCTGTTATGTATCTCTGTAATTTTTCGGATAACGGCTCATAATAGAAGCCGTCGGACAGCGTGGTCCGCTGGTCGGTCAATAGCTCTCCGTTCAGGGAATAACCGGTCAAAACAGTAGTTTCTGCCATGGAAGATCCTTCCTGCAAGTTTTCTGTCGCATTTGTATTGGAATTGTCGACGACTGGTGTAGGCTCCGGGGTAGGTGACGGCTCTGCCGTCTGATAAGCCAGGGAAGGATTGTCCACCGCATAATCCCCCAGAGTGTAGGAACTGTGCTGGGATACCCTTAGCAGTCCTCCGGCCACGACAGTGATGAGCGCAAGGATACCCACCATCTTCCATATTTTATTGCGATCGATCGGATTCATAGAATGCCTCCTCGTTTTATTTTCTGAAATGTTCTGCAATAGAAAGATACAACCATAACTATAAAGGTTTTTGGAAAGCAGTACAAGAGATTTTGAAAAAGTCGGGTCAGTTCCCTGTTAAGTGTTGTAAATCTGTGCATAATCTAGTAAAATAGGAACGATATCTTGCAAAAGCAGAAGACAGCTGATTCTCCGGCACTAAGCGAATATGGAATGGAGATTATTTATGGAGATCATTAAAGCAAATAATGTAGTATATGAATATATTCGTCGGGATGAAGAGGGAAATGTGGAAGGGATCACAAGAGCAGTGAATGATGTTTCTCTTGATATAGAGCAGGGACAGTTCATAGCTATCCTCGGACATAACGGTTCCGGCAAGTCTACTCTGGCAAAGCATATGAATGCCATCTTAAATCCGACAGAGGGAACACTCTGGGTCGATGGTATGGACACGAAGGATGAGGACAACATCTGGAAGGTCCGTCAGACAGCCGGCATGGTGTTTCAGAATCCGGATAACCAGATCATAGGACAGGTAGTGGAAGAAGATGTGGGATTTGGTCCGGAGAACATGGGGATCCCCACGGAGGAGATCTGGCAGCGTGTGGAAGAGAGCTTACGTGCGGTAGGTATGTACGAATATCGAAAGTATTCCCCGAATAAGCTGTCCGGTGGGCAGAAGCAGAGAGTGTCCATTGCCGGAGTACTGGCCATGCATCCCAAATGCATTGTATTAGATGAGCCAACTGCCATGCTGGATCCCAGTGGACGTAAGGAAGTCATCCGTGCAGTCCGTGGATTGAATCAGGTGGAAGGTGTTACGCTGATCCTGATCACCCATTATATGGAAGAGATCATTCATGCGGACAAGGTATTTGTCATGGATAAGGGGAAAATTGCCATGCAGGGTACCCCCCGGGAAATCTTTTCACAGGTGGAGCAGCTGAAAAAGCTACGGCTGGATGTGCCGCAGGTAACGCTGTTATCGTATGAATTGCAGAAACGCGGAATTCCGCTGCCGGATGGCATATTGACAAGGGAAGAACTGGTCAATGCACTGGGCTATGGAAAAACCGACAGGAAATAGTGGCGGGGATGGCAGCGAATGAAAGTACCCGGGAAAGGATCGAAAAAATGTCTATCATATTAGATCATGTGAATTATGTATACGGTGCAGATACACCGCTGGCAGTTCATGCCCTGAACGATGTCTGCCTGAAGATACCGGATGGACAGTTCATCGGTATCATCGGGCATACCGGTTCCGGTAAGTCCACGCTGATGCAGCATATGAACGGATTGATCCGTGCTACCGACGGACATATCTATTTTAACGGAGAAGATATCTACGACAAGGATTATGATATGAAGAAGCTCCGCAGCAAGGTAGGGCTGGTGTTCCAGTATCCGGAGCATCAGCTGTTTGAGATCGATGTATTCAGCGATGTCTGTTTCGGACCGAAGAATCTGGGACTGGATAAAAAAGAAGTGGAGCTTCGTGCATACGATGCTCTGAAAAAAGTAGGACTGCCGGACGAGCTTTTTTATCAGTCACCCTTTGAACTGTCCGGTGGACAGAAGCGTCGTGTGATCGCCGGAGTACTGGCAATGAAGCCGGAAGTGCTGATTCTGGATGAACCCACTGCCGGGCTGGATCCCAAGGGAAGAGACGAGATCTTACAGCAGATCAAAAAGCTGCAGACCGAGACAGGACTTACGATTCTGCTGGTATCCCACAGTATGGAGGATGTGGCGGAATACGTAGACCGTATTATTGTGATGAACAAGGGAAGCGTCATGTATGACGATACCCCGAGAGAAGTGTTCAAACATTACAAAGAATTGGAAGAAGTAGGACTGGCAGCACCGCAGGTCACCTACATCATGCATGAGCTGAAAGCACGGGGAGCGGATGTGGATGTAGATGCCACAACGATCGAAGAGGCTGCGGAAGAAATTGCAAGAGTCTGGAAACAGAACAATCAGAAGTAATGATTTGAACTGCAATGCTCAAATTGCAGCATGAGCAGAGAGAAGATACGAGTTCTGACCCGACAGGAGCCGGGCAGAAACTCTGGTGAGGAGCAATATGCTTAGAGATATTACATTAGGACAATATTATCAGACGGAATCATTGATTCATAAGATGGATCCCCGTGTAAAGCTGGGAGGTACCGTTTTATTTATCATTTCCCTGTTCTTTTTCAAAAATTATGCAGGATATGTGATCGCAGCCCTGTTTCTGGGTCTGGTGATCCGACTGTCGAAGGTGCCTTTTAAATTCATGGTAAAGGGAATGAAGACCATTGTTATGCTCATGCTGATCACAGTGGTGTTCAATCTCTTTCTGACACCGGGAACACCGTTACTTACGATCTGGAAGCTGACCATCACGCAGGAAGGTCTGAAGATGGCCATTTCCATGGCTATCCGCCTGACACTTCTGATCATTGGATCCTCTGTGATGACGCTGACCACTACACCGAACAATCTGACGGATGGAATGGAGAAAATGATGGGACCCTTAAAAGTATTCAAGGTGCCCGTACATGAAGTGGCCATGATGATGTCCATTGCACTTCGTTTTATACCTATATTATTAGAAGAAACGGATAAGATCATGAAAGCGCAGATCGCCAGAGGTGCGGATTTCGAGAGCGGCAATCTATTCAAGCGTGCCAAGGCAATGGTGCCCCTTTTAGTACCGCTGTTTATCTCCGCGTTCCGCAGAGCCAACGACCTTGCCATGGCAATGGAGGCCAGATGCTATCGCGGCGGAGAGGGCAGGACGAAGATGAAGCCACTGATCTATCATAAGAGAGATTACATTGCTTACGGCTGTATTGCCGCATATATGGTGATCAGCATTGTGGTAGGAAGGCTACCGTTTTTACCGTAAATTTTTACTGCAAAACAATAATGCCCATAGCAGATAGTATCTCGTCAAATACAGGAAAGAATGTCGGGGAACCTAAGACAGGTGGCAGGAGAGAAAGCGGGTGAAATACAGTGGAAGCGGAAATGATAATAGAACAGCTGTCAAAGCAGCCGGAAAAAGAAAAAAAGCGTGTCCGCCTGACCGTGGCCTACGACGGTACGAATTATCACGGCTGGCAGATCCAGAATAACGGGATCACCATCGAAAGCGAACTGAACCGGTGTCTGACCGATCTGCTACGGGAGCCTGTTGAGGTCATCGGTGCCAGCCGGACAGATTCCGGTGTGCATGCACTGGGGAATATCGCTGTGTTTGACACGACCAGCCGGATGCCTGCGGAGAAAATTTCTTATGCGCTGAACCAGAGACTTCCGGAGGATATCCGGATACAAAAGTCCGAACAGGTGCCGGATGACTGGCATCCCCGCAGATGCGACAGCCGCAAGACCTATGAATACCGGATCTACCGGGCACAGTTCCCCATGCCGGTGAAACGTCTGTATTCGCTGTTTACTTATTATGAACTGGATGTGAACCGGATGCAGGAAGCTGCGGCTTATCTGGAGGGAGAACATGATTTCAAAAGCTTCTGCCAGACCGGTGCCCAGGTGGAATCCACCGTACGCACCATCTATTCCGTGGAAGTGGAAGAGCAGGGAGAAAATGATCTGGTGATCCGGGTCTGTGGTAATGGCTTCTTATATAATATGGTGAGGATCATTGCCGGAACCCTGTTAGATATCGGACAGGGCAAGCGGGACCCCATGGATATTTTCACGATCCTCGAGGCAAAAGACCGCAGTGCAGCGGGACCTACCGCACCGGCCCATGGACTGACGCTGATGAAATACGAGTTCCTGTGACAGTTCAGCATGCGTCATCCGCAAAGCCGCATTGTTACGTTTTACGGCTGAACTGTAAAAAGTTTTAAAATTATCTTGACACTAATTGCTTGGTGCCATATAATATATGACTGTGACAGTGTTTCAATATGCTGAGTCAAAGCCCCGACGAAGCATTGAAATAAAGTATTCAACCGTTTTGGGAAGAAGTAAAATGTAGCCGGACATCTGCAGATTACCATCGGACCAGAACACTGAAAAAGTCGATCAGGAATCGGCGAAAGTAATATGGAGGGAACATAATGAAAACATTTATGGCTAGTCCAGCTACAATCGATAGAAAATGGTATGTAGTAGACGCTACTGACATGACCTTAGGCCGTCTGGCATCTGAGGTTGCTAAAGTGCTGAGAGGCAAGAATAAGCCTATCTTCACTCCTCACATCGACTGCGGTGACAACGTTATCGTTATCAATGCTGAGAAGATCAAAGTAACCGGTAAGAAGATGGACCAGAAGGTATATTATCATCATTCCGATTACGTTGGTGGTTTAAAAGAAGCTACCCTGAGAGAAAAATTAGAAAAGAAGCCTGAGCAGGTAATCGAGCTTGCAGTTAAGGGCATGCTTCCCAAGGGACCTTTAGGAAGACAGATGTTCACCAAACTTCACGTATATGCAGGACCTGAGCACAAGCATGAAGCTCAGAAGCCTGAAGTACTGACATTCTAAAGGACTGAGAGGAGGAAAATAAATCATGGCTAAAACAGAAAGATACTACGGAACCGGTAGAAGAAAGAAATCCATCGCCAGAGTATATTTAGTACCCGGTAATGGTAATATTACAATCAATAAGAGAAGCATTGATGAGTACTTCGGTCTGGAGACTCTGAAGGTTATCGTTCGTCAGCCTCTGGCAGCTACTGAGACTGCTGAGAAGTTCGACGTTCTAGTTAACGTTCGCGGTGGCGGATACACCGGCCAGGCTGGTGCAATCAGACACGGTATTTCCAGAGCACTGCTTCAGGTAGACGGTGATTTCAGACCCGTTCTGAAGAAGGCTGGATTCCTTACCAGAGACCCTCGTATGAAGGAAAGAAAGAAGTATGGTCTGAAGGCTGCTCGTCGCGCACCTCAGTTCTCAAAGAGATAATTCAAACGAATATCACAAAAGAGCAAATTTCCCCGAAAACATCGAGTTTTCGGGGATTTCTTTATATTTTGATAATTCTATCAGACACCACAAAACACAAAAAATTTTCACGCTAACTAACACGACGATTCAATCGCCCTTTTCCTTGCAATATTTAATAATACACGATCGAACATCCTTTTTCGTCCGGCAATGGCAGGAATGACCGTCCTTGAATATATGCATTGACTGACATAGATAAGGCAATAGAGGTTTATAGAAGCAGAAACGGATATGTCCGGGTAGAATTTGACAGAGAGTTGCAGTGTTGATTACATATTCTCCGCAGAACGGGTTTATTTTGTTTTTCTTCTTGCTCGCAATGAAACATTTCAGCTCTAAGACAAATTGCCTTGTAAAAATGAAAGAAACGGCATAGCCAAAGCTGTACCGTTTTTTTCATCTTAGAATATTTTCTTAACTGGACACCCCAAATGACCTGCTTCTCATTTTACTCGGTACGAACGGTAATATATTTTTGATGTTTACTTTTCGGTTTATCTGGAAGTGTCATTTTGAGTGTTCCATTGTTCAATAGCGGACGCAGATATTTTTGTGTAAAGTTTTTTGTGTTTTTGTATCCACAGTGTTCTGCGATCTCTAATTTTGAATGTGGTTCTATGCAAAATGCAAGGATTTTATCATGGGTTGCATCATGGGTTGTATCATAGGTTGCGTCATAGGTCCTATCATGGGTCGTTTCTATGATAGAAGGACCATGATGGTAGTTTACATTTTTCAAGATGACTCTGAAATCTGTCGCTGTTGAGGAAAATTCGGGCTTATATGCCTCTGTGTATCCAGGCAGCTTTTCAGTTTCACTGACGATTTTGCGCAGACCACTTCCACGGCGTTCCATGTACTTCATGCGGTGGAACAGGTCAGCGATCACAGGGTTTCGTCGCATCGAACGAATACTGTAAATATCGTATTCCTGAATTGAGCCGCCGCCAAACATACCGCCAGGAGATGTGATTTCCACCCGATCATCAAACATATCAATATGGATTTCGCTGCCAAGCACAATATAATCACGATGGATAAGCGCATTGACAAGAGCCTCTGTCACAGCTCGTTCAGCATAATCCGGCTTGTCTACACGATACTGTGCCTCTTTGACAAAACGGACTTTGGAATTATTGCGAATAAATTCACTGCCGCTTTTCAGTAGATAAATCAGATTCCCCTCGTATTCTTTATCGTCCAGCGCATCATCAAAGATAGAGCCTTTTTCCAAGCCATTCCACCGGGTACAGAACATACGGGAGTTATAAACTGTGTGCTGATCAGTCATGAGCTTTCCGGCATTGGTCAAGACCCCATTTTTGTCAGCCAAACCGAAGGAGACATAATCGGATGGCTCAAAGCGGAGACCAGTCCGTTCCAGATAGGTTGCTTCCAGAAGTGTAAAGCTGTAATCCTTTTTTACCGCATCTGTTGTTAGGGTATCAAAGGACTGATTGGTTCCCTTTAAGATCAGTTCATTCACAATGTAATCCGGGGCAATTACGCTTTCATTTCCAACACGGATATATGCTTCCATTACGCCGTCTGCCTTGTAATAATATGGGGTGCTACGGCCGGGAGAAACCTCCAGAGCTAATAGATTTTTACCATCTTCCTGTAATGGTTTTAAGATAAACTGAGGTAATGGTGTGATTCGTTCTTTAATTAAGCGGCTGATCGCCTCAGCATCCTTTTGAACATCGGACAAGCCGATAGGTTTCCGGTCATCAGAGATTCCGAAAAACAGAGTGCCGCCGATTCCATTGGAAAAGGCACTGACACTTTTTAACCAGCTTTTTGGCTTTTTTATTTCGAGAGCAACTTTGAAATCACATTCTGTTGCTTCAGCAATGAGCTGTTCTATCATAGAAATCCCTCCTTTGAGGTTGTAGAAAGTTCTTTTTTATTATACCCAGCGGAGAAAGTTATTGCAATGATAGAAGCAAAGAGTTCAGCGAAAACAAAAATATTTATGAGAGGAGGGCCTTCTATTATGGCAACTACAAGAATCATGCCGCTTCATGTCGGCAAAGGCCGCACAGAGAGTAGGGCGATCAGTGACATCATCGACTATGTGGCCAATCCAAAGAAAACAGATAACGGCAGGCTCATTACCGGCTATGCGTGTGACAGCCGGACTGCGGATGCAGAGTTTCTTCTGGCAAAGAGGCAATACATTGCCACTACTGGACGAGTGCGTGGTACAGATGATGTGATTGCCTATCATGTGCGCCAGTCCTTCCGCCCTGGTGAGATTACCCCGGAAGAAGCAAACCGTCTGGGCGTAGAATTTGCAAGGCGTTTTACTAAAGGCAATCATGCCTTTGTGGTCTGCACTCACATAGACAAGGCGCACATTCATAATCACATTATCTGGTCATCGGTCAGCTTAGAATATGACCGGAAGTTCCGAAACTTTTGGGGCAGTACCAAGGCGGTTCGTCGGCTAAGTGACACCATCTGTATTGAGAATGGACTGTCCATTGTAGAGAATCCGAAACTTCACGGAAAGAGCTATAACAAATGGCTGGGCGATCAGGCAAAGCCCTCTCACCGAGAGCTGCTTCGTGTGGCGATTGACAACGCATTATCACAAAGTCCTGCTGACTTTGAAGAACTGCTGAAGCTGTTGCAAGAGTATGGTTGTGAAGTCTCAAAGCGCGGAAAATCATATCGACTGAAGTTCTCTGGTTGGGAGAAAGCCGCCCGCATGGACAGTCTGGGCGAAGGATATGGATTGGAAGATTTGCGGGCAGTTCTCTCCGGGAAGAAAGCACATAGCCCGCGAAAGAAAACAGTCACACAGGCAGAACCGCCGAAGGTCAATCTGCTGGTGGACATTCAGGCAAAATTGCATGCTGGAAAAGGTGCTGGCTATGCTCGATGGGCTAAGGTTTTCAATCTGAAACAAATGGCACAGACCATGAATTACCTGTCAGAGCATAACCTGCTGGAGTATGCGGTTTTGGAAGAAAAGGCTGCGGCTGCCACGGCACATCACAATGAACTTTCGGCGCAGATCAAAGCGGCTGAAAAGCGCATGGCAGAGATCGCTGTTCTGCGTACTCACATCGTAAATTATGCCAAGACCCGTGAGGTCTATGTGGCATACCGCAAGGCGGGTTACTCTAAGAAATTCCGGGAAGAACATGAGGAAGAAATTCTGCTCCACCAGGCTGCTAAGAATGCCTTTGATGAGATGGGAGTCAAGAAGCTTCCCAAGGTCAAAGAGTTGCAGACGGAGTACGCGAAATTGCTGGAAGAAAAGAAAAAGACCTATGCCGAGTACCGGTGTTCCCGTGAGGAAATGCGGGAGCTTTTAACGGCAAAGGCAAATGTAGATCGAGTGCTGAAAATGGAGGTAGAACAGGATGTTGAAAAAGAAAAAGACCAGGACCAGCGGTAAGCTGG
>ERZ779697.5-NODE-5-length-142317-cov-4.3658_pt1 | contig 142317 bp, 115 predicted proteins | sample MGYA00511881_ERZ779697 | MGnify/ENA primary metagenome ERZ779697 (study PRJEB29588, sample SAMEA2148105) | human gut metagenome | biome: human gut; feature: human-associated habitat; material: faeces | place: Denmark | collected 2008/2010 ... | reverse complement strand
ACGTCCGGGGGACGTCTGCTAAGCGCGGACCGAAGCGGAGCGTAGACCGAATCCCCGATGTCTCATTAGCGTAAAAGAAGCCGTTCATTGAACGGTTTTTTTGTATTTAGAAGAATGGAGGTTTCGAACTCCGGACAACGTAGTTGACCGAAGCGTAGATAGAGAAAAAAATGTGGGTATTATATGCATTTGGATCCGCATTTTTTGCGGGTATAACATCAATACTGGCAAAGTGTGGTATCAAAAAAACTGATTCAAACGTAGCAACTGCAATCAGGACAATTGTAGTTTTGATTTTTTCATGGATTATGGTATTTGTGGTTAAAGCGCAGGGGCAGATTACAGCTGTGTCAGCAAAGACATGGATATTTCTGATGCTTTCAGGAGTCGCAACCGGAGCCTCATGGCTTTGTTATTTTAAAGCACTTCAGCTTTGCGATGTAAACAGAGTGGTGCCGATTGATAAATCAAGCACAATACTGACCATTATACTTGCATTTATCTTTTTTAAAGAGGAGATAAACGTACTCAGGCTGGTATGTGTGGTGCTTATAGCAATTGGAACGTATATGATGATCACCAAAAAGGAGATATCACAGGAAGAGCAGAATAAGGCCGGGGGTTCTCATGGATGGCTGTTTTATGCAGTGCTGTCTGCTGTTTTTGCCAGCTTCACCTCAATACTGGGAAAGGTCGGCATAGAGGGAATCAATTCTAATCTGGGAACTGCAATAAGGACGATAGTGGTGCTTATCATGGCTTGGATAGTGGTATTTGTCACAGGAAAACAGCACACCATAAAGCATATAGAGAAAAAAGAGCTTGGCTTTATCTGCCTTTCGGGACTTGCAACAGGCGGCTCATGGCTTTGCTATTACAAGGCACTGCAGGACGGACTTGCGAGTGTCGTAGTGCCTATAGATAAGCTGAGCATAGTTGTGTCAATCGTGTTTTCATATTTCGTATTTAAGGAAAAGCTGACGATTAAATCCTTTACAGGACTGGTGCTCATCATAGCAGGAACATTGATTATGCTGGTTTAAATATATAAAAACATCTTGACGTTTTTCTGTTTTTTTATTATCATTGTTAACCGAGGGAAAATTTATAGTTGACAATTATAACGGATGATATGTATTATAATGATACTTATTAAATGAGAGAAGAAATACAGGACACGAAGGAGATTAAAATGGATCCAATAACACTGGCACAGGAGATAATAGACGGAAGAAGAATCACAAGGGATGATGACCTATCATTTTTCCTTACATGTGATTTAGACGAGCTGTGTAAGGGCGCAGATATGATCAGGGAGAAGTTTATCGGCGACAAGGTAGATTTGTGCTCGATAATAAACGGAAGAAGCGGAAAATGCCCTGAGGACTGTAAATACTGTGCGCAGTCGGCACATAATCATACAAACTGTGAGGTTTATGATTTTTTACCTGAGGAAAAGATACTTGAGGCTTGCAGGATGAATGAGAGAGAGGGTGTAGACCGTTTCTCGATAGTTACAGCGGGAAAAGCGCTGACAGGTGAGGAATTTGACAAGGCAATACATGCATATGAGACTATGAAAAGAGAGTGCAAGATTGATTTATGTGCATCAATGGGCTTTCTTTCAGCAGAGCAGCTTCACAGACTGCACGAGGCAGGTGTCAGCAGCTATCACCACAATATAGAGACCTCAAAGCGTAATTTCCCCAATATATGCACCACACACACCTATGATATGAAGATTGAGACGCTTAAAAAGGTGAAGGCAGAGGGCATGTATGCGTGCTCAGGCGGCATCATCGGAATGGGTGAGACCTGGGAGGACAGGCTGGATATGGCAGTCAGCCTTGCAGAGGTAGGAGTGGATTCCATTCCGCTTAATGCGCTTATGCCGATTGCAGGCACTCCGCTTGAGGGACTTGAGCATATCAGTGAGCCTGATATACTGCGTACAGTATCATTTTTCAGATATATAAATCCAGAGGCTGACATACGTCTTGGAGCCGGCAGGGCGCTGCTTACAAATGACGGAGAGCTTGCATTCAAGTCTGGAGCGTCAGCCACAATTACAGGAAACATGCTTACGACAGTAGCGTGTGCCACAATCAGAAGTGACAAGGAAATGCTTGAGGGCATGGGCAGGAATGTGACACCTGAGTACATGAAATAAATGTAATTATTTAGAATATAAAATATGTCAAAGATGCGTAAAATAGTATTAGTTTTGCGCATCTTTTTTAGTACAAACGACAGGGTTGGTTGCGAGGTGAAAAAAATTATTATATAATGAAAAAAATGTAATTTAAGGGATTTATCCGGTACAGCATGGAACATGAATAGGAGCGAATTAATATATTTCATTGAAAAATAAGAGGTTACGGGGGAAATATGTACAACGATAAAGGTAATACAAAATATCTGAAGCTGTTAAAACAAAATTATTCATCAAGTCAGGATGTAATCAGGGAGATAGTCAATCTTTCTGCGATTATAAACCTGCCAAAGGGCACGGAGTTTTTCCTGAGTGATATACATGGCGAGTATGAGGCTTTTTTACATATCATGAATAACTGCTCAGGTGTGATAAAGGAAAAGGTGGATTTGATTTTCAAGGATACGATTTCTGATTATGACAGACAGGAGCTTTGCACGCTCATATACTATCCAAGAGAGAAAATGGCTCTGCTTGATGAACAGGGAAAGATAGACAGTGACTGGTACGCTATGACGTTAAATCAGCTTATACTTGTCGCAAAGCTGCTCTCATCAAAGTACACCAGGTCGAAGGTCAGAAAGGCTCTGCCTGAGGAATATGCGTACATTATCGATGAGCTTTTGCATGCGCAGGAGGATGAGGATGCAAACCAGGTCAGATATCACAAGCAGATATTAAAGACTATAATTGATTTGGAGGATGCGGATGAGTTTATAATCGCTTTGTCTGCACTGATTAAGAGGCTTGCTGTTGATCATCTGCACATTGTGGGAGATGTATTTGACAGAGGAGGAAGCGCGGATAAGATTCTCGATCTGCTTTATGATTATCACTCGCTTGATATCGAGTGGGGCAATCACGACATTCTCTGGATGGGTGCGGCATGTGGAAATGATGCATGTATATGTAATGTCATCCGCAACAATCTGAAATACAACAATGTGGAAATTCTTGAGAATGCCTACGGAATAAGCTTACGACAGCTAATGCTGTTTGGCATGAAAACATATGGTATAGAGGATGGAATTGAGGCTGCAAGGGCGGCCATCACAGTAATGCTTTTTAAGCTTGAGGGGCAGCTTATACTTGCACATCCCGAGTATGAGATGGGAAACAGGCTGATGCTTGACAGGCTGGACGAGCTGCAGGATGTAGGAGTGGACAGAAAGCGCTTTCCAACCGTTGATGACGAGAGACCCTACGCACTAAGTGACGAGGAGACTGTCATCATGAGAAAGCTGCACAGACAGTTTGTGACAGGACAGCGCCTGCATAAGCATGTCAGGTTTTTGTATGACAAGGGCAGCATGTACAATGTATACAATGGCAATCTGCTCTATCATGGCTGTGTTCCGGTGGATAGCAACGGAGCCTTTGACAAGCTGTATATTGATGGCGAATTTTATCACGGAAGGGCGCTGCTTGACAAATGTGATGAGAAGGCAAGGGCTGCATATGTGGACAATCCTTATAAGGATGATGTGGACTTTATGTGGTTTTTGTGGGGAGGAGAAAAATCACCGCTGTGCGGCAGAAGGCTTAAGACCTTTGAGATGGAATATGTTACAGATAAGAGCATGTGGGAAGAGCCTTCTAACCCATACTACAGCAGGTATTACGATAAGAGCTTCTGCTGTCAGATACTGCACGAGTTCGGGCTGTATGATGATGATGCGCATATTATAAATGGACATACACCGGTTCACGCAATAGAGGGAGAGAACCCTGTCAGGGCCAATGGCAAGCTGTTTGTGATAGATGGAGGCTTCTGCCGTGCGATGAACAAGAAAACCGGTATCGCCGGCTATACACTGATTTACAATTCACATGGTCTAAGGCTCAAGGCACACACGCCTTTTACATCGGTGGAGGATGCCCTGATAAATAATACTGACATAGAGACGTCATCAGAGGTCGAGGAGAATGATAAGAGACGTATGCTTGTGAAGGATACCGATATAGGAAAGAGGCTTATTGGAGAGATTGATGATCTGCACAAGCTTCTTGAGAACTACAGGAGGCTGTAGGGGAACATATTGGACTGTAGGGTGCGTATGGGACAAGACCTTGACAAATAAGTTATAAAGAGTTATAAAAAGATTACAAAGTTATAAAGAGTTATAAAAATTATTAAAAGTTATAAAGAGTTATAAAACAGGAGCGCAGAGATGAAAAATAATCCCTTTTCATTATCATTTGGCAAGGAACCGGTCAGTTTAATTAACCGTAATGTTCAGTCTTATGAAATAATTGATACATTTGAGGATGAAAACCCTACTTACCAGGTTTGTATGATTACAGGAGTCAGAGGCTCAGGGAAGACTGTAATGCTCACAGAAATCAATAAAACTTTTAGGGCAGAGGAAGACTGGATTGTTATCGATCTGAGCCCTGAACGTGATTTATTACAATCATTTGCTGCAAATCTGAGCAATTATCCAAGTTTGTCAGAGGTTTTTCGTGAAGCTAAAATAAATCTGTCATTCTTAGGGCTGGGCGTTGAAATAGAAGGTGTTTCTCCGATTACCGATTTAAATGTGGCAGTGACGAGGATGCTTGAAAAGATTAAAAAGAAGCATAAGAGAGTTCTTGTGACAATAGACGAGGCTGTATGTAATGATACAATGAAAGAGTTTGTCAGCCTGTTTCAGATATATATGAGACAGGATCTTCCGGTATTTTTGCTTATGACAGGTCTTTATGAGAATATTTATGAGCTTCAGAATGAAAAAACGCTTACATTTTTGTACAGGGCACCTAAAATTGAGCTTCGTCCGTTGAATATAGGCATGATAGCTGAAAAATACAAGTCTATTTTTGAATTGACGGATGAGGAAGCTACAGAGATGGCTAAAGAGACGAGGGGATATCCGTTTGCCTTCCAGGTACTGGGGTATCTTTGTTTTAAGCATAATACCGTATGGCATAATGTATTACCTGAATTCAGTCAGTATCTGGAGGAATATGTATATGAAAAGATATGGAGTGAGCTGTCAAAAGGTGATAAGGAATTGTTGGTTGCTATGGCAAAAACCAATGACACCAAAGTGGAAGCAATACGAAAGATTATAAAAAAGGCATCAAACAGTTTCAGTGTATACAGGAACAGGCTTATAAAAAAAGGCTTGATTATTTCACCGGAGTATGGACATTTGGAGTTCGCACTTCCAAGGTTCAAAGAATTTGTGCTGTGTAGATAATTGTGATTTTTAAGGTGGAAGATAGGTTAAGGGAGCGGCATATGATTAAAGAGTAATCCGTCATGCAGTGTATGCATGGCGGATTTTTCGTATGTAATTGCTTGCGACTGATACATTTTAGATACAAGTATCTGCTAATATATAAACAGCCATGCATAATACAGGCTGAATATATAATCCTCGGGATTGACAGCAAAAGAAGAATATGCAAAGATTTATAAAAGATTATAAATTTTAGAAGGAACATCATGATAGAAATATTAATAGTGGAAGACGAAAAACCGATATCGGACCTTATCAGATTAAATCTCATGAAAGCAGGCTATAGCTGCACCTGTGCCTTTGATGGTATGGAGGCAGCGGATATTCTTGAGGAGAGAAATTTTGACCTGATAATACTTGATGTAATGCTGCCAAAGTTAAACGGCTTTGAGCTTATGGAATACATAAAGCCGCTTGGCATACCTGTGATATTTCTCACAGCCAAGGCCACTTTAGATGACAGGCTAAGAGGTCTCACGTCCGGTGCCGAGGACTATATGGTAAAGCCATTTGAGATTGTTGAGCTTTTGGCCAGGGTAAATATAGTGCTAAGACGTTATAATAAGATGGAGCAGCAGCTTACCTTTAAGGATATAGCTATCGATACGAAAAACCAGAATGTATCAAAGGCAGGAAAGCATATAGAGCTTACACCAAAGGAATTTGAGCTGCTTGAGCTTTTGATGCGCAATAAAAATATCACACTTTTCAGAGAAAAAATATATGAAGAAATATGGGGAAGTGAGTACTCTGTCGAGTCGAGGACTCTCGATCTTCACATACAGAGACTGCGCAAAAAGCTTGATATAGGAGACAGCCTTAAAACCGTATTTAAGGCAGGATACAGGCTGGAAGAATAGAAAACTAAAGACCTTTAAATATGGGTAAGCGTAATATACAAAAAGAGGGATAAATGAAATTCAGGTACAAGGTATTGTTCACAAATTTAATACTGCTTTCACTTGGACTGGGGCTGGTGGGTTACCTCATGATACACAAGAATTTTGAGCTTGCGAAGCAGACACAGCTTAAAAATGCTATTGTGCAGAATAATCTGGTACAGTCCTCTGTGGAGTATGAGCTTTTGCAGCTTTTAAATTCAGTTTCCGATAATTCTGAAACTTCGAACAATAATACAGATAACAATAATGCAGAAAAGAGCAGCATTTCCGCATCATCAATAGCCGCGCAACTTCCGCAGATCGGAAGCCGTGTAAGCAGCAGTGTGCGCTCAAGGGATTCATTTTTCTACATATATTTTGATGGTGAAAAAGTATATACAGATGACAAAAGTGATGCAAGGATAAGTGATACACTTTTTAAAAATCTCACAACAGGAAACAAAAACTATGTGATAAAAGAAGAATCCCAAAAGCACTATATCTATGTTACATCGCAGAGTGTGATAGATGAAAAAAATCTCTGGATAGTAAGTAAATGCGATGCATCAGAGGCGTATACACTGCTTGATGAGCAGATAAACTATTTCAGGCTGATAATAATAGTCATATTGATTGCAGAGTCGGCAGCAATGTATTTTATCAGCAGATACATGACTAAACCGCTCGAGAAGCTTAACCATGTCAGCGAGGAAATAGCGCAGGGGGATTATGCCACAAGGGTAAACGTAAAAAGTCATGATGAGATAGGGCTTCTTGCGCAGAAATTTAATATCATGGCGCAGGCAGTATCGGATCATGTAGACGAGCTTAACGATATGGTGCACAGGCGTGAGCAGTTCGTAGCGGATTTTACCCACGAGATAAAAACCCCTATGACGTCAATCATTGGATATGCAGACACGATGCGTTCACTGGAGCTTCCGAGAGAGGAGCAGATGATGGCGCTTGGATATATCTTTTCGGAGGGAAAACGTCTGGAGAGCATGTCGCAGAAGCTTTTTGAGCTGATATATCTTCGCCGGCATGATATTGAAAAAGAGAGGGTTCATATGGCAGATCTTTGTGCAGAGGTGGTAAAGGTTGTTGAGCCTGCATACGAAAACAGGCATCTTACTATAGAAACAGAGATAGAGGATGCTGTGCTGACCGTGAATAGAGAACTTCTGGTTACAGCACTTGTCAATATGATGGATAATGCAAGGAAAGCGTCAGAAGAAGGTCAGCAGGTTGAGGTTACAGGAAAAATTGTGGACAATAGGGATTGTAATATACCTAAAGATAAAACGGATATAGGCGAAGCCGAATCAGCAGATGACAGGAAATGTATGAGGGCATATGAAATCTGCATAATTGATCACGGAATTGGAATGACTAAAGAGCAGGCAGAAAGAATTTGTGATGAGTTTTATATGGCAGACAAATCAAGAGCCAGAAAAGAGGGCGGTGCTGGAATCGGAATGTCTCTTGTGGCAATCATTTTAGAGCACCATAATGCAGTACTTTCAGTGGAAAGTGAACCCGGATGCGGAACAACTATGAGGATTTTGCTGCCGTGGTAATCTGAACGCAATATAGATATAAAAAATGGTAAATTCGTAAGATTTAAAGGAAGATATGAAAAAAGACAGCTTCAAAATAATAATAATGTCTGTTGCAGTAATCTGTATAGTAATAGCAGGCATCATGGTGCCTGGCATAGTGCTTGAGGCAAATCAGAAAAGTGAACATGATCATGTGGCGAAGGTTCCTAAAAGCTATCTGCCTTCAGGCTCTGTAATGGCAAAGGAAGCATCTGCCAATCTGAAATTGTCGGAGAAGCTCTCGCTCATAGATAGGCAGTGGGACAGCACGACAGATGATGCTGCCTCTTATGAGATGGATGAGCAGGATTATCAGGCAGTTGCCACATGCAGAAAAAGCATGGAAAAGCTTTATGACGAAAAGCTCTATCCTGTAAATCTTTCACCTGACTACTCTAACTGGTATACGTGGGAGGCAGCAGCGAAAAAAGCATCGGATAATACCTTTAACACATATACGGCATACTACTGGATAATCAGGTTTGAGAAGTATGATGGTACACAAAATCATACAATCTGGATGCTTGAGGATGGGACAATCATTATGGCAAAAGCACATATGAAGGATATTAGTGATATGAGTGAATATAAAGAGGTTTTGCAGGCAGATGATGAATCACAGGCAGAAAATGATTTGTCTGCTTACAAAGGATATTTTGACTACAGCGGGATAGATTTTTCAAAGCTTAAACTGATATCCGAGACAACAGCAGTGGAGCAAAAAAATAATGAAAGCTATGAGGTGCTGCAGTTTTTACAGGAAAATGAATATGTATATGCGATTCATGAGAAGTGATATAGACCCGGTTTGCATAAGTATGTGCAGACCGGGTTTTTATAATAAAAATGCAATGTATGATACAAAAAGTTTACAACTGACATATATACTCATTATAACAACAGGGAACACAAAAAAGGAGAGCCACATATGGATAAAAGGGGTAACATATCTTCACGAAATATGAGATTATTTGCAGCAATTATGACACTCATCGAGGCACTTGTCCTCACATCACTGGCAGGCTGTGCAGATAAAAAGGTAGATTATGGCACTGATACAGAAAAACTGACAAAAAGTGCTGTATGCAATGTAAAGGATTTTAGTACAGATGAGACCTACAGCGATGAGTTTTCCGTGCAGACAGAAATTGGAAATGTAAATATAGATATAAGTGCAAAAGTGGAACTGCCTGATTGTAAGACAATGTCAGTAGTTGAAGTGGAAAAGATACCTTATTCTGCAAAGCTCAAGGAAAAGGTATTGAAGGCATACTTTGGAGAGTCACAGATTTATTACTATGATAAGGAACATTGGACAAAAACACAGCTTCAAAATCTCATTGATTCCATAAATTCCTCAACAACACCAACTGATACATCTGGCACAGGAAACAGAGCTGAGTTTTTGAAGGAGTATACGCATTATCTGGAAAATGCCGGGGATGAATGGACTATAGCTACAGAGTATGATTCATGTGATGAGTTTGTAGGGAAAAAAGGAAACACCTGGTATAACGTGAATTTTGTTGCAGATGGTGATGAAAATAAATGGCTGTCGGGAATTGGCACAGGTCCGATTGAGGGATATACCAAAAAGACAGGAAGTAATGAATACGAGTGGAGCAATATATTTAACGATGGATATGTGCAGCAATACTTTGGACCGGATTCACTCATGGAATATGATACGGTATATGATATCACGGATTCACAGGATACATCGGGAGAGGAAATCGCGCAGGAGGAAAATGAATCGGGTATCACAATAGAAGAAGCGGGGAATATGATAGACAGCTTTTTGAAAGAGACAGGTTTTTCATCCATCCCGCAGACTGAGAGCTCGCAGCTGAAATGGAGTGGATATAACGAAAGAGCCGATCATGTGTATCAGGAAGATGATATACATGAGTGTGTAAGTGGTTATAGATTTTACTACAATATCGGAGTTGGCAAAATATTATTTGATGATGCTTTAAATCCGATGGATTACAGCGGATACAATATGAAATATGGTGATAGTATAGAGGATACTTTTGATAATGAATTCTACAATTTTTATGTTGATAAATATGGTATATGTACTTTTTATATAGACTGCCCGGTAAGTATAGTAAGAAAACAGGAAAATGTAGAAATGCTTCCTTTAGAAAATATATTTGATATTGCCCGGGATGAGCTTAAAAACAATGCTGAGGAATATGTACTGGATACAAATGTAAAATATTACACTCTAAAACTTGCATACATAAGGGTAAACAACCGGACTGATATGCAAAAATACAGTTATATTCCGGCATGGAGTCTGGAATTGCTGCAGAAAGACACTACAAATGCATGCCCTGTATTTATCAACGCGATTGACGGAAGTGTGATACATCCGGACGATCTGAGTTAAGATACAGAATGTTTACATCGGACCGTACTTTCACAGGAATAATTATGTTGTAGAAAAAATGTGACATATCAGGGAGGATTGGCATATGAGAAAACACACAAGAATACTCGCAGCGGCTATGACGATCGTTGAAGCGATAGTAATCATCTCACTCACAGGCTGTTCAGGAAAAAAAGTAGATTACAATATGGAAACTGAAAATATAAACACAAAAGCAGGAAGCGATATAAGTGCGTTTGACGACAGTACGAAATGGAATGACAGCTTTTCTGTTGAGACATCTGACAAAAGTGTGGATGTGGATATTTCAGCAGACATTACCCTGCCGGACTGCAAAAGCATGTCGGTTGTTGAGGTGAAGAATATAAAGGTGGGTGCCGATTTCAAAAAGAGTGTGATAGAGGCTTATTTTGGCGATAGTACCGTATATTATCACGACATACCTCATTATACGAAAGAAGAGATATATCACAGCATGGAGGTTGTAAAAAATGAGATTGCCGGGTATCAGCAGGAAATTGATGCGGGACTTATCACAGAAGAGGGCGTCAGCAGGGTGATGAAAAGTGAAAATGATCTGCTGGAACAGTATGAAAAGGCAGAACCGTCTGCACTGGATACGCGTGAAAAAGCTACAGATTATACGGATTGTAATGAGTATCTGGGATATATTGGTAATGTTTTCTGTGAGATTAGATTTGGAATTGCTGAGGACGGCTCTCTTGAATATATTTCAGCACAGCCTCTTAAGGCAGGAAGTGAGGGGACATTATACGATGATAGTGAGTATGGCTATTACGGACCACCATCCTTTGCAGAGGAGAAAGGTGTAGAGGGATTTAACGGAGGCTCTACAGGTGGAGATACTACATCTTCATATGATAATGAGTGTGCATTATCAAAAGACGAAGCTATAAAAAAGGCAGAAGAATTTCAAAATAAATTAGGCAGGGCTTCACAGGTATATATAGGAACATCAGACTACGAGTGGAGCGCAGGAGTGATAGAGGATGGTGATGATACTGTAAAAACTGATGATAAAGAGAGCGTCATAAAGGATACAGCCTGGGGATATATCATAGATTATGGCGAGGGTGTGGATGGCATAGCGTTTTGCAAGTCACTCGATTTCACCCGGAATATGGATATATGGGATACACTCGATAACTATGATGATTTTATGCCATATGGCAGCAGTTCCTTTATTGTGACGGATCAGGGAGTGACGGAATTTACTGTTTCTTACCCGGTTGATATTGTAAATGAGTCAAAAAACGTAGAACTCTTGTCAATGGACACTATTAAAGAGATCATCAAGGATGACATGACAAAAAACTCAGATCAGTATGATTTTACACAAAATCACACTTACAACAATCTAAAGCTCGGATATATCCGTTTGAAGGATGCATCTGACAAGGATAAATGTACTTATGTTCCGGCATGGTGTCTGTCAAAACAGGATAAGGGCTACGACAGATATCCGGTGTATGTGAATGCGATAGACGGCACGATCATAAGGAGTGATGATCTAATATAAGATACTGTTATTGGCTGCAATAAAGTTTATACATGGAGTTACATTTTTAGATAATAGATCAGGTTCATATTTATTTGGAAAAGATGTGGAAAATATATGATTAATAAAAAGAAAAAATATATAGGGCGTTTGACATTTGCCACTGCAATTACCTCTATTTTGTTTTCAAGATGTGGGGCGGCACAAAAGGAGCTTGCACAGACGGACAGAGCTTTCTACGAGAAAATATCATACCAGACAGTTACGGTACAGAGCGGTTCACTCACACCGCAGACTACCATCAGTCTGAGCGCGCAGGGCTATACCAGGTTTTCCTATGGTGCGACAAACACGGAGCTTACGCTTGAAAAGGTAAATGTGGCAGTGGGTGATCATGTGAAAAAGGGCGATATACTGGTGGCTTTTAAATCCGGGGAGATACAGAAAAAGATTGAGGACTACAGCGGGCAGATCAGTCAGAATAAGCTTCTGGCAGAGCACTACAGGGCTATTATGAAAATCGATGATACTCAGGATTATTCAAGCGATATAGCCCAGCTTGATAAGGATACAGAGGTTGCGCAGCTTTATCTTGATGAGGCTAAGGAAAAACTGTCGAGATATCAGATCACGGCATCAGAGGATGGTACGATCACAGCAATGGACAATTCACTTTTGGCGGGAGTTTTTGAACCGGGCAGCAATCTTATAACAGAAATCAGCGGAAACGGCAATTACGAGGCTGACAGACCGGAAGGTTATGACTTTAATGTAGGTGATATATACACGGCAACAGCATCTGATATAGAGTTTGAACTTAAGGTAAAAGAGGTGGACGATAAAAAGGTTGTTTTTGAACCGGTATCGGACATGTCGGCAGTATCGGATGCACAGATATTTTCCATGGAAGTGACGCGCCCTGCTATAGAAAATGCTGTGTATGTGCAAAAGGACGCAGTAAATGAGAAGGATGGCAGGTATTTTGTATACACACTGGATGAGAATGGATACAGACAGGCGGTATGGATAAGTGTCGCAGATCAGGTGGGAGACTACCGGATCATCACAGAAGGACTTAAAAGCGGGGATGAGGTGGTTTTGCAGTGAAGATCAGAAACATTTTATCAATAAAAAAACTGGCAGTACTGGGGATATGTGTATCGTTTGTGGCAGGCGGCTGTGGAAAAATGACAGAAAGCAGTATACCAGAGCTTGAAGAACCTGTAGCGTTAAATGAAGCCTACAGACCTGTGGAATACGGTACGATTGGCTCCATACAGGTGCTGATGGCTACCGCAGTTCCTAGGGATTACTGCAATTACTACAGTGCCAACGTAAACATTTCACAGATATATGTGGAGCCGGGAGATACAGTAAATGTAGGGGATGTGCTTGCTGTCTGTGATGTGGATGAGGCAAAAAAACAGTTGCAGCAATGTAATGATGCGCTGGCGCATGAGAATGAGACATATGAGATATCCGCTCAGATCTCGGATACGCAGATCAAATTATGGGAGAGTCAGGCTGCGGATACGGACGAATTTTCAACAGAACAGATTGAGAAAAAAGAGAGCACAGAAGAGGATTACAATACGCAGATTGCCACAGAACAGGAAAATGAACGGTACGATAAGCAGCTTCACGAATACCGAGTGCAAAAGATCAATGAACAGATGGCTTTATATCAGCAGATTGTTGATGATGGAACGCTTAAGGCAGCCCACAGCGGTCTTGTCACTTACACTAAGAAGCTGACAGATGGAAGGTCTGCTGCGGCATACGAGAATATAGTCATTGTCTCCGATACGGATGACCTTGTGCTGGATATAAAAGATACAGCCATAAATGAGTACAAATACAGCGATTATGACAAGAAATATGTGATAGTCGATGGCGAAAAATATGATGTCACCGAGTCTCAATATACATCAGAGGTTTTGGTACTTTCGAAGATAAACAACCGCTATCCGGATGTGTGCGTGGAAAGCAGGGAAAAGCCGTTTCTTACGGCAGGACAGATGTATCCGGTATATTTTGAAAAGACAAAAGCAAATCAGGCACTTGTCGTGGGAAAAGATTCCATCTATAAGGATGGCGATACCAGATATGTCTATGTGAAAAATGATGAGGGCGGCCGCGAGAAACGCATCATAACAACAGGTGAGTCTGATGAAAACTATACACAGGTCACAGAGGGCTTAAAAGAGGGGGAGCTGGTTTACTATAATTCTACAGATCAGGTTCCGACAAAGTATAGCAAATATACGGTAACAAGGTCTGACTTTGATATAGCAAACTACGGTGTGCGCTACAGCAGATCTGACGCAGGGACGATAACCGAAACCTGTGATTATGAAGGGCAGATCGTATCGGTCAATGTGAAGCAGGACGATACGGTAGAAAAGGGCATGCTGCTTTACGTGGTGGATACCGGAGAGGGCAAAGCTGCTATAACAGAGGCGAAAAATGCGATCGACTCGGAGAATGAATCCTATGCGCAGAAGATTGCTGATTACGATAAACAGATAAAAGATTTATCTGAAGGTGGTAGCAGCGCAGAAGAAAATAACCGGCAGGATGAAAAGCCGGATACAGCATATGATGAGCAGCAGTTGAAACTGAATTTACAATTATTGAATCTGCAGAAAAAACTTGCCTGTGCAGACCACATCTATCAGCTTTCCAGGCTACAGTCAGCATATGACAGCATAAGCGCAGGAAATGACGGCAAAGGAAATATTTCAGTATATGCCAAAAATGACGGAAAAGTTTCAAAGGTGAGTGTCAATGCAGGAGATAATGTGGAGGAAGGCTCAGATATCCTGCAGATAACCGGAAATTCCACGGACGTACTGCTGGTTCAGGTAAAGGATAGCAATAGCTATAAAGTATATAAGGACAATATAGCAGATGTGGGAGAGCGCGTATCACTTGAGCTGGACGGTACAACGATCTACGGAAGCTGTATCGGTTTTGCCGGTTACGGCAGGGAAGCTCAAAAGGGATATATAAATCAGGATGATAAAGGTGTGCATATTACCGGAAACACAGATTCGGGATATGGAAATGCAGCATTTTATATAAAACTTGACAATGGAATACCGGATGATCTGACCAGGGCATCTGCTGTAAAGTTTTCTTATGTTTCTTTTAAAAAGGTGGTAGTGGTGCCGACTTCGATCATACACAAGCAGGTCAATCCTATGGACAAAGATGATATATCATACTATGTGTGGAAAATTGATGGGGACAGCGTGGTAAAGCAGCCGGTAATATTGAGCGATTATACATCAGGCAGCAATACACTTGTGCTTTACGGTATTGATGAGGGCGATGAAATATGTTTGGCTTCGTAATTAATAAATTAAAAAACAGAAAATGGTTAAATCTGTGTCTGCTTATGGGAGTGGCTTTGTTTATAGCACTTTTTGTGTGCCACCCTATGTTTGAAAAGGGTGCGGGCAATCAGATACTCGACAGACTTTTTACGGATCATGCCACACAGCAGAATGAGTTTCCTGCACAGATGAGCCGCGAGGGAACATATGCGGTGGCAGATTATCCTGATTCGCAGTCAGTGATTGATAAGCTGTCAGGATACGAAAAGAAGTGGACTGAATATGTGGATATAAACAAGGTTTCCTCACAGCAGCTTATCACACTCTCAGGAGGACGCGCAGATACAGAGTTTGGAGGACTTAACCATTATTTTACAATAGGATATCTGCCGGGGCTTTCGGAGTACGCGGATGTTGTAAAATCTCAGACTGACACAGCCACATTCGAATGCAGTATAAGCGAAAAGACAATGGATCACTACGGACTTGTAGCAGGTGAAAAAATCTATTTACATGTACCTGATGGCAGTGGGAAAAAGGAAATTTCTTTCGTCATATCACAGATCTGCCGTGAAAAAGATATAAACGATCCATATTGGGCCAAGACGCTTTCGGATATGGGCGATGTGATATTTGTTTCGCAGGATGTTTTTGACGAAATGATGCAGTATTACAGCGAGGACAATATCAGCTACAGTGATTTTCTCATGCTGGATTACAGGCAGATCAACACGGAAAATGCCTCACTATATGACGGTTATATGGAGCAGTTTAAGGATGCTGACAAGCTCTACAATGACAACATCCGTGATACGCTGGAGCGCTTTTTTACACAGCAGAAGACGATAAAGCTGATGCTTTGGGCGTTGGAGCTGCCGTGTCTTGTGCTTTTGATTTTATTTATAAGAATGATATCTGCACAGATACTTTCGCTCGAGGAAAATGACATACTTGTTTTAAGAAGCCGCGGTGCGACAAAATTACAGGTATTTATTTTGTACCTGCAGCAGTCAGGAATAATAGCGTTTGCGGGCTGTGTACTTGGAATAGTACTCGGATATATAATGTGCCGGGCTGCCGCATCTACAGACGGATTTTTAAGATTTACGGCAAAGGATATAGGCACTTACAGATTTGTATGGCAGATGCTTGTCTATGCGGTGGCAGCGGCAGTTATCATGGTGCTGTTTATCACAGTTCCGGTGTGGAAAAAATCAAAGGATGCCATATCAGAGCACAGCAGGGGACGAATATCAAAGAAAAAGCCTCTTTGGGAGAAATGCTTTATAGACGTTATACTTTTGGCTCTGTCAGCATATCTGCTTTACAATTACAACAAGCAGAAGAGTACGCTTGCGATATCTGTTCTTGAGAACAGGAGCATAGATCCTGTCATGATACTGGACAATTCGCTTTTTATATTTGCAGCGGCACTTTTGTGCGTAAGACTTACCGGACTTATTATTCTGCTTGTGGACAGGCTCTTTAAAAAGCGTTTTTCTCCGGCAATGTATGCATCATTTTTACAGCTGAAACGAACCAGATATAATCAGGGATTTCTGGCAGTATTTCTTATCATGACAGTGGCTGGCGGTATTTTTGACGCGAATATGGCGCGCACCATGAACAGCAATATGGAAAAACGGATCGTCTACAATGTGGGTTGTGATGCGATATACAACGAAGATTTCAGACTCAGGATACAGAAGAATAAAGATGGCTCTGTAAGCTGGATGTATGACGAGCCTGATTTCGGTAAATACGAGTCGCTCAAAAATGAGGGCATCTGTGACGGGGTCACGCGTGTGCTTGAGGACGAGCGGGTAGACATTTCCGCAGGCAGTGGTTCGATTTCGGATGCATATCTTATGGCGATAAACACAAAAGAATTCGGTGAGACTGCGAAATTGCAGAGTGACCAAAATGATGATATTAATGACGCGCACTGGTTCAATTACCTGAATGAGCTGGCAAAAGAGCCGGACGGAGTCATCATTTCCTCAAATCTGGCAAAAGCTCTGGGACTTAAAGTTGGTGACAGCTTAAATTACTCAAGGTATGTACCGGAGGCTGTCGATGATGATCAGATCTACGCATCCGAGAATGCAAAGGTATGTGCCATAGTAAAAGGTTTTCCGGGCTACGAGCGTTACACCTATGAGACAGATGCAGAAGGAAATGTGACCGAGCAGGAGAAATACCTGATCGTTGCAAATTATGCTACGGTTGTGGAAAAGTTCGGCATGACACCGTACAGTGTGTGGATGAACCTGTCAAAAGGAAAAACGGTGGATGATATATACAAAAATTTAACATCCGCGCAGCAGCTTATAGACGAGAATAAAAACTCAGCCACAGTGCAGATCACAAACGGTATGTTTACATTAAGTTTTATACTTTCACTGATAGTGTGCTCAGTAGGATTTTTGCTGTATTGGGTTATGACACTAAAACAGAGGGAACTGCAGTTTGGTATATACCGCGCAATGGGAATGAGAATGAGAGAGGTAAAAGCAATGCTTTTAAACGAGCAGATATTTTTATCATTTCTGCCGCTTCTTGCGGGAGCAGGCATAGGTATAACTGCAACGGCGATGTTTGTAAGGCTCATATCGATCATATATCTGCCGCAGAAACACAATATCGGAGTAAATGTATATATTTATCAATCTGATATGCTGGAGCTTGCAGGAGTACTTTTCGTGGCTGTAGCCGTATGCTATGTGGTTATCAGCAGACTGCTTAAGAGTATGAAGATAGCACAGGCACTAAGGCTTGGAGAAGATAGTTAGCATGTAAAAAATGAGGTCGTGACATATGGAAAATGCGATAATTGCTCAAAATATAAAAAGATATTTCAAGGCGGGAGATGGTACAACAGTCCACGCACTTGACGGAGTATCCATGGAGATAAAAAAAGGAACACTTGCCATCTTAAAAGGGCGTTCCGGCTCTGGAAAGACCACACTTCTTAATATCCTTAGTGCGCTTGATATGCCGACAGAGGGAAGTGTGCAGTTTCTGGATAAAAACCTCGAGCAGATGACCGAGAAAGACCGGGAAATACTAAGGCGGTATGAGATGGGATTTGTATTCCAGTCTATAGCACTAATTCCCACGATGACGGCATATGAGAATGTGGAATTTGCCCTTAGACTTGCGAAAAATAAACGTCAGATACGGAAGAATTTGACTGATATGGATAATGACATTGGAGATGCAAAAAACGATGTGATAAATGAGAATACGCATGACAGAGTATCAGAGCTGCTGGAGCGTGTCGGACTCTCAAAGCGCATGGATCATATGCCGGATCAGTTATCGGGAGGTGAGCAGCAGAGAGTTGCGATAGCGCGTGCTGTGGTTCATCGCCCGAAGGTAGTCTTTGCGGATGAGCCGACAGGAGCACTCGATACCGCTGCTGGATTTGAAGTCATGCGATTGTTCCGTGAGTTGATAGACGATGAGGACATCACAATAGTTATGACCACGCATGATCCGAACCTGATGGAGCTGGGGGATGAAGTGTTTGAGCTTAGTGACGGCATAGTAATTTAAATTAAAAGGGGGGAAAACCAGATGATAAACTGCGATGGACTGGTAAAAATATATGAGACCGACGATAAAAAGGTGATGGCACTGGAGGGGCTTGACCTGACGGTGGAAACAGGGGAGATGCTTGCGGTAATAGGAAAATCCGGCAGCGGAAAATCCACCCTTTTAAATATGATAGGAGGACTGGAAACTCCCACAGCGGGAGTACTCACTATTGACGGAAAAGACATTTCCACATATTCAGAAGCTGAAATGGTGAGATACCGCAGGGGCAAGGTGGGTTTTGTGTGGCAGAAAAGTGCCAAAAATCTGTTCCCATACCTGACTGTGCTGCAGAATGTCGAGGCAGTGATGATGTTTGAAAATTCAGGTAATACCGATAATTTAAAACACGGAGAAATTATAAAAAAATGCAAGGATAATAATAAAAGCTATGCCCTTAAACTGTTAAATGCAGTGGGATTACAGGAGCATAAGGATAAGCTTCCGGCTCAGCTATCGGGAGGAGAGCAGCAGCGCGCAGCGATAGCGGTGGCACTGGCAAATAAGCCGGACATACTGCTTGCGGATGAGCCCACCGGAGCCGTGGATACAAGGACTGCTGATACAATCTATGAGCTGTTTCATAAGCTGAACAAAGAGCTTGGTATAACCATCATCATAGTGACACACGATATGGCACTTGCAGGCCGTGTAGACCGCACAGTGCTTATATCTGACGGAAAGGTAAGTACGGAGAAATTGAAGAAACACCCTGCAATGGAATATACGGTTTTGGACAAGGCGCACAGGATAAAACTCACTGATGAGATGCTTGAGGCAGCAGGGATAGAGTCTAATAAGGTCAGGGTTGATGTGCAGGATGGAAGGCTTGTGATATCGCGGATTTAAGACATATTCAAATCATCTAAAAATTTAGAGCATTTATGGTTATAATTTATTTGTTTGAAAAATACTGTGAGTTTGTCTATAATTGAGCTATAGATAATTTCAAGAGGTATAATACAATATGATAAAAATAGGTATTGAGTAGTTAAGTGCAACGTTCACGGGGATATTATTGAAATATGGTATTTGTCATGTTATTTTTATCTTAGAAATAAGCCTGCTAAATTTGTTGAGTACCATTCGTGTCATTCATGTATTTATGGTTGAAGATATATGGATTATAGGATATAAAGAAATTAACAACAGTTGAAGAGTCAGGAACGGTTGCAAACAGGAGTGACAAAATAAGGGGAAATATGAAGAAGAATTTAAAAATTTTATTCATACAATTATGTGTTTTGGCAATAGGCTGCTTTATCGGAGAAGCAGTTTTCGGCTTGCCCAAATGGCTTGGACTTGTGATAGCAGGTCTTATGTTTTATTTGGTATTTTTTATAATACAGATTAAAGGTGCCATGAGTAATATCAAAGATGAAGTGTCAAGTGATGGCATAGCCGGAGCAAGAATATGCGGAGTCTTTATTTCTGCGATACTACTTGCATTTATATTGGGAATATATGTTTATCAAGCGGCTAATATAGCGATGACTATAGCCGGTGTGGTATTGCTTATATTACAGCGGAGAAAAATAAAAGGGTTTTTCTTTGAGAATCGCTGGGAGAATAATTTTTGGTTGGTGTATTTTGGTATTGCATTTATTATTTGTGGTGTTTTTTCTGTATTTGCTTGTCTGGATATTGCACCATGCACGGAGCTTTGTGGTGTTTACAGGGCTATCGGTATCATAGTGTGGATTTTGGTGATTTTATGGACACTTCCGCCTGATACATGGTTGGCCAGATTTGCCACAAATAACTATAAGAGATATGAAGATAATTATGATTAAGAAAGAAAAATAGAGATTATTTTCTAATGAAAATTATCGGACAAAATAAGGAGGATAAATGAAAAAAATAGTTTCTAATTTGTCAGTAATGATTTTTGTCATAGGATGTGCAATAATGGAAATAACAACATGGTTTATTGATTCATATGTTATGTTTTATATAGGAATAATTATTGTTATAGTGGGAATTATTGGAATGATTATTCAAGGAAAGTTTAAGAAAGTAATTGAGTTTATTATAGAGTATTTTTAGAAAGTTTTGCTTTCAACATTCTGATAAGTGCATTGATATCACTTTTGGGAGTGATTTGTGAATTCCTTCAAAAAATGCTGATATATTAGAAATGGTGAATTAGGAAGGAAGTAATATATAAATTTTACCATTTGATAGTTTATATAAAAAGTTAAGAAAAGGAAAAAATGAAAATGAAAAAAATCTTGAACTTATTTTATTAATAATTAACTGGGTAATTGTTGCAATACAGGCATTTACTATATTTTTATATGGAAATAGCATAGGCCTGTTTATTATTATGCTGCTTGCATTAATAGCTCAAGTATTTAGTGTTTATGACAATAGAAAAAAATAATTATTAGATAGGATAAAATATATGAGCAAAATAATATATGTGTTAATTGCAATACTAATTTATATGATTATTAATTTATTTATAGTAATAAAGAAAAATACAAAAATTTTACATTTTGCTGGTTCTATTTTGTTTTTACAAGTTTTTTTATTGTCGGTTGTTAATTCACATTTCATTACATTGAGTGAGTATTCTGTATGTGAATATATATTTTTATTTTGTATGACCATATATGCAATTTTAGTTTATTTTTTAGAAAACAAAAAAAGATGAAAAAATTCCCGAACTTTATTATAATATGTATAAAGTATCTATATGTATCACTGATACATACTGGTACACAATTCAATTATATAAACGGAGATTACATAAAATGAAACGATTTACAGCAATATTACTTACAGGCATGATGATATTTACCCTTGCATCATGCGGCAAAAAAGCACAGGATACACCGACAGAGCCTGAAACAGAGACACAGGCTGCAGAGAAGGTTGAGATGCCTACGGAAACAGAAGCTGTGACAGAGGTGGTAACAGAGGCTGCAAAAGATACGCAGCAGACAGAAGCGCAGCAGGAAGAACAGACTGCCGAACAGCCGGACGAGGAGCAGAACAATTCAGGTGATAATAATTCCTCTTATCAGTATGTAGAAAGAGCATCCTATGAGAATGGAGAATCAGTATCACTAAATCCTTCATGGCAGTATGCAGACCATTCAGCGATAAATTCAGGCTGTGCGGTCATGTACAAGGCTACAGCAAACCGCAAAAACATAGTAGTAGGTGTCAATGCCGGACACGGTACAAGCGGAGGAACTTCGGTGAAGACACTTTGTCATCCGGACGGCTCGGCAAAGACCACAGGTGGTACAACAGGCGCTGGCGCAACAAAAGCAGTAGCAGTTTCAGGGGGTATGTCCTTTAATGATGGTACACCGGAGAGCTCTGTCACACTCCGTATGGCGCAGATATTAAAGGACAAGCTGCTTGCGGCAGGCTATGATGTGCTTATGGTAAGAGACGGAAGCGATGTACAGCTTGACAATGTGGCACGTACTGTCATCTGCAATAATGCGGCAGACTGTCATATTGCTCTGCACTGGGATGGCGACGGACTAAGCTACGATAAGGGCTGCTTTTACATATCAGTGCCGGGAGGCATAAAGGGAATGGAGCCGGTTGCATCACACTGGCAGCAGCATGATGCACTTGGGGCAAGCCTGATAGACGGACTGCGCGCTCATGGAGCAAAGATAAACGGTAATGGCTCTATGGCAATAGACCTGACACAGACCTCATACAGCACGGTACCATCAGTGGATGTAGAGCTTGGCAACGCATGCTCTGACCACAGCGATGCCACACTTGAAAATCTGGCAGACGGACTGGTGCAGGGAGTCGAGGGATATTTCTAGAATATAAAAAGTTACTGTTGTTTTTTGGTGTGTATTGGCGCTAAACTAAAGTTTGCAAAAACAACCGAATAATAGTAAAATGTCATACATGCGAGTATATTATTACGAAAACGAGCTGGAGGACGAGTTTTCCCCTGCTTCAATCAAGGCAAAAAAGATAGACGCAGATTATGACTACGATATGGCGGCCAAGCCATGGCACTATAAGGATTGCCGTCTGGCGGAGTATTTTTGGAAATATGCAAAGTACACATCAAGTTATGGTGAGATAAAAGAGGGACTTGAAAGCTATACATGCGATGAACAGGCGGATTCATAGAAGCGGTAAAATAGATTGAGGGGAAGCGGTTAGTTGTGGAAATATTGTTTGAAAGTGAATAAGGAAATGAGGGAATCGGAAAGCCGGAGGCATTAAGTGGAGATTTAGCCGGCTTTTGGAGCAGGAGAATAAATGACAAGGACAGATTAATCTATAAGATAGATGATAAAAATGTATATATACTTGCCTGCAGGTTTCATTATGGGGATAAATAGAAGCTTTTGGAAGCTGACTTGTAATGTGATAAATAATATTGACACACATGAAACAAAATGATATACTGTCAAAGTGTTTGCGGGCATGGCGGAATTGGCAGACGCGCTAGATTTAGGTTCTAGTGGGAGACCGTGCAGGTTCAAGTCCTGTTGCCCGTACTATTTACAAGGGTTTCAGAGGTTTTTATTACTTCTGAAATTCTTATTTTTTTATCATTTTTCCCGTATTTCTACCAAAAATTCTACCATTTTTCTTGAAAATATTTTTTCTACTATTTTTTCTTAGTAAATAGAACGAAATGGAATTAAATGGAATGTATTTCTATGGTATAAGAAAAATATATAACAAATGAATAAAGCAATTAAAATAAGTACCATATATAAATATGATACCATATATATATGAGTTATCTTCTATTTGCGTATGTTAAAATATATCAAGAATGAATGGATTAATTTTTATAACAAGAATAGGGTTACGGAGATGGAAAGAAAAAAGGAATAAAAATACTTGAGTTATACTACACGAAATATAACTCTATTATGCTATAATATAAAAGGTGAATGAAATAAATATTTTTTATTTTTCATTAGCATAGTTCCTTTCTTAAAATGCTCGTTGAAAAAAAGGAGTTATCACTATTATGGTGATAGCTTCTTTTTTTATGTCTATAAATGTTTTCACATAATTGAACATTATATATATAAATGTTTTCATATAAATGACTACCCTCTGATAGAATTAAATAGACTATAGTTTTCACATAAATGACTATCTTTAAATATTTTTTGCAAAAATAATGTTTCCACATAAATGATAACAATAGTACCAATGTCTTATAAATAATTTGTTTTCATATAAATGACGCTGTGTTATACTAAAAAGTAATAACAAAGGAAAATCAAGGGGAAACGAAATGCAACGGCACGATATAACAGAGACAATAGGACGAGACTATTTAACAGTAAACATTGAAAATGATGAATATAGCTATGTAGTGGCGGCTGGTTCTAAAGCGAAACTAGAGAAAAAAGTAGGACATCCGGTAAAACATTTCAAAATAGATTTACGTTTTGAAAGTGATGATACTGTAGTATTAGTTGAAACAAAACAGAAATATGTTGAGGAAGATATTAAACAGCTAAAAGCATATCTTGAAGATGAAAGAGCTATACATCCGGAGAAAAAGGTTATTTGTATACTTACTAATATAAATGATAATCAATTAATGGTATGGAAATCATTTATTGATGATGAACATTTATTAAAGGATGAAAGTGCTATAGATAGAATGGCACATTATATGAAACTGTTCAGAATTAATAAATCTAATGATAGAGAAACAGTACTTAAAAATACGTATGCTTTAAATGGATTACTGCATAAGAAAGATATTGATGAAAAGCTGCGTAGTCAATTTGTCGGTACTTGTTTGCTATATATTAAAGATATAATAAAGAAGCAAGGAATTACATCTATCAATCAAGAATTTGTAGATAATATGAAAAATGTATGGAGATTATCTTCGCCAAAAGGTATCAGAGGTGCTATTGAAGGTGTGTTATCTGCTCTTTTAGATAATTCTGATAATAAAGCTAAGAAAATTGAGTTATTGCAGAAAAATGTATTAGGCAATCAGAAAGTTAAGAAGTTAAAATTAGATGATTGGATAGAGATACTAGAAACAATCATCTTAAATATTTATAAGTATATAGATACCGATAGTTCTGAAGGACAGGATATATTAAATATGTTCTTTATTGCCTTTAATAAGTACACAGGTAAAGCTGACAAAAATCAGGCATTTACACCAGACCATATAACAGAATTTATGTGTCGTGTTACTGAAGTAGATAGAACAAAACGTGTACTGGATGCAACATGTGGAAGTGGTTCATTCCTTGTGCAGGCAATGGTAAAGGAGCTTGCAGATTGTAAACGTGGAAATCGTGAAGATGAAGCTAATAGACTTATGGATGTAGTCAAGAAAGAACATATCTTTGGTATAGAAGTTGAAGAAAAAGCATATGGACTATCTACTACTAATATGCTGATACATGGTGATGGCAACAGTAATATTAAATTTGGTAGTTGCTTTGATTTAAAAGATTTTATCAAAGAGGCTAATCCGGATATTATCCTGATGAACCCACCTTATAATGCAAAACCTATTGGTATACCTGAAATCTATAAAAAAGATTGGGGGAAATCAAGAGATGGCAAAGAGGACCCTACAAAAGGATTTGTCTTTATTCATTACTTATCAGATGTAATAAAAGAGATGAATGATAAAAGAGAAACAGATAGTCAACCTAGAAAAACAGTTAAAATGGCTGTATTATTACCTGTTTCTGCTGCTATTGGTACAAGTACTATTGTTACTAATGAAAAAATATCAATACTTGAAAATAATACATTAGATGCTGTATTTACATTACCTAATGAAATCTTCTATCCGGGTGCTTCTGTTTCAGCTTGTTGCATGGTGTTTACATTAGGAGAACCACATGTAAAAGCAGATGGTACAAGTAAAGAAACCTTTTTTGGATATTATAAGGAAGATGGCTTTAAAAAGAAGAAAAATTTAGGTCGTATTGAGCAATTTGATGAGAATAATCATAGTAAGTGGAAAGAAATTGAAGAAAAATGGCTTAATTTATACCGTAACCGTAAATCTGTAGATGGATTATCTGCTACTGCTGAAGTAACAGGTAATGATGAATGGTTATGTGAGGCATATATGAAAACAGACTATTCAACACTTACAGAGGATGACTTCCAACAGACATTAAATAACTATCTTGCATATCTGATGAAAGAAGGTAAGATATATGAAGCTTAATATGACTGATTGGAAAGGATTTGAATTACAAAATATTTTTATTATAAAATATGGTGTTAATTTAGAATTAAATGCTTGTGAAGAAATATCAGATGAAACAGCTATTAATTTTGTAAGTCGAACTGAAAGCAATAATGGTATATCATCAAAGGTAAAATCTATAGAAGGTGTCACAGCACAAAAAGAAGGACTTATAACTGTCGCAGGTGGTGGAAGTGTTCTCTCAACATTTGTACAACCAGAACCTTTTTATAGTGGCAGAGATTTATATACATTAGAAACAAAAGAAAATGTATCGCAAGAGGTAAAATTCTTTTTAACAACACTAATTAAGGCCAATAAGTTTAAATATAATTATGGTAGACAAGCTAATAAAACTTTACCATTTATAGAAATCAAGCTCCCTATACAGCATAATGCAGATGGAACTCCATATATAGATGATAGCTATAAATATTCAGATGAGGGATATATACCAGACTGGCAGTTTATGGAAGATTATATTAAATCATTACATCATAAACCATTAACTACTCAAAATAAGAGTAAAAATGTATCGGAGCTGTCTGTTGAAAATTGGAAATTTTTCTATTTAAAAAATATTTGTAATATAACAATGGGAAATAAAATGGATTGGTCAGCAATGACAATTGAAAATCCAAAAATAAATTTTGTAGGACGTTCTGCTGTTGATAATGGTGTTGCCGGAAAGGTAGATTTAATTGATGAAGTAAAACCATATAAAGCTGGTTGTATTACAGTAGCATTAGGCGGTAGTTTAGGGGCTTCATATTTACAAAATGAAAACTTTTATACTTCACAGAATGTTTCTGTATTAGAATTTGAAGATAATATATCAAATGCAGCAAAATTATTTATTTCTTGTCTTATTATGAATGAGAGTAAATATAAATATTTTCCATTTGGACGAGAATTAAATACCCATATTAGAACTGATTTTGGTTTTACATTACCTATACAACATAATCCTGATGGAACAATTTTTATAGATGAAACACATACATATTCAGAAAAAGGTTATGTTCCGGATTGGGAATATATGGAGAATTATATGAAATCATTACCATATGGCGACAGACTTGATGATATAAAAGCATAAAAATAAAGGGTGTAGTTATTAGCTATTAACTATACCCTTACTAAGCTTACTAATTTTAAAGGCATCGAAATCAAGCCCTTTAAAATGATTTACTTTATGATTTATTTTTTGATTTTAATAATGGCTTTAAATTTTTATATATCTCACTTGTTTTTTTACTATCTTTGAAATGTTTAGCCATACCATTACATATAGCTTGTTTAGTCTTATTTTGATTAAATATTTTAAGAACTACATCCGGGTCATTATTTTTACCGATAAGTGATTTTATCTCATTTAATGTGGCAAGGTCCTTGGATGCAGCTTTATTCAGTTTCTTCTTTGGCTTTTCCTTTGGAGCTTGTGGCTGTGGCTTATTTACAGCTTGTGTAGTTGCATCTTTAAATGTTATACAACTTACTGCTATACCTTGTTCTTTCCAAAAATCTGCTACGACTTCAAAGCCTTTATCCTCTGATACTATATAATAATTTTCATCAGTATTTCCTTTACCTATTAAATAGCCCAAATATGATGTAAGTTGAAAATCAAGTGCATTTTTTGTTCCAACCTTTACATTGAAGCCTTTATATTTCACTTTTAATTTAGAGATGCTATCTAATACTTCAAGAGAGATGTTCTTACAATTTTCTGAATAGAAAAAAGTCATTACATCCCCTTTATGTACTCCGTGTAAGTCCTTTATACCGTCTGTTTTGACATTTTCAAAATCAATTAAATAATAATTCACTGACCATTTCTCCCTTGTTTTAAATATTTCTCTTCAATAATTGCTATCTTTGTCCATATACATAATAACATACATTCCTATTATTTGTATCATTTAATATATTAGAATAAGATTGATGTTTATTATCATCTTTATATTATCTCCAAATGTACATAATATTGCAAAAGTTATTACTGCAGTTATTAGATGTCGGTTGTCATATGTATCTTTATATGTACTTATTAAATATACATCTATTGTATTATTCATATATGTTCCTCTTTTCTAATTATTTATGTGCATAATTAGACTTATTTAGGACAAATATGTTTTTTTATATATCTAAATACGTTTATTGTCTTTCTATGTACTTTTTTGTCTTTCGATAAATTTTAAAAGGTTTTCAATACTATTTAAGTGTGATAAAAAGGATTTTAATGGTATCTATCACCTTCATAATTAGTATCGTGATAGAGCTTAATAATCTGACATTAAAATTATCTTTGTTAAATATTCATAAGAAAGAGAAGAAATAATGGACAATGATGTAGCAAAAAATATATATAAAAATACAAATGCAAAAAGAATAGGACAACGAATACAGAAAATAAGGAAATATAGAGGGATAAGTACAAAGGAGTTAGCCGAAAAAATAGGAGTAGATGCAGACCGTATCAGGAAATATGAAAATGGAGTAAGAAAGCCCAAAATAGATATGATAGAAAATATGGCTAATATATTAGATGTATCAGGTTTAGCATTGTTAGACCCGGTAACAGATGATGAAATCGGAATAATGTATGCACTATTTGAGATGAGGCAGCAAAATAATATAAAGCCGATAAAAGAGGCAGATACATTTTATAGAAATAGAAAATAAAAAATTAATGACATATATCAAAGAATGGTATAATATAATAAATAATGTTAATACCGAGGAAAAAGATATAATAGAGTATGAATATCATTTTCCTGATATAAAAATAATTGATAGGAATAAAAGAAAAAGACAGTTAGAGGAAGAATTAGAAAAAATACAAAATGAATTAAATAACTTATAATTAGAGATAAAATTCTAACATTTTTATTTTTCTATGAAATCCTTATAAATCAAGGGCTTCAGCAATTTGATAAAATTCACCCTCAAAAATCATTGTAAATATAAGGTTTTAAAGGATATTGAAGTATATTTAATTCCATTTATTACCAAAAGCCATAATAGATTTAGGTTCTAGTGGGAGACCGTGCAGGTTCAAGTCCTGTTGCCCGTACTATTTACAAGGGTTTCAGAGGTTTTTATTACTTCTGAAATTCTTATTTTTTTATCATTTTTCCTATACGAAAGGATACCACGATGCAGGCTTACAAGGATTTAGTAAAAGCACTTCCCGGCTTAAAAGAAGATATGCCACGCGCATTTTACATGCTCGCAGAGCTCTTTGATTACGGTTCATTTGATATATGCAGAAGTGACGACAAATATATAATCCCATATATCATGAATGATGCGGTGGAATGCTATCTGACTGTGGAAAATGCAGTGTTAAAGGGCGATTATCATAGCGAGGAAGAAATCATTTCGGCATCGTTGGTTTTAGGAAGTGAAAAAGGCTACGGACTCATTCTGCACCAGCAGGACAATGTGGTCACACTCTGGTTTGATAATTTGCATGTGCATGAGGCATGCTTTAAATACCATGAAATAGGACATTTCTGGGTAAAGGGACAGGAGCAGTGGCGCATGCTTGTATATATGGTAGGAACAATCGCGGACAAGTATATGTACATGGGAAAGGAATACTGCAACGAGACAGAATGCTTTATCCAGAGCCTTATTTACTTTGCACCGTTTCGCAGATGGACACCGGTACCTGACGATTTGATGGAGTATCATTTTCCGGCCCGTGTAGAGGGAATAGACATTATGGAGGAGCTTTGCAGGGAGGTTTCGGACATTGATTATCTTAAGCTCATTGCACGCTACAGGGCAAATCCATGTGAGAAAACGGAAAAGCTTTTGAGCAGACATTTAGCCGATGCAAAAAGAGTACCGCTTTATCAGTATATTTATAAGCTTGTGATAAAGGCATCAAAGGATTATCCGGAGAGAAATTACGGAAATCAGATAAATGAACGCATAAAAGAAAAGCGTAAAGCGCTTGAAAAGGAGCTGCTTCAAAAGGGATACACCGGAAAATATCCTGTGTTTTCAAAGAAAAATACGACTGTGCGTGTAATGGAGGAACAGCCCTACGTCACAGCAATTCTCGAGTGGGATGATTACAAATATAAGCAGCAGCTTATGATTTCTGAGTGCAGTTCAAAAAAGTATGATGGAATTAATGCTGGATTTTTTAAAGGAATAGGCAGACACGGACACATTGTGCAGGTGTAGATACACATAAAACAAAAGCCACGGAGCAATCCGTGGCTTTCATAATACGCTTATTACAAGGATGGGCTTGAGAAGACTCGAACTTCCGACCTCACGCTTATCAGGCGTGCGCTCTAACCGGCTGAGCTACAAGCCCTTGTGTTTTGCACAAAACGTATACTACAATATTTTTGGTGAGAAGTCAAGAGTTTTTTAGAGGTTTTCTCCATCTGTTTTATTTTTCGGATATTCGTTTGAGTGCGCACTGATGACTTCATTAATCCAGTCTACACACTGTTTTTTTCCGTCATCTGTAAATGGAAAGGTATTGTCAGTTTTTTTGCTGTCGTCAGTCAGGTCAAAAATATACGGCCCCGGCCATATCCATGCATGAAATATTGGCTCACCCTTTTCCTCGGGTGTATCCTCGGTGGCTTCCTTAAGGACAGGCTCCTCACGCTTTATGAGAAAGCGCATGTCGTTCATCCAGCCGGTAAAGGTTGTTTTTTTATAATAGTTGAGATTGAGTGCATCGTCGTATGTAAGCATAGGTGGCTCCTTGATATATAATGATATGTAATTATACACCAAATATCCGTTTAATGCCAGAATAACGCCGGTACTTAACAATTCAAAGTAATCATGCACTGAAAATTAATATTTTAATGCAAAAATAAAAATGAATAAAAATGTATAAATAATGCTTATAAACTGCATAAATTACCATTATTAATGAGTATTATAAAAAATGACTAATTTTTATGCAGAAATGAAAATTATATAGGAAAATATATCCAATTGACAAAGTATGATTTCTGTGTATAATAAAAAGGAATTGTTCGCGTCAGAACGACAGTTGTATCAGACAGCAAGATTAGGGAGTGTGTAATGACAATGAGGTCATTCGCACTTTTTTGCGTATTAGACAAAATACTTTGACGTGGTGCAGTGATAATGCTTTAAAAAATCAAAATAATGCATTATCGATACAAATCCAAGAGGGAGAGAAAAATATGGGTAAGTACATTGTAAAGAGAGTTATTCTCGCGATTTTTACAATCTTCATTATCAGTCTTATTACATTCTTTGCCATGAATGCAATTCCGGGTGGTCCATTCAATTCGGAGAAGGCAAAGAGTCCGGCGGTAATGAAAGAGCTTGAGGCACGCTACGGACTGGATCAGCCACTTATAGTCCAGTACAAGAACTACATGGCAGGCGTGCTGCACGGAGATTTCGGTGTTAGTCTTAAGACAGACCGTCCGATCTCAGATATCATTGGGGAGAGCTTCCCGATTTCAGCGAAGCTTGGACTCTTAGCGGCGCTCACTGCGATAGTATTCGGAGTGGTGCTTGGTTCGATAGCAGCGCTGATGCGAAACAGGTGGCCGGATCGAGTTATAGTATTCTTCGTCACACTGATTACGTCGATGCCGTCATTTGTCATCGCTACGTTATTACTTTATTTCTTCTGTATAAAGCTTGGCGTGGTGCAGGCATTCAGCTCAGGAAGCAACATGATATTACTTCCGGTGCTGTCACTGTCACTTTCACCGATGGCATATATTACAAGACTTACAAAGACTTCAATGCTTGATGCACTCGGACAGGATTACATCCGTACGGCAAAGGCCAAGGGTGTACATCAGTACAAGATTATATTTGTACATGCGCTTCGTAATGCGCTCATTCCGGTCATCACATATGTGGGACCTATGATTGGTGGTATCCTCACAGGTTCAATGGTTATTGAGAGTATTTTCAATATCGGAGGACTCGGTTCCAAGTTCGTAAGCTGTATCACAAACCGTGATTACACAATGATTATGGCCACAACACTTTTCCTTGCTGTCATCATGGTAGGCGCGAACCTCATTACAGATATTGTATACAAAGTGATTGATCCACGTATTAAGCTTGATTAAGGAGAGATAAAGATGAAAGATAATATGAAGAGAGCTCCTTTCTCCACACAGATTGACCTTAGCAAGTTCGATATGAAGGATTTTGCCAAGGCATCAGATGAAGAGAAACGCCAGCAGGAGGTTATGGGTGAGTCAACTACCTTCTTTAAGGATGGTCTTAAGAGACTCCGCAAAAATCCACTGGCTATGGGTTCTATTATAGTTTTGGTTTTACTTATTTTGGTTATTCTTCTGGCACCAAAGATTGTGCCTTACGGCTATGCAGATATCGTTAAGGGTGCACAGAACTTAGGACCTTTCCAGTACAGCGATGCTGAGCAGGCACAGATTGATGCAGGTGAGAAGCTGTTCCCGCACATTTTTGGCACAGATGAGCTCGGAAGAGACTATTTTATCCGTGTTGTTTACGGAGCTCGTGTTTCGCTGGGAGTCGGTGTGTTTGCATCACTGCTTGTGCTTATAATCGGTATCATTTACGGTTCCGTATCAGGCTTCTGCGGTGGCAAGGTAGATATGGTTATGATGAGAATAGTAGATATCATTTATTCATTGCCGGATATGCTGCTCATCATTTTACTCGCAGTTGTATTAAATGAGGTGCTGACACCTGTAATAAAGGGTACAGTGCTTTCAAAGCTCGGTGTCAACATGATTGCACTTTTCATAGTGTTTGGATTGCTTTACTGGGTAGGAATGGCAAGACTTATAAGAGGTCAGATTCTTACCATTAAGCAGAATGAGTACATTCTCGCAGCAAAGTGTATCGGAACATCATCAGCCCGCACTATCAGAAAACACATTTTACCGAACTGTCTGTCAGTAATCATCATTACTACAGCGCTTCAGATACCATCAGCCATCTTTACTGAGAGTTATCTGTCATTTATCGGACTTGGTGTTTCGGCTCCTATGCCTTCACTTGGTTCGTTGGCAAATACAGCGCGTGGTGGACTCCAGAGCTACCCATTGCGTCTTATTTTTCCGGCGCTTACGATTTGTATCATTGTTCTTACATTGAATCTTATCGGTGACGGCTTAAGAGATGCATTTGACCCTAAATTATCGAAATAGTAAGGAGTGAGTAAGATGGAAGATAATAAGTTTGTTCTTGAAGTATCTGATCTGCACACTACCTTCAAGACCGATAACGGAGACGTATCAGCTGTAAACGGTGTCAGCTTTAAGCTTGAGCCGGGAAAGACTCTTGGAATCGTAGGAGAGTCAGGCTCAGGAAAGTCAGTTACAGCATATTCAATCATGCAGATTCTTGCTGAGAATGGTGCCATCACAGGCGGCTCAGTAAAATATAAGGGTGAGGATATCACCAAATGGAACAAAAAGAAAATGGCAGATTTCAGAGGAAAATGCTGTTCAATCATTTTCCAGGATCCTATGACATCGCTTAATCCGGTATTTACGGTAGGCTACCAGCTTGAGGAAGCAGTGCTTCTTCATACAGATCGTACAAAGAAGGAAGCAAAAGAGCGTGCTATAGAGATGCTCACACTTGTAGGAGTAAATGAGCCTGAGAAGAGAGTAAATCAGTATCCTCATGAGCTTTCAGGTGGTATGAGACAGCGTGTCATGATAGCTATGGCATTAGCCTGTGAGCCGGATATCCTTATCGCAGATGAGCCGACAACAGCTCTTGATGTGACTATCCAGGCACAGATTCTTGAGCTTATGCAGTCACTGCAGGAAAAGCTCGGCATGGCAATCATCATGGTTACACATGATCTGGGTGTCATTGCTTCAATGTGTGATGAGATCATAGTTATGTACGGCGGCCGTGTGTGTGAGAGAGGAACAGCAGATGCCATATTCTACAGCCCGGCGCATGAGTACACAAAGGGACTGCTTCGTTCAATCCCTACAAAGACCAATTCAAAAACCAGGCTTGTTCCTATCGGGGGCACACCAATCAATATGCTCAACATGCCAGAGGGCTGTGCATTCTGCCCTCGCTGTGATGCCGCTATGAAGATATGTCTCACCGAAAAGCCGGAGGAAATCTGGGTTGGAGAGGATCATCTCGCATCATGCTGGATGAATATTAAGAATATGATGGAGGAGGGAAAATCAAATGAGTAATGAGACAAATAACAACGAGTACCTGCTCAAGGTAGACCATTTGAAGCAGTATTTCCCTGTTCATGACGGATTTAAAAAGATGGAATTAAAGGCAGTCGATGATGTGTCATTTGCCATAAAGCCGGGGGAAACGCTTGGACTTGTTGGCGAGTCAGGCTGTGGAAAGACAACCGTAGGACGTACTCTTTTACGTCTGTATCAGCCTACAGCAGGACGCATTGAGTTCGACGGCAATGTATTGTTTGACAGTGAGAAGAAGATAGATGTGGATATGCATCCTTACCGTAAGCAGATGCAGATGGTATTCCAGGATCCGTATTCATCACTCAACCCTCGTATGACGGTTGAGGATATCATCGGAGAGCCTCTCGATGTACACAAGCTCTACAATAGCAAGAAAGAGCGCCATGAGATGATTATGGATCTCATGGAGACAGTTGGACTAAACGCAGACCATGCCACACGCTATGCACATGAGTTTTCGGGTGGACAGAGACAGCGTATCGGAATAGCAAGAGCGCTTGCAGTAGATCCGAAGTTTATCGTATGTGATGAGCCGGTATCGGCACTTGATGTTTCAATTCAGGCCCAGGTAGTCAACATGTTTGAGGATCTGCAGAAGGAGAGAGGGTTATCATACCTGTTTATAGCGCATGATTTGCTTGTAGTGCAGCATATCTCTGATAGAATAGCTGTTATGTACTTAGGTCATATGATGGAGCTTGCAGATGCTGATGAGCTGATGGACAATCCAATCCATCCGTACACACAGTCGTTGCTTTCAGCGGTTCCGATCCCAGATCCTGAGACTGCCAGACACAGCAAGCGAATCGTGCTTGAGGGAGATGTTCCTTCACCTCTTCGCATGCCTAGCGGCTGTCCATTCCGTTCGCGTTGTAAATATGCGACAGAACAGTGTGCAGCAGCACGTCCGGAGCTTACAGACAGAGGAAACGGACATATGGTTGCATGCTTCAACCGCTAATATAAGGTTTTTACCGGCATATAGCTTAAGCCACATGTGCCGGTTCTAACATAAATTTATTTTTCATATTAATTAATTAGGAGGAAGAAAGATGAAAAAGAGATTAGTAGCACTTACTCTTGTTGCAGCTATGGCACTTGGCATGACTGCTTGTGGAAGCAAGAGCAACAACAAAACAACTACTAACGACACTTCTAATACTGCTGTATCAACAGCGGTAGACTGGACAAGCTATGACGAGTTAGTAGATTCTATCCGTACAGAAGCAGATCTTGCAAAGCGTGCAGAGATGATGCACCAGGCAGAGGATATGCTTATGGATACATGGTGTGTTATTCCACTTTACTACTACAATGACCAGTATATGCTCAAGGATTATGTCACAGGCGTATACTCAACAGTAGAGGGTATGAAATACTTCTACAATGCAAAGAACACAAAGAATGCTGGAAAGTTAAACATCTTCATGGCATCAGAGCCTGATCATATCGATCCTGCATTAAACAGTACTGTTGACGGCGGATGTCTTGCAGTAAACAGCTTTGAGGGTCTTATGCGTTACAACGCTGAGGGCAAGCTTGAGCCTGCATGTGCAGAGAGCTATGAGGTTTCTGAGGATGGCCTCACATACACATTCACAATGCGTGACGGTCTTAAGTGGTCAAATGGTGATGAGCTTACTGCAAAGGATTTCGAGTGGTCTTGGAAGAGAGCTGCAGATCCTAAGACAGCTGCAGATTACAGCTACCTTTGCGCAGTATTCGCAGGATATGATGATACAAAGGGTCTTGCTGCTGATGATGTAGTTGCTTCTGAGGATGGAAAGACTCTTACAGTTAAGCTTAAGGCAGTTACACCATACTTCCTTGACTTATGTGCATTCCCATTCTTCTTCCCTGTAAACCAGAAGTCAGTAGAGGGAAATGATGACTGGGCAAACGATGCAAGCGACAAGTTCGTTACAAACGGTGCATTCACACTCAAGGAGTGGAAGCATGATTCAAGCATGACATATGTTAAGAATCCTAACTACTGGGATGCTGACAATGTAACAGTTGATGAGATGAACGTAATGCTTACATCTGATGATGTTTCAGCTTACACAGCTTACCAGAACGGTGACCTTGATTTTATTGATTCAGTTCCTACAGCAGAGATTGAGTCAGCTAAGAAGACAAGCGAGTTCTACACAGTTGACAACCTTGGAACATACTACGTAGGCTTCAACATTAACTCTAAGCTCTACTCAGAACTTGGGTTAGATGCTGACCAGGCTAAGGTATTCAGAAAAGCAATCTGTCTTCTTATCGATCGTCAGTACATTATCGATACAATCGCCCAGGGCGGACAGAAGATTGCCACAACATTTATCCCAGAGGGGGTTACAGATGGTAACGGTGGCGAGTTCAAGAACAAAGATTACTACGGCACAGATTACGATAAGAACTTTGAGGAGGCTAAAGAGCTTCTTGCTTCTATCGGATTATTAGATGAGAGCACAGGCCAGGTAAACCAGACTGTCGAGTTCACATACCTTGTAAACAACGCAGAGTCAAATGTAAAGATTGGTGAGGCTATTCAGGCTGATCTTTCAAAGGTAGGTATCAACTTAAAGGTTGAGCAGCAGGAGTGGAACGTATTCCTTAACAGCCGTAAGGACGGACAGTTTGATTTCGCCCGTGAGGGATGGCTTATGGATTACAACGATCCAATCAACATGCTTGAGATGTTCACAACAAAATCAGGTAACAACGATATGCAGTTCGGTCGTTAATCTGATTTTGCTATCATAACAAAGCCGCTCGTGCCATTCGCACGACGATGCGAATAACATGCAGAGTATATAGGAAGTCATACAGCTATTGTATGGCTTCCTTTTTTTACGTTTAAAGTGGGCTTTTCAGAGAGAAAAAAGGCTCTTTAAAAAAATATGATAATGGTGTAGAATTGTTATTATATAGTTTTAGAATGATGTTTGAGGGTGTGTGATGATTTTAGGACTAAATGATACGGAAAAGAAATTTAAGACAGCGATGGATACGGCAGGTGCCGACATGGCAGTGGTCAACAGCTGGCTTAAGCTGTATGTCAAAACAAAAAAGAATTCCTCCGGTGTTGCAAAGCGCTATTATGGCGTGAAGACAGGTTTAAGCAGCCTGCTTTCAGATTTAAAGGAGCTTGAGCAGCTTGTTATCGGGTATTGTGAGCTCACAGGAACCGACCGGAAGCACTTTGGAGAGCTGATAAAGGCTTGCAAAGCGAAAAGCGGCATGTTTGACGATGAATTTTTAATCAGCAAGGTGGACACGGATTTTCACACGACTCTGGACTCTGTTGTAAAGCAGGGGGAGAGATATCTGTCATCCTTTGACAACGGTATCATTTTACAGAGTGAGATAGAGAATCTGATACACCTGACAAATGAGGGGCTTGAAAGGAAAAAGCCTGATTTGTTTGCTCTGTCATATTTCTATCTGGGGCACAGCAACAAAGAGCTTGCAGAGCTAAATTTCACACAAAAGACTAAGAGAGTGCATGAGATATATTATGAGGAGTTCTGGAAGGATATATTAAAGCAGCTTGAGGCATGTGTGAAGCAGGCTGAGGCCATAAACGATAAGTATGAGGGCACGACAGACCGGCGCACGGCAAGGATACTGTCAGAGCTTAAGCCGCTTCTTGTGGGTGTTGCAAAGCAATGGGAGCCGGAACAGACAGCAGAGTACATACTGCGCGATATGTGCAGGATATTCAGGGATTGACATAGAAAATGCAGATTGATAAAGGAGCAGAATATGTATATTATAATTTGGGCAATTATCTTAGGAGCTATTTTTTATATTAATAAAAAATCAAAGAGCGCAGGCAGCAAAAACACGCAGCCAAACAAACCGAGACCGCAGCAGAAGCAGATACAGCATATATGGAACAGCATGCAGAATACAGTTCAGTCGGGTATGAATGCATTGAACCAGACATATCAGCAGAAACCACAGCCACAGATGCAGCAGAGAGCACAGCAGGCTCAGAGACCACAGATGCAGCAGAGAGTACAGCCACAGCAGAGACCGCAGCAGAGCAATCCGGATATAGTGCAGAGGGCCGTGAAAAATAACGCACGCTTTGCGGATGATACGACACAAAAAGAGCTTGAGACTATGCACGGACATAGCGAGGCACAGCAGAGAATGGCTCAGGAGCACTCAAGAAACTGCCAGACACTGCATACCAAAGCGGCAGACGGTGCAAAGATGATAGAGGCTGAGACACAGAGCATGTTTGGCAGTGTTGAGGATCTGATTGCCATGGGATACAGCGGCAATCTGGAGTTTGAGAGAGATTTCCTTGGGGAAGGCTTAGACATGATTAACAACTTTTAAATAATAGGAAAAGAGGCAGAAATGATGGACAGAACACCAAAGCCCGGAGAGCTTTACAGGCACTTTAAGAATAAGCTGTATCAGATAGTTACAGTGGCAACACATTCAGAGACAGGGGAAAAGCTTGTGATTTATCAGGCTTTATATGATAATTTTGGGATATACGCCAGACCACTCGACATGTTTGTAAGTGAGGTGGACCATGAGAAATATCCTGATGTGAAGCAGAAATACAGATTTGAGAAGATCACACTTAAGGATAAGCCGGAGGATATGTCGGGAAAGAGTATCTCTTCCAACACTAATGCGATTGCAGCTAATGCACCTGAAGCTGTGAGTGTTCAGACACAGGAATGTTATGAGCCGGCACCGGATGCAGATGAGGGCCAGGCACCGGATCCGCGTTTACTGGAGTTTCTTGATGCGGATACCTTTGAAGAGAAGTACAATATACTTATTTCAATGAGGGATATCATAACCGACCGCCTTATAGATGACATAGCGGTGGTTATGGATGTTGTAGTTCCTGAGGGCCCATTGCAAAAGCGGTATGATGATTTAAAGAATACGATAAAGACCAGGCAGTACTATGAATTTTCCAATCGGCTCAGATAGCTGTTGTGATATTTGCCAGATTCAGTGACATCCTCGCCAAACCAGTCAGGCGCTGTGAATTCATTTGCTGCGTCGACAGAGTCGAATTCAACCTCCACAAGTGTAAGAGGAGCCAGATCACCCTCAAATACATCAAGCTCTGCGGTCAGACCACCGTCAAGAGGTATGAGATAGCGTGTCTTTTCGATGAGACGACCGTCAATCTTTTGGACAAGATGGTCGTAGGCTTCTTTTGTGAGAGGAAGATTGTACTCCTCGCGCACCATAAGACCGGCTCCCTTGTAGGTCATATAATAGCTGTCATTTGAGCGTCTGACTCTGACAACAGGCGAGGTGCACAGATAGCCCTGGGCGATTTTTTTGCTCGCGTAGCTGTCTAAATTGGAAGGAAGCTGTTTAAGTAAGTATTTTCTTTCGATTTCCATGGTATATCCTTTCAGGTTACTGGTAGATTTATAGTTACGGTTTATATTTTTGTTTTACCCTTATATCATTTATATATGATTATAATGACCGGTATTTAAAAATTCAAGGACGAACCGCAGATTTTTATAGTATGATTAAAGGGTCAAAAGGTATCATAGTATTATCAAAGAAAAATAAAGGAGAAAAATATGATTAAAGTAGGAATTTTTATGGCAGACGGCTGTGAGGAGATTGAAGGACTTACAGTAGTCGATATAGTTAGAAGAGCAAAGCTGGAGATTGAAACCATATCAATCACGGAAAAAGCCGAGGTGACAAGCTCTCATCAGGTGACATTTAAGACAGATACCACAAAGGCACAGGCTGATTTTGACAGCTACGATGCAATCGTACTGCCGGGAGGCATGCCGGGTACATTAAACCTTGGCGCGGATGAGACCGTAGTAAAGACAATTAAGAGATTTGCCGCTGAGGGAAAACTTGTTGCAGCGATATGTGCAGCGCCTAGCGTGCTCGGTGAGAATCATATACTTGAGGGCAAAAAAGCTACCTGTCATCCGGGTTTTGAGGAAAAGCTGCTCGGTGCACAGTGGCTTGAGCAGCCTGTAGTTGTGGATGGCAATGTGATTACAAGTCGTGGAATGGGAACAGCTATTGCGTTTGCACTCGAGCTTGTCAGATACTTCACAGACGATGCCACAGTAGAGCATATTCGACAGGGACTGGTATACTAGACCGGCAAGCCCCTGTATTATAACAAAAGAGGTCACACACCAACCCCATGGTGCGCGGCCTCTTTTTATGCTTGCATTTGAAGCGTACATTTGAAGCCTGCTATTGCAGAGCTTATTTCATCTGCTGCTCCTGCTTCATGATCATCTGCTTGACCATCTCGCCACCGATTGAACCGGCCTGCTTAGAAGTAAGGTCACCGTTGTAGCCCTCCTTTAAAGGAACTCCAAGCTCTGAAGCAACCTCTTCCTTGAAACGGCTCATAGCCTCTTTTGCCTCCGGTACAGAAGCCTTTTTACTACTTGATGCTGCCATAATGCAATACCTCCTTTTAAAACGTTATACACAAGCTGTATGTGTATGGAAATATTATGCCGTAAAATGACAAAAATATGTTTTGGTATTGCTGACAATTTATGGAATTATACACAAAAGCAAATTTAATGTAAAAAACACTGGAAATAGTGGATTTGTTGTGTTATAATCATCCAATGACTGGGCTTAGCAGTTTATAAAGCATGCCCACATTACATTTGATGTACATACCATTCATATATATTTTTAAGGAGGATAACGATTGACATGAGTGTACAGGTTGAGAATTTAGAGCATAATATGGCAAAGCTTACTATTGAGGTAGCAGCTGAGGAATTAGAGAAAGCATTGGATTCTGCATATCAGAAGCAGAAGAAACAGATTAGTGTACCTGGATTCCGTAAAGGAAAAGTGCCAAGAGCTATGATTGAGAAAATGTATGGAGCAGGTGTGTTCTACGAGGATGCAGCAAACATTCTTATGCAGCAGACATACGCAGGTGCGGTTGACGAGAGCGGTGTTGACATTGTTTCACGCCCAACAGTTGAGGTTACTCAGATTGAGAAGGGACAGCCTTTCATCTACACAGCAGAGGTTGCTGTAAGACCTGAGGTTACTCTTGGTAAGTACATGGGCGTTACAGTTACAAAGATCGACACATCAGTTTCTGATGAAGAGGTTGACGCTGAGCTTGAGAACCAGAGAAACAAAAATGCAAGAACAGTTACAGTTACAGATCGTCCTGTAGCAGAGGGAGATACAGCAGTTATCGACTTTGAGGGATTTGTTGACGGAGTAGCTTTCGAGGGTGGAAAGGGTGAGAATCATCCATTAGAGATTGGTTCACACACATTCATCGATACATTCGAGGATCAGTTAGTAGGAAAGAACACAGGCGATGAGGTTGAGGTCAATGTAACATTCCCTGAGAAGTATCAGGCAGAAGACCTTGCAGGAAAGCCGGCTACATTCAAGGTTAAGATCAACGAGATCAAGGCTAAGGAGCTTCCAGAGCTTGATGATGAGTTTGCACAGGATGCAGCAGGTGTTGATACATTAGCTGAGTACAAAGAGGAAATCAAAAAGAACCTCACAGAGAAGAAAGAGACAGAAGCTAAGAAGACTAAAGAGGATGAGGCTATCCAGAAGATTATCGACAAGTCAAAGATGGATCTTCCTGAGGCAATGATTGAGACACAGTGTGAGACAATGGTTGAGGAGTTCGCTCAGAGAATCGCACAGAGCGGTCTTACAATGGAGCAGTACTTACAGTTCTCAGGCATGACAGTTGACCAGCTTAAGGATCAGGTTCGTCCTGAGGCTACAACACGTATCCAGAGCAGCCTTGTACTTGAGCAGATTGCCAAGGAGGAAAACATCGAGGTTACTGATGCAGATATCGATGCTGAGGTAGAGAAGATGGCTAAGGCATACGGCATGGAGGCTGATAAGCTTAAAGAGTACATGGGAGATGCTGAGAAGGAGTCTATGAAGAAAGACATTGCTATCACAAAGGCCGTAGATCTTATCATGGACAACGTTAAAGAGCGTGCAAAGGCAAAGAAAAAGGCTGATGCAGAAGAGTCTACAGAAGAATAAGATTTTTGAATCAAGATTTGATTGACTGGCTCAGAAGCCTATTTTCTGAGCCGGTCTTTTGAGCTTTTATAAAGGAGGTATTTTATATGAGTTTAGTACCATATGTCATTGAACAGACCAGCAGAGGAGAGCGCAACTACGACATTTACTCCAGATTATTAAAAGATCGTATCATTTTCCTTGGAGAGGAAGTAAATGAGACAACAGCCAGCCTTGTTGTTGCCCAGCTTTTATTCCTTGAGTCCGAGGATCCGAATAAGGATATCCACCTTTACATCAATTCACCGGGTGGAATGGTTACAGCAGGACTTGCTATTTACGATACTATGCAGTACATCAAGTGTGATGTTTCAACAATCTGTATCGGTCTTGCAGCAAGCATGGGAGCTTTCCTTCTTGCAGGCGGTGCAAAGGGCAAGAGATATGCTCTTCCAAATGCAGAGATTATGATTCATCAGCCATCTGGCGGTGCAAAGGGTCAGGCTACTGAGATTCAGATTGCTGCAGAAAATATTTTAAAGACAAAGAAGAGATTAAACGAAATTTTAGCAGCCAATACAGGCAAGCCATACGAGACAATTGCAGCTGATACAGAGCGAGACAACTATATGTCAGCACAGGAAGCCGCAGAGTATGGTCTCATAGACAGTGTAATAACAAACAGATAATCAGAAGTTAGATGAATTTAAGAGGGTACCCCATATGGGATGCCCTCATGCAATAAAAGGAGTTAATAATGGCAGGAAAAAACGACGGAAAGATTCGCTGCTCATTTTGCGGTAAGACACAGGACCAGGTAAATCGTTTGATTTCCGGACCTAATGGAGCTTTTATCTGCGATGAGTGTATAGATATATGTGCCGAGATTCTTGAGGAAGAAGGCGTAGATGGCCATGAGGACAAAAGCAGCGCTAAGGATGATATAAATCTTGTTACTCCGGAGGAGCTTAAGGCGTTTCTGGACGATTATGTAATAGGACAGGACCAGGCAAAGAAGGTGCTTTCGGTTGCTGTTTACAATCACTATAAGAGAGTTCTGGCAGGTGATACATCAGATGTAGAGCTTCAGAAGAGTAATATTCTCATGCTTGGACCTACAGGCTCAGGAAAGACACTTCTTGCGCAGACACTTGCCAGAGTGATAAATGTTCCATTTGCTATCGCTGATGCTACAACACTTACAGAGGCAGGATACGTAGGTGAGGATGTGGAGAATATCCTATTAAAGCTTATTCAGGCGGCAGATTATGATATCGAGCGTGCAGAGCATGGTATCATTTATATAGATGAGATAGATAAAATTACAAAGAAATCAGAGAATGTCTCAATCACCAGAGATGTGTCAGGTGAGGGTGTACAGCAGGCTCTTTTAAAGATTCTTGAGGGCACAGAGGCATCTGTACCGCCACAGGGCGGAAGAAAGCATCCGCAGCAGGAGCTTATTCCTATTGATACTACTAATATACTTTTTATCTGCGGTGGAGCATTTGATGGTCTGGAAAAAATTATCGACAGTCGTATGGATACATCATCTATAGGCTTCAATTCAGATGTAAAGTCAAAGACAGAGCTCAATGTAGGAGAGGCGTTTAAGCATGCACTTCCACAGGATTTTGTAAAGTTTGGATTGATTCCTGAGTTTATCGGACGTGTACCTATTACCGTTTCTCTCGAGGCACTCGACAGGGATGCACTTATCCGTATACTTAAGGAGCCTAAGAACTCGCTTATCAAGCAGTACACCAAGCTTTTTGAGCTTGACGGAGTAGGGCTTGAGTTCACAGACGATGCAGTAAATGCCATCGCTGACAAGGCACTTGAGAGAAAGACAGGGGCCAGAGGACTTCGTGCCATCATGGAGGCTGTTATGCTTGACCTTATGTATCGTATACCGTCAGACAAGAGCATCAGCAGATGTGTAATAGACAAGGATATCGTTGAGGAAAACTTAAAGCTTGATGGTGATTGCGTGCCTGAGGCATATATCGAGGAAAAAGCGGCATCGTAAGTACATGGCGGTATTTTACAAAAGATACAGCATCGGATAATATAAATTGCACAGCGGTTTGTTATGCATGGCTGTGTAATAATACAGGAGATATAAGTGGAAGAACAGATTATGAATATGCCTGCAGTAGCGCTGAGAGGGCTTACTATTCTGCCGGGGATGATTGCCCATTTCGACATCAGCAGAGAGCGCTCCCTTCGTGCTGTCGAGGAGGCTATGGAGCAGGATCAAAAGATTTATCTTGTCACACAAAGGAATGTGGACAGTGAGGACCCGACTCAGGAAGACCTCTATCAGATGGGTATTGTTGCTGACATAAAGCAGGTTGTCAGATTACAGAATGATGTTGTGAGAATACTTGTAGATGGAATAAGCCGGGCAGCATTGCTTGGCTTTACCGGTAATGAGAAGTACCTTGAGGCAGAAATCTGTTATTGTGATAGTAATGCAGACAGCCTGCCGGATGATCTCAGGGAAGCCATGCTTCTCGGAGTCAGAGAGGCTTTTCACAGATATGCGGCAGTCGTCGGCAAAATCAGCAAGGAGCTTATCAGACAGATAGATCAGTATGAGGATCTTGAAAAGCTCATTGATTATGTAACCAACAATCTGCCGGTGTCATATGAGCTTAAGCAGCAGGTGCTTGAGGCAGAGGATATCAATGACAGATATCAGGTTATAGTATCATTACTTCTCTCCCAGGTGGAGGTTATTTCCATAAAGAATGAGCTTCAGAAAAAAGTAAAGGTTCGTGTGGACAAGCATCAGAAGGAGTATGTGCTTCGTGAACAGCTTGGTGTGATACGTGAGGAGCTGGGCGAGAATGCTGACTCGGAGGCTGATGAATATGAGAAAAAGCTATCTGAGTTAGATGCGCCTGACTACGTAAAGGAAAAGACGAAAAAAGAGATAAAGCGCTTTAGAAATATGAGCAGCAGCTCATCAGAGAGCACTGTTGAGAGAGGCTATATAGAGACTGTACTTGAGCTTCCGTGGAATAGGATGTCTGTGGACAACAAGGATCTTGACCATGCAGCACAGGTGCTCGATGATGATCACTACGGATTAAAGGATGTTAAGGAGAGAATACTTGAGTTTCTGGCAGTCAGAAATCTGACAAGCAAGGGAGAGAGTCCTATAATTTGTCTTGTAGGTCCTCCGGGAACAGGAAAGACAAGCATAGCCCGTTCAATTGCGTCTGCACTGGAGAAGAAATATGTGCGTATTTCTCTTGGTGGTGTGCGTGATGAGGCAGAAATCCGTGGACACAGAAAGACATATATCGGTGCTATGCCGGGCCGTATAGTAAATGGCTTAAGACAGGCAGGCGTTTCAAATCCTCTCATGCTGTTGGATGAGATAGATAAGGTGTCAAGTGACTACAAGGGTGACACATCAGCCGCTCTTCTCGAGGTGCTTGACAGTGAGCAGAACTGCAGATTCAGGGATCATTACATTGAGATGCCTGTGGATTTGTCGGAGGTGCTTTTTATTGCAACGGCAAATGAGGTTTCAGGCATTCCAAAGCCGCTTCTTGACAGGATGGAGCTTATTGAGGTGTCAAGCTATACTGAAAATGAGAAATTTCACATAGCAAAGGAACACCTGGTTGAGAAGCAAAAGAGCAAAAACGGAATTAAAAAGGAACAGCTTACGATAACAGACTCGGCCCTAAAGGATATTATCAGGCTGTACACCAGAGAGGCCGGAGTCAGAAGCCTTGAGAGGACTATCGGCAAGCTGTGCCGCAAGGCTGCCAGGGAAATCTTTAAGGACAGCGAAGCTGCTGTAAAGGTTACAAAGACCAATCTTAAGACATATCTGGGCAATCCGAAGTACAGTCCGGAGAAGAAAAATGATCGCGCAGAGGTTGGAATCGTTAGAGGCCTGGCATGGACCAGCGTGGGCGGAGTCACACTCGAGGTTGAGGTGAATGTGCTACCGGGCAAGGGTGAGCTCGTGCTCACCGGTAAGCTTGGTGATGTGATGAAGGAGTCGGCACAGGCGGCACTTAGCTATGTGCGCTCAATAAGCGAAGGATATGGCATTGATGCAGAGTTTTACACGAAGCATGATATCCATATACATATCCCGGAGGGCGCAGTGCCAAAGGACGGACCATCTGCGGGTATCACTATGGCGACAGCCATGCTCTCGGCTATTACAGACAGAGCTGTCAGGGCAGATGTAGCCATGACGGGCGAGATAACACTACGCGGCAGGGTGCTTCCGATAGGAGGACTCAAGGAAAAGCTGCTTGCAGCCAAAGTAATCGGAATAAAAACAGTATGTATTCCAAAGGATAATGAAAAGGACCTGGAGGAGATTTCAAAAGAAATAACAGACGGCATGGAAATCGTGCCGGTGGAGAGATTTTCACAGGTGGAGAAGATAGCATTTGTAAAATAAGAATGAGGAAGAGATTATGGTAATTAAAAGTGTTAATTTAGAGACAGTTTGCGGAATTACAAGCACAATCCCTGACAATGAGTATAATGAGGTGGCATTTGCCGGCAAGTCAAATGTAGGCAAGTCGTCACTGATCAACGCACTCATGAACAGAAAGTCACTTGCCAGGATCTCTTCACAGCCCGGCAAGACACAGACCATCAATTTTTATAACGTCAATGACGCCATGTATCTGGTCGATCTGCCGGGCTATGGCTATGCCAATGCCAATATCGAGATAAAAGCTAAATGGGGACAGATGATAGAAAACTATCTTCACACCTCAAAAAAGCTTCAGGCAGTGTTTCTTTTAATAGATATAAGGCATGAGCCATCGGACAATGATATCATGATGTATGACTGGATGGTAAACCAGGGCTTTGCACCGATTATCATTGCAACCAAATCTGATAAATTGAAAAAAAGCCAGATTGCCGCACACATAAAGACTATCAAGGATGTACTTCATGTAAAGCCGGGCACGGTAGTTATACCGTTTTCGTCCATGTCAAAGGAAGGCAGGGACGAAATCTGGAATCTTATAGATTCACTCGTGTTTGACGAGGATACGCTTCTTGCCATGAAACAGGAGGAAGAAGCAAAGCGCGAGGCAAAATCAGCTGCAAAAAGAGCCGCTGCATCCCAGCCACACAAAAAGGAGCGCTGGAAGAAGACCGGAAAGCCGGTTGCCAAAAAGACTAAAGAACGCAGAGATAAGGCCAAGAGCAAAAAAAGCGTTAATAATCATAAAAAGAAATAAAGTCGAAATAGAGTCATAGAAATAAAGTTATAGAAAGAAAGTTATAGAAAGAAAGGCGAATATTTAATATATGAAGAATAAATGCAAATTTGTAGGCATTATGTTTTTGTGTATATTGATAGTGTGTACGCTTGCGGTAATGGCATATGAGCACACAGCAGGTATGAAAGGCGCTGCCGGTGGAGCATCAAATGCTTCGGGCAATACAAAAAATACTGACGAAGCTGATGATATACTTACAGTCGTGACATCCTTCTATCCAATGTATATTGCAGCTTTAAATATAGTAGACGGAGTGGAAAGCGTGAGACTTGAAAACTTAAGCGAGCCACAGACCGGTTGTCTGCACGATTTTCAGCTAACACCGGAGGATATGAAGCTTTTATCCACAGCCGATGTTTTTGTAATAAACGGAGGCGGTATAGAGTCGTTTATGTCTGATGTGGCAAAGGCGTATCCGAAGCTTGATGTGGTTGAGGCCTGTGAGGATGTGGCACTTCTTTCTGAGGATGATGCAGACAGTGACCACGACCATGATCATGATGCAGATGCAGAATCAGACAGTGACCACGACCATGACAACGAAGCAGACGCAGAATCAGATAGCGCGCACGATCATGACCATGGAGATGAGAATGCCCATGCATGGATGAGCGTGCCGCGTTACCGCACCATGGTTCAGACAATCGCATCCCGGCTTGCCGAAAAGGATGCAAAGCATGCTGATGAATATTATGCAAATGCAAAAGCATATGATGCAAAGCTTGCAGTGCTTGAAGAAAAGATAAATAGCCTAAAGAGTCTTACCAATGGACAGAATATCATCATATTCCATGAGGCCTATGCGTATGTAGCGGATGATTTTTCAATGAATGCATGCTATCTGTTAGACCTTGACGAGGAGCGCTCAGTCAGCGCAGGTGAGATAAAACAGGTAATAGGTGCCATAAAGGATGATGGAGTGTCGGTAATACTAGCTGAGGAGCTCTACGGAAAGAGCATGGGAGATACCGTATCGCGTGAGACAGATGTGCATGTGATTTATATCGACCCTCTCAACAGGGGAGAGTACGACAAGGACAGCTATCTTGATGGTATGGAGCACAATATAGAGCTTATCAAAGAGGCATTTACTAAATAAAATTGGAGAAAATATGCGGAAAATAATACAGCCATGTGGCTTTCATTGCATAAAAATAAATAACCTTGGAGTGAGCTTTGGAGAGCAGACAGTGCTTGAGGATGTAAATATGCACATACATTGCGGCTCCTTCAATGTCATAATAGGCCAGAACGGTGCCGGAAAATCTACACTCATAAAGGCGATACTCGGCGAGATACCTCACACCGGTACGATTGAGTTCAAGGATACTAAGGACGGACATATGGCTAAGCTTAAAATCGGCTATGTGCCGCAGTCTGTCAATATCGAGAAAAATACACCGGTCAGCGTGTATGACCTAATAGCAAGCTATCAGTACAATTATCCTGTTTTTCTGCCAAAGAGCAAAAAGATAGAGGCAAAGATAAGGGAGACACTCGAGGTATTTGAGGCTGAGGAGCTCATCGACAAGCAGGTGTGCAACCTCTCGGGAGGACAGCTGCAGAGAGTGCTTCTTTCCATGGCAATCATGGACGAGCCGAACCTGCTGCTGTTGGATGAGCCGGTGTCCGGAATAGACCAAAACGGCATGGAGCTTTTCTATAAGACTATGGATTATTTAAAGACTCACTATGACCTTGCAATCATACTGATATCGCACGATTTGGACTATGTGGCAAAGTACGCAGACCATGTTGTGCTGCTTGATAAGACCGTTGCAAAGCAGGGAACTGTGAAGGAAGTCTTCGAGAGCAAGGAATTTGAGAGAATTTTTTACACAGGAGAGGAATCCTGGGTGAGAGAGGAGGAGCACAAATGAATATAACCTCCTGGCTTCAATATGATTTTATGAGAAATGCCCTTATCGCTGTGCTCATCATCACACCGCTTTTTGGCATAATGGGAACCATGATTGTAAACAAAAAGATGGCATACTTTTCAGATGCACTCGGACATTCAGCACTTACAGGAATCGCTGTCGGAGTGGTATGCGGCATGGCAGACACCTCGCTTGCCATGGTGATATTTGCGATAGTGTTTGCACTTCTTTTAAATAAGATAGGCAGTCTGAACACTGCATCGACAGATACCATTATATCGGTATTTTCATCGTGCTCTGTGGCGATAGGTCTTGCGATACTGTCAAAGGGCGGCAATTTCAGCAAATACTCAAGTATACTGGTGGGCGATGTGCTAAGCATCACAAAGACTGAGATAGTTTATCTAATTGTGATTTTTGTGGTCACTATAGTGTTCTGGGTGCTTTGCTTCAATAAGCTCAACGCCATATGTATACACAGGAGCGTGGCAAAAAGCAAGGGTATCCATGTGCGTCTTCTGGATAATCTGTTTGCGGTGCTTGTAGCACTCATAGTTATGCTATCCATCAAGTGGATAGGCATACTTATCATAAATGCTCTGCTTATATTACCGGCGGCTTCATCAAGGAATATTTCGGAAAATATGCGTGAGTATCATTTCTTTTCAGTGATATTTTCAGTATTTTCCGGTATAGTCGGCCTCGCAGTGTCATACTACACCAATGTGGCAACAGGTCCGATGATAGTGATTATTGCATCGGTAATATATTTTTCGACATTTATATTTGGCAGAAAGCTGAAAAAATAACGGCTAAAGCTATAAGCAACAGACGCAAAACAGCCGATACACAATATAAGAGAAAGACTGTTTAGCTATATCAGACGCTATACAGGTTGATAATAGTATAGCGGGAAAGGATTCCCGCACGCACATTACCAGGGAGGGATGAGAGATGTTAGATGCTATTTCAAGTGTAGTTTCAGCAGTAGCGGCGCAGAGTGTCACAGCAAAGGACGAGGCGCAGACAAAGAATACCAATACCGCTTCAAAGAAGCAGGATGCAAAGACGGATAAGTCGGATGCAAAGACTGCAGGCTTCAGCGAGGAGGCAGCTGTATATGAGAAATCAGACAGCAAGGATGATTCAAAGGATACTGCAAAGAGCACAGTAAACCAGAAGATGAGCAAGGCAGACAGAGATGCACTGGTACAGGCACTTAAGGATGATGCCAACGCCAGACAGCAGCAGCTTATCGAGATCGTCAGAAAGTCCATGACGGGACAGGCTTCAACCTGGGACAAGTCACAGGGCTTAAAGAGTCTGTTTGAGAATCTGACTGTAGATGCAGACACAATAGCGCAGGCCAAAAAGGACATCGCAGAGGATGGATACTGGGGAGTTGAGAAGACCTCAGACCGTATTCTTGACTTTGCAAAGGCACTGTCGGGAGGCGACAAGGACAAGGCTGATGAGCTTTTGAATGCATTCAAGAAGGGCTTTTCACAGGCAACAGGAGCCTGGGGAGACAAGCTGCCATCAATATGTCAGGATACATATGATGCAGTGCTCAAGAAGTTTGATGACTGGAAGAATGGCACAGAGGACACACAGGTACAGGGCTAGAAGCCGGATGTGTATGTAAAAGTGTCGTGATGGAACGAATATTATATAAGAAATCTGATTTATGAATTATGAAAAGGGGGCTGCACGCAGCGTGCAGTCACCTTTTTAGTGCTTGTATAATTTTTTGAGAGGTGTATAATAGAAGAATAGTATATAAGTATCATTATTCATGTGGAGGAAATATCATGAAATTAGACATGTCAAAGTGGAAAGCACTTAGCATCAAAAATCGTTTAAAGAAAGGCTTCAGACTGACTACATTTGTAGCATCGGCATCGGGGGTTATCGCGGGTATTCTTATGATTCTTGTATCAATGAGATATTCCAGCGCACTAACCTTTTACGGATTTTCACAGGGAGATATAGGAAATGTTATGGTAACCTTCTCAGAGACACGAAGCGCTACACGAGCTCTTATCGGTTATACAGCTTCTGACACATTAAGTAAGATGTCTGATACACATGATTCTAAAAAGGAATCATTTCAAAAATACTGGAAAGAGCTGCAAAGCTCTATAAAGACAGATGAGGAGCAGGCTATATATGATGATATAAACAGTAAGCTCGACTCATACTGGAGTCTCGATGATGAAATCGGACAGTTAGGTAGGAATGCTACAGATCCTGAGACACAGAAGGAGGCCGAGGAGAGAGCAGTAGCAGATCTTGCACCTGCATATGATGATATATATCAGCAGCTTGTTGCCCTTATGGATACAAAGGTAACAGATGGAGATAATTTAAGCAAGAGATTATCATTAGTATCATATGCCGTATTTGGTATTGTTATTGTTATCATTGTCAGTTCATATTTTATCTCGATGAAAATCGGGGACGAAGTTGCAGTTGGTATTTCTAAACCACTCGATGAGTTAAAACAGAGATTACGTACATTTGCACAGGGTGATCTTGAGGCTCCATTCCCGGCAGTTGATTCACAAGATGAAATTGCTGATATGGTAGGGGTTGCGAAAAACATGGCAGCAGACCTTAAGACTATCATATCTGACTCTGACAAGCTTCTTGGAAAGATGGCAGAAGGAGATTATACAGTTTCATCAGACATGGAAGATAAATATACCGGAGATTTTATTGGACTTCTCATGGCAATGCGTCAGATGAAGACACAGATGAATGATGTTATGTCACATATCAATGAGATATCATCACTTGTTACAGCAGGTTCTAACAACCTTGCTCAGGCAGCACAGGAAATAGCAGAAGGTACTATGGATCAGTCAGCAGCCATTGAGGAGCTTCAGGCTACATTTGCAGATATCACAGGCGGTGTTGAGAAAACATCTGAGAAGCTCAATGATACATACAGGATTGCACAGGAGTATGCTGAGGAAGCAGATCACAGCCATACAGAGATGCAGGGCATGGTTGATGTTATCGGACGCATCAATGATACATCTAAGCAGATTGAGAATATCATTTCTGAGATTGAGGATATTGCCAGTCAGACAAACCTTCTTTCACTCAATGCAGCTATCGAGGCAGCGCGTGCAGGTGAGGCAGGTAAAGGATTCGCAGTTGTTGCGGGACAAATCAGAAGTCTTTCAGAGCAGAGTGCCAAGGCTGCGGTTGACACACGTCAGCTTATAGAGAGTGCCATTGCGGTATCTAACGAGGGTAATGAAGCTGCAGAGCGCGTAAGTACTTCTATTGAAAAGGTTATCAATGGTATGAAGGAAGTTGCAGATTCTTCTCAAAAACTCAGCGAGATTGCAGAGGAGCAGGCAAAGGCTATGGAGCAGGCAGAGGCCGGTATTAATCAGATATCAGATGTTGTACAGTCCAACTCAGCAAATGCAGAGGAAACATCAGCAACAAGTGAGGAGCTTTCAGCACAGGCGGAGACAATGAACGAGCTGATTAGCAAATTTATATTGGAAAAGAAATAGAAAAATTGTACATACGAGTTTAGAGAAACTTTTTAAAAAAAGCCCCACAAGCATTATTGATATGCTGTGAGGCTTTTTGTTGTGGCGCGTTAGAGGGTTACTTTTTAAATCTAGTAAACATGTACTATGTGAACATAGTTTTTTGTGCGATACGTGGAAAATCTGAAAAGTAATGAAAATGAACAATTAAATGAGAATATTTAAATTTGCTCTTTTTGGCAGGGTGTGTTATAATCCTTGTATACAAAAAACAGAGGTAATACAATATGGGTAGTAATAACGATATTTCATTAAAAGCATTAGCCAAGATTAATCTGGGGCTGGATGTTGTGAGGCGCAGAGAGGACGGATATCATGAGGTCCGTATGATTATGCAGACCATTCATCTGTATGACAGGCTTGATATCAAAAGGACAAAGGAGCCTGGCATACAGATACAGACCAATCTGTCTTTTCTCCCTGTAAACGAGAACAATCTCATATACAAGGCTGCAAAGCTTCTGATGGATGAGTTTTCTATAACTGACGGTGTATCAGTGAAGCTGGACAAGCGTATTCCTGTTGCAGCAGGGATGGCGGGGGGCAGTACTGATGCGGCGGCTATGCTTATAGGTGTAAACAGGCTTTTTTCACTGGGACTGACAAAGAGACAGCTTATGGAAAGAGGTGTGCAGATAGGTGCGGATGTACCATACTGTATTATGAGAGGCACGGCGCTGGCCGAGGGCATAGGAGAGGCGCTTAGTCCTCTTCCTCCAATGGTAAAGTGTCCGGTGCTTATTGCAAAGCCGTCCATCTCGGTATCCACAAAATTTGTGTACCAGAATCTGAAGCTTGATGATACGACTATTCATCCGGATATAGACCGCCTGATAGATGATATAAAGGCTAAGAATCTGCATGATATCGCAGCACATATGGGAAATGTCTTAGAGACCGTGACCATACCAAACTATCCGGTGATAGACGAGATAAAGAAGCATATGCTTTCAAATGGCGCGGTAGGAGCCATGATGAGCGGTAGTGGTCCGACGGTTTTTGGTCTGTTTGACGATGAAGATACTGCAAAGAAAGCGTACAAAGCCATGAGAAGCTCACATCTTGCCAGACAGGTGTATCTGACATCTGTATACAATAATCGCAAATAACGTGATATCCGGATAGCACAGCGGGTGCTTTATAGTTACTTTTTTCTTATATGTGAGAATTATAATACAAGAGATAGGAGAAGTTTGATGACTGATAATTTAACTTTAAATATGGATGCATATCTGCCACTGCGTGATGTGGTGTTTAACACACTTCGTGAGGCAATTTTAAAGGGTGAGCTCAAGCCGGGAGAGAGACTTATGGAGCTGCAGCTTGCGTCAAAGCTTGGAGTCAGCCGTACACCTATACGTGAAGCAATCAGAATGCTTGAGCAGGAGGGGCTTGCAGTCACAATGCCGAGAAAGGGCGCAGAGGTTGCCAAGATGACTCTCAAGGATATGGAGGATGTGCTTGAGGTGAGAGAGGCTCTTGATGAGCTTGCAGCCAAAATAGCCTGTAAGAAAATCAGTGATGAGCAGCTTGCGAATCTAAAAACCATAAAGGACGAGTTTAAGAGGAGCATGGATTCAGGAGATGTGAAAAAGATAGCTGAGGAGGATGTGAAGTTTCACGATGCTATCTATGAGGCAACAAACAATGCGAAGCTTGTATCTATGATGAACAATATCCGTGAGCAGATGTACCGCTACAGAGTGGAGTATTTGAAGGACCCAAAGAATTATCCGATGCTTGTGAAGGAGCATGATGCCATCTACAGGGCGCTTGAGGCAAGAAATATGGAGCTTGTGACTACAGAAATGCATACGCATGTGGCCAATCAGGCGGTTGCTGTGAAGGCTGTGATACAAAAGCAGGATGAAGAGAAGAAATAAAACAGAAATATAACAAGATTATAGCAGACAAAGATAATAAAATACAAAATAATATAACAAAACCAGGGGCTGCCGGTCGCACTAACGTGTGAACGGCGGCCTTTTTTAGTGGCTTAGTTAGTGGCTTAGATAATAGCAAAAAATAAGTAATCAGGGATATTTGCGGGCTTGTATGGTCATACTATATCAGGGATTTAGAACGTGACAGGATACAGGAGAGTTAAAGATGACCACAAACATAGATGAAAACATAAAAAGCTTCAGGCAGATATATTCTGACTGCTCAGATATCAAGATGCAGGAGATGTATCTGGGGCGTGATGCCTCAATAAAGTGCTTTGTTGCATATATTGAGGTGACATGTGCAGGCTCCGGTATCAATAACAGTGCATTTGGACGATTTACCTCATACCTTGAAGGGATAGACCGGGATCAGGTTAAGGAAGTACTTGACAAAAATCAGGCAGCTCTATCTGAATTTGCACATCTGCACACGGTTAATGAGGCGGCCCAGATGATGCTGACAGGAGACGTGATTTTTTTTGTGGATGGTTATCCGGATGCCTTCAAGCTTCCTGATAAGGGATATCCTGCCCTGTCAATTCAGGAGATTGATTCGGAAAAGGTCATAAGAGGCTCCAATGAGGGGTTTGCTGATTCCATAAAGATAAATACAGCACTTATCAGGCGCAGGTTAAGGAGCACACGTTTAAAGTGTAAAGAGGTGAAAAAGGGGCTTCGCGGACACAGCAATGTGGACATATTGTATGTGAGAGACCTCGTAAAACCGGGGCTTGTAGAGGAAGTGGAAAAGAATCTGGACAGCTATGTGATAGACCATGTGGGTGACTCGGGAGTTCTTGAACAGTTTGCTGAGGCAAAATGGTATTCACCGTTTCCACAGCTTCAGACCACAAAGCGGCCGGATGTGGCAGTAAATGCGCTTCTAGAAGGGCGAGTGGTGGTGCTGTGCGATAATTCACCGATAGCGATAATACTGCCAACCACCATGAACAATTTTTTAAAAACCGCAGATGATTACTATAACAGAACGATAGCGGCAAGCTTTGCCAGATTGATAAGGTACGTGGCAGCCTTCATGTCATTTACATTGCCGGGGCTTTATCTGGCGGTCACAAATTTTCATACACAGATACTGCCGACACCTCTCATACTGGCGTTTTATGAAGCAAGACTCGGCTGCCCGTTTCCACAGCTCATAGAGGTGCTCATGATGGAGCTGTCCTTTGAACTGCTTCGCGAAGCCGGCATAAGACTTCCCGGAGCCATGGGAAATACGATAGGCATAGTCGGAGGCCTCATAATCGGACAGGCAGCAGTGGATGCAAATTTAGTGAGCCCTATAGTGGTCATCCTGGTTGCATTCACCGCACTCTGCTCGTTTGCCATACCGAGTGAGGAGTTTGCATTTTCATTTAGGATACTCAAATTCGCTGTAATAATTATGTCGGCATGGCTTGGATACTTTGGATTTTTAATAAGTCTGATGGTGATACTTTTGCATCTTGCAAAGCTCAAAAGCTGTGGTTATCCATACATGATGCCATTCGTGGGCAGCGAGCTGACAGGCGGCGAGGATGAAAAGGACAGTATCATACGATTTCCGCTTCGCAGACTATGGAGGCGGCCTGTATTTGCAAGGGAAAAGGAGTGCAGAAAGCTGAAAGGAAATCGGACAAAATAAGTTGATGAAAATGGTAAAATTGTATTATTGTAATTAAACAATACAAATGATAACATATATATTATGTATGAATTTGCGCGAAAGGGAGAGAGGTTATGGAACAAAAAAGAAAAGAAGAAATAAGAAAAAGTATAATTGCCTGTGACAATGATATAGTTAAACTCAGATCACAGGCTGAAAATCTTGAAGAAATCATAAAAAATCAAAAGTGCACGCAAAAACGTTTTGAGAGTGAATGCGATAAGTATGAAATCAAAAGGCAGAAAAAAAAGATAAAATTAGAGAATATGTCATGTTTAATACAGAATGTTAAGCTAGTTGAAAGATATGTAGGAAGAATGAGCGATCGAGTATCTGGCAATTGTTATAATGTAACAGTAATAGATTATTGAATATGATGAAACAGATGGACAAAGAGATTCTTAATAATGAAAATATGTTAGAAGAAAAATATGACATGATTTCTTCAATAATGTATAAAAGACAAATCTTAAAGTATGAACTGAGGAGGTTGGGATAGTGGCAGTTATGAATCCTTTGGGAAGTAGAAATATAATTATTATTGATGATAATTATATAGGAGAGTATTCACAGGCATATATGGAGGTGGGAAAACAGATAGATGATATTATTATTAAATATATCGGAATATTAAAAGGGATTATAGATGATGGAAGTATGAAAGGACTTACTGCCGAAAAATTATATAGTTTTGCGGACACTGCAAGCATGTTACTATTTAAGACAGCAGGAGTTTTGTGCGATAACAATAAAAGCAATATGCAAAAATTTATACAGGATATTGATGAGGCAGACAGAGAAATTTACTAAGGAGAATATGTTATGAGCAATGTTTTACAAATTGATAGAAATGGTATTGATGAAGCTGTTAACGACTTACAGGAATTGATAAATGAAATAAATGAAGTTAATATTTCAAAAAGTAAGCAGGAAGGTGATGAAGGCATGGCCTACACTGCCATACAAGAGTGAGAAAAGATAATTGAAAATGTAAAGACGGATTTACAAGGTCTTATACAGGCAACGGCTGATTTTATCGTAAAAATAAATGGTAATTTTGAAGATACAGACCAGAGATGTGCTGAACAGATAAAAGGAGAAGTAAAATAAAATGGGACGAATAAGAAAATTTACACAGGAGGCTTATGATGCGTTGCAGTCAGGAGTTTCAGATGATGGTGAGATACTGGATTTTTTTAGCGATATACCATTAAATATATCGGATTTTTTTAATTCGCTTGAACTTGAAGATGATTTGTCAAATTTTCAAAGCTATCTAAGAGATATATCAGATTTTGAGAATTATACAGCAAAAAAGATTGATGATATTTTTAGGGATGTAATTAATGTTGATGAAACTTATGCAACAATATTTAGAGATTTTAATGATAGGATGACAGATTTTGATACTATAATTAATAAATTAAAAGAGTCAATTTCAGATGTGAATTTTGAGAATAACTTTTCAAAAGATGGATTTATAAATTCGCTTCCAAAGGAAACAGAGAATATAATAGGAGTAAATTGGAAAAATATATTAGATAAAGATGCCGATGACATATCAGATGAAGAATACAATATGATTGCGGAATATATTATTAAAAATGGTGATGCCGACATTTTAGAGGAAATTCTGGTAGATTGCTATACGATTAAGAAACCAAAGAACGGAGAAAGAAATCCTGTTGTTTTTGATAATGGTATTGAAGGAAAGACAGAAAAGTATTGGTACTCTTTAAATAAAAAATATAATGGGTTATCTGCAGCTATAAACAGGGTTACACAAATATGGATTGCAATAGGATATACATCAGAAAGTGATGAAAGAAATAGATGGATTTCTACAGCAGCACAGTATAATACTTTTTTTAAAGAGTTTGGTAAAAATAAAGACCTGGTTATGGTAAGAGAAATAAAGCTGGATGGTACTATAAAAGAGTTAAATTCTAATCTTATTGATATTAAAAATAATAAAGCCGGAGATTTGACTGCTGTGTATTATCCATATTTTTCACAGCCAACAATAATAGAAGGAGAAGTCAACAATAAAAAAGTAATGACCACTTCATTTGCTGGATTTGATCAGGGAGGACAGGATGATCTTGCGAACAAAGGGATAAAGTACATAAGGGCAAATGCAGGAGTTGATAAAAATACAAATATGCTTGGTACGCTGTCGGATAGTGTAGTAAATCAGATAACATCTTCGCTAATTGGTAAAATCCCGGGGTCTGGGATTATATCGTCAGTTTGTGATATTTGTGATAATAGTGAGAGTAAATTAGAAACAGCGGAAACAATATCGGTGAGTGAATTTGCCAATCACATTGGTTGGATTGTTGATGAATTTGGACTAATATGTGTTGCAAATGATGTAAATGAAAATCCAGAGACGTGTAAGATATATTTATATCCAGGACCAGAAACGAAAAAGATTGTTGAATCCTATAATAAGTACATGAAAGAGCATAGAGATTTTGCGGTTGAAATTGGCTATCCTAAAGATGGGATAAATATGTCTTGGTTTAATAAAACTAAAAAATATGAAGATATATATATTATTCTAAATAGTATAAAAATAATGAATAGAGATCCTTTGATTTTTAATGTGATTGAAAATTATAATGAGGGGGAATAGTGGTATGATAAAAAATTTTTATAAAAAAAAGAATAATCTATATATAATGTTGGTAATACTTGTGGTAATATTCGTGGTGATACTTGGATATATATACATGAATCGTCATGTAAAATTTAAAGACTCCAACATGGCATATGAGATAAGCAGAACAATTGGACCAAACGTTAATCCAGAGAATGTAAAATATAAAGATGTATATGCTATAAAGGAATTGAATATAGGTTTTCCAGGAAAGTATGATACTTTAGAAGATATAAAACTTTGTAAAAATTTGAGGATATTAACAATAAATGGTGGAGGCGATAAATGGAAGCCATTAAAAAAAAAGGAAGACATTGATTTTTTATTATATGAGCAGGCACAAAAGTATCAAAAAGAATTATCAGATATAGTCCCAAGTTTGAAAAGAATAGAAATTTTTTCTTTTTCAAATTATTTGGAAAACTGTAATATTTCAAATTTTGATTTTTTAGCAAAATGCTGCAATATGAAAGTTATTAAGATTTACGATAGTACAGTTAGTGATTTCGGTTTTCTCAAAAATTGTTCAAAGGTAAAAGAAATATACTTATGGGGGAGCAATATAAAAGATGCAGATGATCTAAAATCGTTAAAGAATCTGGAAACGATATGCATATATGATACCCCTTTGTCAAAAGATGAAACTGAGGTAGAAAGCCTGTGTAAGGCATTTCCAAATGCAAAGATATTCATAAGTGAGGATAAGGTGCAGAATATTGACATAAAAGAGGAATAGGGGATACCAGGGGAGTATAAATGGAGTATGAATGAGGAAAATGTTATGAATATTTTACATTCCAACAGGGAAAAATTAGAAAAATATAAAAAGGTTATCAGGCTGGCGATTGCGATTGTTACTACAATGATATGTGTTTGTGGCATTTATTACCTGTACATGAACCGTCATGTGAAGTTTCAAGATAAAAACATGGCATATGAGATAAGCAGAACAATTGGACCAAACGTTAATCCAGAGAATGTAAAATATAAAGATGTATATGCTATAAAGGAATTGAATATAGGACAGCTCGGAAAATATGATACTTTAGAAGATATAAAATTATGCAAGAATCTGGTGAGAATTTCAGTAAATGGTGGAGGCGATAAATGGAATTCGCTAGAGACAAATGATGATGTACTGATTGTAACAAATAAAAAAGCTGAAACTTTTCAGAAAGAATTGGCTGATTTGATTCCTGAATTAAAAAGGCTAAAGAGATTTGCATATAGTAATTATTGCAGAAATTGTGATATATCTGATTTTTCATTTCTATCTGAATGCAGGCAGCTTGAGATTCTGAGAATATGTTATAGCGATACTACAGATTTTAGTTTTTTGAAAAGCTGCAAAAAGATAGTAGATATAGATTTGCAGGAAAGCCAAATAAAAGATGCAGATGATCTAAAATCGCTAAAAAATCTGGAAACGATATGCATATATGATACCCCTTTGTCAAAAGATGAAACTGAGGTAGAAAGCCTGTGTAAGGCATTTCCAAATGCAAAGATATTCATAAGTGAGGATAAGGTGCAGAATATTGACATAAAAGAGGAATAGGGAATACCAGGATAAAAATGATAGATTAAGAATTGTATATTAATTGTATTTTATAGCCATACTTTACTTTGAAAGGAATTAAAGTATGGCTATAAATATGGGTAAAAGAGATACATTTGCACAAAACGAAAGCATATCGCCCCGCCAGCTATACAGACTATACGTCTTTAATCTGCTTGGAGTCGGCACACTGGTGCTTCCAAACAATCTGGCGAAACTGGGAAAGTATGGTTTTATCTCAATCGCACTTGGTGTTTTCATGGCATGGCTATTTATGTGGATAGTAAGCGAGGTACGAGAACAGAAGAAAAGTATATATGACAGAAGCTTTGGTAAAACAACACATGCAAAAATGTTAATTTATGATTTAATTATTGTGATATACGAACTGTCACAGGCCGCATTTCTTGCATGGATATTTGTAAAGCTGATACGTGACAGCCTTATACCGGATGAGTCATTTACAGTTGTACTTCTTGTGATAATGGCAGTGTGCGCTTATGCGCTAAGTGGCGGAGTGGAGTGCCGTGCCAGGGTATACGAGGTAGTATTTTTCTTTGTGCTGATACCGCTTGCTGCTATGCTTTTGTTTGCGCTATCGGATGTGAGATTAGACTATCTGATGATTAAGGACAGAGTCGGTGTGGACTTTGGCATAGCGGATATATTTGCGGGCGCATACTATGTGTTTGCAGCATCCATTTCCGTGTTCAATATACTGTTTGTAAGGGAGCGCACTGCCTCACAGATACGATGGAGTGTGAGTAAAGCAATACTCACATATGCAGGCATTCTTTTTTTATTGTATGCAGTATTGCTTGGGAGCTTCGGAAAATATTCATTGTCAGAAATCGAGTTTCCGGCTGTCGTACTGATGAGTGATGTGCAGATAAAGGGAAGCTTCTTTAAGAGGGCAGATGCACTGATGCTGTCGGTGTGGTTTTTCACGCTGTTTTCAGTGCTCATTATGAGCCTTTATTATGCGGTTTTAAGATGTGAGAATTTTGCTGAAAATACGAGAGAAATTATATTTACATTTAATAAAAACCGGCATTCCTGTAGCAATAAGCAATTTGGCTCTGACAGACAGAAAAGTCATGACAAGGAAAAGAGCACTATGAGAAGCTGGTGCATCATTTTTGTCATAGCAGTCACAGTGACCTTAGCATATATTCTTGAAAGTGGAGATGAAATCGTGAAAAAATATCTTGGATTTTTAATGTGCATAGCGATACCGGTCATAGTAGTGCTGACGATAGGTCTCATGCTTACCGGCTGTAGTGCAGTGGAGCTTGAGGAGCGTTGCTTTCCGACACTTGCTGCGGTGGATGTTGTAGCTGTAGATACTGACGAAATAACCGATAAAGAAGTAACAGGTAAAGATGTAACTGATTACAAAGAATATGTTAGCCACAGAGATGATTTGGCAAATGAAAGTAGCGGATATATAGAGTTTTATTATAACATGGACAAATCCTATGAGCCCGAATATGCAGATGATATCAAAACAGCCGTGGACAGCTTCGAGGAGCGGCTGTCACAAAAAGCCGATACCAATCATCTGAAGGTGATATTAATAGGAAAAACGCTTAGAAATGATAAAGCAGCTTATGCAAGCTTCATGGAATACTGCAAGACATCCAAAAAATTTCCGAGAAACACATATGTGTGCATAGCAGATGATATAAACGATATCTTTGATAACATGGGTGATTATTATGAGCAGAAAATAAATAAGGAGAATCATGAGGATGGTGAACCGATAATTACACTTGGTACCTTGCTGGATGACTATACGAATGAAATTCATGAAATCCGGTAAAATTTTCAAAAAAGATGAATAAGCTCGTCAAATAAGGCAATACTTGTTTACATGAGAAAGAAAATAATAATAACAACCATAGCAATAATATCCCTTACGGCAGCGATAGCTGCAAAAAATCATACACCTGCCGCAAACACCAATAGTATAGCGTGTACAGCCGACATGCAAAAATCCATCGCCGGCAAAATCCTGCGTTTCCACGTGCTGGCAAACAGCGACAGCGAAGCAGACCAGAATGTGAAAAAGCAGGTGCGCGATGCAGTAGGGGCTTACATAGAGCCATATCTGCTGGAGTGCGAAAATATCGAAGAAACCAGAGCCACCGTAAATGACCATATGGACGAAATAATAGCGGTATCAAAGGAGACGCTTGCAGCAAACGGTTTTTCATATGGCGCATCGGCAGAGCTTACACACACCGATTTCCCGGAAAAGACGTATGGGGACTATACATTTCCTGAGGGAAATTACGAGGCGCTTGAAATAACACTGGGCGATGGAGCCGGTCATAACTGGTGGTGCGTGCTGTATCCAAACATGTGCTTTAGGGGCAGTGTGTACGAGGTGGTGGAGGACGAAGCAAAGGAAAATCTTAAGGAGGTACTCACTCCGGACGAGTATGAGAGCATATTTGACAGTGGAAAATATGAAATAAAACTAAAAATCCTTGATATTTTCAGATAAAACAGTTAGTATATTCATGCTGAAAAAATATATTAAAAGAAAATATGTGATGAGAAATTATTAAAGCGTGAATTAATTTAGATATGCAAGAGGATAAGGAGAAAGAAATGACAAAGGATGTAGTAGTATCATTAAAGGGCCTGCAGCTCGCACCGGACCAGCAGTCGGATGCGGTAGAGGTGATTGCCCCGGGAGAGTATTATATAAGAAATAACAAACACTATGTGCTTTTTGAGGAGATAATGGAGGGGGAGACCCAGACACTCAAAAATATGCTTAAATTCAATGACAATTATCTTGAGTTCACCCGCAAGGGACCTATGAGTGTACATATGATATTTGAGAAGGGAAAGAAAAACCTGACATATTATTATACACCGTTTGGAAGTATCCAGATAGGTATTGATGCCACAAGCATAGAGGTAAAGGAGACTGAGGACGAGATAAGGGCAGAGGTAAAGTATGCACTTGATGTCAACTATGAATTTGTAGGCGACTGTCACATCAATATAGCTGTGAAGAAAAAAGGCGCAGCAGTCAAAATTGCATAAAAGTCTGCCAAGCCTATGGGTGAAAAATATACAAAGCATATATGGATAGAGCATATAAAAAACAGAGCATGTGAGGATGAAAGCCATCCCACATGCTCTGTTTATGTACATGAAAATTAAATCATGATATTATTTCTGCTTAGCCTTTTTGGCAGCCTCTTTAGCAGCTTTTCTTTCAGCCTTTGCAGCCTCCTCAGCCTTGAGCTGTTCGTTGGCCTTGCTGTAGTTTTCTGCCATTCTTGCACGGAAGCCTTTCTTCTTCTTAGGCTTCTCAAGAGGTCCTCTGATACCGCGGACAGCTGTGATGTAGATACCGCTGACAGAAGCCTTAACTTCTTTCTTTAAAGGAATCTCATCAAAGATCTGCTCGTCTGCGATAAGAGACATGACTCTTGGTCCGACCTTGGCCTTGACTACAGGAAGCTTTGAGCGGCGCATAAGCTTTGGTGTCTGCTCAATAATTTGCTGTGGGAGACCGGCATCCTTTAGCTTCATACGCTTTTTGTCAATGATTAGCATATTGACTGTCTGTGATGCAGCAGCTATCTGTTCGTCCTGCTCTTCCTTTCTTTTTTGTGCTTTTTTACCGAGGATTGTTAATACTATAAATGCTACCACAAGCACTACTGCGATAACAATAAGTACGATTAATGCTGGATTCAAAACGTATCCCTCCTAAAAATTTGCTTATTTAAATTAATTCTATCAAATATGCTAAAAAAAATCAATCTTTATTGCAAGAATAGGTAAAACCGTAGTATAATAGAACTATATCTTGGAAAAACTCTTTAGAAGACGCAAAGGGGTATTTATTAATGAAGAAAATTGCTCTTCTGGCTGATGGCTGGAGAAGATATGTAATATATTCGTGGGTTGAGGGTATCATGGAAGGCTCTAAAGAGCTGGGACTGGATGTGTGCCTGTATTTTTACAACACCAACGGAACCTGGAGTCAGGATTCAAAGTTTAACAAAGGCGAGTATGCGCTGAACGATTTGCCTGATTTAAACAGCTTCGACGGAGTGGTATTTGACTGCACCAATACGACCAACCTGGATGAGATACAGTATATGGTCAGAAAGCTTCAGTCGGTAAATGTGCCGGTAGTGAGTATCGGGTATAAGGTTGATGGGTTTTACTATGTAGGCAACGACAATAAGAGGCTGTTTCGCAAGGTAATGGATCATATGTACTATGCGCATGGCTGCAAAAGCTTTGTGTTTGCAGGTGGTCCGCCGTATCATTATGAGAACAGAATGCGTTTTGAGGCCTTCAAGGAGGCTTTAAGTGATTATGGCATACCACTTACAGCTGATATGTACATGTTTGGTGATTTTGATTATCAGACAGGCGTCAGGTATATGAGTGATTGGCACGAGAGCAAAAAGCCGTTACCGGATGTCTTTTTATGTGCAAATGACAATATAGCAGCAGGACTGTGTGCGACAGCAGAGGTTCTTGGATACAAGGTACCACAGGATTTTAAGGTCACAGGCTTTGACAATCTGGATAAGGCTGCGTATTTTAACCCACAGATTACAACAGTGGATAACAACAGGGGCAATATAGGCAGAAATGCTCTTGAGATATTTAAGGCGCTTTGGAATGGCACGGGCGATGCTTCTGATAAATACCTTGATTCTGAGTTTATCCCGGCTGAGAGCTGCGGATGCCCTAATATCGGCAGAGTGGATTATCGTAATTACATAAAGGATATTATCAAAGGCTCCGTTGCAAAAGAACAGGAGGATGCAGTAATGATCCTCCAGAAAGAGCTCGAGGAGTGCAATGAATACTATGATTTGTTTGAGAGATACTCTGACTATATACAGAGCATGAAGTGTGACGGAGTGTATGTGGTCGGTGTTTCTGATCTGGCAGCTGCAAGGAACAATGCACACTTTAGGAAGCATGGCTATGATATTGACGACGAGGTTGTACTCTATGCGGATGACAAGGACAATGGAAAGCTTGAGTTTAAGAGTGTAAATGACCTTATGCAGTACATGCAGAGTGTAGATAAAAACACCTGCTATATGTATTGCTCGCTGCATTTCAGGGACGAGATAGTGGGCTATGTAATACTCAGGAATCCTGAGTTTTTGTACGACCATCCTGAGCAGTTTGATATACAGTCTGCCCTGCTCAAGAGGCTTGAGAATCTTTTTAAGCAAAAGGTACTTGAGAATACAAATAATGAGCTTAAGAATCTCTACAACCATGATGCGCTCACAGGCCTGTACAATCGTGTGGCATGCAATGAGATGGTCATTCCTATGTTTGCTGAGCTTGAAGCTCAAAATGTCGGCTGCACCATAGTATTTCTCGATGTGGATGATTTCAAGGACATAAATGATACATACGGACACCAGTACGGTGACGAGCTTTTAAAGACTGTGGCGAGGGTGCTTGATGAGCAAAAGCCTGAGGGAAGTATGGTATATAGATTCGGTGGAGATGAATTTATCGTGTTTATCCCTGGGGACAGACATGACACTGCTGAGAAGTATATAAAGCGCGTGTATGATATCATGGAGCAGCACAGCCTGTTTATCAGTCACGGCATCATATATACGAGGCCGGGCAGTGGTAAGAGCTTTGACGATTATCTAGTAAGTGCTGACACAAAGATGTATCAGCTTAAGCAGCAGCGCAAGCAGAAAAAGGATAGCAATTTCTTAAAGGGAGTGGATATTTCATCCGTTCCTATGATGGTTGACAATAATATACAAATAATGGACAGGGAAGGTCATGTGTGCAGGGTATTTGATTTTTTAAAGCTGAATAATGTAAATTCAGTCCGTCTGCGCATATGGAATGAGCCTGATAAGGTGCCGGAGTCTAAGGGGTATTGCAGTCTTACATATGTTCTCGAGATGGCTCATATCATTAAAAAATACAAAATGCATTTTCTGCTTGATTTTCATTATTCAGATTACTGGGCAGATCCGGGACAGCAGAATAAGCCTGATGCGTGGAAGAATTTAAGCTTTGATGAGCTGAAGGAGGCAGTGCACAAGTACACATATGATGTGCTATACAGATTAAAAATCATGGATTGTGCGCCGGATATGGTTCAGATTGGCAATGAAATAAGGAGTGGTATGCTGTTTCCGGATGGTGCAGTGCCACAGTACAGGCAGCTGGCTGCGCTTGTAAATGAGGGAATCAGAGCTGTCAGGGAGCTGCTCCCGGAGACAAAGGTCATGATTCATCTGGATCAGGGAGGCAGATATAACTGTATTATGCCTTGGTTTGATTCTATGTTTAATGCGGGCATGCTGCCGATTGACGCGATTGGCCTTTCCTTTTATTCGTTCTGGCATGGTACCTTCATGGATTTGAAGGATACTATGAGCAGGCTTATAAAATTATATAATCTGCCGGTTTATATTGTGGAGACAGCTCATCCGTGGAGGCATTGCAAGGGAGATCATATCTCGAAGGAACTCATGGAGACTGCAGGTCTTGATGCAGGCAGCGCAGAGCAGAAGAAGTCTCTTGAAATAATCATGCAGATAGCCGCAGAGGTGTCAAAGGATACCGGAAAGACAGGTGTATACTACTGGGAGCCTGTCGGTGTGCCTGGTAAAGGCATGGGAACCTGGTTTGAGAATATGGGTATGTTTGACGAGCATGGCAGGGCTTTGCCGGGCTGGGATGCAATCAGGGACTTTGATCCGAAAAATCCGCCGATTAAAGAGCTTGATAAGTATATTGAATCACTTTATGAGTATGAAGAAACACCGGAGGTGGAGGATTTCATGAAGCTTCTTATGATTCATGGAAATCTAATCTCAAATCCTGAATTTAAGGATGGATTTAATAATTGGCAGATTGAGACAAGCCTCGAAGAAGGACAGTATACACTGGGTAAGGATGGAGTGTTTATCTCTTCAGATGCCAATTTTGACTATTCGATAAGCCAGACGGTGGATATTGAATATACCGGTGAGTATATAGCAGCGGTTGACTATAGAGGAACCAATACAACAGGTGTCGAGGTCGAGCTGTTTATGGATGTGGAGGATGAAAGCGGCGTTCATACATATACAAGCGATGTTTTCCCGGATGATATCAGGTTTGTGACACATCTGCTTAAGCCGGTAAGGCTGCAAAAGAATGCCAGGGTGACAGTAGGGCTTAGAATGCATACTCCTCCGGTGTTTGCAAAGATAAAGAAATTTTCACTCGTTGTAATTTAACCTGATATGTGATATTGTAGATAGGTATAGTGTTTTGAGGATGCGTTTTTTGTCGTAGCAGGGCATTATACATATAAATAACATGACTTACAGATTTCAGGAGGATTCCAATGAGTGAGAAAAAGAATACAGGTAAGAAGGCAATCATAGCAGTGATTGTGATTGCACTTATCGTGGTAATTATTGCGCTTGTTGCTGTAATAAGCGGCAAGAGCAAAAAGGGTGGCTCAAAGAGCGCAACAGAGGCAGGCACCGAGGCCGGCAGCGAGACGATGCGAAGCGGACAGTTTGACATAGACTACGCAAAGCAGGTTACAAAGCTTGCAGACTATTCAGGTATTGCAATTACTGTCTCAAACGATTATGAGATAAACGATACAGCAAAGCAGAAATATCTGACCAATGTGCTTCAGTCATATGGTGCAGATGCGTACAAGCAGGTTACAGATCGTGATACAGTTGCAGATGGCGATTATGTCAAGGTTGATTACACAGGATATAAGGATGGCAAAGCATTTGATGGTGGCTCAGCTACAGATGTGATGCTTGATGTGACAAATAACAGCCAGGTCGGCGGTTCATCATTTATCGATGGATTTACAAAGCCTTTAATCGGAGCCAAGGTGGGTGACAAGGTTAAGGGTGACGTGACTTTCCCTGAGGATTATGGCAATGACGACTTAAACGGACAGACAGTTACATTTGAGTATACAGTAAAGGGCATTTACTCAGCAGATCCTGTTGCACTTGCTGATATGACAGACGAGCAGGTCAACACAGTGTTTGGAAAGGCCGGAGTGACAACAAATGCCCAGCTTACCACACAGATTGAGAAAGATTTGAAGCAGCAGCTCTACAGCGCTGAGGTGGACAAGATAAAGAGCTACATGATTGACAACAGCACAGTTGAGATTCCTGATGAGTATCTACAGGCCAGACTCAATGAGTATATTGCTTCATTTACCAAGGAAAATGTCAAGGATGGACAGACACTTAAGAAATATTTAAAGTCCAACTACAACATGACAGTGGATCAGGCCACAGAGAAGTGGAAGGAGAATCTGACAGACCAGATAAAGACAGAGTTCATCTTTGGGCTTATCGCTGAGAAGGAAAATATCAAGATGGATGATGATGCCTTCAACAGCTATGTGGATTACATCGTATCAGCCAGCAATGGCCAGTTCAGCAAGGCTTCTGAGGTATACAAGTATTTTGGAAGCGGACACAAGGATGAGGGAAAGACATACCTTAAGAACCAGTACCTTGTAAACAAGGCTATTGATACAGTCACAGAGAAAGCAAATGTGACATTTGAGGATGGCAGTGCAGCGCCGGATACTTCAAGTAGCAGCGCGGATGCCGAATAATAACGATAAATATGCTGTCTGTGGTGATGCGCAGGTAGCTTAAATGGAGGATTAGATAATGGAACTTACAAACATACGCGAGATTTTCCGCAACAAGGACAAATTCGCTGACAAAGAGGTGACTATCGGAGGATGGGTCAGAAGCAATCGTAATTCAAAGAATTTTGGATTTATCGTGGTAAACGATGGTACATTTTTTGAGCCAATCCAGGTTGTATACGGAAATGGCTTAGACAACTATGATGAGGTTGGCAAGATCAATGTCGGAGCTGCAATTATCGTAAGAGGTACACTTGTGCTTACTCCGGATGCAAAGCAGCCATTTGAGATTCAAGCCGCAGAGGTGACTGTTGAGGGTGCATCCACACCGGATTATCCTCTGCAGAAGAAGAGACATACATTTGAGTATCTTCGTACAATCTCACACTTAAGACCTCGTACCAATACTTTTGAGGCAGTTTTCAGAGTGCGCTCACTCTGCGCATATGCTATTCACAAATTCTTTCAGGAGAGGGATTTTGTGTACGTGCACACACCGCTTATCACAGGAAGTGACTGTGAGGGTGCAGGAGAGATGTTCCAGGTGACCACACTTGATTTGAACAATCTCCCTATGACAGAGGAAGGAAAGGTGGATTTCTCAAAGGATTTCTTTAATAAGCCTACCAACCTTACTGTTTCAGGACAGTTAAACGGCGAGACATATGCTATGGCATTCAAGAATATCTACACCTTCGGACCTACCTTCCGTGCGGAGAATTCAAACACCACACGTCATGCGGCAGAGTTCTGGATGATTGAGCCTGAGATTGCTTTTGCAGACCTTGAGGATGATATGATGCTTGCAGAGAGCATGCTCAAGTATGTTATCAGCTATGTGCTTGAAAATGCACCTGAGGAGATGGCATTTTTCAACAATTTCGTGGACAAAGGACTCCTTGACAGATTAAGAAATGTTGTGGAAAATGATTTTGCCCGTGTGACATATACAGAGGCTATCGACATCCTTTCAAAGCACAATGACAAGTTTGATTACAAGGTATCATGGGGCTGCGATTTGCAGACTGAGCATGAGAGATACCTCACAGAGCAGATTTATAAGCGCCCTGTATTTGTCACAGATTATCCGAAGGAGATAAAGGCCTTCTACATGAAGCTGAATGACGACGGAAAGACCGTTGCAGCAGTTGACTGTCTCGTGCCGGGAATCGGAGAAATCATCGGTGGAAGCCAGAGAGAGGATGACTACGATAAGCTTCTTGCCAGAATAAATGAGCTTGGACTTTCAGAGGATGACTACAAGTTCTACCTTGACTTAAGAAAATACGGCTCTGCAAGACACGCAGGCTTTGGACTGGGCTTTGAGAGATGCGTAATGTATCTTACCGGCATGGGCAATATCCGTGACGTTATCCCATTCCCTAGAACAGTTAATAACTGTGAGCTGTAATCACGAATGAATTTCATACATGAATAATTACCGCCCTTTGCACATATATATGATGTGTGGAGGGCGTTTTTATGTGGAGAAAAATCAAAGGTCCTGTGATAACAATATGTATTATGCATCTTACGGCGCTTTTGTGCCTTATCATACTTTCTATAGTACAGTGCTTTGTCGACATGGCGGAGTGGATAAAGTTTGCACTTGCCATGGCGGTCAATATAGTGGTGGGGTTTGTGTGCGGATTTTTGCTCAAATGCTGCTTTCACCGCAGACGTTTTATCAGGGTGACGGTCGTAGCATACTGGATAACGTATGTGATAGCAACAGTGGTCATAGATATAGGTGAATCAAAAAATATATTCGAGCTTTTGATAATACTCCTTCTGGTAATGTTTTCAGCGCTTGTTTTTCGCTAAAAAAGGACTTTTCATATTGATAATGCTGTGATATAATGTTGAAAGCAAATATGATGTGTCAATGAGACATCGTTAAATGAAAAGGAGATAAAAATGAAACACGTAAAGACATTAAATACAAGAAAATTACAGAACACTGTTAAAAAGGGCGGATGTGGCGAGTGCCAGACATCATGCCAGTCAGCTTGCAAGACATCTTGTACAGTTGGAAACCAGACTTGTGAGCAGTACAAATAGTCATAGGTGAAGCGGATTTAAAGAGTGTGCGCTGATAGGTGCACACTCTTTTCGCAGTGTAATTTTAAAATGTGTATAGAAAGAGAGGAATATTGTAGTGGTTCATCAGTACAAGAACAACGGCTATAATATTGTCTTAGATGTCAACAGTGGCGCAATCCATGTGGTGGATGATGTCACATATGACGTTATTGAGCTGTTTGAGGACAACTCAGCTAAGGAGATTATTGAAAAGCTTGTGGACAGGTATCCACAGACGGAGATAGAAGAAGCAATACAGGAAGTAAATGAGCTTAAGGATAATGAAGAGCTCTTCACAGAAGATACATACAAAGAGCGTATCATAGATTTCAAGAAGCGCCAGACAGTTGTAAAGGCACTTTGCCTTCACATCGCGCACGACTGCAACCTTGCCTGCAGATATTGTTTTGCAGAGGAGGGCGAGTATCACGGCAGACGAGCTCTCATGAGCTACGAGACAGGAAAACAGGCACTTGATTTCCTGATTGCCAATTCAGGCAGCAGGAGAAACTTAGAGGTAGACTTCTTTGGAGGAGAGCCTCTTATGAACTGGGATGTGGTGAAGCAGCTTGTGGCATATGGAAGAGAGCAGGAGAAGCTTCATGACAAGCATTTCAGGTTCACACTCACTACAAACGGTGTGCTCTTAAATGACGAGATTATGGAGTTCGCCAACAAAGAGATGGACAATGTAGTTCTTAGTATCGACGGACGCAAGGAGGTTCATGACCGCATGAGACCTTTCAGAAAGGGTGCCGGCAGTTATGACCTTATTGTTCCGAAATTCCAGAAGTTTGCGGAGAGCAGACATCAGGACAAGTACTATGTGAGAGGTACATACACACATTTCAATACTGATTTTTCAAAGGATGTGCTTCATCTGGCTGATTTAGGTTTCAAGCAGATTTCGGTTGAGCCTGTGGTGGCACAGCCTACAGATGAGTATGCACTTAAGGAATCTGATTTACCTGTGCTCTTTGATGAGTACGACAGACTTGCAGCAGAGATGGTAAAGAGAAACAAGGCAGGAAACGGCTTCAATTTCTTCCATTTTATGATAGATTTAGAGGGAGGACCTTGTGTATATAAGCGTCTTTCCGGTTGTGGCTCAGGAACTGAGTACCTGGCAGTGACTCCATGGGGAGATTTATATCCATGCCACCAGTTTGTGGGCAATGAGGACTTCCTTATGGGTAATGTCTGGGATGGCATCAAGGCCACTGACATCCAGGATGAGTTTAAGTGCTGTAATGTTTATGCCAAGGAAAAATGTCGCAACTGTTTTGCCAGATTCTATTGCAGCGGTGGCTGTGCCGCCAACTCATACAACTTCCACGGCACAATCACTGATGCCTATGATTTAGGCTGCGAGCTGCAGAAAAAGCGTATAGAGTGCGCTATCATGATTAAGGCAGCAGAGGCTGATATGGCAGATGATGCACAATAATTTGAATTTGTCACGGGAAACGGATAGCGGTATTTGTGACCCGTGTGCGAATATATTTGCCATCTGTATACCTATATGGATGGTAGCAAAATGACAGGAAGGTATAAGAAAATGAAAAAAGGAAAGAGTTGGGTGATTATCCTTGTGGCAGTCATTTGTATCGGCTTGCTGGGCTGGTATTCCACTGCAGTAATCACCGACACAAAGCAAAAGCAGGAGGCAACTGCTAATGGTGAGAGCACCAAGGATAAGGATTATCAGAATATCAAGCTTGGTCTCGACCTCTCAGGTGGTGTTTCAATCACCTACCATATCAAGGACAAGAATCCTTCAGACAAGGACGTAAATGATACTATCGCAAAGCTCGAGGAGCGTGCAGAGAGCTACACAACAGAGTACTCTGTATACAAGAGCGGGGATGACCGTATCACTGTAGAGATTCCGGGTGTTGACGACCCTAACAAGGTACTCGAGGATCTTGGAAGTCCGGGATCACTGTACTTCATCGCCCAGTATGACAGTGACGGAAATGCCAACTATACACAGGACACATCGGTTGAGGGCGGCTACAAGCTCAACTATGATATTGACACCTTAAAGGCCAATGGTTCAGTCATCCTCGATGGTAACGATGTAAAGGATGCAAGCGCCCAGTATGACCAGTCATCATCTACATCAACCAAGGAGCCTGTTGTTTCATTAAAGCTCAAGGATAAGGCTATTGACACATGGGCAGATGCCACAAAGAAGGCAAAGGATGCAGGACAGTCAATCGGTATATACTATGATGATCATTTCATCAGCGTTCCTACAGTAAGCGCCGTTATCTCAGATGGTAACTGTGTAATCAACGGAATGAAGGATTACGACGAGGCAACAAGCCTTGCAACATTTATCCGTGTCGGAGCCATCAACCTCCAGCTCGAGGAGTTAGAGTCAAATGTTGTTGGCGCACAGCTCGGTGGAACAGCGCTCACAAATGCAGTAAAGGCTGCAATTATCGGAATTATCTTAATCATGATATTCATGATTGTGCTCTATGGTATACTCGGTGTGGTTGCATCTATCGGACTTGCACTCTACTCAATGCTTACAGTACTGTTTATTTACTGGTTTGAGATTACACTTACACTGCCGGGTATCGCGGGTATCATCCTTGGTATCGGTATGGCAGTAGATGCAAACGTTATCGTATTTGCCCGTATCCGTGAGGAAATCGCAGGTGGCAAATCAGTGCTTGCTGCAGTAAATGAGGGCTACAAGAAGGCTCTTTCAGCCATCCTCGATGGACAGGTTACTACATTTATCGCAGCACTTGTGCTTATGGTGCTCGGTTCAGGTACAGTAAAGGGCTTTGCATACACACTTATGATTTCAATTATTCTGTCACTGTTTACAGCTCTTTTTATTGCAAAATACCTTACAAGAGCATTTTACGGTGTCGGTGTCAGAGCTGAGAAGTTCTACGGCAAGGCAAAGAAGAGAAAGGTTATCAGATTTGTACAGAACAGAGTTAAATACTTTGTTATCTCAGGTGTAGTTATACTTGCAGGTATTGGCGGCATGATTTATTTCGGTGCTACAAGCGGCAATGCATTAAACTACAGTCTTGAGTTTGTAGGTGGTACATCAACCACTGCAGACTTTGGCAAGGATTATACAGCCGCAGAGGTTGAGAAGGACATCGTGCCTTCAGTATCAAAGCTCCTTGGCAATAGTGCAGTGCAGGTTACTACAGTCCAGGGCAGCCATGATGTCACATTAAAGACACGTACACTTTCACTCGATGAGAGACAGGATCTCGCAGCTCTTCTTGAGAAGGATTTCAATGTTGATGCATCAACTATAGAGACTCAGAGTATCAGCTCAACAATCAGTGGAGAGATGAGAACAAACGCTGTAAAGGCAGTTATTATTTCATGTATTTTCATGCTGTTATATATCTGGTTCAGATTCAAGGACATCAGATTTGCTTCAAGTGCTATCCTTGCGCTGGTACATGATGTGCTTGTTGTAGTCACAGCATATGCACTTATCAGAATCTCAGTCGGCAGTACGTTTATCGCATGTATACTTACAATCGTAGGTTACTCAGTCAACGATACAATCGTTATCTTTGACCGTATCCGTGAGAACCTTCACGGTATCAAGAAGTACTCAGCAGATGAGCTTGCTGATATAGCAAACGAGTCCCTTACACAGACACTTTCACGAAGCATCAATACTTCGCTTACTACATTTGTTATGGTATTGTTACTCTTTATCTTTGGTCATACATCAATCAGAGAGTTCTCATTACCACTCATGGTAGGTGTGCTTTGCGGAACATATTCTTCAATCTGCATCGCTACAGAGCTGTGGTATGTTATGAAGCTTTATCTGGGCAAGAGCGCCATCAAAAAGCAGGCGGCTGCACCGGCTAAGGTTTCTAAAAAAGCTAAGAATTAATAATTAATTTATGGCCCGGCCTTTAAAGGCTGGGCTATTGTTTTTTGTGGACTTATTAATATATGCAGATATGTTTATATATTTATAAATTTATGTGCGGAGTAATAGAATGGAGCATTATTTATATGAAAATTTTTCTGATTTATCTGCTTCTTATGAATATAGCAGGCTTTGCTGCGATGGGAATTGACAAGTGTAAGGCCAAGGCACACGCATGGCGCATCCCGGAGAAGACATTATTTGGGCTCAGCCTGCTGGGCGGAAGCGCCGGTACCTGGGCTGGGATGTATGCCTTCAGGCACAAGACAAAGCATTGGTATTTTGTAAAGGGGATGCCGCTTATTTTCTTTATCCATGTGGTTATTGCATGTGTTATCTACAGGAATTTCTATTAGAAATTTCTATTAGAAATTTAATTATACTAGGTAACAAAATACTTAATGTAGGTAAAAAGTAACAAAAAAATGTAGCATATAAGTACATAATTGTGTATAATAGATAACAGATAACAGGTACAAAACCACTACACAACTATCAAGGAGGGCAAAATAATGTGGGCATATGAAAGTGTATTTTATCAGATTTATCCGTTAGGCTTCTGTGGAGCACCATTTGAGAATGATGGTGTTTTGGAGCACAGAATTTTGAAAGTGAATGACTGGATACCTCATATCAAAAAGCTTGGGGCAGATGCAATCTATTTTTCACCGGTGTTTGAATCTGATACACACGGATATAATACAAGGGATTATACAAAAATAGACACAAGGCTTGGCACAAACGAGGACTTCGCACAGGTTTGTGACAATCTGCACAAGGACGGCATAAAGGTAGTGCTGGATGGTGTGTTCAATCATGTGGGAAGAGGCTTCTGGGCATTTCAGGATGTGCTTAAAAACAGAGAAAGCTCACCATATGTAAACTGGTTTGACCGTATAGCGTTCGATGGCAATTCAAACTATAATGATGGATTGTGGTACGAGGGCTGGGAAGGAAACTATGATCTGGTCAAGCTTAATCTGAGAAATGAGGATGTAATCCAGCATATCTTTTCAGCGATAAAGGGCTGGGTAGACGAGTTTGATATAGACGGGCTGAGACTTGATGTGGCATACTGCCTCGACCATGATTTCATCAGAAGACTAAGGGAGTTCTGCGACTCACTAAAGCCGGATTTCTTCCTGGTGGGAGAGACACTGCATGGTGACTACAACCAGATTATGAATGATGCAATGCTTCACTCGGTAACGAACTATGAGTGCTATAAGGGTCTGTACTCGAGCTTTAATTCCATGAATATGTTTGAGATAAATCATTCGCTTCTCAGACAGTTCGGACCGGAGCAGTGGACTCTCTACAAGGGTAAGCACCTCCTGTCATTTGTGGACAATCATGATGTGACAAGAGTGGCAAGCATACTGACCAATGAAAAGCATCTGCCACTAATCTATGCAATTGCATTTGGTATGCCGGGCATCCCTTGTGTGTACTATGGCAGTGAGTGGGGAGAGAAGGCAAAAAAAGAAGACGGTGACCCGGCTCTGAGGGCATGCTTTGAAGCGCCACAGTACAATGAGCTGACTGAATGGATTTCAAAGCTCGCAGAGGCAAAGAAAGAGTCAAAGGCACTGTGTTACGGTAATTTCTATTCGGTTGTGCTCACAAACGGCCAGTGCGTTTTCGGTCGTGAATGTGATGGCGAAAAGGTATTCGTGTGCATCAATGCCGCAGACCAGTCGTTTTTCGCGGGCTTTGATATGGGAAAGGGTGATGCAACAGACCTGATTACAGGTGAGCAGGTTACATTAAACGGTGGCCTTGAGCTGCCACCTTACAGTGCATACTTTTTGAGATAACATTTGTATGGACAATAAAAGAAATAATAGAAGAAAAAATGAAAGAAAAGAGCTCATATGTGCTGTCACAGCCGTAGTGGTACTTTACACAGCTATGGAGTCGATAGGCATCACATGCCCCATTAAGTTCATCACCGGAATATCATGTGCAGGCTGTGGCATGTCGAGGGCATGGATGGCATTTTTACATCTTGATATAGCAAAGGCATTTGCATACCATCCGCTTTTCTGGCTTGTGCCTATTGCGGTAATAGTGCTTTTGTGTAAATCTAAAATAAATATTAAAATTTATAAAATAATTATATTTACAATCATCATTATGTTTGCTATAGTTTATATATGCAGATTGATATGGTCAGGCGATGATGTAGTGGTTTTTGAGCCGCAAAACAATATCCTGTTTCGTATCATCCGTGTAATAAAAAGCAAATAAAAAAGGAGAAAGAAGATGTTTTGCGAGAAATGTGGAAAAGAAATTCCTGATTCAACAAAATTCTGTCCATACTGTGGAGCACCTGTTTCCAAGGCACAGGATTTTGTCAACAAAGCAGGAGAGGCCTTCAATGCAGCAGAGCAGGAGCTTGGAAGTGCATTTGATGAGGTAAAGCAGTCCTTCACAGGAAACAGTGCAAATCAGCAGAATGCAGGTGGACAGTACAATGGAGGCTACCAGAACAACGGAGCCGGACAGTACAACGCAGGCTACCAGAACAATGGTGGTCAGACTCCTCCACCATACAGGGGAGAGAAGTTAAAGGACGACAGAGGTCTTGCCTCATACATCATCCTGTCTATTATTACATGTGGTATTTATGGATATTATTTCATCTACAAGATGGCTCATGATGTCAATATAGCATGTGATGGAGATGGCGAGAATACATCAGGTCTCGTAGCATTTATCCTGCTTTCAATGATTACATGCGGTATCTATGCATGGTACTGGTACTATAAGCTGGGCAACAGACTGGCAAATAATGCAGGCAGATACGGACTTTGCATTCAGGAGAATGGAACCACTGTTTTGATGTGGTGTATATTTGGTACACTTATCTGTGGAATCGGACCATTCATCGCTATGCACATCCTTATCAAGAACTCAAATATGATCTGCAATGCTTACAACAGGACACATGGACTTATGTAATTTGAGTTTTGATTTAATTTAATTAAATAATTTGATTATATTATTTCTAAGGCGGGAGGCAGTTTGCATTAAGCAGACTGTCTCCTTAAATTTTGTATATTAAATTAAACGGTAAATATTATTGAAAAAGGTCATTCAGACATTGACAAAAATTTGTCAAAGTGTTACTATTTTTTTATAAATTACGACAGAAATGTCAGTTATACATAGGTTTTTTAAGGAGGATTTATACAATGAGCGAGTTCAAAAATTTAACACTTGACGTAGCAGATCAGATTGCAGTACTTGCAATTTCAAGACCGGCTGCTCTTAATGCATTAAACAGTGAGACTCTTGATGAGTTAAATGTAGCATTAACAGAGATAGAGGCAAGAGACGATGTTAAGGTGCTTATCCTTACAGGTGGTCCTGACAAGAAGGGCAACGAGTTCAAGTCATTCGTAGCAGGAGCAGACATCTCAGAGATGGTTAATTTCACAGCACCACAGGCAAGAGCATTCGGAATCAAGGCTTCAGAGCCATTCTTCAAGCTCATGAATATGCGTCAGGTAACAATCGCAGCTGTCAATGGATTCGCACTCGGTGGAGGATGCGAGATTTCTATGGCATGTGATATCAGAATCGCTTCTGAGAACGCAATTTTCGGACAGCCTGAGACAGGACTTGGAATCATCCCTGGCTTTGGCGGTACACAGAGACTTGCTCGTTTAGTAGGAATGGGACGTGCTAAGGAAATGATCTTCACATGCGACAATGTAGACGCTGCAGAAGCATACCGCATCGGTCTCGTTAATAAGGTAGTAGCAAAAGAGGAGCTTATGCCAACAGCTAAGGCTATGGCTGCAAAGATCATCTCTAAGGGAAGCTATGCAATCGCAGTTGCAAAGGCTGCTATCAACAACGGATATGATATGGATATCAAGAACGCTGTTGAGATGGAAGCAAACCTCTTTGGTGTTGTAAATGATACAAATGACAAGAAAGAGGGAATGGGAGCATTCCTTGAGAAGAGAGCTGCAAACCTCACAGATTTCTAAATTATGATTTGAATTATTTATTGTATATGAATTAAAATAGCCGGTGTGTTAAGCACCGGCTATTTTGTATGAATCAGATTAGATTATTACTCTCACGATAAACATAGTATCAGATACACTGTACTGGCATTTGCCGCCCAGGCTCTCAGCAGACTGTCTGATGCTTTTTGTACCAAGCCCATGCCCTCTTTCTGTTGCAACGGGCATATCGTTTATGAGCTTAGGCATTGTCGTTTTCATTGTTTTCGATGAAGGCAGCTATATTATTCAGAAAGTGTCTCATATCGTGGCGCAGCAGAGAAACATTTTTACCCCTTAAGTCTTTTTGACTTTATTATATAATCTTTTTTGTAAAGCGTAAACAACAGTCTTGAAAAAAGAATGAAACGTATCTATAATTAGAGTACTGTTCACATGGCAGTGTTAATATATAATTATAGATTTACAAGAGGAAAAAATGAAGTCAAGAGCAACACAGACCAAAGAACTGGATATGGTGAACGGACCACTCGCAAGGAAGATACTGATTTACTCCATACCGCTCATGTTCTCAAACCTGCTTCAGGTATTTTTCAATATGACGGATGTGGCAGTGGTGGGAAAATTTGCAGGTGCAAGAGCACTCGGCTCGGTCGGTTCCACGACAATCATCATCACACTCACAACAGGCATACTGCTTGGCATGGGAGGCGGTGTCAATGCTGTCACGGCACTGCATATGGGAGCAGAGGACTATCAGAGGGTGCATAAGACAGTTCACACATCGGTCATCCTGTGCTTTATAGCGGGACTTTTACTGTTAGTGACAGGCCTGGCTTTTTCAAAGCCACTGCTTGAAGTGATGAATACAAAGCCTGAGCTTATAGACGGTGCTACAGCATATCTGATGATATATCTGTGCGGTTCGCCGGCACTTGCGCTTTATAATTTCGGCAACGGTGTGCTGAGCGCAGTGGGAGATACAAAGAGGCCTCTCATATACCTGAGTATCTCAGGAATTATCAATATAGTGCTCAACCTGTTTTTTGTAATAGTATGCAGACTGGGAGTGATAGGAGTAGCCATCGCAAGCATCATAGCACAGTACATCTCAGCGACACTCATCATCAGGTTTCTCCTGAAGACATATGGCAGCTACGGCCTGCGCATGAAGGACATAGGGATTGACAGGGATGCAGCTGCAGCAGTGCTTCGGATTGGAGTGCCGGCTGCGATACAGTACTCGCTCTTTGCCATAGCCAACATATGTATCCAGACATCTATCAACTCCTTCAGCCATGTGGTCGTGGAGGGCAATTCAGCCGCCACCAATGCGGATTCGCTCATCTATGACATGATGGCGGCATTTTACACCGCTTGCACCAGCTTCATAGCTCAGAATCTGGGCGCGAGGAAAAAGGAAAGGGTGCTTAGCACATTTTTCATCACCCTGGCATACTCGTTTCTGATGGGACTGGTGCTTGGAGTGGCATTGTTTATATTCCAAAGACCGTTCCTTTTGCTCTTTACGAGTGATGATGCCGTGATACACTATGGACAGATCAGAATTGGTGTGATGGCGTTCGTCTACTGCGTGTCAGCCTTCATGGACAATGCCACAGCCGCCGCCAGGGGCATCGGAAAAAGTGTAGCACCTACCATCATAGTGGTTATGGGCTCTGTCATATTCAGGATTATATGGCTGCTCACAGTGTTTGCGTATTTTAAGACACTGCAGTCCTTATACCTCATATATGTCATTTCGTGGACGCTCACCGCAATTGCCGGCAATATATACTTTGCGTACCACTACAGGAGAATTTAGCGGATAGCTATAATAAAACTGAATAGTAAGCGATAAAAACAGTCAGACATATGTAAGAGATGTGTCCGGCTGTCTCTTTTTTATAATAGGATAATAGGAATTTGCCTGATATTTTTATTGCCCTTTTGCGGTTTTAATGCTACAATCAAGCCAAGGCATTATATTTCTGTTGAGCGACACCACAGTACACATTTTCATCGGTGCGTATCACTTTGAAGAGGGTAGAACCACTTAGTATTTTTCGACAAAGACATGGAAATTTTCAATGCTTTAAGTTACCTATCAATAGCAGGGAAAATGGATATGTCGATTGAGAAACATTATGTGAATGAAGCTGACTGGGGTTGTTGATGCTTTATATTGACAAGAAATTTTGTATCATGCGATATTCTATTCTTCTTGCTTACACAACTAAACAGGAGGAGAATAATGTCGGGAGAGACAAAAGAGGTTTTTGGCAGTAATTATGGCCAGAACGATGTAATCATCAACGGATTGATTGACAAAATGACGCTGTTTGATGACAATCTGATGAGTCTTGTATTCGGGCAGAATATCGAGACAACGGAGTTACTGCTTCGCGTAATAATGGAGCGTGATATTAAGGTTATAGACGTCCGGGGGCAGGATGAATTAAAAAATCCAGTGATTGGTGGGAGATGTATTACCTTGGATGTGCATGCAATAGATGTCGATGGCAGACATATTGATATCGAGGTGCAGATTAATGCTGAGGGATCGCATGTCAAAAGAGCCAGATATCACAGCAGTATGATGGATGCGAGGATGCTGGAGGAAGGACAGGAGTTTAAGGAGATTAAGGATTCATACGTGATTTTTATTTATGATCACGATAAGTTCAGAAAAGGACTGCCATTTTATCACATTCAAAGGCGTGTTGATGAAACGGGTGAAGCCTTTGGAGATGGTTCGCATATTATCTATGTAAATGGAAGGTATGAAGGTAATGATGATATAGGTCGGATGATGAGAGATTTTCATCAGTGCAGGCCGGAGCAGATAAAAAGTGAGACATTGTCAAAAGCGGTGGCTTATTACAAAGAAAAGGAAGGACGTGGTGCTATGAGTGAAGCTGTAAGAAAGTACGCAATGGAATATGCAAAAGAGTATGGTGAGGAACAAAGAAGAGAAGGTATGAAGGCTGGAATTAAGGCTGGAATTAAGACTGGCATTGAGACTGGAATTGAGACTGGCATTCAGACCGGACGTCGTACAGAAATATTCTTATCGGTTCAGGATGGGGACTATTCGGTGAACAGGGGAGCTGAGAAGCTTGGAATGTCAGTGGATGAGTTTGAAAAATCAATGAGTGAGGCAGGCTACAGAGTGCCGGAGTTAGTGTAACACGTATATATACAATTAAAATCGAGGCATGTTTGGATATGGAAAATTCAAATGAAAAAGAAGACATGAGAGCACTTATTATGGTATTTGTAATATGGCTTTTGTTATGGTGTGTTGATAATAGACAGTATTTTTTTGTGTATCTGCCGCATCACTCAGATTATGAGATAGTGGCAGCATATAAAGCTTTTAATGGTGATATGCGTGATAATATAATCAGGGTATATGTACCGGATAAGGATAACGCTATCGGATATATAAAGGCAGACTACAAAGACAAAGAAGAAAAGCCTATATATGTAGGATACAGTAAGGAAAGGTCACCTCACGTTGTACGTAAAACACCGGCGCTTTCAAAAGGAATGATTATAGCGGGAGGAATCATTCCGGCAGCAATAGTCCAATATTTTTTTAGAAAAAAGCATAAATAGTGTCCTTAGACACGCAGGAAATTTAGAGACCCTTCAGGATTGTCAGTGCCCTTCTCAAGCAGTGAGATGAGCTCTGAGATAGTCTGTTCGGTCTCTTCTTTTGTGGACGGAATCAGTGTATTGTCAAGCTTTACGACGAGCACAAGAAGCACAATCTCTGCAGGAGCTTATTGATGAGTACAATGTAAATGTACCTGCGTACAAGCGTATCTATAGCCTTAAAGTAAGGGAGAGTGAGTTTGAAAAGACGGCTTCACGTAAGATAAAGAGAAGCTGATATATAAAGAGGAAGCCGATGCATGTGGCTTGCATCGGCTATATATGAAAAAGATTAGTATGAGTATTGCGTAATTAATATGTTTTGTTGCTTTTATTTTGTATCTTTCGTTTATGATGTTAGTATACAAATCAATTGTGAAAACCGTGTGTTTTGAATTTCACTTTTCTGTAAACAAAATATGAACAAACTGTGCAGTCCTAAGGTACCATAAAAAATCCTTAGACAATATCATGATTTTGTGTATAATTATAGTATCGGTATTTGTTATTGCATATAGGATAAGATTTTATGCATAATCAAACAGCGATATTATTTTTTTACAAGGGGAAAAAGATGAAATTATTAAGTTTTGCAATCCCATGTTACAATTCAAAGGATTACATGGAGCATTGTATAGAGTCTATCCTGCCGGGTGGAGATGATGTGGAGATAATTATTGTTGATGACGGTTCAAAGGATGAGACAGCAGCGATAGCTGACAGATATGCAGCCGAATATCCTGACATAGTAAAGGCTGTACACCAGGAGAACGGTGGACATGGAGAGGCTGTAAACACAGGTCTCAAAAATGCCACAGGCAAATATTTCAAGGTTGTTGACAGCGATGACTGGGTGGATTTGGAATCATACAAGAAGATACTGGACAAGCTAAGGGAGTTTGAGCAGGAGAATACACAGATTGATATGCTTCTTGCCAACTATGTCTACGAGAAAGAGGGAGCAAAGCGTAAAAAGGTTATGCGTCAGACCGGCTTTCCGCGCAATGAGATATTTACCTGGAGTGATATAAAGCATATTCACAAGGGACATTACATACTGATGCATTCGGTAATATACAGGACAGAGCTTTTGAGAAGCTGTGGACTCAAGCTGCCAAAGCATACCTTTTATGTGGATAATATCTATGTATATAAGCCGCTTCCGTATGTGCGCACGATGTACTATCTGGATGTGGACTTCTACAGATATTTTATCGGTCGCGATGACCAGTCGGTCAATGAGCAGGTGATGATACGCCGTATTGACCAGCAGATTCGTGTAAATAAGATTATGTTTGATGATGTCAAATTGCATGAGATAACAAATGAGATGTGCAGGAAGTATATGTACAGCTATCTGGAGATTATTACGACTATTTCTACTATTCTGGCAATTATCTCAGGCACCGATGAGAACATGGCTAAGAAGGATGAACTGTGGGCATACATGAAGGAGCACGATGAAGAAACCTACAAGAAGCTGCGCCATGGCGTCATGGGACAGTTAATGAACCTGCCGGGCAAGGGAGGCAGAAAGGTAGCTATCGGTGCGTATAAGCTGTCACAGAAGGTTGTTGGATTCAATTAGACGGATGTGAAATAAGGAGTATTATATGGATGAAGTATATAAGCAAATTGTTAATATAGCAAAAAAATATAATACAAAAAAAGTAGTGCTGTTTGGTTCACGCGCCAGAGGCACGAATCATCCTAAAAGTGATATTGATCTGGCTATTTATGGATGTGAGGATTTTGGTGATTTATCGGATTGTCTTAATGAGGAGTTGTGGTCTTTACTAAAGCTGGACATAATAAATATGGATGATAAGCATATTTCACCGGTACTGGTGACAGAAATAGAAAGGGATGGGAGGGTATTGTATGAAAAAGTTTGACCAGTATGTCAGCCACTTGAGGATATTGTCAAGGGCATTTGATGAAGACTTGACAAATGATTTTATTGTGAGTGGTATAATTGATAAATATTATATACAATTTGAGCTGGGCTGGAAGGTCTTAAAGGAATTGTTACGATATGAGGGCGCTAATCAGGCTGCAACAGGTTCTCCAAGAGAAATTATAAAAACTGCATATGCGTATTATGATTTTATTGATGAGAGTGTCTGGCTTGGAATGTTAAGAGACAGGAATGATACAACTCATATATACAATGAGGAAGCTGCACGTCAGCTTGTGAATAAGGTGCTTGACAGTTATATTCATGAATTTCAGGTGCTGGAAATGAAAATTAAAGAAAGATATTCAGATGAGGTATTATCATCAATTAATTAAAAAAGACCACAGGGCATCAAAACAGATGAACTGTGGTCTTTTAACTTGCAATTAAATTACTCTCCAAGTGTGAGCATGGTATCTATGCAGGCCTTGGCCTTTGTTCTTATATCGTCAGGCAGTATGATTTCTTCTCCGCCTGCTCCCTTAACACAATTGTATACATCCATCAGGGTAGTGAGCTTCATATTGTGGCATACGCAGTCCTTTGAGAGAGGATAGAAGCTCTTTTCAGGGCACTCATACTGTAAGTGCTGCAGTATGCTGTTTTCAGTTCCGATGATAAATTCCCGGTCTGTGCTGTTTTTAGCATAGTCAATGATGCCGGTGGTGCTTCCGATATAGTCAGCAGCCTTTGAAACCTCAGCAAGACACTCCGGATGTACGAGAAGCTTTGCAGCAGGATGAGCCGCCTTTGCTCTCTCAACATCTGCTATTGACATGCGCAGGTGAGTAGGACAGCCACCATGTACAAATTTGAAGGTCTTTTCCGGAACCTGTTCCTCAACCCATGCGCCCAGATTGCAGTCAGGGATGAAAAGAATCTTGTTATTGTCAATATTTTTAACAATTTTTACAGCGGATGAGGATGTGACGCACACATCGCATATGGTTTTAAGCTCTGATGTGGTGTTTATGTAGGCAACCACTGTATAGTCAGGGTTCTCGGCCTTTAACGATTGTAAGAGCTCTACATCGAGCTGCTCCGCCATAGGACAGCCTGCTGCGCTGTTTGACAAAAATACATGCTTGTCAGGAGATAAAATCTTGCAGGTCTCAGCCATGAAGCGGACACCGCACATGAGCACATTCTTCTGTGGTGCTGTGGCAGCCTGCTTGCTGAGTCCATATGAGTCGCCTGTGAAGTCGGCAACCTCAAGTATCTCGTGACTCTGATAAGCGTGAGCTAATATACAGATATCATTTTCCTTCTTTAATCGGATAATCTCATCCTGTAATTCTCTTGTTGTCATCATAATATGATATACCTCTTGAAATTCCTAGTGTGATTGAAGCACAGTTGTATCAATGTAAGCCCATTTTGGATTTTACATAAAGAACCGGCCAAAATAAATAAGTTACTTGTCATTATACTTAGCTGTAAACCAGCTGTCAACACAAAAGTTTTACAGGAGTCTTGTCAGTTGCAAATTTTAGTGTTATAATACGCCCATTACAGTAAATCGCATCCTGGGGGATGTTGCTAAAGAAGCGGCTACATCGGTGGATGCAGGTAAATAAAAGAGGTAACATACTATGAATACAGATGTACTTATTGTGGGAAGCGGCTGCTCAGGTCTTTATTGTGCGCTTAAGCTTCCAAGAGACATAAGAATTACACTGATAACAAAGTCAGATCTTGAGAGCAATGATTCATTTCTGGCGCAGGGCGGCATGTGCATGCTTAAAGAGCAGTCTGATTTCGACAGCTTTTTTGAGGATACCTTAAAGGCCGGCCACTACGAGAATGACAAGGAGTCGGTTGGGATAATGATAAACTCATCACCTGAGGTGGTGGAGGATCTTGTTTCATACGGAGCAGATTTTGCGAGAAATGATGACGGCTCACTTGCCTATACGAGAGAGGGAGCTCATTCACACAACAGAATTATTTTCCATGAAGATGTGACCGGAAAAGAGATAACAAGCACATTGCTTGCACAGGTTAAGAAGCTTTCAAATGTGACACTCATGGAGTATACGACGATGGTTGACATCATCGAAAGGGATAACAAATGCTACGGAGCCATCATCAGAAAACAGGATGGCACGCTGGAAAAGGTGATAGCGGCATACACTGTCATGGCTTGTGGCGGAGTTGGAGGACTGTACAGATTTTCAACGAATTTCAGACATCTGACAGGTGACTCGCTTGCCATTGCAAAAAAGCATGGCATAGAGCTTAAAAACCCGGACTATGTGCAGATTCACCCAACGACCTTTTACACGAAAAAGCATGAGGACAGAAGCTTTCTCATTTCAGAGTCTGTAAGAGGTGAGGGTGCTAAGCTTTTGGACAAGAATATGAACAGGTTTGTCGATGAGCTCTTACCAAGAGACGTGCTGACCGGCAAAATCCGTGAGCAGATGAAAAAGGACGGCACAGACTTTGTCTGGGAGGATTTGCGTACCATTCCAAGGGATGAGCTTGTATCACATTTTCCAAATATCATTGAACATTGCAAGGAGATGGGATATGATGTCTTCAAGGAGCCTATTCCTGTAGTTCCGGCACAGCACTATTTCATGGGAGGAGTCAAGGTGAATCACCACAGCCGCACATCCATGGAATGTCTCTATGCAGTTGGAGAGACCGCTTGCAACGGAGTGCACGGAAGAAACCGTCTTGCAAGCAATTCACTGCTTGAGAGCCTGGTATTCGCAAAGCGTGCAGCAGGACAGATGGCGGAGCTTGGGTTTGTAAATGATGAGATAGCAGCCAAAAAGGCCGCAGATAGCATCGACCTCGCAGACTACAGCGATGAAAAAGCTGTAGAGAGAGAATACAGGAAGCTCGCCATGGAGGCTATAGAGGGCCGCACCGGTGCACAAGACATGAATGCCGAATCAGGTGTCACCTACATTCAGGCATAAAAGCAAGTTTCAGCCTTTAAGCGAGTGGACAGCCAAAGGCTGGCCATACGAGCAATATCGGAAATTATAGACAAGCTACAGTCCGTACAACATAGAGGCAATTTTAAGTGCGGTAATAGCTGTAGTAACCAGGTTTCGCACTCAAAAAACTAGGAAGCCGGAGAGTACACAGTGTGTTCCGAAGAAAAATATGAACTGCCACGGGGTTCCATTAACGCAGTTAATGCGAACAAGTGGCAAATTATAAAGCACTATCTAAAAAAATCCCGTGGCTGACTTCATATTTTTCTGAGGAATATACTGCGTACTACACCGGCACCACACAGCATAAAAAGTGCGAAACCGTCATAAAAAAATGCAAAGAATGCAACGAAAGGAATCTAAATATATGTACGATCAGGTAACACTGGGCCTCAACGTAGACCCATTCATATTAAGCGCATTAAAGGAGGACATCACAAGCGAGGACGTGTCCACAAACAGCGTGATGCCACATCCACAGGCAGGAGAGGTGGATTTAATCTGCAAACAGGACGGAATCATCTGTGGACTGCAGGTTTTTGAGAGAGTTTTCACACTGCTTGATGCAGATACAAAGGTAGAGTTTTATGTAAAGGATGGCGATAGGGTAGAAAATAAGCAGCTTATCGGCAAGGTTTACGGAGATATCAGAGTACTCTTGTGCGGTGAGAGAACTGCGCTCAATTATTTACAGCGCATGAGTGGAATTGCCACATATACCAGTCAGGTTGCAGCACTCTTAGAGGGCACCGGTATCAAGCTTTTGGATACCAGAAAGACAACTCCAAACAATAGAATTTTTGAAAAATACTCGGTCAGAGTCGGTGGTGGAAACAACCACAGATACAATCTCTCGGATGGAGTGCTTCTTAAGGATAACCACATCGGAGCAGCTGGCGGTGTAAAAGAGGCAATCGCCATGGCAAAGGCCTATGCTCCGTTTGTCAGAAAGATTGAGGTTGAGGTAGAGAGCTTTGATATGGTGAAGGATGCGGTTGAAGCCGGTGCCGACATTATCATGCTCGACAACATGTCCACAGAGCTTTTAAAGCAGTGCATCGACTACATTGACGGCAGAGCCGAAATCGAGGTTTCGGGAAATGTTACCAAAGAAAATATTGCAAGAATAAAGGGTCTTGGTGTAGACTATGTATCAAGTGGTGCGCTCACACATTCAGCGCCTATTATGGATTTATCACTTAAAAATCTACATGCAGTATAGATTTTATATTGCCGGTCGCACTATGCTGTGACAGTAATGTTTTACAGAAAGGAACGAAAATGAACGGTGATGAGAGAAGAAAAAAAATAATAAATATTCTATCCTCGTCAAAGTCGCCTGTGGCGGGAGTTGCGCTTGCAAAGGAGCTTGATGTGAGTCGTCAGGTGATTGTGCAGGACATAGCACTGCTTCGAGCAAACGGAGCCGCGATTTTTTCGACAAACAGAGGATATCTGATACAGGCGGATAAGCAGTATTCGAGAGTATTAAAGGTGGTTCACGAGGATGATGAAGTAGAGGAGGAGCTTTCAACAATAGTTGATGCCGGAGGCCATGTGAAGGACGTATTTGTATACCACAAGGTCTACGGAGTGATCCGCGCTAATATGGACATCAAGTCCAGACGTGATGTCAGAAATTACCTGGAGGAAATCCGCACAGGAAAGTCCAGCCTTCTTAAAAATGTAACTTCAGGTTATCACTATCACACAATATGTGCGGAGAGTGAAGAGGTGCTTGATGCCATACAGGAGGAGCTTAAGCAGAAGGGCTTCCTTGCAAAGCTGCAGGACTATGAGCCGGTGGATTTCTGGGGAGACAACGAGGACGAGGCAAAGGCTTAATTTTATCGTAAAGTTAAAGCGTAATATAATAATTGCCCGGGTGAAAGCCCGGGCTGTTTTTTGCTTTTTATTTAATTTCCAGATTTTCACCTGTAAGCCCTATGTATGATCCATCAGGAAGTCCACCTTCAGGATGTCCGATGAGCCATTTGTTTTTAGCTGCAAGAAGAGCATCTTCTCCGCCAGTGTGTGGATGTTCCAGGGCTTCATTTGTGCCTTTTGGAAGTACAACGGCTACCAGAAATCCGCCAGCAGATGCATTACATGGTGCGTAGTGCAGTGTTGTGGCATAAAGCTCGACTGCTGTTCCGGAAGGAATCCTGAAAGCTTCCATCAAAGAGGTATCATATGTATTTTCCACAGAGATATCCTGCTGTCGGCCGAGTATCAGTATGGCATCAGTTGCGGCAATATTGACCTCAGAGCATCTGTGATACTCAACAGCATTGAGCTTATGATTGTTGCCTATGCACCAGCCTATCTGTATAGGAAGCTCCCCGTATGTTTTCTGTTGTAATTCTGTAGCGCATTTTAGCTTTTCAAGTGCAGAAATGGATGGCTCATAAACCACATCAGCAGGAATTTCTACTGTCTGCATTGTGCTGACCAGCTCTGTAAGATCTATAGAGTCGATCACCTTTCCATATTTCTTAAAACATTCTTCTGTTATTTCATGTATGATCATTATATGGTCCTCCTGATTTTTAAAATTATAGAAATTATAATGTATGACAGAGAAAATGTCAGCAGGATAAATTATTGTTTTATACCCTAGTTATTAGATATATTTATTTTAGGATTTGTAAAAATATTTTTTATGGAATATAATGACTATTATGCAATTTTATAGCAGAGACTGAACAAAAGAAAATAGGGAGAAAACATGGTATGAAAAAAAGATTGGTTTCCGCAGCGGTTACAGTGGCATTGTTTATCGGACTTATAGCCGGTGTTACTTTTCAATCGTCAGATAAAAAAGAAATAAAGCATTTTACGGCTTTTTTTTCTGTAGAAGGAGATAATATAGATCCGGATAATGATATAAAGCAGCTCATAGCAGAGCAGATCGGTGCTGAATGTGAGGAAACCTGGCTTGTTGGACAGGATAAGGACGATGCAATAAATTCTCTCATAGCAACCGGGGAATATCCGGATTTTGTATTGGGTGAGACTGCGCTGTATGAGGCAGATGCACTCATTCCAATAGATGAATACTGGGACGATTATCCGAACATAAAAGAATATCTCAGTGATGAACAATGGGAAAAGTTCAGACAGCCGGATGGACACATATATTGGATTCCACAGTTTGGAGTATCACATGGGGATGATGTGGAGATGCTGCATAATGGTGAAGCCTTCTGGATTCAGACAAGAGTATTAAAATGGGCTGGATATCCAAAGATTACAACGATAGAGCAGTACTTTGACCTGATAGAAAGCTATGTACAGGCAAATCCAACAATGCCGGATGGAACAGAAAATATACCATTTACGATGCTTTGTGATGACTGGCGGTATTTTTGCCTTGAAAATGTGCCGCAGTTTCTTGACGGATTTCCAAACGATGGAAGCTGTATGGTAGACACGGAAACCAAAAAAGTGATGGATTACAATGTGACCGACACAGCCAAAAGATATTTCGGAAAGCTTAACGAAGAGTTCCATAAGGGAATAATGGAGCCCGGGGCGTTTAATGCCACCTATGATCAATATCTGGATAAGCTGTCAACAGGAGCTGTGCTTGGGATGGTCGACCAGTGGTGGCAGTTTTATTATGTAATAGATCCTGTATTCAAAAAACAGAATCTGGCACAGCTTGGGTGTGATTATGTTCCTCTTCCTGTCACGATTGATGATGGTATTCACAACAGATGGCATACAAACAGGATGGCAGAAATAGATTATTCTTCAGGAGTGTCCATTACCACCTCCTGTAAAGATATCGAAGGTGCGATGAAGTTTATCAGTGATCTTCTGGAACCTGATATCATAAGAGAAAGGTTCTGGGGAGAGGAGGGCAAGGACTATTCAGTCGATGAAAACGGTTTGTTTTACCTTACCAATGAGCAGGCAGAGAAAAAAAATGACAGCTCATATAAGGCAGCGCATATGTGTTCGTACTCATACTTTCCAAGAGTGGAGGGAAGGCTTGATGATGGTATAAATGCGTTTTCAATGGAGTTTCAGCAGGATGAGTTTTTCAAAAATCAGCCTGTTGATATTCAGGAATGTTTTAAAGCCTATGGAGTGGAAAACTATGTAGATATGCTTGGAAAAAATGAGGCTCCCGGCTCGTGGTATCCGATGTATTCATATTCAGATTCAATTCCTTTGACCTCTGAATGTGGGAAAGTAAAGAATAATATTGTGGCAGTAAAGAAAATATGGCTGCCGCAGGTTATCATGGCAGATGATTTTGATGCTGCCTGGGATCAGTATATGGAGGAGTACAATGCCTGTAATCCACAGATATATTTTGATTATTTACAGCAAAAGGTAAATGAAAATTAGCAATATTTGAATAATGTTTGGCAATTTATTAATAGAATAACAAGCCCCTGTTCGTTTACACTTGTATATATCAATAAACGAATGGGGGGATTTTATTTTGGATGATTTAAAAAATGGTGCTTTGTATATAGGCACGATACCATCATCAATGGACAATAACAGATGCTCGGTCACACTTGAGGATGATGGAAGTGTTACTTTTTATATTTATGCGCCAAATGCCAATAAAGTAGAAGTAGCCGGAATGGGAGGCTATTTCAGCTCAGAACGCATACAGTTAAAGCCTGATATGCAGGGTGGATTTTCGGCAAACATTAAAGATTTCCACTGGGCAATGCATTATTATTTCTGGTATGTAGATGATGTCTGTATAACAAATCCTCATGCGGCTATATCATATGGCTGTTTTGCTGCAATAAACACATTTGAAGTGCCAAAAGAGGGCGAGGATTTCTATTTTGTCAGGGATGTGCCGCATGGAACGGTAAGTCTGTGCAAATATACCTCACAGGTAAACGGTCACATAAAGGAGAGCTATGTGTATACTCCACCCGGATATGAGAGTGGAGATGGAAGGTATCCTGTATTGTATTTACAGCATGGTGTCGGGGAGAATGAGACCGGATGGGTATGGCAGGGTAAGATGAATTTCATCATGGACAATCTGATAGCAGACAAAAAATGTGTGCCGATGATCATAGTTGCAAGCAGTGGCTACGCATTTAAGGATAACGAATACCCTGTATTTTTTCCGGGAGATTTTGACAGTGAGCTTGTAAATAGCATAATCCCTTATATAGAGGAAAATTTTAAGGTCAAAAAAGGAAGAAACAACCGTGCTGTGGCAGGACTTTCACTTGGTTCAGGACAGGCTACGGATATAGCGGCAAGACACCCGGAGCTTTTTTCAGCAGTTGGAGTATTTTCAGGTGTTGCAATACATCTAATGAAAAAAATCATCGACAGCCCATATCGGTTTGAAGCTGTCTTTATGTCGGCAGGAGATGAAGAAAAAGAGATACTGCTTGGAATCAATGAGATGGTAAAGGAATTTTCACGACAGGGGAAAAACAGTACACCAAAAGTATATGAGGGCTATCATGAATGGCATGTATGGAGAAAGAGCTTTAAGGATTTCGCACAGATGCTTTTTACATGGGATGACGCAGAACTTGATGATATTGATAAAGCTGTCCCGGTCAGATCAAAGAATATTGATTTTACCACACCGGTACAGGCGGATGAGAGCATGGTATTTTTTGATCCGGTGTACAGGCAGATACAGTTCGAAAATGACGAGGATGGAAAACCGGCTGGCAAATATCCGGATGTCATACATGGTATCCGTGTGACGGAGGATAACAGCATTGAAGTAAATCTTTTTGCACCTGATGCAAAAAGCGTGAGCGTAGTTCTTGAAAATGGCACGGAGGAGCTTCTTTACAGATCAAAGAAAAATGATGGTTATTGGGAAAAAACAATAGGCAATCCGGCAGAGGGATTTAACTATGTGACATTTATGGTAAATGGAACACCTGTAGTAAACCCTGCGGCACCTGTCGGGTTCGGATATAACAGGGCTGTAAACTTTGCTGAGGTACCTGAGAGGAACTTTAGCTGGCATGAGCTTAAGGAAACAGATCATGGTCAGATACATATCCATTATTCGTGTGATGGAGACGGACAGGTCAGTATGAATTATGTTTATACACCAGCCGGTTATGGAGAGGATAACTGTGACACCGGCAGAGTATGTGTGCTTGAGTGTGCTGCGGACGAAAGAAATTTTTGCTGGATACATCAGGGAAAGATAGCAAATATCATGGATAATCTGTCAGGCGAAGGCAGGATAAAAGGAATTATGATAATAATGGCAGACAGCACGATATCTGATGATATCATCGGGAACATAACAGCCATATACGGAATTAAGGACAGTGCACAGAAAGAATGGTTCAAAAAAGGAGATAATGAATCCTGGACATCATGCAGACACAGATTTGTAAATTTCATGTGCGGGATACAGTAAAACAGCGACAAAAAGGAGAGAAAAATGGCAGGAGCATATAAGACAGGCAAATACAGAAATATATTCAAAGAGTATGGGTATCCGGAAGAAGAAATTCAAAAAAGAGTAGAGGATACTTTTAACACGATATTCTATGGGAATGATGATGAACGTTTTTATCATGAAGCCGGTGATGATATGGGATATATGGAGGATACCGGCAATCATGATGTGAGAACCGAGGGAATGTCATATGGCATGATGGTATGTGTACAGCTGGATAAAAAAGCAGAGTTTGACAGACTGTGGAAATGGGTGCGCACATATATGTACATAGAAGATGGTCCGGCAAAAAATTATTTTGCGTGGTCATGTCAGACAAATGGAAAGCGAAATGCCGATGGACCGGCACCTGATGGTGAAGAGTATTTTGCAATGGCATTGTTTTTCGCCTCTAAAAGATGGGGAGATGGCGATGGTATATTCTGCTACAGCAAAGAGGCACAAAATATCTTAAGGGAGTGTGTACACAAGGGTGAGCCGGGACACAGCGGAGAGCCAATGTGGGAGCCTTCCAACAAGCTGATAAAGTTTGTCACAAATATGGATTTCAGTGATCCTTCATACCATCTGCCGCATTTTTATGAACTTTTTGCCCAAAGGGCTTATGAGGAGGACCGAGACTTCTGGAAAGAAGCAGCAGCTGCCAGCAGAGCGTATCTGCACAGTGCATGCCATGAAAAGACAGGACTTAGCGCAGAATATGCAGATTATGACGGAAAGCCTCATACGGGTCATAAGGAAATATTTGGAAGACATGACTGGTATTACAGTGATGCATACCGCACGATCGCCAATATAGCGATGGATCATCTGTGGTTTGATGCAGATCCGTGGCAGATTAAAACGGCAGAAAACCTTCAGAAGTTTTATTGTGAGGATCAGAAGGACAATTGGGATGGGGTATTTCTTATAGATGGTACACCGCTTGATGAGAAGGCACTTCATCCGGTAGCAATCATTGCTGTTAATGCAGAAGCTTCACTCGCAGCAGATGGAAAATATGCAAAGCAATGTGTTGAAAAGTTCTGGAACACTCCGCTTAGGACAGGTGACAGGAGATACTATGACAATTTCCTTTACATGTTTGCAATGTTAGCACTTTCAGGAAATTACAGGATTTATTGATTTTAATATACAAGAACCTTAAGCTGGAATGATGAAGCAGTCATAAACTATAAAAGACAGGACAAATATCTATAATTTCTCCCGGTGCAAAGCACCGGGAGTTTTTGTATCATATAATCATTATAGCTGATAAAATCGACACAACAAGGAGGCAGCAAGATGGCAGGTCCAAAAGCACCAAAGGATCCGGAAAGAAAAAGACCGTATTTCTACATCATGAAGGATAAGGATATATACGGCTCAGTACAGGAAGATGGAAGCATTATACATTTTATATATGAAAGCGACGGAAGACTGATAAACAGTGCACAGATAGCCGGAAATATAGAAAATAAAGAGGAACTGGGACTGTTAGAGACAGTGGAAGGTTTTGGCAGGCTTGTACACAGCATAGGTGTATCTGTGGAAACAGATAATCAAAACGAACAGATCGAATTTGTGTTTCAGATGTACGGAAAGCAGGACCTGTACGGAGGCGGTACTAATCTTAAGGTAAAGCTGACAGGCGATGGAATGGAGAGAAAGATATACCTGTCAGATTATAAGTGGACACCGGATGATGATATACCGGGACAGATAAAGTTCATATTTAATACACCGGATATAATGGGAAAAGCGAGTGTCAGACTGTATCTGAATGACGGCTATGAGGCTCCGGCAGATATTGAGGAAACAGAGGTGGATATGAACTCTGATGAATACTGCAGGATGATAAGCCATTCGCTTATGAATATGGGAAACGCATACCGCATAAGAAAAGCCATCGAAAAGACAAGAGCCGGAAAAGAGGTAACACTTGCATACATCGGTGGATCTATCACACAGGGAGCAGGTGCGGCACCTATAAATACAGAGTGCTACGCATACAAATCCTATCAGCTTTTCCAGAAGCGTTTTTCTGCAAAGAATAATGTGAAATTCATAAAAGCCGGTGTGGGCGGCACACCATCGGAGCTGGGAATGATCAGATTTGACAGGGATGTACTAAGAGACGGACAGCAGCCGGATATAGTAGTTATTGAATTTGCTGTAAATGATGAGGGGGATGAGACAAAGGGTGACTGCTATGAAAGCCTTGTACGTAAAGTACTTAATCTGCCATGGAAACCGGCAGTCATATTGCTTTTTTCAGTATTTGCAAATGACTGGAACCTTCAAGACCGCCTAAGCCCGGTTGGAAAGCTCTATGATCTGCCTATGGTAAGCGTGCTGGATGCGGTTTCCCCTCAGTTTGCATTAAAAAATGACGAGGGAAGGGTAATAACCAAAAATCAGTTTTTCTATGATATGTTTCATCCGGGCAATGCAGGCCATTCCGTCATGGCAGACTGCATAGAGTATCTTTTTGAAAAAATAGATCAGGCAGGGCATGCAAGTCTGGATGCATTTGAACTGGGACTGACAGAGGAAAAAATATTGCAGGAAAAACTAAATCTTGCACCGGTAATAGGAAACAGCTTTGAAAATATAAGACTGCTCGACAAAAAGGATATATATGCAAAGGCATATATTGACGAGGGTGGCTTTGATTCGACAGATACACAGCTGCAAAGCGTTGAGATGGATGATCAGCTTTCGCTGACTCCGGAATTCCCGTATAACTGGATGTATGATGGCACAAAAAATACATTAAACAGGGTAAAAGCGTATTTCGAGCTTGAGATGGAGTGCAGGGCACTTCTCCTTGTATTTAAGGATTCGGGAGAGGTAAACGTGGGAAAGGCGAAGGTATATGTGGACGGAGAATATCATTTTACGGCTGATCCACATATCAATAACTGGCAGCACTGCAATGCGGTAATAATATTTAACAATAAGACCAGTGAAAATCATGTTGTAAGAATTGAAATTGCAGAGGAAGACAGAGACAAGCAGTTTACGATACTTGGCTTTGGATATATATTATAGAGAATGAGAGGTAAGAGACATGGTAACAGCAAAAAATCCAATACTTTCAGGTTTTTATCCTGATCCATCAATATGTAGAGTCGGGGAAGACTATTATCTGGTGACATCAAGCTTTGTGTATGCACCGGGTGTTCCCATATTTCATAGCCGGGATCTGGCTCATTGGGAGCAGATTGGCAATATACTTGACAGACCATCGCAGCTATGCGTGGAAAATGAAGAAATATCGAGAGGTATTTTTGCACCGACCATAAGATATCATGAAGGAACTTTTTATATGATAACGACCAATGTATCGCATGGCGGCAATTTTATAGTGACAGCGCAGGATCCCGCAGGACCGTGGTCTGATCCGTATTATTTGGGAGAAGAAGCAGTAGGAATAGACCCAAGCCTTTTCTTTGATGATGACGGCAGATGTTATTACTGTGGTACACGCCCAAACCCTGAAGGAGTACGCTACAATGGAGACTGGGAGATATGGATACAGGAGCTTGATCTTGGAACCATGAAGCTTAAGGGCAGGAGCATGGCCATATGGAAAGGTGCTGTAAAGGGCTGCATATGGCCGGAAGGACCACATATTTACAAGATAAACGGATATTATTATCTGATGCATGCAGAGGGCGGCACCGGACCGGAGCACAGTATAACGATAGCAAGAAGCACGGAGCTTTTTAAATGGTTTGAAGGATGTCCGAGAAATCCGATATTTACACACAGAAATCTGGGGATGGATTATCCGGTCATCTATGCAGGACATGGTGATCTGGTGGATGATATAAACGGAAACTGGTATGTGGTCATGCTTGCGTCAAGACCATGCAAAAAGCACAGCAGCATGGGCAGGGAAACCTTTATTGCAAAAACAATATGGGAAAACGAATGGCCGGTAATAGCACCCGGGATAGGACACCTTGAGGATACGGTAGATATACCGCTTGAAGAGTGCAGATTTATAGATGAGATATCAGAAAATGATTTTATAACTTTCTGCGAAGCCAAACTTGATAAGAGGCTGGTTGGAATAGGAAAACGCGACGAGTCTTTTTACTCCCTTAAGGAAAATCCTGGAGTACTGAGAATGTACACAAACAAAGAGCAGATCGCTGATCTTGGCACAAGCGCATTTCTTGGACTAAGACAGAAAGGCTATGAGTTTACGGTAAAGACAGCAGTGCGTTTTATTCCACAGTCTGATAATGAGACGGCAGGACTTGTACTTTTCCAGAACAATGAGAATCATCTTCGCGCTGAGATAACAATGGAAGCCGGGAGGCTGGTATTTGTGGTGACTACACATATTAAGGGAACTGACAAAAAGATAGCAGTGGCAGATATTATGGAGTACAGCCGCACAGAAAAAAATCCACTGTGGAATATAAGTATGATCTGTAAGGAACAGGAAGCATCTATATGGATAGGTACGGCCGAAAAGAGCGTAAAAGTCGCAGAAAAAATAAGTCTGCTGCCATATACCACAGAAGAAGCAGGTGGCTTTGTGGGCTGTACGGTCGGTATGTATGCATCCTCAAATGGCAGCAATAGTGATAACTATGCAGAATTTTCATACATAATGCTCACCCAATAAACATTTTGCGAAATTCAGTCGGGGTGCATCCCTTTTCAGCTTTGAACACCCTTATGAAAGTGGATGGATTTGCAAAGCCTGACTGCATTGCAGTCTCGGTGACAGATATATTGGGATCAGCCAGAAGGGTCAGGGCAAGCTCTATTCTTTTCTGATTTAAGTATTTGTAAAAGGTATTATTGGTAAACTGCTTAAATAGCCGGGTAAAGTGATATTTACTGAATCCGGCTATTTTTGAGATTTCATCAAGTGTTATGTCCTCAGTGCAATGTGTATCGATATACTCACAGATAGACAGAAAACGCTCCAGATATTCCTGCTGTTTGTGTCTGCCGACATTAAAATTACAACTGCTGGCAGTATGATGTCTTCCAATAAGGACAAGTACTTCAAGCATTTTGGAGTAGATCACGGCTTCTGATAGAAATGGGTCGGTCTGGTATTCATTTGATATATCAAGCAGCAGTTTACGGATATTGCTGTGGATATCACCGGAAGTTTCCGGGGTTAGCGTTATAGCAGGTGCTATAAGGGTAAGTATGGAATTTAATTCCTTTATTTTTGAGACAGCAGACCACTCAATCTGCAGGATAAGCCTTTTTCCGGTGTCAGGTGCGATAAGCCTGTGTTTTACACCGGAAGCTATAAAGATAATATCATTCTCATTAAGATGTACCAAATCATCCCCAATCTGCACTGTATAGCCGCCTTCAAGTGGCATGATGATCTCCATGGGAGTATGCCAGTGAATGGGATAATCTTCTGCTTCCGCATTTATAAAAAGCTTTACATTGCTGTTTTCTTTATATTTTACTGTCTCATGTATTCCATTCAGATTTTCGATCATATATACTTGTCTCCATACGGCTGATATTTATGCGCATTTGCGTGAATATAGTTATTATAGCACAAATAGCAATTTTTGAACATTGTGGGGCAACAATTAGAAAGAAAATACTGCATGAATCTGGTAAAATCATTATATAAATTAAAGGAGAAGTCACTATGAGTAAAAAAACTATAGAATATGCAAAAAAACTAGTATCACAGATGACAATAGATGAGAAGATAAGTCAGATGCTGTATGAGTCACCGGCTATAGAAAGACTGGGGATACCGGAATACAACTGGTGGAATGAGGCTCTTCATGGAGTAGCAAGAGCCGGTGTTGCTACAGTATTTCCTCAGGCGATAGGTCTTGCGGCAACTTTTGATACTGACCTGATAGAAAAGATCGGAGATGTTGTATCAACGGAGGGTCGTGGAAAGTTCAATGAATTTTCAAAAAAGGGTGATCACGGAATATACAAGGGACTTACCTTCTGGGCACCTAATGTAAATATATTCAGAGATCCAAGATGGGGCAGGGGACATGAGACATACGGGGAAGATCCGTACCTGACAGGTAAGCTTGGCTGCGCATATATAAGGGGATTGCAGGGAGATGATCCGGATCACTTAAAATCGGCAGCCTGTGCAAAGCATTTTGCGGTACACAGCGGTCCGGAAGCCATAAGACATGAGTTTGATGCGAAAGCATCAAAGCATGATATGTATGATACATATTTGTATGCCTTCAAGCGATGTGTAAAGGATGCAAAGGTTGAGGCTGTCATGGGGGCTTACAACAGGGTAAATGGAGAACCTGCCTGCGGAAGCAGGACACTGCTTAAGGATATACTGCGTGACGAGTTTGGATTTGAAGGTCATGTGGTGTCAGACTGCTGGGCAATACTTGATTTCCACGAACACCATCATGTGACGGATACAGTTGAGGAATCGGCTGCTATGGCTGTAAACAACGGCTGTGACTTAAACTGTGGAAGTGCATTTTTACATCTTAAGGATGCTTATGACAAGGGACTGGTTTCGGACGAGGCAATCACGGCAGCAGTAGAAAGGCTGATGGAGGTGCGTATCCGTCTGGGCATGATGAAGGATTATCCATCGCCATATGAGGACATATCGTATGAGGTTGTAGAATGTAAGGAACATGTGGAGCTTTCTGTGGAGGCTGCCAGAAGAAGTCTTGTACTTTTAAAGAATAAGGACAATTTCCTGCCTCTCGACAGAAAAAATGTTAAAACTATTGCGGTTATCGGACCAAATGCCAACTCCAGGGATGCGCTTATAGGAAATTATTATGGTACCTCATCAAGATATATCACTCCACTTGAGGGATTACAGCAATATCTCGGAGATGATACAAGAGTGCTTTATGCAGAGGGCTGCCATCTTTACAAGGACAAAGTACAGGGACTTGCAGAGGAAAAGGACAGATTTAAGGAAGCACTCATCATGGCAGAACAGTCAGATGTGGTCGTAATGTGTCTTGGACTTGATGCAACTATAGAAGGTGAAGAGGGTGATGCCGGAAATGAATATGCAAGCGGTGACAAGCTGGGGCTTATGCTTCCGGGACTTCAGGAGGAACTTTTAGAGGCTGTTGCAGCAGTAGGAAAGCCGGTAATACTTGTGCTGTCAGCAGGAAGTGCGATAGATCTTTCCTGGGCAGAAGAGCATGTGGATGCCATTATAGACAGCTGGTATCCTGGAGCCAGAGGCGGAAAGGCTGTTGCGGAAGCTATATTCGGAGAGTATAGTCCGAGTGGAAAACTGCCGGTTACATTTTATCAGGGCACCGAAAATCTCCCGGAGTTTACGGATTATTCAATGGCTCACAGGACATACCGCTATACAAATGAGAATGTGTTATATCCATTTGGATATGGACTGCATTATGGTGAGACAAACTATGATGGACTGTCAGTGGATAAAGCAGAAAGTGATGTAAACGAACCTGTCGAGGTGTTTGTAAATGTGACAAATGACAGCAGATATACTGTAAATGAGATAGTTCAGCTCTATATCAGGCACGTTGATGCTGCAGAGTATGAGCCGGGATATCAGCTAAAGGGGATTGAGGTTGTAAAGCTTGAGCCACATGAGACTAAGAAAGTAAAGCTGACTCTTTCGCCAAGGGACTTTGCTGTGATAGAAGAGGATGGAAGCTGTGTTGCTGTGCCGGGAATTTATGAGATATCCGCAGGAGGACAGCAGCCTGATGACAGAAGCACAAAGCTCACAGGCAAGAGGACAGAGCGCATTGAGATCGCAAGATGTGGAGAGAAAACAGGGGTAGATTATTAATAATAAATATGTTATTTTATAATTAATGATAAGTTAAAACAGACTTTAGGAGCGGGCATATGTCGGCTCCTTTAAGTGATTTCAGAGGAACTGTTTATGAGAAAATCAATATGGAATGCCATTGAGAGAAAGCTTGATGATTATTCACTCAGAAAAAAATTTTACATATTTTATGTACTGTGTGTCATGCTGCCGCTCATAGTGACTGATGCAGTGGTGCTTTCCATCGTAAATAATGCTGAAAAAGAAAGCAGCAGACATGAAATGTCGAGCATAGCAAGTGCTGTGGGATATAATCTGAGCAGCATGGTCAATAACGCAGGAGAGGCAGCTAAGAGTATCTACACCAGCAAGCGTATAGACGATTTTATATCAAAGGAATACACAAGCTCTGCTGAGTATGTATCAGAGTATCAGAGCTTCTTTCAGGATACACTTTTTGAAAACACACTTGGAATGAGCAATATAGTATTTTTCCTGTATGCTGACAATCCTACAATAGTAAATGGCGGAAAAGTAAATGATATGTCTGCTGTAAGAAATACGGATTCTTACAGACTACTGGAGCAGAAGGGAAGCGGAGGACTTTTTTTTGTATATGAAAAAGGCGGAGCCGGATTGTCAGATGAAAGACGTATGATTTATATGCAAAAGCTGGATTTTTACTCATCTGATATCGAAAAGGTACTCAAGATAGAGTTTAATTATGGCAGCATGATGCGTACTTTTAAGAATATGAATTATGATAATGAAGTGCTTATCTGCCATGGAGATGACATAGTGCTGTCAAATGGGGCCTACAGTGGAGTCAACAAACCATTTAAGACATTGGAGGCGATTGGGAAAATAAGCGACTCCGTATACAGGCAGAAGCTCTCTTTGTATGGCTGTGATCTTGATATATATGTGTTTAAGACACGCAGTAATATATGGAGCATGCTTATGCACAATGCACCGATCATTGTTTTTCTGATGCTTATAAATGTATTCTTTCCACTTTGTCTGGTTAGTATCTTTAACCATTCCTTTACGAGCAGGATATTACAGCTTTCAAAGGTGTTTAAGTCGGTTGACAGCGAAAAGCTTGTATCTATGACTGACAGGGAGAGCAAAGATGAGATCGGCAGCATGATAAAAAATTACAACAGGATGGTAAGCCGCACAAATGAGCTGATCCAGACTGTATATAAGAATAAGCTAAAAGAGCAGGAGATGCTTGTAAGTCAGAAAAATGCAGAGCTTCTTGCACTGCACAGCCAGATAAATCCGCACTTTCTGTTTAATGCGCTTGAGAGCATACGAATGCACAGTCTGCTTAAAAGGGAAAATGAGACGGCTGATATGGTTGAAAAACTCGCAATCATGCAAAGACAGTATGTGGAGTGGGGAAATGATGCTGTAACCGTTGCAAAGGAATGTGAATTTGTAAAAGCCTATCTGGCATTGCAGAAATACCGGTTTGGCGAGCGGCTGAACTATAACATAGATATAGAAGCAGACTGCATGGAATGTCAGGTGCCAAAACTTACGCTTGTAACCTTTGTTGAAAATGCCTGTGTGCATGGCATAGAAAGTAAAGCTGCTCCGGGCTGGATATTTGTGCGTATATTCAAAAAAGCCGGGTTCATGCATATAGAGGTTGAGGATACAGGCAGCGGAATTGATCCGGATGCTCTTGAAAAAATGAAAAGTAACATGAAAAATGCAGATATCGATATGTTAAAGACCGGTGGCAGAGTGGGCGTGATAAATGCCTGCCTGCGTATCAAAATGGTAACGGAATCTAAAGCAGTATTTGATGTGGACAGTGAGGAAGGCTGCGGTACGACTGTGATGATAAAAATACCGGAAACATATTTATAGGAGATTTAAAATGCTTAAAGTATTATTGGTGGATGATGAGCCTTTCATAATACAGGGGCTTAAGGTGATCATTGATTGGGAAAATGAAGGATTTGAGATAGCAGGAATGGTCTCAAATGGAAAGGAAGCCCTGCAGTTTCTTGAAAATGAGAATGTGGATCTGGTCATAGCCGATATAAGGATGCCGGAGATGACAGGACTTGAGCTGCTTGAGACTTTGAGAAAAGATAAAAAATCAGATGTGTATTTTGTGATATTAAGCGGTTATGCAGATTTTAGCTATGCGCAGCAGGCTATGCAGAATGACTGTACGGATTACATACTAAAGCCGGTGGACAAGGAGATGCTGCTTAAGGTACTAAACAAGGTTCTTGTGCTCAAAAACGAGAAAAACAAGATCGACGAGGATAACAAAAAGATGAAACAGGCATACCTTGCAGGACACCTGATATCTCTGATACGGGGCAAATATGATGAAGTAAACCTGAACTATGTAAAAGAAAATATGAGGTGTGAGGGTGGAGCAAGGTATGTTGAGATACAGGTGGAGCAGTTTCCGGCAGGTGATGAGATACTCGATAGTGATATGAGAAGCTTACAGCGCAAGATGTACGAAAGCTGTGTTGCTTTTCTGGGGGCTGATTCGGCACATTGTGTATTTGATGTATCGGTAAATGAAAAAGTGTATGACATAGGCTTTATATGCTCAGATTATATGGCAGAGGAAGCCGCAAAAAACGAGAGAAAATATCTGGAGGATCTGAGAAGGTATATATGTGATAATACACAAAAGAATATAGTTATGCTGGTCGGAAGAAAAGTATCAGATATATCAAAGATAGCCAGATCATATGGCAATGCATGTATGCTCAGGTCGTTTCAGGGATTTCGCATAGTAAAGAGCATATATTACTATGAGGATGAAGTAAAGATATCGGCAGATGGAATAGTGCTTTGTAAAGATAGTCTGGATGAGCTGCTTAGGACAGTGGAACAGAACAATCATGTTGAGATAAGAAATGCAGTTGCCACATTTTATGATGAGATGTCCAGCATGGGTATGAATGGGGAAAGCATGAACTTAAATATCAATTATCTGTTGTTTCAGTTTATACACCTGGCAAGTGAGCAGGATGATAATGTAAATCAGCAGGAGATTTTGCGACTCATAAGTGAGAGCAGCTTTAAGACCGGTATTGAGAGGGGAAGCCGTGCACATATGACCAGATTTTGCTGTGAGTATGGTGATTATCTGTCGCAGCTTAGAAAAAATGTGTCAAGAGGTGTGATCGGCATGGTAGAAAAGGAAGTAAGAGACAATTATGCCACGAACATCACGCTTAAGAGCCTGAGTGAGAAGTATTATGTAAACAGTGCATACTTAGGGCAGCTTTTCAGAAAAAAATACGGACAGTCCTTTAAGGATTATCTGAACAATTACAGGATGGAACGTGCGGCAGAGCTTCTGCTTAGGACTGATAAGAAGATAATACAGATAGCAGAGGAAGTCGGATATCATGATATGGATTATTTTGTGAACAGGTTTATACAGGTAAAAGGCTGCACACCGGCGCGTTTCAGACGGCAGATGCAAAGTGGAGAATAATATATATTACTGCAAAACAGGGTAAATTATAGTTTTTTCGAGAAACTATAGTTTACCCTGTTTTTGACTATAGTTACTCCGATTGTTTGAAAACTTAAAAAGTATAAAATTAAGTTATCAAAAGGGAGGACATTACAATATGAGAAGAAAAAAAATTGTAAGCATGCTGCTTGTGGCTACTATGGCAGCAACAATGTTTGCCGGATGTGGTAATGATAGTGGCAAAAAAGGTAGCTCCGGAGGTGTGAAAGAGTTTGATGCATTCTTTGCTGTACCGGGATCTGAAATCAATGATGATAATGAAATCCAGAAGATCATCGAGGAAAAGACAGGTGTAAGGGTAAAGGAAACCTGGCTTACCGGACAGACAGCAGATGAGGCAGTCGGAACAATGATCGCAGGTGGCGAGTATCCTGATTTCATTGAAGGTGCAAGTGGACAGAAGCAGTTATATGAAGCAGGTGCACTTGTTCCATTGGATGACTACATCGAGAAATATCCAAACATCAAAAATCTTTTCACAGAACTTGAGTGGGAAAAACTTCGTCAGGATGACGGACATATCTACTGGATACCACAGTTTAGCTGCATAAAGGGAGACGAGAAAGTCTGCACACACAATGACGAGGCATTCTGGATCCAGGCAAGAGTACTTAAATGGGCTAACTATCCGCAGATCAAGACACTGGATCAGTATTTTGACCTCATCGAGAAATATAATGAAGCAAATCCAACAATGAGTGATGGAACAGAAAATATTCCATATACAATCCTTTGTGAGGATTGGAGATATTTCTGTCTTGAGAATGCACCACAGTTCCTTGACGGATATCCAAACGATGGATCATGTATGGTAGATCCTGATACAAAGAAAATACTTGACTATAATACATCTGATACAGCAGTTAAATATTTCAAGAAGCTCAATGAAGAGTATAATAAGGGAATTGTAGATCCTGAGTCATTCACACAGACATATGATGAATATATCTCTAAGCTTTCTACAGGACGTGTACTTGGAATGATTGACCAGTGGTGGGATTTTGCATTCACAGCAGGTGATGCAATTAAACAGGCAGGTCTTGCTGAGCAGGGATGCGATTACATTCCGGTACCTGTAACAATCGACGGCCGTGACAATCAGTGGCACAATGCAGGCGGTGCTTTCAACGAGGCAACAGGTCTTGCTGTTACAACAGCCTGTGATGATGTAGATGCGGCCATGAAGTTTGTAAATGATCTTCTTGATCAGGATATCCACAATCTCAGATTCTGGGGTGTCAAGGGTACTGACTATGAAGTAGATGAGAATGGTGAGTTCTACAGAACAGCAGATGAGAGAAAGCAGGCTTCTGATACAGCATACAAGGCTTCTCATTTATGCTCATACTCATACTTCCCACAGTACAATGGAACAAGTGATGATGGAATCAATGCCAACAAACCTGATGGACAGGCAAGAGAGTTCTATGATGGTCTTAACAGTGATGTACAAGAAGCTTTCGATGCCTATGGTGTTAAGACATACGTTGAAATGCTTGGAACAAACAATGCACCTGGAGATTGGTATCCGATGTGGTCATACTCTAACAACTTTAACACAAGCACTCCTGGTGGAGTAGCCTGGACAAAGATTGGCGAAGTTAAGCATGAGCAGCTTCCACAGGTTGTTATGGCAAAAAACTTTGACAAAGCATGGGATACATACATGGATGCATACAATGCATGCAATCCACAGGATTTCCTGGATGAATTACAGACTGAGCTTGATAAAAGATTAGAGCAGGCTGCTAAGTTCAAATAAAGCTTAAATGAAATTTAAGGCAGGCAGATGTAATAGCGTTTTATCTGCCTGCTGCATTTTAAGGAGTGGTGTCATGTCATTAACGAGAGAAAATAAAAAAGAAAAGGTCAGAAAACCTAGAACAAAAATTACATGGAAAGAAGTCAAACGCCAGAAAGTGCTGCTGTTCTGGGCAGCAATAATGGTGGCATATGGAGTCGTATTCTATTATCTGCCGCTCGCTGGCTGGGCAATGGCATTTCAGGATTACAAACCAAGACTTGGTATATTTCATTCTGCATTTGTTGGATTGGACAAATTCAAGATGCTGTTCTCGGATATGACATTTATCCGTGTTATAAGAAATACACTCGCAATGGGCGTTATCAATCTGGTTGTAACTTTTGTCACAGCCATAGCATTTGCAATCTTACTTAATGAGATTGCATCAAAGGGTGGAAAGAAAGTAGTACAGACTATATCATATCTTCCACATTTCCTTTCATGGATCATTGTAACAGGTATTTTACACGATATGCTTTCAGGAACAGGTATTGTAAATGAGTTCCTTGTAAATATGCATATTATAGACCAACCGATAAACTTTTTCGCACATACGGGATATTTCTGGCCGATAGTGGCATTTGCCAATGTATGGAAAGAAACAGGATGGAATGCAATCATATATCTTGCAGCCATTACATCAATAGATCCTTCACTTTACGAAGCAGCATCTATTGATGGAGCGGGACGCTGGGCAAAGATCAAGTACGTAACACTGCCGGGAATCAAACCAACTATCATAATCCTTCTTCTTATGAATGTAGGTAATGTTTTAAATGCAGGATTTGAGATACAGTATCTCTTAGGAAACGGTCTGATACAGAAAGTATCACAGACTATTGATATTTATGTACTTAAATGGGGCATAAGCCAGGGAGATTATGCAATAGGTACTGCAGCAGGTATATTCAAGAGTGTGGTAAGTATAATTCTTATATTTATTGCAAATAAAATTGCCAAACATAATGGTGAAGAGCAGTTGTTTTAAGGAGGTCTTGTACGATGGCAGATATAACAGCAGGCTCTGTAAAGAGCAAAAAGAAAAAGAAGATAAGTATATTTCCAATTGTAAATTGCATCATTATGGTATTGTTTTTGATCATAACGCTTTATCCGGTGCTTAATACACTTGCGATATCGCTTAATGATGGTACAGATGCATTAAGAGGTGGAATTTACCTCTTACCAAGAAAGTTTACCTGGAAGAATTATATAACGGTTTTACAAAAAGATAATCTTATAACAGGAGCATACATTACTGTTGCCAGAACAATAATTGGAACAGTCTTAGCACTGGTGGCAAATGCAATCCTTGCTTTTATAGTCAGCAGAAAAAGATTTTTGTTCAAAAGAGGTTTATCCCTGTTTTGGGTTATCACAATGTATGTCAATGGTGGATTAATCCCTACCTTCCTCCTGTACAAGGGACTTGGGCTTACCAATAGTTTTTGGGTTTATGTAGTCCCTGGAATGGTCAGTGCGTTTAACATGCTTGTTATCAGGACCTATATGAATGGAATTCCTGACAGCTTAGAGGAATCAGCGCAGCTTGACGGTGCAGGATATACCACCATTTTTCTGAAGATTTATTCACCTCTCTGCAAACCGGTATATGCGACAGTAGCTTTATTCGTAGCAGTAGGACAGTGGAACTCATGGTTTGATGCAATGCTTTATAACCGTATGAATACAAAGCTTACTACATTACAGTATGAGCTTATGAAGCTTCTTTCAGCTGTAACAAATCAGGGAGGATCAGCAGAAACATTGAAAAATGCTGTAGGTGCAGTTACACCTACCTCAGTTCGTGCCGCAGCAACAATTATAACAATGCTTCCGATCATATGTATTTACCCGTTTTTACAGAAATACTTTGTTACAGGACTTACACTTGGTGGAGTTAAAGAATAAATATTTTTTTACAGGATGCCCGGCAGGATAACTGCCGGGTGTTTTTGTGTAAATGTTTATTTGAAAGGAGAATTTTCTTCAAATCAGGAGCAAAATGAGAAAAATGGTACGTTGGCACTAAATAGTAGTGGATTATTATAAAAAAATGTTGTATAATAAAGCTACTCTAAAAACTCAAACAAAAGAAGGGGGATTTTATGAATAGTCAACAGTATAACAGAGCCAACAAACGTGTATTCCTGGCGGTAATCATAGTATTTGCATATGTAGCATTTACGTTATTTGCAGCAGTTGGGACAAAAGATGCTGATATTACCAGGATAAGTATACAGCTTGTTGCGGCAATAGCAGTAATAGTAATAGCTGTAATTGCATTTATTACAAAAAGAGACAGCAGAACAGGTGCGCTTATACTTGTAAGCGCCATGACAGCAGGATATTTTATTATCGCACTGATCAATTCAACAATCGGTACATGGACATATGCCCTGCCGCTTGTTATTGCAGCGATGATATATCTGGATATAAAGATGATGATGGTGATGAACGCAGTAATAATCATATCCAGCGTCATCAGGCTTGTAATGCAGCTTGGAATAGGGGGTACAGTTCTTCAGAATGATGTGATAGCAGTTTTTGTACTTGTACTTGTGGGATATGCGTCAGACAGCATCACGATTCTTCTTACCCATTTCTTCGATGAAAATATGGAAGAAATCAAAGAATCTGCTATGGCACAGGTGGACAGCAATAAGAAGATGGTAATGGTTGCGGAGAATATTTCAAAGCACTTTGACGAGGCTATGACCATGTTAAATGATCTCGATGAGTCTGTTGCGGTGAGCCATAGTTCAATCCAGGAGATAGCAGACAGCACAGAGAGCACTGCGGAGGCTATCCAGAAGCAGGCAGCTATGTGTGTTGATATTCAGGGAAATACAGACAATGCAGAAAGTGGAATCAAGGCTATGATAGATGCCTCACGCCAGACTGATGAGACCGTAAAGCAGGGAGCTGATGTTGTGGAAGAACTCAAGGAGCAGGCACACAACGTGGCAGAGGCAAGCAATGTTACAGTGTCAGTTATCCAGAGTCTTACAGCTAAGGTAGAGGAAGTAAAGAGCTTTGTTGAGTCGATTATCAATATTTCTAACCAGACAAATCTGCTTGCTCTCAATGCTTCAATTGAGGCGGCCAGGGCAGGTGAAGCAGGAAAGGGCTTTGCGGTAGTTGCAGATGAAATCAGACAGCTCTCAGAGCAGACAAAGGATGCATCAGCCAATATTACAGAGATTATAAACAAGCTCAATGAGGACACAAGGCGTGCCAACGAGAGTATCGAGAACTCAGTATCATCGGTAGAGAAGCAGAATGAGCTTATCGACGATACAAGAGAAAAGTTTAATGCCATGGGAGAGGCCGTTGAGCTGTTGATGAAGGATATCAATGTGGCTGAGGAGAGTATCAAAAAGATTCTTGATTCAACAACAGTCATATCAGACAATATCACACACCTTTCAGCTACCGGAGAAGAGGTCGCAGCTTCTTCAACAGAGGGACTTCGCATGGCTGATACCACAGTCGAGAGCATGGCAAAGTGCAAGAAGGTACTGGAAAATATCTATATGCTTGCGGATGACCTCAAAAACTCTGTTGAGGAGAATGAGGAAGAGCTTAGTCAGAAATTTGATTTCTAAGAGCAGTAATATGTTTTTTACGGCAGGAGCGCATTTGCTCCTGCCATTTTTACATATTTTTTATGATAAAAATATTTACATTATTGTAATATATGATAAAATATTTCTAACACAATAACACAATGGCTACATAAACAATAGGATATATGGAGGAAGTTATGGACGATAACAATTATATGAACAATGACAACCGGTCGTCAGGCACACCGGACAATACAGGTGTATTCGGTCAGCCTTCAGGAACAGCAAATGGCTCAGACACATACAGTCAGCCGACAGACACATATAATCAGTCTGTATCCCAGCAGGAAAGTGGGAATGCACATGGACAGTCATCAGACCAGACAGGCAGCACAGACGGATATGTCAATAATCCGGGCAGTGCATATGGTTATGCAAATCAGGGTACATACAATCAGAATCCAAATGCCCAGGGTGCATACAATCAGAATCCAAATGCCCAGGGTGCATACAATCAGAATCCAAATGCCCAGGGTACATACAACCAGAACACATATGATCAGGGCTCATTTAATCAGTCAGCTTACGGACAGACGCAGTATGGCCAGCAGCCAAACGGACAGGGTGGCTACAATCAGACCGCATACGGACAGACAGCATACAATCAGCCACAGTATGGAGCTAATCCATACAACCAGCCGCCAAAGAACAGCAATGGCTTTGGTATAGCTTCTCTGGTACTTGGAATCGCATCTATTGTACTGTTTTGTACATGCATCAATTATGTGACAGCTCTGCTTGCTATCATTTTTGGTATTATACATATCATAAAGGGCAACAACAAGGTGTTTGGTATAGTTGGTATAGCAACAGCAGCCATCTCAGTTATAGTCAGCATCATATTCTGGGTTGTGGCAGGCGCAAATGTAAGCACAGATTTAGAAAAGGAGTTCATGAGGGGCTTTGATGAGGGCTATGAGTATTATAATGATGACGATTCCTATGAGGATTACGATTATGATTATGATTCTTATGATTATGATGATTTTGATTATCAGAATTTTGATTATGATGGCATTTATTAGAGTTAATTATTATCAAATTATTACAGAATCAATTACATCTTGACAACAGTGGCTTTTCAGTTATATACTTAAACACAGTTAGTAAAAGGCAGTGACGAAGACAGTAGAGATGGCAGGAAAGTCAAAGAGAGCCGGGGCAGGTGAGAGCCGGTATGAGTAGAGCCGTTTTGAAAATCACTTCTGAGCCGCAGGCTAAAATCGCCATACAGCGTTGCGAGAGTAGGTTCTGACGTATTCCCTACGTTACAGGGGCGGGTATGCAAGGGTATTTCCCTTAAGTACATTGTAATAGGTGGTATAGACGTATCAGGCACGCGTTCCTAATTACAGGAATGTGTGCCTTTTTTTGTGAATATTCCATAAACCGAAAATTCTAGTGGAGTAAGCCACAAGGAAGCCTCGTAAGAGTCGAATTTGAGGTGCATGTTGGGATGTTCACGAACAATATAGAATAAGGAGAGATAGTCATGTACAACAAAGTTGACACCAATATGAACTTCGTTGAACGCGAGAAGAAGACAGAGCAGTTCTGGAGAGAGAACAATATCTTCAGAAAATCTATGGAAAACAGAAAAGAAGGAGAGACATACACATTCTATGATGGACCTCCTACAGCAAACGGAAAGCCTCACATCGGACATGTTGAGACACGTACCATAAAGGATATGATTCCAAGATTCCAGACCATGAAGGGCAAATATGTGCCACGTAAAGCAGGCTGGGATACACACGGACTTCCTGTTGAGATCGAGGTGGAGAAGCTTCTCGGCCTTGACGGCAAGGATCAGATTGAGAACTACGGACTTGAGCCATTCATCAAGAAATGTAAAGAGTCTGTATGGAAATACAAGGGTATGTGGGAGGATTTCTCCAACACAGTAGGTTTCTGGGCTGATATGGACAATCCATACGTCACATATGACGACAATTTCATTGAGTCAGAGTGGTGGGCTCTCAAGGAAATCTGGAATAAGGGACTTCTTTACAAGGGCTTCAAGATTGTTCCTTACTGTCCTCGTTGTGGAACACCGCTTTCTGCACAGGAGGTGGCACAGGGCTACAAGACAGTTAAAGAAAAATCAGCAGTAGTACGTTTTAAGGTAGTAGGAGAGGATGCATATTTCCTCGCATGGACCACAACTCCATGGACACTTCCAAGCAACGTGGCACTCTGTGTGAACCCTAATGACACATATGTAAAGGTAAAGGCTGTTGATGGCTACACATATTATATGGCAGAGGCACTTGCAGACAAGGTGCTCTCACAGCTTCTTTCAAAAGAGGACGCAGAAGCAGGCAAGAAGGCATATGAGGTGCTTGAGACATACAAAGGAAAGGATCTTGAGTACAAGGAGTATGAGCCGCTTTATGACTGTGCTAAGCAGGTTGCCGATAAGCAGGGCAAGAAGGGCTTTTTCGTGACATGTGACACATATGTTACTATGTCAGATGGTACAGGAATCGTTCATATCGCTCCTGCATTTGGTGAGGATGATGCCAATGTCGGAAGAAATTATGACCTTCCATTTGTACAGTTTGTAAACGACAAGGGAGAGCTTACAGCAGAGACTCCGTTTGCCGGTATGTGGGTAAAGGATGCAGATCCTGAGGTATTAAAGGACTTAAGCGGCAGAAAGCAGCTCTTCGATGCTCCGAAATTTGAGCATGAGTATCCACACTGCTGGAGATGTGACAAGCCTCTTATCTACTATGCAAGAGAGTCATGGTACATCAAGGAGACAGCAGTAAAGGATGACCTTATCAGAAACAACAATACAGTAAACTGGATTCCTGAGTCTATCGGTTCAGGACGTTTCGGAAACTGGCTTGAGAATATACAGGATTGGGCTATCTCACGTAACCGTTACTGGGGCACACCACTCAATATCTGGGAGTGTGAATGCGGACACAGAGAGTGTATCGGAAGCCGTGCAGAGCTCGCCGAAAAAGCAGGAGATCCAAAGGCAGCAGAGGTAGAGCTTCACAGACCATACATCGACGCTGTGACAATCAAGTGTCCTGAATGTGGCAAGGATATGCACCGTGTACCAGAGGTACTTGACTGCTGGTTTGATTCAGGAGCCATGCCATTTGCACAGCACCACTATCCATTCGAGAACAAGGAAGTATTTGAGAAGCAGTTCCCGGCCAAGTTTATCTCAGAGGCAGTTGACCAGACACGTGGATGGTTCCATTCACTCATGGCTGAGTCTACACTCCTTTTCAACAAGGCCCCTTATGAGAATGTCATCGTGCTTGGACACGTACAGGATGAGAACGGACAGAAGATGTCAAAGTCAAAGGGCAACGCGGTAGATCCGTTTGATGCACTTGAGACATACGGTGCAGATGCCATCAGATGGTATTTCTACACAGCATCAGCTCCATGGATTCCAAAGAAGTTTTCAGGAAAGCTCGTGCTTGAGGGACAGCGTAAGTTTATGGGAACACTCTGGAACACATACGCATTCTTCGTGCTTTATGCAAATATCGACAATTTTGATGCTACAAAATACAGCCTTGAGTATGATAAGCTTGCAGTAATGGACAAGTGGATTCTTTCAAAGCTCAACTCAGCAGTGGCAGGAGTGGATGAGTGCCTGTCAAACTACAAGATTCCGGAGGCGGCAAAGTACCTTCAGGAGTTCGTAGACGACTTAAGTAACTGGTATGTACGCCGCAGCCGTGAGCGTTTCTGGGCAAAGGGCATGGAGCAGGACAAGATAAACGCATACATGACACTTTATACAGCACTTGTCACCATATCAAAGGCGGCAGCACCTATGATTCCTTTCATGACAGAGGATATCTACAGAAATCTTGTCTGCTCTATCGACAAGAGCGCACCGGAGTCAATTCATCTGTGCGACTATCCTGTAGTTGATGAGAAGCTGATTGACAAAAAGCTCGAAGCTGATATGGATGAGGTACTAAAGGTTGTAGTACTCGGACGTGCATGCCGTAACGAGGCAAATATCAAAAACCGTCAGCCAATCGGAAAAATGTTTGTAAAGGCTCCGGAAAAACTGGATGAATTTTATGTGGATATCATCGCAGACGAGCTCAACGTAAAAGAGGTTGAGTTCACTGATGATGTATCACACTACACCACCTACAAATTCAAGCCACAGCTTAGAACAGTGGGTCCTAAGTATGGTAAATACCTTGGCCAGATTAAGGCAGTTTTAGCTGAGCTTGATGGTCATAAGGCCATGGAGGAGCTTAACAGCACCGGCTCTCTCAAGCTTGACAGCATTAGCGATGAAGTTGTATTATCTAAAGAGGATTTACTTATCGAGATGACTCAGATGGAGGGCTATGTGACACAGTCTGACAACAATATAACCGTTGTTCTTGACACCAACCTCACTCCTGAGCTTATCGAGGAAGGTTTCGTAAGAGAAATCATCAGTAAGATCCAGACAATGCGTAAGGACGCAGGCTTTGAGGTTATGGACCACATCGCTGTGACATACGAGGCAGATGAGAAGCTTTCAAATGTATTTGAAAAGTTTGGTGATGAAATCAAGACCGAGGTTCTTGCCGTATCAATTAAATCAGGCGAACTTAAGGGCTATGAAAAGGATTGGAAGATTAATGGTGAGGCTGTTAAGCTTGCAGTTGAAAAACAATAATCTCTGCACGAGAGGGAGCATTAATTTGCTCCCTTTTAGTGCCATAAGGAGGAATATGATGAGAGATAATACGTTTAGCAAAAAGGTGTTTATTAAGACTGTATCAGACAATTTAAAAAATAAATATCGTAAGACTATAGATGATGCCACACAGCAGGAACTTTATCAGGCTGTATCAGAGGCCGTAAAGGATGTCATCATGGATGAGTGGATTGCCACACAGAGAGTGATGGACAAGGACGATCCAAAGGTTGTTTACTATATGTCCATGGAGTTTTTGATGGGAAGAGCTCTCGGCAACAACCTTATAAACCTCTCAGCATACAAGGAGGTCAAGGAGGCTCTCAATGAGATTGGTGTGGATATCAATGCTATTGAGGACCAGGAGCCTGATCCGGCACTTGGAAACGGTGGACTCGGAAGACTGGCAGCGTGTTTCATGGATTCACTTGCCACACTTGGATATCCTGCATACGGCTGTGGAATCAGATACAGATATGGTATGTTCAAGCAGCAGATTTCAGACGGCTTCCAGATTGAGGTGCCTGACAACTGGCTCAAGGACGGATATCCATTCGAGCTTCGTCGTCCGGAGTACTGCTATGAGGTCAAGTTTGGAGGATATGTGCAGGAGAGCACAGATGAAAACGGAGAGCTTCATTTCGAGCAGAAGGACTATCAGTCGGTGCTTGCAGTGCCTTATGATATGCCTATAGTCGGTTATGACAACAATGTGGTCAATTCTCTCATGATATGGGATGCAGAGCCAAAAAACGGCTTCTCGCTCGAGTCCTTTGACCAGGGTGACTACGACAAGGCAGTGGAGCAGGAAAATCTTGCAAGAAACCTTGTTGAGGTGCTCTATCCAAACGATAACCATGTAAAGGGCAAGGAGCTTCGCTTAAAGCAGCAGTATTTCTTTGTATCAGCAAGCATCCAGCGTGCACTTGCAAGGTTTAAAAAGCATCACAGCGATTTAAAAGATCTCCCAAATAAAGCTGTTTTCCAAATGAACGATACTCACCCTACAGTTGCAGTCGCAGAGCTTATGAGAATCCTTGTGGACGAGGAACATCTGTCATGGGATGATGCATGGGATATCACTACAAGATGTGTAGCCTACACTAACCATACAATCATGGCTGAGGCGCTTGAGAAGTGGCCAATTGAGATATTCCAGAGACTGCTTCCTCGTGTATACCAGATTGTTGACGAGATAAACAGAAGATTTGTGATGCAGATTAATGAGAGATATCCTGGCAATGAGGACAAGGTAAGAAAGATGGCTATCCTCTATGACGGACAGGTCAAGATGGCAAATATGGCTATCGTTGCAGGCTATTCTGTAAACGGTGTTGCAAAGCTTCACACAGAGATACTTAAGAATCAGGAGCTTCATGATTTCTATGAGATGTTCCCTGAGAAGTTCAATAACAAGACAAACGGAATCACACAGCGTAGATTCTTAGCACATGCAAATCCACTCCTTGCAGACTGGGCAACAAAAAAGGTAGGAGCCGGCTGGATTACAGATCTTACAATGCTTTCAAAGCTCAAGGCTTATGCGGACAGCCCTGTTGCACAGCAGGAGTTTGCTGAGATTAAGAGAGCAAACAAGGTGCGTTTAGCAAAGTATATCAAGGAGCACAATGGTATTGATGTAAATCCGGATTCTATCTTTGATGTGCAGGTTAAGAGACTTCACGAGTACAAGAGACAGCTCATGAACATCCTTCATGTGATGTATCTGTACAACAAGATTAAGGAAAATCCGTCTATGGATTTCTATCCTAGAACATTCATTTTTGGAGCAAAGGCAGCAGCAGGCTACAGAAATGCAAAGAAAACAATAAAGCTCATCAACAGCGTGGCTGATGTGATAAATAACGATGCTTCTATTGACGGCAAGCTCAAGGTAGTATTTATCGAGGATTACAAGGTATCCAATGCCGAGATTATTTTTGCGGCAGCAGATGTCAGCGAGCAGATTTCCACAGCAAGCAAGGAGGCATCCGGAACAGGAAACATGAAGTTTATGCTCAATGGAGCGCTCACTATCGGAACTATGGATGGTGCCAATGTCGAGATGTTCGATGAGGTAGGGGCTGACAATATGTTTATCTTTGGAATGAGCTCTGATGAGGTCATCTCACACGAGAACAGACATGACTACAATCCAGTTGATGTATATAATAACGATGCCGAGCTAAGAAAGGTAGTAAACCAGCTCGTAGACGGCACATATTCACCAAATGACCATGAGCTTTTCAGGGAGCTTTACAACTCACTGCTCAATCCGCAGCAGGGACAGGTGGCTGACCGCTACTTTATCCTCGCAGACTTCCGCTCATATGCAAATGCACAGCAGAAGATTAATGATTATTACAAGAACAAGAGCGCATGGAGAAAGAGTGCACTGCTCAATATCGCACATGTAGGAAAGTTCTCTTCAGACAGAACAATCCAGGAATATGTGGACGATATCTGGCATCTTGACAGAATTACCGTAAATATGGCAGGAGTATAGGATTTTGGAAAAAGTTATCGCAAAGTCTGGTATCAGTGGAAGCACGCTTAAGCTTATAGCCATTTTTACCATGCTCATAGACCATATTGCGGCAACGGTTATTCTTCAGATGATAAATAACGGGATAGGTGGACAAACGCTTATTGATATCTACTGGGTCATGCGTTCTATAGGGCGCATGGCCTTTCCTGTTTTCTGCTTCCTGCTTGTGGAGGGCTTCAAATATACACACAGCAGGGAAAAATATGCTGCGAGGATGTTTATATTCGCGCTTATCTCTGAGATACCGTTTGACCTTGCAATAAACAATACAGTGCTCGAATTTAAGAGCAACAATGTGTTTTTTACACTGCTTTTAGGCCTGCTTGCCATCACAGTGCTTGATTGGCTTAAGTCGGTCGATAAAATAGAAAAGGCATCCTCTGCAGTCAAGTGGTTTTTTGTCACACTGATCAGGTGTATAGTAATGGTATCAGTGGTGCTTGTTATGATGATTATTGCAGAGTTTGTGCTTTGCTGTGATTATGGTGCGGCGGGTGTAGGGTGCATTGTCATGATGTACCTGCTTTCTTCAAACCGGGATGTTGCATTTGCCGTGGCAGTCATACTGCTTGGACTTTTCTCAGGTACCATAGAGTTTTTTGCACTGTTTATGCTTATACCGCTTCGCTATTACAATGGAAAAAGAGGCATTTCACTAAAATATGTCTTTTACGCCTTTTACCCGGTGCATCTTTTTGTACTGTACCTGATATGCAGGCTTGCTATGGCTGCTGTTCACACCTAACAGAGTGACAGACAACGATTAAAATGGGGGAATAGATGAAAAAGCTTTTAAAAATCATACCGGCACTTGTGTTTGCTGCCTGTTGCTTTATGTTCGCTGCAAAATGCTTAAATGCAGGAGGGTTTACAGGTGCTATAGCTGATTTTCCTACAGCTATACACAGGGCAGTAAAGGGGCAGATGCAGACTACAACAGACTATTTAAACGGCGAACAGACAGAGTACGATGAGTCAGTATTTACAGGGGAATATCACTACTACTACGAGAAGCTGTCAGATGATGACAAGCTTATTTACAGGCAGATTTATGCGATGATGCAAAAGCGCATGGATGGAATTTCGTTAAATACTACAGACACTGACAACGTAAGCCGTATACAGCAGTTTGTGCTGCTGGACAATCCACAGTTTTTCTACATAGAAAAGAGTCAGTATACTGTGAGAAACAGCATCATTTTTTCGCCTGTATACAATATGTCTGAGTCTGATATCGACAACGCAATAAGTACGATTTCAGGCTATGTGTCAGCCTGTATGGCAGGTATCGATGAAGGTGCATCGGATTATGACAAGGCTGTGCATTTCTATGAATATGTGATAGAGCATGCCGAGTATGAGGAAAATTCTCCTCACAACCAGGATATGTACTCAGCAGTGCTTGGAAGGACGGTCTGTCAGGGCTATGCGATGATGTTTAAGTATCTGTGTGACCGGGCCGGTATCAGCTCACTTATTGTGACAGGCACCACATCTGATGCAAACCACGCCTGGAATATGGTATATCTGGACGGTGCGTGGTGTGCAGTGGACTGTACCTACGGTGATGGTGATTATCTGGGAAAGGGCATATCATACAGCTGGTTCGGAGTGCCGCTTGATGTGGTAAAGCTTACACGTACATTGGACAATGAGGATATGCTGCCGCAGGAAGCGAATGTGGGTGATGACTATTATTACAGGAATGGGCTGTATTTTACATCCTACGACCTTAAAACATTACATGGCATGACAACGTCATATAACTATATCACGTTCAAGTTTTCGGACAGAGAAACCTATGATACTGCATGTCACAGTCTTTTCGAGAAGGGTGACTACAAATATCTGATTCCGACAGCAAGAGGCGGCACTATCACATATATGCAGGAGCCTAATTCGCTTGCAGTGTTTATACACATAGAGCTGGGAAGCTGATAAACTTATCTCCTTTTATTTTAAGGAGATAGCCGCACACCCCATGAAGGGCGGGCGCTGATACAAAAATAAAGAAAGAGGAATCCAAATGTCATTTTGTCATCTTCACACCCATACCGAGTACAGCCTGCTCGATGGGTCAAACAAGATAAAAGAATATGTAAAGCGCGTCAAGGAGCTTGGCATGAACTCTGCCGCAATCACAGACCATGGCAATATGTACGGTGTGGTGGAGTTTTACAAGACGGCAAAGGCAAATGATATCAATCCGGTCATAGGCTGCGAGGTATATGTGGCACCAAATTCGCGCTTTGACAGGGAGACAAGCCACGGTGATGACAGGTATTATCATCTGATTCTGCTTGCTGAAAATAATACAGGCTATGCCAATCTCATGAAGATAGTGTCAATAGGGTTCACAGAGGGCTATTATTACAGGCCGAGAGTGGATTTTGAGACGCTTGAGAGATATCACGAGGGGCTTATATGCCTGTCTGCCTGTCTGGCAGGAGAAATCCCCAGATACATCGTCAGAGGCTTTTATGACGAGGCGAAGGAGATTGCAAGGAAGTATCAGGACTGCTTTGGAAAAGACAACTTCTTCCTTGAGCTGCAGGACCATGGCATTGATGACCAGAAGCTTGTGAATCAGCAGCTTCTTAGGATGAGCAAGGAGCTTGAAATAGGGTTAGTGTGTACTAATGATGTGCACTACACCTACGAGTCCGATGCGGAGGCACATGATGTGCTTTTGTGCATCCAGACCGGGAAAAAGGTGTCTGACGAGGACAGGATGCGCTATGATGGCGGACAGTTTTTCGTAAAGAGCGAAGAGCAGATGAGAGCGCTTTTCCCATATGCCACAGAGGCTATTGAGAATACGCAGAAAATTGCCGACAGATGCAATGTGACGCTTGAGTTTGGCAATTACAAGATTCCAAAGTATGAGGTGCCAGAGGGCTATGATAGTGCCGAAGCATTCCTTACAGAGCTTTGCGAGAAGGGCTTTAGGGAGAAATACATAGGCTGTGGTGAGTACAGTGCTGATGAGCTTAAAAAGATACATGCAGATATGGACTATGAGCTTGGTATCATAAAGACCATGGGCTTTATAGAGTATATCCTTATCGTGTGGGATTATATCAACTGGTGCCGCACGCACGACTGCTGGGTAGGCCCGGGACGAGGCTCAGCGGCGGGAAGCAGGGTGTGCTATTGTACCGGAATCACAGATATTGATCCGGTTAAATACAATCTGCTTTTTGAAAGATTTCTTAACCCAGAGCGAGTTTCCATGCCTGATATCGATGTGGATTTCGAGTATGCGGAGAGATATCGCGCCATAGAGTATGTTCAGCAGAAGTACGGACACGATTCTGTAACACAGATAGTCACCTTTGGTACGATGGCGGCAAGAGGTGTCATAAAATCAGTCGGAAAGGCGCTGGATTTCCCATATGCAGAGACTGACAGGCTTGCAAAGATGGTGCCTCAGGAGCTTAATATCACGATTGACAAGGCTCTTCAGATGAACCCGGAGTTTAAGGGCATTTACGACAGTGATGCGAGAGTGCATGAAATGATAGATATGGCAAAAAGGCTTGAGGGACTGCCAAACCACACGTCCGTGCATGCAGCAGGTGTGGTAATCTATCCGGGTGTGGCGAGTGATTATGTGCCTCTTGGAAGGGCAAACGACGGAAGCCCTACCGCAGAGTACAACATGGTACAGCTCGAGGAGCTTGGCCTTTTAAAGATGGATTTTCTGGGGCTTCGTACACTCACGGTGCTAAAGGATTCTGTGAAGAATATCAAGGCATCAAGGGGCATTGATGTGGATATCGACCATATTGATTTCAACGATAAGGGCACACTTGACTTTATCGGAACAGGAAAGACGGAAGGGGTATTCCAGCTGGAGTCTGCCGGTATGCAAAGCTTCATGAAGGAACTCAGTCCACAGAGCTTTGAGGACATCGTGGCCGGTATTTCGCTTTACCGTCCGGGTCCTATGGATTTCATTCCCAACTATATAAAGGGCAAGAACAATCCAAAGGAGATAAGCTATGTGACACCTGAGCTTGAGAGTATTTTAGAGCCGACCTACGGCTGTATAGTATACCAGGAGCAGGTCATGCAGATAGTGCAGAAGCTCGCAGGCTATACAATGGGTCAGGCGGACAACATCCGCCGTGCCATGAGTAAGAAGAAGCAGTATGTCATTGACGCAGAGCGCCAGAGCTTTGTGTACGGAGACGAGGAGCGCGGTATAAAGGGCTGTGTGGCAAACGGCATAGATGAAAAGGCTGCCAACAGCATATACGATTCGATGGTTGATTTTGCTAAGTATGCGTTCAACAAATCACATGCAGCCGCGTATGCAAAAATCAGTGTTCAGACTGCATGGCTCAAAAATTACTATCCGGTCGAATTTATGGCGGCGCTCATGACTTCTGTTATAGACAATTCAGCCAAGGCGGCGCAGTATCTTTACAGCTGTCGTGATATGGGTATTAAGGTGCTTCCGCCGGATATCAACTGTGGACAGGGCGAGTTTACCGCAGAGGGTGACCATGTCAGATATGGCATGTACGCCATCAAATCTTTAGGCAGGCCGGTAATAGACCAGATAATCGAGGAGCGGGAAAGTGGCGGCAGATACCGCACACTCTCAGATTTTATTGAGAGAACCTGCCAGAAGGAGCTTATCAACAAGCGTGCGATTGAGAATCTGATAAAGGCGGGAGCGTGCGATTCACTCGACGGCACGAGAAAGCAGATGGCAATGGTGTATGCATCGATTGTGGACAGGGTGCAGCATGACAAAAAGTCAACAATGGCAGGGCAGATGAGTTTGTTTGACCTGGTCTCAGATGAGGATAGGCAGTCATTTGAGCTTAAGTATCCAAATGTTGGTGAATATGACGCTGAGGAAGCCCTGGCCTATGAAAAAGAGGTGCTTGGCATCTATTTAAGCGGACACCCTCTGGAAAAATATGCAGCTGCCCTAAAGAAAAACATCACAGCAAATGCGATAGATTTTGTGCTTGAAGAGGAGAGCGGTGCCGTAAAGATAAAGGACAATGCGCACGTGGTAATCGGAGGCATGATAGCTACAAAGACGATTAAGTTTACCAAGTATAATCAGGCCATGGCTTTTATCACGATAGAGGACCTGACAGGAACTGTTGAGGTAATTATTTTTCCGAGAGATTACGAGCGCTACCAGAGATATTTACAGGACGATGCTAAAATATTTGTTATCGGACATGCGACAGTCGAGGATGAGCAGAACGGCAAGATAATCTGCGAGAAAATCATACCGTTTGATGAGCTTCCGAAGCAGCTATGGCTCAGGTTTGATACGATGGAGGACTATAAGAAAAATGAGAGCAGGCTTCTTGAGACAATCCGTGAATCTGACGGAGGAGATGAGGTCATAATTTACATCGCAGATACAAAGCAGATGAAAAAACTTGGCAGAAATTATTCCGTAAATGCAAATAATGAGCTCATGGAGCAGCTTTTGGAATTTTTAGACAAAGAAAATGCGAAAATTGTTGAAAAGAATATTGAAAAAATGTGCTAAAACAAGTACAATAGATTGGGATTAGAATAAATGATAATTTTTTAACATATGGAGGTTATACCAATGGCAAAAGAGATTAACACAATAGGTGTACTTACAAGTGGTGGTGACGCACCGGGAATGAACGCAGCAATTCGTGCCGTTGTTCGTCAGGCTCTCTCAAAGGGCAAGAAGGTTAAAGGAATCAAGAGAGGATACGCAGGTCTGTTAAATGAAGAAATCGTGGATATGGATTCAAAGAGCGTTTCAGACACAATCTCACGCGGTGGTACAATCTTACAGACAGCCAGATGTAAGGAGTTCGTTACAGCAGAGGGACAGCAGAAGGGTGCTGAAATCTGTAAGAAGCATGGTATCGATGCTATCGTAGTTATCGGTGGTGACGGATCTTTCCAGGGTGCGCAGAAGCTTGCAGCACTTGGCATCAATACAATCGGTCTTCCGGGCACAATCGACCTTGATATCGCATGTACAGATTACACAATCGGTTTTGATACAGCCTGCAACACAGCTATGGAGGCTATTGACAAGGTACGTGATACATCTACATCACACGAGAGATGCTCAATCATTGAGGTTATGGGACGTGGAGCAGGATACATTGCATTATGGTGTGGTCTTGCAAACGGCGCTGAGGAAGTATTACTTCCTGAGAAGTATGACAACAACCTTGAGGCACTCATCGAGAGAGTAGCTCATGCAAGAGAGCTCGGCAAGCAGCATTACATCATCATCAATGCTGAGGGCGTAGGACATTCACAGGAGATGGCTAAGGAAATCGAGGCTGCTACAGGCATCGAGACTCGAGCAACTATCCTCGGACATATGCAAAGAGGTGGAAGCCCTTCATGTAAGGACCGTGTATACGCTACAATCATGGGCGCTATGGCAGTTGATTTACTCTGCGAGGGCAAGTCAAACAGAGTTATTGCCCACAAGGATGGCAATTTCGTAGATTTCGATATCGACGAGGCACTTGCTATGAAGAAGAGTGTAGACGAGTACATGTACGATATCTCTAAATCTCTGGTTTAGTATCTAATATAGTTACGATAAATATGAATGCCCTTGTATCCGGCACATCAAATGCAGGTAATTGCGTGCATGTGCCGGTGCAGGGGCATTTTGGCTGTCAGTAGCAATTTGCTGCGGAGACGCAGGAAATTAGCGGATTTCGAGGTGTAGTCAGATTACGGGAATGCGTAGCATGTAGTAATCTGATTAATCATAAATGAGGGGCAAAATACTTTTTTGACCCTCATATCATCAATATAGAAAGAGAAGAAAATGATTACAAGTGCATCAAACAAAAGCATAAAAAATGTGCAGGCTCTTTTAAGCAAGGCAAAGGAGCGGAAAAAGCAGGGCGTATTCGTGGTTGAGGGTCCAAAGATGAGCTTTGAGGCGCCATATGACTGGGTAAGTGCCGTATATATGTCTGAGTCATTTTTTAATGATGACAGGTTTAAGGAAGAGAAGAAGCGTTTCCTTGACAAAACAGAAATAGTGAGTGACTCGGTGTTTAAGAGCATGTCTGACACGCAGACTCCGCAGGGCGTGCTTGCTATAGTAAAGATGCCGCACTATGAGATAGATGAACTTTTTAAGGGCGACAAGACAGAGCTTCTTGTGCTTGAGAGTATACAGGATCCGGGAAACTTAGGCACTATGATCCGTACCGGTGAGGGCGCAGGTGTAAGCGGTATTATAATGAATCGCACAACAGTGGACATTTTTAATCCAAAGACTGTGCGCTCAACCATGGGCTCACTCTACCGTGTGCCGTTTTACATAACAGATGACCTTCCGGAGACTATAGAGTATGCAAAGTCAAAGGGAGTTTCTCTCTACGCAGCTCATTTAAAGGGTAAGTGCTCTTATGACAGACCGGACTACACCGGAGCCTGTGGCTTTATGATAGGAAATGAGGGCAATGGATTATCAGATGAGATAGCTGACATGGCGGACACATATATCCGCATCCCTATGGAGGGAGCTGTGGAGTCGCTTAATGCCGCAATATCAGCCACTTTGCTCATGTATGAGTGCAATCGTCAGAGAAGACTTTTGGGAGAATAATATGCGTATTTGGTTTAAGATTTATACTGACACGCACCTGATGCGTGATATTACAATAGAAAATGACAGTGACGACACACGTACACACAAGATTTTTAAGGCACTTGAGGATGCCTGCCTTGCATTTGACCTGGGAAAGCCCATCTGGCTTGACAGCAACGTAAGTGATTTCAAGAGGCATGGAAAGACACGCTTTACGAAGGATAACTTTGTTGAGGATATTGACTTTGATTTTCTTGAGATGCACATCATAGAGGAGGATTGATGCCTCATTATGGATATGATGAGTTATTATTGATATAAGGACGGTCCGCACACTGCAGGCACAGCGGCACACAAGTACTCTCTCGTTCGCTACGCTACGCCATTAAGAATCTGTAGGAATTATGCCTTTTGGTTTTTTATGCTTGACGAAACCGGCTTTTATGCGCCGTCATAACGCCTTGCCCCGGCGTCCATGCCGGTGCATTTCTGGTTGTGAAGCATAATTCAACAGATTCTAAATAGCTTCGCTATGCGCTTACGAGAGAGTACTTGTGTGCCGCCGTGCCTGTAGCGTGCGGACCTGTGCACATACAAAATAAACAACATATAAAATAACAAGAATAAAAAATATATAAATAATAGGTATAATTTGCCAATCATGCGAATAAATATGCTATAATTGATTAAGAGAGTCTGATAAATATACAGGCGAATAGATCACAGGGAGGTTTTTAATGGAACAAGAGTTTGCGGAGGGCATTGATAGTTGGGAGACTATGATGTTTCTATATAATTCTGCACTGAAAGAGGTTAATACTAAGCTCGAGATACTAAATGACGAGTTTGTTCACATACATAATTACAATCCGATAGAGTACATAAAGTCGCGTATCAAGACTCCTGAAAGCATAGTTAAGAAGCTCAAAAAGGGTGGCTACGAGAGCACCATAGAGAATATGGTCACATATGTAAAGGATATAGCAGGTATCAGAATCGTGTGCTCGTTCACATCTGATATATACAGGCTTGCTGAGATGATTGGCAGGCAGAATGATTTGACCGTCATATCGGTAAAGGACTATATGAAGCATCCGAAGGCGAGCGGCTACAAGAGCTACCACATGATTGTTTCGGTGCCTATTTTCCTTTCAAACAAGGTGGAAGATACAAAGGTTGAGATACAGATTCGTACAATAGCTATGGATTTCTGGGCAAGCCTTGAGCACAAGATATATTACAAGTTCGAGGGCAATGCACCTGAGTATATCAGCCGCGATCTGCGCGAGTGTGCAGGTATCGTAGGACAGCTTGATGCAAAGATGCTTTCGCTCAATGAGGCAATCCTTGAGGCCAAGGAGAAGCAGGAGCATGAGAGGGAGGAGAAAATACGAGAAGATGAACATCATTAATGTCGAAAATATAACAAAGTCATATACTGGAAGGAAGCTTTTTTCTAAAGCTTCCTTTTATGTGCAGGAAAACGAAAAAATCGGTATCATAGGTATAAATGGTACAGGAAAGTCTACACTTTTAAAGATTGTGGCTGGTGATGAAGAGCCGGATGAGGGAACTGTCACCACAGCAAATCATATAGTGATAAACTATCTGCCGCAGAATCCGGAGTTCGACCCGGACGAGACGGCACTTGAACATGTGATGAGCTGTGTGGTTACCTCGCAGCTGGATGAGGACATGCGCTGGAGTATAGAAAGTGATGCAAAGTCACTTCTTATGAAGCTTGATATCACAGATATGGCGCAAAAGACCGGTGAGCTCTCAGGAGGGCAGAGAAAGAGGCTTGCGCTTGCAACAGTCGTACTTAAGCCGTGTGATGTGCTTATATTGGACGAACCGACCAACCACTTAGACTACGAGATGGTGGAGTGGCTTGAGGATTATCTGCGCCGTTTCAGGGGTGCAATCATCATGATCACGCATGACCGCTATTTTCTAGACAGTGTCTGCAATAGAATCGTGGAGGTGGACAAGGGACAGACCTACAGCTATGATACAAACTACTCGGGCTTTCTTGAGCTTAAGGCAGCCAGAGAGGAGAGCGAGAGGGCAAGTGAGCGCAAGCGTCAGTCCATCCTTAGAAAAGAAATAGAGTGGATGCAGCGCGGCGCAAGAGCTCGTTCCACAAAGCAGAAGGCACACATCCAAAGATATGAGGCTTTACGCGATCAGAAAGGTCCACAGACAGACGGAAAAGTTGAGCTTTCATCGGTTTCATCGCGTATGGGAAGGACAACCATAGAGCTTCATGATATTTCAAAGGCGTACGGAGATATCGTCTGTGTAAAGGATTTCACGTATATTTTCCTGAAAAATGACCGTATCGGCTTTGTCGGCAAAAACGGCTGTGGAAAGTCCACACTCATGAAGATAATCGCAGGTTTTATCGAGCCTGATTCAGGTGAGGTAGAGATAGGACAGACGATAAAGATAGGATATTTCGGTCAGGAAGTGGATATAGAGCCTGAGCTTCGAGTGATAGACTACGTGAAAGAAGCTGCAGAGTTTGTGCGCACGGCAGACGGACTTGTGTCAGCATCTGCCATGCTTGAGCGGTTTTTATTCCCGCCGGAGCAGCAGTACAGCCCGGTAGGCAAGCTCTCGGGTGGAGAGAAGAGAAGACTCTATCTTCTTCGTGTGCTGATGAGCGCACCGAATGTACTGATACTTGACGAGCCGACCAATGACCTGGATGTCGAGACACTGGCTATTTTAGAGGATTATCTGGATGGCTATGACGGAATAGTTATTACGGTATCCCATGACAGGTATTTCCTTGACAGGATTGCAAAGCGTATTTTTGCATTTGAGGGAGCCGGAAAAATCGTACAGTATGAGGGCGGATACACCGACTATATGAATAAACGCCCACAGCCTGTGTCAGGAAAAGCCGTATCAGAAAATGCAGCATCCACAGGAGCATCCGCTTCAGGAGCACAGGGAAATACTGCATCAGATGGTACAGACTCAAAAGAAGCCCGGAAGAAGAAATCCATGGAAACCTGGGGTCATGAGAAAAAGCTCAAATTTACCTACAAAGAGCAAAAAGAGTACGAGACGATAGAGGCTGACATAGAAAAGCTGGAAAACAGGCTTTCTGAGATAGATGATGAGATGGTAAAGAATGCCACTAACTTTGGTAAGTTAAACGAACTCACAAAGGAAAAGGAAGACCTCGAGGGGCAACTGATGGAGAAAATGGAACGTTGGGAGTATCTCGAGGATCTGGCGCAGAAAATTGCAAATTTGACATAGTTCAAGTAATTCATTTTTTCTTAGGCTTCAATAGATTAAACAAACTCTGCGGTATGCCAAACCCGAATATGATACCGAGCACGATGGCACCCGCCACCTCAAAGGTTTCAATACCCTTTGAGGAGGAAAGTGCTCTGTCATTCGTAAAAAGATAATATGCCGTGTAAAAAATTCCTGCTCCGGGCACAAGAGGAAAGATACCGGAAAGCAGATAAACTGTCACAGGCATAGAGCGTGCCGCAGCAAAAATGCGCGCCATTATCGTAAGGCACAGTGTCGCGATAAGCGATGGAAACACAACACCCATATCAAACTGAACCATTATATAGTAGATGATCCAGCCAAGCGCTCCTGTAAAACCGCAGTAAAACAGCTCCTTTTTTGGAGCGGAAAAAATAACTGCAAACGATAATGTGGCAAAGAGAGCCACAATAAATTGTATTATAAACTCCATAGCTTAAAGCCCTCCAATATATTTCATCACAACAAATGGCAGACATGCTCCCACAGCAACACACACGGCTGTAATCAGTGCATCGAGCAGATGTATCGTACCGGACAGATAATCCCCGTTATAGATATCCCTGATAGATGTAGTAAATGCTATTCCCGGAACGAGCGGCATGATAGCTCCTATAATGATTTTATCAGGTAAAAGAGAAAGCCCTGTAAGTGTACTTGCGGTGGCAAGCAGTGTCACAAAAAGACTGGCAAGGATATTGGTTATAATCCTTGTGAACTTATATTTTTTAAGACCAAACAAAAGCACCTGCTCCAGTGAGCCTATAACAAATGCAAAAACAAAGTCAAGCCAGCTTCCGCCAAAAAGATAGCAAAAGCAGGCACTTCCGAGCCCACAGAAGAAAATCTGTGCGCTTTTTTTGTAATTAGGAATATTTTTGCACTGCTCAAGCTTGTCCCATGAGTCAATCAGGGAGATTTTCTGGTCACATATGTCCCTTGCGAGCTGGTTTAACGCACTGATCTTTGCCAGATTGACAGCACCAAGCGGTACGTGGCGCACGATGCTGCAGGCATCCTCCTTGTTCTCATTTGCACTTGCAAATATTCCGTTTGACAGCACATATACGTCAAATTCCTCCACCCCATATGAACTTAGTATATGAACCACAGTGTCTTCCACTCTGTAGATTTCTGCACCGTTTCTGAGCATACAATCGCCGATTTCCACGGCGAGAGTCAGTATTTCCTTAGTGTATGCCATTTGTTACCTCTCTCTTTAGATTAATTATATTTATTTTATGATGTTTGCACGAAAAAAACAATATATCGCACGAAAAATATTGATTTAATTACATGTGTGTATTTTGTGTATAAAATCAAAATAAATGGAAATTATATACATATGAATATTAATCGAAGGGAGCATGAAAATGCCGGAGCATACTGATACCTCAAAAGAAAAAATTCTCGTGTATATACGTGCAGAACAGCAGAAAACACTTCACCGCAGGCAGGTCTGCATCAATGATATAGCAAGTGTGTATTGTAAATATTCGCGCTATGAGGGGCAGATAAAGGGAATGGTCGTGGATAAGATACGCGGTAAAAAGAGCGTGATATCTGTAATGAAAATAATAGAGCAGATCACGGAAATCTATGATGATGCACAGGTTATAAGCATTGGTGAGCCGGAGGTACTTGTAGAGTATGACGACAACAGCAAAAACAAGATTCTTGAAGCACTAAAGGTTGCAGCGGTGTGTATACTTATATTTTTTGGTTCAGCTTTTACAATCATGGCTTTCAATAATGATATTTCGATATCAGGTGTGTTTGAACATTTCTACAAGCAGATAATGGGTGTGGAAAAGCCCCAGGTGTCGGTGCTTGAGGTGTTTTACTGCATTGGTCTGGCGGTTGGAATCATACTTTTTTTTAATCATATCGGAAAACGTAAGCTATCCGACGATGTCACACCGATTCAGGTGGAGATGGATAAGCATAATAAAGATACGTGGAACACAATAATAGACAAGGTAAAGGAAAAGCAGGATGTTTGAATATATATTGCGTGAAATATTTTTGTCAGTGATAGCATTTTTAGCAGGGGCAGGGGTGTCAGCCGGTGTATTTGCATTTGTGCTCGTGATAGGAGTGGTGCCGCGTATACTTCGGTGCAGCAGGATAGAAAATATAATACTTATAGAAAATGTCATGATATGTGGTGTGGTGGCAGGTAATATATCATCAGTGCTTGATACGGCATATAATCTGGGCTTTGCAAATATGCCCAAAGTACCTGTAAGCAATATCTGTGGGAATATAATTATTGCAATATATGGATTGTGTGTCGGCATATTTGTCGGCTGTATTGCAGTTGCACTCGCAGAAATACTGCACACATTCCCTATTATATATAAGCGCATGAAGCTTCGCGCCGGTCTTGGGATTATAGTGATTTCTATGGCTATTGGAAAGGCACTGGGAGCACTTTATTATTTCCTGACGGGATTTGTTGCCACTTCATAGGACTCTCTTAAGTTATCTTTAGCTATATCATGTTATACTCTTGAAACAAAAAGCAAATAGGGTATAATGGAAATAACTTGGACTTAGAGGTATTCCAGCTAACTCGGAAAGGAAATAATATGATTACATCAATAGCCAGACAAAGCATCATACTCAAATGCTTACGCCAAAAATCAGTGCTTGTAAGTAACTACGAGCTGTATTATACCGCAGGTCTTGCGAAGAAGTGCTTTGGAATCGCAGTCGATGCCGACATGGAGCCAAAGCAGCTTCTTGAGGAATTGCAAAAACACATTGATAAGGTCTCTACATCAGATGAGCAGGAGAAGTATCTCATACATCTTCTTGGCAACTATGAGCCTGATGATACTCATGATGAACAGACTGTGGAGCTGTTTCACATGGGAGAGACCGAGGAGCATATGTGGCAGGTCTCAATTACATAACAGCATCCTTTAGAGAAGAAATAAAGACATGGGAAGAACATCACCAGCAGTCTAAATGCCGCCGTAGAGCTTGCTCTGCGGCGGCATTTTCGTATTCCGGGTCATATTTGAAGCAGTATAGAGGCCTGTCTGGTATCTCTAACCCATTGTAACCTCGACTGTAACATCGTGTCCGGTTCCGTTAATAGCCGGAATCATATTGCCATCAATAGCAGCACCATCCACGATGAGCTTTGTCACACCCTTTTGTACGTGAGCAGGATTTTTGACGGTAATGTGGTAAGTATTGCCACGGAACTTGCGCTTAGCTGTAAAGCCGTCCATAGTGTCAGGAATACAAGGATCTATGATAAGACCATCGTAGTCAGGACGTATACCGAGGATGTACTGTGAGACATCGAGGAAGGTCCATGCAGCAGTACCGGTCAGCCAGCTGTTCTTTGCCTCACCGAAGTTAGGCGCGTCTTTTCCGGCAATCATCTGGCTGTATACATAAGGCTCGGTGCGGTGAATCTCGCTAATATCCTCAATGTATGCAGGACAGGTTCTGGTGTATACCTGCCATGCTCTGTTTCCACGACCGATAACAGTCTCGGCTATAGAAATCCAAGGATTGTTGTGGCAGAAGATGCCGGCATTCTCCTTGTATCCTGGTGGATAAGAAGAGATTTCACCAAGCTCCACATGATATCTGTGATAAGGCGGCTGTAAAAGCACGATGCCATATTTAGTATCAAGATATTTTTCAACAGACTGCATTGCCTTAAGGCAGAGCCCTTCATCCTTTCCAATTTCAGCGATAACACAAAAGCCCTGTGGCTCAATAAAGATTTTTCCATCATCACATTCCTTGGAACCAATCTTGTGCTTGTAGTGGTCGTAAGCACGAAGATACCACTCGCCATCCCAGCCGGCATCCATTACGGTCTTTTCCATCTGTTTGATAGCCTTTTGGGCTGTATCAGCCTCATCGAAAAGTCCCTTGTGTCTGCAGATTTTTACATAGTCTTTTCCGTATTTTACAAACATGCCTGCGATAAAAACAGATTCGGCATTAGGTCCTTCAGATGGTCCAAAGGTCTGGAAGGACTCGCCAGGCTCCTCGGAGAAGCAGTTTAAGTTCAGACAATCGTTCCAGTCAGCACGTCCAATCTGTGGCAGACCATGAGGTCCGAGATGATTGATTGTATAGTTGAAGGAGCGGCGCAGATGCTCCATAAAGTCAGTTGCCTTTGAAGGATCGCTGTCATATGGTGTTGACTCGTCAAGAATAGAGTAGTCGCCTGTCTCCTTGATGTAAGCAGCGGCAGCAGCGATAAGCCACAGAGGGTCATCGTTAAAGCCTGAGCCTATGTCGGCATTGCCCTTTTTGGTGAGAGGCTGGTACTGATGATAAGCAGAGCCATCCTCAAACTGTGTGGCTGCAATGTCGAGTATTCTCTCCCTGGCTCTGTCCGGAATCAGATGCACGAAGCCAAGCAGATCCTGACAGGAATCCCTAAAGCCTATGCCTCGTCCGATGCCTGATTCAAAAGAAGAAGCAGAGCGGCTCATGTTAAAGGTAACCATGCACTGATACTGATGCCATACATTTACCATGCGGTCAAGCTTTTCCTCCGATGAAGAGATACTAAAGTGACCAAGCAGTTTATCCCAGTAAGCCTTAAGCTCTGCTAAAGCAGCATCGGCTTTTTCGGTGGTGTCAAATCTTGCGAGGAGTGCATCGGCAGGAGCTCGGTTTATGATTCCGTCTTCAGCGCGTCCAACCCATTTTTCGTTCACAGGGTTTTCTACATATCCAAGTACAAATATATATGTTTTTTCTTCGCCCGGCTCAAGAGCTACTTTCAGGTGATGTGAGCCGACAGGAGCCCAGCCGCTTGCAACAGAGTTTTTAGACTGATCATTTACTACAACGGAAGGCGCGCTGTTTTCGCCGTAGGCACCTAAGAATGAATCCCTGTCTGTGTCAAATCCGTCAACAGAGGCATTTACAGCATATACAGCATAGTGATTGCGGCGTTCTCTGTATTCTGTCTTGTGGAAGAGCTGGGAGCCACCGGCGTGAATCTCAACCTCTCCGGTAGAGAAGTTACGCTGGAAGTTGGTCATGTCATCCATGGCATTCCACAGACAAAACTCTACATATGAGAAAACAGAAAAGTCTTTTTTCTTATCAGATGTGTTTTTCAATGTGAGCTAATTGATCTCGCAGGTAGAGCCCATAGGAACGAAGTCGGTAAGCTGAGCCATGGGAAAGGTATATATGATGATTACATTCTCTATCCTTCCTGTAATAGTTGTTTACCTTATTCTTTCAAAGCACATCGTAGGTGGTGTTGCCATGGGAAGTGTGAAGGGCTGATACAGACCATTAACTAAAACTATTTTCTTTTATATTTTTCCCTTCATCTTAAAAGGACCGCTCATCCGGGCGGTCATTTTTTGCGAGCAAAATGGCAGACGTTTTGTTTATCCCCTCTTGACAGAATACGTTATACTATAAGTATGAACGATAAAAAACAAGGAATAATATATATCATAATGGCAGGATTCTTTTTTGCCCTGATGACATTTTTTGTGAGGATGTCTGGAGATTTGCCGACCATGCAGAAGGCCTTTTTCAGGAATGCGGTAGCAGCAGTAGCGGCTGTTATCTTACTTGCAAAAAGTGATGAAGGCTTCAAAATAAAAAAGGATAGCTGGAAGGGACTTTTTCTGCGAAGCTTCTTTGGAACAACAGGGCTTATATGCAATTTCTATGCAGTTGACCATCTGGCCATCGCAGATGCCAATATTCTAAACAAATTGTCACCGTTTTTTGCCATAATCATGTCATATTTTGTGCTTAAGGAGAAAGCAAACAAGACAGAGTGGTTGTGCGTGGTGACGGCGTTTATAGGTGCTGTTTTTGTGGTGAAACCATCTATGAATGTGCAGTTTTTTAATGCCATGATTGGTGTAATAGGAGGTTTTGGCGCAGGTGTAGCGTATACATTTGTGCGAAAGCTCGGTAAGCAGGGAGAGAGAGGACCTGTGATAGTCATGTGCTTTTCGGTATTTTCATGTATAGTGACGGCTCCGTTTCTGCTTGTCGGAGCAAAGCCTATGAGTGTATATCAGATTGTCATGCTGCTTTTTGCAGGAGCTGCCGCTACAGGCGGACAGCTTTCAATCACAAAGGCATACACCAAGGCACCTGCAAAGGAGATATCGGTGTTCGACTATTCGCAGGTTATTTTTGCCGCCTTGCTGGGATTTGTCTTTTTGCAACAGATACCGGACTATCTAAGTGTGATAGGATATGTTATAATAATAGGCAGTGCAATTTTTAAATGGAACTATAATCTCAGATACGAGGAAAAAGTATGAACTACGCAGGAATAAAATATTGTGACATAGCGAACGGACTGGGCTGCCGCACTGTGCTTTTTGTATCAGGCTGCAGAAATCACTGTAAGGGCTGTTTTCAGCCGCAGACATGGGAATTTGACTATGGAGAGCCGTTTGATGAACAGATACAAAACGAGATACTCGACTCGCTTAAGCCTGCCTATGTGCAGGGAATTACCCTTTTAGGCGGTGATCCTTTTGAGGAGGAGAATCAGGAGGCACTTGTGCCGTTTATGAGAAGAGTTAAGGAGCGCTATCCCAATAAGGATGTGTGGGCTTACACAGGCTATCTGTACGAGGAGCTGCTTGCAAACGGACGAAAGCACACAGAGTATACGGATGAGCTTTTGTCCATGATAGATATTCTGGTAGATGGTCCGTTTATAGAGGCGCAGAAGGATATCACGCTCAAATTCAAGGGCTCTGCAAACCAGCGTGTGATAGACCTGAAAAAGACAAGAGGGGCAGGAGAAGTGTCCATACTGGAATTTACGAAAATTTGATTAGAGGATTTGAAATGAAGAAAAAATGCGACAGATTATTAGGAATACTGTGCTATGCGCTTGGCATTTTGGCAGCGCTTTATGTGGGAGGCTGGCTTATGCTGATTAAGCCTATTCATGTGATTATCATTGCATTTGGCAATGATATGCTGACGCTTCCACTTTTGCTTAAGAGTATCATAAAGATAGCATTTTCCACGACCTTTGCAGGGCTTGTGTGGTGCATCGGATACATAGGCTATAACTTTTTCAAGGGAAATGAGGACCCTGACTGGGCGGCTATAGAAGCGCGCTTCAGAAATAAGCACAGTGATACAACAAACGAAGATTTACTGAAGGAGAGAGAAGTATGATAGTCCGTGTACCTGATTATTTTTCAGAGTTTAGCTGCATAGCCGGAGACTGCAAGGATAGCTGCTGTCTGGGCTGGGAAATTGATATTGATGAGGATTCATATGAGTATTATCAGACATTGCCCGGAGAGGTCGGAGAGCGTCTGAGAAAGGGCATGTATGAAACGGAGGATGGCGGGCACGGCATCCGTACAAACAATTGCGGGCGCTGCATTATGCTAAATGACAAGAATCTATGTGATTTGTACATAGCAGCTGGTGAGGCATCGCTTAGTGAGGTGTGCACCGATTTCCCAAGGTTTGGCATAGAGTACAGAAACGTGGAGCAGAAGTGCCTGAGCCTTGCGTGCGAGGAGGTCTGCCGTATATTTTTCAGCAAAACAAAGCCTGTTAAGTTTGTAGAGCAGGAGCTTTTTGGCGACAGCGATGATGACCAGGGAGTCACAGAGGAAGAGGCAGCATTTTTTGAGGAGGTGCAGCGCGAGCTGATTGCCATACTCCAGGACAGGACAAAGCCAATCGGAGTACGCGTGGATGAGTACCTTGACAGGGCAAACGAGTACCAGAAGAAGCTGAGCCAAAACGATGTTGAAAAGCATATAGACTGGCTTTCGTTTAATGATTTCTCATTTGAGCACTTTGATATCCGCTTCGGTATCATCAATGAGATGGAACTATTGCGTCAGGTATGGCAGGATTTCAAGGATGATATGCAGACAGTCCTCACTGAGGCTGATTATGAAAAACGTATGAAGGAGTACATGGCTAGCGGCGATTACCGTGAAAACGATATTGAGCAGCTTCTTGTATACTTTACCTTCAGATATATCATGAATGCCATCTATGACTCAAATATCATGGTTTATGCATATTTAAGCGTCATGTTTACCATGATAGTCAGGGATATGAATGCCACTCGTTTCTACAAAAACGGTGGCAGCTTCACCATAGAGGACCAGATGGAGGTGGCAAGGATCTTCTCAAAGGAAGTGGAGCATTCCGAGGAAAATGTGGAGGCCGCCAAGGAGGAAATCATCTGGGGATAGTTGATTTAGAGATTAAATATATAATAAAATAACAATATACTTTTTTATAGTTTTTTAGATTTCAAAAGGAGCTTGCACAGAAATGTGCGGGCTCTTTTTTGTGAAATAATTAAAGCCCACCATTATGCCATAATCCTCATATTTTTGTGCTGTTTTGGGATTTATAGTGATTTCAGCTACTTTTTCTCGCAATTTTTCCGGCTTTAGGGCTGGTTTTTGGAGCTGTTTTGGAGATTTTTGCAGTTTCAGCTACTTTTTCTCGCAATTTTTCCGGCTTTTGGGCTGAATTTTGGGTGCTGTTTTAAAAGATTTAAGGATTACAGCTCCCCAAGGTCTGCCTACTATGCTATCAATCTCTTGTAAACCATAAATTGGTACCTTGAAAACTTCACATAACCATAAATTTGTTCTTTATAAGTGGTACAATAGATGTAGAGAAAATGGAGAAAATCACGTATGTCTTTTAAATCAAATGATAATCAGCAGATGACCCTTTACGATGCTGTATTCGGACTTACAGACAGTGAAAAAAGAATGCTCGAAAAATCACGTCCAAATACACCGGTTGGAGTATTACTATGATCCGGCTGATTACAATAAAATGATTTACCGGCAGAGGAAGGAAGATTATAGCCAGCGTCTCCAGACAATTCTGTTGGACGCAGACTGTCTGCTTCAAAAATGCAACGGTGGTTATGATGATGTAAGTGAATATCAGCTTCTTGTCCGTGCCTTTTCATTTGAAAAAAATACAGGAAAAGTAAGAGCTTCCTTCAATAAAAACAATGTGAGAACTTTCCTTTCAAAGATCAGTGCAGCTCCGGGATTTCGAATAAAACCGGAAATAGCTTAAAAAATAATTCACAAAATTTCAAATGAAAAATTATCTACTATATCTAGGACTCTTAGTACTAAAAAGATTTCGCATATATTACATAAAAATGAATAAATAGTAAATTTTACCAAAATTACGTGAATAAAATCTCTGTTTATCCCAATAGTCGAAAACCAACGAAAAGACTATAATATAAATACGAAAACGTGCGAAAGGGGATTTTCGTACAAACATAATAAGAAAAGGAGAGGAAATATGGGAAAGTTAAAAGAACGTTTTCACAGGAAAAATGGCATTGTAAGCCGTATCTTTAGTATGGTACTTGCGCTTGCTATGATTATGACTATGATTCCAGCAATCGGTGGTGCAACCACTGCATATGCTGCTAGCCCGACAATCCGGTTGTATTTGGACAAACCAAGTACATGGAATACACCGGTTGTCCATGTCTGGGCTGCCGGTGCTGCGGTAGATAACCATGGCGCAGGAAATGCCACCATTTCACAATGGGGGAATCAGGAAAAACCAAAGCTTGCATTTGAGAAAAGCACCGGGCTCTATTATGTAGATGTACAGAGCAGTGAGTGGACAGGCTTTCAGTTTGTTGATGCAGGTTCTACTGAGACAGCGGCACCGGAGATAAAGACAGAAGGAGCTGCAATTGAGCAGATTAAGACTTTTACTTCTGATACAAGCATTTATTGTTTATTGGATGACAATGGAAAATATCAGTGGTATAAGGATGCTTCAAAGAAGGAAACTTTGATTCCGGAGTCTGTACCAACAGAATGTGATCTGACTATTAATTATAAGAGCACATTAGGCGATGATGTTGCAGCATATATATATAAGGAGACTAATAAGCCAGCAGGTGAATGGCCGGGAAAAACCATGACTGCAACAGCAGGTCATGAAGGCTGGTATACAATGCATCTGACATTAGATAACAGTACAGATTATTCTCTTATCTTAAATGATGATGGACATGGAAACCAGTTAAAAGACGTAACACTTTCTACAAAAGGAAAGGCAGAAGCAGAGTACTGGTTCGATGGTTCTTTGTCAGAGACAAAACCTGCTGATTGGAAATATGTAACAACCATTCATTATCTTGCTTCAGGAATGGGAAGTACTATTTACAATTATATGTGGGGAGCAGATGCCTCTGCAACAGGAGCAGGTGTTGGAAAAGAATGGCCGGGCGGACAGATTTCCGAAAATGCTAACCATTCAGGATGGTATGATGTAGTATATACACAGGATGTAAAACAGAATTTCAGCTGTATTTTTAATAATAACAATGGAGTACAGACGGATAATATTGATGTTTCTGTGACATCAACAAGTACTGAGCTCTGGGTTACCGGAACCAAAGGTGATACAAAAGTATATAAAACAGCACCGGACAGTTGGGAGGCACCGGTTGCGGACCACACATTTACAATTTATTATTACAATGAAGACTTATCAACAGACAAAGACATGGGAAAAGTTGATTTGTGGATGTGGAATGCCGGATTAAATGGTTCTTATGTTTTTGACGGAACATATTATGATGCTGAAAATAATGTGACATGGTTTAAACAGACCATTACAGTTGCCGGCAGTAATGTAGGAAAAACGGTAGGATTAAAGGCACGCTATGATAATACAAAAGGATGGGATGGCGGCTCTGATACTGCAGATCGTTCTTTTACAATAAGCGGTGATGAGAATGAGGTATTATATTATGTGGATGGTTCCGATCCGGTTCATGAGAAACCGGTAATCGTACCAACGGAAAAGAGATACCTTGTATTGGATTATGAGAATCCGGGATTAAAAGAAAAAGGTATTACACCACAGTTTTATACATGGTCATCAGGATATGCTTCAGTATTAACCGATTTTACATATGTAGGTGGAGATAAATGGACAGTAACAATCCCAGCAAAACCATCCTGCACAAAGGTTGATTTTTGTATTGCATTAGATTCAACAGGTGACCCATGGATTAAAGATGGTGGAGACCATTCAGTTACATTCCCTTCTGATCAGAAGGTTATCTATGCCAGCATGAAAGCCGGCAGTGAGCCAGAAATTGCTATGCCATATAATGTTGGCTATGAAGTAGATGCAGAAAATCAACAGGTATCATACTACTATCGTGATGATGATGCATTTGTAGATGGCACCTTAAAGGATATGAAAGTATCTGTTGACGTAAACGGAACAGAGTATCCAATGACATACAATGATACAACAAAGCGTTTTGAGTATGTAAAGAATGGTTTAACAAATGGCAAAACACATTATCGTTACAAAGCAAATGGAAATTATGTTGTAGATGCATTCAATTCAAATAGTGAAAAATATAATGACGCAGATTACTCATATTTTGAATACTATAAATTAAATGCAACAGTTACAGCAGAAGTTATGAATAAGTCATTTAACTACAATGAGAATAATGTAGTTAAGTTTAAGGTTAAACAGGCTGATACAGATACTCAGAAACTTGAAGTTGCAAGTGCAAGTATTGATGTTTCTTCACTTGGTGGAAGTAGTGAGATGCCGATTGAGCCAGAGCTCCAGGCTGTTACAATTTCTGCAACTGTAGATACAACATTAGGTACTAAGACATTACCAATTACTGTAACAGACCAGTATGGTAATAAATTCAGTACTACAGTTGATGTTGAAATTACAGACCGTGTGAAGAAAAATGAAAATGATTTCGACTGGGATGAAGCTGTTGTCTACTTTATGATGACAGACCGATTCTTTGATGGTAATGAATCTAACAATACAGCAAGTGGTACAGATACATACGGAGACAACCCTGGACTGTATCATGGTGGAGATTTTGCCGGTGTAACAGCTAAGTTAGATTACTTACAGGATTTAGGAGTAAATACAATCTGGCTTACACCAATTGTAAAGAATATTGCAGGTGTAACTGTGACAGATGAGGGTAAAGAAGATGTTCCTTATAATGCAGCATACCATGGATACTGGGCAAGTGATTTTACAAAATTGAATCCTACAATGGGTACAACAGAAGAATTTAAAACTATGATTAGCGAAGCACATAAACGTGGTATGCGTATTATGGTTGATATTGTTGTAAACCATGCAGGATATGGTACAGAATCAACATTTGCTGATATGCTTAGGGATAAGAGCGTCAGTGAAGGCGATATTAAATCATGGCAGTCTGGATTGCCGGATTTTGCAACAGAAAAGGCAGATGTCAGGGCAAAATTAGTAGAATGGCAGACATCATGGATGAAGGATTATGGTGTTGACTATTTCCGTGTAGATACTGTAAAGCATGTTGACAGTACAACATGGGCAGCACTTAAAAATTCTACAACAGAAGTAAATCCGTCTTTCAAGATGATTGGAGAATATTATGGTGCAGGATATGCGTCAAATGGTAGTACCTTAGGTAGTGGTCAGATGGATGCAGATCTTGATTTCGATTTTAATGACCAGGCAACAAGCTTTGTAAGTGGCAATATTTCTTCTGTAGAGAAATTCCTTTCTGCAAGAAATTCAGCACTTAATAACGCATACATGACAGGTCAGTTCTTAAGCAGTCATGATGAAGATGGATTTAAGGCTTCCTTAATAAACGGAAAAGGCTATACCGAGGATGAAGCAACATCAGCAGCGTTAGTTGCAGCTACCTTACAGCTTACTGCAAAGGGTATTCCGGTTATCTATTATGGTGAAGAAGTTGGTTTAAGTGGATTAAATAATTATCCATATCAGACTAATAGATATGACATGGATTTCTCTAAGGCAACAAAGGACAATGTCACATATCAGCATTATAAGAATCTGCTTAGCATCCGTAATGCATACACAGATGTATTTGCAAGAGGAAGCAGAACAGTTGTGGCAGGTTCTGATGAGGAAGGCTATGATGTAGTTTCAAGATCCTATGGAGGAACAACCTTATATGTTGGTATGAATATCAAGGATACCGCAAAAGAAGTAAAAGTTCCGGTTA
>ERZ779697.4-NODE-4-length-174598-cov-4.81851_pt1 | contig 174598 bp, 181 predicted proteins | sample MGYA00511881_ERZ779697 | MGnify/ENA primary metagenome ERZ779697 (study PRJEB29588, sample SAMEA2148105) | human gut metagenome | biome: human gut; feature: human-associated habitat; material: faeces | place: Denmark | collected 2008/2010 ... | reverse complement strand
AATAAATAATTAAATAATAAATAATTAAATAATAAATAATAAATAATTAATAATTAATGATAAATAATAAACAAAAAATTAATTATTTATTTAATAATAAAATATATTAAATAATGATAAATAAGAAATTAAAAAAATTCTATAAAAGATTTTAAAAAAGATTTTTAAAAAAATTTAGCGAGAAACAAGTTTAACAAAAAGACAAAAAACAAATTACAGTGAAGATGAAAATAAAATTATATAGAATGTCCAAATAATAAAAGGTAAATAAAATTATAAAGTAAATATGATGAAAACTTAAATAAAAAATGAATGCAAAGAAATGGATTATAGATTAAAAAAGTAAAGAGAAAAAGATAATAGAAAATTGGATTAAAAAGATAAGAAAGAGAGACGGGAACTATATAGGAAATAAGGAATAGGAGATATTTTATTGGATAGAAGAGAAAGTTCACATAAAATTGAAAAAGCTAAAAATATCGACTACAAGTTTAAAGAGAAAAAAGAAATACAAATGTAAAAAGCAAAACAAAGAATTAGTTAAATATATGCGAGAAATAAAGCGAAGAAAGAAATTTACATAAAACAAAAAACATAATCTGAATAAAGAATCAAATAAAAAGAAATGAAAAGAAAAATAATAGAATGCGAAAACTAAAAAGACAATGTAAAAGAAAATCAGCATAAAAATAATAAATTAATAAAATAGTTAAATAATAAATAATTAATAATAAATATTAAATAATAAATAATTAAATAATAAATAATTAATAATAAATATTAAATAATAAATAATAAATAATAAATAATTAAATATTAAATTAATAAATAATAAATAATAAATAATTAAATATTAAATTAATAAATAATTAAATAGTTAATTGGTAAAAGAATAATAAAAAATAAATAAAAGAGCATAAAAATTTAAAATAGCTATAAATATTTAATGGTGATATTTATGAGTATTGGATTAGCATTAGCTCGGTGGAGGAGCAAAAGGTGCAGCACATATAGGTGTGCTTAAAGCTTTTGAAGAAGAAAAAATAAATATAGATTATATTTCCGGAACATCATCAGGAAGTATTATAGCAGCACTTTTTGCTATGGGATATAATTCAAATGAAATATATTATTTATTTAATAGATATTCAAAAAAAATTAAATATATAAATTATAAAAATATATTAAAATTAATTTATGGGATATTAGTAAAAAGAAAAATAATAATAAAAGGTTTTAATGATGGAAAAATAATAGAAAAAATAATTGATGATGCGGCTGATTTAAAAAATATAAAAAATATAAATCAAATAAAAATGCCATTATTAATTCCTAGTATAGAAGTACATAATGGAAAAATATATTGCTTTTGTTCACAAAACAAAAGAGCAAGGTTTTCAGACAAAACGGTATATGTGAATAACATAAATATAGGAAGAGCTGTAAGGGCAAGTTGTAGTTATCCATTAGTTTTTGAACCATGTAAATATAAAAATTTGGAGCTTGTGGATGGAGGAATAAGAGAGAATATTCCATGGAAGGGTTTAAAAGAATTTGGGGCTACTACTATAATAGGTGCTGTTTTTGAAAAAGAAGATGATGGAAAATGTTGTAATAATGTAATTGAGGTTGTAGGAAATTCATTTGAAATTCTTTGCCATGAACTATCAAATTATGAATTGGAAGGACTAGAATATTTAATAAAAATAAAAACTAAAAATATTTCTTTATTAGATATGTCAGAAACAAAATATTTATATGATATAGGATATAAAACTACTAAAAAAGAAATAAAAAAAATAAAAGAGAATTTAAAAGGTAAAATAGAAAAATAATTAAATAAAAATAGAAAATAAAAAATGGATAATTAAATAAAAAAATATTAATAAAAAAGTTCTAAAAAAACTTGTCTTTAATAATATTAAATAAAAAATAATTTTAAAGGAGTTTTTTATGAATAATAAAAAAATAGTAATGTATGTTAGTATACTTATTTTAATTTTAATTGTTTTAGGAGCAGGATTTTTAATATATAAAAACAATAAAAAAAATAAAAATAAAAATCAAGAATATATTCCACAAGAAGAAATTACAGATGAACAATTAAGACAAACAATAATTACTTTATATTTTTTTAATATAGAAACAGGAAATATTATGCCAGAAGCAAGAAAAATTGATGCAAAAGAATTAATAAAAGAGCCATATAAAGTACTAATAGAATTATTGATAAATGGTCCAAAAAGCGAAAAATTGGTTAAACTTATTCCGGATGGAACTAAATTAAATAAAATTGAGATAAAAAATGATTGCATTTATATTGATTTTTCAAACGAATTTATTAATGGACAAAAGTTAGGAAAGGAACAAGAAGAATTAATAATAAAATCAATAGTAAATACGGTTACAGAATTAAAAGAAATTAATTCCGTGAAGATTTTAATAGATGGAAAAGAAAATCAAGAATTTCCGGATAAAGAAATTAATTTTAAAGAACCATTCAAAAGATAACTATTTTAAGAATTTATATATTTTGATTGATTTTACTGCCTTGTCAAGATTGCACAAAAAATATTCTACTTCTTTTATAGAATGAATTGTGCAATCTTTCCTTTTTTTAAAATTAAATTTTTCTTTCTTTTTTTCTGAGCGACTATCTTCCAAAACCATTCTCCTTGCAATTTATATAAAAGTATTATAATATATAATATATGAAAAAATAAATTATTGTTGACGGAGAGAAAATGGAAGTAAATTTAAAAGAAGACGAAAGAATTGATGATTTAGAATATAAAGGACTAAAAATAATTCAAAATAAAAAATGGTTTTGTTTTGGTATAGACAGTGTTTTATTATCTGATTTTGCAAAAGAAATAAAAAATAATAGTACAGTTTTAGATTTAGGTAGTGGTACCGGAATAATAAGTATTTTATTATCAAAAAAAATAAATGCAAAAAAAATAGTAGGTATTGAAATACAAAAAGAAGTTTATGAAATGTCTAAAAAATCTATTATATTAAATGATTTGGAAAATGTTGATTTTATAAATGAAGATATAAAAAATTTAAATAAAATTATAGAAAATAATAGTTGTGATGCAATTGTTACAAATCCACCATATATGAAAAAAAACTCTGGAATTAAAAATGAAAATGAAATGAAATTAATATCTAGACATGAAATTAAATGCAATATAGAAGATATAATAAAAGTATCAAGTAAATTATTAAAAGATAATGGAGAATTATATATGGTTCATAGGCCGGATAGGCTTGTAGGAATAATAGAATGTTTACGAAAATATAAAATAGAACCAAAAAAAATTAGATTTGTTTATTCTAAAAAAGAGGACAACAGCAATCTGGTTTTAATAAAAGCTGTAAAAAACGCAGGAGAATTTCTAAAAATTGAAAAACCTTTATATATTTATGACGAAAATAATAAATATACAGATGAGGTGCTGGAAATATATAACAAAAAATAAAGGAGAAAAATATGCAAGGTAAATTATATTTGGTTGCGACACCAATAGGAAATTTAGATGATATAACAATAAGAGCAATAAATATCTTAAAAGAAGTTGATCTAATTGCAGCAGAAGATACAAGGCATACTTTAAAATTATTAAATCATTTAAATATATCAAAGCCATTAATTAGTTATTATAAACAAAACGAAAATATAAAAAAAGAAGTATTAATTGATAGAATTTTAGAAGGTAAAAATATAGCAGTAGTTACAGATGCCGGGACACCACGGAATTTCTGATCCAGGAGAAGTAGTAGTAAAAGCAGCAATTGAAAATAATATAGAAATTATTCCAATACCGGGAGCATGTGCGGCAATAAATGCATTAATTTCTTCAGGAATGAAGACAAATGAATTTATTTTCATTGGATTTTTACCTGTAAATATAAAAGAAAAAAAAGAAAAGTTGGCAGAAATAAAAAAATATACTCAAACTATAATATTGTATGAAGCTCCACACAAATTGATAAATACACTAAAAATGATGTTGGAAGAAATTGGAGACAGAAATATATGCTTAGCTAGAGAAATTACTAAAATACATGAAGAACATATAAGAGGAAAAATATCTGAAATCCTAGAAAAAATAAATGAACCTAAGGGTGAATATGTTTTAATACTAGAAGGAAATAATAAAAGTGAGAAAGAGGAAAAAAGAGAAATATTAAACGAAATGTCTTTGGAAGAACATTTTGAATATTATAAGAAACAAGGATTTGATAAAAAAGAAATTATTAAAAAAATTGCAAAAGATAGAAATACAAATAAAAACGAAATATATCAATACTTTTTAAAATAGTAAAAAAATAAGAAGTTCAATTATTGAACTTCTTATTCTGCTTTTGCCTTACCAATTTTTTCTGCACATTTTTCACAGATTAATCTTCCTTGGTAATCAATTAATTTTTTTGAGCTTCCACAGAAAATACAGTTTGGTTCATATTTTTTTAATATAATTGAAGAACCATCAACATATATTTCCATAGGGTCTTTTTCTGTAATACCAAATTTATTTCTAAGCTCAATAGGTATTACAACTCTTCCTAACTCGTCTACCCTTCTTACAATACCAGTTGATTTCATAAATAACCCCCCTTAATTTTACATTTTTCGACAAATCGACTTTAATAAATAATATCATAAAATTTGTAAAAGGTCAACAAAAATCTTCCTTTTTTTGGAAATTTTTCAAAAAATTATTAAATATAAAAAATAATGTAAATTTGTAATTTATATGTGTAAGAATATTAGAAATAAATTGTGAATAAATTAAAAAAGGAGGATTTTTTATGCTAAATATATTATGGCCATTATTTTTAATTGTTTCTTTTGTGTATGGAATTTTTAATGGCAGAGTGGAAGAAATAAATACGGCAGTTTTCGATGGAACGAAATCTGCTGTGGAACTATGTATTTCTTTGCTCGGGACAATGTGTTTATGGAATGGAATAATGACAATTGCTTGTGAAACCAATATAGTAAAAAAATTAACAAAAATGCTATCACCAATAATGAAAAAATTATTTCCAGATATAAAAAAAGAAAATAAAGTTCATGAAGAAATATCGATGAATATAATTGCAAATATAATGGGACTTGGAAATGCTGCAACACCATTAGGACTAAAAGCGATGAAATCAATGCAAAAAGAAAATAAAAATAAAAATGTATTATCAAATTCTATGGCGATGTTTATTGTTTTAAATACTGCATCAATTCAAATTATACCAACCACAGTGATTGCGATAAGAAGTTCTTTAAAATCTGGTAATGCTACAGGTATGATAGTTCCAGTTTGGATTGCAACAATTTGCGCAGCAATAGCGGCAATAGGCTCAGCAAAAATATTGATGAAAAAGTTTTAAGGGGAAAATAAAAGTGAAAATTATTAATTATATTTCTAATTTGGCAATACCATTTACTATATTATTAATAGTAAGTGTTGGATTAATAGAAAGAAAAAGTGTATTTGATATTTTCTTAAAAGGAGCAAGAGAAGGGTTAGAAATAGTAATAAATATTTTTCCAACATTAGTGGGTTTGTTTGTAGCTATAAGTGCATTAAGATATTCTGGGGTTTTGGATTTTATAATAAAACTAATAGAACCAGTAATTAATTTATTACATATTCCATTAGAAATTATGCCTCTTGCAATATTAAGACCAATTTCACGGAAGTGCATCTATTGCAATAGGAACAGATATAATGAATAAATATGGAGTTGACAGCAAAATACGGCTTAATTGCATCTACAATTATGGGGTCAACGGAAACAACATTATATACAATTGCTTTATACACAAGTGCAGTGGGCATTAAAAAAATTAGATTTGTTCTTATTGCAGCATTAATTGGAGATATAATAGGAATGTTGACTTCTGTAATAATTTGGAATATTATGTCGTAAAATTATTGTTGACATTTTTTGGAAAGTGTAGTAATCTATTAACAGTCGAAAGACTAATTTTTATTCAAGGTGAAAAAAATGATTTTTAAAATCTTATTATTTTTTTCTTTATTTTTTACTGTCAGAAAAATTCTAATAAAAATTTTCACAAAAAAATTATTAAAGAAAATAAAAAATTATTAAAATGTTTTTAATGTTGTAGGAAAAAAATCTAATTATTTAAGTAGCCCCAAAATAATTAAATATAAAATTTTTTTCCTACATCCCCCCAAAAAAATTAACTAACCTCAAAAAAATCACTTGGTTTATCTCGAGGTGCTACATATATAGGAAAGTTTTTGTCTGTTTTAATTTCATCCAAGACGGTTTGTTTAGCAAGCTCAGGAAAATTATTCTCTTTGCTCAAATGTATAAGCAAGGCTCTTTCCAGTCCAGAATCTATCAATTTAGAAATAGTTTTGCCTGCTAAACTGTTTGATAAATGTCCCGTTGAACTAGAAATTCTTTGTTTTAAATAATATGGATAATGTGAACATTGTAATACATTTGGGTCATAATTAGACTCCAAAAGAATACAATTACTATTTTTTAAGCAATTAAAAACAGAAGCATTCATATTGCCTAGATCTGTTGCAATACTGATCTTTTTTCCATCCGCAAAAATATTAAATCCACAAGGATCAGCTGCGTCATGGGGTGTTTGAAATGGAAAAATATTCAAGTCACTAATACTGAAACTTTCTCCTGTTGAAAAGATTTTGTGATTTTCAATAGAAACTTTTTCATTTACTTGTGGCATTGCTTCCCAAGTTTTTTTATTTGCATATACAGGTATATTATATTTTTTTGATATGTTTCCTATACCTTTAGTATGATCAACATGCTCATGTGTTACAAGTATGGCATCAATATTATTTATATCTATATTAAGTTCTCCGAAGGACTGTTTCTATCTTTTTAGCACTTACACCAATGTCAATTAATATATTTGTATTGTTGCTTTTTACAAAGAAACTATTTCCACTGCTTCCACTAAATAAACTACAAAATTTTAACATTTACTCTTGAACCCTCTCTATGTTAGCTCCAAGCTTTCTAAATTTCTCTTCTATATTTTCATAACCCCTATCAATATGACCAAGATTATATATTTCTGTTCTACCTTCTGCAATAATTCCAGCAATTATTAAAGCAGCTCCTGCACGTAAATCTGTTGAATATACAGAAGCACCGTATAGTTTTTCCACACCTTCAAAAATTGCAGATTTTCCTTGAGAAGTTATTTGAGCTCCCATTTTATTTAATTCATTTGTGTATTGAAATCTCGATTCCCAAATACTTTCATTAATAATACTTGTTCCGTCTGCTATAGAAAGAACAACTCCCATTTGCGCCTGCAAATCAGTAGGAAAGCCAGGGTAAGGTAAAGTTTTTATTGTTGCTTTTGAAGGGCGTTTATCACACCAAACTCTTAAAAAATCTTCACCAGCTTCCACATTTCCACCGATTTCTAGAATCTTTGCTGTTACACATTCTAAATGTTTTGTAATACAATTCCTTATTGTAATATCACCACGAGAAGCAACAGCAGCAAGCATAAATGTGCCAGCTTCTATTTGATCTGGAACAACGGAATAACTTTTCCCACCAGTTAGTTTTTCAACACCATTTATTTTAATAACATCAGTTCCAGCTCCACGAATATCTGCTCCCATTGTATTTAAAAAGTTTGCAAGGTCGACAATATGAGGTTCTTTTGCAGCATTGTCAATTGTAGTGGTACCTTCTGCTAAAACACTTGCAAGCATAACATTCATCGTTGCTCCAACAGAAACAATATCCATATATATGCTAGTTCCAATTAATTTATCAGTTTTTGCTTTAACGTTTCCACCAACTATTTCAACATTTGCTCCTAAAGCTTCAAAACCTTTAATGTGTTGATCTATAGGTCTTGGACCTAAATTACATCCTCCCGGAAGACCAACTTCTATTTCTTTTTTTCTACCAAGCATAGAACCAATTAAATAATATGAGGCTCTAAATTTTCTAGTTAATTCAATAGGAGCAACTGTTTTTGTTATGTTCCTTGTGTCAATTTCAAGAGAATTTTTATCAATCCATTTGATTTTTGCACCTAAGCCTTCTAATATTTCGCATGATAATTTAATATCTACAATATTAGGCACATTATTAATAACGCAAACGCCATCAATTAATAATGTTGCTGGAAGTATTGCAACAGCGGAGTTTTTTGCACCACTTATATTTACTTCACCTTTTAAAGGCGTAGGACCTGTAATAACTAACTTTTCCATAATTGCTCCTTAAAAATTTTTACTTAAAAAATTAGAGTGTAATTAATTATACACTCTAATTACTATAAAATATTATCACAAAATCTAGCGTTTTACAATAAAATTTTAAGATTGTGCCAATTTTATCCCTATATTTTGAAAAAGTTCGACAATTTTAAACTTAAAATTCATGTCGGAATTATTTTGATTTTCTGATAACAAATTATATTCTTCATAAGATAAATTTTCTTGTAAGACTTCTTTAGATTCTTCAGGAACAACACCAGAGCTAACGTCTACAAAGCATAAAGGCGGAAACATTACGCACCACCAGTTCTGACCCGAGGCACTTCCAATTTCTACTCTCAATGCATCATAAAAACCTGCAGGCAAAGAAATATCTCCATATTGTTTAGTAGGAAAAGCAAAATTACCTATTTTAATATTAACAGAATAATTATAGCCATTTTCATAAACTGTTTCTTGCGCAATTTGTTTAATTGTATCAATATTATTTCGGGCTATTTCTATTACTTCTTCTTTAGTTGATGCATTTTTAGAAATCTCATTTATATATGTTAAGATATTATCTCTTACAATATACTTTAAATCTTGATCTTCTTTAGAATCACTATTTGCAATAACATGTAACCTAAAAACACTAGATTCAATATTTGAAGAAACTGCATTAACATAAGAAACTGCGCATATAATAGTATAAATAAATAGAAGAAATATTAAAATCAAAAATCTTTTAAAAAACACATTGTTTATTACTTTTTTCAAATTAAACCCTCCAAAATTAATAGAAAAATAATATAGAATTTCTATTAAATTAAAAAAATGTAAATAAATCTCTTTAAAAAAAGTATTAACCAAAAATAAAAAAATATACATTGTCGAATTAGAGAATACGATTTTAATTGACACAATTGGAAACAAATGGTAAAATTTACCAGTAGGAAAACTTAGGGGAGGTTCAAATATGGAGAAATCTAACAGTATAAAAAAAGTGTGTGGATTTTATGTAAGTAGTGTTCATTTAGTAACTATGTTATTACCATATTTAAACAAACAAATAGAAGAACAAATAGAAGTTATTCCATTTTTAGAATTTGATTTAAGAAAAAATGTAGAAACAATTTTATCTAAAATAGTTTTAAATGAAAAAAATAAAGAACAGATTTTAGATATTAATTGGAAAAATACTAAAGTTCAAAAGTTTACAAATATTGAAAGCACAATAAAAGAAAAATTAAAAAATGAAAAAGAGGCAATAATATTAGTAAGCGGTAGCAAAAAATACATAAAAATAGTAAATGAGATGATTGAAAGATATTTTAATAAATATAGAAATAATAAAAAATATATAACAGTAATTAATTGCTTTGAAGTAGAAGAGTTTGATGATGATATTAGAGATATATTATATGAACATGAATATATTATAAATACATCTGGCATAAATAAGATAGAGGATGTATTTGAAATATACAAAGAAAAGCAAACAAATTGACATAATATATAAAAACTGATATAATATAACAGATAAAAAATTATGAAAGGAAGCATAACAACATGAAAACCAAAGACTACAAGCGGAAGATAGATAGAATAGCTATTAAGATGTTTGGAGTTAGTCAGAGCTATTTAAATTCAGGATTTAGTGCAAAAAAGCACCAGATTGAATATGAGCTCTGGGTAAAGGCTAAGCCTGAACAGGTTGAAGCTTTTAAAGACGAAGTAGAGAGCATAATAAGCGATCCTAAAGCTTACAAGGTCTTTACTGTTGGCAAATGTGATGGAGGTTACAAAATTTCCATTATGGTAAAAATTTGATTCCTAGAAAAGAGCTGGCATATTGCTGGCTCTTTTCTTTAAAATTTATTGACTAAAAATGTAAATTGATATAATATAACAAGAGTAAATTAAATCTTAGGAGGCTTAAAGTGGATAACCAATATTTAAAAGCAAAAGAAATTTTAAAAAAATACAATCAAGAACATTTATTAGCTTTTTATGATAAATTGACACAAGAGAAAAAAGAAAAATTAATAAATCAAATTTTAAATATTAATTTTGAACAAATAAACAAGTTATATGAAAATACAAAAAAACCAATCGAAAAAGATGAAGCAAAAATAGAACCAATAACATATATTGATAAAAATAATATTTCTGATGAGGAAAGAAAACATTATAAAAATTTGGGAATTGAGGAAATAAAAAAAGGAAAATTAGCTGCTGTTACAATGGCAGGGGGGCAAGGAACAAGACTTCGGACATAATGGACCAAAAGGAACGTTTATGCTCGGAATAGAACCAGATAAATCATTATTTGAAATATTGTGCGACAATTTAAAAACTGCAAAAACAAATTATGATGTATATATTCCATGGTACATAATGACAAGCAGAGAAAATAATAAACAAACGATGGAATTTTTTGAAAAAAATAATTATTTTAATTATCCAAAAGACAAAATAAAATTTTTTATTCAAGGTGAATTACCTATGGTAGGAACAGATGGAAAAATTTTATTGGATAAAGAAGGAATAATAAAAGAAGCCGCAGATGGACATGGCGGAATTTTTGAAGCAATGTTTAAAAACAATGTTGTAGAGGACATGAAAAACAACGGAGTAGAATGGATTTTTGTTGGACCTGTTGACAATCCTTTAGTAAAAATGGTTGATGAAATACTTATTGGAGTTGCAGTAGATAAAAAAGTATTAGCAATAGGAAAATCATTAGTAAAAGCAAATCCTAAAGAAAAAGTAGGAGTTTTTTGCAAAAAGAACGGAAAACCTGCTGTAATAGAATATACAGAAATTAGTGATGAAATGGCAGAAGAAAAAGATAAGAATGGAAATTTAGTATATGGAGAATCACATATTAATTGCAATATGTTTAATATAAAAGCAATAGAATATATAGGGAATAATAAATTGCCATATCATAGTGCCTTTAAAAAAGCAACATATATGAATGAAAAAGGAGATATAATTGAACCTAGTGAACCAAATGCATATAAATTTGAAAGCTTTATATTTGATAGTTTTCAAAAATTAGATGACATGGCAATATTAAGAGTAAATAGAGAAGAAGAATTTGCTCCAGTAAAAGGAAAAACAGGAGTGGACAGTGTAGAAACAGCAAGAGAATTATATAATAAATATCACAATAGGTCATAGAAATTATATATCAATAATTAGGAGGATTTTATGGATTATTTAAAAAGATACCAGGAATGGTTAGAAAGTGATGAAATTGATGAAGAAACAAAAGAAGAATTAAGAAAAATAAAAAATGATGAAACAGAAATAAAAGATAGCTTTTATAAAGATTTAGAATTTGGAACAGCAGGACTACGTGGCATTGTGGGAGTAGGAACAAATAGAATGAATAAATATACTGTAGGAAAAGCAACACAAGGGTTGGCAAACTATATTGTAAAAAACAATGGGCAAGACAAAGGGGTTGCTATTGCTTATGACTCAAGAAATATGTCACAAGAATTTAGTAAATTAGCTGCATTAATATTAAATGCAAATGGTATAAAAACATATAGATTCGAATCTTTAAGACCAACACCAGAGCTATCATATACAGTAAGAGAACTGGGTTGCATTTCTGGAATAGTAATTACAGCAAGCCACAATCCACCAAAATATAATGGATATAAGGTTTATTGGGAAGATGGAGCACAAATTTCTGCACCTGTGGATGCGGGAATAACAGAAGAAGTAAATGCAATAAAAAACTATTCGGACATTAAAGAAATTACTGAGGAAGAAGCAACAGAAAAAGGATTATATAATACAATAGGAGAAGAAATTGACAACAAATATATTGAGTATTTAAAATCAATTGCATTAAATAAAGAAATAGATAAAGAATATGGAAAAGATATAAAAATAGTATATACGCCATTACATGGAACAGGAAAAAAATTAGCTTTAAGAATTTTGAATGAATTAGGATTTACAAATGTACATATAGTAAAAGAACAAGCAGAACCAGATGGAAGATTTCCAACTGTAAGCTATCCAAATCCAGAGGACCCTGCTGCATTTGAGCTTGCACTAAAATTCGCAAAAGAAATACAAGCAGATATAGTTGTTGCAAATGATCCAGATGCAGATAGAATAGGATTACATGTAAGAGATAGCAAAACAGGAGATTACATATTATTTAATGGAAATATGATAGGCCTTACTGTTGCAGATTATTTAATAAATCAAAAAAGAGAAAAAGGACTACTAGATAAAAATGTTGCTTTGATAAAAACAATAGTTTCTTCAAATATGACAGATAAAATATGCGAAGAAAACGGAGTAAAGCTATTTGAGGTATTGACAGGATTTAAAAATGTAGCAGCAAAAATAAGAGAATTCGAAAAAGAAAATTCATATAAATGTATAATGGGATATGAAGAAAGTTATGGATGCTTAGTTGGAGATAGAGTAAGAGATAAAGATGGAATAGCTGCCTTAATGTTACTTTCAGAAGCAGCGGCTCTATATAAAAAACAAGGATTAACTCTTTGGGATAATATGCAAAACATGTATAAAAAATATGGATATTATAAAGAAAGCCAAATTGCTATTGTTTTAGAAGGAGCAGAAGGTGCTCAAAAAATAAAGGATATGATGGAAGACATAAGAAACAATCCTCCAAAAGAAATTGGAAAATATAAAGTATTAAAATTAAGAGATTATTCAAATGGCAAAATTAAAGACTGCATAACAGGAGAAACATATAATGAGGATTTACCAAAATCAAATGTTATATATTTTGAGTTAGAAAATGATTTTTGGGGATGTATAAGACCATCAGGTACAGAACCAAAAATAAAATTGTACATGGGTGTAAAAGGAGAAAACCTAGAAGAAGCAGATATATTAGTAGAAGACTTAAGAAATGGAATGAGAGAAATACTAAAGTAATAACAAATAAAAAGGATGGAACCTATTTGTTCCATCCTTTTATATTACTTCTTTTAATTGCTCCATAAATATTTGCTTTAACATTAGGAATTTTCTTTTGAAATTCCCAAATTAAATTTTTCATATCTTCTCTTTTTGAAACTCCATCCATTGGGCAACATTTAGGCATAACTTCTATACCATTTTTCTTTACAAAAGTTTTTATACATCTTTCTGGAGCATAAATAAGAGGTCTAATTAAAGTTATTTTAGATCTGTCCATATAGGCTGTTGGAGCAAAAGTGCTGATATTTCCTCCATATAATAAATTTAAAAAGAAAGTTTCTAAAACATCATCTTCATTATGACCTAATGCTATTTTATTACAGCCTTCTCTAATTGCTACACTATTTAATATTCCTCTCCTTAAATTTGCGCACAAAGAACATGGATTTTTTTCTTCTCTTATATCAAAAACTATTTCTTTAATATGAGTTTTTTCCTCTACATATTGAACACCAATTCTTTCACAAGTAGTTTTTAAAAAATCACTATTAAAAAATTCAAAACCAGGATTTATGCTAATTGCAATAACTTCAAATTTTTTGGGATAAAATATTTGAAGATTTTTTAGAGCCATAAGCAAGGTTATAGAATCCTTACCACCAGATAGACCAACTGCAATTTTATCTCCATCTTCTATCATATTATAATCATCTATTGCTTTTCTAACATAACTTAAAATACGTTGCATATATATCAGTCCTTTTTAATTAAACAAATTCCAATTCATTATAATATAATATATATTTCTTGTCAAAACATTTAAACTAGTGTATAATACCAATGTATGCACTTATAGCTCAGGTGGATAGAGCGCTCCCCTCCTAAGAGTTTGTTATAACATCCACCTTTGGAGAAAAAGTGATTGACAACAAGTTAATAAAACACTAAAATTGAATAGCTTTTTAAGATGTTTCCGTAGCTCAGCTGGATAGAGCGACCGCCTCCTAAGCGGTAGGTCGGGTGTTCGAATCACCTCGGGAACGCCAAAAACTCCACCGGAAAGCCCTGTAAAATCAAGGGTTTTCGGTGTTTTTTATTTTTCAGACCAAATGCGAAAACTTAAAAAAACAGCAAGTTTTATTAGCAGATTTTCCGTCAGCTAATGGAATTTAGGACAAATGTCGTCCGCCTTTTAGGTGTACGGCTTGCTAATAAAAATTAGCAAAAAAATCATTATTTTGCTAATGAAAATGCCCTCTCTGCTAATGGCAGAAAAAATCGCTCGAAATTCTTGCTAATGAATAAGACGGTCGTTACGCTGTTAATTACTTCCTCCCTTGCCGATAGCACGATATTCGCAAACTACAATTATCTTTGTTCCATATATAAATTGTATCGACTGGAGGTGTTTGTTTTGAGAGAAAAGAAATTTCATATATATCTAAATAAGAAAGTCTTATATTGCAATCTGCTTACAAGCGGAAAGTTATATGAACACCTTGCTGATATTGATACTTCGGCGTGTAATATGGCGGAGTATCTGATAAAGGAAATGGCAAGAAAGCAGGGGGTAACGGAAGAAGTGAAAGGAAAGGATATGATGAGATGGGTCGGATTGATGAATAATATCCGAGCCTGTGCAGACGAGATTGTATTGAATGATATTGTTTATTCCTAATAGCATACCAGCTGAAAAGAAACTGCTGTCTTAATTGATGGCAGTTCTTCTTTTTCGGCAAGTATTCAAGAAGTCATAAAGTTGTGAGTATAGTCGAAGTAGTTTGAAGTATTGAAAAAAATGATGACTTTTGTTATAATGTTAAAGGAAGGTTATATTTTAGTAGGGATAACGAAATGAATTTGTAGGTGAGAGTATGAAGAAGAATAGAAAATACAAAAAGATAAAGATAATAATGGTTTTTACAACAGTCTTGCTTATAGCGTTTGTAGCAGTAATTGGATTATATAAAACAGGGATTTATCGTTTTGATTTTTTTAAGGATGTGTATAAAAAAATCGATTTTCAACTGAGTACAAATGAGCTTAACATTCCTCAGGACGCTCTTTCGTTTTCTGTTTATGATATTGAACAGGGTGAATATTTATTTTACGAGGGAGATAGCCAATTGCCCACAGTAGCAAGTTTGGCAAAACTATTTGTCATTGACTATGCTTTGACAAAAGTTAACTTGGAAGATGTTATTGAAGTAAATCAAGAGGTATTGGATCTTGTGCCGGCTGGGTCATCTTTAGCAAATCTAAAAGTTGGGAAGTACACAGTAAAAGAAATAATGGAAGCTATGCTTGTTCCTTCGGGAAACGATGCTGCCTATTCGTTGGCATATTATATTGCTAAAAATGAATTAGGAGAGGGCTATACAGCAACGGAATATATAAATTATTTTACGACAGAGCTAAGTGAGTATTTAATTGAAGAAGGCTATTCTAAAACAAATTTGTATAATGATCCGAGCGGGGCATCTATGTCAGCCGATACACATTTGGATGATATTAATCGTGTAGCCTTGAAGCTTTATAATTATGACTTTGTTAAAGAATGTGTAGGGAAAAGCACTTTCTCAATTCAAACTCCACAAGGTGAATTTACTTGGAAAAATACCAATAAGTTTTTAGATAAAAAGTCACCGTACTATAATGAAAATGTAAAAGGAATAAAAACAGGAACTATGGCATCTTCCTATAATATTGTTGTTCTTTATAAAAAAGATGGCAAGGAATATTTGATTACCTGCTTGGCATCATTATCAGATGAAGGAAGATATAAAGCAGTGCAGTCCGCTATAAATACAATTATTAAATGATGTCGAAATATCTTTTAATTAAAGCGTTAAAGTGTCGTGGACAAGATAAAGATTAGTTTGGTGAAACAACAATAGTTGAAGTACGAAAAACATCGTAGAAATACGGTGTTTTTTGTTACCCAAAACCCTACAATTTTATACATAACCACAGGTTAGTACAAATACATTGCGTGATTTTTTGAAAGGCTTAGAAAGGCAATTTTGCCCGATTTTCGCCCCGAAAAATGACAGAAACAAGGCTTGAAGTATCTTTCCTGTGGTTTTTTATTTTCAGACGGAAAGGCGGATTGATATGCCGAGAATGAGCAAGAAACGGAAACAAGAGTGGGCATTGTTTCTGAACGAAAGAAATCGCATTACCTACAACGAACTTTGCAGAAAATGCAGTAATGACTGCAAGCAGAGTTTCCGCTGTATCGTGGTGCTTTGCCCGAAGTATTTATCGAAAAGGAGAATGAAGAACAATGATGAAAACGGAAAATGAAATGAATGTAAATGTACCTCTTGAAGTTGTAAAGGCAAGTAAAATCGAACCGAAAGAAGTGAAATGGCTGTGGTATCCGTATATTCCGTTCGGCAAGGTTACGCTGTTGCAGGGCGATCCCGGCGATGGAAAAAGCAAGTTAATGCTTTCCATTGCCGCCCTGCTTTCAAAAGGAGAAGGCAATCCGAAAGGGTTGCCTTTTGCTGTTACTGAAAATGTTGTAAAATTGGTCAAAATCCATTATAATATTAGAACACGAATAAATGTATTCCTATAAGAGAGCACGCAAGCTGTAAGTCTAAATCCGGTGATTTATGGGCATCATATTAACTGTATGATGTTTCCCGTATTTATTAGCAGGTGCTAATATCTTGCTAAAATGAGGGCAAAAACCCTCAAAATATTAGCAGATTTCAGACGAGATTTGATTAACAGAAAATGCTCGGAAAAGCCAGTAAAATCAAGGCTTTTCAGGAATTTTAAGGGAGTCAAAAATGCCCTTCGGGGGCTTCTCCTAAGGGAGAGACCGTTGGTTCGAATCCAACTAAGTGCACCAAATGAATTAATTCGCAGCTTTAGCTGTGAATTAATTCATTTCTTTTAATTAGTAGGAAACATATTGGCATATTTAACAAAATTGTGTTATACTATGTATTGTTATATATAAAAAGTTAGCAAATATTAAAGGAGAATATAATTTGGTAAATAGTAAAGAAGCATTTATGGAGGAAGCTTTAAAAGAAGCTAAAAAAGCATATAAAAAATTAGAAATACCAGTAGGAGCAGTTATTGTAAAAGATGGAAAAATAATTGCTAAAGCTCACAATTTAAAAGAGACCAAAAACAGTAGTATTTCACATGCAGAAATTTTAGCAATAGAAAAAGCAAATAAAAAATTAAATGCATGGCGATTAGAAAATTGTGAAATGTATATAACATTAGAACCTTGTATGATGTGTATGGGAGCAATTATTAATTCTAGAATAAAAAAAATATATATAGGAGCATTAGATCCTAAAACAGGTTCTTGCAAATCTGTTATAAATATGGAAAATTACAAATTTAATCATATAGTAGAAGTAGAAACAGGAATTTTGCAAGAAGATTGTGAATATATTTTAAAAGATTTTTTTAAAATGTTAAGAAAAATGAAACGGAGGAAAAAATGAAGCAAAATAGCTTTTTTAAGAAAAGAATAATACATATTTATGTAATAATATTTATTATAGTACTAGTATTGTTAACTGCAGGAATTTTAATGTTTAAATATCATGTTGAAGGCGAGCAAAATATGCCATTTAATTTAAAGAGTATAAGTATAATGAGTACAGCACAAACAGAGGATATAAAAAATGAAGGAGATACATGGAAAGCAAACTTAATCCAAAAAAATGATATATATTTTGCCTTCGAAAAAAATAGTAATTATAAAAAGCAAGACACAATAAAGAAAATAAAATTCTGTAATTTTATAATAAATAAAGAAACTGAAAAAGGAACAGTTGTAATATATAGACCAAGTACAAATGAATTAACATATGATTATAAAAATGAAGAATATATTGTAAATGATTCTCTAGAATATGAAGGAGCATTATCAACAAATCCAGAAGTTTTACAAATAAGTAATCAGGGTGGAATAATTGGTTTTAGCATTTTACAAAAAGATATAGGAGAATATACATATAACAAAGAAGAAAAAATTGTAAGTGATGGAAAACTTTTAGAAAAAGCAGGAATAGATATTGAAAATGTAAAACTTGAAGTAAGCTTTGATGTGATTATTGAAACTACATTAGGATATAATTTCAAATCTAATGTTAAATTAGATTTACCAACAGGTAATATATTACAAGATGGGGTTTCAACAAAAGAAGATTCAGAGTTAACAAACGTTATTTTTAAAAGATTTTAATATAAAAAACTTGATTAAGTTTAAATAAAATTATATAATAAGCATGGTATTTTTAAGTTAACTTTTGTATGGAGAGTAATTCAATAAAAAACTATGAATCTCGTCAGGTCCGGAAGGAAGCAGCGATAAGTAGCAAATTTTTATGTGGGTTGCTTTCCATAGAGAAGTTAACTTAAAATTTATATAAGAGGTGAGAAATTTGGGATATACTGCTTTATATAGAAAATTTAGGCCATTAAATTTTAGCGAAATGGTTGGACAAGAACATATAACAAGAACATTAAGAAACCAAGTTATTGAACAAAGAGTTGGACATGCTTATCTTTTTAATGGTGGAAGAGGAACAGGAAAAACATCAGCAGCCAAAATTTTAGCAAGGGCAGTTAATTGCTTAAATCCTAAAGATGGAGAGCCTTGTAACGAGTGTGAGATATGTAAAGCAATACTTTCTGGTTCACTTACAGATGTTGTGGAAATGGATGCTGCATCAAATAACAGCGTAGAAGATATAAGAGCAATTAGAGATGAGGTTAATTTTTTACCAACACGAGCAAAATATAGAGTATATATAATAGATGAGGTTCACATGTTATCAACAGGAGCATTTAATGCATTATTAAAAACATTAGAAGAGCCACCAGAGCATGTTAAATTTATTTTAGCAACAACAGAACCACAAAAACTACCAGCAACAATTCTTTCTAGATGTCAAAGATTTGACTTTAAAAGAATATCAACACAAGATATAATAAAAAGATTAGGGATAATCTGTAAAGAAAGTAATATACAAATTTCTAAAGAAGCATTAGAATTAATTTCAATACTTTCAGAAGGTGCAATGAGAGATGCTATAAGTATTTTGGAAAGATGTGCAGCAGAGCAAACAGAAGAAATAAATGAAGATAAGGTAAGAGATTTAGTAGGAATACCTAAAATAACATATATAAATAAATTAGCAAAAGGAATTATTAATAAAGAACCAGAAGAGGCAATAAATATTGTAAATACTATATTAGAAGAGGGAAAGGATATTGATAATTTCTTATGGGAACTCATAAAATATATAAAAGATATTTTAGTATATAAATCTACATCAAAATTAGAAGTATATAATCAAGAAGAAATAAAAAATATAAAGGAATTAGCAGATAGTACTGATAAAGAAAGATTATTAAGATTAATTTATGAATTATCTGAGCTAGCAAATAATATAAAATGGTCATCACAAAAAGCTATAATGTTTGAGGCAGGAATAATAAAAGCTTGTATGGAAGTAAATGTTGTGCCTCAAAATGTTGTAGCGCAAGAGCAAGTTGTAAATAGAAAACAAATAGCTCCTGTGCAAAAGCAAGAGAATATAGCAGTAGCGCCAAAAGAAAGAAAAATAGAACCTCAAAATCAAAGAAATAGTGCACCAAGTGCTTCATATTGGAATAATGTAATAAATAAGGTAAAACAAAGTGGTAAAATGGCTATATACGTAAACTTAATAGGAAGTAAAGCAAGTCAATTAAATGATATGACAGTGGAAGTAGAACTAGCAAATAGAAATGACTTTGGAAGAGAAATGCTAGAAAAATATGAAAATAAAGCACTAGTAGAAAAATTTGTTTCAGAAGAAATGCGGAAAAGCTATGCATTTAAAATTTATTACTAAAAGCGATAGTGCAAAAACAGTAAACAATAAAACTGGAATAGAAGATTTAGATATTCCAATTAATATAATAGATGAATAAAGGAGGATTTTAAAATGTCAAAAAGAGGTGGATTCCCAGGAATGGGTGGATTCGGAGGAATGAATATTAACCAATTAATGAAAGAAGCAAAAAAAATGCAAGCAGATATAGAAAAATCACAAACAGAATTACAAGCAAAAGAATTTGATGCAACAGCTGGTGGCGGTGCTGTATCTGTAAAAGTAACTGGTTCAAAAGAAATAAAAGAAATAACAATAAAAAAAGATGTTGTAGATCCAGACGATGTTGAAATGTTACAAGATTTAATTTTAACATGTGTAAATGAAGCTCTAAGAAAAGTAGATAGTGCACAAGCAGCAAGTATGGGAAAATACAATATTCCAGGGATGATGTAGTATGTCTTATTATTCACCATCAATAGAAAAATTAATAGAAAGTTTTGAAAGGTTGCCTAGTATAGGACATAAAACTGCTGTAAGGCTTGCATTTCACATGTTGGATTTAAGTAAAGAAGAAACAGATGAGTTTATAAATTCAATTATAAATGCAAAAGAAAAGTTAAAATATTGCAGTAATTGTTATAATATTTCGGACACAGATCCATGTCCAATATGTAGTAGTCCTAAAAGAGATAACTCTGTAATTTGTGTTGTAGAAGACGTAAGAGATGTAATGGCAATGGAAAGAACTCACGAATTTAAAGGAGTTTACCATGTTTTACATGGTACAATATCTCCTATGAATGGAATTGGGCCAGAAGATATAAAAATAAAAGAATTATTAAATAGAATTGCAAATAATGATATAAAAGAAATAATAATAGCTACAAATCCAAGAGTAGAAGGAGAAGCAACAGCGATTTATATTTCTAAAATTATAAAACCATTAGGAATAAAAGTTACTAGAATTGCACATGGAATACCAGTAGGCGGAGACTTAGAGTATACAGATGAAGTTACTTTAAGTAAAGCTTTAGAAGGAAGAAGAGAATTATAAACTAAGAATAGCCAAATTATCACCTAAAGTGGTAAAAAAAGCAGAAAGAATTATTAAATCTTCTTTTGAAAATTCTTTGCTAATAGCAATAGAAAGTGTGCTAGCAAGAGCTACTAGCTCGCAGTTTGAAAAATCAGATAAACACATAAAAAACACCTCAATTTATTATATGAGGTGTTTTTGTATTAATTATACAAATTACAATTTTCCCAATAGAGTTTCGCAAATATCTCTTGTTGAATTCTTCTTTGCTAAGAGCCTTGCATTAATTTTCATTTTTTGTAATTTTTCTGGGTCGTTTAATATTTTATATAATTCTTCTTCTATTTTATCATGTTTTTTTAACCAAACAGCTACGCCTTTTTGTTCTAGAAATTCTGCATTTTCTTCTTCTTGACCAGGAATTGGATTAATAACAATAATAGGTAGTCCCGAAGCTAAACTTTCTGTGGTTGTAAGTCCACCAGGTTTTGTTATTACTAAATCAGAAATACTCATAAGTTCTGGAATTTTATTTGTATATTTAATAATTTTAACATTTTTACTAGAATTAGTTTCTTCCACTAGCTCATCAAATTGTTTTTTCATTTTATCATTTTTTCCAGATATAGCAATTACTTGCAAATTAGAAAAGTTTTCTATTATAGATTTAAGCATATTAAAAACTTTGTCTTTTCCAAAACCTTGTTCACCACCTGCAAAGAATAATATAGTTTTTTTATCTGGACTTAATTCAAATTCAGATAAAATACTTTCTTTATCATAATGAGCTAGGAAACGATTAGATAAAGGAATTCCAGTTACTTTTATTTGAGTTTCTTTTATTCCTCTATTAATTAAATCTTCTTTCATGCCATCATGAGCAACAAAGAAATAATCTACATATGCTGGATACATAAGCCATTGGCTATGAGGCGCATAATCTGTAATAATTGTTGCAATTTTGCAATTGATTTTTTTCTTCTTTTTTAAAATTGCACACATGTGACTAGCAAATGGATGTGTACAAATAATTAGGTTTGGTTCATACTCTTGCAATAGTTTATTTAACTTGATAGACATTAATTTTTGAGTTTCGTCATTCATTTTTGCAACGGCACCTTTTTCAGCACCGTAATATACTTTTTTCCAAATCCAATGAGCATTTTTAGCCATGTCAGAATAAGCTTTTGTTGTTACTTTGTTTAACGCTTTATTAACATATTCAACGCAATCTACCATTTCTATTTGATAGTTATTATAATTCGAATCTATATATTCTTTTATACTTCTTGCAGCAGACAGGTGACCACCACCATAAGAACCATAAAATATTAAAATTTTCTTCATAAAAAACCTCCATAGAAGACAAATTATTTTAAAATTCAACATAAAATTAGTTTTACCTATTATATCATAAAAAATTATAAAAAAAGTATAATTTTACAAAAAACAATGCAAACTATGTTTGATGATGAAAATTGGAATTTATAATAAATAGGAGGAAATTTTGAAAACTATATTTTATATTTTTATAACAATAATTTTAGCAATTTGTTTAATATATTTTTCTACAAGTTTAGTGGACAATGAAGTTATTGCTGCGACAGGAAGTTCTACTTCAGATGTTCAATTAATAGCAAGAGCCATTAATCGGGGAAGCAAGAGGAGAAAGCTATGAAGGACAAGTTGCAGTGCGGTGCAGTTATATTAAATAGAGTAAAACATGCGGATTTTCCAAATACAATTGCTGGGGTAATTTATCAACCGAGCGCATTTACAGCAGTTTCTGATGGGCAAATAAATCATCCTATTAGTGAAGATTCAACCGTTGTAAAAGCTGCTCAAGATGCAATAAATGGTTGGGATCCTACAAATGGATGTATATATTATTTTAACCCAAATACTGCAACAAATAAGTGGATTTGGTCAAAAACAATTGTAAAAACAATTGGAAAACACCATTTTTGTAAATAATTATAGTAAAGGAGAATATTAATGAATAAATATTTAAGTTCAATGAAAAAAAATTATATTTATGGAATTTTAATAATATTACTAATTGCTAGTATCATTTTAGGTTATTTTTTATACAAAGAAAAAAAAGAATATGCTATTACAACTCAAAATCAATACAATTTTGCTTTATATGAATTAATAGATTATGTACAAGATTTAGAAAATTATTTAGCTAAAGCAACAATTACAAGCACTCCAGAACACGGAGCAGAGACATTAACAAAGGTATGGCGAGAAGCAAATTTGGCACAAGTTTATTTAGCACAATTACCTATATCTAGTAATGAGCTTTCTAATACTTCAAAGTTCTTAAATCAAGTAAGCGAATATAGTTATTCTCTTTCAAGAAAAAATATATATAATGAAGAATTAACACAAGAAGATCTAGATAATTTAAAAGAGTTACATGAATATAGTAAAGAATTAAAAAATACATTAAATCAACTTGCAACAGATATGAATGAACGGAAGAATAAGTTGGGAAGAGCTTACAAAAGATACAAAGACTGCTTTTGCACAACAAGTTGATAATTTATCTGCTGCTACATTTAGTAATATAGACGAAAATTTTGGAGAATATGCAGGATTAATATATGATGGAGCTTTTTCTGAACACATGGAAAGTGCTGAAAAGAAAGGCCTTACAGGAGAAGAAATAGATGAGAAAAGAGCAAATCAAATAGCAAAAGAGTTTATTGGAGAAGACAGAATACAAGAATTTAACTCTAATGGGCTAATAGAAAATGGAAATATTCAGGTCTATGATTTTAATGCTAAAATAGATGATAATGGAAATAATAATAATTTAACAATATCAATAGCTAAAAAAGGTGGACATATTGTAAATATGAATTACAACAGAGAGGTAAAAGCAGAGGTAATAAGCCAAGATGAGGCAAATGAAAAAGGAAAAGAATTTTTAAATTCACGTGGAATATCAAATATGAAAGCAACTTACTATTTGAAAGAAGGTGGAATTGTAACAATAAATTATGCATATGAGCAAAATGGAGTAACAATTTATCCAGATTTAATAAAAGTAAAAGTTGCATTAGATAATGGGGAAATATTAGGTGTAGAAACATCAGGATATTTAAATAATCATACTGAAAGAACATTTACAAAAGCAAAAATATCTATAGAAGAGGCAAAAAGTAAATTAAATAAAAGTTTAGAAATTACAAGTGAAGGAATGGCAATTATTCCAACAGAGTGGAAAACAGAAATATTATGTTATGAGTTTAAAGGCAAAATAGATGATACTGATTTCCTTGTTTATACAAATGTTGAAACGGGAAGGGAAGAAAATATTTTAGTTATTATAGATACACCTAATGGAATATTAACACAATAAAAAAGAAGAAATTGCAAAAGAATTAGGAGTATATGAAAAAGTAAAACATGATGGCGGATGGGGAAATGTATCTGCAAAAGATTGTGGTAGCATTGATGCAAAAGCAATTGAAATAGCAAACAGAAAGGCATAAGAAAAAAGAGAAACAAGGAAGTTTAACTTATACTTCCTTGTCTTTTTTATTGTATTTTGAAGAAATAATGGAAAATAATAAATATATTGAAGGTGATGCAATAAAAGCTAACATTAAATATTGATCATATCTATAACGAGGTTGAACCTCAATTAATAAGTGTGCACAAAAATAAAGTATAAAAACAATTTCAAATAGTATTTGTGTCTGATATAAATTATTTTTAGTATTATAAAACTTGCTTTCTTTGACATTAATAATGACTGTTAATAAACTGAAAACAATTAATAAGAAGTATTGCACATATCCATAGTATTTTATAAAAATATAACTTTTGCTATTTTGAACCTTGTTACCAGAAAAACCAATTTGATTATCTTCTTCACCACAAAAAACTAACATTTTATTTTTTATATGACCAAAAGTTTCCTTAGTGTTTTGTGTAAATTTATTAACTATGAAATTTTTACATTCATTATTATACAGTTCATAATCAAAATTTAATTTTTGTAAGTCAAAGTAAACTTGTGTTTTTTCAGCAGTTTCTGTAGGTATATTATAGATTCCGTTTCCATGTATTCCAAGTACAAATTTAAAATATTTAGCATTAGAAGAAAGCGTAGAAGTAGGTACAACATTTAAATTCAACAAACTATAGTCAAATATTTTCATAGTAGAAAATGCAGATAAAATGATTAATAAAAACCCTATAAGAAAAGTTTTCCAAGTTTTAAAATTATTAATTAAAAGCTTCCACAAAAGGAACAAACAAAAAGATATTAAAATTATAATAGAACTTGGTCTGATTATATTTGCAATACCTACTAAAATACCACTTAAAACATAATAAAAACATTTATCCTTAATAAAAAAATATATAGATAATATTACGAGTAAAGTGGAAAAATGTTGATTGTTTATTATTGAAGAACCAGCTATGTTAAAAAATAATAAACTATATATTATAGAAGATATAATTCCAATTTTTTTTGTATATACTTTAGAAGCGATTTTATAAACAAAGACATTAGTTAAACTCATAAATAATATTTCAAATATTTTTAGAAATATTAAATGGCTACCAAAAATCTTTATAACTAATGCAAGATACATTACAAAACCGGTTTGAAAATTATAAAAATAAAAATAATTAGTTTTATCAAAACTTAACATATTAAAAGTAGCGATTAACTACTGAATTGGCACCTTTTATAAGTACTTCGTAATCGCTTACTGGTTCAGTCTTTGCATAGATTCCCCATACTGCATATATTAAAAACGAAAAAATGAAAATCAACAAATTATAGTATTTAAAATTTTTATTATTAATTAATTTGTAAATAATAAATAACATTGTTAATATTAATATTATAGATAAAAAAGTTATTTTAAATGTAGGATGCTCCAGTTGGTAAATACAACATGAAAATATATAATAAACAAGAATAATTCCAAGAACAATTTCAATTCCATAGATTAAAAAGTTCATACAATGAGTTTTTTTCATTTTCTATCATTTCTAAATACAAATAATTTACTAAATATATAGTTTCCTATTATAACAGCTACTTGAGCAACCAATGTAAATATTACTACATATAAATCTGAATCTAGTTTTAATAATGTTACGAAGAACCACATTATAAACATTTCCAATAATAATGTTGCAATTCTTGCTACTACAAAACTTATAAATTCTTTTAACTTATTTTGATTTTTGCTCTCAAATACAAATTTTCTGTTTGTAAAATAAGCAAAGATTACTGCTACTACCCATGAAATTATTATAGCAATTTGCAACTGAAATCCATTAGTTGGATCAAGTATTGTAAATAATAAAATATATTTTGTTATTAAATTAACAAGAGTTGTTAATACTCCAAAAATTAAATAATTAATTATTTCTTTATATTTTATATATAATTCTTTAATTCTTTTTATCATCTTTTCACCTTATTCTATATTTATTGTTTTATCGATTATATATTGTGGACGTTCTTTGCTTTCATCATAAATTCTACCAATATATTCAGACATCATCCAAAGAGATAACAATTGAACTCCGGCAAAAAATGTTATAGCAACCATAATAGAAGTCCAACCTGGAGTTATATTATTCCAATCAAATATAAAAGATAAAAGAGCATAAATCAAAATTATAAATGAGATAAATATAGATAGTATGCCAAATCCACCTAGTATTTTTAATGGCTTAGTAGAAAAACCTATAATACCATCTGCGGCAAGTTTAAGCATTTTCTTTAATGGATATTTTGTTTTACCTGCAAAACGTTCTTTGCGCTCATACTCATAAGCATATTGTTTATAGCCAACCCAACTAAATAAACCTCTTAAAAATTTATTGTGTTCTGGCAAAGAATTAATAACATCAACAACTTTTCTATCTACTAATCTAAAATCTCCAGTATCTTTTGGAATATCTACATCAGATAGTGCATTTAAAGTTTTGTAAAACATGCTTGCTGTAAGAAGTTTAAATTTAGATTCACCATCACGTTTTTTTCTTTTTCCATAAATTACTTCATTACCTTGTTCCCAAAGTTTAAGCATTTCGGGAATCAATTCTGGAGGGTCTTGCAAATCTGCATCTATTATAACTATTGCATCACCAGTAACATATTTTAAACCAGCAGTTACTGCACATTGATGACCAAAATTTCTAGAAAAAGAAATTATTTTAACATTTTTATCTTTTTTTGCTATGGTTTCTAGTATGCTTAAAGTCTTATCTTGACTACCATCATTAACAAATATTATTTCATATTCGTAGTTCTGAATAGAATTACAGACTTTAGTTATTCTGTTATAGCATTCTTCAGCTACTTCTTCTTCATAATACATTGGTATAACTATAGATAATTTTTTCATAATATAACTCATCCTTTTTTATTATATTTATTTATTATTGCATCTACTATTCGCTCACTTGCATGTCCATCTCCATAAGGATTAGAAGCTTTGCTCATTTTGCTATATTCTTCGTTATTTGTTAATAATTTTTTAGTTTCGTTGTAAATTGTTTCTTCATCTGTACCAACAAGTTTTAATGTACCGGCTGAAATGCCTTCAGGTCTTTCTGTTGTATCTCTTAAAACTAATACTGGTTTTCCAAGAGACGGAGCTTCTTCTTGAATTCCGCCACTATCTGTTAAAATAATATGAGATTTAGCGATGAAATTGTGGAAATCTATTACTTCTAACGGTTCAATTAATTTTACTTTATCGTCATCACCGAAAATTTCATTTGCAACTTCTCTTACTTTTGGATTTAAGTGAACAGGATATACTACTTTAACATCGTCAAATTCATCTACAATTCTTCTAATAGCTTTGAACATATGTCTCATAGGTTCACCTAAATTTTCTCTCCTATGGGCTGTAAGAAGTATTAATTTATCATTACCTAACCAATCAAAAATCTCATTATTATAGTCTTTTTTTACGGTAGTTGCAAGAGCATCAATTGCTGTATTACCCGTAACGAATATATTTTCTTCTTTCTTACCTTCTTTTAATAGACTGTTTTTACTGTTTTCCGTTGGCGCAAAATGCATATCTGCTAAAACCCCAACCATTTGTCTATTCATTTCTTCTGGGTATGGAGAATATTTATTCCAAGTTCTAAGACCTGCTTCAACATGACCAATATCTGTTTGGGTATAATATGCAGCTAAAGCACCAGCAAATGTTGTTGTTGTATCTCCATGCACTAAAACAATATCGGGTTTTTCCTTGTTCATAACTTCTTCTAAGCCTTTTAAAGCTCTACTGGTTATATCACTTAACGTTTGACCAGACTGCATAATGTTTAAATCATAATCTGGTTTAATATCAAATACTTCTAATACTTGATCAAGCATTTGTCTATGTTGTGCTGTTACACAAACAATGCATTCAATTTCTTTTCTTGATTTTAATTCTTTAACAAGAGGAGCCATTTTTATGGCTTCTGGTCTTGTACCGAAAACTGTCATTACTTTAATCATATTTGCCTCCTTGAATTAGTTTATTCTTGCTTTGCGAATTTTAAAAATATATTTTACATTGCTATTAAAAAACCTTTTAAACCTTTTGGGTTCTCTAATAATTCTATATAGCCATTCCAAATGTAATTTTATAAATATTTTTGGAGCTCTTTTTTTGACACCACTCAGAACGTCAAAACTTCCTCCTACTCCAATAAAAATACCTTTATCAAAATCGTTTATATTATTATATATTAATAGCTCTTGTTCAGGAATGCCTAATGCAACTAAGATAACATCTGGTTCTAACGTTTTAATCCTTGTAAATACAGCTTGTCTATCTTTTTTATACCCATTTTCATACCCAGCGATAATTGCATTAGGATACTTTTGTTTTATTGTATCCACCAATTTTTTTACAATCTCTTTTTTTGCACCAAATAGGAATATACTTTTATTAAGCTCATTACAATATTTAAATAGTTCGGAGCATACATCAACACCTGGAATAGTGCCAGGTAATGTATAGCCTAACATTTTTGCACCCTTAACTATTCCAATTCCATCAGCAATAATTGTTGTTTTATCGTCTAACAAAGCTTTTTTAAAATCACAATTGTTTTCCGCTGTCATTAACGTTTCTGGATTAGCTGTTACAACAAACATCCTTTTATTTGAAATTAAATTTTTCTTTACAAGGTCATAAAAATCATTTTTTGAGCCTTTATATAATTTGTTGAAATATTCTTTCATTTTTTACTCCTAAATCTTTTTAATTCGTTTTTTAAATTTACATAGTTGCAATACAATTTTATAGAGAATTTATTATTTAATTTCATTCTTAAAAATTCCCTCATTCTATTTTTAAAAGTATTATTATTTAACCAACTACCTAAAAAAACATGTACAGTTAAAGAATTACGAGAGGGATTACAAAGAACATCGTCTTTATATACTTTTATTCCTTCGGGCAATTCCTGCTCTATATTACCAGTTTTACACCCATATTTTTCAATTAGTAAATTAGAAACAGATATTGTATTATTATCTTTAAAATTACCTTCTAATTCTAAATTAGTGTAATAATCTAGCATATCTTTAATTAGAGGGTGTTCCTTTTCTGCTCCAAATACAGCTGTAAAAGGATATTCGGGAGCCTCAAAACCAACAAATGCTCTTGAATTTAATAAAGAGTCTAGTTTATCTATTACAAACACATCTGTGTCAAGGTAAATTCCACCATAGTTGTATATAGCATATGCCCTTACGTAATCACTAACAAAAGCCCATTTTTTATTTTCATACATTTTTTTTACAAAAGAATTACTATTTATATCAAAGTTTTTTTCATTCCATTCAATAAATTCGTAATCCTTTAAATGTTTCTTCCATGTTTTTATACATTTTTTTATTTTGGGCGGTTTTTCTTTCCCACCCATCCAAACATAGTGAATAATTTTAGGTATAGCCAAAATATAACCTCCTATTTTTTTACAGTTATTTTTACATATGGATATATGCACAGAAATTTCGCCAAATTAATTGCTAAAACTTTTTCATTGTCATTATCTACTTCTATACAATTAAATCCTTTCTGCATTTCTTTAAATAAATCATAATAACAAGAAGATAATTGATTATTAAATAATTTATTAGTAAAAGCTCGAATATCTTTTCCTAAATATATTTCTTCATTTTTTAAATTACTTAAATTTATTGTCCTGTTAGAAGGATTTTTATAAAAAGATACAATTGATTTCAAAAATATATTTTCTGAATAATCAGCTCCATAAAATGATTTGACTTTATTTTCTATTATTTTATATCTATTTTTTGTTGGTTTATTTAAGTAAAAAGGAATAAAATAATTTCCTAAATGTAGCTTTCTAATACCTTTTACTCTAGTTAAGCTCCAAATAAGTTCTTGGAAATGATATAGAGGAATTGTATAATAGTTTAATAAAATACTTAGTGTTCTTAATTCTCCATTTAAAACATTAAATTTACCAATATTATTATTTATATAATTTGATTCATGAATTCTATATTTTAAAATAGGAATTTTAACAGTTTTAACATTTAATATTTTAGGATTATCTTGCAAATCAATCCAAAAAGGAGTATTCCAAGACAAATAATTATTTTTGACATGATTTATATAAATTTCTTTTTTCCATAAAGCTACATCGCCATATATGTTAGCGCCGCCATTTAATAATAATATTGCAGGAACACATTTCGAATTTCTATACTTCAGCGCTTTCCAACAATTGACTACTCTAGAAGAATCATTTATTATTTGCAAATCGCCAATTATGGCATCATAATTTGACGATTCAATTAGAGGAATAATCTTTTCAAAAAAGTCAGTAGAAGGCAACAGATCATCAGAATGCAACACAAAAATATAGTCACCGGTAATATAATTTAATCCATTTAAAATTGCATTTAACTGATCTTTATTTTCTTGATATATGTATTTTATTTTATTTTCAAGATTATTTTCTTTTTTAAAATTTTCAATTATGCTTTTAGTATTATCAGTAGAACCATCATCTATAATAATGGACTCCCAATTTGTATATGTTTGACTACTTAGAGAAGTTAATGTCTCTGTTATGCTTTTAGAATCGTTATATGTTGGTGTTAAAACGGTTATCTTTTTCATCTTAATCCTCTTTTCTTAATCTTTTTAAAAAAGTCAATTGCTTTGTTAAATAGAAAAATACAAATGAAATAACTAAGTTCAATAATCCAATTATGCATCCATAAATTAAACATTCTATAACACTTGAATATACTGTTTTAAAAGCTGAATGTATCCATAGTATTTCTGTTATTGCAAAAGCAAAATTTATAAAGCAAAATAAATAATATTTATATGGTTTGCTTTCTAATATCTTATTAAAAATAACAAAAGGTTTTGTCATAAAATCTGCTATTAAAAGTGAAATTACAGTACCTATTAGTACACCAGAAATTCCTAAAGGCTTTACTAATATTAAAGATAACGATAAATTAATTATTATTTCTAATATTACAAATAATTTTATTTCTTTAAACTTTCCAGAAGATAAAGTGAATACCTTCAAGGGTGTTCTTATTATTTGATAGAATAGAATTATTGTAAATAATATCGCAAACATTGCAGAAGTTTCAACTTTATTTTGGTACCATAAATTAATAAACTGATTTATTACAAAATAGAAAGGTATACAAATAACTGTTGCTAAAAAGAACATTAATCCATTAAATTCATTAAATATTTTTATAGAATGCTCTTTATCTTCTAAGAGAAGATCACCAATTCCAGACAATGTTGCACCAGAAATTTTATCTATAAATTGTTTTAATGCTTCAACAAAATAATTATATGTAGAATAAACTACTACATGGCTTAGTCCTATAAATTTAGATATTATTATTATATCTATGTTGTTCGTGAGTACTGTTCCTAACGTGTTGACAAATAAATGTTTGACATTCTTCAACATGCTAAAATCGCCTTTGGCTTTCATGTTCAAGTCAGGATGTTGCTTTTTGCATAATATTATAATCAAAAGATTTGCAACTAAACTACAAATAATTAGACTTATTAATAGTTCTATTAAATCTAAGTGTAAACAAATTATAACAATTTCAAGAATTGCTTTAACTACTGCTACTATTTGAAATATTAAGTTTGGAATATATTTTTTTTGCTCTGCATCAAAAAGACTTCTTTGAGGTATACTAAAGTAGTATATAGCTTGACTTATTAAGTAAAGTATAAAAGTAATTTGAATATATGTACTTGAAAGTCCTCCAGAATCTTTTACAAAAAATGTTACAAAAAACGAAAGTACTAATCCAATAAATAATATTATAGCTCCAATTGCATTAAAAATGGGTCTAGCTGCGGACATTATGGAATTTATCTGGTTATTATTCTTTTCTTTTACTGGTTTGTATAATTGATATAACAAAGCACTACCAATACCACCTTCAACCAATACTAAGTATGAAACGATTTGGTTATATAATTGGTATAAACCAAGTTTTGCTTCACCTAAGATATTTATAAAAAGTTTAATCTTTACTATTCCAAGTAACAAAATTATAACTTGAGGTAGCGCATCTGTTATAAAATTAATTATTGCACGTTTAGTTCTCATTGAAAATCTCCTATGTATTTTTTAATCTTTTTAACAGTTTGTAGAAAGTAATTAAAAGTTTATTATTACTTACAAAAATCTTACAGGTTAATTGATATATTTTGCTTTGCATTTGAAAATATTTATTTTCCATCCAATTAGGGAATTTAGAATTCATAGTATCAATTATTTTTAATATCATATTATTAGTGCCTTTGTATTTCAAAAATCTGCCACACCCAGCATATAACAAATGATTTATATATAAAAATTCTAATTCATTGTCATACCCTTTTCCTTTAAAACTACTATACAAAGTATCCATTACATTAAAAATTGATTCTAATTTTTTGCTATATTTAGTTTGATTCATTGTAGAATTTTGCCTGATTACGTAGTGATATAAAATTTCATTGCAATACGATATTTTATTTGAATATAAAGCAAGTGCAGGAATAACAGCTAAATCTTCATATATATTTCCTTCTAAAAATTTTATATCATTTTTCTTAAAGATATTTGAATTTATTATTTTTGAACAAGGACCTGCAACGCACAGTATATAACTTTTGTTTATATTATCTGCTTCAATATACAATGATTTTTTTTCTATATTTTTATTGCTATATTCTTCAACATAGTCGCATAGAACAATGTCAGAATTGTCAGATTTTGCTATATTATAAAGTTTTTCTAACATGTTAAGCTCAATATAGTCATCACTATCAATAAAAGTTATAAACTCACCTGAGGACATTTGAATTCCAATGTTCCTAGCTATAGCTTGTCCTTCATTTTCTTTACTTGTATATTTTATATTATTATATTTTTTTGCGTAGTTTTTAATAACATTTAAAGAATCATCTGTAGAACCATCATCAATTAATATTATTTCAATATCCTTTAATGTTTGATTAACTACAGTAGATAAGCAGTGGTCTAAATATAAGCTGCTATTAAAAACAGGAATTATTACACTAATTTTATACAATTTGTTTCTCCTATATATTATTTAAAAATTTATTCCATTCCTTTGATATTGCCTCTTTCGAGAATTTTAATGCAGTATTTTTAGAATTTTTTGAAAAATATTGCATTTTAGAAGAATCATTTAGTAATTCTTCTATTTTAGTAATCATTTCTTCGGCATTTCTATTTTTAACTAAAAAACCATTTTTATTATTTTCTATTATTTCATTAGCACCTTGAGCACTGTCAAAAGCTATTAGTGGCAATCCATAATTTGCTGCTTCTACTAATACTAACCCAAAAGATTCAGAATGCGAAGTCATTACATAGATAGATGAATTCAAATATTCATTCTCTAATTCTTCCGAGTATTTAGTTCCACATAAAGTTATCTTTTTTGACAAGCCTAATTTATGTATTTTAGTTTGTAAAATTTCTTTTTCTGGGCCATCTCCAACAATATGTAAGTTCCAATCGGGATGTTTTTGATAAAATAAGTTAAAAAGATCAATTAAATCATCAAAACCTTTTATTGGATCTAGCCTTCCAACGGAAATTAGTCGTTTACTTGATAAATTACATGTCTTACTAGAAACATTATCTATAAAGTTAGGAATATATATTACTTTAGGTTTACTTATTTTTTTACTATAAAAATCACATAATTCTTTTGAAACAGGCATAAAATAATCAAAATTCTTTAAAGACCTTATCAGCTTTTTAATATACTTTACATTGTTATTATGATGATTATGTTCTTGAGCTATCTTTATAATATTGCTTTTTGCATATTTACTAACCCAGTTGTTGTGGAGAATTCTAGTAGATATTACAATATCACAATCTAAATTTTTAATAGCATTAACCATAAGTTTTTTTCTTAATATTAAAATTTTAAAACTTTTAAAAGCTTCAAAAACTAATCTTATTAAATTAAAATTTTTAAGTGCATTTTTTATTTCTTGTTTATTTGGTTCTAAATTTGTAGTTAAATAATTTATTGTGACTTTATTGCTTATATAAAAAGCTGGTGAATTTCTTAATTTATATGTTGAAATAATTTCAACATCATTATTATCAGACAATAAATTTGCTAAATTTGAAATGACTTTTTCTGCTCCACCAGTTCCTAAATGAAGAGCAAGTATAACTATTTTTTTATTCATTGATTAAATCCTCTTTTGATTTTAAAGTATTAAATAATTCTAATATATTAATTGCCAAGAAGATACTTACAGCAGGAGCTGTAAAAACATGACCCGCAAGAAGTGCTATACCACATCCCATTAATATTGCATATAATGTAAAAATTGTATAATTATTTTTAATATTAACAACAAAATTGCTAAACAATTTTTTAAATAAACTTATAGCAATAAGTATTAAAGGAATAATGTATATTAATGTTCCTAAAATACCATGACAGAAAAATATATCAAAATAATCAATTTCAACTAATTTGTTTTCATGTATTCCAGTTTCAGTTGAATATGAAATGTAACCAGTTCCAGTAAGTTTAGTAATAAAAGAGCTTTTATTATACTTCTGAAATGTATTCTTTAGATAGTTATTCCTTCCGCTTAAAAGTTTTGCTTGAGTTTCCTCTGGGAGTGGTTTTGATGGCTTTGCCTGAGGGATTGGTGAGACGCTACTAGATTTACCACAAGTTATGCCAATGTTTGTGTTCTTCCCTGCTGGAGTATATGCAACAAATGAAAAGGAAAGTATAATCATTAGCGATATAGCAATAAATTGTTTATAAATAGTTTTTCTTTCTTTAGTAAACATTTTTATACCAGCTAAGATAAATGATAAAGCTAATAATACAAATATTGATAATGCAGAAACTTTAGTTCCAATTTCTAACATTGTAAAAATTGTTGCAATACAAACTATAAAGTTGATAATACTAAATTTTTCATTAATAAGTTTCCAAAAACATATTGGTGCTAACATTGCAAGAATAGCACTAGTTTCATTACCTGCATAAAACAAACCAATACTACCAAATTTATCATTATTAGGATATGTTGGATAACCAATAGAAAAAATCCTACATATAATAATTGTAGCAATATATATAATTAAAGAAATGTTCAAGTATTTTTCTAAAGAAATAAAATTCTTTTCTTTGTTTATTTCATATAAACTAATCAATATTATAGGAAAATAAAATACTTTTACAATTCCTTTTATTTGTGTAAAAATCATAGAAAAATTATATTTTAAGTATGAATTTACAAGGTAGACAACGGCGTATAACGCTATAAAAGAATAATAAATTATAAGTTTTATTTTATCTTTTTTAGGTACCTTTATAATAGAATAAATCATTACGAATAACATAAAAAATACTCTAATGACAATTCCTAAAGAAAGTGTTTCTGATATGTTCCTAATGCACAAAGAAGTTATAATATCGATTATTGGTTGAAGTAATATATAAACAATAAAAATATTTTGAAAATTTATCTTATTAAAAAATCTTGACTTTTGTATACTAATCATTTTTTTTCTCCTTTTTTACTCTAAAAATATCTTTATAACCAATTGCTACAATTGCGATTACTAACAAGGCAAAAGAAATTGCTTTCCATAAGCCACTCTCTAATAAAATAATTGCAAACAATCCAAAAGTTGCACTTATTCCATATAAAATAAATACAGCTTGCTTTTGAGAATAACCTCTATCAATAAGCTTGTGATGCAAGTGACCTCTATCTGCTTTAAAAACCGCTTTTATAGATTTTTGCTTAATAATTCTTCTTATTATTGCAAAAGAAGTATCAAATATTGGTAAAGCAAGAACTAAAAGTGGTGCTATAATTATTATTGCTGTATAGGTTTTTGCAACACCTAATATAGAAATTACTGCGAGTACAAATCCAATGAAATTTGAACCAGTATCTCCCATAAAAGTTCTAGCTGGATTAAAATTAAAAGGTAAGAAACCAAGTAATGAGCCAGCAAGAGCTGTTGCAAATATTATTGATATAACTGGTGATGAATTTAATATAAATATAAACATTAGACAAATAGATGAGATTAAAGAAACACCCGATGAAAGACCATCTAATCCATCTAACAGATTTATTGCATTTGTAATTCCTACTATCCAAAATACAGTAAATACTTTTAAAAATATTTCATTTGCAAGTATTGAAGTAGGTGAAGTTTCTAAAATTTTATCAATAACTATTCCACTAGCGACTACAATAGTTGCAGCTATAATCTGTCCTATTAATTTTACAATAGGTTTAATTCCTTTTGTGTCATCAAAATAACAAAAGACTTCTAAAACTATTATTCCAAGAAGAAATCCAATTAATTTTATATAATAATTATTTGTAAAAATATCTAATTTTTTTTCTATTATCATTGCAATAATTAAATAAATTGCAGAAACAAGAAAACCTGCAACAATTGCAATTCCACCAAGTCGTGGCATTATTTTTTTGTGAATTTTTCTCTTATCTTTTGGTATATCTAGAGCTTTAACTTTTCTAGCAAGCCTAATGCTATAAGGTGTAAAAACATAAGTAGTTATAAAGGCAAGAAGAAATGTAATTGCTATGTCTCCCCACATGTAAAAACCTCCTAACTTAAAGTTCCGTAATGATTTTATATTCAAAAGCAAATTTTGTCAATAAAAAACGATTCATTATAATATTTTTATATAATATTTTGCTTAAATAGGTTAAAACTATTTTCATTTAATGAAAAATGTTATAAAATAGGCATAAAATGAATACTAATTAAAAAGAGTTAAAAAGAGGGAAAAGACATGAACAATAAAAATATAACTGTAAATAAAATAGTGGAAATATGTAATGGAAAATTATTAGCAGGTGAAAAAAATATAGAAATAGAAACATATTCTAAAGATACAAGAACATTAAAAAAAGGTGATATGTATTTAGGAATAAAAGGCGAAAAAATAAATGGAAACAATTATATAGAACAAGCATTTATAAACGGAGCAATTGGATGTATTACAGATGAGAATGTAAATGAAGAAATAATAAACAAGTATAAAGAAAAAGTAATTATAAAGGTAGAAAACACAATAAAAGCAATTCAAGAGTTAGCAAAATATAAAAGAAGTTTATATGATATACCTGTAATTGCAGTAACAGGAAGTGTAGGGAAAACCAGCACAAAAGATATTATAGCAAATGTGTTGGGACAAAAATACAAAGTATTAAAAACAGAAGGAAATATGAACAATCATATTGGTTTACCAATGACATTGCTAAAACTGAAAGATCATACTGCTGTTGTTGTAGAAATGGGAATGAATCACTTTGGAGAAATAAGTTTATTAACCAATATTGCAAAACCAACTGGATGTGTAATAACCAATATAGGCACATCTCATATTGGAAATTTAGGTTCAAGGGAGAATATATTAAAAGCAAAATTAGAAATATTAGAAGGATTAGACAAAAACGGATTCGTTTTAATAAACAATGATAATGATTTGTTACACGAGTGGGCAAAAAAAGAAAAAAGATATAAAATATATACATATGGGTTAGAAAATAATAGTACATATATGGCAAAAAAAATTACTACATTAGAAAATAGTAGCGAATTTGAGATAAATGGAATAAAAGGAAACGTGCCAATAGGAGGAATTCATTTTGTATATAATTCTGTCTGTGCATTTGCTGTAGGGGATATATTAAATGTAGAAAAAGAAAAAATAATAAAAGGAATTTCGGAATTTAAACTAACAGCCAAAAGAATGGATATAGAAATTATTAAAAACAACATAAAAGTAATTAATGATAGCTATAACGCAAGCTATGATTCAATGAAAGCGGCATTAGAAGTTGTAAACAACACTTTAGCACAAAGGAAAATAGCAATTCTTGGCGACATGCTAGAATTGGGAGAGTATGCAAAAGAGTTGCACGAAAAAGTTGGAGAGGAAGTAGTAAAAAATAAAATAGATATATTAATTACTATTGGAGAAAATGCAAAAAATATAGCCAATAAAGCAAAGGAATTAAAAATGGAAAATGTGAAAAGCTTCAATAATATAGACGAAGCAATTAAAAATATAAAAGAAATAATAAAAAGTGGAGATTTAATTTTATTAAAAGCTTCTAATTCTATGAATTTTAGCAAGATATTAAATGAAATAAAAGCTTAATTATAAGGAGGTAATGTAAATGAGTAAAATAAAAGTGGGAGTCATATTCGGAGGGATGTCAACAGAACATGACGTATCAATAGTTTCTGGAACATCTGTTGCTAAAAAACTAAATAAAGATAAATATGAAGTTTATCCAATATACATAGATAATAATGGAGAATGGTATAAATGTTTAGATATATCTAAAAAATATGAAGTAGGAGATAAAGTAGAAAACATTCAAAAAATAGAAAACACAATTGAATATTTAAGAGAAATGGATGTTATATTTCCTGTACTACATGGTTTGTATGGAGAAGACGGAACAGTACAAGGTTTGTTCGAATTGCTAAAAAAACCATATGTTGGTTGCAAAGTTATGGGTTCTTCTATTGCTATGGATAAAGTATATGCAAAGATCATATTTGACAAGGCAAAAATTAAACAAGCAAAGTATGAATATATAAGAAAAGATAAAGATGAATATATTTATATAGATAAAGATTTTAACGAAAAAAGAAAAGAGCTAAAAGAAATTTGCAAAATGATAGAAAAAAACATAAGTTATCCAATGTTTATAAAGCCATCTAATTCAGGTTCATCTGTAGGAATAAATAAAGCAAAAAATATAGAAGAATTGGAAAAATATATAGAATATGCTTCAAAGTTTGATAAAAAAATATTAATAGAAGAAACATTAATAGGAAGAGAAATAGAATGTTCAGTATTGGGAAATGAAGATGTAAAAGCATCATGTATTGGGGAAATCTTACCAGCAGAGAATTTTTATACATTTGATGCAAAATATAAAAATGCGGAATCTAAACTTACAATTCCTGCAGAAATAAATAAAGATTTAACAGATGAAGTTAGAAAAACAGCTATAAAAGCATTTAAGGCAATTGATGGTAAAGGTTTTGCAAGAGTGGACTTTTTTGTAAATGATAAAACAAATGAAATTTATATTAATGAAATAAATACTTTACCAGGTTTTACAGAAATAAGTATGTATCCTAAATTATGGGCACAAAGTGGATTAGAATATTCTGAATTATTAGATAAGTTAATAGATTTGGCATTAGAAAATTAATTAGAGGAGTATAAAATGGAATTAAAAGAAATACAAGAATATGTAAAAAAACAATTATCAGAAAAAAGATATAATCACAGCGTAGGAGTAATGGAACGCTCAGAAGAACTTGCAAAAATGTATGGAGCAGATGTAGAAATAGCAAAAAAAATAGGAATAGCTCATGATGTTGCAAAAGAAATAAGTGAAGAAGATAAATTAAAATATGTAAAAGATAATAATATAGAAATAGATGAAGTGGAAAGAGAGAATACTCCACTTCTTCATGCTAAAATAGGAAAAGATATTGCAATAAAAAAATTTGGATTTTCTGAAAGTATGGGACAAGCAATAGCAAACCATACAACGGGAAATAAAGATATGGATATATATTCTAAAATATTATTCATTGCAGACAGAACAAGTAAAGAAAGAAATTTTGATGATATAGAATATATAAAAGATTTAGCAAAAAAAGATATTGATGAGGCAGTTTTATATATATTAGATAAAAAAATAGAATTACAAGTTAAAAAAAGAGCATTAATTCACTTAAATGGAATAATAGCTAGAAATTATTTACTAAGCAACAAAAAGTAGAAAATATAAAAACTGGCATTAGTAAGGAGGAAAATTAATGAGATTTATACACATGGCAGATGTGCATTTTGACAGCCCATTTACAGTACTTGCATCAAGAGAAAATTTGGCAAATGAAAGAAGACTTGAACAAAGAAAAGCTTTTGCAGATACAATAGAATATATAAAAGAAAATCAAATCCCCTTTTTATTTATATCAGGGGATTTATATGAACAAAAATATATAAGAAAAAGCACAATAGAATATATTAATAATTTATTTAAAGAAATACCAAATACACAAATATTTATATCACCAGGAAATCATGATCCATTTTTAATAAATTCTTTTTATAATACATTTGAATGGAATAATAATGTAACAATATTTAATTCTGAAATAAAAATTATAGAGACAGAAGAAGCGGATATATATGGATTTGGATTTACAGATTTTTATTGTGAAAATTCTCAAATTGAAAAAATAAATATAAAAAATAAAAATAAAATAAATATATTAATTACACATGGTTCATTAGATGCTAGTAAAACACTAGATATGCAATATAATCCATTAAATAGTAATAAATTAAAAGAAATAGGGTTTGACTATGTTGCATTAGGCCATATCCATAAAGCAAATTATGAAGAAAATAAAAACAATTTTATATATCCAGGTTCATTAATTTCTTTTGGATTTGATGAATTAGGAGAACATGGATTTTTAGATGTAGAAATAAATAAAAATAATTCAGAAAAAAATAATTTAATTAATTTAAATAATTCCGAAATAAATAATAATAATTTAAAAATAAATAAAAAAATAAAATTTATTAAAGTAGATAAAAGAATTTTTGAAGAAATAAAATTAAATATTTCAGAAATTAATTCAGAAGAAGAACTAATTGAAAAAATAAAAAACGTAAAAACAGATAAAAAAAGAAATTATAAAATAATTTTAGAAGGATATAAAAATATAGAAATAGATCTTAATAAAATCCAAAAAATGGTATTGAGCGAAAACATTTTAAAAGTAAAAGATTTTTCAAAAGCAAAATATGACATAAAAGAGTTGGCAAATCAAAACAATTTGAAAGGAGTCTTCATTAACAGAATTTTACAAAAAGAAGAAGAAAGATTATGCACAAAAGAAGAAGCTGAACAAGCCATAGAAATCTTCATAAACGCATTAAAATAGAAAGGAAACATAAAACTGAAACAAGCAACAAAAAGATACAAAAATGACCTGTGGATAACTTCCAAAAAACAACGGAAATAAAGCAAAAGATGTTGAAAACACCAGAAGACAGCGAGTAAACATAAACAAGAGGAAAACAAGGCAAAAAACATAAAAAAATTATGTAAATAAAGATAAAAATTATAAAATAAAGTAAAGAAGAAGTATGACTAAAATCATAATAAAATGATAATAAATTAAAAGAAAAAAATGAAATAAAACAAGTTGAAAAATATCACAAAAATTACGTAAACAAACGTAAACAACAAACAAAATTGTCAAAAAAGAAAAATACAAAATAAAAAGCAAAGTAAAAATAAAAAGATAAAAAAGTTTTACAAAACAACAAATGACCTAAAAATAAAATTACTAAAAAAGAAAAAATAAAATTACTCAAAAAATAAAATAAAAATTAAAAAATAAATTATAATTAACAAAAAAATAATAAAGAAATAATAAAAAAATAAAATCATTTTAAAATATTAATCAAAAAATAATTAAAATAGAAAATAAATAATTTAAAATTAAAACAAAAATAAAAACTGAGGTGATATTTTGGAAATTAATTTTTTAAAAATAAATGGATTTGGAAAAATAAAAAATAAAGAAATTAATTTAAATAAAAAAATAAATTTAATTTATGGAAAAAATGAAGCAGGAAAAACTACATTATTAAAATTTATTCCTTCAATGTTATATGGAATATCTAAAAATAAAAATGGAAAAGAAATATCGGATTTTGATAAATATAAACCATGGGATGAAAATGAGTTTTCTGGCAAAATAATATATACATTAGATAATAAAGATAAATATGAAGTTTTTAGGGATTTTTCTAAAAAAAATCCTAAAATATATAATGAAAACCTAGAAGATATATCAGGAGAATTTTCTATAAATAAAACTAAAGGAAATCAATTTTTCTATGAACAAACTAATATAGATGAAGAAACTTTATTTAGCACGGCAATAGCAGAGCAACAAGGAGTAGCGTTACCACAGAGCAGTCAAAATATATTAACACAAAAAATAGCAAATATGCTATCAACAGGTGATGACAATATATCATATAAAAAGGTTATGGCTAATTTATCTAAAAAACAACTTGAAGAAGTAGGCACAGAAAGAACAACAGGAAGGCCAATAAATAATATATTAAAAGAAATAAAAGTATTAGAAGATGAGAAAAATAAAATAGAAAATTGTGAGTATGATAGCAAAAGCAAAAAAGAAGAAATAAATAGTTTGGAAAAAGAAAATGATAAAATAAAAACAGAAGTTAAAATATATGAAGAAATTAAAAAAATAAAAGAAGAAGAAAAAATAGAAGAAGAAAAAATAAAAATAAAAAATGAAATAAAAAGTGATTGCGAAAATAAAATAAATAAATTAAAGAATGAAATAAAAAATAAAAAAGAAATAAATAATAAAAAAATAAAAAACAATAAAAATATTTTAAATATAATATTAATGGGAATTTTAATAATTTTAAATATTTTAATTAATATAATTAAATTTTCTAAAATTATAGACTATACAGTAATTATAGTAACTGTGGCTTATTTAATAATTAATTTAATAATATTTATTTTAAATAAAAATAAATTAAATAAAAAAGAAAAAATAAATAATCTAGAAAAAATAAAAATAGAAAAAGAAATAGAAATATTAGAAGAAAATATTAAAAACACAGAAAAAGAAATAAATGAAATAAAAAATAATATAGAAGAAAAAAATAAAATAAAAATAAAAGAAATAAAAAATAAATTTAATAATGAAATAGAAATTGATAATTTATTTAATGATAATTTAAAGGAAATAAATTATAATATTGATTATTTAGAAAAACAATTAAATTTAAATTTAATTAGAATAAATACTATTAATATAGAAGAAAAAAATATTAATGAAAAATTAGATAATAAAATAGCATGTGAAGAGAAACTAGAATATTTGTATGAACAAAAAAAAGAATTAGAAGAATTAAATAAAATAATAAATTTAGCAAAAGAGACATTGGAAGAATCTTATGATGAAATAAAAAAGAATATAACACCAAAATTCACAAAAGAATTATCAAATAACATAGAAATGATTTCTGATGGAAAATATAAAAAAGCAAATTTTAACTCAGATACAGGACTAACAATAGAAGCAGAAAATGGAGAATACATAGAATGTAATAAATTAAGTATAGGAACAATAGATCAATTATATTTATCTCTTAGATTATCTGCAACTAAAGAAATAACAAAAGAAACTATTCCAATAATACTAGACGAAAGTTTTGCATATTTTGATAACCAAAGATTAGAGAATGTTATAAAGTATTTAGATTCCAATTATAATAACCAAATTATTATTTTTACATGTACAAATAGAGAAAAAGAAATTTTAGATAAATTAAATATAGAATATAATTTAGTTAATCTGTAAAATGTAAGTTGAAAAATCTGCAATAGTTGTGTATAATAATTAGGTTAAAAGGAGAGATATATATGTTTGAAAAACTAGAAGACGTAGAGAAAAGGTTTGAAGAGGTTAGTAAAAAAATTAGTGACCCAGAAGTAATTGCAAGACAAAGCGAGTGGCAAAAACTTATGAAAGAGCATGCTGCAATGGTAGATGTTGTAGAAAAATATAGAGAGTACAAAAAAGCAAATAAAGATTTAGAACAAGCAAAAGAAATGCTAAATGATAAAGAATTAAAAGAATTAGCAGAAATGGAAATAGAAGAAATAAAAGAAAAATTACCTAAAATAGAAGAAGAATTAAAAATATTATTAATTCCAAAAGATCCAGATGACGATAAAAATATAATCTGCGAAATAAGGGCAGGTGCTGGAGGAGAAGAAGCAGCATTATTTGCAGGAACATTATTTAGAATGTACTCAATGTATGCAGAAAATAGACATTGGAAAATAGATGTACTTAATGAAAATGAAACAGGACTTGGCGGATATAAAGAAATAACATTTATGGTTACAGGTAAAGGTGCATATAGTAGACTAAAATTCGAAAGTGGAGTTCATAGAGTTCAAAGAGTTCCAGATACAGAAAGCAGTGGAAGAATTCATACATCAACAGCAACAGTTGCAGTATTGCCAGTTGTAGAAGATGTAGAAATAGAAATAAATCCAGCAGATGTAAAAATGGAAGTGTTTAGAGCATCTGGGGCAGGTGGACAACATGTAAATAAAACATCATCAGCAGTAAGATTAATACATGAACCAACAGGAATAGTAGCAGAATGTCAAACAGAAAGATCACAAACTCAAAATAGAGAGTATGCAATGAGATTATTAAAATCCAGAATATATGAACAAGAAAAAGCAAAACAAGACGCAGAACTTGCAAACGAAAGAAAATCACAAGTTGGTAGTGGAGATAGAAGTGAAAAGATAAGAACATATAACTACCCACAAGGAAGAATCACAGACCACAGAATAGGAATGAGTATATATCAAATGGAAAATTTCTTAAATGGTGGATTAGATGAAATGATAGACAATCTAATTGCAGCAGACAGAGCAGAAAAATTAAAAGGTGAATAATGTTGGAAAAACAATCCAGAAAACTGCAAAAATATGAGGTGAAATATAAGATTGGAAACTGATTCAAAAGAAAGAAAAGAAATAGAAGAATTTATTACAAAACATGAAAGAGCTCACTTTTTACAATCTCCAGAATGGGCAAAAGTAAAATTAGAGTGGAAACATGAAGAGATTATATTACATGACGAAAATGGTAAAATAAATGCATACTTAAGTGTGCTATTAAGGAAAGTTCCTGTTTTAAACAGATATATAATGTATGCACCAAGAGGACCAATATGTGATATATATAATGAAAAAATAATTAAAGAGTTAGCAGATGAAATTAGAAAAATTGCAAAAAAATATAAAGCATTTATATTTAGAGCAGATCCAGATGTTTTAGTAGATGACGAAGAGTTTAAAAGAATAATAAAAGAGGCTGGAATAAAAGTAAAACAAAATATTAAAAGTGTAAATGATGTAATACAACCTAAATATGTATTCAGGTTAAATCTAACAAATAAAACAGAAGAGGAAGTGTTACAATCATTTCATCAAAAAACTAGATACAACATTAGATTATCAGCAAGAAAAGGCGTTACTGTAAGAGTTGGAACAAAAGAAGATTTACCAGAATTTTATAAAACAATGAAAGAAACTGGAAGCAGAGATAACTTTATAATTAGAAGCATTGAATATTATGAAAAAATTTATGACTGCCTTGGACCAGAACATGTTAGAATAATGTTAGCAGAATATGAAGGAGAAGTTATTGCTGCAACAATGCCTATACTATATGGAAATAAAGTTTGGTATTTATACGGTGGAAGCAAAAATGAAAAAAGAAATTTAATGCCTAACTATTTACTACAATGGGAAATGATAAAATGGGCATTAGAAAATAAATGTGATGTATATGACTTTAGAGGAATTTCAGGATTTAAAGATGAACATTCAGATTCTTATGGGGTATATAAATTTAAAAAAGGATTTAATCCAGACTTTACAGAATTTATAGGAGAAATTTATATAATATTTAACCCAATAGTAAATAATTTATTTAAAGCGATGTCATATATATATAGAAAAATCGGCTACTTGAAAAATAAATAATGATAAATGGTCAGAGATAGAACTCTTAGGGAAAACAATTTTTACAGGTTCTAATGTCTGACTTTTATTATTACGAAAACGTTACGAAAATATTACAAAAATGTAACATTTTCTATTGACTTTTTACCTAAAATATAATATTCTAGTAGCAGTAAAAAAATATACTGTAAAAATGGAGGAGTTTGTCTTGGCAATCGGTGATATAATTGTAGGTATCGACATAGGAACATCCAAAGTGAATACAAGCGTTGGCGAAGTTAATAGCTTTAATCAAATTGAAGTTATAGCAACAAGTGAATGCAAATGCTTTGGAATGAAAAAATCAAAAATCACAGATGAAGAAGAAATAGCTGCTGCAGTTGCAAAAACAATAAAATCTGCAGAAGAAGAAGCGAATATAAAAATACATTCAGCTTATGTTACAATACCAGGTAAATACATTACAATTGTACAAAATAGTATTGTAAAAGAAGCAAAAGATAAATATGCTGGAATATCAACAAGAGATGTCACATCTGCAATAATGCAAGTTAGAGATATTGATATACCAGAAAATCAAGTTTTAATAGATATTATTGCAAATCAATTTATATTAGACAATGGTAGAATGATAGACGATCCAGTAGGAAGCCTAAGTTCATCATTTACAGTAAAAGGACAAGTTATATTAGCAGATAAAGAATATGTAAAACAATTAACAAGTGTTTTTAAAAAAGCAGGTATAGAAATAGATGGAATAGTTCCAAATGTACTTTCTGAAAGAGGACTTGTGCTAGACAAAAATGAATTAACAGATAATGTAATGATATTAGATATTGGAGCAGGAAATACAGACATAGGTGTGTTTGAAGGAAATACTTTTATTTATACAAATACAATTTCTTTAGGTGGAGATAATATTACATCAGATATTGCTTATGTTTTTAATATAACAGAAGAAGAAGCAGATAGATTAAAAAAACAATATGGATTAGCATTAAAATCATTTATAGATAACGATACAGACATAATTTTAAATACATATAAAGGCGAAGAGAGAACAAAAACAATAAAAAGCTCAGAGCTAATAGAAGTAATAGAAGCAAGAGTAGAAGAAATGTTCTCATTAGTAAATAAAGATATAACAAATGCAGGAGTAAAATCAAATATAAATAATGTTGTACTAACAGGTCAAGGAATAACAAATATAAATAAAAGCGATGTAGCAGGAAAAATAACATTAAATATACCTGTTAAAATATCAACTGGAAGACTAGTAAGTACAATAAAACCAAATTATAGATCTAGCTATGCATTAATTAAATATATTGCATCAAGACCATTTGCAAAGACTGTTTCTAGCAGTATTGACACAGTATCTGATGAAAATATATTTAGAAATATTTTAGAAAGAATAAAAGAATTTTTCTATTCATAATTAAGTTTTAAATTTTAAAAAAATATATTTGGAATAAGAAAGAAGTGCGAAAATAACTTTAAAATTCCAAACCCAAAAATGAAGGAGGATTAACACTATGATGGAAACAGATTACGATGAAAACAATAATTACATGATGGACGGAACAGCAACAATAAAAGTTATAGGTGTAGGAGGAGCAGGAAATAATGCTATAAATAGAATGATTGAATCAGGAATTAAAGGTGTAGAATTTATAGCAATAAATACAGATAGACAAGCTCTTCAATTATCAAAAGCAAGTTCTAAAATTCAAATAGGAGAAAAACTAACAAGAGGACTTGGAGCAGGAGCAAATCCAGAAATCGGTATGCAAGCAGCAGAAGAAAGCAAAGCTGAAATTGCTGAAATGTTAAGAGGAGCAGATATGGTATTCGTTACAGCCGGAATGGGAGGCGGAACAGGAACAGGAGCAGCTCCAATAGTTGCAGCAGCAGCAAAAGAATTAGGAATATTAACAATAGGTGTTGTAACAAAACCATTTACATTTGAAGGAAAGAAAAGACTTACTCAAGCAGAAAAAGGAATTGCAAACTTAAAAGAAAAAGTAGATACATTAGTTGTAATACCAAATGATAAATTGTTACAAATTATTGATAGAAGAACATCAATTGTAGAAGCATTTAAAATGGCTGATGACGTTTTAAGACAAGGTGTTCAAGGTATATCAGACTTAATTTCTGTACCAGGACTAATTAACTTAGACTTTGCTGACGTTAAAGCAGTAATGTTAAATACAGGTATGGCACACATGGGAATTGGTAGAGCAAGTGGAGAAAACAGAGCAGAAGATGCTGCGAAACAAGCTATTCAAAGTCCATTACTAGAAACATCAATAGAAGGAGCAAGAGGAGTTATAATAAACATTACAGGTGGAAACGATTTAGGATTACAAGAAGCAAATACAGCAGCAGAATTAGTACAAAGAAGTGTTGATCCAGAAGCAAATATTATATTTGGTGTAGTTACAGACGAAAACTTAGGAGATGAAATTTCAATTACAGTTATCGCAACAGTTTTTGAACAACAAGACCCACCAATTTCAAGCATAGGAGTTGAAAACTTAGTAACAAATACATGGAATAAAAAAATAAACTCAATACCAACTCCAGTAGAAAATAAAGACAATCAAAATGATTTAGACATACCTTCTTTCTTAAGAAAAAAAGGAAATAAATAATAAGGAAAAATCTTAAAAATCGCTAAAAGAAAAGTCGATTTTTCCTAAACAATAATTATTAAAATAAAAATGAATAAGAAATAATCTAAAATAGTAGATTATTTCTTTTTTTCGCCTTCACAAAATGACACATTATTTAAACAAACAGTAGTACAATATTTAGCACAGATTAGTATTCACAACTGTAATTTGTGTAAAAGAATACGAGGTGACCTATTGACCATATATATAGATATAATTTTTTTAGAAAATTTATTTATGAATTATATTATTATATTTGCAACTGGAATAATTATAAAAGCACCAAAAAAAATAATTAGAACCCTTGTAGCTAGTAGTATAGGAAGTGTTTATGCAGTACTTTCATATATATCAGTACTGGAAATATGTTCCAGCATATTTTTAAAAATAATACTTTCTATTGCCATGGTATATATTGCATTCAAACCATTAAATATAAAATTGTTTTTTAAAGAGTTTATAATATTTTATTTAACTTCATTTACATTTGGAGGAGTGGCTTTTGCACTTTTATATTTTGTAAGTCCACAAAACATATTAATGGAAAAACGGTGTGTTAATTGGTACATATCCAATAAAAATTGTATTAGCCGGAGGAATGGTTGGATTTATTATTATAACAACAGCATTTAAAAACATAAAAGGAAAATTAAGCAAAAAAGACATGCTTTGCAATATCAAAATAAATATAAACTCAAATAGTGTGTATACAAAAGCAATACTAGATACAGGAAACTTTTTAAAGGAACCAATTACAAAAATACCAGTAGCAGTTGTAGAAAAAGACGTATTAAAAGGAGTAATACCAGAAAAAATATTAAACAATCTATCAAATATTATAGAAGGGAAAGAAATAGATTTAGGAGAGTACCTATCAAAAATAAGACTAATACCATTTATGTCATTAGGGAAAGAAAATGGAATGCTAATAGGAATAAAAGCAGATGGACTAACAGTAAATACACAAGAAGATGTAGTATTTATAAAAAATATAATAATAGGTATATATGATGGCTCTTTAAGCAAAACAGGAAAATATAGAGCACTAATAGGTCTAGAACTTTTAGAAAACAAAGGAGGAAATGAAGAGAATGAACATATTAGAACTGTTAAAATCTAAAATTAGTACAATCTATGTTAAATATTTAAACAATGAGGAAATAGAAAATCTGCCGATTTTTTATATAGCAGGTAGTCAAAAATTACCTCCGCCATTAAGTTCGGATGAAGAGGAAGAATTATTAATTAAACTAGAAAATAAGGATTTAGAAGCAAGACAAATCTTAGTAGAAAGGAACCTAAGATTGGTAGTATATATTGCTAAAAAATTCGAAAATACAGGTGTAGGAATAGAAGATTTAATATCAATTGGAACAATAGGATTAATGAAAGCAATAAATACATTTAATATAAGTAAAAACATAAAACTTGCTACCTATGCTTCTAGATGTATAGAAAATGAAATCTTAATGTATCTAAGAAGAAGTAACAGAATAAAAGGTGAAATATCAATAGATGAGCCACTTAATCAAGATGGTGATGGAAATGAATTACTGCTTTCAGACATTTTGGGAACAGAACCAGATATTACTTCTAGAGGAATAGAAGACGAAGTGGATAAAGTATTACTAAAAGCCTCAATAGAAAAACTAAGTAATAGAGAGAAAAATATTATGGAATTAAGATTTGGTTTTATTAGTGGAACAGAAAAAACACAAAAAGAAGTGGCAGATATGCTAGGAATTTCGCAAAGTTATATATCAAGATTGGAAAAGAAAATTATGAACAAAATGAAAAAGGATATATTAAGCAAAACAGGATAGAGCTTTACTCTATCCTTCCTCCAAATCAGTTACATTTTCTAAACCAGAAATTTCTGTAAAAACAGAATTTATATTTACGTCCTTATGGTATCTGAAAAATAATTGAATATCAGTTATATTTTCTTCATTTGGTTGACCATTTTTTATTTTTTTAATATTAATACTATATTTATCTAATATTTTTTGTATTTCAGGTAAAGTATTTCTATAATCCTTAACAGTAAGAGTTAAAGAAACATTATTAAAATGGTCTAATGTTTCAGATAAATTGTGAGAATGAGAAAGAATAATATATACAAGTACTGTTCCAACAATTCCACCAATATAAAATCCTGCGCCAATACTAAGACCAATACAAGTAACTGCAAGTAAACTAGATGCAGTAGTTAATCCCTTTACATTAAAGCCATCTCTTAAAATAGTACCAGCACCAATAAATCCAATACCAGAAAGTAATTGAGCTGGTATTCTAGATGCATCAACAGAATAATTGTTGCTTAAATATTCACCACAAAGCATTATAAGTACTGCACTTACTCCAATAAGAGAGTGCGTTTTAAAGCCAGCAGGTTTATTTACAGATTCTCTTTCTGCACCAATAAAGCCTGCTAACAAAAAACCTAAAATAAGCCTAATTAAAACTTCAAACCAAAATGATGAAATAATAGCATAAAAAATCGACATTAAAAACCTCCTTTTAATATTATAAATATATTATAATTTAATAATTAAATAAATAAAAGTAGATTATTTAAAATATTTACTAGTTTCTTCTAAATTGCAGAAATTATTTTGCCTAAAAACTTCATAAGCAACAATAGCAACAGAATTAGATAAATTAAGAGAACGTAAGGTTTCTCTCATTGGAATTCTTATGGTGTTTTCTAAATGTTCTTTTAATAAACCTTCTGGAAGTCCTTTGGTTTCCTTTCCAAACAAAAGAAAAACTTCATCTAATTTAGAATAATTAACATCAGAATAACAATGTTGCCCCTTTGTTGTAACTAAAAACATATTATTATTTACTGGATATTTTTTCAAAAAAGCAGATAAAGAATTATGTTCTTCTATGTCTAATTTATCCCAATAATCAAGACCAGCTCTTTTTACATATTTATCAGAAATTTCAAATCCTAAAGGCCTTACCAAATGCAATTTAGCACCAATTGCAGCACAAGTTCTTGCAATATTGCCTGTGTTTTGAGGAATTTCTGGTTCTACTAAAACTATATTTAAATTCATAAAAATCCCTTCCTTAAAAAACTGAATATAATTATAACATAGAATTGGAGAACAGTAAAATAAATTGGAATTTGTTTGACTTTTGTATTTTGAAATGCTAAACTCTTAATAATAAGGAAGAAATTAAATGAAAAATCAAAACAAAATAAAAATAATTAAAATAACATTAACAGTTGTAATATTAGTAGCACTAGCAATATTTTTTTGGAAAATTGCTCCATTTATGATGGATCTATCTACAACAGAAGGACAAATAACTTTTAAAAACAAAATAAATAGCATGGGATTTTTAGGATTGCTATTACTATTTAGTTTGCAAGTATTGCAAATATTATTAGTGGTATTACCAGGAGAACCATTTGAGGTACTTGCAGGAATGTGTTATGGTACATGGGGAGGATGGCTATTTATAACAGTATCTATACTTATTACTACAATAATAATATTCTTTTCTGTAAGAAAATTAGGAGAAAAATATTTATATAATTTCTTCAAAAAAGAAAAAGTGGAAAAAGTAATGAATAGTAAACTACTAAAAAACGAAACAAACTTAGAAATTATTTTATGCCTAATATTTTTCTTGCCAGGAACTCCAAAAGATTTATTTGTATATCTTGGAGGACTTTTACCAGTAAAACCACTAAGGTTTATATTAATAGCAACACTTGTAAGATTTCCATCTGTAATTACATCTACAATGGTTGGAGCAAATATTTCTAATGGAAATTGGAAAACAAGTTTATTAATATATTTAATTACATTTGTAATAACGGCAATAATTTTAGTAATACTTAAAATAAGAGATAAAAACAAAGAATTAATAGAAATTATAAAATAGAGTACAAAAAGAGCACAAAAAAAGGACTAAAAGTCCTTTTTTTGTTTTATTTTAACAATTTATTCATATTACACATAAATATAATACTTTCTATTATATCCATAATAGAATAAGCAATTAAGATAACTCCTAATGTAACTAATATTGTACCAGGTGCAAACATTACATAAACACCAGCAACAAGTATTAAAATAGATAGAAGTAAACTTAAAATCCAGTAGCCAGTGTCAGCTCCTTTAAGTCTTACAGAAAGGTCTAATCTTGCTATACCACTTAAAATTATCCATATACCTATAATAATTCTAAAAAATGAAGCAATTGCATTACCACTAACTGTTACAAGTATACCTAAAATTATACATAAAGCACCATATATAAGTCTGTAATCATAAAATAGATAATCATCTTTTGATGTAAAATAAGATATGACTTTAACAATTCCAATAGCAATAAGTAATACACCAATTACATAAGAAACTGCTTGAACCATAGCATCTGGATTTACAACAAGTAAAATACCTAAAAGTAAAAATACTAGTGAAGATAGTATAGATGTAAAGCCTGCTCTTTTTAATAAATCTTTCATTTCTCTCCCTCCATTCCGCCAAAATTATATCACTACTTAAAAATAAAAACAAGAGAAAAAGGGGACAGTGGGGAAAAAGGGGTCAGACCCCTTTTTCCCCACAGATTACAAAAGTTGATTTTTTTCGAGTTTTATTGTATAGTATTGTGCGAGGTTGATATTAATGAAAATTTTGATAGTTATAGACCAATTTGATGATGCAAATAATGGTACAACAATTTCTGCAAAAAGATTTGCAGAAGGGTTAATGAATTTAGGACATGAAGTATATGTTGTAAGTACAGGAAAACCAGCAAAAAATAAATATGTAGTTAAAAAATTGCCACTACCAATAATAGTTTCTAAAATAATAAAATCTCAAGGTATGACATTTGCTGTTCCAAACAAAGATGTATTAGAAGAGGCTATTTCAAAAGTTGATGTGGTCCATTTTTACATGCCATTTTTCTTATCTTATGAAGCGCTAGAAATAGCAGAAAAACTGGGAACACCACGTACAGCTGCTTTTCATGTACAACCAGAAAATATAACATATACAATAGGGCTTGGAAAAAATACAAAAGTAAATGATAAAATATATAGCTTCTTTAGAGATAAATTTTTCAATAAATTTAAACATATTCATTGCCCAAGTAACTTTATAGCAAATGAATTAAAAGAACATGGATATACTGCTAAAACTTATGTAATATCAAATGGAGTAGGCCCAGAATTCAAATATAGAAAAAATGAAAAAAGTCCTAAATTTAAAGATAAATTTGTAATTACAATGATAGGAAGATTATCAAATGAAAAAAGACAAGATTTAATATTTGAAGCAATTTCTAAATCAAAATATAGTGATAAAATTCAATTAGTACTTGCTGGGAAAGGACCAAAATATAATAAATATAAAAAATTAGGAGAAAAATTAGTAAATGAACCAGTAATAAGCTTTTTTGATAAAGAGCATTTATTAGAATTACTTGGGATGACAGACCTTTATATACATTCAGCAGATGCAGAGATAGAAGCAATATCTTGTATAGAAGCATTTGCATGTGGAATAGTTCCTATAATTGCGAATAGTCCAAAATCTGCAACTCCTCAATTTGCACTAGATGACAGAAGTTTATTTAAAGCAGGAAACAGTGATGATTTAGCTAAAAAAATTGATTACTGGATTGAAAATGAAGCTGAAAGAAAACAAATGGAAACAAAATATGCAGAACATGCAGAAAATTATAGAATAGAAAAAAGCATGAAAAAAATAGAAGGAATGTTTGAAGATGCAATTAGAGAATATAGAAAAAATTGAGGAAAATTTAGAAAATGAAGATGAGCATATAATAAACATGTGGACTCCCTTAGATATAGAAATCGATGAGGATTACGACTACATAAAAGAGGGAATAATGTTTAAAATTGCCTCAACTTTGCTATATATAATAGTTTGGCCAATATTGGTTGTATATAATAAAATAATGTACAATTTTAAAATATATGGAAGAAAAAATCTTACAAAAATAAAAACAGGAAAAATAACAGTATCAAACCATGTGCATCCAATGGATTGTACAATGAATGCAATTGCAAATACTCCAAAAAGTTTATACTTTGTAAGTATTAAATCAAATTTTGAAATACCAGTAATTAGGCATATTATTAGACTATTACATGCATTTCCAATACCAGAAGGATTGCACAATAAAGAAAAATTCTTTTTATCAATAAATAAATTATTAAAAGAAAATAAAACTGTGCACTTTTATCCAGAAGCATCATTGTGGCCATATTACAAAAAACTAAGAAAATTTAAAAATGGAGCATTTAAATTAGCCGTAGAAAATAATGTTCCAATTGTACCAATGGTATATAAATTTGTTAAACCATATGGAATAAGAAAATATATAAAAAAGAAGCCCTTTATAGAGCTTTACGTATTGCCAGCAATTTATCCAGACCAAAAACTAGATAAAAAGCAAGCCACAGAAAAATTAAAAAATGATGTGTATTTAAAAATGAAGCAAGAATTAGAAAGTTAAATTAAAATCTGGAACATATTCTTCTTCATGGTTTCCCAATTCTTGAATATACCCATTTTGTAAATCCAGAGAATATAAGTAGTTTAAAACTTCCTTATATTCTTTTTTATTTAATTTTCTGTTTATTAAAGAATCATTTTTTGCTTTATAAGTTGGAAAATATTGAGCCATTACACTTACATATATATCTTTTGGCAAATTTTCATTAATCCATTTTAAAATATTTTTTGTATTTTGAATATGATTTGGAAGAACTAAATGACGAATAACAACTCCTTTTTGAATAATTCCATTATCATCAAAAACAGCATTTCCAACTTGTGAGTACATTTCTTTTATAGCGTTTGTTGCAACTTCAAAATAATTATCCACATTAGAATACTTTTTAGACAATTCATTTGTGTAATATTTTAAATCAGGTAAATAAACATCAATATAGCCATTTAACATTTTTATTGTTTCTACATTTTCGTATCCATTAGAATTATATATAATTGGAATTTTTAACCCAGTTTTTCTTGCAAGTTTAATTGCTTCAATTATTTGGTACACATACATTGTAGGTGTTACTAAATTTATATTGTGAGCACCTTTTTCTTGTTGTTTAACAAAAATATCAGAAAGATTTTGTACAGTAATTTCTTTACCTTTTCCGTTCTTGGCTAATCTCATAGTTTTGGCAATATATACAATTCAAATTGCAATTAGTAAAAAACACTGTTCCAGAGCCGTTTGTTCCACTAATACAGGGTTCTTCAAACATATGCAAAGATGCAAGTGCAATCTTTAATGTATTATCACACTTACATCTACCTTTTTTTCCTTCTAATCTATTAACTTTACAATTATGTGGGCATAGAGTACAACTATTTAACATTTTTTAGTCCTTCTTTAAATAAATTGATTGTGATGGATATGCAAGGCCTATTTTTGCTTGATTTACCATATCTAATAAAGTGTAATTTATTTCTTCTTTGAATTTTAAATAATCAACGTATTCTAAAGCACTAGTTTTTAAGTCAATTGATAAATCAATTCCATCAGCAGAAATTGTTTCAAAAAATACTTTTACAGTTTCATTAATAACTTGTGGGTGAGTTGTTAAAGCTAATTTTATATTTTCTGTTAATTGAGTTACTTTTTTTAAAGGAGTATCCAATTCAAGTGTAAGTACAATACGGAATCTTCTACAATCTCTTTTTGATGAATTTATAATATTATTATCTGTTAAAACACTGTTTGGAAGAACTATAACTTGATCATCAGCATTTCTTATTCTTGTTGTCCTAAATGTAATATCTTCTACAGTTCCAGAAAGATCACCAACAGTAATATAATCACCTATTTCAAAAGGTCTATCAGATATTATAGAAATACCTGCTAAAAAGCTTTTGGCAATATCTTGGGCAGCAAGTGCGATTACAACACTACTAATTCCAAGACCTGTTGCTAAACCACCTAAGTTATAACCAAGTTCAGTAATTAAAATAAATCCAGCTATTATATAAATTAATGCCTTAGCTACTTTACTAAAAAAGTTAATTGTTGTGTCATTTCCATCAAAGTTAAGTTTTTCACGTAATTTAGCAAATGATTCAGAATTTGAATCAAATAAATTAGAGAACCCTTTTGTAGCAAGTAATATAACACATATTTTAAATATTTTAGTTATAACAGCAAAGATATCTGCTGGTAATTTTAAAACCATAAATCCAATGTATATTCCAAGAATAACAAAGAATGATTTTAATGGTTTATAAAATCCATTATTTTTAATTTTATTTTTATCTTTAACTTTAAATTTAAACATCTTTACTATCATATATGCAATAGGCGAGCTTATTATTTTAAAAATTACAATAATCGCTAGTCCTATTCCAATATCTACTGCATTTTCAATAGTAAGATTTTTAAAAAAGTCCAATATTTCATTTAAAAATTTCATATTTATCACCAATAACTATATTACCATATTTTTGAGTAATAAACAAATATATTAGTCATAAAATTTTAAGAGGAGGTATTTATGAGAAAGATTTTTTTAAGTATATTGCTAGTGGCAATAATTGTAGCAATTAGCACTCAGACATTTGCTTTTTCACAATCATCAGAAAAGCTATATAACGGAATAGATGTAAGTGAGTGGCAAGGGAATATAGACTTTGGAGAAGTTGCAAGAGCCGGGATTGAAGTAGTGTATATTAGAGCAAGTGAAGGAAGAGGCTATGTTGATCCGTATTTTAGAGAGAATTACGAAAAGGCAAAAGCAAATGGATTAAGAACTGGATTTTATCACTTTTTAACAGCAACAAATGAGGCAGAAGCAAAAGAAGAGGCGGAATTTTTTGTTAGCAATATAAAAGGTTTAGAACCAGATTGTAGATTAGCAATGGATTTTGAAGTGTTTGATGGCTTAGATGTTAGTACTATAAACGAAATTTCAAGAGTATTTTTAGAAGCGGTAGAAAAATTAAGTGGTAAAGAATGCGTAATTTATAGTGATGCATATAATGCAAGAACAGTATTTAGTAAAGAACTAGCAGATGATTATCCTATTTGGGTTGCAGATTATTTTGTAGAAGAACCAGAAAGTAATGGTAAATGGAAATTTTGGGTAGGTTTTCAATATTCAGATAGAGGTAGAGTAAATGGAATAGATGGAAATGTAGATAGAGATTATTTTACAAATGGAGTATTTTTAAATAATGTGTCACAAATTCCAAAAGATACAGTAACAGATAAAAATCAAGAATTTAAATATATCAGGGTTAGCAGGGGAGAAACGTTAAGTGGTATTGCAATTAAATACAATACTTCATATCAATATTTGGCAAGAATAAATAGCATAGCAAATCCAAACTTAATTTATGTAGGTCAAGAATTAAGAGTTCCTATGTTAAGTGATTACAAAATACATGATACTAGTCATAGATTGTATATAGTAAGAAGAGGAAATACTTTAACACAAATAGCTATAGAATATCGGAGTAACTATAAAAAGTATTGTAGAATTAAATGACATAGCAAATCCAAACTTAATTTATGTTGGAGAAACATTAAGAATACCAACAATAAACAGCTAAAATTTGCTTTTACTTAGAATGTGTGCTATACTTTATGTACACTAAAAAAGGAGGCTTTTTTATGTACAATCAAAAACACCCTAACCATCTTTATCTCAGGAAGTTTAAAGAACGGGACAAAGTAACAATTGGTAGGTGTATAGCACACAAAATACCATTCGGACCGGCAAAAATAAAAGATGCAAGTATTAACGATATGATTCAGGAAGTGGATAATGAATACACCTTGATAATTGCAGATAAAATGTCTGGAAACATGTTGGGAGTAATTCAGTTCTATGAACTTGCAAATATACTTTCAACAGACATTTGGCTGTTTCCTTGGTATGAGGATAATAGCCCATTTGCTACAGAGGCTGTAGAAGAATTTATCAATTATGTGAGAGAAAATGAACCTGAAGTAAAAAGGGTTCGTATGTATGCCACTAATGATAAGCCCCAGTTTATGGCGGCTGCTGTTAGAAATGGCTTCACAAAGGCTAGTGAAAATGAATGGGAGAAAAAAATTATCAGAATTAGATAAGTGTGCTTGCTGGTCTGGAATTCCAGGCCAGCTTTCTTAATTTTAAAAAGATGAATATTTTTTGAATAATGGCATAAAATGTATAAAGTAGATACATATTTTAATGAAAGTATTGACAAATATACAAAAGAAGAGTATACTAATACAGTAGTAAAAATTGAATATCGCGGGGTGGAGCAGTTGGCAGCTCGTCGGGCTCATAACCCGAAGGTCGATAGTTCGAGTCTATCCCCCGCAACCAAAGTATAAATACTTACAGTTTCAACGACTGTGGGTATTTTTTATGCTCTGAAAATGGTTGCTATAATGCCTAAAAATAGCATTATTATGTCAAATTGGGGAATAATTGGGAAGTATTTTAACCTTTTTATTCCTCAAAAGACTATGTATATCAGTAAAAAACATGGGAATTTGTAAATTGCTTTTTACTGATTTTCTTCCGACAAAGTAATTTTGTGATTTATTGAAAAAAGTAGTCTTAGTTTGGTATTAATAAATTTTGTAATACATTTCCTGCACTTTTATTGTGGGAAATGATAGGATGCACATAAAAATTAAATGTTGTAGTAATTTGTGCATGACCTAGTCTTGCAGCGACAACTGCTACATCTATATTTTGCGATATAAGCAAAGTAGCATTTGTATGCCTTAAACCGTGAAAATTAATTACAGGTAGACCAATTTCTTTAACAAACTTAACAAACCATTTACTAATAGTAGATGGGTGCATAGGCTTACCATCTGACTGAACAAATAACCTATCTGAATTCATTCATAATTCGCCGCAAATTGATTTTTGCGTTTCATACCATAATCTATATTCTTCAAGCAAAGAAAGAACGAAATCAGGAATTGCTACTTCTCTGATAGAACTTTCTGTTTTAGGTGTTTTAGTAAATACTCCTTTGTCTGCTAAATATTGACTTGACTTATTAATACTAACGATTCCATTTGTAAAGTCAATATCAGACCATTCTAGTCCCATAAGTTCACCAAGTCTTACGCCAGTAAACAATGTTAAAGTTATTGCTGTTTTATATTTAATGTCATCTACAGATAGTTCATTAAGATTTGAAAGGAGAACTTTACATTGTTCATCATCATAATATCTTCTTTTTGGCTTTTTACTTTTCGGTGGCTGAACTCTTTCACAAGGATTAGAGAATAATAATTGCCAATATACAGCTCTATGAAGCATTGCACGAATTAATCTATGGTGCTCTAATATAGTTTTCTGAGATAAAGGTTTTAATGTTCTATAACCATTATTACATTTAACACGCTTTATTTGTGTATCTTTATCTAACATGTCGTAAAATTTCATTATATCAGTAGGCTTGATTTTATCTAGTTTAAAATGTCCAAGGTAAGGTAATATTCTTGATTCTAACATTCCTAAGTATCTTCTGTAGGTTGAAGGCGCTAGTTCCTTAGAACCATAATCTCTTTTCCATATTTCAGTAAATTCTTTAAATGTTATAGACTTACCCTCAATAACTGTTCCTTGTTCTACTTCAGCAACAAACTTTGCAAGTTCAATTTTTGCTTGTGCTTTAGTTCCATGAACTGTTTTAGTATGACGTATAGGCTTTCCATCTAAATTAAAACCATGGCAAACTATTAACCTGTAACTATTTTTGCCTCTTTTTTCAATACTCCCGGCCATTACTCTGTTTCACCTCCTTTCGAGTTAGATAATGGGGGGAGATATAAATGTTAACTATAATTATATTATCACAATAGTTAACAAAGCGCAAGTGGAAATATGCAAAATAATAAAAATACAAATGTCGAAAATTGTAGAAACCTGTAATATCAAGGGTTTATTGGACTTTTTGCATAAAATGTGATATAATACGACAAATGTTAGGGGGTGGTTATATGAACGAATTTAAAGTATATGAACATGATATTAATGAAAAACAAAAAATTATAATAATAGATATTCAAGAAATATCAATAGAATTAGAAAAAGAAATGGACAAATATATTACTGAAATATGGGAAGGAAATACACAAGGAGAGATTTTTGATGTAAAAAAACAAATATTGAAATTTTTGGGAGAAATAGAAGAAGATAAGAAAATAGGTGCTATAGCAGAATTTTTTATTCATTTATATTTGAAAATAAATAAATATGAACAATATTGCCTTTTTCAAAATTTAGAGGAAGATAAATCATTTAAAAAAGGATTTGATGGGTTATATGCTCTTAATAATGAAAATTGGTTAGTTGAGAGTAAGTCAACAGAAAAAATAGAAAGAAGACATCATTCAAAAATATTAGAGGCATATAATGACTTAAATAAAAAAGTTACAGGTAAAGAGAGTAACAATCCTTGGAAAAATGCATATAACCATGCAAATAATAGAGACCTTAATGTGCCTGATGACGTAAGAAATGCTATACGAAAATTAAGTAGTGAATATACTAATGGAATATATACTACACTTGAAAATTATAATATAATACCATGCTCTACAAAATTTTTTAATAAAGATAAAGATAAAGAAAATATAAAAACTACTACAACAGAAGTAGAGAATAAAATAGAAAGTTTTGAATTTAAAAAAATAAAGGCAATATGTGTAAATAATAAAGTTGCTGATTTGTTTATTCAATATTTGAGGAAAGAAAATGAATAGTAATGAAAAAAGAAAATTAACTAGTTTAAAAAATGATGAAATGTTTAATGCATGTATAGAAAAATTAACAACACACAAAGAATTAAATGAAGAAGAAAAAATATTTGTTTTGGAATGTGCAATTATTCTAATAAAAGAATATGAGAAAAACAAAGAACATGAATCTTACTTAGAGTTTGCTTATTTCATAATATTAAATTATTCATTACAATATGATGACTATGAAGCATTATATGATTTTTCCATTAATTTTGGATATTATCCAATAGCTAAAAAGATAATAGAACACGGATTAATAGAAATTAATACAATAAAAGACATGTTATTAGAAAAAAAGATGAACAACTTTGAGAAGAAAGATATTGTAGAGACATATGAACAATATAATTCGGAGAAAGAGATATTGCAGGATAGAAATAACTATATATCATATAGTGCACCTACTTCATATGGTAAAAGTTCAATTATTAATGAATTAATTGTTAATGAGAATTACAACAGAGTAGGAATTATTGTACCAACAAAATCACTTATAAATCAAACATATAGAAAAATAAAAAGAGAAATAAAGGATTATAAAATAATTATTCATGATGAAATGTATGAAGGAGAAGAAAGATTTATAGGTATTTTAACACAAGAAAGAGCGTTAAGATTATTAGAAAAAGAAAATTTCTATTTTGAAAAAATTTATATTGATGAAGCTCATAATATATTTGAAGGAGATAATAGAAGCATTTTATTAACAAGATTAATAAGAAAAAATAAAACTAAATATAATAATCAAAAAGTTATATATTTTTCGCCGGTAATAAATAATAGTAAGAATTTAGAAATAAAAGATAATGTTGTTGATATTAAACAATATAAAGTGAAATTTAATATTAAAGAACCTGAATTTTTTGAATTGACTCTAGATCAAAAGGAGAAAAAGTATAATAGATTTCTTAATCAGTTTTACTTGACAGAAAATGGAAAAACTATGATCGAATATATCATTGATAATTCTAATGAAAAAAATTTTATTTTTATTGCTAGACCAGTAAAAATAGAAAAATTTGCAAGAGAATTTAGTTCAAATGCTAATATACTAGAAAAAGAATCTAACGACATTAATGAGATAATAGATATGCTAAAAAAACATGTTCATGAAGATTATTATATGATAGATTTATTAAAAAAAGGAATTGTATATATTCATGGTAAAATGCCAGAACAAATAAAAGATTACATAGAATATAAATTTAACAATACCAAAGAATTAAAGTATATAATTGCAAATCATGTAATATTAGAAGGAATTAATTTACCAATAGATAGATTATTCATTCTTACGGTTAGAGCGTTATCAAGTGGACAATTAGTAAACCTAATAGGCAGAGTGAATCGACTTAATGAGATTTTTACAAAGGATAAAAATAATTTAAAAAAATTAATACCTAAAGTGTTCTTTATAAATTCTGAAGAGTACAATAAGGTTAATTCAAATATGTCAAATAAGATAGAAGAATTAAGAAGTTTTTCCTTTGAAGATTGTATAAAAAACCCATTAATGGAAAACTATGATATTAATAAATTAAATATAAAAAAAGAGGATATAACTAAAAAACAATTAAAAAATCAAAATATAATTGAAAATGAAAAAAAGACACTTTTAGAACCTAATGATGAACACGAAAAGCTAGAAAAGATTATAATAGAAAATGGATTATCAAATTATTATTCTGATATTACAAGTCTTTCTAATGATGTTTTAGAATGCATAAAACTACAAAAAAATGATAGCAATATATTAGGAAATAATATTATTGAAAAAATATATAATATATTTATAAAGGGTCAAGAGAGTAATATTATAGATTATGAAATTAAAAGATTGAAAAATAGAGAAGCAATTGATTATTATATAAAATATTTGAAATATAATAAAAAAGGATTAAAAGAAAGAATTAATCAACAATATGAGTATTTTAAAAGTATAAGAAATGATCCTAAAAAAAGAGAATTTTATATAGGAGAAGCTTATGGGGAATTTGCAAAGGAAACGGAAGATTATGAAGAAAAATTCAAAAAGGTGTATGTTGATTTAAGAAGTAAAGATGATAAAACTTTGTTAAATCTGGCTATTGCTAAAATTAAAATAGAAGATGACTTTATAAGTTTTAAAATTAATAGCTTTGTAACAGTTTTATTTAAATTAAATTTGATTAACGAAGACGAATATAATGAATTTATATATGGAACAAAAGAATTACAAAAGCTAAATTTAATAAAAAAAGGTGTATCTATAAGTTTGGTAAATAAATTAAATGAAGATAATCAATTAGATAATATAAAAATGGATCAATATAATAACTTATTGGCAAATGGTAGTCTTTATGAATATATAAATAAGTTAGATGATTATGAAAGATTTGAAATTAAAAAATATTTATAAAAAATAGCAGAGATTCTGCTATTTTTTATATTAATTTTTATCTAACCACTCATCAAATTCAGCATAAGTTTTTTTGCCGGCTTTTATATCACTAATAAATTCTTTAGCTTCTTTTTTCCATTTCTCATAGTTGGTTTTATAATATTCAATATCCGGATTTCTCTTAACAGCCATAGCTTTTTTTGCATATATTTGTCTGTATTTACCATATACAGGTTCTTCATTTTCTTTTCTTTTTTGGGATGTTTTAATTCCATATTCTTTACAAGTAATATCTTTAGAGTATTTACCATTACAATATAATGTATTATTTTTATCAGAGAAGAAATATTTTCCACAAACTTGACATCTTTTTATATAATCAATATCATTTAATACTATATGATAAAGAACAATATAAAAATATGCAGATAAATTATTAGTTTTAAAATTATATTTATTGCCAACTATTTTTTCACCATTAGGATCATTTTTTATCATAGTGTTTATTAAAAAATTTTCATCAGATAAAGGATTAGAAATACCTTTTTGAATTTCACCCAAAAGTTCATTCATAAACTCTTCATCTGTAAAAGAAAAGTTCAAAGAGTAATCACAAATATAATCTTTAGATATTTCTTTTAAGTCTTTATTAATATTTTGAAAGATATAAAATCTTTGAGCATTACTTAATTTGTTTAATCTTTTTTTTCTGTTATTATTAAAAACATAGTCAACGAAATTTCTAAATAATAATTGTATTTTTATTAAAGAATCCTTTTCAGTTTCATAAAAAGATTCTGCACATTGTTTTAATAACTCTTTATTAGCAATATGAATAGGCTTGTTAGTACCAATATTGATGATATTTTTGTCAAAACCTTTAAATATTTTAATCAATTGTTCTTCAGGTATTTTATCTAAATATATAAAGAAAAATGTACAGAAGAATTTAAAGAAATCATCAAAATTATTAAGGCCTAAGTTTAAAAATTCTATTAAATTATCACCCAATGCCATTTTTCTATATTCATAATTTAATATTAAATCTAAGTCTACTTTTTCTATATTGCGTATAAATAGTAGATTCTCAGGAATAGGTGGGACATTTTTATCAATTAATGAAAGAAATATTTCGTTAAAAGAATCATCTTTCCTTTGAACTTTATTTTCTTTGTATAATTTATCTACAAGCTTTTCTTTATTTTTAGCAGATAAATTAACTTTTCTTGTATCAAATACAACAGAAAAAAATCTAGTTATTTCAACTGGCTTGTTTTTGTTATATAAATTTAATTCTATTGAGTATTCAGTTGGATTTCGCATTTTAATTCCTCCATGTTAACAGTAAAACTAGGTTACGGTAGTGATTTTAGTTGTTATCAATTCTCAAGAACTTTCATAAAAAATCTTGTACTTGTTAACTAAAATTAGTATAATTCAATTGTTAACAAAAGTCAATAGGTACCATTGAATAAAGAAAGGAGGATTCAATATTGGACTTAAAAACAGTAGAAAGAACAACACTAACCATGAAAGAAGCAGCAGAATATTTAGGAATTAGTTATTGGCTTGCTAATCAGTTAGTAAGAAGAAAACAAATACCTTGTTCAAAAATTGGAGGTAAGTTTTTGTTTAGAGTACAAGCATTAGATGAATATTTAACTAAAAAAGAAAAAGATTCAATGGCTAATTAACTGAAAGAAAGGTGAAAGGAGGTATGGCAGAAGTATCATGGATTAAACTTAGTACAAATATTTTTTCAAACAGAAAAGTTGCATTATTACTGAATGAACGTGATGGGGATACGTACTTCAGAATATGGATACAATTGTTAACTATTGCAGGACAATGCAATTCAAATGGAAAATTAATTATAGGGGAGAATAGTCCATTAAATGTGCAACAATTATCGAAAATTTTAGGAAAATCCGCTAAAAAAGTTGGAGAAATATTAAATAAGTTTATAGATTTGAGGATGATAATTTTTGAAAATAACTGCTATGAAATAAGAAATTGGGGAAAGTATCAAAGTGCAGATAAATTAGAAGAAATACGAAAAAATAATAGAGAACGACAAAGAAAATTTCGTGAAAAAAGTAAAATGCAAGCTAACGTTACAGAAATGTTAGAGTAACACTATAGATAAGAAAAGAAAAAAGTAGATAAGATTTATTACTAACTGAAAGAAAAAAATTATAAGTTAAGTAATAAAAAAGCTAGTATAAGCCGTTAAACTAAATACTAACTTTAATCAAATTTTATAATAATATTTTAATTCAAAATCTTAAAAAAGTAAAGAAAAAATTAATAGAAGGAGGAATTTATATGAGTGAAAAAACTAAAAAAGAGCCAATAACATATTCAAGATATGGAGACTATTTAATACCAAATTTAATATTGGACAATGGAAAAGTTAGACCTAAAATTGGAAGATATGGAAGGCTAAGATTAAAATTTTTAAAGGAAGAAATGAAACCAGTTTATACAAAAATGTTAATGGAAGATACACTGACAGATTATTTATTAGAAGTAGATGCTAGAGCTACAGATATGGAAAATATGTTGATAAATGAGATGAAAAAATATCAAAACATTGATGAAAAATTAAAGGAAAAAGATCAAATGAAGTGGGTTGGAGCAATGAATATGATAGCGTATTCAGCAAGAGAAATGGTACTTGGAAAATGTATAAACACTTATAATATTTAATGAAAAAAGTGCTTGAATTTAATAAAAATTCAGGCACTTTCCTATAAAAAAAGCTATATTAAATTATAAAAAGAGAGCATATTTATTGTCCGGCAAGCACTGAATTTGTGCACTCACGCAAATTCGAATGTGGGATATTCCAAACCCAAGAAAGGAGAAAATGATGAGAAAAAGAAAAATAAAATTAAGTGTATATCTTAATGATGATGAATGGAAAATGTTAACTTTAAAAGCAGAAAAAGTTGGATATAACAAATCAGCTTTAGTAAGAAGTTTAATAGAAGGATTTAAACCAAAAGAAAAACCATCAGATGAATTTTACGAAGACTTAAATTCAATAAGGAAAGTTGGAAATATATTAAATCAAATTGCAAGAAGAGCACATTATCAAGGATATATTGAAGATGAAAAATTTTTAAGAAAAATGGAAAATGAATTACAAAATCTTATATTGAATATAAAGAAAAAATATTTGTTGCCGGAGAAAAAATAAAATTAGAGAGATTTTTGTAGATTTATTGAGAAAAAATAGTATTTGTGATATATTATAATTGAATAATTGGAGGTAAATATGGAAGTAGTAAAACCTTTTGTAAAATGGGCAGGAGGAAAAGGAAGTTTAATACCACAATTAACTAACTTTTATCCTTACCAATTAAAAGATGGAATAATAACTAAATATGTTGAGCCTTTCGTTGGTGGAGGAGCTGTTTTAATAGATATATTACAAAAGTATGAAGTTAAAGAAGCTTATGCTTTTGATATAAATATAGATTTAATAAATTGTTATAACGTAATTAAAAATGATGTCAATGAACTTATAATAAAATTAAAACAAATGGAAATTGAATTTTTAGATTTAGATTCTGGTAATAGAGAAAAATATTTCTATGATGTAAGAAAAGAATACAACTCATATAAAATATCAGAAGAAGAATTAAACACTAAAAGAGCAGCTGAATTTATATTTTTAAATAGAACATGTTTTAATGGATTATATAGAGTAAATAGAAAAGGAGAATTTAATGTTCCATTCGGCAAGTACAAAAATCCTAGAATATGTGATTCAAACAATTTAACTAATTTATCTAGCTTATTGCAGAAGGTAGTGTTTAAATATGGTGACTATAAAAAAAGTTCTGAGTGTGTAGATAATACAACATTTGTCTATTTTGATCCGCCATATAGACCTTTATCGGTTTCATCTGGATTTACTTCATACACAAAACAAGATTTTAATGATGAAAATCAAAAGGAATTAGCAAGTTATTATCGTGAATTAAATAGTAAAGATGCTAAATTAATGTTAAGTAATTCTAATCCTAAAAATACAAACAAAGATGATGATTTCTTTGAAGAAATATATACAGGATTTAATATAAATGAAGTATTAGCTAAAAGAATGATAAATGCAGATTGCACAGGAAGAGGCGCAATTTCAGAATTGTTGATAACAAACTATGAGGAGACTTAATAATGTACAATGGTAAGTTTTATTTTGAAGATGAAAAATTCAAATTAATAAAAGATGACACATTTAAAGCATTAAAAAATTTTCAAGAAAAATCATTCGATATGATATTTGCAGATCCACCATATTTTCTTTCAAATAATGGAATAACATGCAATAGTGGTAAGATGGTAAGTGTAAATAAAGGAGAATGGGACAGGTCACTAGATGTTGAGTCAAAACATTTATTTAACAGAAAATGGATTAATGAGTGTTATAGAATTTTAAAAGATGATGGTACTATTTGGATAAGTGGAACACTGCATAACATATATTCAATAGGAATGGCTCTAGAAGAGGAAGGATTTAAAATAATAAATAATATAACTTGGCAAAAGACTAATCCACCGCCAAATCTTGCTTGTAAAACTTTTACTCATTCAACAGAAACTATAATATGGGCAAGAAAAGATTTAAAGAAATCAAAATACACATTTAATTATATTCTTATGAAAGAGCTAAATGACAATAAACAAATGAAAGATGTTTGGACTACATCTTTAACAAAACTATCTGAAAAGAAATGTGGTAAACATCCAACGCAAAAGCCATTAGAAATATTAGATAAAATAATATTAGCATCTACAAAAGAAAATGATTTAATATTGGATCCATTCTGCGGTAGTAGTACAACAGGAATTTCTGCAAGCAGATTAAATAGAGAATATATAGGAATAGACAATTCAGAAGAATATTTAAATTTGTCTATAAGGAGGTTTGAAGAAATAAATGAAACAGGAAATAACAAGTAAAATGATTACAGATTTTTATAATTGTTTTAGTACAGGGTATGAATTTGAATTTTTCTTGAAAAGTTTTTTGGAAGATTTGAATTTCAGCAATATTAAAGTTACTAAGAGAAGTGGAGATAATGGAATTGATTTGATTGCTTATAAAAATTCTATCGTTGATCTTGATATTGATCCTGAAAAATATATTATTCAAGCAAAAAGATATAAAAATGTTGTACCAGTTAAAGAAATTCGTGAATTTAAGAGAACAGCATCTTATGAAAAAAGAATATTTATTACAACAAGTGATTTTTCAAAATAAGGATTTGAAGAAGCAGAAAATGATCAATATAGAAAAATAATATTAATAAATGGAAAAGACATACTAAAGTATTATATTGAACATCCAGAGAAAGATTTGATTTTTGATTGGAATCCTATAATCTCAAAAGAAAAAGTTAAAGCAGTTATAGCTCTTAAAGAAAATAAAAATGATAACACAAAACAGGATGCAGTATTGAGGCTAGTTAGTAAAAATGATATTAGAGCAAGAATATTGCCTATACCTTATGAAATATTTGAAAAAATAGCAGATAGAAAAAACTATACTGTAATCATAGATAATGAAGAGAAAAAGTTAAAGATAAATGCAGAAAGAAGATATTTTGGAGGAGTTACTGAAATATACAAAAAGAAAGCATATACAGACTACAATGGTGATACCAAGAAAAAGACTTACTGGAAGATAGATGAAAAGAATGAAAAAATATATATAGAATTTGAATAGGGGATTTATATGAAAAGAGATTTTAAAGAATGGTTATGTAAATTTAAATATAGTATTTCAGGATATAAGTATTATATTGATTTTGAAAAAGTATATAGAAATGTAGATAGTATAAAAGTTGAATTAAATATATTGAATTCACTAATTGGTTCTAAAAACATTGAGAACGATTTTGAAGAACTTATTAAAAAATATCCAGAGGTATTAAAATGCATTCCTACATTGTTGGCTGTTAGACAATCAGAAATATATGCACAAGATGAAGATGGCGAATATATGTATAATTTTAATGAATTAAACTACGATATAAAACAATATAAAGTATTCATGAAAAGAACTGGCTTATTTGAATTATTACAACATCATATTATAAATAATTTAGTTGATTATTGCTTAGGTATAGAAACTGGTTTAGATTCAAATGGAAGAAAAAATCGTGGTGGACATCAAATGGAAGATTTGGTTGAAAGCTATATAAAAAAATCAGGAGTAAGAGAGTATTATAAAGAGATGTATTTAACAGATATAGAGAAAAAATGGAATATAGATTTATCAGCTATATCAGCTAATGGAACTTCAACAAAAAGATTTGATTTCGTGGTTAAAACAAGTGATATGATATACCTAATAGAGACAAACTTCTATGGTGGAAATGGTGGAGGTTCAAAACTTAATGAAACGGCTAGAAGTTATAAAATGCTATCTCAAGAAGCTGATTTAATAGATGGAGTGACTTTTGTATGGTTTACAGATGGTACTGCTTGGAAAAGTGCTAGAAGAAATTTAGAAGAGACATTCAATGTTATGGATAATATTTATAACATTGATGATATGGAAAACGGAATAATGGAGAAATTATTTATAGGAAAACAAGAACTTTTAATGGTTGCAGAAGATAGCGAAGAATATAAATATTAGGAGGAAAAATGAATAAAAAACAAATATTGGATATTTTAGAAATATTAGGATATAAAAATTCTAGCAATTTATATTATATAGATGATATAAATTTTCAAAATATAAATGTTTCAAATTCGCAATTGAAAAGTTTAAAATATATTAATCCCGTTGCTATTTATTGTGAAGAGTGTAAACCATTTATTATTTTTATTGATGGTGATATACCAAAAGAAGTTAGTAAGAAAATTTGGAATATACAGATACCAATAGCTATATGTATAAGCAATGATACAGTAAAAATATATAATGGTAATATTCTAGATGTGGAAAATAAAAAAATAAAACTTATAAAAACTGACACTACAGAAGAATTTATAAAAAATAAAGAGTTTTCCTATTGGAATATATCTAGTATTGATTTTTGGAAAAAATATGGAGAGGACAATTCAAATTTAAAATTAAATAATTTATTATTAGGAAATATAAAGTTTTTAACAAAAGAATTAAAAGATAAGTACAAAATAAAATTTGCAACAAAGTTAGTATTAAGAATAATATTTATACGTTTTTTATTGGACAAAGGAGTAAATATTGACTATCCAGGTTTCTCAACTAATGTAGAACAAAATAAAAATAAATTTATAGAGATTGCACATAAAAAGGAAGAATTATATAAATTATTTCAACATTTAAAAAATAAATTTAATGGTAATTTATTTGATATAGAAAATGAAATTAATGATGTTGCTTTAAATGAAAGTGTGTTTGAGTTAATTTCAACATTTATATCAGCAAAGCAAGATTTAAATAGTAATCAAATATCTTTTTTTGATATATATGATTTTGATATTATTTCTATATCTTTGATAAGCGCTATATATGAGATATTGCTAGGAGAGGACAAACAAAAAAAAGATAAGGCATTTTATACACCAGATTACTTAGTTAAATATTTATTAAACAATATAAATATTAATGATAAAGAATCATTTAAAGTTCTAGACCCCGCTTGTGGTTCAGGCGTATTTCTAGTAGAAACTTTTCAGAAGATACTTGCTAATTATGCTGATAATGATGGATATATAAAGGATGACAATATAATAAATAAATTATTAACTGATAATATATACGGAATTGATATAAATGAAGAATCAATTGATATTACTATATTTTCCCTTTACTTGGTGGTAATGGAACATAAGAATCCAAAAACTTTACAAAATTATAAATTTCCAACATTAAAGAATTGCAATCTAATTGTATCTGACTTCTTTGATGAGGAAAAAACAAAAAATATATTGAATAGAGAATTTAACTTGATTATTGGCAATCCACCATGGGGAAGTATTAATGATAAAAGTCATCAAGAATTTTGTCAAAAAAGGAGATTACCAATTCAAAATAAAGAAATTAGTAGGAGCTTTATTTTTAAAGTTAAGGAAATTTGTAAAGAGAAAACTACATGTTGTTTGGTATTGCCATCGAGTTTGTTATATAATTTAGAAAAACCTGCTAAAGAAACTAGAAGAATTTTATTAGAACAAATAAAGATAGAAAAAATAATTGAAATGTCGCCTGTAAGAAAATTGATTTTTGAAAAAGCCGTTGCTCCAACATTCTGTATGTTTTTTAAAAAAGATAAAACAGAATATTTGAAAAATAAAATTGAATATATATCATTAAAACCGAATATATTTTTTAAACTTTTTAAGTGCATTTGCATAGAGAAAAAAGATATTAAATTTGTATTTCAAGAATATTTAAGAGACAACGATTGGGCATGGAAAACAATGCTATATGGTAATTACTATGATATTAATATAATAAATCATATAAAAAACGAATATTCAAAAATCAGTGATATTATAAAAGAGAAAGATTTTTTTGTAGGTACGGGACTAGCTACTAATACAACAGGAGATCATAAAGATTCTACTGGACTAATTGGTAGAAAAATATTAGATGCGTCAAAAGATATTGATTCTTTTTATATAAATGATAAAACTAATAAAGTATTTAATAAAAAATATATACATAGGATCCCTAGTTTGAATAGATTTGAGGCACCTTATGTTTTAATAAAAAAAGGTGTAAATACAAAATCTTTTAAAATAAAAGCAGGATATTCTGATAATAGTTTTTTATATACTAATGACATTACTACTATAAAAGGAAAAGAAATTGATAAAAACGAATTACTCAATATTACAGGACTTTTAAATTCGTCTTTTTATGCGTATTTAAGTTTAATGTTGGCATCATCAATTGGAATTGAGAGAGAACAGCATTTTTTAAAAGAAATTTTAGATAAACCATATATATATTCAGAAGAATTGGTAAAATTAGTAAAAAAAATAATTTGTCTTAAAAATCAAAGAATTAATAATTATAATGTAGAAGAGTATATAGAAAAATTAGACGAACAAGTTTTGATGGAATTTGGATTAAAGGACAATGAAGCTATTGATTATGCATTAAATGTTGAATTACCGATTATTACAAATAATTTATCTGTTATAGAAAAAAAGGCTGACAATGCAGATATGAAAAAATATTCAAAATATTTTAGCGACTATTTCGAAAGAATTTTTAAGAATGACAAGTATATAAAAATTAATTTGTATATTAATATAAAAGGGCTATTAAATATTTTTGAATTAATAATTGTTGATGAAAAACCAGATAAAAACATGGAAATATATTATGAATGTGATGAAGAAAAAGAAATTTTTAGTAGATTAATAGTAGAAAAAGTAGATAATATAATGAAAGCTAAAGACATTATAAAATTTGAAAAAAATTCATTTTATATAATAAAAACAAATGAGTTTAAAAATTGGCATCCAATAATGGCTAAAATGGATTTGTCAGAAGTTATAAATAGTATATATTTAGACAATGAGGAGGATGCTTAAAATGAGTGGATTCAAAGATAAAAATATTAATGCAAAAATAAAAATAGCTAATATAGATATGATAATAGATTTTGTATTTTACTGTTTAGAAGAAATGAAAAATGATTTCAAGGAACAACATAAAAAAATACCAAATCATGAAGAAAAAATAAGAAATTGTTTATTAAATAATTATCTTAAAAATAATGATGTTAGAAAAAATAATGATTTTTCTGATATGTTCGTACTCTTTGAACCAGAAGTTCCTGAAAATTATCAAGAATCTAGTTATATATATGTTGGAAGAGTGGATATAAAGGTCATTGGATATGAATCTTTTACAAAAAAAGATGCATATAATATTATAGAATGTAAGAGGATAGATGGAACTCTTAATTTAAATAAAAAATATGTTAATGAAGGAATTAAGCGATTTGTATCTGATAAAAAATATTCTGTTTATAATTTGCAAAATATAATGCTTGGTTTCGTTGTTGAAGATATTGATATTAATGAAAATTCTCAGATAATAGATTCAATACAAAAAGAAGATACTCAAATTATTATTGAAAATTTTAAAAAATCTAGTAGAACTAATAAAAATGAATATTTATATAAAGGTATATATAATGTAGATAACAATAAGTATACTTTATGGAATATGTTTTTTTTGTTATATGAAATAATAGAGAAAGGCGAGAGTTAACTCGCCTTTAAAATTTATTCTTTAAAACATCCGCCAATCAATTCAACTCCATCACAAAACCCATTCCTATAATACTTTTCATTCCAATAATCACAATAATCTAAAAAATTATTATCAAGTTTATGTAATTGTTGCCTAACATATTTTTTATTACACTCAAGTACATTTCTTAAAATATTTTCAGATATTTCATCAAAATAAATCCAATGTTTCTTATCCTCATCAGATTTTAAAGCAGAGATATCTTCATCTCTATAAATAAACCAATCTTTCAAAATATCATCATTAACTTCTCTTAAATTTTTCATAATAAAACCTCCAAAATAATTCTTAATTTTATAGAAGATTACTGCAAAATTTTACCAAATAAAATTGGGAAAATTTTGGGAAGAATTGCTTCCAAAAACATCCTAAAATTGCATAAATGTTCAGCAAACTAAATCTTCTATAAATGGCTAAATACCAACCAAAACTTAAGTTTTCATAAATTTTCAAAAGTGTCTTTGCCGGCGCTCATAACCCGAAGGTCGTAAGTTCGAGTCTTACCCCCGCAACCAGATTTATCAAGGGATTCAAAGTTCCTTGATTTTTTTATTTTTGAGAAAAACGGCGGAAAAACGGCGGAAATTTTGAAAGTATATTAGCAAAATCTAAAAAGCGTGATATAATAAGAAAAAACAATAATGGAGATGAAAAGCAATGTATTTAAATAATAAAGAAATAATAGAAGTGCTAGAGGAGTATATTAATAATCCAAAGAAGCAATATGCTATTCTAATAGATGGTGAATGGGGGTGTGGAAAAACACACTTTATTAAAAATGAATATATAAAAAAAGAAGATGCTAATAAAGTATACATATCTTTGTATGGAGTAAAAAGTAAGGAAGAAATAAATAAGAAAATATATTATGCTGTTATAGATAAAAAAATAAAGATTAATAAAAAAGTAAAAAAATTAGGAGAAGAAACTGGAAAAATCGCAGAAATAACGATAGAAAACATTTTCAATATTAAATTAGGAGGAATCAAAAACATTGATATTAGTGGTATTGTATCTTTATTTAATGATATAAAAAAATATGTATTGATATTTGATGATCTAGAAAGATGCGATATATCTATTAATGAAGTGTTAGGGTACATAAATGAGTATGTAGAACATAAAAATGTAAAAGTTATTATAATAGCAAATGAAAATGAAATAAACAAATTGAATTTTGATACAAATTACGAATTGAAGGTTATGTCGTGCTTAAATAATAATTTAGATTTTAAAGAAGACAATAAAACAAAAAATCAAGCTATGTCAAGCGATAATAATAAAATTACATTAGATAAATTAAAAAATAGAATTGAATATCTATATGAAGAAAATAAAAAGTATAAAGCTATTAAAGAAAAATTAATAGGATTTACAATTAAATATGAACCAGATTTATCAATAGTATATGATCAACTTATTGTTGAATATAAAGATAAAAATACTAATTTATATAAATTTTTACAAGATTATAAAAAAGTTTTTATAAATATTATAGAAGTAAATCAATGTAAAAATATAAGGACGGTAGTATATATATTAGACATATTTGAAACTTTATATAATAAAGTAAAGGAAATTGAAGATACGGACAGAATATTAGGATTAGTATATAGAAATACAATTTTTTGTGCAATAGGATTAAAAAGTGGTATAAGAGTTGAAAAGATATTAGATGGTTGTATGTGTAATGTAGCTGTATCGTTATATGATGATAAAAGTTATAATTTTAAAAGTTATTTTACAGCATTTGATTTTGTAAACGATTTTATTATTACAGGAAAATTAGATGAAAGTAAAGTTTCTAAAAGCATTAAATATTATAAAGAATTAAAATTTGATGATTTAGATAAGGATGATCCTTTTTATAAATTACAGAATTATTGGGTCTTGGATGATGATAGTATAAAACAAGCATTAGATAGAATAAATGAAAATGTAAAAAAAGGACAATACAATTATAGATTATTTCCTAAAATATTATATTATTTATCACGTATTGAAAATCTAAATTTTCAAGTTGATCTAATTAATGAAATAATTAATGGAATGAAAAATCAATTAGAAAGGCAAAAAATAGAATACCTTGATTTTCATGAGTTTATTGATAGTAAAAAAATCGCTAATATATATTACAAACATGTTGAAGATATTAAAGAAAAAATAAATGCAACTAATGTTATTGAAAATAAAAAGACGATAGAGAAGGCATTTGAATCTAAAGATTGGGGAATAGAATTATATGAATTCGTTAAGGATAACAGACAACAGTATTTAAATAAAAAGGGATTTATGAAAGAATTAAATGTTGAAACAATAATTGCTAAAATAAAAGAAAGTGATAGCAATAATATATATTATTTTAAATATTGCTTAGATGCAATATACAATTTTTCAAATCTTAGTGAATATTATTCGGCAGATAAAGAAAATATAGAAAAATTAATAAAGGAACTTGACGACATGGATAAAACATCGTTTGGCGTTACTAAAATTGAAATTATTGAATATATGAATAATGTTTTGAAGAATTATTTAAGTAGAATTTACAAATAAAAAAACATGTAAAAATATAATTATAGACTTTTGGGAGAAATGTAATGGAAAGTATAATGGTTTCTTTTATAGGGGTACTTATTGGAGCTCTAATAACATATTTTTTTAATGTATTAGTTGAGAAGAAAAGTTTAAAAAATAAAGTATATATAGAAATATATGAACAGATAATAAAAATTGTAGATAAAACTTGTAAAGCAGCTAAGGATATAAAAACATTAAAAATATCAAATGTATTAGAAAGACAATATAAACATCCAATTAATTATGCAGATATTTTAGATGAAATGAACAATAATGTTAAAAATATATTTAACACATTTCGATTGAAAACAAATGATTTAATAGATTTTAATTTATACTTAAAATACCACCAAATACCATTAGACAAGTATAAAGAAATAATAGATGATATAAATGATAAATATTTTAATATTATAGAAATAATAAAACAACAAAAAGAGATATATGATTCTACAGTATCATCAATAGGATATATTAAAATTGAAAATAATACATGGGATGAACTGATTCAGAATGAGGGAAATTTAGGAAAAAATGTTAATAAATATATAGAAACAATAATGAGGTTTAGTAATGATATTCAAAAAGACTATTATAAAGATTTATTAAAGATAAAATAATAGAAAGGAGGGGATTAACTATGGGAAATAAAAATTATGCATATATCAATTGCGAAATGTTAAAATGGGCAAGGGAAAGAACACCGATAAAGATAGGGGAAATACCTTTAAGAATGAAAGAATTTTCAAATGAACAAATAGAAAACTGGGAAAACGGAACAGAATATCCTTCCGTAAATCAGGCAAAAAAACTGTGTAACTTATATGATATACCTTTTGCAGCATTATATTTATCAAAATTACCTAATGTTGATAATACAACATATATAGATAGAAGGACTTACATGGATAATCTAGAAGGAGATATTTCGTATGAATTATGGAAAGAAATAAATCGATTAAAGAGTTGTAGAGAATGTGCAATTGAACTTTTAAATCTAGAGGAATATAGAAATGTTTTTAAAGATATTAATCCGAATTTCTCGACAAATGATATTTCAACCAAAATTCGAGAAATATTTAATATTGAAACGCCATTTAAAAACAAAACTGCATATAGCAATAATGCATTTAATTATTTTAGAAATAAAATTGAGTCAAAAGGAGTGATGGTTTTACAAATAGAAAATATCTCAATAAAAGAAATAAGAGGAATTTCTCTTAACTACGATATTCTCCCAATTATAGCAGTAAATAAGAATGATTCTGACAGAGCAAAAGTGTTTACATTATTTCATGAAATAGCACATTTAGTTAGGAGAACATCCAATTTATGCTTAATAGATTTTAATGAAAGAGAAGATGAAGAAGAAAAAATATGCAATAATTTAGCAGCTAACATACTAATCCCTGAAATAACATTAGATTCGATTATAAATGGTAAAGATCTTAGTGATGATAGAGTAATAACAAATTTATCGGACAGATATGCCGTAAGTAAATTTGTAATAATAAAAAGATTATATGATTTGAACAAAATTGATTTCGTACTATATAAGAGCAAATATGAAAAATATTTGGATATTTTTAACGAAATTAAAAAGATAAAGAAAAAGCAAGGACAAAAAATAATAGTAACTCAAGATAAAAAATTAATAAGTAGCAGTGGTAAGTTATATCCGAAAATTATTTTAAATGCGTACTATGAAGGAAAGATTTCTTTTGGAGAAGTTTGTAACACTTTAAATGTAAATTCTCGTTATATAGATAATATCGAAAGGATGGTGATGTTCAGTGAATAGTAGGATATACATAATAGATGCATGTGCATTGATAGATGCTTCAAAAAACTATCCACTGGGCAAAAAAACATTCCAAAGTATTTGGGATAAAATTGCTGAAATGTTTGAAGAAGGAACTTTGATGTCAAGTGCAGAAATATTTGATGAAGTAAAAGATAAAGATATATCAGATTGGCTAAAATCATATAAGAGTAGTTTTATACCTATAGATGAATCAATCCAAAAAACAACTAAAGAAATACTTGATAAATTTCCAAATATGATTAACATTAATAAAAATAAAAAATCAAGTTCAAATGGTGATCCGTTTTTAATTGCTACAGCTATTGAAAAACAAGGAGTAGTTGTAACTAATGAAAAAAATGGATTAAATAAGATTCCAGCTGTTTGTAAGTCCTTTAATATTGAATCAATTAATTTGTTACAATTTATAGATGAGATAATGGAATAATTACTGTCCTTGTGGCAGTGGTACAAACTATACAAATATAACCCCAGGGAGTTAATTTCTTGGGGTATTTTGTTGTTCAATAAATTGAATTAATGCTTCTTTAATTCCACAGCTTGGACATATATTGGTTTTATTATCTATTCTAGAAATAGCTGAATGTTGAGTATATTTTTTCTTACAGTTAGAACATATTCTATACTGATCCACACAATCACCTAAGACAGCCTGAAATTAATTCTACAGCATCACAGAATCCATTCCTATAATACTTCTCAAACCAATAATGCATATACTCCATAATATTATCATCAAGTTTTTCTAATTGAGATTTTATATACTCAATATTATTACCGGAAACATTATTTAAAATGTCTGTAGAGATTTCCTCAAAATAAATAAAATGCTCTTTATCTTCTTTACAAGTAAGAGAGCCAAGTTCTTCTTCTCTGAAATCCAACCATTCTTTTAAAATGTCATTGCCAACTTTTCTATAACTTCCCATAAGATACCTCCTTAAAAATTGTTGTTATTAATTACTTAAATATTGAAAAAAGTCAAGTAATTCAATACAAAAGTATATTTTTATGTTATAATATCGAGAGTATTATACAGGAGGAAATATATATGGAAGATTTAATGAAGGAATTAATAGAAAGTGTAAATAATCTGGGTAAATTTTCGTGGAATGAGGCAATAGCATTGTTTTCATTAGTGGCTGCATGGGTAACTATAATTTTATTATTAAAAGATAAATTTGAAAATAAAAGACCATATTTACAAATAACATTTGAACTAATTAGAGATAATTTAACATGTATTATTTTAAGAAATGTTGGTAATGTACCATTGGAAATAAAAAAACTGAAATTAGATGAAAAATTTGTAAAACAATTGCCAGAAAGAGAACAGCAAGGATTATTAAATAATAATATTAATAATATGAAGATATTTCCAGGAAAACAGTGGATATTGTGTTTAGGAGTAATAGTTCCAGAAATATTAGAAAAATATGCAATTACAACATTAAATGTTGATTACGAATATTCTAAGATAGGGAAAAAGAAAAAATATAAGGAATCAACAGAGATTGACTTTAAGCAATATTCTAGGATGTTGGTATATGTTTCTGAAATTGATGAGTTAAGAAATGAAAATAAAAAGATAGAAAAGGAAATGAAAAATATTACTAAAGAGGTAAAGAATATTAGAGCTACAATAGTTCAATATGCAAATGTAGAAGATACACATACTAAGACTATAGTAAATGGATACGAAAAAAATGAATGATTTATAGCAGGTAACTAACCTACTTTTTTTAACCGAACAATCCATTTATTGCCATCAAAAAAAGTGGCGAAAAAGTGGCGAAAGTTTCAAAAATGGAAAATAAGAGGTAATATTGCAAAATAAAATACACTAAAATATAATAAGCTAATGCTTAGAACAGTAACAATTTGCACCATTTTAAAACAAAAGAAAATATTACACAAAAAGAACCGATGTTCGCTCACAACCCGAAGGTCGTGAGTTTAAGGCTTACGATGCAACCAATTAAGCTCATAGTGCTAGATGTTTTATTTTTTTGAGAAAAGGTGCTATAATATCCACAGAAAGAACAACAAACATGCAGAAAAATTTAAAATGTCAAAAGAAATTAGAATTTTTAGCACAAATAAAAAATAATAAACAACTAAATTTTTTCTAGTAGATAATGAAAAGAGGTATAGGAGAAAAAATATGCAAATAAAATATATTGAAAAAACTCCAATAGCTACTGAATTTAATATGCTAACAGAATCAGTAGGTTGGGGAACGAGAGAAAATAATATTATAGAAGAAGCTTTAAGAAATACATTATACTCACTTTGTGTTTACGATGGCAATAACCTAATTGGGTATGGAAGAATTATTGGAGATAAAACAATATTTTTATACATACAAGATATAATGGTAATTCCAGAATATCAAGGTAAAAAAATAGGAACAGGTATAATGAACAAATTAATAGAAAAGATTAATGAATATAAGAAAATAAATCCAGAAATAAGAACATATTTAGGGGCATCAAAAGGAAAAGAAAGCTTTTATGAGAAATTTGGATTTGTATCAAGACCTAATGAAGAACTTGGTGCAGGAATGATTTTGTATGATAAATAGGAAATGATATAAAAGATTAGCTAAGGAGGTAATTGTTTTGGAATATTGTATGTTAGAAACTGCAAGTGACGATAAAAATGAAATAAGCAAAATTGCAAAGGAATTACTAGACAAGAAATTAGTTGCTAGTTGTCACATAATAGAAAGTGAAAGTAGTTGGAATTGGAATAATGAAAGAGAATTTTCAAAAGAATACCTACTTCAAATGAAAACTAAGAAAAATTGCCTAAAAGAGATATATGAGATAATTAAAAACATACATAGTTATGAATGCTTTGAGTTTGCGGTATATAATATTACAAGTATAAATGAAGAATATTTAAAATGGATAGATGAGGAGATAAAAAATGGATGAAGATAGACTAAAGCATTCTTTAGCAGTTGCAAGAAAAATGGAAGAAATAGCAAAAACTTTAGGATTAAGTGAGAAAGAAATAAATGATTGCTTTGTTATAGGATTAAATCATGATATTGGTTATGAATTCGTAACTAATAAAATAGAACATAATAAAATTGGCGGGGAAATTTTAAAAAGAAATAAATATAAATATTGGAGAGAAATATATTTTCATGGAGAGATAGACATTGAGTATGAATCTATATATTTGGATATTTTAAATCAAGCGGATATGCAAATAGATAAATATGGAAATGATGTGGGCTATAATAAAAGGTTAGAAGATATAAAAAATAGATATAGAGAGACATCTGAAGTTTATAAAAAGTGTGTTAAATTAGTTGAAAATATAAAAAATAAAAATAATTTTATATAAGAACCAAAAGAAAGCAGAAAGTTTAATGAAAATTAAATTTTCTGCTTTTTGCATTATAGTTCGACAAAATTTGCAATTAAATTATTATATAATTTTTATGCAATTATATTTTAGGGGGAATATAAATATGAAATATAAGAGCAAAAAGATTATAATAGTTGTTTCAATTTGTATTTTATTAGGAGCAATGTGTAATATAACATTTGCACATTCAGGAGGAACAGATTCAAAAGGTGGGCATAAAGATAAAAATAACGTAAGTGGGTTGGGGAGTTATCATTATCATTGTGGTGGACATCCAGCGCATTTACATACAAATGGAGTTTGTCCATATTCATCTAGTTCATCAAAAACAACTTCTAAATCAAGTAGTTCAAGTAAAAGTACAAGTTCCACAACATATTCAAGTGGTGAAGCAAAGAAGGTTGTTCCAAGCATAACAGAAGCAGAAAGCATAGAAATTAATGAAGTTATGAAAGAAATGAAAGTTGGAGATAACAAACAATTATCAGTTAGTGTTTTACCAGAAAACACTACAAATAAAGAGGTAACTTGGGAAACAAGTGATGAGGATGTAATTAAAGTTAGCTCAAGAGGAGAAATAACAGCAATTGGTGAAGGAAAAGCATATATAACGGCAAGTACATCAAATAAAAAAACAGATTCAATTACAATATTAGTAACTGAAGATAAAAAAGAAGAGAACAATACAATAAATAATGTAGCAAATCAAAATAGCATTAATAAGACTTCAGATACTAGTTCAGAAAGTTTAAATCCACTAGGAGCAATTATAGCATTAGGAGCATTAGGCGGTGGAGGTTTATTGGGATATAAGAGGCTAAAAAATAAAAGGAGAAATTAATGTTAAGTTATAAAAAAATTTTTTTGGATACATGTGTTTTAAGTGATATAGGTAGAATGAATAAGAAAAAGAGAGCAGAGATAGCATATGAATTTTTGGTAAATAAGAAATACAAACTTATTATTCCTACATATATTTTAGAAGAATTAGAAAGAATGCCAGATAAAAATATAAGAGAAAACGTATATGACTTTCTAGAAATATCTTATGTGGGTTTTCCAAAGGGAGCAGATAAAATATTTGCAGAAGAAATTGAAGTTAATAAAAATAATTCAGAAATAGAAATAGTTGAGTTTAATGTGTCAATGCTTCAAAAAGATTCCAATGGAGAAACTATGGACTTTAAAAATTTTAAAGATAATTTATTAAATAACGATATGTTTAAGAGTATTACTAGTCAAAATAAACAAATAAAACAATATTTGCAAAAACAAAAAAGACCATTAAAAAATATAGATGATTATTTTAAGGTAATAATAGCTAAGCATTTATATGACTGTAAAATATCAAAAATTGATTATAATATATTTCCAGCATTTACTGTTTGGGCATATTCTTTAGCTAATAAAATAGAAAGTAAAGGATTAAAGCAAAAGTGTAATGAATTAAATGATGTTGCAATGAGTTATATAGTTCCATATATAGACATAGTTATAGCTGAAAAAAGGCAAATTAATTTATATAATCAGATGAAGGATAAGAAACTATTGAATTGCTTAAACAATATTATATTCAAAAAATATAGTGATGTTTTTGAATATGGTGAATTTAAAGTTGATAATATATAAAATAAAGAGGTCTAACTTTGTGCAATTGTAAAAAAACTGTAATCACGGGATATGGTAATATAGAATACTTGAGAAGATACTATAGAAGCAAGAGAACTTTTTTATATGTATATTGAGAACAAGCTGGTACTCTTTCCCACAAAAGATTTATGCAATTAGTAACTAAACTTCTTTTGACAAACCAGGAAAATTATGGTATTCTATAAAAGAAGTAAGAAATTTTGTATTATTTGTTTATGTTGAAGCACTGTGGTCTGTTCTAGCTATTTTATGCATGCAGTTTGCATAGCATAAATTTTGTAGTGGGCTATAGTGTTTTTTTAAATAAAAAGGAGAGAAAAAATGAATAGAGAGGAAAAATTAGAAGAAGAAATAAAATTTAGGGGTTTCGGCTGCAAAACTATTACAACGAGATAATTGCTACATGTTGTAATAGTATAAGTAGCAAATATATCTCGTTATACTTAAAAAAATAGGATAAGGAGATATAAAAATGATAGAAATAGAATTAAATAATATAAAGAAAAACTACGGATTAAAAAATGTTTTAGACGGAGTTAGTTTTGAAATAAAAACAGGAGAGAGAATAGCTTTAATTGGAGATAATGGATCTGGAAAATCCACAATTTTAAAAATAATAAGTGGAGAAGAAAAAGCAGATTCAGGAAAAGTTAATATAAGAAAAGAAGCAGAAATTGGGTATTTAAAACAAGTGTATCCTAATGAAAATGACAGTATAGTAGTCGAGGAATATTTAAAAAGAAGTTTCAAGAAATATTTTGATATGGAAAAGAGATTAAAAGAATTAGAAGTTTTAATGTTAGACAAAAATCAGAATATAGAAAACCTAATAAAAAGATATGGTAGACTTCAAGAAGAATATATAACTTTAGGAGGCTATGAGCTAGAAGAAAAGTTTAAAAAGATATGTTCTGGGTTTAAATTCAAAACAGAATTTTTAAATAAAAAATACAATACTTTAAGTGGCGGAGAAAAAACCATAGTGAATTTAGCAGCAATATTACTAAAAAATCCAGATGTTTTGTTATTAGATGAACCCACAAATCATTTAGATATAGAAACATTAGAATGGCTAGAAAAATTCTTAAATTCATACAAAGGTACTGTCGTTTTAATTTCGCATGATAGATATTTTTTAGATAAAGTGGTAAATAAAATAATACTATTAGAAAAAGGGAAAACTATAGTATATTTCGGTAATTATTCATATTTTGTAAAAGAAGACGAAAGAAGAACTTTGGCTGAGTTTGAGAAGTATAAAAATCAACAAAAGCAAATAGAAAAAATGAAAGAGTCAATTAAAAAATTAAGAAGTTTTGGAGAGCTTGAACAAAATGAATCATTTTTCAAAAGAGCAAAATGCATAGAAAAAAGACTTGAGAAATTGGAAGTATTAGATAAAGTAAGTATAGAAAAGAAGAAATTACCAATTAATATTAAGATGTCTTCTCGTTCTGGAAAAGATGTATTAATTATCAAGAATTTAAATAAAAAATATGGAGAAAAAGTAGTATTTAATAATTTTAATATGGAAGTCTACTTTGGCGAAAAGGTCAGAATAACAGGCGAAAATGGATCACGGAAAATCAACTTTAATTAAAATTATTTTAGGAAAGGACTCAAAATATCAAGGAGAAATAAAGTTAAGCCCTTCTTTAAAAATAGGTTATATACCACAAGAAATAAAATTTGAAAATGAAAAAGAAACAATATTTGAATTCTTTTCAAAAGAATACAATAAAAGCCAAACAGAAATAAGAACATTTTTAGCTAAATATATGTTCTTTGGAAATAATGTATTTAAAAGATTAGAAGAGTTATCCGGAGGAGAAAGAGTAAGATTATTACTTGCAAAGCTCGTAATAAAGGAAACAAATTTTTTAATATTAGATGAACCTACAAATCATTTAGATATAAGTTCAAGAGAAACTTTGGAACAGGCTTTACAAGAATACAAAGGCACAATATTATTTGTATCACATGATAGATACTTTGCTAACAAATTAACACAAAGAGAAGTAGCTTTATAGTTATTGATATTTAAAGAAATTAATATTAGGAAAAGTAAGAATAAGAACAAATATAGTAAGTTAACCATGTTGCCTAAATAATCAAACCATGATATAATATTAATGTAGTATTTCAATTAGTCCATTCGCGTGATGCTACCAAAGAAATTGAGAGTTTAAAACTTGAATAATAGAAAATGTTGAGAACCTTTTTCTATGAATGGCAAAAATTTAAACCATAGCAAAATTATGGTTGTTTTTGCTTTGTTCATAGGAAGGAGGTTCTTTTTGTATATACAACCAAATATAAAAATAAAGGAGAAAATAAAAATGCAAGAAAGCGAATTAGAATATTATGAAAGAATAGGAAACTGGGATTTTAGTCAAATAAAATGTGAGGTCCGAAAAATAACAAATTGGGATTTTTACAAAGAAATAAAAAAACATACAAATGAAAAATCACTATGCTTAGATTTAGGAACAGGTGGAGGAGAAAAAGTATTAAAAAATTATCCAAAAGTAGGAATGATTGTTGCTACAGATTTTTCTAAAGAGATGCTAAAAACAGCAAAAGAAAATCAAAAAAAGTACCCACGAAAGAATGTAAAGTTTACATGGATGAATAATTTAGAAATGACATTTCCAAAAGAGACTTTTGATTTGATTTCAGCAAGACATACAATAATAAATGCAAAACAAATATACAATTGTCTAGTAAAAGGTGGAACTATAATAATAGAAGGAGTGGATAAAAAAGATTGTTGGGAAATAAAGGAGATTTTTGAAAGAGGTCAGGCATATAATGACACGATTTCGATAGCAGAAAAAGACTATATAGATTTAAAAGAAGCAGGATTTAGTAAGATTAAAAAGGTAGAAATTCTAGAAAATGAGTATTACAAGACAAAAGAAGATTTAATGGCATTACTGTTAAAAACTCCAATACTAGATGAGTTTTCTGAAATAGAAAATAGCAAATTTAAACACAAAAAAAGAATAGAAATGAACTTATTTGAAAAATATGTGGATAAGTACACCTTAAAAAAAGGCATTCTGTTGAAAAGGAGACTATATGGAATAATTGCTACAAAATAAAAACAAAAAAATTTAAAAAAATTAGCACTCTCCTCTTGACATTGCTAAAAAGTGATGTATAATATACTTGCAACAGGGAAAAATAACATTAAAGTACATATGTGCAACCTATTTTGGGTATCAACACATAAAAATTTTAAAAGGAGGAATGACTTATGATGATGGTACCAAGAAGAAATGGATTTGATATTTTTGATGAGGTTTTCAATGATCCATTTTTCACAAAAAAAGAAAGCAAATTAATGAAAACTGATGTAAGAGAAAAGGATGGAAATTATGTACTAGATATTGATCTTCCAGGTTATGACAAAAATGACATTAAAATAGAATTAACAGATGGATATCTAACAGTTACAGCAAGCAGAACAGAACATAAAGAAGAAAAAGAAAAACACAATAAATATATTCATCAAGAAAGATTCTTTGGAGAATGCTCAAGAAGCTATTATGCAGGAGAAAATGTAAAAGAAGAAGATATTAAAGCAAACTTCAAAAACGGAACACTAGAAATTACATTTCCTAAAGAAGAGAGTAAAAAACTAGAAGATAAAAAGTATATACAAATTGAAGGCGAATAAAAAAGGACCTCATTTGGCAAAAGCTAGATGAGGTTTTATTTTTTTGCAAAAAAGAGAACATTTTTTCGCAAAAACTATTGACATTAGAAAAATAAAGCAATAGAATATATACGAACAAACATTTGGAGGAAATAATATGATATCAACATTGCATATTAAAAATATTGGAATTATAGATGATTTATCAATAGATTTTAACGAAGGATTAAATATTTTAACAGGAGAAACGGGAGCCGGAAAAACATTAATAATACAATCTCTAGAAATAATTTCTGGTGGAAGATTTTCAAAAGAAATAATAAGAAAAGGTGAAAATTACTCATTAGTTGAAGCAAGCATTTATTTACCAGAGAGTGAAATTTCAGAAGATGGAAATATAATAATTTTTAGAGAGATATATTCAAATGGAAGAAATACATGTAAAATAAATGGCAAGTTAGTAACAGTTAGTGAATTAAAAAAAGTTATGAGTAAAATAATAGATATTCACGGACAACATGATAATCAAAATTTATTAGACAATTCAAATCACATATCATATTTAGATGACTTTGCAGGGAAAGAAATACATCCAATAAAAGCACAATATTCAGAGCTTTTTGATGAGTATAATAAAATAAAAAATGAATTAGAAAACAACTATGGAAACGAAACAGAAAAAGAAAGAAAATTAGATTTATTAAAATATCAGTTAAACGAAATAGAAACAGCTAATTTAAAAGAAACAGAAGAAATAGAATTAAATGAAAAACATACAGCAATGGTAAATAGTGAAAAACTTAAAGAAAACTTGCAAATTATAGATGACAATTTAAATAATAATGCAATAGAAGGAATTTCTAATGCAATAAGATGTTTCGAAAAAATAGAAAACTGTGGAGAGATATACAAAGAAAAACTAGCAGAATTAAAAAACATATATTATGAAATTCAAGAAACTAGCAGAGATATCTACTCATTAAAAGAAGATGCAGAATATGATCCATATCAAATGCAAGAAATAGAAAGAAGATTAGATACAATATTCACAATGAAAAGAAAATATGGAAATTCAATTATCGAAATATTAGAATACAAAGAGCAATTAAAAAACGAAATTGAATTAATAGAAAATGCAGATGAAATAAATAACAAATTAAAAATAAAATTAAAAGAAATAGAAGCAAAAATGGATAAACTATGTTTAGAAATGAGTAATATAAGGAAAAAATATGCTACTATTTTAAATGAAAAAATAAACAATGAATTAAAAAGTTTAGAAATGGTAAATGCTAAATTTAATGTTAATGTAAATAAAATAGAAAACCAAAAATATAATAAAAACGGATTAGATGAAGTTATATTTATGATTTGTACAAATATAGGAGAGGAAGAAAAAGAACTAACAAAAATTGCTTCAGGTGGTGAAATGTCTAGAATAATGCTTGCAATAAAAACAGTTATTGCAAATACAGATAAAGTTGGAATATTAATATTTGACGAGATAGACACAGGAATAAGTGGAAAAGCAGCAAAAGCAGTTGCAGACAAAATGAAATTGATTGCAAAGAACCATCAAATAATTTGTATAACGCATTTAGCTACAATTGCGGCAAAAGGAGACTACAATTATTATATATTTAAACAAATAAATAACGGAAAAACTACAACAAATGTTGAACTATTAAATGAAGAAAAAACAATACAAGAAATTGCAAGAATTTCTAATGGAGAAATAACAAAAGTTGCAATTCAAAACGCAGAAGAGTTAAGAAAACTAGCCTGTGCAGTATAATATAAAACAACAAAACCCTCAGAAATGAATCTGAGGGTTTTAAAATTATAACAATATTTTTTAAAATAAAATCATTTTAAGAAACTCTTAAAACAGCTTTTCTAATTCTTTGTTGTTTCTTATATTTTTCGTAAGAATTTAAAGCAAATTCCAAAGCATTTTTATATGCGTTAGAATTTTGTTTATATTGCATCTTGCAAAATGCCTGTAAAATTGTTGTATCAATAATTTCTTGATTATATTGATAAATATCTGGATTTACAGTTAAGACTTTTTTTGAGCATTTATAATAAGAATCTTTTAATCTTTGAATTTTATAATCATCTGGAGCAAACTTAAAAATATGTCTAGCAAGTTCCAAAGAATATTCCAAATTTTTGACTGCAACTTCATCATATAATTTTTTTATTGCAGAATTTATAATTTCCATATTATCTACATTTTTATATTTTGCAGGTAAAAATAAACAAAATTCAGAGTCATTTTGAACAAGATCAATAGAAGAAGATTTTACATATTTAATGTTAAGTTTGTAACTGCTTCCTAATAAGCTAATAGCTAGATATGACTTACTTTTAACAGTTTTACTAAAATTAATTATACCCATAAAAACCCCTCCCAAACAAAACAATGTTCGCTACTGTGAAATTATTTTACATCAACTAAAAAAACATGTCAACTATTTTAAACAAAAAATATAAAATTGTGATATAATATTTTAAAACAAAAAGGAGATGTTATTATGGAAAGAGAAAAAGCAGTAGAATTATTAAAAAAATATAATAAAGAAGAATTTCATATAAGGCATGCATTAACTGTAGAAGCAGTTATGAGATATTTTGCTAAACAAAAAGGATATGACGAGGATTTTTGGGGAATAGTTCGGTTTATTGCATGATGTAGATTTTGAATGTTATCCAGAAGAACATTGCAAAAAAGCTCCAGAATTATTAAAGGAAATAGATGCAAGTGATGAATTAATACATGCTGTATGTAGTCATGGATATGGAATATGTTCTGATGTAGAACCAACACACGAAATGGAAAAAATATTATTTGCAACAGATGAACTTACAGGATTAATATGGGCAGCAGCAAAAATGAGACCATCTAATAGCACAAAAGATATGGAAGTTTCAAGTTTAAAGAAAAAGTTTAAAGATAAAAAATTTGCAGCAGGTTGTTCAAGAGATGTAATAAAAGAAGGGTCAGAAAAGCTAGGTTGGGAATTAAATGATTTGTTTGAACAAACAATACTTGCAATGAGAGAAAGTGAAGATTTAGTAAATAAAGAAATGGAAGAAATATAAAACCAAAAGGTATCTCTACAAAGAGATACCTTTTCATTTTTTAATTATATACTATCACCTTTTAACATAGTTCTAATAGTATTATACAGATATGGCTTAAACTCATCAATAGGCATTGGGTCATTATACAAAATAGAATTAAAGCAAGTAGAACTTGCAAGTTCTATAATCATAAACAAAACAACATCTGGATTTTTAATATTAATTTTGTTTTCTTCTATTCCTTTTATAAATAAAGAGCGAAGACCATCTTTGTTATCATCTAATGTATTATAAATTTTAAATACAGTATTACTTTTAATTCCCCAAGACAAATTTTTAGAAATAAACTTAAGCAATGCAGGAAATTTAGTAAGTTCATCTATAACATAATTTATTATATAAATAATTTGATCAGAAAAATTACTTATATAGTTTTTTCTTAAATTTTCTAGTGCATCACAAAATAATTTGTGAGATTTTTTTGCAACAAGAATATCTCTCAACTCATACTTATCTTTAAAATATAAATAAAAAGTACCTTTTGCAACATTTGCATTATCTACAATATCTTGTATAGATGTGTTTTGAATACCTTTTTCGGTGAACAACTTAAAGCCGGTATCTAGCAATCTATTTTTTTTATTTTCCTTAGTTTCTTGAATACTCAATTTAATCACCACATATATTATTATTGCATAAAATGACCAGCAGGTCAATTAAAAATGAAAAAATATTTATAATTTCTACATGCAACACCCGGCTTCTCACATAAATCAAATAAATTTTAATAAAAATATTGACTAACGGTCATAATGGTGTTACAATATAAAAATGACCGGTAGTCATAAAATGAAAGGAGAGATAATATGCTAAAATTTGGAGAGTTTATATGTAAGCATAAAAAAATAATTTTAGTAATTTCAATACTTTTACTAATTCCTTCAATATTAGGAATAAAGGCAACAAAAATAAACTATGATATTTTGGTATATTTACCAAGCGACATTGAAACTGTTCAAGGAGAAAAGATTCTTTCAGAAGACTTTGATATGGGAGCATTTTCAATAGTAGTTTTGGAAAATATGAAATCAAAAGAGATAGCAAAACTAGAAACAGAAGTTAAAAAAATACAAGGAGTAGAAAATGTAGTAAGTATTGTAGATGCTACAGGAACAAGTATTCCAGTAGAAAGTTTACCACAAGAGGTAAAAGACAAAATATATAAGGATAATACAACATTAATGCTTGTAACATTTAAAGATGCAATTTCATCAGATGAAACAACAAATGCAGTAGAACAATTAAGAAACATGACAGATGAAAGATGCAAAGTAAGTGGAATGACATCAGCATTAATAGACACAAGAGACTTATCAGATAAAGAAGTTGCAATATATGTATTAATTGCAGTAGCCCTATGTATTATAATCCTAGAATTAGCATTGGATTCATATTTGGTCCCAATATTTTTATTGTTAAATATAGGAATAGCAATACTTTATAATATGGGTTCAAATATAATGCTTGGAGAAATATCATATATAACAAAAGCAATAAGTGCAGTATTACAATTAGGTGTAACAACAGACTTTTCTATATTTCTTTACCACAGTTATAAAGCAGAAAAAGAAAAATATTCAAACAATGACGAAGCAATGGCAAATGCAATTGCAAAAACATTAGTATCAGTTTTAGGAAGTTCACTTACAACGATAGCAGGCTTCTTAGCACTATGTAGTATGAACTTAACACTTGGAAAAGATATTGGTATAGTAATGGCAAAAGGTGTTCTATTTGGAGTAATAACAGTAGTAACAGTTTTACCAGCAATGATATTGCAATTTAACAAAGCAATAGAAAAAACATCACATAAAGAAATTTTACCTAAATTCACAGCACTAAAGAACTTTAATATAAAACATTACAAATTAATATTAATAGCTTTCTTAGTTATATTACCATTTGCAGTATATGGATATACACACACACAAGTTTATTATAATCTAGATAGTTCACTTCCAGAAGAGCTAGAAAGTGTAAGTGGAAACAAAGAATTAAAAGATAAATTTGGAATAGTAGCAACAGAAATGATATTAGTAAATAATGATGTTCCAGATTATAAAGTAAATCAAATGTTAGATGAGATAGAGCAAATTGATGGCATTGATTGGACATTAAGCTATTCAAGAATATCAAAAGCAGTGCCAGAACAAGTGCTTTCAGAAGATTTAACAAAAATATTCCAAAGTGATAAATACAAAATGGTAATAATTAATTCTAAATACGAAGTTGCAACAAATGAGTTAAATTCACAAATGGAAGAAATACAAAAAGTAATAGATAAATATGATCCTAATGCAATACTTGCAGGAGAAGGTCCTCTTATGAAAGACTTAATTCAAGTAAGTGATCATGATTTTAATAGCGTAAATACAGTATCAATAGCAATAATTTTCTTATTAATGTTTGTAATATTTAAATCAATATCAATACCAGTTATATTAATAACAGTAATAGAATTTGCAATATTTATAAACATGGGAATACCAGCATATACAGGAACTGTGCTTCCATTCGTTGCATCAATTGTAATAGGAACAATACAATTAGGAGCAACAATAGATTATGCAATATTAATAACAAACAAATATATAACATTTAGAAAAGACGGAAAAGACAAGAAACAAGCAATAGACGAAGCTTTAGGAACATCAATTTCTTCAATAATAGTAAGTGGTCTATGCTTCTTTGGAGCAACATTTGGAGTTGGTGTTTACTCACAAATAGAAATGATTGGTTCACTATGTTCACTAATGGCAAGAGGTGCAATAGTAAGTACATGTGTAGTAATAACATTATTACCAGCATTCCTAATGCTATTAGATAAAGTAATATGCAAAACAACATTAAAAATGTCAAAAATAAAATAAATGAAAGGATGATATAAAATGAAAAACAAAAAAATGATTTCAGGACTTTTGTTATTTACAATAACTTCATATATGACAATACCAGTATTTGGAGCATCAAAATCAGAAACAGTTTATTCAAACTTAGACTCAAATGGTAAAGCATACAAAACAATAGTAAGTACTCAATTAACAAATGAAGATAAATCAGATGAAATAACTGATATATCTAATCTATTAAATATAGAAAACACAAATGGAGATGAAACTTTCAAGAAAGAAGGAAACCAAATAGTTTGGGACAGCAATGGAAATAACATTTACTATAAAGGTGAAAGTGACAAACAATTACCAGTAGAATGTAAAATAACTTATGAACTAAATGGAGAAGAAATATCAGCAGAAGAATTAAAAGGAAAAAGCGGAAATGTAAAAATTAAAATAAATTACACAAACAACGAAAAACACATTGTTTCAATAAATGGAAAACAAGTTACAATGTATACTCCATTTATAATAGTTGCAGGAACAAAAATAGATAATGCAAAAAATAAAAATATTCAAATTACAAATGGAAAAATAGTAGATAACGGAGAAAGCACATTGGCAGTTGGAATTGCAATGCCAGGAATGCAAGAAAATATCGGAATTTCAAAAAGCAAAATAGATATTCCAGAAGAAATAGAGATTTCAATGGAAACAGAAGATTTTGAAATGGGAAATATTATAGCAGTTGTAGCAGTAAAAGGTATAGATGAAGATTTAACAAGTGATTTAAACAGTATGTATAGCCAAATTAATGAATTAGCAAATGCAAGTAACGAAATATTAGCAGGTGCAAATCAACTAAAAGAAGGAACATCAGAATTAGTAAGTGGAGTTGACCAATTAAAAGATGGAACAGGAGCAGCGTATGCAGGTTCTAAACAAATAAAAGATGAAGTTGAAGAAAGTACAAAAAATTTAAAAAATGATAATACTCCTGCAATAGATAGCAAAACTTTGGAAGCAATAAAAGCACAAGCAATGCAAATCGCAACACTTTCAGATGAGCAAAAAGCAGGAATAGCAGCCCAAGCAAAAGCAGCAGCAACACTTTCAGATGAACAAAAAGCAGGGATAGCAGCCCAAGCAAAAGCAGGTGCAAAACTTACAGACGCACAAAAAGCAGGAATAGCAGCCCAAGCAAAAGCAGCAGCAAAGCTTACAGATGCACAAAAAGCAGAAATAGCGGCCCAAGCAAAACTTACAGATGAACAAAAAGCAAAAATAACAGCCCAAGCAAAAGCCGGTGCAGAATTTACAGAAACACAAAAAACAGCAATAATAGAACAAGCACAAAAAAAATATACAGAAACATTAACAGAGGCAGAAAAACAATTAATATTAACAGTTGCACAAAATACAGCATATCAAACAGCAACAACAACTGCACTAGCAGTAGCAGAAAGCACAGCAGAAGCAACAGCTTTAAAAGTGGCACAATCAGTAGCAGAAAGTACAGCAGAAGCAACAGCTTTAAAAGTAGCACAATCAGTGGCAGAAAGCACAGCAGAAGCAACAGCTCAAACAGTAGCACAAAGCACAGCAACACAAACAGCAGAAACAACAGCATTAACAGTAGCACAAAGTACAGCAACACAAACAGCTGGAGCAACAGCAACACAAACAGCAACACAAGTTGGAAATCAAGCTAAACAAAAATTCACAAATCAAGTAGTATCACAAATGAGTACATTAGGAACTGCTTTAGACGAATTAACAAATGGATTAGCAAATATAGATAACGGAGTAAGTGCATTATCAGTAGGAACAAACAAACTAGATAGTGGAGCACTACAATTAGCAAATGGAGTAAAAACATTTAATGAACAAGGAATATCAAAAATAAATAATTTAGTAAATGGAGATTTAAGAAATATTGCAAGTAGAGTAGAAAAAATGAATGAGCTTGCAAATGAATATAATAACTATGCAGGAATTCAAAATGGAATGGCAGGAGAAGTTAAATTCATAATGATAACTGATTCAACAACAGGAAATGGAGAAGTAAAAAAAGAAGAAGCTGTAATAACAACAGAAGCAAAAGACTCTAAAGAGATAAAAGAAAATAAAGAAGAATAGGCTAAAAATACTTTAAAGAGGCGCAAAACAATGCGCCTCTTTAACTTTATACAAAAGCATTGACATTAACAAAAACAAAATATAAAATATATTTAATGCTACAAATATAAGGAGTTAATTAATGTTAAAATACATTTGGAGAGATAAAAAACAATTAATTATAATAATAGGTGTAATATTAGTATGTAGTATAGCAATAGCAATTGGAATATATGCACAAATTACAAATACTAAAATAAATAAAACCGCAGAAGAAAAAAGAGAAGCAAACTATGAAGACTTGAAAAATAATTTTGACTCAATATTTACAAATACTATTAACAAAGATGGAGCAGCTCAAGTAGCAAACGCTAACATAAATTATGATGAAATAATAGGAACTAAATATGATATTAATGAAAAAAAAGAAACTAAATATAGTATAGTTGCTAAAATACCACTTTTCAAAAAAGAAACAGAAACAACAAAAAAAGTAAACCAAGAAATATTTAACACTTTTGGTGGGAAAATAGTAGATATAATAACAAACAATAAAGCATATACAATATATAATATGGGATATGTTGTATATATTAATGATAATATAATGTCATTAGTTATAAAATGTACACTAAAAGAGGGAACAAATCCACAAAGGACAATAATTCAAACATATAACTATAATCTAGATGAAGATAAGTTGGTTAGCATAGATGAGCTTATACAAAAAAGAAACTTAGATAAGGAGCAAATGCAAAAACAAATAACGGACGAAATAACAAAAGTAAGTGAACAAAATACTAGTATTATAAATCAAGGATATAATGTATATAAAAGAAATCCAAATGATGTCATATATAAAATAGAAAATACTAAAAACTTTTTCTTAGGAAAAAATAAAACACTTTATTTAATATATGCATATGGAAATAGCGATTATACAAGTGAAACAGATTTGATAATATTTTAAAATAAAAAGCCTCTCAATATTTTTTATTGAGAGGCTTTTACATTAAGGCTTTTCAGCTAACTTAATATTAACTTTAAATGTTTGCCCATTTCTATTAACTTCAAGTTCTAGGGTATCTCCAATATTTTTAGTTGCTTTTATTTTATTTAATTCATCCATTGTTTTGATAGAAGTTCCACCGGCTGAAACAATTATATCACCAGCTTTTAAATCTACTAAAGAAGCGGGACTTGAACTTTGAATGCCTTTAACATAAATTCCAACAGGAAGTTTATATTTTTCAGCAATAGCATCAGTAATGTCAATTCCTTCAATACCAATATATGGTCTTAAAACTTTTCCGTGATCTATTAATTGTTTATAAATATCAATTGTATCATTAATTGGAATAGCAAATCCCATACCTTCTATACCAGTTCCAGAAAGCTTTAAAGTATTAATACCAATTACTTTACCTTCACTGTTTACTAATGCTCCACCACTATTTCCAGAGTTTATTGCAGCATCAGTTTGAATTAATGTATAAGTAGTTCCATTTTCACCTGTAACAGTTCTATTTACAGCACTTATAATTCCAGAAGTAACACTACTTTGCATTCCCAAAGGATTCCCAACAGCCATTGCAAATTCTCCAATTTTAACTGAATTAGAATTTCCAAGCTCTGCTTCTGTTAAATCATCTTTTTCAATTTTTATAACTGCTAGATCAGTTTGCTCATCTGTACCTATAATTTTGGCTTCATATGGAGTAGAATCATTATATAAATATACATATACTTTTGTTGCCTTTGAAACCTCATAATAAGTAGAAGAATCACTAGAGTTAATAATATGGTTATTTGTTAAAATATATCCATCCTTGCTAATTATAATTCCAGAGCCTTGCGCTTGTGCAAGTTGAGACATGCCTTGCATAAAGTTTGAGGTTACAGTGTATTCTACAGTAATACCAACAATTGATGGTAAAACTTTATTTGCAGAATATATTGCAGTATCAGAATAATTAGAAAGAGATACAGTCTGAACAGTTCCAGTGTTAGAAGATGAACTAGGTATAGCAGAAGTCTCTTCTGTCTTGGCAGAAGTATTTAGAATAGAGTTTTTTATGCTTGGAATTCCAAATACTATAGAAATAACCAGAGCTGTACCTAATATTCCAGAAAGAAATGGAATTAAAAAAGATCTTCCAAAACTAGAACTATTCTTTGCGGGATCATCAAAACTTTTAAAAATATCATTATTTTCTTTCATTAATATAACCTCCTTGTAAAATAAATTATCATATTATAATAATAACCTAAACTAATAATATAATACAAGAAATACATTAAAAAATCCTGAAAAATTAATAATACAAAATCCAATTTACCTAAAAATTATATTGAAATAAATTTCTACATATAATATAATAAAAACAATTTAAAGGAGTTGAAAAAATGAATTTAAAAAATAAAAAAGGTATAACAATAATCGCACTAGTCATTACAGTAGTAATAATGCTAATATTAGTTGGAGTAACAGTAAAAGTAGGAACAAAGTCAATAGATGAATCAGAAAAAGAAGATATAATAACAAATATGATATCTATAAAAACAAGAGCTAAAATAGTTAAAGATCAATTTAATTTTAAGGATATAAGTAGTTTGGTAGGAACTAAATTTACCGATGATACAAAATATGAAAAGACAAATTTAAACCCTGCAATTCCAGAAGAACAAAAAAATAATTGTTATATATGGACACAAGAAGATTTAAATAATCAGGGATTAGCATCAATAAATTCTGATGAATCAAAATTTTATGTTGTATATTATGGGGATAATAATACAGAAGTATATTATTCAATAGGAGTAGATGGAAAATATAGCTTAACAGATTTGCAAGGTGAGTAATGTGAAAGAAAGAGAAATAGAAAGACTAAATAAATTAAAAGAATATGAAAAAAAGTTATATGATAAAGGAATAAAATATATTGCAGGTATAGATGAAGCTGGAAGAGGACCTTTGGCTGGACCAGTGGTTGTAGGTTGTGTAATAATGCCACAAGATTCATTTATTGAATATGTTAATGATTCTAAAAAAGTATCTGAAACAAAAAGAGAAATGCTTTATGAAAAAATAACAAATGAAGCAATTGCATGGAGCACAGGAATTGTAATGCAAGATGAAATAGACAAAATAAATATATTAAATGCAACTAAAAAAGCATTAACAATGGCAATAGATAATTTAAAAGTAAAACCAGAGGTTATATTAGTAGATGCTTTAGAAAAAATAGATACACATCAAATTCCATATATATCTGTAATAAAAGGAGATGCAAAAATTTATAGTATTTCAGCAGCTTCAATTGTTGCAAAAGTAACAAGGGATAGAATAATGCGAGAGTATGATGAAATATATCCACAATATGGATTTGCAAGTCATAAAGGGTATGGAACAGCAAAACATATTCAAGCAATAAAAGAATACGGAATATGTTCAATACATAGAAAAAGTTTTGTAAAGAATTTTATACAAAAATAAAATAATATATAAAAGGGGAATGGCGCAGTTGGAAGACCAACTACGCCAAAACTTACTTCTCGCCTTCATCTCCGTAGAAGTCAGAATCAGGCCAAGTATCAAACGGGTCTTCAGCAGTTTCTGCTGAAATTCGTTTGTTCAGTGCCCTCAGCTCTTTACGGAGTGAATTGAGTTCACTCGGACTTGAAGTGTCAAGCTTCTTGTTGAGCTCCTCAATAATGCGGATGGTGTCTGCAGATAACATAGGTAGAAACCCCTTTCAAATATAAATTTGTAACATTATTATAACACGCTTTACATAAAAAATCAAATTAGGAGGTTGATTTTATGAATATTAAAGAAATTATAGCTAAAAAAAGGGATGGATTAGAATTAAATAAAGAAGAAATTAAATATTTTATAGAAGAATATACAAAAGGAACTGTTACAGATTATCAAGCAGCAGCACTAATTATGGCAATGTATATCAATGGATTAAACAATGAAGAAACTACAAATTTAACATTAGAAATGGCTCATTCTGGAGAAATTTTAGATTTATCAAAAATTTCTAAAACAGTTATAGATAAGCACAGTACAGGAGGAGTTGGAGATAAAATAACATTAGTATTAATGCCCATTATTGCATCACTTGGCGTGCCAGTTGCAAAAATGTCTGGAAGAGGTTTAGGATTTACTGGTGGGACAGTAGATAAATTAGAATCAATTCCGGGATATAAAACAGAAATAAAAATAGATGAATTTATAGAAAACGTTCAAAAAATTGGAATAAGCTTAATTGGTCAAACTGCTAATTTAGCACCAGCAGACAAAAAAATATATGCACTACGTGATACTATTAGCTGTGTAGATAATATGTCACTTATAGCGTCAAGTATAATGAGCAAAAAAATAGCTGCAGGAGCAAACAAAATAGTATTAGATGTAACATGCGGAAGTGGAGCTTTTATGCAAAACGAAAAAGATGCAATAGAGTTATCTAATATAATGAAAAACATAGGAAAGTTAGCAAATAGAGAAACGGTATGTATAATTACAAATATGGACGAACCAGTTGGATATGCAATAGGAAATAGCTTAGAAATTATAGAAACAATAGAATGTTTAAAAGGAAATATACCAGAAGACATAAAAGAAATAATAACAACAATAGGAGCATATATACTAAAACTTGCAGATAAAGGTGACAATTTAGAAGAAAACAAACTAAAAATATTAGAAAATATAAAAAACGGAAAAGCATATAATAAATTTTTAGAATTAGTACAAAATCAAAATGGTGATATAGAATATGTAAAAAATACAGATAAATTTGAAAAAGCAAAATACATATTACCAGTAATTTGTGAAAAAGACGGATATGTAGAAAAATTAAATGCAGGAGAAGTAGGAAAAATATCAGTAGATTTAGGAGCAGGAAGATTAAGAAAAGAAGACGATATAGATAAAGCAGTAGGAATAGTGCTAAATAAGAAAAATGCAGATAAAGTAAAAAAAGGTGATATACTAGCATTTGTATATGCAAACAATAAACAAAAAGGAGAAACAGCAGTAGAAGAAATGCAAGATGCATATACAATAGTAGAAGAACCAGTAAAAAAAGAAAAATATATTTTAGGGATTATATAGGAGGAAAACAAAAAAATGAAAATAATGTTTATATGCACAGGCAACATTTGCAGAAGTGCAATGGCACATGCAATGTTTGAAAAAATGGTAAAAGAACAAAATAAAAATGTACAAGTATATTCGTGTGGCATATATGCACAAAATGGTGATATTCCAACATATGAAGCAATTGAAACAATGAATGAATATGGGATAGATTTAAGAAATCATAGAGCAACAAATATAAGAAACTCAAACATAAAAGACATGGATGTAATACTTTGCGCAACAATTTCACATAAAAATAGTGTTATAAATATGTATCCAGAATTAAAAGAAAAAGTATTTACAATGAAAGAATATGCAGGATATCCACAAAATGATTTAGATATAAAAGACCCATGGGGATACGGAATAGAAGTATATAAAAGTTGTGCAAAGGAAATAAAGGAATGCCTTAATAAAATTATAGAAAAATTATAACTAAAAAAGCATACTTTCCACTTCAAATAAATTAAAGAAAGGAATAAACAAATGAACATATTAGAAGGACTAAACGATAAACAATACGAAGCAGTAATAAATACAGAAGGACCAAACCTAATTATAGCAGGTGCAGGTTCAGGAAAAACAAAAGTACTAACACATAAAATAGCATATTTAATAGGAGAAAAAAATGTAAAGCCATGGCAAATACTTGCGATTACATTTACAAATAAAGCAGCAAACGAAATGAAAACAAGGGTAGAAGCATTAGTTGGAGAAGCAGCGAATGAAATGTGGCTAGGAACTTTCCACTCTATTTGCGTTAGAATTTTAAGAAGATTTATAGATAGATTAGGATATGAAAGCTCATTTATAATATTCGATACATCAGACCAAAGAAGTTTGGTAAAACAATGTTTAAGAGAATTAAATATTGATGATAAATTGTTTACAGACAGAAGCGTATTATCAGAAATAAGCAATGCAAAAAATGAAATGCTTACACCAGAAAGCTACAAATTAAGGACAAATGGTGAGTATAGAAAAGAAAAAATCGCAGAAATATATGCTGTATATCAAAGAAAATTAAAAGAAAATAATGCAATAGATTTTGATGATATTATCAATTTTACAATAGACATATTAACAGAAAACCCAGATGTTTTAGAGTATTATTCAGATAAATTCAAATATGTATTAGTAGACGAGTATCAAGATACAAATAAATCACAATTTACACTACTAACATTAATTGCAGCAAGACACGGAAATATTACAGCCGTAGGAGACAATGACCAAGGAATATATTCTTTTAGAGGAGCAGACATATCAAATATATTAAATTTTGAAAAGGATTTTCCAGGAACAAAAATAATAAAATTAGAGCAAAATTATAGATCTACAAAAAGTATATTAAATGCAGCAAATGCAATAATCAAAAATAATAGCAAAAAATATGAAAAAAACTTATGGACAGAAAAAGAAGAAGGAAAGCTTCCAGAAGTACATATATGTAATGATGAATATGATGAAGCAAGATATATTGCAGAAGAAATAGAACATTTAAGAAGAGAAGAGTATTTAAAATATTCAGATTTTGCAATTCTATACAGAATGAATGCACAGTCACGTAGTATAGAAGAGATTTTAGTAAGAGAAGGAATTCCATACAGAATTATAGGTGGACACAAATTCTACGAAAGAAAAGAAATAAAAGATATAATTAGTTATTTAAGATTAATTCAAAACACATCAGATAATTTAAGTTTGCAAAGAATAATAAATGAGCCTAAAAGAGGAATAGGAAAAACAAGTTTAGAAAAAATAGAATCAATAGCATCAACAAACCGGAATATCAATGTATGAAGTAATAAAAAAAGCAGATGAGTTTGGACTAAATAAAGTATTCGCAAATTCGAGAGATTTTGTAAATGTAATAGAAGAATTAAGAGCAAGTAAAGATGAAATTAAAATTTCGGAACTTGTAAAACAAACACTAAACAAAACAGGATATACAAAAGCTTTAGAACTAGAAAGTACAACACAAGCAGAAACAAGGCTAGAAAACTTAGATGAGTTTTTAACAGTAGCAATAGAGTTCGAGGATGAAGCTGCAGAAAACAACTTAGCAGAATTCTTAGAAAGTATAACACTTACAAGCGATGTAGATGAACTAGAAGATACAGACGAAGCAGTAACATTAATGACCTTACATAGTGCAAAAGGACTAGAATTCCCAGTAGTATTTTTAATAGGAATGGAAGACCGGAATATTCCCAAGTTATAAGTCAATAGGAGAAGAAAGAGAATTAGAAGAAGAGAGAAGACTTTGCTATGTTGGACTAACAAGAGCAGAACAATTTTTATACTTAACATGTAGCAGACAAAGAACTATATTTGGTTCAACATCATGCAACAAAATATCTAGATTTATAGAAGAAATACCACCAGAAATGCTAAACGGAGATAAAAACATTAAGAAAGAAAAACAATATGAACCAAAAGAAACAACATATGAGTGGGAATATGGAACAGTAAAAAAATATCAAACAAAAGCATTTGGAGATAAATACTCTCCAAAAGAACCATCATATCAATTTAGAACAGCAGAAAGTTTCTTAAATTCATTAAACAAAACAAAAGCAGAAGGAGTAGATTTAAGCCAATTTAGAGCAGGGGTAACAGTATATCATAAAAAATTTGGAGAAGGAGTAATAAACTCAGTCGAACAAGAAGGAGAAGACTTAAAACTAGATATAAACTTTGAAAAAGCAGGACATAAAAGGCTAATGGCAAAATTCGCTAATTTAGAAATAAGATAAAAAAGAAGAGCAATCTTCTTTTTTTTATGCAAAAAAATTGGAATTTGTGTGAGGGGGAATTCTAGGGACTGTCCCTTAAAATCACCAAACCTGGGGATTTTGGGGACTGTCCTGAATTCATCCGGAACTAAACAAATTCCAATTTATCTAATTACTTACTTCGTTTTTTACTTTGTCTATTTCTGTCTGTGGTGCTTGCCCTGCTGGTGTGTAATATCCTTTTGCTTGTGCTACCTTAAATAATTCATATTGGAATGATTCGTCATTATTTCTTATCTGTTGTATTGTTTGTCTTAATTGCATATTTTCTGCTTCTGAAATAACTCCTTGATATGTTGTAAGCTCTGCTTTAACGCTTTCTAATATATCGTTAACCATGTATTTTTCTTCCATATTCTTACCTCCTAATTTAAAAATGTTAACAATTTTTGTTTTGTATTTAATGAATCTTGAGCAGCCTTTGTAAACATTTGCTTTATTTGTGGGTCAACACATTGTGATGCATATGTGTTTAGCTTTTGATATGATGTGTCGTGTGCACCTATTAAGTGCCTTAAATTTTGTAATTCTACTTGACTTAGTTCTGACATTAAAATCATCCTTTCCATTTTTTATTTAACAAGTATAGTGTTTACAAAAATTAATAAATTATTCAAAAAAATGTAATTTGTGTGAGGGAAATTCTAGGGACTGTCCCTCAAAATCACCAAACCTGGGGATTTTTGGGACTGTCCTGAATTCACAGCTATAGCAATTTCTACAATGCCTTCGGGTCGCCGTCCTCGGAGACCCGAAGACATCGCAGGCTTTGCAATATACATAATTTACAGCACGTAAAATACAGAGATTTTGAAAGTAAAACAGAGAAAAAAAGAGAAAATGCAAGCATTCCTAACATTAAAGGACTAAATAAAAGAATATACTTATTGCCAAAAATGTATAATTAAGGTAAAATATTATAGTGAAATTTTAAAAAAATAAGTTAGGAGTGTTTATTATTTTAAGAAGTATAAAGAATATATTTGTGCATGTTAGAAGTTCATTAAAAGTTTTATTTCTTATTATGATATCTACAGCATTAATAGTAGGACTAATATCTTTAGTATATAAACCAATGTACAGTGTAACTGTAAATGGAGAATTTTTAGGATATACATCAAATAAAAGCAAATTACAAAAGAGAATAAATGAATATATAGAAAGTAAGGATAACAGTAATGTTGCTTTTATAGATATTAAAGACTTACCTGAATATTCATTGTGTTTATTGAAAAAAGATAATCAAGCAAATGATGAAGAAATATTTGAAAAAGTAAAAAATTCAGGAACAACATATTATGAGTATTATGCAATAGTAGTAAGCAATGAAGAAAAGTACTATGTAGGAACAAAGGACGAAGCAGAAGCTATAATTAATGAGTTGAAATCAAAGAAAAGTACAAATATAAATAAAATAGCATATACACAAGTTCATTCAACAGAGATGAAAGAATTTACAGAAAAAGATAAAGTTGTAACAGCATTATATGTAAAACCAGTAGTTGTAGCAACATCAGCATATGCAACATATAAAGGACAAAAAATAGCAAGTACAGAAACACCATCATCAGCTGTTTTAGGAATAGGACTAATAAGACCAGTATCAGGAATAATAACATCAAGATTTGGTCAAAGAGCCAGTGGAAAACATACAGGATTAGATATAGCTACTTCAACAGGAACAACAATAGTTGCAGCAGCAGCAGGGACAGTAACTTATTCTGGAAATAATGGTGGAGGCTTAGGAAACTTCATAAAAATAAGCCATGGAAATGGTGTAGAAACAGTATATGGACATTGTAGCAAGTTATATGTAACAACAGGTCAAACAGTTGCACAAGGTGAAGCAATAGCAGCAGTAGGATCAACAGGAAATTCAACAGGACCTCATTTACACTTAGAAATAAGAGTAAATGGAGTAAGACAAAATCCACAAATTTATTTATATAAGTAAAAAGTTAAAAAAACCAGTTCACATTGAACTGGTTTTTTGTTGATCTTTGTATATAAATTTTCATTTATTATAAAATGCTTTAACACAATTAGATATAGCATTTGCTTTAAAAATTGTTTTTCCATATTCTAAAAGTTTTCTTTCGAATAAATCCGGATTAGCAACAGTGTTTCCAAATTCGCTTATTTCACAATTAATTGCTTTTACAATAGGTAAATTAGATTTGTTAATATGTATGCATAAATAATATTTTGAATTATATAAGCTCAAAGAAACTTTTCTTAATTTTAAATATGTTTCACTGTTTAGATGTAAGCTTATATACTTACAAAACTCACAGTAATCATCAAATGAATTGAATGAGTATATTACTAAACTATTATTAATTGCAGATGTTTTTCTTTTTATTTTTAATTGTTTTTTTACTTGTTCCTTTTCTGGAAGCCTTGTAACAGTTAGAATAAAGTTCCCTTCTGGAACTGCAATTGCTTCAATCATTAATTTGTAATCTTTTGTATAAAAACCAACTTCTTTTTCGGCTTTATTTAACAAACTACAAAACAAAGCTTGAGATTCAGCAGAATTAGACATAAATGAGTGTAAATCTATATGCTCTTCTTCCAAATCGCTCAAATTTAAAGTGATTCTAATTTTATTCTCTGTCAATTTTTCAATTTTCAAAATAAGTAACCTCCGATATAAAGTATAATATTATTATAGCACCAATATATAACAATTTAAATAATAAAAATATGGAAATTATTATATCACATTATATTAAATAATTATTAAAATAGTGAAAGAAATTGTAAAATAACCCATAATAAATCCTTGAATTTACTTGAAAAAACAAGCAATTGCATATATAATATATTAGTATTTAACAAAGGAGAAATAAGGAGGAGCACAAATGGCAACAAGAGAAAAAAATATATGGATATTATTAGTATTTTTACTATCAGGTCTAGTAATAGGAGGACTTTTAGGAGAACTTGCAGCAAAGGTAGATTGGCTATGGTGGTTATCTTATGGACAAAGTTTTGGACTATCAACTCCGGTATCACTAGATTTAAATGTAATAACAATAACATTTGGGCTAATGTTTAAAATAAATATTGCAAGCATTGTAGGAATGGCAATAGCAATATTTATATATAGAAAAGTATAATGTAGAATTTTTTTAATTAAAGGATACAAAGTGCATTGCTTTTTGTTGGGGGCAATTTATATTGAAAGGGCGATTTTATGAGACTAAAAATGAAAGAGCTTCCAATATTAGAAAGACCATATGAAAAATTAGAAATTTATGGAGCCGAGATGTTATCTAATGCAGAACTTTTGGCAATAATAATAAAAACTGGAAACAAAAAAGAAACTGCAGTAGCACTTGCTCAGAAAATATTAAATTTAAATAAAAATTATAACAAGAATGATTTAAGATTTTTGCAAGAAATATCGATAGAAGAGCTTACAGAAGTTAAGGGGATAGGAAAAGTAAAAGCAATACAAATAAAAGCAGTATCTGAAATTGCAAAAAGAATAACAAAGCCAATTACAAATAAGATAAAAATAAGTAATACAAAAGATGTGGCAGAATTAGTAATGTCTGAACTAAGATACGAAAAAAGAGAAATAGCCAAAGTTATTATTCTTAATAACAAAAATATTGTATTAAGAATTGTAAACATATCGTTAGGAGGTTCAAATTTTGCATGTATAGAACCAAAAGATGTATTGGCAGAGGCTATAAAAATGCAGGCACCAAAGATAATACTTATTCATAACCATCCAAGTGGAGACCCAAAACCAAGCAAAAGTGACTATAAAGTAACAGACAGAATATATGAATGTGCTGATTTAATGGGAATTGAATTGTTAGACCATGTAGTAATAGGGGATGGAATATATGAGAGTGTATTAATGGGAAAGGAAACGTGAGAAATATGTTATTTGGACTAAAATCAAAAGATATTGGAATAGATTTAGGAACAGCCAATACTTTAGTTATACTAAAAGGAAAAGGAGTAATATTAAAAGAGCCATCTGTTGTAGCAATAGATAGAAGAAGTGGCAATATCTTAGCTACTGGTTATGAAGCAAAAGAAATGCTTGGAAGAACACCAGAAACTATTAAAGCAGTAAGACCATTAAAAGATGGTGTAATAGCAGATTTTACTGCAACACAGTTAATGCTTAAAAATATAGTGTCAAAAGTATGCCAAAGATATAACGCAGGAAGACCAAGAGTAGTTGTTGGAGTCCCATCTGGTATTACAGAAGTGGAAGAAAGAGCAGTAGAAGAATCAGTTTTAAGAGCTGGAGCAAAAGAAGTATATTTAATAGAAGAGCCAATGGCAGCAGCAATTGGTGCAAATTTAGATGTAGCAGAACCTACTGGAAATATAATAGTTGATATAGGTGGAGGAACAACAGAAGTTGCTGTAATTTCCTTAGGAGGAGTTGTAATAAGTAACTCTTTAAGAACTGCTGGAGACGAATTAGACGAAGATATAGTAAATTATATAAAAAGAGAAATGGGACTAGCAATAGGAGAAACAACAGCAGAAGAAATAAAAATAGAAATAGGATGTGCATTACCATTAATGACAGAAGCAAGCATGGAAGTAAGAGGAAGAGATTTAGGAAATGGGTTACCAAGAAATGTTATAGTTACTTCAACACAAATAGAAGAGGCAATGCATGATTCAATAAATGAAATAGTAGAAGTTGTAAAAGCTACATTAGAAAAAACTCCACCAGAACTTGCATCAGACATAGTAGAAAAGGGAATAGTGCTTGCAGGTGGAGGAGCACTAATCAGAAATCTAGACAAATTATTAAGCCAAAAAACAGAAATGCCAGTATATATTGCAGAAGATCCATTGGAATGTGTTGTAAAGGGAACAGGAAAAACTTTAGAAGACTTAGAAAGATTAAAAACTGTTCTTATAAATGCGCGTAAACGTAGATAAACAATAAATAAGAAAGGATTACAGCGATGTATAGAAACAATAAAACAAGTATTATAGGTATAGTAATAACAATAATAGTATTGATTATATTAGTTTTGCTTACCAATATAAATACAAATAAACTTTCTGGTGCAGAGAATTTATTTAGTAAACTTGTAATGCCTGTGCAAAATGGATTAACGCATTTAAAAAATAAAATTGCAAAAAATGATTCATTTTTCGAAAACATAGATAAGCTAGATGAAGAAAATAAAAAGCTAAAAGAAGAAAATAGTGAATTACAAAAAAAATTACAAGAGTTAGAAATAATAAAAACTGAAAATGCAACATTGAGACAATATGTAAATATGGCAGAAAAGTATGCAGAATACAAAACTGTACCAGCATATATAATAAATAAAGATGTTAGCAATTTAAGTGAAACAATGGTTATTAATGCAGGAAAATCAAGTGGAATAGATGTAGATATGCCAGTTATTACAGAACAGGGATTAGTTGGCTATATTATGTCTGTAACAGAAAATACTGCAAAGGTCCAACCAATAATAGACCCAGCAACTAATATAAGTGGGACAATAACAACATCAAGAGATAGTGTGATTGTAAGAGGAATTTTACGGAAGCAGTAACACATTAAAATTAATGTATATTCCAACAGATGCCGACTTAGTTTTAGAAGATACAATAGAAACTTCTGGATTAGGTGGAATATATCCAAAAGGAATACAAATAGGTAAAATAAAAGAAATAATAGAATCAAAAAATATAACAGACAGATATGCAATTGTAGAAACATCAGTGGATTTTTCAAAATTAGAAACAGTATTGGTAATAACAAAGTAATATAAAAGAAAAGGAGATATATTATGAACAATGAAATCTATGTAACACCACTTGCTGGAAGATATCCAAGTAAAGAGATGAACAAAATTTGGTCAAGTGATTCTAAATATTCAACATGGAGAAAACTTTGGGTTGCACTTGCAGAAACAGAAAAAGAGCTAGGAATTGATATAACAGACGAACAAATTAATGAAATGAAAGAAAATGTAAATAACATTGATTATGATGTAGTTGCAAAAAGAGAAAAAGAATGTAGACATGATGTTATGGCACATGTTTATGAATTTGGTACAAAATGCCCAAAAGCAAAACCAATAATACACTTAGGAGCAACATCTTGCTATGTAACAGATAATACAGACGTAATTTTAATGAGAGAAGCTTTAAAAATTATAAAAGCAAAATTAGTTAATGTAATAAATAATCTAAAGAAATTTGCAGATGAATATAAAGGAACAACTTGCCTAGGATATACACATTTTCAACCTGCACAGCTAACAACAGTTGGTAAAAGAGCAACACTTTGGATGCAAGATTTGTTAGAAGATTTAGAAGAACTAGAATTTGTAGAATCAAGAATGAAACTTTTGGGTTGCAAAGGAACAACAGGAACACAAGAAAGCTTTATGAAATTATTTAAAGATGAAGAAAAAGTAAAACAAATAGATGGAAAAATAGCAAAGAAAATGGGATTTGACAAAGTATATGCAGTATCTGGACAAACATATACAAGAAAGTTGGATTCAATAGTATTAAATTGCTTATCAGGAATAGCAGAAAGTGCATCAAAATTTGCAAATGACATGAGACTTTTACAACACGAAAAAGAATTAGAAGAACCATTCGAAAAAGGACAAATTGGATCATCAGCGATGGCATATAAAAGAAATCCAATGAGATGTGAAAGAATAAATTCACTTTCAAGACATGTAATGGTACTTTCAAATGATGCAAAAATAACAACTGCAACACAATGGCTAGAAAGAACACTTGATGATTCTGCAAATAAGAGAATATGCGTGCCAGAAAGCTTTTTAGCAACAGATGCAATATTAATTCTTTATGAAAACATATCATCAAATATTGTAGTATATAAAAACGTAATAAAAACAAATATGATGCAAGAACTTCCATTTATGGGAACAGAAGAAATACTTATGAATGCAGTTTTAAAAGGTGGAGATAGACAAGAATTACATGAAAAAATAAGAGTATACTCAATGGAAGCTGGAAGAGAAGTAAAAGAATTTGGTAGACCAAATGATTTAGTAGATAGAATAGCAGCAGACGAAACATTTGGACTAACCAAAGAAGAAATTTTACATATATTAAATCCAGATCACCTTTGTGGAAGAGCAAAAAATCAAGTAACAGATTTTATAGAAGAATGTGTAAATCCAGTACTAGAAAAATATAAAGACTTAATAAACGAAGAAAAAGTAGAGATAAATGTCTAGAAAAAATGAGACAAAATGGGACAGCCCATTTTTGTCTCATTAATTATAAATAATAGAGGAAAATATGAAAATAGTTGATTGGTTTAGAAGAATTAGACTGCGAAAAAGATTACTAATACCTAGCAGTAATCCTGATTACGAAGATTCAATTAAGCAAGTAAAAGAAAAAATTATAAACAGTATGCAGGACAGAGAATTTAGCAAAATTGAAGAGGCTTATTATGTATATATAGAATTAGGAAAAATTTTATCAGAAGATCCTATTAATGCTTTTGGGGAAGTTGAAGAGAGAAGAGGCCTATTCAATAAAAAAATAGGAAAAGAACTTCAAGGAAATTGTAAAGCTATAGCGGAATTATATGTAAGTATATTAGGAGATATAGGAATAAACTCGGATTTAATAAAAGTAAATGAGAACCCAGGAGCACATGTGGACGCAGTATTAAATATTGAAGGAAAGAATTATATAACTAATCTAATAGGTGATTTATCAAGAATAAAAACTGCAAAAAGAGTAAATTCATTTGCATTTAATTTAGAGAATAATAGAAATATTATGTATTCACCAACATATAAAGATAGAGTAAAAAAATGTTATAACTTATCCTTCCTACCAAGAGAAGAAATAGAAAGAATGGATAAAAAATTAGGATATAGTTATAGTAACGAAAGTGAAAAAGATAATAATAAAAGAGGTATATATACAGAGGATGTATTTGAAAGAATAAAACAAGAATTAGCAGATCCAGAGAAGTTTAAAAAATATGTTCTAAAAGGAAGAGAAGATGTACGAGAAGAAGATATATTCAAATATAAATTAGAATTTCTTTTAGAAAATATGGATAAGTTTTCCACATATAATTCGAATGCAAGATATTTGGAAAATATAAGGTATTACTTTTATACACTAAAAAAGTTTTTTTCGGAAGAAGAGGCAAAAAGAATAAATATGTATGCATGTGTGAACAATGGTGACTTTTCTAAAATACATTCTATTGTAAAATTAAGACCATCAGAAAAATCAAAAGGAGAAAATACATATTTTGCTTATAATAATACCGATAGAAAATATAAAGAAATTTCAAGAGAAGAATTAAAAAGATTTGTAGATAGGGCAAAAGGTTTAGAGATAATTGGTGAAATAGACAACAAAGAACAAATAGATATAGAAGAATTAGAGTTATAAAATGAGACAAAAGAGGAGTGTCCCCTTTTGTCTCATTTATTTAAAATTTCTTTCCTGTTATTTTTTCATATGCTTCAATATATTTATTCCTTGTAGTCTCTAAAACATCTTTTGGAAGTTCGGCAGGAGGATTGTTTCTATATCCATTATTTGATAGCCAGTCTCTTAAGTATTGCTTATCAAAACTTTTTTGACCTCTACCTACTTCATAATCGTCAAGGGGCCAGAATCTACTAGAATCAGGAGTTAAAACTTCATCTCCTAAGACTAAATTAGCATTTTCATCTAAACCAAATTCAAACTTTGTGTCTGCTATAATTATTCCTTTAGAAAGAGCATAATCAGCACATTTTTTATAGATATTAATTGTAGCATTTTTTACTTTTTCAGCAAGTTCATCACCTAAAATTTCTTTACATCTTTCGAAAGAAATATTTTCGTCATGATCTCCAAGTTCAGCCTTTGTAGAAGGCGTAAAAATTGGTTCATCTAATTTTTGACATTCTTGTAAACCTTCTGGCAATTTAATATTGCAAACAGTACCAGTTTTTTGATATTCTGCCCAACCAGAACCTGTAATATATCCTCTTACAATGCATTCAACTGGAAGCATTTTTAGTTTTTTTACTAGCATACTTCTGTCTTTAAATTCTTCTTTTCTAAATTCGTCTGGAAATTCCTCATAATTTGTAGTAATTATATCATTTGGTATAATATCAGAAACAAAATTAAACCAAAATTCAGATAATTTATTTAGAATTTTTCCTTTATCCAAAACAGGATTTGGCATAATAAAATCAAATGCAGAAATCCTATCAGAAACAACCATCATAAGTTTATCATCATCTACTTCATATATTTCACGAACTTTACCACTACTAATTTTTTTCATAAAATAACAATCCTTTCTAAATTAATAATTTTCATAACCTACATCTTGTAATTTTGCATCTTTTTCCATAACAGCATCTTTTAATCCAGCTTTAAAATCAGCTAATTTATTACGTATATCTTCATTTGAAACGCCTATTATTTGAGTTGCTAAAATAGCTGCATTTTTTGCACCATTTATTGCAACTGTCGCAACAGGAATACCAGAAGGCATTTGCACAATTGAATAAAGTGAATCAATACCATTTAAAGCCTTAGAATGAATAGGAACACCAATTACTGGGCATGTATTTACTGCTGCAAAAATTCCAGGTAAATGGGCTGCACCACCAGCACCAGCAATAATTGCTTTAACACCTCTATTTTTAAGATTTTTTGCGTAATCAATTGCTTCATCTGGGCATCTATGAACAGATAAAATTTTCATCTCATAAGAAATTCCCATATTATCCAAGAATTTGGCACTATCTTTCATTATAGGTAAATCAGAATCACTACCCATAATTATTGCTACATCAATATTTTTTTCCATTTTCCCCTCCCAAAAAATAAATCTGAATTAATTATATTATATAAAATTATAATATACAAGAAAATAAATGAATTCATAAAGTAAAAATAGTTTTAACACTGAGACAATTAGATTAGAAAAATATTACAAAGAAAAGTAATTATTCGACAAATTTTAACAAAATATTTAAATAAAAGGTGATATATTAGCATTGTAAATTATGGAGGTGTGTTATATGAATGAATTAGATGATGTTTTGGATGATTTATATAATGGAAAAATTAATGTAAATATTAAGTTATCAAATTCAGATGAATACCGTAAAATTCTAAAAGAATGTAATACGGTATTAAAAGAAATTGAAAATAAGCTAAATGAAAAAGATAAAAAAATATTAAATAAATATATAGAGAAAAAGTCACAAATAGTAAGTTTAGAATGTAAAGAAAAGTTCCTTGAGGGCTATAAACTAGCATCAAAACTGATAATTGCCGGAATAAAATAAAGATTTTTATTCTTTTTTTGAATTCATAAATTTTATTAAATTAATAATGGTCTCTTTATCTCTAGAATCTAAGGAGTAGAAACCAATCAACTCAGGATCTATTCTCAAATCGTTGTTAATTTTTAAATAGTCCTGAAGAATAAAAGTTGGAGATACTTCATATAAATTACATAATTTAACGAAAGTAGGAATGCTTCCGACAGTTTTCCCACGCTCCAAATCAGATATATATCTAGAACCTAGTTGGAGTTGCTCAGCAACATATTCTTGCGTATAGCCCTTTGCTCGTCTAGTTGTTTTAAATATTTTACCCAATGAGATATTAATATCATTTTCCATATGATCACCCACTTAATTAATTATATTATTAAGTATATCAAATTAATTTATACACATAAACAGTATAACATACGATATATAACGTATGAAATACCGAAATAAAAACTATTATTATAAAATTAGCGAAATAAAAAACAATATAAAATACGATAAAATTCGGAAAATATGTTGAAAAAAATGTCGGCTTATGATAAAATCTAATCACATTAAGAAGTGACGCTAAAAAATAGAATATGACATAGGAGGAATGAGTATGAATAATTCAAATTTAAAAATTCTTACAAATGTTTCAATCACTTCAATTGCTTCAACATTTAATAGCGCTCAACAATGTGGTTCTGGTGGTTGTGGCGGAGGAGCTGCATGTGGAGGAAATTGTGGCTCAGGAGGTGGCTCTGGTTGCGGAGCTGGCTAAAGAGTAATTAAAATCTAGGTTACATTGTCTATAGTGCAACCTAGATTTTAATTTAAATTGTTTAAGGGAGGATTAAAAATAATGGAAGATTTATATCCATATTATTCAGCTCACTTAATAAATACTAATTCAAATTTATTGGTGTTTAGAATTGAAGACAATGAAATTACAATAAGATTTAATAAAGATTTAATATTAAAAATAATAAATCTATGTAATGGTACATTTTCAAGTGATACAATAGCAAAGAGAATAGCAGAAGATACAAAAAATGATATTAAGTACATAGAAGCAATTATTGAGGATCTTGTTTCTTTAAAAATTTTAGTAGATAGTAGAAAACAAATGTTATGTGCACATTCATTAACATTTAATCCAAGCTTATATTATCAACGCCTTAATAATGAAAAAGTTATTCAAATACAAAACAACCATCCTAATTATATGTTAGAATCAAAAAAATCAATTAAATTAAAGGATGTTAAAAGGTCAAATTTCTTAAGTCTTTTAGAAAAAAGATATTCTTGTCGAAATTTTGATAGTAGAGCTATACCAACTGATAAAATATTTTCTATCTGTAAAAGTTCATATAGTTCAGAAATCAAACCAGTAGCATCTGCAGGAAATCTCACACCACTTTCAATCTTTGTAATTCTATTAAAAGGAACAAATGAGATTCCAAGAGGAATCTATCAATATGATAATGATAATGAAAAATTAAATCAAATACGAACAGATATTACAGATGAAGAATTGATCTATGCATTTAATGATGAGAGTATCATATTTGGAGCTCCATGTATATTTGTAATTGCAGCGGATTTAAATAGACATATGTCTAAATATTCAAATAGAGGCTATAGATTTACATTATTAGAAGTAGGACATGTGTTGCAAAATATAACAGTTGAGGCAATAGAACAGAAAGTTAATTCAATAGAATATGGAGGATTCAAAGATGTGGCAATTTCTAATTTAATAGGATTAAAAAATGAATTATTACCAATAGCATGCATTGCAATAGGCTATTCATCAGATAGTATAAAAAATAATAATGAAAAAAATAAAATTGATTTTGATAATTTCGAAGAAGAACTTATCAATAAACTTAATATAATTGATAAAGTTGTAGCTGTTAAGAATAGTGAACTCGAAAATTCATGTATTAATGTTGTTGTATCACATTATAATCGAGCTGAACCTAGAGCATCAAGGGACAATGACAGATATGGAACAGGAATAGATAAAACTTTTTTTGGGGCGGCAACAAAATCATTAATGGAATCATATGAAAGATATATATGTGGTAGATTTTATTATGATGTTCATGCTAGTGCAAAAGAAATAAAAGATAAGGTAATGAATTGTGATATCTATTTTCCATATTCAGATGAACAAATAAGAAAACTTAATCTTTCGCATTTTAATAAAGAAGATAAGATGTTTTGGATAAAAGGAGTTGATTATAAAGGTAATCAAGTTCTTATACCAGTTGATTTTTGCTTTTTTCCATTAGTAGAAGAGTCAGTTGGTAGAAAATTACTACATCATTCTAATTCAAGCGGATGCGCTGCTCATTTCAACTTGGATGAAGCAAAAAAATCAGCAGTTGCAGAATTATTAGAAAGAGATGCCCTAATGAGAACATGGTTACTAAAAAGTGTTCCTAATAAAATAAGTCATACTTCATTGCCAATAAACATTCAAAAGCGAATAAACAAATATGAAGATAAAGGATTTTCTATATCGGTTTTATCATTATCTAACTTATATGCGTTTTCTATACTTATATGTGCGACCAGAGATGATTGCATACCATATTTTGTAAGTGGAGCAGCTACTTCATTTGATAATATAAATGAAGCTATTCAAAAAGCTTTTAATGAAATGGAATATTCAATAATAGTTTATTCTGAAAATACTGAAAAAATAAATATATTACCTCAGAATGTTTGTACTCCTGTAGAACATGGAAATTTATATGCTTATTCTGATCAATCTAGCAAGGTGAAATTTCTATTTACGGGTAATAGTGTAGAAGCTAATAATATAAAATTAGAAAAACAAGGACAGATAGAAGATTTAGATATTGTTTTTATGGAGTACAAGCCTATTATGAAGCAAATTCATGTTGTTAGGGCTTTTTCAAACAAATTGATACCAATAAACTTTGGATATGGAAGTGATTTCTATTGTCATAAAGAATTAGAAAACAAAATTAAAATGTATGATGGATTTCCGCATTTTTTTGCATAGGTTGTTATATAATAAGTAAAATCATATAAAGGAGGGGACAATGTCTCAGATACAAATTAATAATTTAAATTTTATTTACCCAGGACAGACCGAATATATTTTTAAAAATGTAAATTTAACATTAGATACAGATTGGAAACTAGGACTTATAGGAAGAAATGGAAGTGGTAAAACTACACTTTTAAAATTACTTTTAGGTGAATACGAAAGTAACAATGCTATAAGCAAGAATATAGAATTTGAATATTTTCCTTATGAAATTAAAAATGAAAACGATTTAACTATTAATATTGCCTATAAAATTCTTCCGAATTTGGAAGAATGGAGATTATATAAGGAACTTAATTTAATTAAAATGGATGCTAATATTTTATACAGAAATTTCAGTACGTTAAGTGGTGGAGAGATGATAAAATTCCTTTTAATTTGTGCATTCTTAAAAGAAAATAAGTTTTTACTTATAGATGAACCAACTAATCACATTGATGAAGAAAGTAAAGATTCGCTAATAGAATATTTAAAACAAAAAAAAGGATTTATACTGGTTTCACATGATAGAAAAATATTAAATGAAGTAGTTGATCATATTCTATATATAGGAAAACAAAATATTACATTGGAACAAGGAACATATAATTCATGGAAATTTAATAAAACAAATAGAGATAATAATGAGATTGAGCAAAATAAACGATTAAAAAATGATATTATGAAATTAGATGCAATCGCCAAAAAAACTGAAAATTGGTCTAATGCTGTGGAAAAGAGTAAAAAAGGTGCTGTAGACAAAGGACACGTAGGACATCAGGCTGCTAAGATGATGAAGAGAGCAAAGGTTTTAGAAAGCAGAAGAGATAAAAAAATCGAAGAAAAAACAGGCCTTTTAAAAGACATAGATATATCACCGGACTTGCAAATGAAACCATTAATTGCTTCTAGAAAAAATCTAATTTTAGTGCAAAATTTATCAATATTTTATGACAAAAAAATATTATTTAAGAACTTAAATTTTGAAATAAATTCTGGAGAAAGAGTTGCAATAGAAGGAAAAAATGGAAGTGGTAAATCTAGCATTGTAAAATTAATAGTTGGTGAAAATATACCAAATAATAAAGGTTTAAAAGTCATGCCAAACCTGAAAATTTCATATGTATCACAAATGACAGATGAAGTAAAAGGAACTATTTCAGAGTATGCCAGATATAACAACGTTGATGAAGGTATTTTTAGGGCAATGCTTCAAAAACTAGGAGTTGATAAAGAAAAACTAGACAAGAATTTATCGGATTTAAGTGAAGGACAAAAGAAAAAAGTAATGATTGCAAGGAGTATTTCTGAGGATTCTGAGATTTATATTTGGGATGAGCCATTAAACTATCTAGACATTCAATCTCGTGAACAAATAGAGAATATGATTTTAAAATATGAACCAACTATGCTTTTTATTGAGCATGATAATGTGTTTATAAACAAAATTGCTACTAAAGTAATACAATTACCTGAAGAGTAAAAAACGCGTAATACAAAATATTTAAATGAAAGAGAAAGCAAAAAATAGATCTCAAAAGAGGTCTATTTTTTATGGGATAAAATGTCATAAAATAAATTAATCAACCTAACACCAATTTACATAAATAGGAATATATTATTAATATAGTAGGAGGAATAGCATGAAAGAAGTTTTAAGATTAGAAAATATAAACAAGACATATCAAGCAAAAAATGGGGAAATAGAAGCTTTAAGAAATATAAATTTTAATGTAAATGAAGGCGAATTTGTTAGCATAATTGGACCAAGTCGGATGTCGGAAAATCAACATTACTTTCAATAATTGCAGGGCTAGAAGAAAAATCAAGTGGAAAGATATATATAGATAATGTAGAAACAGAAAATGTATCAAACAAAATTGGATATATGCTTCAAAAAGATAGTTTACTAGAATGGAGAACTATATATAACAATGTGGTTTTTGGGTTGGAAATAACAAAAAGAAAAACTAAAGAAAATGAGCAATATGTAAAAGATTTATTAAAAAAATATAATCTTTATGAATTTAAAGATAAATACCCATCTCAATTATCAGGAGGAATGAGGCAAAGAGTGGCACTAATTAGAACACTTGCAATAAGACCAGAAATTCTTCTATTAGATGAAGCTTTTTCAGCTCTTGATTATCAAACAAGAATAATGGTAACAAAGGATATATACAAAATTCTAAAAAACGAAAATATTACCACAGTAATGGTAACACACGATATATCAGAGGCTATTAGTATGTCTGACAGAATAGTAGTACTTACAAAAAGACCAGCAACTGTTAAAAAAATTGATACAATAGATTTTGAAATAGAAGGAAGAGATCCTATGAACTGCCGTAAAAGTCCAAAATTCAGTAAATATTTTGATAGCTTATGGAAGGAGCTAGATGTTGATGCAAAAGAAAAATAATTCAGAAGAAAGAAAGAAGTATCTAAAAAAAATTAGATTAACAAAAATATTAACATTATTTACACAAATTACAGTAGCTGTTGCATTTGTAGCATTATGGGAGATACTAGCCAATAAAGGAGTAATAGATAGCTTTATAACAAGCCAACCATCTAGAATGCTAAAAACCTTTATGAATTTATCTCAAAATGGACTATTAGAACACTTAGGAGTTACATGTTATGAAACAATAGTAGGATTCTTATCTGGAGCTATACTTGGAGTGATTATTGCAATAATACTATGGTGGTCAAAATTCCTATCAAAGGTATCTGAACCATTTTTAGTAGTATTAAATAGTTTACCTAAAATAGCACTTCGGACCGGTAATAATAATATGGGTAGGAGCAGGAACAGGCGCAATTATAGTAATGGCATTGGCAATATCATTAATAGTTACAATTCTAGAAATATTAAATGGTTTTTTAAATACAGATAGCGAAAAAATAAGAATGGCAAAAACTTTTAATGCAAATAAATTGCAGATATTAACAAAAATAGTAATACCAGCAAATATTTCTACATTTATAAATTCGTTAAAAGTGAATATAGGGCTTTCATTAGTCGGAGTAATATCAGGGGAATTCTTAGTATCAAAAGCAGGACTTCGGCTATTTAATAGTGTATGGAGGTCAAGTGTTTCAGCTAGATTTAGTAATGGCAAGTGTAGTAATACTTGCAGCTGTCGCAGCAATTATGTATGAGGCAGTAGTCCTACTAGAAAAAATAATTTTAAAAACAAAAAAATTTGGATAAATTGTAATTTGACACGGTAGGGGTCGCCTCGGCGACCCGAAAGCATAGCAGGTTTTGCAATATACATGTTTTAAACAAATTACAATCAATTGAAAGGAGAAAAATTTTGAAAAAATATATTATAGGCATACTTATAATCTTATTAGTTGTTGGTGGAATTTTAGCATATTCTATGCTTAAAGATAAAAATAACGGAAACACAGAAATGACAAAAATAAGATTAAATGAAGTTACACGTTCAGTTTTTTATGCGCCACAATATGTTGCAATTAGCAATGGATATTTTAAAGAAGAAAATCTGGATATAGAAATTACCACAGGTCAAGGTGCAGATAAGGTAATGACAGCAGTACTTGCTGGTCAAAGTGATATAGGCTTTGCACGGACCGGAAGCTGCAATTTATGTATATAACGAAGGAAAAGAAGATTACATGCAAGTATTTGCACAAATGACTAAAAGAGATGGATCTTTTCTAGTTAGCAGAAAAGAAAACAAAGACTTTAAATGGACAGATTTAAAAGGTTCTACCATTATCCCTGGTAGAAAAGGTGGAGTACCATATATGACATTTGAATATGTACTAAAACAAAGTGGATTAGATACAAAAAAAGATGTAATATTAGATGATAGTATTAAATTTGACTTAATGGCAGGAGCATTTGCAGGGGGTAAAGCAGACTATGTTACACTATTTGAACCAACAGCATCAATGACAGAAGCACAAGAAAAAGGATATATAGTAGCATCAGTTGGAGAAGCAGGAGGAGAAATACCATATACAGCATACTTTGCAAAAAAGAGTTATATAAACAATAATAAAGATATAATTCAAGGCTTTACAAATGCAGTATATAAGGGCCAAACATGGGTAAAAGAACATACAGCAAAAGAAATTGCAGAAAAAATACAAAACTTTTTCCCAGATACAGATTTAAGTATGTTAGAAAGTTCAATTCAAAGATATAAAGACATAGATGCTTGGAATGAAACACCAGTACTAAAACAAGAAGCTTTTGAAAAATTACAAACAGTAATGCAAGAAGCAGGAGAACTTACAACAAAAGCACCTTATGAAACAATAGTAAACAACGAATTTGCAAAGAAAGCTATTAAATAAAAACAAAACATAGCGCAAGTCAAAGGGGATAGACTTACGCTATGCTTCTCATAATATTTAATATATATCATGGAGGATAATTACATTATATATTACCAAATCTTAAATTAAGTTTAAAAATTACAATTTATCCAACCAATCTAAAATAAAGTTATAAACCTCCAATTTATTTACCTCATTAAGTAATTCATGTCTAGCGTTTTTAAACAATCTTAAATACACATTTCTGGTTCCGTCTTTTTTAAGCATTTTATATACTCTTAAAACACCTTTACCATTTTGCCCAACAGGGTCTTCATCGCCAGAGAAAATTAATATAGGAACCTTTACGGTTTTATTAACATTTTTCTGTTTAGATAAATATTGAGTTCCACTCAATAAATCATAATATGCTTGAACAGAAAACATTTTTCCGCATTTCTCATCTTCTATAAATTTATTAACTTCATTTTCATCACTGCAAATCCAGTCAGAAGGAGTTCTGTTTGGTTCAAACTTTTTATTAAAAGAACCTGTAACAAGATGCTCAATCAATTTACTTTTATACCTTTTACCTTTAAAAGTAGAAATTATTTTAATAAGCAGTTTCCCAGAAATAAGCCCATATTTTTGCCCACTTGTTCCAGAAATAATTACACCAGTTAAATTATCATCATATTTTGTAATATATGTACGAACAATAAGTGAGCCCATACTGTGTCCCATAACAATATAAGGTAGATTAGGATACTCATTATGAACTTTATTTTGAAGGATATGAACATCTTCTACTAACCTATCCCAGCCATTATTATCAGCAAAATATCCAAAATCATCTTCACATTTAGCTGTATTACCATGACCTAAATGATCATGACCAACTACAATGTAACCATTGTTGGCTAAAAAATTAGCAAAATCATTATATCTACCAATATGCTCTTGCATGCCGTGAACTAATTGTATTATTCCTTTGTGCTCTTTAAAATCATTATTAATCCATTTTTTTGCAAATACATCAAATCCTGTACTCGACTTAAAACTAAAAGTACTTTCCACTATAATCCTCCAATACAAATTATTACATAATAATATATCATAAAAATTTAAACAATAGAAGAGTTGAAAATAAAAAATAATTGTAATAAAATATTAAAAAAAGATAAAAATAAAAAGTAGGGATCGCAGTCCTCGGCGCCCCCTGCTTAAAAAAGATAGGAGTGAAAAATATGGAATATAGATATAAACCAGAAGGAGTATGCTCAAGAGAATTGGTATTCGATATAGAAGGAGATATTGTAAAGTCAGTAAAAGTTGTTGGAGGATGTCCAGGAAACACAGTAGGAATTTCAAAATTGGTAGAAGGAATGAAAATAAAAGACATAATAAAAAAACTAAAAGGAATTCCATGTGGATATAGGGGAACATCTTGTCCAGACCAAATTGCAAGAGCATTAGAAAAATATATAATTAAATAATGTAGGTGATGGCGCCATAGGCAATATGCACTACAAAGAAATTACTAAAAGATAAGAAGGAATAAAATATGATAAAAATAGCATTTTTTGATACAAAAGAATATGATAAAAAATTGTTTGATGAATACAATAAAAAATATGGTTATGAAATAACATATTTAGAATCAAGATTAAATAGTGAAACTGCACCACTAGCAAAAGGATTTGACGTTGTATGTATATTTGTAAACGACGTAGTAGACGAAAAAACAATTAAAATCTTAGAAGAAGATGGAGTAAAATTAATAGCTTTAAGATGTGCAGGATTTAATAATGTAGATATAAAAAAGATTGGAGAAAAGCTAAAAGTTGTAAGAGTACCAGCATATTCTCCTTATGCTGTTGCAGAACATGCAGTAGCATTACTTTTAAGTATTGATAGAAAAATATATAAAGCGTACCAAAGAACAAAAAAATACAATTTTACTTTAAACGGACTATTAGGATTTGATATACATGGTAAAACAGTTGGAGTTATAGGTTCAGGAAAAATTGGGAAAGTATTTATAAACATTATGAATGGTTTTGGATGTAGAGTATTAGCATATGATAAATTCCCAGATGAAAAAGCAGCAAAAGAAATGAATTTTGAGTATGTAGACTTAGACACATTATATAAGGAATCAGATATAATATCACTTCATTGTCCATTAACAGACGAAAATTATAAAATGATAAATGAAGAATCATTAGATAAAATGAAAGATGGGGTTGTATTAATAAACACAAGTAGAGGAAAATTAATAGACACAAAAAGCTTAATAAAAAGGTTAGAACAAGGCAAAATTGGTGGACTTGGTTTAGATGTTTATGAAGATGAAGAGGAATTCTTTTTAAATGATATGTCTAATTCATATATAAGAGATGAAGAACTCTCAATATTACTTACTATGCCAAATGTAGTAGTAACATCACATCAAGCATTCTTTACGAAAGAAGCTCTAAATAAAATTGCATTAGACACATGCGAAAATATAAAAGAGTTTTTTGAAACAGGAGATTGTAAAAATAAGGTATAAAAATAATAGCTTGCAAGTTTTACTTGTAAGCTATTTATATATTTTTATTTATTTTACTTCAGAAAAAGAATTTTTACCTGTACCGCAAATTGGGCAAACCCAGTCAGCCGGCAAATCTTCAAATTTAACTGCTTCTTTGTTCTCATCATAAATGAATCCACAAATGTCACACTTATAGTCCATAATATCATCCCTTCTAGTTAAATATATAATATAATAATATAATAAACTTGAAATGTCAATTAAAATATATACAGAGACAAGCTAAATATGATATAATAACTATTGTAAAAAGAGGAGATTTTATGGAACAAGAATACATTTTAGAAAATTGTAAATCTTTTGAACCAGAGCATATTTTTGAATGTGGACAATGTTTTAGATGGAATAAGCAAGAAGATGGAAGCTATACAGGAATATTTAAACAAAATGTTGTAAATGTAAAAAAAGCGGATAATAAAATAATTTTTAGAGGAATATGCAAAGAAAATATAAAAGACGAGTGCATAAAATATTTTGATTTAAATACTAATTATGACAATATAAAAAGTAAATTATCAAATGTGGATAATTACTTAAAAACTAGTATTGAATATGGAGAAGGAATTAGAATACTAAATCAAGATTTATGGGAAACACTTATTTCATTTATAATATCAGCAAATAATAATATTCCTAGAATAAAAGGAATAATAGAAAGAATTTCCAAAAGTTATGGCGAAAAAATAGTTTGGGATAAGGCTGAATACTACACATTCCCAACACCACAAGAATTGTCTAAAGCAAGTGTAGAGGATTTAAGAAACATTGGACTTGGATTTAGAGATGTAAGAGTATATGAAACAACTAAAATAATAAATGAAAATCCAAATAAGTTAAAAGAATTAGAAGACGAAAAAGATGTAAATAAATTAAGAGAAGAATTATTAAAGTTCCCAGGGGTAGGACCAAAAGTAGCAGATTGTGTAATGCTATTTTCCACACTAAAAAAATTAGAAGTATTCCCAATAGATGTTTGGGTACGAAGAGTTATGAATGAATTATATATAAAAAATGAGGATGAAACAAAAATAAATAAAAAAGAAATAGAAGAATTGGCCAAAACAAAATATGGCAATTTAGCAGGTATAGCACAACAGTATTTATTCTATTGGAGAAGGGGAGCTTAGAGTGAATAAGGGGATACAAAAGAATTTATTAAAAATACTAAGTTTTACTATAGTTTTTATAGCAGTATTATTAATTAACAAAAAAATATATGCAAAAAGCTACACAATTGATAATATGGATATTCAAGCAGAAATACAACAAAATGGCTCAATTAATATTAATCAAAAGATTACATACAATTTTGTTGGTAATTATAATGGAATATATATAACAATTCCATATTTACTTGAAGATAGTCAAGCTAAAGAAGTAAATCTTGAAACAAAAGATTATAGTATATATAACGGAAATAAAGTAACTATAAATAAAATTATAGATTCTCAAAATGTTGAATATATCGAAGGGTTTTACGTAGATGGAGCTGTAAATGGTGGAATTTATACAGTAGATGCGGATAAGCAAAAATATAAAATAAGTGTATATTCTCCATCTAAAAATACAACAAAAACATTTACATTAAATTATAGTATATCAAATGTATGTGTTAAGCATAATGATGTAGCAGAATTGTATTATAATTTTATTGGTGGAGAATGGGATGTAGATATAAAAAAATTAAATATAGATGTAGTACTACCAAACAATCAATCCAAAGAAAATTTATATGCATTTGGACATGGACCATACAATGGAGTAGTTACAATAGAATCTCCAAATAAAGTGAATTTTAAAGTAAATAATGTAAAAAAACGGACAATATGTAGCAGCAAGGGTTGTATTTGATAAAAGTAACATAAAAAATAGTGCAAAACTTTCAAATAAAGATATGTTATTTAAAATAATGCAAGAAGAAGAAGGCATTTATAAAAATAATGAAAAGAAACAAAGATTTACTATAAAAGTATTGTTACTAGCAATAGCACTGTTCATATATTGGGTAATATTAATATTCGTATATGAAAAAGATAAGAAATATGTTACTGCGTATACTGGAGAAGATGAATTATTAAAAAAATATAATCCATTAATAGCAGGTTGCATACAGGGAAGCAGAGATGTTTTAGCAAGAGACATTATTGCCGTTATACTAAACTTAATAGATAAAAAATTAATCAAAATGGAGATACTGCCAAGTGCTAGAACAAATGAATCATATACATATATATTATCAAGGCCTAGTGCAAAAGAAGAAACAGAAATGGATGAAATAGAGAAGTACATATACCATTGGTTATTTGGAGATAAAACATCTATAGATTTTGCAGAAAGGTTAAAAGAATTGCCAAAAGAAGATGATGCAAATAAGAAGTTTAAACAATTGAGCAAAATGGCAAAAGCAAAATTGAATAGAGTTGGAGCAAATGTTAGCAAAGTACCAATGGCTGTAAGAGTATTTAATGTAATGCTATTTTTTATAAGTATAATTATTGCATTAATCCATTTTCAATATAATAAGTTAAACATATATAATCCAGAAGCAATAAAAGGTATTAGTATTGAAATTATAGAGGTGTTTTTGTTGTGTTTCCCAATGCTCCTTGGAATTTTATATATTCCAATATATTTAATGATATGTACAAGACATAGAGTAAACAAAGCTATAAGAAAATTTACAGGTCAAAAAGTGGTAACAACAACAGTAACCATAGTATTAATATTTTTTGTAGTTATGCTAATAACATTACTATTTGGTGAAAGCTTAAGATTTTTAATAATAGATGAATTATTAATATCAATTTCTCTTATAATAATGCTTACAGATAATTTAATGCTAAAGAATGAATCAATTATGATAGAAGACTTTAGTAGATTAAATATGATAAAAGATAAATTAGAAGATGATACATTATTTAAAGATAGAGATGTAGAACAAGTAACATTATGGGAAAAATATTTGGCATATGCAGTTGCGTTTGGAGTGGCAGATAAAATTATTAAAAGAATTAAAGAAATAAACATTGATGATGACTTAGAAAAAATATTAGAGAGTAAAATGCTCTTTGATGATATAGCATCAGGATATTATAATTTCTATGCAAATGCTAGTTTAGACAGAAGATTTGTAAAAGGATATTCGAGAATAACAGGAGAAGTTTTATCTTCTATGCGGAGAAGCAGGATCTTCTGGAGGAGGCTTTTCAGGAGGAAGCGGCCGGAGGATTTTCTGGTGGCGGAGGATTTTCTGGCGGAGGTGGCCGAGGAGGCGGCCGGAGGAGCCTTTTAATAAGGAGTGAATTATGAGTTTAAGGTTGATTTATGGAAGAGCAGGAACTGGGAAAAGCCAGTTCTGCTTAAACAAAATTAAAGAGCAAATAAATAATAAAACAGCACAAAAAATATATCTTGTTGTGCCAGAACAATTTTCATTTTCAACAGAAAAAAGATTGCTAGAAACACTAGAACAAAATAGTGTAATAAATGCAGAAGTTATAACATTTAAAAGAATGGCACATAGAATTTTTACAGAAGTTGGAGGACTTACAGAAGTAAACTTATCAAAAACAGGTAAGGCAATGCTTGTAAGCAACATATTAGAAAAATATAAAAAAGATTTACAATTTTTAAATAAATCATCCGAAAATATAGATATAGTATTAAGGACTATAACGGAATTAAAAAAGCATGATGTAAAACTAGAAGATTTAGAGCAAAAACAAAAAGAGACAGAAGACGAATACTTAAAAATAAAATTAAATGATATAAATACAATATACAAAAAATATGAGGAAACATTACAAAATAAGTATATAGACGAAGATGATATACTTACAATTCTTGCAAAGAAAATAGAAGAAAGCAGTATGTTTGATAATTCATATATTTACATAGATGAATTTTCTGGTTTTACAAGACAAGAATACAATGTAATAAAAGAATTATTAAAAAAGGCCAAAGAGATTGATATTACAATATGTTCGGACGAAATAAATATACAAAAACAGCCAGAAGAAGATATTTTTTATCAAAACAAAATGGTAATTCAAGAATTAATAAAATGTGCTCAAGAGGTTAATGTAAATTTAGAAGAAAATATAGAATTAAAAAATACTTATAGATTTAAAAATGAGGAATTAAAACATTTAGAAAAAAATATTTATGAGGTACCATATAAAATATATGAAAAACCAGTAAACAATATACATATAAGCTTGCTTAGTCAGCCATATTCAGAAGTAGAATATGTAGCAAAAACGATAATAGAATTAGTAAGAGAAAAAAAATATAGATATAAAGATATATCAGTAATTACAAAAAATATAGATGAATACACAAACATAGTAAAAGCAATTTTCGAAAAATATGAAATACCAGTATTTATAGACCAAAAAGAAGATTTAAGTCAAAATATTTTAGTAAAATATGTGCTTTCAATTTTAGAAATATATGCAAAAAGTTGGTCACAAGATGCAGTACTTGCTTATATAAAAACTGGTTTTCTTCCACTAGAAAAAGAAGATATATATAATTTAGAAAACTATTGCAAAAAGTGGGGAATAAAAGGCAACAAATGGTATAAAGAAGATTGGAAATATGATAGATTAAACAAAGATGTAGAAAAGCTAAACGAATTAAGAAGAAAAATTGTAGAACCACTATTAAAACTAAAAACAAGTTTAGACGAATCAAAGCTAGCAGAAGAAATAACAACAAAGTTATATAGGTTTTTAGAAGAAAATCAAATAAGAGAAAAACTAGAAGAAAAAGCAGAAAAATTAGAGCAAGCAGGTAGAAAAGATGTAGCAAATAAGTATAAATCTAGTTGGAATATTCTTATGCAAATATTTGATGAGATAGTGCTAATATTTAGCCAAGACAAAATGAGTTTTAAACAATACAAGAATATATTAAAAGTTGGATTAGAATTTTCTAGTTTAGGAGAAATACCTCAAGTAATAGATCAGGTTATAATAGGAGATACAGATAGGTCTAGAAACCATAAAGCAAAAGTTGTATTTATACTTGGCTTAAATGACGGCGTATTTCCTGCGGTTAATTCAGGAGAAGGTTTCCTTAATGATAAAGACAGAAACTATTTAAAACAAAATGGAATTGAACTTGCAAAAGGAACAATAGAAAACTTGTATGAAGACCAATTTAACATATATAGAGCGTTTACAACAGCAGAAGATGAACTATATTTATCTTATGTATCAACAGATAAAGAACAAAAAGCTAAAAGACAATCTATATTAATTTCTAGAATAAAAAAGATGTTTAAAAATCTAAAAGAAGAAAGTGATGTAGTAAGTAAAAATGATAGTATTTTAACAGCAGAAAGTACATTTAATCAAATGCTTTCAAACATTAAAGATTTTAAACAAGGAAAAGAGATAGATGAAATTTGGTTTGCTGTGTATAATTGGTACATGCAAAATGATGAATGGAAGCCTAAATTAAAAGAGGCTATAAAAGGTTTTTCACATAAAAATGATGCAGAAAAAATAACAGAAGAAAATATAAAAAGACTATATGGAAACACTTTAAAAACAAGTGTATCAAGGCTTGAACAATATAGAGAATGTCCATTTTCTTTCCATTTAAAATATGGACTAAAATTAAAAGAAAGAGAAGAATTTGTAGTAAGACCAATTGATACAGGTTCATTTATGCATGAAGTAATAGATGAGTTCTTTGAAAATACAAAAAATATAAAAACAATAGAAGACCAAGAAATAAAAGAAATAGTAAATAACATAATCGATGAAAAACTTTCACTTAGCAAAAACTATATATTTACAAGCACACCAAGGTTTGCAGTACTTACAAACATACTAAAAAAAGCAATACTTCAATCAATAACATATATAGTTCAACAAATGAAAAATAGCGATTTTGAAATAGCAGGAAACGAAATAGAATTTAATAGAAAAATAGATAATGTAGAAATAACAGGTAAAATAGATAGAATAGATACAGCACAAAATGAACAAGGCAAATACATTAGAATAATAGACTATAAATCATCAGATAGAAGTATAAATTTAAATGAGCTAGAAGCGGGAACACAAATACAATTATTAACATATTTAGATACAATGGTAGAAAAAACAAAGAATATACCTGTTGGAATGCTTTATTTTAACTTAATAGACCCAGTAATAAAAGCAAGTAGAAATTTAACAGATGAACAAATACAAGAAGAATTAAAAAAGCAATTTAGAATGAGCGGTATGGTATTAGCAGATGTAAACATTATACGAATGATGGATAAAAACTTACAAACAGGTGCTTCAAGCACAATACCAGTAACTCTTGACAAAAATGGAGATATAATGGATTCTCGCTCAAATGCAATAACAAAAGAACAATTTACTTTATTGCAAAATAAGGTTAAAAAAATAATAAAGCAAATAGCAAAAGAAATATTAGAAGGAAATATAGAAATAAAACCAACATACAACAAAGGAAAAAAAGAAGAAGCATGCAAATATTGTGAATATAAATCAATATGTTGTTTTAATCCAAATGTAAATAACTATTCATTTATAGATAATAAATCAAAAAAAGAATTGTTAGATAATTTACAATAAAGCGAAAGGAGAAACAAAATGGGATTAATAGGTTTTTATGCAGGATCATTTGATCCATTTACAAACGGACACTTGCAAATAGTAAAAAAAGCTGCCAGATGTTTTGATAAAGTAATAATAGGTATAGGACACAATAAAGATAAATCAGAGCGTATAGACAAAAATAAAATGAAAGAAGCAATAGAAGAAACAATAAAAGAAATAGGATTAAGTAATGTAGAAGTAGTACTTTATGAAGGGCTAACAGTGGAAAAAGCAAAACAAATGAATTGCGACATATTAATTAGAGGTCTAAGAAACGGTACAGATTACGAATATGAAGAGAATATATCTGCAATAAATGAAAAATTAGCAGGAATGGACACATGTTATTTTAGAGCAGGAGACCTAGGCTACTTGTCTTCAAGCATTGTTATGGAGCTATATACACATAACAAAGAAATAGATAAATATGTGCCAAAAGCAGTTGCAAAATTATTGCAAACAATGTAGAGGTGAAGAAAAGAAATATGATAATAGGAATTACAGGAAATTCTGGTTCGCGGAAAAACTTTATTTAGCCAAGAATTATGTGCAAAAACAAATGCAAAATTAATAAATGCAGACCAAATTGTAAAAGAATTATCAAAGTGTGAAGAACCATATTATAAAGAAATAGTAAAACAATTTGGACAAGAAATATTATTAGAAAATAAAGAAATAAACAGACCCAAATTAGCACAAATAATTTTTAGCGATAATCAAAAAAGAGAAGAATTAAATAAAATTACATGCGCGCATATTGCAAAAAAAATTAAAGAAGAAGCGAAAGAAGAAACCCAAAGAATAGCAATAATAGATGCACCACTTCTAATAGAAACAAAGCTAAATGAAATATGTGATATAGTAGTTTCTGTTATAGCAAATGAAAGTACAAAAATAGAAAGAATTTGCAAAAGAGATAATGTTGACAAGAAAACAGCAAAACAAAGGCTAAACAGCCAGCTTGCGGAAGATACATATATTAAAAATTCAAATTATGTTTTAATAAACAATAATGCAAATCTAGAAAAAGAAGCAAAAGACTTTTTAGAATTGTTAAGTAATAAAAATTTATTTAACAAAGAAACAGTTATAATAAAAAATGAAAACATAAGATATATGCAATTCAAAAAATTATTAGATTATAAAAATATTAAACATTGTTTTACTCTAAAACCATTAGATGTGGGAAGCAATGATACTTATAAAGAAATAAAAGATATAGCAAACAAAAACTATAATGATATATGTAATTTATTAAAATTAGATAGTAACAACATAGTAAGACCATATCAAACACATACAAACAATGTGAAAAAAATAAGTGGTGAAGTTGGCATATTTCCACAAGAATTAAAAGATATAGATGGATTAATAACACAAGAAAATAATAAAATACTTTCTTTAACATTTGCAGATTGCACACCAATATATTTATATGATAAACAAAAAAATATAATAGGTAATATTCATTCAGGATGGCAGGGAACAATTAAAAAGATAGCAAAACATGCAATAATTCAAATGAAAAAAGAATTTAATTCTAATCCAAAAGATATTGTGTGTGTAATAGGACCAACAATTAGAAAATGTCATTTTGAAGTACAAGAAGATGTAAAAAACAAATTTTATAATGCATTCAATTACATGAAAAATATAGATAAAATAATAGAATTTAATAAAAACACAAATAGTTATTTTATAGACACAGTAGAAATAAATAAAGAACTACTAAAAGAAGAAGGAATATTAGAAGAAAATATAGTAGATAGTGGGATTTGTACATACTGTAATAGCAATATAATTCATTCATATAGAAAAGAAGGAAAACAGGCAGGAAGAAATACAGCATTAATTTGTTTAAAATAGAAAGGAACAAAATATGTATCAAACATGGGAAGAATTAGAAGAAGCATGTAAAAATTGCAACAAATGTAAACTCTGTGCAAACAGGCATAATGTGGTAATAGGCACAGGAAATAGAAATGCAAAAATAATGTTGATAGGAGAAGGACCAGGTGCAGACGAGGATTTGCAAGGAATACCTTTTGTAGGGAAAGCTGGCAAATTAATGGACAGAGCTTTTGAAGGGATAGGAATAAAAAGAGAAGAGGTATATATAGCAAACATAGTAAAGTGTAGGCCTCCAAATAATAGAAATCCAGAATACGAAGAAGCAGATGCCTGCAAAGAATATTTAGGAAGTCAAATTAATCTAGTAAAACCAGAAATAATTATACTATTAGGAAGTGTTGCACTAAAAAATATATTAGGCAAAGAATATGGAATAACATCAAGCAGAGGAAAATGGTTTGAAAAAGACGGAATAAAATGTTTACCAACATTTCATCCAGCAGCATTATTAAGAGATGAAGCAAAAAAAATAGATTTCTGGAACGATTTAAAAAAAGTAAAACAATTGACATGAAAAAAACAAAATGGGGAAAAAGGGGTCAGCCCCCTTTTTCCCCAATTTTTTAATATAAATTATTAATTGTATCTCTAGATTTATTAAATCCAAATAATTTTTTTATTTTTACAAAGAAAGTAGAAACAAAAGATAAAGCGTGTTTTGTATTATCAACTAAAACTAAACTATTTTCTGATGTTTCAAATAAGTTTATTTCACCAAATTGCTCTATTTGTTCTTTCTTTTTCTCAAGGCTTTCCATTATTTTGCGGTAGAATTCATTGTAAAAAGTGTAGTTCTCATTAGAGCCCATTATATTTTTAAAATTATACAATTTATTTTTATATTCTTTTACATCTTCTAAATTTCTAATATTATTAAATTCAGAAATAAAGCAACTTTCAATAATTAAGTTTTGAGTTTTAAAGAATATAGAAGTTATACTATCCTTTTTTGAAGCAATTAGTTTATTTAATAATTTGATTTCACTTACTTTATTAGCATATTGAAGTTCACTTGCAAAATAGTTTAAGTCATTCTCATAAGCTAGAAGTAAATCTATATTTTTAACAATTGTGTTATAAGCCCTTTTATTAGATTTTAAAATAAAAGTATTTTTAAAAACGTCATTACTGTTTAAAGTACTATGAAAAAGTGGATATGTACCTGTAAAATAAGCCATCTGGTTAACTAAAGCACATTCTAAAGGATAATAATTTGGACTGATTGTGTTCAATGAAACATTGTAATAAGTTTCTGAAGTAGAAGGACACATATTAGCTTCTGAAGCCATTAATTGAACAGCGGCCTCATTAATGCCAAGACCAGAATTAAAAGTGCAATTATATAAGCCCATTTTAACTAAATTATTATTTGCATCTCTAAATTCTTGAATATAATGTATACATTCATGCATTGCAAGCTTTGCCATTTCGTCCAAATCATATTCCTTGTTAAAATAAATAGAATTATTTTTATAAAAATATTTTGCACCTGCTGAATCTTCTGGCATTTTTGCAATATACATATTAATTCTAGAAAGAGACGTAAATAACTCGCTTTTATTTAAGTTGTGCTCAGGAAAAGCGAGGCATAGTTTACTTGCTATACTAATTGCAATCGTATTAACTTTTAAGGTGTCTAATTGTTCTACAATTTCAATACCTTCTTTTTTTAGTCTAGAATTAGTGCTCATTCGTAACTCCTTTTAAATCTTTGGTACACAAATATTATATAACATAAAGAATGAAAAAATATTTCAAAACCATTAAACTTATATTACAAATTTGTTACATCTGATTTTAAATATATATTGAAAAATTTTATTTATATTGATAAAATATGAATAATTAAATAGACAAATTGGAATTTGTTTAATTGATGTGGGAGATGTGATTTATTGCAAACGTTGTAGGGGTCGCACTCCTGGGCGACCCAAAGGCATCGAAGGCTTTGCAATAGCTGTAGGGGGAGGACCCTGTGTTCGCAAAAAAATGACATTAAATGTATTTCGACAAATCTTTTTGGGTGAATTCAGGACAGTCCCCAAAATCCCCAGGTTTGGTGATTTTGAGGAACAGTCCCTAGAATTCCCCTCACACAAAATCCAATCTGTAAAATTAGGAGGAATCCAAAATGGAAAAATGTTTATTACTAGGTAATGGTGGAAGAGAAGCTGTGCTAGCAGAATATATTAGCAAAGGCTATAGTTTGTATACAGTATGCCCTTATGAGAATCCAAGCATTATAGAAATGGTAAATAAATCAGGAGGTAAATATATTGTAGCAGATCCATTTAACAAAGAGATAGTTTCAGACTTTATAAAAGAAAATAATATTGAAGTATGTTTAATAAGTAGTGATAATTTATTACAAGACGGATTAATAGATGTTGCAAGAGAATTAGGATTAAAAACATTTGGACCAACATCAAAGGGGGCTAAAATAGAATGGAGCAAAACTTATGCGCTAGATATAGTAGAAAAATTAGCTCCACAAATGATAATAAAAAACTATAATATAACAAGCATAGAAGAATTAAAAAATATAATAAATTCATATAATGATGATAGCTTTGTTGTAAAACCAGAAGGACTTACAGGAGGAAAAGGAGTAAAAGTTGGAGGAATACATTTTAAGGGGAAAGACGAAGGGCTTGAGTATGCAAAAAGCTGTTTAGAAATAAGTGGAAATGTAATTATTCAAGACAAAATAGAAGGAAGAGAATTCACTGTAATGGCATTAACAGATGGAGAAAATATTGTAGTTACTCCAACAACATTTGACTATCCATATAGATTTAATGAAGATAAGGGACCAGGAACAGGTGGAATGGGTTGCCTAAGTTTTGAAAATGGAATGTTACCATTTTTAGAACAAAAAGACATAGACGAATGTAGCAATTTAATAAAAGAAACATTAAAATATATAAATAAAGATAATTTAGAATTTAATGGAGTTATATATGGAGGATTCTTTAAAACAAAAAATGGAATTAAATTTATAGAATTCAATTCTAGATTTGGGGATCCAGAAGCACTAAATGTTTTAAATTCATTAGAAACTCCATTTACAGATGTAATGAAGAATATATTTAATAAAACACTAAGCACAGAAAACTGCAAATTCAAAAAAGAATGTACTTTTACAGTATACATAGTTACAAAAGAATATGCAGTAGAAAGTAGAAAAGAACCTTTGATATTTACAATAAGTAGAGAAGCAATAGAAAAACAAGGAGTAAAAATATATTTTGCAAACACTAAGCATTTAGAAGGTAATAAATATTCATCAGTAAGCAATTCTAGATTATTTGGTTTAACAACATCAGCAAAATCTTTACAAGAAGCAAAAGAAAAAGTATATAACGCAATAAAAGGAAACATAGATGAGAAATTAGATTATAGAACAGATATAGGAAATATATATGAACACTAAAAAGAGGCTTTAATAGCCTCTTTGTTAATCCCAATCTGTTTTTTGTTTTGTTTGAACATTATCAGAAATTGTTTTAGAACTTGATAACACATACTCGTTTACATGTTCATCTATTTTTTCTACTGCATCAGCTTGCTTTGATTTATAATTTATTGCAGAAAATAGTAATGGAGAAACAGTAATAATTTGTTCCTGCTGTAAAGGTTCTGGTTCAACATTCTCTACTTCTTTTACTACAGGTTCTTCAAAAGAATTATCTAAAGAAACATCAATTCTAGGTTTTTCAATAGAAGTTTCAGGTGAACTAAATAATTCTTCTTTACTAGGTTCTTCTTCAATTTCCAAATCTATTGTTTGTGTATTATTTTCTTTTATAAGACTTTGTTCGTCTTGATTATCTTGAATAGTAGGAATTTCTGGCTTGTTATCCATTTCTTTGCTCTGTTCTTTAACTTCGTCATTAGGTTTTGCTACCAATTCATATTCTTTTTTTACTTCGTCTTGCTTAATATGTTCAGCAGGCGATTCTTCTGGCTCTGTTGGCAAATCTTCTTGCAATTTCTTTGCAGAGTCAATGTTTTCTTCTTGTTTTTCCTCAGCTGTACTAGTTGAAACTTTTTCAACCTCAGTATCAGGGATTTCTTGCTTTTTTAGCTCAGGCAAATCAAGTTCTTGTTCTGCATCAGATTTAGATAATTTTATTTCTATGCCATCTTTTAAGTTTTCTTGATTTATTTCATTAAGTGAAGAATTTGTGTACTTGGCCTTTTCTGATTTTGCATAAACTGTATTTATACAAGAGTTGAAAAAACCATTAGAAATTGCTTTATCTGGCGGAAGCAACAAATTAAAATAACTTATTATTGCATATCTTTTAATATCGTCCATTTCTTTAAACTCTTCATAAGAAAGTGATTTGTTATTTACATTTAAGCCAGGTGTTCTCAATTTGTTTAAATAGGTTGGTGAATAATCCAAATATGTGGCATTTAATATAAGTTCCTTGTATTTATCATTAAATTTAATAGAACCATTTTTATATACCCACTTAAACATTTCATTTACATTGTTTGGCTTTTGAGAAATAGCCAAAAGAGCAGTATATGCAGAAGCTTGTTTAGCTAAATCTGAATAGACCTTTTGTGGCTGTTCTTCTTGTTTAGGCTCTTTAGACAATTCTGTAGTTTCAAAAGTAGTCGAATTATTATTTTCTTTATGTTCTTCATCCCTAGAGATAGAATGTAAATATTCATCTGAGGTATATCTTTTAATGTCAGATTGATGTTTTATAAAATCATCTAATTCAAATTTATCATGTATAGAATACTTATTTTCCCATTGTTCACGTTCTCTTGCAAATTCTTCAAAGGTGCCAGTGTGTTTAGTAATTTCAACAAGATCTTTAAAAGCCATTTCTTGGTCAAAAGCATTTTCTCTTAAATTTCTTTTACTAGTCATGTGTTCATATTTTGACTGATACATTTTAAGAAATTTGTCTTTTGGATATTTTTCTTTCCAAGCATTAACTTTTTTCTCTAACGTTTTTAAATCATCAGTATCTCTAATTATTACATATAATTCTCTTAAAGCTTTACTCTGATTTTCAATCTTTTTATTCTCATTAAATTTAATTTGAGACTGAATGTATTGGGTAACAGAAGAATAATATTCATTAAGTAAGTATTCAATCCTTTTTTTAAATTCAGGACTAGGATTATCTAATAATTTTTTATATTTATTTTTCCATGAAGCAATTCTGTAATCTAAAAGCTCAATATCTTGAAGTTGTACAGCTTCTGCAATAATTTGGCAAAGTTCAAAATATGCTTCATCTTCTAATTTTTTTAATTCTTCCTTTTCTGCTTTTGCATTTCCCATACAATAGCCCTCCTAAAATTTATTCCAACAATAATTATATCAAGATTTGCAAGAAAAGTAAAGAAAAGGTAATTTACAATTTTTATAACTTATTGTTTAAAAAATAGATAATCTATGATAGAATAACAAAGTAAAATAAAAATTAAGGGGATAACTATGATAACAAGAAATGAAACAAGAAAAATATTTGTAGGAGATGTACAAATAGGTGGACAAAATAAAGTAGTAATTCAATCAATGACAAATACAAAAACAAAAGATGTTAAGTCAACAGTGGAACAAATTTTAAAATTAGAAGAAGCTGGTTGTGAGATTATAAGAGTTGCATGCTTAGACGAAGAAGATGCAAAAGCAATAAAAGAAATAAAAAGTAAAATACATATACCAATTGTTTCTGATATACATTTTGATTATAGAATAGCACTAGAAGCAGCAAAAGCAGGAGTAGATAAAATAAGAATAAATCCAGGAAATATTGGAAGCGTAGATAGAGTAAAAGCTGTAGTAGATGCTTGTAAAGAAAGAAAAATTCCAATTAGAATAGGTGTAAACAGTGGATCTCTTCCAAAAGATATTTTAAAAAGAGATGGAAAACCAACAGCAAAAGGAATGGTAGAAGCAGGGTTAAGACATATAAAAATATTAGAAGACTTAGATTTTTATGATATGGCATTATCATTAAAAGCATCATCATTAGACTTGTGCATAGAAAGTTATAAAGAAGCTGCAAATACAATAAATTATCCATTACATCTAGGAGTAACACATGCGGGAACAGAGTTTAGTGGAACTGTAAGCTCAAGTATAGGACTTGGAATTTTGTTAAGAGAAGGTATTGGAGATACAATGAGGGTATCATTATCAGCAGATCCTGTTAAAGAAATAAAAGTTGCCAAAGAAATATTAAAAGATTGTAATCTATATAAAAATGCACCAACACTTATAGCGTGCCCAACATGTGGAAGAATTCAATATGATTTAATACCAATAGCAAATGAAATAGAAGAATTTTTACAAACTATAAAAGCTCCTATTACAGTAGCTGTAATGGGTTGCGGAGTAAATGGACCAAATGAAGCAAGACACGCAGATATAGGAATTGCCGGAGGAATTAAAGAAGGACTTTTATTTAAAAAAGGTGAGATAATTAGAAAAGTAAAACAAGAAGATATAGTAAAAGTACTAAAAGAAGAAATTTTAAAAATGATATAAACAGGTGATAAAAGTGGGAGATATAAATGTTTACACAGGACCAATGAAATGTGGTAAAACTCAAAAGATATTAGATGAAGCTAAAAGACAACAAATAGCAGGAAAAAACGTAAAAATATTTAAACCAACTATAGATGATAGATTTTCAGAGCAAAGTGTTATCAGCAGAAATGGATATAAACAAAATGCAATTAATATTAATAGCATAGACGACATAAAAAATTATGATGCAGATGTATATGTAATTGATGAATTTCAATTTTTAAAAGGAGATTTAGATGAACTATATAAACTTACCAAAAAAGGAAAAAAGTTTTTTATAGCTGGTTTAAATCTAACATCAGAAAGAAAGACTTTTGGACCAATGGGAGATTTATTGTGTATGTCTGATAATGTTCAAATGTTAACATCTGTATGCGAAAATTGCAGAAGTGAAGAAGCTATTTTTACATATTTTAAGGGAAAACAAAAAAATGGAGATATACTAGTAGGAGACGAAGGACTCTATATTCCTGTATGTAGAAAATGCTATGAAAAATTAATGAACGAAAATAATTAAAGGTGAAACATATGGAGATAATTGTTGGCAAAACAGCAGGGTTCTGTTATGGAGTTAAAAATGCTGTTGATAAAACAAAAGAGTTAGTACAAAAACAAAGAGAAACATATTGTTTAGGAGAACTAGTGCATAATAAACAGGTTACACAGGATTTGGAAGAACAAGGCCTTATAATTATTAATGATGTGGAAAAAGCAAAGAACAATGTAATAATAAGGTCACATGGTGTGCCAAAAGAAATATACAAAAAAGCTGAAGAGCTCAATTTAAAAGTAATAGACTTAACATGTCCAAATGTATTAAAAATACACAATATTGTAAAAGAGTATTCAGCAAAAGACTATTATATTTTTATAATAGGACAAAAAGATCATGCAGAAACAATAGGAACAGTGAGCTATTGTAGAAAAAATTCAACTATATTAGAAAAAGAAGAAGATGTAGAAAAGGCAATAAAAAATTTTAAGGAATCTAATTTGAAAAAATTATTACTAGTTTCTCAAACTACATTTAGTGTGGAGAAATTTAATAAAATTGTAAAAGCTGTGGAAGAAAATATAGATAAAAATATAGTCTTCGAAGTTAAGAATACAATTTGTAATGCTACAAGCATTAGACAAAAAGAAACCCAAGAAATAGCAAAACAAGTAGATTTAATGATTATAATTGGTGGAAAACATAGTTCAAACACTACTAAATTATATGAGATCGCTAAAAAAGAATGTAAAAATTGCATACTTATAGAAACATCAGAAGAGCTAAATAAAAATAGACTTAAAAATATAAGTAAAATAGGAATTATGGCAGGTGCTTCAACCCCAAGCGAAAGTATAAATAACACTGTTGAAAAATTAAAAGAAATATGTTAGAATTATAGTGGATTAATTTTAAAGAAGGGGATATTGCATGAATCAAATTCTTGTTTCGCAAAAATTATATGTAACACCAGATATGAAGAAAAAGAAAAAAGCATTTAAATTTGAATTCTTTTTATCTGTTTTTTTGCTATGCGTATTATCTTCTTATGCAATTTATGCAGAGTACGATAGAAACAAGAGTGAAGAGGTATCAAAAGAAATTTTACAAGAAATTTCTTTTCAAGATACAACAAAACTTGTGGATGAAGAAGTAATAGTAGTAAGATTGAATGCAATTCCTGAAGAAAAAAATGTAACTACAACACAAGTGGTTCAAATAGAACAAAAAATAGAAGTTCCAGATGAGCAAAAACTAACTGCAAGTGATGGAACAATATATTATACAATAGGAGTAATTAATATACCTTCAATAAATGTTAACTATCCAATACTTTCAACATATACAGACGAATTGTTAAAAATAGCTCCATGTAGATTTCACGGACCAAATCCAAATGAAGTAGGAAATCTTTGTATAGCAGGTCATAACTATAAAAATTCAAAATTCTTTAGCAAAGTGCCAAATTTGCAATTAGGAGATAAAATAGAAATAACAGATTTAAGTGGTAGAATGTTAACATATACTGTATATGATAAATTTATAGTAAATCCAGATGAGTTAGAATGTACAAGCCAGTTAACAAATGGAAATAAAGAAATAACACTAATAACATGTACAAATGATAACAAACAAAGACATATAATAAAAGCAAGAGTAATGTAACATAAAATAAAGGGCGACATAGTCGCCCTTTATTTGCTCTATATAAATTTATATATTGTAGTTGTATTATAAGTATTCCCTGCTTTTAACAAAGGTGTAACAAAATTTGGTTGATTCATAGAGTCTGGTAGAAATCCAGTTTCTAAGCAAACACCAGAACGATTTTTATAATTACAATTTTCTTTACCAATTACTTTATTATTCTCTATAAAGTTTCCAGCATAAAATTGAACGCCGATACTATCAGTATAAACTTCCATAGTTCTTCCAGAACTTTCATCAGATAAAACAGCTATTTTTTCAATACCATTATTAGTTTTGTTAATAACAAAACTATGGTCATATCCACCGGTATATTCAAATTGTTTAAAGTCTTCATTTATTCTAAGACCTATTTTGGTTGGAGTTCTAAAGTCCATAGGGGTATTAGAAACATCTCTTAATTCCCCAGTAGGAATAAGTTCGTCATCAACTTCTACATATTTATCAGCATTTATGTACAATTTGTGCTCCATTGCAGTTCCACTATTATGACCAGATAAGTTAAAATAACTATGATTTGTCATGTTTGCAATAGTATCTTTATTAGAGGTTCCTATATATTTTATTTTTAAATTATTATTATTATCTAAGCTATAAGTAACTGTTATATTAAATTCCCCAGGGAATCCTTGATCCATATCTGGACTTATTAAATTAAAAGAAACAGAATTTGTATCTTCATCTATAGAATAATCCCAAAGCCTACTATTATATGGATTAAATCCACTATGTAAGTTATTTTTTCCTCTTTCATTTTTATCTAAATTATAAGTTGTACCATTTAGTACAAAACTAGCATTTTTAACTCTGTTGCTATTTCTTCCAACAGTTGAACCAAAGTAGCAAATATCATTTTTAAAATAATTTTCTAAAGAATCAAATCCTAAAACAACATCCGCTAGATTACCATTTTTGTCAGGAACAAACAGAGAAACAAGTACAGCTCCAAAATTAGTAACCTTTGCAACAAGACCATTAAAATTGCTTATTGAAAAAAGTTTAACACAGTTTCCATTTAAATCTTTTCCAAAATCAGATATTTCAATACTCATAAAACACCTCCATTAATATGAATAAAGTATATTATATTAATAAATAAAAAGCAATATAAATTGTATGTGCACTTCATTACGCTTATATTAATAAAATTAAATTTTTTATATTCTATCATAAAATGCCAAAGTGGACGGGAATTTTGGCACAAAAAATAAAAAAACTTCATAAAATATAGAGAGATATATTTTAGGGAGGTTTAACTTTTATGGCAAGAATAATAGTATTTAATAATGATACAAATAGAATGGAAAATTATTATAGAAATGAAAACGAGGCTATGCCATACAATGCAAATAGAAGCTTAACAGTTGGAGAATTCAGAGGTTCTAGCAAAAGTCCAACACTATGGACAACAAAAAGAGCAATGCAGAGTTTTAACACAACAAGATATTTATTTGGAGCACCAATTCCAGTAGGATTTGCATTTAAAAGACCATGGGAGCGGAGGACATGGTTCGCAAAGTCAACATTACGCACGGAGTTTCATTTGATGCAGGTCAAGTGTTAAGTACATCAGAAAGAAATAGACTATGGAACACAGCAAACAGTTCACGGAGTATGGACTTATGTAGAACCACAAAGCTTAACACCTACTTGGGTACATTTTGATAAAAGATTTGGAAGACCAGCTTGTGGCACAGCAGGATATCCATTAATAAAAAGAGGTAGTATAAGTACGTATGTGTTAATAGCACAAGATGACCTAAACACATTAGGATTTAAAACAGGTGGATTAGACCGGAATATTTGGGGGCAGAACCGAAGAAGCAGTAAGAAATTATCAAAGGAGCAGAGGGCTACCAGTAGATGGAATAGTAGGTTGCAATACATGGCGCTCACTACAAGAAGACGTAGTAGGAACAGGAAGAACAAGCACTACAATAGATTAGAAAGTGGTGAAAAAGGGGTTAGCCCCCTTTTTCACCAAATCATCTTGCAAAGCCTATAGGACAAGCATTATAAACAAAAAACAAATGTTTTACAAATTGAAAAAAATAGTATAATAGTATATAATATGGAAAAATTGAGATAGGAGAAATAAATGAAAAAAAAGACACAAGAAGACAATTTAAAAATCCAGCAATTACATAGAATATATAGCGCGGAAATTCCAGAGTGCATGATAGAACTAGAAAAATCAAGGACACTAAATAGATTAAAAGATGTAGGACAGAATTGTGGGAATGATTATCTCAATCCAAAATTACAAGAATTTTTATATAATTATTCTAGATATGATCATTCAGTTGGTGTCGCATTGATAATTTGGCATTTTACAAGAGATACAAAGATGACAATAGCAGGGTTATTGCATGATATTTCTATGCCAACATTTTCACATGTAATAGATTTTTTCAATAATGATGCTGAAACACAAACTAGCACAGAAATAAATACAAAAAGATATATAGAAAGGTCTGATACAATTCAAGATATATTAAAGAGATATGGACTAGAAACAGATGATGTAGCTGATTATAGTAGATATTCAATTGCAGACAATGAATCACCAAGACTATCAGCAGATAGATTAGAATATTCATTATATATGGGTACGGCAAGAGGGCTTATTAATATGGAAACTGCTGAAAATATTTTTAACGATTTGATTATAGTGAAAAATGAAGACAATGAAGATGAAATGTGCTTTAAAACAATAGATTTAGCAAAAAAATTTACCCGGAGTGGCACTAAATAATGGAAGATTTATGTCAGGAGGAGTTTCAAATGTTGCTAATAGTTTATTGGCAGATATACTAAGAGTTGCAATTAAAAGAGGTTTGTTAAAACAAGAAGACTTTGAAAAAAGTACGGAGAATGAAATAGTAGAAAAACTAGAAAATTCTACAGATGAATCGATACAAAAAGTATGGCAAATATACAAATCTTTTGATAGTGTATTTGAGAGCTCTAAAAAACCTAATAATGAAAGTTACTATGTAAACGTAAAAGTTAAACGTAGATATATAGATCCATTATATATGATAGATAAACATCCTAAAAGATTAAGTACGATTGACCAGAAAATTTTTTGTGAAATTGAAGAAGAAAAAAATAATAATAAGTATTATAGCATAAATTATCAATTAGATTGTAGGTAGTTATTGACACTTTCACAAGCCATATAAAAGTTGTATTTATAAAAAATCTGTGATACAATATGAAAAAAATTAAAGAGGTGCATATATATGAAGGTTATATTATTACAAGATATTAAAAATGTAGGAAAAAAAGATGAGATTATAAATGCAAATGATGGTTATGCAAGAAACTTTTTATTTCCAAAGAAACTAGCATTAGAAGCAACAAAGGACAACCTTCTAAAACTACAAGCAAAAAAAGATTCACAAGCACATAAAAAAAGTTTAGAGATAGAAGAATTTAAAAAACAAGCAGAGAAAATAAATAATATAACATTAGATTTAAAAGTAAAAGCAGGAGAAAACGGAAAAATATTTGGTGGAATAACGGCAAAAGAAATATCACAAGAACTAAAAAGTAAACAAAATATGGATATAGATAAAAAGAAAATAGTTTTAAAAGAAACAATAAAAAACATAGGAAGATTTTCAGTAGATATAAAATTTGGAGAAGGAATAAATGCAAAATTAACGGTAGACATACAACCAGAATAAAAAGAGTAGAGGATAAAGAATGCTGACATCACCAGATGTTCAGTAGGGACATAGCTCTTCATACAAAGACTATCTTCAAAGATAAGCTTTGTCCCTATACATTAGCAAAGGAGGAAATCATGGAATTAGGGAAAGTACCACCACACGATATAGAAGCAGAACAAGCCGTAATAGGAAGTATGCTTACAGATAAAGACGCTGTAGTTGACAGTATAGAAGTTCTAAAACCAGACGATTTTTATAGACAAGATAATAAAACAATATATGAAGCAATAACAAACTTATATAATAGAGCAGAGCCAATAGATATAATAACAGTAAAAGCAGAACTAATATCACTTGGAAAATTTGAAGCAGTTGGAGGACTGGAATATTTAGCAGTTTTACCAGATAAAGTTCCTACAACAGCAAATGTGGAAAAATATATAAGAATTGTAGAAGAAAAATCTATATTAAGAAAACTTATAAGAACATCTAATGAATTAATAGATTTAGGATATGCGGAAACAGAAGATCTAGACACAATAATGGATCAAGCAGAAAAAAAGATATTCGAAATAGCACAAGGAAAAAATCAAAAAGGCTATACACCATTAAAAGAAGTATTAGTAGAAACATTTGCAGAAATAGAAAAATTATATAATCAAAAAGAGCCAATAACAGGAATTCCAACAGGATTTGCAGATTTAGATTACAAAACAGCACGGACTTCACAATTCAGATTTAGTATTAGTTGCTGCAAGACCTGCAATGGGTAAATCTGCATTTGCACTAAATATTGCAACAAATGCAGCTGTACAAGCAAAAGTGCCAGTTGTTATATTTAACCTAGAAATGTCAAAAAGCCAGTTAGTAAACAGAATTCTATGTAGTGAAGCCATGGTAGATAGCAATAAAATAAGAACAGGAAAAATAGAAGAAGATGACTGGGTAAAACTTGCAACAGCACTTGGACCTCTTTCAGAAGCTCCTATATATATAGATGATACACCAGGTATAACAGTAACAGAAATAAGAGCAAAATGTAGAAAACTAAAACTAGAAAAAAATATAGGACTAATAGTAATAGATTACTTGCAATTAATTCAAGGAACAGGAAAAAGAAATGCTAGCCGTGAACAAGAAATCTCAGAAATAAGTAGGTCTTTAAAAATACTTGCAAAAGAATTAGATGTTCCAGTAATTGCATTATCACAATTATCAAGAGCAGCAGAACAAAGAGCTGACCATAGACCGATGCTTTCAGATCTTCGTGAATCTGGTGCCATTGAGCAAGATGCAGACATAGTAATGTTTTTATATAGAGATGATTACTATAACCCAGATACAGAAAAGAAAAATATAGCAGAAGTTATAATGGCAAAACACAGAGCTGGTTCAACAGGAACGGTAGAGCTATTATGGCTTGGCAATTATACTAAGTTTGTAAATATAGAAAGATATAGAGATGAATAAAATAAGGGGGCTCCAACATTTAAAATGTGGGACCCTCTATTTGTATTTATTAAAAATAAATGCTATAATTTTAGCATTAAACAATTAGGAGACAAAATATGAAAGATAAAATTTTGCAAACAATAAAAAAATATAATTTAATAGAAAAAGGAGATAGTATAGTAATAGGAGTATCAGGCGGACCGGATTCAATATGCCTATTGAATGTACTAAATGAATTAAAAGAAGAATTAGATTTTAAAATATTTGTAGCACATATAAATCATATGATACGAAAAGAGGCAGACGAAGAAACTGAATATGTAAAAAGCTTTTGCAAAAACATAGGGGTAGAATGCTTTACAAAGAAAATAGATGTAGTAAAAATTGCAAAAGAATCAAAAATGGGAACAGAAGAAGCAGGAAGAAAAATAAGATATGATTTTTTTGAAAAGGTGTTAAAAAATACAGATTCAAATAAAATAGCAACAGCACATAATAATAATGACAAAGTAGAAACTATAATAATGAACATTTTAAGAGGAAGCGGAATATCTGGATTAAAAGGGCTAGACCCAATAAGGGAAAATAAATTTATAAAACCTTTAATAGAAGTATCAAGAGAAGAAATAGAAAACTATTGTGAAGAGAACGAACTAAATCCACGAATAGATAAATCAAATAATGAAAATATTTATACAAGAAACAAAGTAAGAAATTGTGTTATTACGTATATAAAGAAGGAATTTAATCCAAATATATTAAAAACAATAAACAGATTATCAGAAGTGGCAACAGAAGAAAGTGAATATTTAAATAGGGTAACACAAAAAGCATTTGATGAAATATGTGTATCTCTAGAAAAAACTGTAGAAACACACGATTGTATACAAAAAAAAGCAAACAACCAAATAATTTTAGACCTAAAAAAATTCAACAACCTAGAATTAGTAATAAAAAGAAGGTTAATACTATATACTATTAATGAACTTTTAGGAACAACAGAAGGAATAGAAAAAGTAAATATAGATGATATAATTAAACTTTGTAACAATAATATAGGAAACAAATTTTTAAAACCAACAAAAAACATAAAAATTTTAGTGAAAAATAAAAAAATTTTTTTCACTCCTAACTATGACCTTCCGTAAGCAAAGCATTGATACGCAAAGAATAGAAGAAAAAACTTTGCAAAAAACTATTGAATAAAAAAAATGTATATGCTATATTGCATTATAGAAAAACAACATTATTAAACAGCAAATATTAGGATATTGGGATATATAGCACAGAAGACAAATTAATCCCATTACAGTAAAGGAGAAGGTAAAATGAAGAAAAGTTTAAAAACATTAGCAATGTGGTTAATAATGGGGATAATACTTATAGTATTAATTTCATCAATACTGGATAACTCACAAACAAAAATGACTTATTCAGAATTAATGATAGAAATTGAAAGCGGAAAAGTAGAAAATATAGAAATATCAGCAGATGGAAAAAAGGCTTATGTAGTATTAAAAGCAAATCCTAAAATAGAAAAGGAAGTTAACATACCAAGTTTAGATAGCTTTATGGATAAGGTAAGTAGTCATCTAGTAGATGGAAGTCTTACATTAGAAGAAAGATCACAATCAGCAATAATTACAATGCTTAGCTTGCTTTCACCATTTGGAATACTAATTATTTTCTTTGTATTTTGGTTCTTGTTTATGGGAAATAGCCAAGGAAATGCAGGAAACAAAACAATGTCATTTGGAAAAAGTAGAGCTAGAATGATGGGAACAGGAGAAAAAACAAGAGTAACATTTGATGATGTAGCTGGGGTAGATGAAGAAAAAGAAGAATTAGAAGAAATAGTAGAATTTTTAAAATCACCTAAAAAATTTACAGATATGGGAGCTAGAATTCCAAAGGGAGTTTTATTAGTAGGTCAACCTGGTACAGGTAAAACATTACTTGCAAAAGCAGTTGCAGGTGAGGCCGGAGTTCCATTTTTTATAATAAGTGGTTCAGACTTCGTAGAAATGTTTGTTGGTGTAGGTGCATCAAGAGTAAGAGATTTATTTGACCAAGCAAAGAAAAATGCTCCATGTATTATATTTATAGATGAGATTGATGCGGTAGGACGTCAAAGAGGAGCTGGACTTGGTGGAGGACATGATGAAAGAGAACAAACATTAAACCAATTATTAGTTGAAATGGATGGATTTGGAAGCAACGAAGGAGTAATAGTTTTAGCAGCAACAAATAGACCAGACGTATTGGATAAAGCTTTATTAAGGCCAGGAAGATTTGACAGACAAATAGTAGTATCAGCACCAGACGTAAAAGCAAGAGAACAAATACTAGAAGTTCATAGCAGAAAGAAAAAAATTGCAGATGATGTTGATTTAAAAACAATAGCAAAAAATACAGCTGGATTTTCAGGTGCAGATTTAGAGAATGTGTTAAACGAAGCAGCATTACTTGCTGCAAGAAGAGATAAAAAAGAAATAACAATGGCAGAAATAGAAGATGCAATGGTAAAAGTTACAATGGGACCAGAAAAGAAGAGTAGAGTAAGAAGCGAAAAAGAAAACAAACTAGTAGCATTCCATGAAGCAGGTCATGCAGTAGTAAGCAAATTCTTACCAACACAAGATACAGTACATCAAATTTCAATAGTACCTCGTGGCATGGCAGGCGGATATACAATGTATAAACCAGACGAAGATAAAAATTTCATGTCAAAAACAGAAATGGAAGAAACTATTATATCATTACTAGGAGGAAGAGTTGCGGAGCAATTAGTATTAAATGATATATCAACAGGAGCAAGCAACGATATAGAAAGAGCATCTAAAATCGCAAGAGATATGGTTACAAGATACGGAATGAGTGATAAAATAGGAACAATAACATTTGGTTCAGGACAAGAAGAAGTATTTTTAGGTAGAGATTTAGCACAAACTAAAAACTTTAGTGAAGAAACAGCAGCAAAAATAGATGAAGAAGTAAAAAGAATAATAGACGAAGCATATAACAAAGCAAAAACAATATTAAGTAATAATATGGATAAATTATCAAAAGTAGCACAAGTATTGTTAGAAAAAGAAAAAATAGACGGGGATGAATTTGCAGCAATATTTGAGGAATAATTATAGTATAATAAGCCTTCCATTATGGGAGGCTTAAATTTTTTATTTACAGATGTTGACATAAAATGTAAAAAGTGGTACAATTAATATAATCAAAAAGATTTGGCGTGCACAAAAATAAATTAAGCAATTCGAAAAACCAAATAAATATATTTATAAGGGAGGTTGATATTATGAGTCAAACTTTAAAATCTAGAATTTCAGTAATAATATTAATAACATTACTATTATCTTTAATGAGTACAATGTGTTTTGCAGCAAAAGCTAATGCTACAGAACCAACAAAAGAGGAAATTACAACAGAACCAGTTGAAGCAAAATTAAATACAAAAATTTATTTCGAAGGAAAAACTTATACATTCCATAACGGAAAAAGAGTAAGAAAAACATACGAAGAAGGAACACTAGGTTGTGGTATAGTAAGTATAATAGTTCCAAATAAAGAATATGGTGTTTATGTATCTGGTGAAGGATGGATTTCTGAAAAACAAATAAAAAATCAAGAACAATATATAACATTAACATTTGACAAAATAGAAAATGGTTTAGGTTCAACTTTAAAAGTTAATGGTGAATTTGTAAAAGCAGAAAGTAGCAACAACGGAATAATCACATACAAAGATGGTGTACTAGAAGCAAAAGCAAATGGTACAACAACAATAAACTTTACAACAAAAGAAGGTAAAGAAATCGAAGTATTAGCAACAGTTTATAATGGAGAAGTTGAATTAAATATTCCAGAAAAATCAGTATCATTGGAAGGAAAGATAAATGCTGATCTTGCAGACAAAAAAGTAAATATTAAAGCTGAAGGAGATGCAAATGCAGCATTAAAAATAGAAAATGGTTCAATCGGTGTAGAAGCAGAAGGAAATGGTAATATCAAAGCAACTGTAGAAGATAAAGAAGTTCTAGATGCAAACTTTAATGCAAAAGGAAGCGCTACAGCAAGCAAAGATGGAATTGAAGCAGAATCAAAAGCAAGTCAAACAATTAAATTATTGCAAAAATTAACAATTAAATTAAATGAAAGTGCAAATGCACATATTAACAAAGAAGAAGTTGGAGCAGGAGCAGGTGCAGATGCATCAGTAAATGATAGAGAAGTAATTTCAGGAGATGCTGCAATGAAATATGAATATGGAGCAGAAGACCCAACAGGAACAGCACATTTAGATGTATTAGATAGAAGTTTAGTTAATGTTGAAGATAAAACAGTTCCAATAATAAGCGCTTTAAAAGCATTATTATCAAAAATTAAATAGTATAAAATTTGATTAAAGATACCGTCTCGAATTTAGTTCGAGGTGGTATTTTTTTTAAAATATATTGATTTTATTTCAATAAATGTATATACTAATAATGTTAAAAAATGCAAAGGAGAAAAAATAATGAAAAGAAAAAGTATAATAATTGCAAGTTTGTTTTTATTTGTAATATTATTAACAACAAAAGTAAATGCGGCAGATGAAGCTTGTAAGATTAGCTTGTCAGCAGATAAAACAACAGTAGAACAAGGAGATACAGTTACAATAAATGTATTAATTTCAAATGTTACAAAATCAACAGGAATAGGACAGTTTTATGGAATATTAGAATATCCAGAAAACATATTTGAACCTGTGCTAGATGATGATACAAGTATTAAATCTGATTATACAGAATATGCAAATTATTCTATATTATATAGTGGAAGACAAGATGATACAAATAAAAATCCATGGTATATAGTACTTGTAAAACAAGGTAATCAAAATGGATTCTTAGCAAGTATGGACACAAAATTTTCTAGTGATTCTAATGGAGCAAAAGAAATAAAACCAGGTGAGTCACAAATAATAGGAAAAATAAAATTAAAAGTAAAGGATAGTGTTGCAGGAACTACTACAAAAGTTCTTTTATCAGATATAGAGGTTTTTGGACCAGAAACAACAGGAGATACAACAACAGATACTCCAAAGGGAGATGCCATTTCAGACGCTAGCATAAGCTTAACAATAAAAGAACCTACAAAAGATGGAACACCTATAGTTTCGGATATACCCAAAAGTGAAGTTAAACAAAATAAAAACAAAAATGCTAATATAGCAAGTAATGAAGTTCCATACACAGGAATAGAAGATACAATACCAGTAATATTTATACTAGCAATAATTTCTGTTCTTGCATATATAAACTATAAAAAATATAAAAATATTTAAATAAATAACCAGTCTAAATGACTGGTTATTTTAGTTTACAACTAATTTGCTTTGCCTTTGATAAAGTTTTTTAATACTTCAATTAATTGGAGCTTTTCAACAGATTGAACTTTTTTTGCTAAACTTTCTGCTGTTTCATCAGCTGAAAGTTTAACTTTTGCCTGAGCTATAATATTTCCCTCATCATAATTACTATTTACGAAATGGACAGTAGGACCACTAAATTCTTCTTTTGCTTCTACAACTGCTTTGTGAACATTCATACCATACATCCCCTTACCACCAAATTTAGGTAAAAGTGATGGGTGAGTATTTATAATAGTATATTTGCTTATTAACCTATTGCCAATTAATTTTAAATAACCAGCTAAAACAATCAAATCAATACTATAATTGCTCAAAACATTATCTAGTTCTGTATCAATTTCTTCTTTGCTCTTTCCAACAATAACATAAGTTGGAATATTACTGCTTTTAGCTCTCTCAAGAGCATAAGAGTTTGGATTATCAGAAACAACTAGATTAATTTTGGCATTTAAATCTCCGAGTATTTATACTATCAATAATAGCTTGCAAAGTAGAACCATTTCCGAGAAGCAAAAACTACTAAATTATACATAAAAACACGACCTTTCAAAATATAATAGAATTATAACATTATAAATAGAAAAAGACAAATTGGAGTTTGTTTAATTGATGTGAGAGGTGGGGTTTATTACAAACGCTGTAGGGGTCGCACTCCCTGGCGACCCGAAGACATCGTAGGCTTTGCAATATACATAGTTTACAACAATTTAATTGCGGGTCGCCGAGGACGGCGACCCCTACAAAGTTTGCAATATATTTTCTCAAAAATTAAAATAATAAAAACAGAAAAAATGTCAAATTTTAAAAAACTATATACAATTTTAAAATTTACAATTATAATAAATCTATGTTAAAAATTATAATGGAGGAACTTTTAATGTTTGATAATGTCAAAGAAGAATGTGGAGTATTTGGAGTATACTCAAACAAACCTGAAAAACTTGCATATATGACTTGCATAGGTTTATCTGGTTTACAACACAGGGGAGAAGAAAGCTGTGGAATTGCAGTAAATACTGATGGAGTAATATCTTATCATAAAGAACCAGGATTAGTTTCAGAAGTGTTCACTAATGAGGTTTTAGATAATCTTCCAGAAGGAAATATGTCAATAGGACATGTTAGATATTCAACAACGGGTTCGGCTAAAAGAGAAAATGCCCAACCAATAGTAATAAGACATAAAAAAGGAAATTTGGCAGTAGTACATAATGGAAATATTACTAATGCAATAGAATTAAAACAAGAATTAGAAGATAATGGAGCAATATTTACAACAACAAGCGATACAGAGGTTATTTGCCATATTATTGTAAGAGAAAGATTAAAAGCAAAATCAACAGAAGAGGCAATTGCAAATACAATGAAAGTTTTGAAAGGTTCATATTCTTTAATAATAATGTCACCTCAAAAGTTGATAGCATGTAGAGATCCACAAGGATTTAGACCATTGTGTATGGGAAAATTAGGTGATGATATTGTGTTTGCTTCAGAAAGCTGTGCATTAGATATATGTGGCGCAGAATTTATAAGAGATGTAAAGCCAGGAGAAATAGTTGTAGTAAAAGATGGAAAAGTAAAATCAATAGACTATGATAGCAAAGAGAAAAAAGGAATGTGCGTATTTGAATATATATATTTTGCAAGACCAGATTCAATATTAGAAGGAATGAGTGTACATGAATTTAGAGAAAAAGCAGGAAGATTTTTAGCAACACAAATGCCAGTTGATGCTGATATTGTAGCAGCAGTACCAGATTCAGGAATAGATGCAGCATTAGGATATTCAAAAGAATCAAAAATACCATATGATTTAGTATTTACAAAAAGTAAATATATAGGAAGAACATTTATACAGAACACACAAAACAAAAGAAAAAAATTAGTAGCATTAAAACTAAATCCATTAAAGAATAGCATAAAGGGAAAGAGAATAGTATTAATAGATGACTCAATTGTAAGAGGAAATACATTAATAGGAATAATAAAAACTCTTAGAAAAGCAGGAGCAAAAGAAATTCATTTAAGAATTGCAGCACCAGCATTTATAGATATATGCTATTTCGGAACAGACATAGATAGCAAAGAAAACCTGATTGCAAATGGAAGAACTGTTGAAGAAATAAGAGAAATTATAGGAGCAGACACCTTAGAATATTTAAGCATAGACAATTTAAAAGAAATAACAAAAGGATGTAATATAGATGATTTTTGTATGGGATGTTTTACAGGGAAATATCCAATCGAAGTACCAAAAGAAATCAAAAAAGATAGATTTGAAGAAAAAATTCAAAAATAGGGGGTAAAAAAATGGATTGTAGTTGTGGAAATAATCCAAAAGATGAAGAGATGAACAGCATCCTAGAAAAATATTCAAAAGACAAAAGTAATTTAATACAAATATTAAATGAAGTTCAAGAGAATTATGGATACATTCCAAAATATTCTCAAATATCGATTTCAGAATATTTAGACATTCCACTTGCTGAAATTTATGGTGTGATTACATTTTATGCAAGATTTACATTAAAACCAAAAGGAAAATATAATATAGCAGTATGTTTAGGGACAGCATGCTTTGTAAAAGGATCAGAGAAAGTATTAGATAAAGCAAAGGAAATTTTAAAAATAGACGTAGGAGAAACAACAGAAGATGGAAAGTTTTCACTAGAAGCAACAAGATGTATAGGAGCATGTGGATTAGCACCAGTATTTACAGTAAATGAAGAAGTTTATGGAAAAGCAACACCAGAATTAATGGAAAAGGTAATTGCAGAATACAAAAATAGATAATGTAAAGCAATTGATGGAAAATAGACCTGTAGGGGTCGCCGCCCTCGGCGACCCACACCTCAAAGAAATTGCTAAAATTTATATTATAGGAGGTCAAAATGAAATCACTAGAAGAAATAAGAAAAATAAGAGAAGAAAAAAGAAAAGAACTTGATTTACGTGTTAATTTAAAAGCAAATACAAGAGAAAAACATATTTTAGTGTGTCATGGTACAGGATGTACATCTTCTAAATCACCTAAAATAATAGAGAATTTTAGAAAAATAATAGATGAAAAGGGCATAAAAAATGTAAGAGTTATACAAACTGGTTGCTTTGGACTATGCGCAAAAGGACCAATAGTTATAATAAGGCCAGAGGATACTTTTTATGCTATGGTAAAACCAGAAGATTGTGAAGAGATAATAAATACGCATATTTTAGAAGGAAAGACAGTAGAGAGATTGCTTTGTAAAGATATTAACAATTCAGTAGTTCAAAGATTAGATGAATTAACTTTTTATAAAAAACAAGAAAGAATTGCATTAAAAAATTGTGGAATAATAGATCCAGAGAATATTGATGAGTATATAGCATTTGATGGATACAAAGCATTGGAAAAAGTATTATTTGAAATGAGTCAAGATGATGTTATAAATGAAATAACAGATTCTGGACTTCGTGGTAGAGGTGGAGCAGGATTCCCAACAGGTAAGAAATGGTATTTTACTAAAATAGCAGAAGGAGATCAAAAGTATGTAGTATGTAATGCGGACGAGGGAGATCCAGGTGCATTTATGGATAGGAGCATATTAGAAGGTGATCCACACTCTGTAATAGAAGCAATGATGATTGCTGGATATGCAGTTGGTGCAAATAAAGGATATATTTATGTAAGAGCAGAATATCCAATAGCTGTACATAGATTTCAAACTGCAATAAATCAAGCAAAAGAATATGGAATATTAGGTAAAAATATATTTGGAACAGACTTTAGCTTTGATTTAGAAATAAGACTTGGAGCAGGTGCGTTTGTTTGTGGAGAAGAAACAGCACTTTTAGAATCAATAGAAGGGAGAAGTGGTAGGCCAAGATTAAAACCACCATTCCCAGCAAACTGTGGATTATGGCAAAAGCCAACACTAATAAATAACGTAGAAACATATGCAAATATAACAAAAATAATTTTAAATGGTGCAAAATGGTATAGCTCAATAGGAACAGAAAAATCAAAAGGAACAAAAGTATTTGCATTAGGTGGAAATGTTGTAAACGTAGGGCTTGTAGAAGTACCAATGGGAACAACTTTAAGAGAAATTGTATTCGATATAGGTGGAGGAATTCCTGGAGGGCATAAATTTAAAGCAGCACAAACAGGAGGACCATCAGGTGGATGTATACCAGCAGAACATCTGGATACACCAATAGATTATGAATCATTATCGCAAATAGGTTCAATGATGGGATCTGGTGGACTAATTGTAATGGATGATACAAAATGTATGGTGAATCTTGCAAAATTCTATTTAGGATTTACAGTAGATGAATCATGCGGAAAATGTACCCCATGTAGAATTGGAACTAAAAGAATGCTAGAAATCCTAGAAAAAGTTACAGAAGGAAACGGAGAAACAGAAGATTTAGAAAAATTAGAAAGACTTGCAAAAACAATACAAAAAGCTTCTGTATGTGGACTTGGCCAAACAGCACCAAACCCAGTACTTAGCACAATGAAATATTTTAGAGATGAATACATTACACATATAAGAGATAAAAAATGTCCTGCAAAAGAATGTAAAGCATTAAGAGCAATAGAAATTGACCCAGAAAAATGTAGGGGTTGTGGAATTTGTAAAAAAAATTGCCCAGTAAATGCAATAACAGGAGAAGTAAAACAACCACACAAAATAGATGAGGATGTTTGTATTAAATGTGGTACATGTATTAGTAAATGCCCATTTAAAGCTATATCTAAGTAAAAAAATTCATCTTGCGTTGTTAAACTTCGCAAAAATTGATGTGTAGGGGCAGACCTCTGTGACTGCCCAGAACAGAAGGGAGAGAAGTAGTATGTCAGAAATGATTAACCTAAAAATAGATGGAATAGATGTAGAAGTGCCAAAAGGTACAACAATACTTCAAGCAGCTAAAAAAGCAAATATAGATATTCCAACCTTATGCTATCTAAAAGAAATAAATGAAATAGGAGATTGTAGAATTTGTATAGTAGAAGTAGAAGGAAGAAGAGGGTTTGCAACATCTTGTATTCAACAAGCAGAAGAGGGGATGGTAGTACATACACACTCAAAGCAAATTATGGAAGCAAGAAGAGTAATACTAGATTTAATATTATCTAATCATCAAAGAGATTGCTTAACATGTACAAGAAATGGAAGTTGTGAGTTACAAACACTAGCAATGAAATTTAATGTAATGAATGTTGAGTATGAAGGAGAAAAATCAGTTCACAAAATAGATGACTTGTCACCTTCAATAGTAAGAGATTTTAATAAATGTATACTTTGTAGAAGATGCATATCAACATGTAAAAAAGTTCAGAAAATAGGAGCGATAGATTGTGTAAACAGAGGGTTTAGCTCTTGTGTATCAACAGTTGGAGACCATAGTTTAAATGATGTTAACTGTACATTTTGTGGGCAATGTATTACAGCATGCCCAGTTGGAGCACTTCGCGAAAAAGATAGCACAGATTTAGTATGGGAAAAGCTAAAAGATGAAGATACATTTGTTGTAGTACAAACAGCACCTGCAGTTAGAGCAGCACTTGGAGAAGAATTTGGAATGAAAATAGGGACAAATGTAACAGGAAAAATGGTAACAGCACTTAAAAAATTAGGATTTAATAAAGTGTTTGATACAAATACTGGTGCAGATTTAACAATAATGGAAGAAGCAAACGAATTTATCCAAAGATTTACACAAGGTGGAACGTTACCAATGATTACATCTTGTAGCCCTGGTTGGGTAAAATACATAGAAATGAATTATCCAGAATTACTTTCACATTTATCAAGTTGTAAATCACCACATGAAATGTTTGGAGCAATATTAAAATCGTATTATGCTTCAAAAGCTGGAATAGCTCCAAAGAAGATGTTTGTTGTATCTGTAATGCCATGCATAGCTAAAAAGTTCGAAAGACAAAGAGAAGAAATGAAAAACGAAGAATTAGATAATGTAGATGCAGTACTTACAACACGTGAACTTGCAAGAATGATAAAACAAGCAAATATAGATTTTGTGGAATTAGAAGATAGCGAATTTGACGACCCAATGGGAGAAGCAACAGGTGCGGGAGCTATATTTGGAACAACAGGAGGAGTAATGGAAGCAGCACTTCGTACAGCATATGAAACAATAACAGGTGAAGAACTAAAAAAATTAGATTTTGAAGCAGTAAGAGGAGAAGAAGGAATAAAAAAAGCAACAGTAAAAATTGGAGATAACGAAGTAAAAGTTGCAGTAGCACATGGTTTAGCAAATGCACAAAAAATAATGGAAGAAATAAAATCAGGAAAAGCAGAATATCAATTTGTAGAGATAATGGCTTGTCCAGGAGGATGTGTAATGGGTGGAGGACAGCCAATTAAAACATCAAAACAAAGAAGTGAATATGATATAAGAAAATTAAGAGCAGATTGCTTATATGATATTGACGAAAAAAGTACAATAAGAAAATCACACGAAAATCCAACAATTAAAAAATTGTATAAAGAATTCCTAGAAGAACCAGGTAGCCATAAAGCACACGAACTATTACATACAACGTATCATAAGAGAAACAAATATAACATATAATTTACAAAAATAAGATTTGAAAAACTGTCAAAAAAGCAATTGACAGTTTTTTCCTTTGGATGTATAATAAGCACAATAAATGAAATAATTAACAAAACAGAATATCTACTAATGTTTCCATACATGGGAAGAAAAATCCCGGAATTTGATAACACAAATTTCAGAGAACTAATATATAAATCATATAGAATTCTTTATAAAGTTAATTCTAACATTTATATCTTAAATGTTTTTCACCATTCTAGAGATTTTTTAAATTCAGTAAATATCATTAACAATTAATTTCCAAAACTAATAAATAACCAAAAAATAATTTATGCATTTATTTAATTAATTTAAAATATAATTTATATTATGATTAAAGTGTTTAAAATAAGAACAATATTAAAAACATTAATTCTATTAACTGCTATAGTTGTAAGTATATTAGTAATAAAAAACAAAGTAGAAAATGCAAAAGTTGTTGCAACGTCATCTAATAATAAACAAAAATATAAAATACTAGTTGATGTAGAAGACTCAAAATTATATTTATTTGAAAATGGCGAATTAAAAAAAGAATATAAATGCTCAGGAGGAAAATGGTCTACACCTTCGCCAATAGGAACATGGACTGTAACATCAAAAGCAAAATGGGGAGAAGGATTTGGACGGGAGTTGGCTTGGACTTAATGTACCATGGGGAAAATTTGGAATACATGGAACGCTAGATCCACACTCAGTAGGATGGGCGAGCTCACATGGATGTATAAGAATGAATAACAGTGAAGTTGCAGAACTATATAAAATAGTGCCGGTTGGAACAAAGGTTACAATTGTAGACGGAGTATATGGACCATTTGGTAAAGGATTTAGAGATTTAAAATCTGGAATGTATGGAGCAGATGTAATGGAAATTCAGAAAAAATTAAAAGAATTAGGCTTTTTTGTCCGGAAATCCTAATGGAAAATTTGGAGCAGAAACAGAAAATGCAATACAAAAATATTGTAAAGAAAATAATTTGTATTTAAGAAAAATAATAAATATAGAATTACAAAAACATATGGGCTTTGAATTAATTGATTAAAATAAGAAAATATAAAAAATATTTTACAAATTGTTGACAATCCACATTTACCTATGATATTATTATATGGCACATATTTTGTAAATTGGAAATATGTAGCTCTTATATATTAAGGGTGATTAAAATAAGCAATAAAAGTAGTATAATTAGATAATTTAAAAAAGTGTAGGGACGTAAGACTTACAGACGTCCATAGAGTTAAAAAATAATAAAATCTCCTACACTTTTTTGTATTGCTCAAAAATTAAGTAAAGAGGAATTAAACATTTAGTCAATGTAATAAAAATCAAAATCGATTTAGGGCAGTAAGGTTTTGAGGACTATAATATACTAATGTTTAAGAGGGACTTTATTTAATAAAAGTTAGAATTTTATTTCTACATAAATATATCTGCTCAAACAATAATTATGAAGTGCGAAGTGCAAAAAGCACACTTCCCACATCAAAAAAGGGAGTTGATTTATTTGCTAACAGACTTAAATTATGAAAAGACAACAAGAAAAACATTTGCAAGAATTGGCGATTTTATAGAAATGCCAAATCTTATTGAAGTTCAAAAAGATTCTTATGACTGGTTTGTAAAAGAAGGATTAGGAGAGGTATTAAAAGATATTTCACCAATCGTTGATTACTCTGGAAATTTAGTTCTTGAATTTTTCGATTATTACATGGAAGAAAAAACAAAATATTCATTAGAAGAAGCAAAAGAAAGAGATGCAACTTACTCTACAAGATTACATGTAAAAGTAAGGCTTATTAATCGTGAAACAGGAGAAATAAAAGAACAAGAAATTTACTTAGGTGATTTCCCATTAATGACAGACAGTGGTACATTCGTAATAAATGGTGCAGAGAGAGTTGTAGTAAGCCAATTAGTACGTTCACCAGGATGTTATTATGAATCAGACTATGATAAAGCTGGTAAAAAATTGTACAAGGCTACGGTTATGCCAATTAGAGGAGCATGGCTAGAGTATGAAACAGACAGCAATGACATATTCTATGTAAGAATAGATAGAACAAGAAAATTACCTGTAACAGTTCTTTTAAGAGCAATTGGATTAGTTACAGATGACCAAATTGTTGAACTATTTGGAGAAGATGAAAAAATACTTGCTACTATAGCAAAAGACACAGTAAAAACAAGTGAAGAAGCAATAGTAGAAATATACAAAAAATTAAGACCAGGAGAACTTCCAACAGTAGATGCAGCAAGAAACTTATTTAACAATTTATTCTTTGATCCAAGAAGATATGATTTAGCAAAAGTAGGAAGATATAAATTTAATAAAAAATTAAATTTAGCATCAAGAATTGCTGGACAAGTAGCATTTAACGACATAATGAATAACGAAACAGGAGAAATATTAGTAGAAAAAGATAGTGTTATTTCAAAAGAAGTAGCAAAAGAAATTCAAAACTCAGGAATAAACATTGTTGATGTAAAAGTAAATGACAAAAAAGTAAGAATAATAGGAAATGGAACAGTAGATATCCATTCATATGTAGACACAGAAAAACTAGGAATAAAAATTAAAGAACTAGTAAATTACGAAGTGTTAAAAAATATTTTAGACAACACAGAAGAAAAAGACTTAAAGAAAGTGATAGAAGAAAGAGAAGAAGAATTAGTACCAAAACATATTGTAACAGAAGACATGATTTCATCAATCAACTACTTATTAAACTTACAATATGATTTAGGAAAAGTTGATGATATAGATCACTTAGGAAATAGACGTATAAGATGTGTTGGTGAATTACTACAAAACCAATTTAGAATAGGTCTTACAAGATTAGAAAGAGTTGTTCGTGAAAGAATGACAATACAAGACTTAGATGTTATAACACCACAAACATTAATAAATACAAAACCAATAACATCATCAATAAGAGAATTCTTTGGTAGTTCACAATTATCACAATTTATGGACCAAACAAACCCATTATCAGAATTAACACATAAAAGAAGAATTTCAGCATTAGGACCTGGTGGACTTTCTAGAGAAAGAGCAGGATTCGAAGTACGTGACGTTCACTATACACACTATGGAAGACTTTGCCCAATAGAATCTCCAGAAGGACCAAACATTGGATTAATTTCTGCACTTTCAACATTTGCAGTAATAAATGAATATGGATTTGTAGAAACACCATATAGAAAAATAGATCCAAAAACACACAAAATAACAGACGAAGTTGTATATATGACAGCTGACGAAGAAGATGGATGCGTTATAGCACAAGCAACAGAGCCAATGACAAAAGACGGAAAATTCAAAAATAAGATGGTAAGGGTAAGATACTTAGATGAAGTAACAGAAGTTGAACCAGATAGAGTAGATTACGTAGATGTATCACCAAAACAATTAGTATCAGTTGGTGCAGCTATGATACCATTCTTAGAGCATGATGATGCTAACCGTGCATTAATGGGAGCAAACATGCAACGTCAAGCAGTTCCTCTAATGATTACAGATTCGCCAATAGTTGGAACAGGTATAGAATATAAAGCAGCAAAAGACTCAGGAATAACAGTACTTGCAAAACATGATGGTGTAGTAGAAAAAGTTACTGGTGACGAAATAATTATAAAAACAAAATCAGGAGAAAAAGATACATACAGATTACGTAAGTTCAAAAGAACAAATGGTGGAACATGTATTAACCAACATCCAATAGTTGTAAAAGGAGAAAAAGTTAAAGCAAGAGATGTAATAGCAGATGGACCTTCTACACAAAATGGAGAAATGGCACTTGGTAAAAATGTTCTTATAGCTTTCACAACTTGGGAAGGTTATAACTACGAGGATGCTATATTATTAAGTGAAAGATTAGTAAAAGAAGATGTTTATACATCTATACATATAGAAGAATATGATTGTGAATGCCGTGATACAAAACTTGGAGCAGAAGAAATAACAAGAGATATTCCAAATATAGGTGAAGAAAACTTAAAAGACTTAGACGAAAACGGAGTTATAAGGATTGGTGCAGAAGTAAGACCAGGAGATATATTAGTAGGAAAGGTTACTCCAAAAGGAGAAACAGAGTTATCAGCAGAAGAAAGATTACTTCGTGCAATATTTGGAGAAAAAGCAAGAGAAGTAAGAGATACATCTTTAAGAGTACCACATGGAGAAGCTGGAACAATAGTAGATGTAAAAGTTTACAATAGAGACAATTCAGACGAACTTGGACCTGGAGTAAATGAAGTAATTAGAGTATATATAGCTCAAAAAAGAAAAATATCAGTTGGAGACAAAATGGCTGGACGTCATGGTAACAAAGGTGTTATTTCAAGAATATTACCAGTTGAAGATATGCCATTTATGCCAGATGGAACACCAGTTGATGTTGTTCTAAACCCATTAGGTGTGCCTTCTCGTATGAACTTAGGTCAAGTTTTGGAAGTTCATCTAGGTGCAGCTGCAAGATTACTAGGAATAAAAGTTGCAACACCAGTATTTGACGGTGCAACAGAAGAAGATATAGTAAAATTATTAAAAGAGTCTGGACTATCAGAAGATGGTAAAACAATACTTTATGATGGAAGAACAGGAGAACCATTTGATAAACCAATTACAGTTGGTGTAATGTATATGTTAAAACTTCACCACTTAGTTGATGACAAAATACATGCTCGTTCAACTGGACCATACTCATTAGTAACACAACAACCTCTAGGAGGTAAAGCTCAATTTGGTGGACAAAGATTTGGAGAGATGGAAGTTTGGGCACTAGAAGCATATGGTGCTGCATACACATTACAAGAAATCTTAACAATCAAATCTGATGATGTTGTAGGAAGAGTAAAAACTTACGAAGCAATAGTTAAAGGAGAAAACGTTCCAGAACCAGGAGTACCAGAAAGCTTTAAAGTTTTAGTAAAAGAACTACAAAGTTTAGGACTAGATGTTCGTCTATATTCAGAAGATGACAAAGAATTAGAGCTAAAAGAAAATATAGATGAAGGAATAGATTTTAACTTAGAAGAATTAAATAAAGTATTGCCAGAAGAAACAGCAGTTAATGATGAAGACTTAGAAGAATTTTCAACAGAAGAACTAGATGACGAAGAGCCACTAGACGAAGATGATTTGTTAGATGATGAAATGTTTGATAATGATTTAGGAAAAGACAATTTATTAAATGATGACGACATAATGGACGAATAAAAATTAAAATGCGAAAATATGGGCGCATGATTGCGCCCAAAACAAAAATTTAATTGAATAGAACAATATAAAATAAAATTAAATCACAAGAAGGAATTGTTCGAGCAGTGTATATTTAATTTTAGAGATATTGTGGCCTAATGCAGTGGCGCATAAGTGTACCTGCAAGAATGAAAAATGAAGAATAAATAATACAAAAATTCTTTAAATTTTTGAAGGGGGAAGAAAACCTTAATGGAAAACAAAGAAGTAAAAGATGAATTAGAAATATTCAACAAATTAAAAGTTGGGCTAGCATCTGATGACAAAATAAGAGAATGGTCAAAAGGTGAAGTAAAAAAACCAGAGACAATCAATTATAGAACATTAAAACCAGAAAAAGATGGATTGTTCTGCGAAAAAATATTTGGACCTACAAAAGACTGGGAATGTCATTGTGGAAAATATAAAAGAGTAAGATATAAAGGAATAATATGCGACAGATGTGGTGTTGAAGTAACAAAATCAAAAGTAAGACGTGAAAGAATGGGACATATAGAACTTGCTGCACCAGTTGCACACATTTGGTATTTTAAAGGAATTCCAAGTAGAATAGCTTTAGTATTAGATATTTCACCAAGAAGCCTAGAAAAAGTTATATACTTTGCATCTTACATAGTAATAGATAAAGGAACATCAGACTTAACAAAATGCCAGATCTTAACAGAAAAAGAATACAGAGAAGCAGAAGAAAAATTTGGTAAAGGTTCATTTGTTGCTAAAATGGGAGCAGAAGCAATAAGAACATTATTGCAAGAAGTTGATATAGAAAAATTATCAGCAAAACTTAAAAAAGAAATAGAAAAAGCAAGTGAACAAAAAAGAGCAAAACTTATAAAAAGATTAGATACAGTAGAAAGTTTTAGACTATCTGGTAACAAACCAGAATGGATGATAATGAGTGTTATTCCAGTAATACCACCAGAGTTAAGACCAATGGTTCAATTAGATGGTGGAAGATTTGCTACATCAGATTTAAATGATTTATATAGAAGAGTTATAAACAGAAACAATAGATTAAAAAGATTATTAGAATTAGGTGCACCAGAAATAATTGTAAGAAACGAAAAAAGAATGTTACAAGAATCTGTAGATGCATTAATAGATAATGGAAGACGTGGAAGACCAGTAACAGGTGCCGGAAACAGAGCATTAAAATCTTTATCAGATATGCTAAAAGGAAAACAAGGACGTTTCCGTCAAAACTTATTAGGAAAACGTGTTGACTACTCAGGACGTTCAGTTATTGTTGTAGGACCAGAACTAAAAATTTATCAATGTGGACTTCCAAAAGAAATGGCAATAGAGCTATTTAAACCTTTTGTAATGAAAGAATTAGTTGGAAGAGGATTAGCACACAACATAAAAAATGCAAAAAGAATGGTAGAAAAATTAAGACCAGAAGTATGGGATATATTAGAAGAAGTAATTACTGATCATCCAGTAATGCTAAACCGTGCTCCTACACTACATAGACTAGGTATTCAAGCATTTGAGCCAGTATTAGTAGAAGGAAGAGCAATAAAACTTCATCCATTAGTTTGTACAGCATTCAATGCTGACTTCGACGGTGACCAAATGGCAGTTCACGTTCCATTATCACCAGAAGCACAAGCAGAAGCAAGATACTTAATGTTATCTGTAAACAACCTTTTAAAACCACAAGATGGTAAACCAGTTACAGTACCAACACAAGATATGATACTTGGTAGTTACTATCTAACAATGCAAATAGATGGAGAAAAAGGTGAAGGTATGTACTTTAAAGACGTTGACGAAGCATTACTTGCTTACCAAAATGGAGACGTTGGATTACATGCAAAAATAAAAGTAAGAGTAACAAAGGAAATAGATGGAGAAAAGAAAACAAAAACAATAGTAGCAACAGTAGGAAGACTTATATACAATGAAGAAATTCCACAAGATTTAGGATTTGTAGATAGAACAGACCCAGAAAAAGAATTTGACCTAGAAATAGACTTTGCAGTTATGAAAAAGAATCTAGGAACAATTATTGCGAAATGTATAGATAAACATGGATTAAACAGATCAGCAGAATTACTAGACTATATTAAAGCATTAGGATATAAATATGCTACAAAAGGTGCATTTACAGTGTCTGTACATGATGTTGCAGTACCAAAAGCTAAAAAGAAAATATTAGCAGATAGTGAAAAACAAGTAGAAGAAGTATGGAAACAATATAAACGTGGTTTAATAACAGAAGATGAAAGATATTCATCAATAATTAAAATATGGGAAAAAGCAACAAATGATGTTACAGATGCAATGAAAGACAACTTTGATGAATTAAACCCAATATACATGATGGCTCAATCAGGAGCAAGAGGTAACATGAACCAATTACGTCAAATAGCAGGTATGCGTGGACTTATGGCTAATACATCTGGTAAAGCAGTTGAAATACCAATTAGATCTTGCTTTAGAGAGGGACTTGATGTTCTAGAATACTTCATTTCTTCACATGGTGCTAGAAAAGGTTTAGCAGATACAGCTTTAAGAACAGCCGATTCTGGATACTTAACAAGAAGATTAGTTGATGTTGCTCAAGACATAATCGTAAGAGAACATGACTGTGGAACAACAGAAGGAATAGAAATAGAAGATATTAAAGATGGAAATCAAATAATAGAAAAATTACATGAAAGACTAATAGGAAGATATGCACTTCATGATATAGTAAATCCAACAACAGGTGAATTAATTGTTGATAATGATACACTAATTACACCAGACATAGCAGATAAAATTATAAATGCTGGAATAAACAAAGTAGAAGTTCGTTCAGTATTAGAATGTAAAACAAAACACGGTGTATGTGCTAAATGTTATGGTATGGGACTTGCAACAAGAAAAGAAGTAAACATAGGAGAAGCAGTTGGTATTATAGCAGCACAATCAATTGGTGAACCAGGTACACAGCTTACAATGAGAACATTCCATACAGGTGGTGTAGCTGGAGGAGATATTACACAAGGTTTACCTAGAGTTGAAGAGTTGTTTGAAGCTAGAAAACCAAAAGGATTAGCAGTAATTTCCGAAATAGATGGAACAGTAAAAATAGAAGAAGTTAAAAAGAGAAAAGAAGTTACAGTTACAAGCAAAGACAACTCAAAAACATATGTTATTAGCTTTGGTTCAAAACTAAAGGTAAAAGAAGGAGACCAAATAAAAGCTGGTGATCCAATTACAGAAGGTTCAATAAATCCAAATGAAATATTAGATATAAAAGGACCAGAAGGAGTATATAATTATTTAACATCAGAAGTACAAAAAGTTTATAGAAACCAAGGTGTTGATATCAACGATAAACATATAGAAGTTATAGGAAGACAAATGTTAAAAAGAATTAGAGTTGATGATAATGGGGATACTTCAATGTTTGCAGGTTCATTAGTAGATATACATGAATTTAATGAAGAAAACGAAAAAATAAAAGAAGAAGGACTAAGACCAGCAACAGGAACAAGAGCATTACTAGGTATAACAAAAGCATCATTAGCAACAGAAAGTTTCTTATCAGCAGCATCATTCCAAGAGACAACAAGAGTATTAACAGAAGCTGCAATAAAAGGAAAAGTAGATTCATTAATAGGTCTAAAAGAAAACGTAATCATAGGAAAACTAATTCCAGCAGGAACAGGAATGCCAGGTTACAGAAACATAAAAATAAACACAGAAGAACAAGAAGAACAAACAGGCGAATCAGTAGAATAAACAAAAACCTCAATAGATATTTAAAATCTATTGAGGTTTTTTGTTGGACAGAAAAATTGTAATGTTAAAATTTAAAATCTTTATTGCTTTATAATAATCTAAATGGTAAAATTAGACTAATAAAGCAAAAGATTAGGAGGAGTTTTATATGAAAAAATCATCAATAGTAATTTTAGCAGTAATAGCAATTGTAATTATTATAATTGCAATGTTTGTATCAAGTTATAATAACATTGTTGCAAAAGCAGAAGAAGTAGATAATAAATTTGCTGCAGTTGATACACAATTACAAAGGAGAGCAGATTTAATACCAAATTTAGTTAATACAGTAAAGGGGTATGCGAAACAAGAACAAGACGTTATAAACTCAGTAACAGAAGCAAGAGCAAAATTGGCTGGGGCTACAACAGTTTCGGACAAAGCAAAAGCAGATGAAGAATTAACAAGTGCATTAAACAGATTAATGGTAGTAGTTGAAAATTATCCAGATTTAAAATCTTCACAAAACTTTATTCAACTTTCAGACGAGTTATCAGGAACAGAAAATCGTATTGCAACAGCAAGAAGAGACTATAACGAAGCTGTAAAAGAATATAATTTAAAAATTAAAAGATTTCCTACAAATTTAATGGCAGGAATGTTTGGATATAGTCAAAGAGATTATTTTGAAGCTTCAGAACAAAGTAAGGAGGTTCCAAATGTTAACTTTGACTAAAAATAAAAAGCTCTTTGGACTAATAATGCTAATATTTACAATATTAGCATTTTATTATACAACATACGCGGTAGTAAGTCCTAAAACTAATTTTTATGTGAATGACTATGCAGATGTATTATCAGAAGAAACAGAAAACTATATATTAAATTCAAATATTGATTTGCAGAGTAAAACAAAAGCACAAATTGTAGTTGTAACTGTCAAAACTTTAGATGGAAAAACAATAGAAGAATATGCAACAGAGTTATTTAGAGAATTTGGAATAGGGGATAAGGAAAAAAATAATGGAGTACTTTTATTATGTTCTACAGGGGATAGAATGTTTAGAATAGAAGTAGGTTATGGGCTAGAAGGAGCATTACCAGATGGAAAAACAGGAAGAATACAAGATCAATATATAATTCCATATTTGAAAAACGATAACTATGATGAAGGAATAAAAAATGGATTTAGTGCAATATTAGAAGAAGTCTGCAAAGAGTATAATATAGAAATTTCAGGAGCACAAAAATCAAAGTTAGTACAAGATAGCTCTGATGAAGTTTTTATGGTTTTAATAATGATTTCTTTAATAATATCAACAATTATGAAATTTATTTCTAAAAATATAGTTAAATTGATTTATTTAGGTATTATATTTATTGTTTCTTGGATAGTTATAAAGTCTTTTAGTATTGCAATAATAATTTTGCTAATTAATATGGCAATAGTTTTTGTTAAAGATCTTGGTGGAGATTATTCTGGAGGAGGAAGTTCTTCGGGAGGAGGATTTTCTGGTGGCGGAGGGTCTTCCGGTGGCGGAGGAAGTTCGAGAAGTTTTTAACAAATAGAATGAGAAAAAAAGTTATGCAAATTGGAATTTGTGTGAGGGGGAATTCTAGGGACTGTCCCTTAAAATCACCAAACCTGGGGATTTTTGGGACTGTCCTGAATTCACCCGGAACTAAACAAATTCCAATTTATTTAATAAAAAAATAAAATAATTTATAATTTTGGTTGAAATGAGGCAAATGTAATGTTACAATAAAAATGTTGTAAAATATGACAAAAAAAGTGGAAAAATGAAGAGAATTGTATAAAACTCTTCAAAATCGAATAGGGGGACTAGCATGAACGATATTAAAGTTTTTGCCTGCAATTCAGCAGAAGAATTTACAAAAGAAATATGTGATAATTTAGGAATTGAAATGGGACAAAAAGATTCCTTTAAATTTGCAAATGATAACAATTTTGTACAACTAAAAGAAACAGTTAGAGAAAAAGACGTATACATTGTACAAACAACACAGCCACCAGTTAATGAAAGAATAATGGAGTTACTAATAACTGTAGAAGCAGCTAAAAGAGCAGGAGCAAGAAGAGTAACAGCAGTTTTACCATACTTCATGTATTCAAGATCAGATAAAAAAGATCAATCAAGAGTGCCAGTAACAGCAAAATTAATGGCAACATTGTTAGAAGCAGCAGGAGTAGATCATGTTCTTACATGTGACCTACATAATCCAGCAATCCAAGCATATTTTAATATAATATGTGATAGAGTAACAGCAAAACACTTATTGGAGAAATATTTCCAAGAAAAACAAATAAAAGATATGGTAGTTGTAGCAACAGATGCAGGAAGTTCAAAAAAAGCATATAAATATTCTAAATTCTTTGAGTGCCCACTAGCATTAATAGATAAAAGAAGAGAATCAAACAATGACAATGCAGTAGCAACAAACATAATAGGAGATATAGAAGGTAAAACAGCAGTAATATTTGATGATGAAGTTAGCACAGCAGGAACTTTAGCAGAAGCAGCACATATATTAAAAGAACATGGAGCAAAGGAAATTTATGCAGGAGCAACACATGGAGTACTAGTAGGACCAGCAATAGAAAGAATAGAAAAATCACCAATAAAAGAATTAGTAGTAACAAATACAATTCCAATTGAGCCAGAAAAAAGAATAGACAAAATAAAAGTAGTTTCAATAGCACCTCTATTTGCGGAAGCAATAAAAAGATTAAATGAAGCAAAACCATTAGGAGATTTATTCGAATACGACAAATAAGATGGTACTCTAAAATGTAGAGGAAATGTAGGGGTCGCACTCCTGGGCGACCCATTCTTCGAAGGCATTTCTTAAATAATATTTTTCCCAAAAACCAAATCTAAATTATTGACAATTATTAACTTTTAATATATAATAGTAAAAGTTAAAAAATCCCACAAGACGAGGCAGATAGCAGTAGTGATAGTGAGGGGAGGGAAATAAATGTCAGAAGTTAAAGTTAATAATGGTAATATAGAAGACGCATTAAAAAGATTTAAAAGACAATGCGTAAGAAATGGTGTTCTACAAGAGGTTAGAAAAAGAGAACATTACGAAAAACCAAGTGTAAAAAGAAAGAAAAAATCAGAAGCAGCAAGAAAAAGAAAATTTTAAAAGTATTAAAGGTGGAAGTTAGGAGGAATAGCTTTCATCTTTTTTGTTTAAAGGAGGAAAAAATATGTTAAAAGAAAAATTAATGGAAGACTTAAAAGAAGCAATGAAGGAAAAAGAAGTATTAAAGAAGAATGTTGTTCAAATGATAAGAGCAGCAATTTTGCAAGTAGAAAAAGACAAACAAATAGAACTAAATGATGATCAAATATTAGAAATAATAGCAAAAGAAGCTAAAAAAAGAAAAGAATCATTGGCAGATTACGAGAAAAGCGGAAGAGAAGACTTGATAAATCAAGTTAAAGAAGAAATAGAAATAATAAATAAATATCTTCCAGAACAAATGGAAAAAGAAGAAATAGAAAAAATAGTAAAAGAAATAGTAGAAGAAACAGGAGCAACAACAATAAAAGACATGGGAAAAGTAATGAAAATTGCAAAAGAAAGAATAGGAACAAGAGCAGATGGAAAAGATATAAGTGATGCAGTTAAGAAAATATTGGCATAAATAAAATAAAAAGGAGAATCTATAATGGCATATATAACAAAAGAAATAAAAAAAGGTATAAAATTACATTGCATAGAAACAGAAAAATTTAAAACAAATTTGTTAGCAATGTTTATAACACTACCATTAACAAGAGAAAACGTTACATTTGATAGTGTTATACCAGCTGTTCTTAAAAGAGGAACAGAAAAATTAAAAACACAAGAAGAAATTTCAAAAAAATTAGAAAACATGTATGGTGCAACTTTTGATTGCGGTATAGAAAAAATAGGAGATAACCATGTAATTAAATTTTATTTAGAAGCACTAAACGATAATTTTATACCAAAAGAAGCAAATCAAGATTTGTTAAGAGAAAGCGTAGAGCTTTTACTAGATATAATATTAAACCCATTAGTAGAAAACAATGCATTTAAATCAGACTATGTTAGCTCAGAAAAAGAGAACATAAAAGTTTTAATAGAATCAAAAATAGATAATAAAGATGCATATGCATTTAACAGATGTGTTGAAGAAATGTATAAAGACAAACCTTATGGGTTATACAAATATGGATATATAGAAGATTTAGATAAAATAAATGAAAAAAATCTCTACAACTATTACAAAGAATTAATTGCAAATAGTAAAATAGACATATTTATTTCTGGTGCTTTAAACGCAGAAAAAACAGCAAAAGTAGTAGAAGAAAATGAGAACATTAAAAAACTTTCAGAAAGAGATGGCAAACGTATACTAGGTGGAGAAAAATCTATAGAGAGCAAAGAAATCCACACAATAGAGGAAAAGATGGATATAACACAAGGAAAACTAGTAATGGGATTAGATGTAGAAAACATAAATGAAGAAGATAAATTTAAAGTAGCAATATATAATGTAATACTAGGAGAAAGTGCTACATCAAAATTATTTCAGAATGTAAGAGAAAAAGCAAGCTTGGCATATACAGCACGTTCAAACTATGTAAGACAAAAGTCTAATATATATATTAGATGCGGAATAGAAATAGGAAATTATGAAAAAGCAGTAAAAATAATAAAAGAACAATTAGAAGATATGAAAAACGGTAAATTTACCGAAGAAGATATAAAAAATGCAAAAAAATATATGACATCAGGAATAGAATCAATACAAGATGAACAAGATTCAGAAATAACATATTATTTAGGACAAGAACTATCACAAAAATTAACAACATTTAAAGAATATGCACAAAAAATAGAAGAAGTTACAGCAGAAGATGTAAAAGAAGTAGCAAATAAAATAAAAATAAATACAATATATTTTTTGAGAAATTAGAGATACAAAGGGAATTTCTAAGGACTGTCCTGAATTGTAAATGTAATATATTGCAAACGTTGTAGGGGCCGCCGCCCTTGGCGACCCAGAGTCATCGTAGACTTTGCAATGTACATGCTTTACACCAATTCAATTGCGGGGCGCCCCCTACTTCCAACCTCGAATATACAGAAAAAGGAGAGAAACTATGCAAATTATAGAAAACTTACAAGTCAAAGAAAAATTATATACCGAAAAATTAGAAAATGGCTTAAATATAATGATTATACCTAAAAAGGGTATAAAGAAAAAATATGTAATGTGGGCAACACATTATGGTTCAATGGACAATAAATTTGTTGTGCCAGGAGAAGATAAAGAAACAGAGGTTCCAGACGGCGTTGCACACTTTTTAGAGCATAAAATGTTCGAACAACCAAATGGGACAAATAGTTTAGATACATTAACAGCACTAGGAGTAAATGCGAATGCATATACAACAACAAATCACACAGCATATTTATTTGAATCAACAGATAACTTCTATGAAGCATTAGATGAACTTATGGATTATGTACAACATCCATACTTTACAGACCAAAATGTGGAAAAAGAAAAAGGCATTATAGGTCAAGAAATAATGATGTATGACGACTATCCAGATTGGGCTGTATACATGAATGCTTTAAAATGCATGTATAAAAATAATGCAATAACAATAGATATAGCAGGTTCAATAGATTCAATAGCAAAAATAGACAAAGATGTATTATATAAATGCTACAATACATTTTATAATCCTTCAAATATGGTAATGGGATTTTGCGGAGATTTTGAACCAGAAGAATTAATAAAAGAAATAAAGAAAAGATTAATAGAAAAACCAAATCAAGGAGAAATAAAAAGAATTTACGATCCAAAAGAAGAGGGAATTGTTAGCAAAAGCAAAAAAACTCAAATGGAAGTAAGCATGCCAATTTTTGTAATAGGAATAAAAGATGATACTTCAAATGCAAAAGAAGAAATAGTAAAAAAACATTTAGCAATAGAAATATTATTAAACATGATTATAGGAAAAAGCTCTAGAACATACAAAAAATTATATGAAGAGCAACTATTAATATCAGAACCATTTGTAGAATATGAATTTGGAGATAATTTTGCACATATAGCAATAACAGGACAATCAAAAAATCCAGAATTAGTATTAAAAGAAATACAAGAAGAAATAAATAATCTAAAACAAGACGGATTAGATGAAGAACACTTTAACAGAATAAAAAATATGCTTTATGGAACAGCTGTAAAAGAATTTAACAATGTTTCAGATATAGTAAGAATGTTCGTTTCAGACTACTTTAAAGGAATAAACAGTTTTGACTATTTAGAAACATATAAACAAATTACAAAAGAATATGCAAAACAAATTTTAAATAATGTGTTTAAAGAAGAAAACACAATAATATCAGTAGTAGAGCCAAAAGATAAAACAAATTAACTTATAAAAATAGAGGTAAAAATGAACACTATTACATTTCCAGGACTAAATTTAATATTTAATATATCTAGAATAGCATTTTCAATAAATAGCATACACATTTATTGGTATGCTATTCTAATAGTTTTAGCCATTATTATTGGAATAATAATATTTAAAGTAAATGACCGGAAAGTATGGAATAAAATTTGCAGATATAATAGACTTATGCATATTTTTAATACCAATTTCAATAATATGTGCAAGGTTGTACTATGTATTATTTGAGATAAACTATTACATAAAAGAACCATTGCAAATTTTCAATTTAAGAAATGGCGGACTTGCAATATATGGTGGAATAATAGGTGGAGCAGTTACCTGTTATATATATTGCAAAAAGAAAGAAATAGATATACTGGATTTATTAGACTTTATAGCACCGTGTTTAGCACTTCGGACAAGCAATAGGAAGATGGGGAAACTTCATAAATCTAGAAGCATACGGCACACAAACAAATTTACCATGGAGAATGGGAATATATGAAGCTGGAAAATATATAGAGGTACATCCAACATTTTTGTATGAGTCAATATCAACACTTACAATTTTTATAATACTTACAGTAGTATCTAAAAATAGAAAATTCAAAGGTCAAATAACATATTTATACTTAATAATGTATTCATTTGCAAGAGCAATAATAGAAGGACTAAGAACAGACAGTCTAATGCTAGGACCAATAAGAATATCACAGGCTTTGTCAATAATTATATTCATAATGTCGATGATAGCGTATATTAAAAGAGTAAAATCAGATAAATTGTAATTTGTGTGAGGGGGGAATTCTAGGGACTGTCCCTTAAAATCACCAAA